>Ga0265295_1000054_pt1 | contig 230100 bp, 234 predicted proteins | sample Munlansysbiofilm_FD_192503 | JGI IMG/M metagenome (GOLD analysis project Ga0265295, IMG submission 192503) | Leachate microbial communities from a municipal landfill in Southern Ontario, Canada - Methane capture system biofilm | ecosystem: Engineered > Solid waste > Landfill > Unclassified ...
TGAAAATCGGATTTTATAGCTAAAAAAGAGATAAAATTTTTCAGGCTCGATATTAAGGAGATTTAAACTAAGATTTCAGAAATTCAGGAGCTCCGGTATCAGGGGTTGAATCAATGTTATAATGTGGGTATACCACTTTATATCGATTGGACTTGGAGGTGGGGTCGTCCCGGATTAAACAAGTTGGCAGAAGGGCAAAGTATGCAGGAAAATGAGCTGAAACTACTACGCGAACGTATTCGCATTTTAGAGAAAGAGAAAGAGGAAATAAGAGAGAAGTCGGCAGAGGCGATCAAGATCGTCGATCAGATCAAAGCGCTTGAGTTCTACCAGGCTGAGATGATCAAGCTGCAGCAGCATATTGAAAAACACGGTAAAAAGCTGATCATCGTGTTTGAGGGCAGGGATGCTGCAGGAAAAGGAAGTCTGATCGGAACGGTATCGCGCTATATGAACCCGAAGCATTACCGTATCGTAGCACTGGGAAAGCCTACGACGGAGCAGACAACACAGTGGTACTATCAGAAATATGTCGAGCATTTCCCTTCCGCGGGCGAGATCATCCTGTTTGACCGCAGCTGGTACAACCGTGCGATGGTGGAACCCGTGTTCGGTTTTTGTACCAAAGAAGAGTATCAGCTCTTTATGAATGATGTCACGGGATTTGAACGATCGGTGAGCAGACAGGGGGTGATCCTTATCAAACTCTATCTCAGTGTCAAAAAGTCGGTACAGTCAGAACGTTTTGAGCAGAGAAGGGTCGATCCGCTGAGGCAATGGAAACTGAGCGAGGTAGATCTCCAGGCGCAGGAGCTCTGGGATGAGTTCAGCAAGATGAAATACAAGATGTTCCAGAAAACGGATCATAAACATGCGCCATGGCATGTCATCCGTTCCAATGACAAGCACAAGGCAAGGATAGAGGCGATGAAGCTGATATTGAACCATTTCGATTATGAGAATAGAAATAAAGCACTCAGTTTTGACTATGAACCGGGTATCATTGTCTCTCTGGAAGATGAGATGCAGATGATGAGAGATACCAGGCCTGACCTTTTCGGAAACTCCTGATCCCTCGTTCGGCGATAACTTATAAAGATATGTTACACTTCCAAAAATTTTAAAAGGTCAAGTGTGAAAAAGTATCTTCTGGGCATCGATCGGGGTATTTTGTATATGCTCATTGCCTCACTCTCTTTTGCCGTGATGGGAGGGTTTGCCAAAGTCGTCAGCGAGATACTCCCCGCAGTAGAGGTAACTTTTTTTCGCAATGTATTCGGTGTGGCGCTGATCGGATATGCGATCTATCGATCACCGCTCAAACAGACAGGAGGCAAACCGCTTCTGCTTCTCTTCCGAGGGGTGATGGGCTTTGCCGCACTGCTTGCATACTTCTATATCATCGCCTATATCCCTCTTGGTGAGGCGGTCACCTACAACAAAACCTCCCCGATCTTTGTGGCGATCTTTGCCTTTTTGTTTTTGGGAGAAAAACTCCCCGGTTCCGCAGTATTCGCCGTGCTGCTTGGGTTTGTCGGTATCTTGCTGATCGCACAGCCCCAGGGCGGTGTGTTTGACAAGTATGATCTGCTGGGGATTTTTTCCGGGCTCGGTGCGGCACTGGCATACGCCTCGATCCGCGAACTGCGGCAGTACTATGATACCCGGGCGATCGTGATGAGCTTTATGGGGGTGGGGACGGTCGCTCCTCTGCTGCTGATGCTGACCACTCCCTATGTGAACCCGCCGCAGGAACTCGATTTTATGTTCGCGGCGTTTGTCATGCCTGAGGGGATACTCTGGTTTTATATCCTCATGATGGGGCTTTCTGCGACCTTGTCACAGGTGCTGATGACCAAAGCGTATGAACATACCAAGGCGGGGATCGTGGGTACGGTCAGTTATTCCAATATCGTCTTTGCACTGATTATCGGTATCCTTTTGGGAGATCCGATACCTGATATTTGGACCTTTTTGGGTATACTGTTGGTCATCACTTCAGGGCTTATCGTAGCCCTGGCAAAAAAATAAGAGAAGCATGACAGATTCCTTCAATAAGAAGATACATTAGGAGACAATATGATTATGATCGCCGGACCGTGTGTCCTTGAAAGCCGTGACAATGTGATGAGGATCGCAGAGTCACTGCTTAAATATCACGAAGATTGCACGAAAGATTTCTATTTTAAAGCGAGTTTCGACAAAGCAAACCGTACGAGCCTGGACAGCTTCAGGGGACCGGGGCTGGATGAAGGGCTGAAACTGCTGGCTGAGGTGAAAGCACAGTTTGGATACAAGATACTTACCGATGTGCATGACTATACCCAGCCTGCTGCGGCGGCTGAGGTGGCAGATGTGCTTCAAATCCCCGCATTTTTGTGCCGTCAGACCGATTTGCTTGTCGCAGCGGCAAAAACAGATGCAGTGGTCAATATCAAAAAAGGCCAGTTCCTTGCACCCCAGGCGATGGAACACTCGGTTGCGAAGGTGCTCAAAACCAGAGGGTGCGAGGGTGAAGTGAGTTACGAAAATGCCGAAAAGTACAAAGTCTGGCTTACTGAGAGAGGTTCGACCTTCGGCTACGGCAACCTTGTTGTGGATATGCGCGGGCTTGTGACGATGAGAAAGTTCGCTCCTGTGGTCTTTGACGCAACCCATTCGGTGCAGTCTCCCGCAAGCGGCGGTGCAACCAGCGGGGGTGACAGCGCCATGGTGCCGTATCTTGCCCGCGCAGCGGCAGCGGTAGGTGTGGACGGATTTTTCTTTGAAACGCATTTTGATCCGAGCATTGCGCTCAGTGACGGTCCCAATATGATCGAGCTTACGAAACTGGAAGCATTGATGGAGCAGATCGATGCGATACGTTCGATCGTAGAGTAGGTATCAAATAGCGTTAGGGTAGTTTTTGTTATAATCCCCTGTTTGACTCGTTCCCAACATCCCGTTGGGAATGCATATACTCGTCTGAAATGACCAAAGTATGCATTCTCAAGCCGGAGCTTAGGAACTAAAATATAAGAGAGAAAGGTAGAGAAGTATGACGGTAGTAGAAGGTCATTTAAGCGTAGATAGAAGTAAAAAAGTAGCGATCATCAATGCAAGGTTCAACCACTTTATCACAGACAGACTGGTAGAGGGTGCAAAAGATGTCTATGCCAGACACGGCGGAAACCCTGAAGACCTTGATCTGATCCTGGTTCCCGGTGCATTTGAGATCCCGTTTGCGCTGGATAAAGCAATGGCATCAGGCAAATATGATGCGGTATGCTGTCTGGGTGCGGTGATCCGCGGCGCGACACCCCACTTTGACTATGTTTCGGCTGAAGCGACAAAAGGGGTGGCGAACGTGACACTCAAGTATGGCAAGCCGGCAACATTCGGTGTACTGACAGTTGACAGCATCGAGCAGGCGATTGAGAGAGCGGGTACGAAAGCCGGGAACAAAGGCGGCGAGGCGATGGCAGGGCTGATCGAACTGATGAACCTTTACACAGAGATGGAAAAATAAAAATATATCATGCAGCTGGCCGCATGAGCACTCAGCTGAAGCGGGGCTCAGCGTCAGCACAGTTTTTTGGACTTTGTCCAAAAAACGTCAATAAGGAATAACATGGCAACAAGACACCAAGCAAGAGCGGCGGTAGTAGGTCTGCTCTATGCCTATGATCTGGGCAATGAAAATATCGCGAAATTTTCAGATGAAATTTTTGAAGAAGATAAGATACGCAACAAACAAAGAGAGTTCTCTAACGCCCTTTTTCACGGGACAATTGAAAATCTTGACCTGATCGACGCAGAGGTTCAAAAGCATCTCAAAGAGTGGGATTACCATGCGATCGGCAAAGTAGAAAAGGCGATCCTGCGGCTGGGCGCCTATGAGATACTGGTAGCAAAGACCGACAGGGCGATCATCATCAATGAAGCGGTGGAACTCGCCAAAGAGCTGGCGGACGACAAATCACCGAAGTTTATCAATGGAGTTTTGGACGCGATAGGGAAATAGCATTTCCTATCGTAAATTAATTATTAGTTATCAATTATCAATTAAAAAAACTCCAGAGGAGTCATGTATGAGAATGAGTATCGAAGAAGCGGTAGAACTGATCGAAAAGGAAGACCTTAAAACATTGGGGAAGATGGCCTATGCACGCAAGCAGGAGCTGCATCCCAAAGGGGTAACGACCTTCGTGGTGGACCGCAATATCAACTATACCAATATCTGCTGGGTGGATTGCAAGTTCTGTGCGTTTTATACCCATGAGAAAAAAGAGAATGCCTATATCCTCACGTTTGACGAGATCGACCAAAAGATCGAAGAGCTGCTTGCCATCGGCGGTACACAGATCCTGTTCCAGGGCGGGGTGCATCCCAAACTTGAGATCGAGTGGTACGAGGACCTGGTAGCGCATATTCATCAGAAGTATCCGCAGGTGACGATCCACGGTTTCTCGGCGATCGAGATCGACTATATCGCCCGCCGTTCCAATATCTCTATCCCCGAGGTTCTACGCCGTTTGAGGGATAAAGGGCTGAGCTCCATCCCCGGTGCCGGTGCCGAGATACTCAGCGACCGTGTACGGGATATCATCGCGCCAAAGAAACTGGATAAGGATACCTGGCTGGAGGTGCACAGAGAGGCACACAAGCTCGGTATCAAATCCACCGCTACGATGATGTACGGTACGGTGGAGACGACCAGAGAGATTGTGGAACACTGGGATCTTATCCGTCAGCTTCAGGATGAGACAGGCGGTTTCAGGGCATTTATCATGTGGTCGTATCAGAGCGACAATACGCAGCTCAAGCGCGAACTGCCGACGATCGAAAAGACCACCTCCAATCTCTATCTGCGCTATCTGGCGGTGGCAAGACTCTTCCTGGACAATTTCCCGAATATCCAGAGCTCATGGGTGACGCAGGGCTCCTACATCGGACAGATGGCACTGCTTTTCGGCGCGAATGACCTGGGTTCGACGATGATGGAAGAGAACGTGGTATCCGCAGCCGGAGCGAAAAACCAGATGAACCAGGATGAGATGATCAGATTGATCAAAGATGTAGGAGAAAATCCGGCGAAGCGCAACACGGCATATGAAATACTGGAGAGATTTTATTAGTGAAGAATTAGGAGAGAGGAATGAAGAGTATCAGTATGTTTTTTTTCAAAAAGCTTTTATCGGAAAATATGTGGATATACAGGGTAAAGCAATTCAATAGAGTACAACGTATCTCCTCACTCTTCACTCTTCACTTTTCACTCAAAAAGATCATCGCAACGATCTTTTTATTACAAGGAGTTTTGATGGCGTCAAGCATCAGTGAAGTCAAGATCAAAGAGAGCACGGTTCCCGTCGTTTACGAAGGGGGTGATTATGTGCCTATTGTTTCCATTCAGTTTGTCTTTACGGGGGCAGGGCACCTGAGCAACACCAAAGACGGTATCGCCGATATGTCTGCAAAACTGCTCAATGAGGGAACAAAAAAAGAGGGTTCGGTCGGGTTTGCCACGAAGCTGGATGCGCGTGCGGTAGATATCCACAGCAGCGTAGGGCGCGAGAGTTTCGTGATCGAGGTCTCCGCACTCAAAAGCGAGTTTGCCTATGCGATAGAGTTGCTCAAAGAGCTGCTCAAAGACCCGAACTATACCCAGGAGGCGTTTGAACAGGTCAAGCGTCAGAAGATCGGCTGGCTCAACCAGAAACGGAGTGACTTTGACTACATCTCCGCTACGGCTTTGAGAGCGGAACTCTTCAAGGGCACGCCTCTGGCAAGACCCTATGACGGGACCTTTGAAAGTATCGAGCAGATCACACTGGATGACCTTGAGAAGTTTATCCGGACCCATATCGGGTACAATAACGCCATAGCCGTTGTAGGCGGGGATCTCACACTGGATGAGGCAAAGCGGTATACCCAGGAGGTGCTGGACCTGCTTCCGAAAGCGGATACCAGAGAGATCCCGCAGGTAGAGGCTTCGGATAAGAGAACCACTGTCTATACCGAGGAAGAGACACAGCAGGCCTACATCTATTTTGGTGCGCCCTTTGACTACAGTTATAGAGAAGAGGACCAGTACAAGGCGAAGATCGCCGAGTATCTGCTCGGCGGCGGGGGATTCGGTACGCGTATGATGGAGGAGATCCGTGTGAAGCGCGGGTTGACCTATGGTGTCTATGCCTCGCTCAGACGTACCAAGAGCGTATCCTATATGAGCGGATACCTGCAGACCAAACTCTCCACGCAGGATGAGGCGATCAAACTGGTCCAGGAGGTCGTGGATACCTTTGTAGCCAAAGGGATCACGCAGGATGAGCTGGATAAAGCCAAACAGTTCCTTGTCGGAAGCGAACCGCTGCGTACCGAGACACTCTCACAGAGGCTCAGCCGTGCCTACAATGAATTCTACTATGGAAGGCCACTGGGCTTCTCCAAAGAGCAGCTTAAAAAGCTGGAAGCAGTGACGCTTGAAGAGATGAACGCCTTTATCGCTTCACACAAAGAGCTATCCAATATCACCTTCAGTGTCGTTACCAAAAAAGAATAAAAAATTAAAAACTAAAAATTAAAATGATGGTGTGTATCGCTCTGCGATACTTCTACCATAATATGACATTTTGACATATTTTTATACTTTTTATCAAATACTTCGTTATAATTTACCTCATAAAAGCATTGTTTACAATGCATACAGAAATGATTAATTTTTCACTTTTAATTTTTAATTCTGAACGGAGTGAAGTATGGAAGAGGCAAAGCAGCTTCTTAAAAAGCTAAAGATCTATTCGCTGCTTGATCTTGCACTGATCACGCCTGCCTCCTACAATGACACCACGCTCTCAACAGCTTTCCAGCCGGGCAAGGTCGGTACCTATGAGGCGACCGTCAAGGATACCAGTGTCATTGGCGGAAAGCTGCGGGTCAACTTCGTCCTGAAGCCCTCGGGGAGATATCTCTCTTCCACCTTTTTCCGTACCACGCCTTACCATCATACACTTTTTACCGTCGGTTCACACCACTATATACAAGGGAGGATCGAGGAGTACAGGGGGTATCTTCAGATGTCCCAGCCAAAAACAGTCAAGGAGGTGGGGAAGATCACCCCCAAGTACAAGACCGTACTCAAAGAGAGCGAGATCAGGGCATTGATCGCGTGTTATATCAACGAACGCAACCTCTATAACGAGGGGCTGGACTCCAAAGAGGTGGCGACACTGATGCGGATCCATTTTCCCAAAAGTATCGAAGAGGTCTATGAGAACGGGACGTTCAAAAGCAACATCGTATCCGTCATGAAGTTTATAGAGGCTTATAACCATCTCAAAAAACTGAAAGGGAAAAGAGTGGATTTCCCAGCGCTCCATGCGCTGCATGGGGATATCGAACCTTTTGTCAGGCATTTGCCCTTTGCGCTGACACAGGAGCAGCAAAGCGTGATCGCACAGATACAGCAGGACCTGGCAAGAGCGGACCGGGCAGCCAAGCGTATGGTGGTCGGCGATGTAGGCTCGGGCAAGACGATGGTGATACTCGCTTCGGCGATGATGGCGCTGCCCCGCAAGAGTATCCTGATGGCACCTACCTCCCTTCTGGCACTGCAGCTCTATGAGGAAGCGTGCAAATATCTGCCCAAAGAGGTGAAGGTCTCGCTGGTGATGCAGGGGCATGACAAAGGCGACTACAAAGAGGCGGACTTTATCATCGGTACCCATGCGCTGCTCTACAAGGAGGACCTCCCGGATGCTGCGCTGGTGATGATAGATGAACAGCACCGTTTCGGTACGAAGCAGAGACAGGGGCTTGAGGCGCTGGCAAGCAAAGGGGGAGAGAAGAGGGCACATATCATCCAGTTTTCTGCGACCCCGATCCCCAGGACACAGGCGATGATGGACAGTGCACTTCTGGATGTGAGCCTGATCACCACAACCCCCTTTGAAAAAGATATCACGACCCAAACCATCAGTAAGCCTGATTTCCCGGCGCTATTAAGTCATATCAGAGCAGAGATCGCCCAGGATCACCAGGTGCTGATCATCTATCCGCTGGTCGAAGAGAGCAGCGAAGTTCCCTACCAGTCACTCGAAGAGAGCAGGGGGTTCTGGGAGAGCAAGTTTGACGATGTCTATGTGACACATGGCAAGGACAGGGAGAAAGAGGAGGTACTGCTGGAGTTCAGGGAGAAGGGGAGTCTCCTGCTGGCGACGACTGTCGTGGAGGTCGGTATCTCCCTGCCGAGACTGACACTGATCGTGATCGTAGGGGCTGAAAGGCTGGGACTGGCTACGCTGCACCAGCTTCGCGGAAGGGTGGGGCGCAACGGCCTGAAGAGCTGGTGTTATCTCTACAGCCACGCACCCGCCAATGAACGGCTGGTACAGTTCTCCAAAACCACCAACGGTTTTGATATCGCCAAACTCGACCTGAAGTTCCGCAACAGCGGCGATATCCTGGATGGTACGATACAGAGCGGGCAGAAGTTCAGATGGCTGGATATGGCAGAGGATGAGGCGGTGGTGGCAGCTGCCCAGAAAAGGGTATCTACTATAGTCTCGCAGTCATCTTAGCTTGTACCTGAGATTGACCGTAGAACGGAAATCATTCTTTTCAACATTCTCATAAGGGGTTGCATTGTAGTGATGGATAAAATCCAGAGAGAGCGTAAGATCTTCGGTCAAAAGGTTGTTAAGCTGTAGTGTCTGCGATACCGTATAGTCTGAAAAATCCTCGATGTTTGGCTGAAAGTAGCCAAGATAGGCCACACTGAAGTGTGTATTGAACTTCTTCAAAAATGAGAGATAGGTATTGAGTTTTGTACGCTGATAGACAGGATTGACTTCAGTCAACGCATCGGGTTTCTGGTACTCATAGAAGAGTCCTGTCCCCAGGTAGAACTTGTCAAACCCGGTATCGAGTTTTCTTCTCAGGTTGGCGCCGGCAAGGTTGCGTATACGGATGTCCTGAAATGCATTGAACTCTGTCTGGCAGAAGAGTTCATAGTCATAGAGATCATCGACGAGCCTGTGGACATAGCGCAGATGCAGCATCCCGTCGTTGGTATCCTTTTGGCCGTTTGATTCCCCGTAGCTATAGCCATAGATAAAATAGAGGAGCCATTCTCTGCTGTTGTACTGTCCTTTGCCTGAGGTCCCGATCGCACTTTTATCGCTGTTTCCGCTGCGGTAGTCGGCGGAGAGAGAAACTTCCGCAGCGATACCCGTTTTTTCTCCGATAACCGGCGGTTCTACATTGATAAAACCGTGGACAAGCGAGGTGAAAAAGAGCATGGGTAAAAATATTTTTTGGTACATGGATATCCCTTTGGTATGATCAGTAGGGTATGGTACCAAGATAGGATGAAAAAAAGGAGAAAAAATAAAATTTACGGGAAAAAGAGGGAAGAGGCAGAGAAGCTTCTGCCTCTTTTGTCTCTCTTAGTAGAGGCCGAATCTGCCGTCAGCCCTTTTGTACATGACTCTCATGTGGCCGTCATGATCGTTAAACACAATAAACTGCCGTTTCTTCTCTGCCATCAGCGCTTCGATTGCCTCTTCAAAGTCAAGCGGTTTGTGCAGTTCAAGGTCCATCGGGACGATCTCGACATCCTCAACCGTCATTTCACTTACCGCTTCGGCTTCCTCACCAAGGTCTTTAAAGCTCATGATTTTGTGCTGTTTGATCTTCTCGGAGTGTCTTCTGAGCGCTTTTTTCATCCTTTCGATCGCAAGGTCAATAGCCGCATATACATCTTTGTCATTCTGTGTGATTACAAGTGTATTTTTATCTTTGAGGTTGATAATGAACTCGGTACTGAACCCTTTTTTACCGTTTCTCTCATTGGCAGAGATCACAGTATTTGCCGAGATAATGTCAAGATTATATTTATTCAGTCCTTCTATGGCTGCTTCAGCATACGATTTGATTGCATCTGTCAGTTCAAAATGTCTTCCTGTAATACTTGTATTCATAGTAAATCCTTTTATTAAGATGACTTGTCCGTCTGCCGGCAATGTATCGGCAAACTGTCTTACCGAAGCGCATGGCTCCGGGAGGATCAACAAGTATGGCTATATCGCTATATCCATACTTAATTGTAACTTAGATAGCTTAATAAAGGATAAATAGAAAAAAAATCAGGAGCTTTCCTGCCCCTCGATATAGGCATATCCTGTTTCAGGTTCGACATGGATCTGAAAGCTATCTCCATCTGAAAGAGTGAAGGTAAAGGTACATCTCTGATCGGCATATCCCTCATAGTCGACAGCATCCGCATTGGTGAACGCTGACCCGTGGAAAGGCCTTCCAAGATGATCAAAGGCGATATGGGCAGCACCGCAGGAGTTCGTCACATTGGTGATCCCGAATTTATAGGTAAGGAAGATATCCTCACTCACCGTCCCGTCGCCGCCTTCGGGGCAAATAGCCCCATTTTGCCAGAAAATGGGTTTACCGGTGACAGGATCGATCGCTGCCTCCGTTTTTGCAAAAGAGGCATTGGTAGAGCCTGTCATATTATTATCGCTTCCTATCATGTAGAACTTAACCGTATTCCCTGAGCAGCTGCCAAATGTAATGTGCCAAAAACGGCGCTGCCAGAATTCGCTGTCAAATTTATGTTTATAGTCGTTGAGTGCCAGGTGCTGGGTGTAGCGGATCTGTGCGAGGATATGGTCGGCTGCCTCCTGTTTCATATCACGGTCCATCCTGGGGATCGCCATGGCTGCAAGAATACCAAGTACGACGATCACTATCACCAGCTCCAGCATTGTAAATCCGCGTTTTGTTCTATGCGATTCAGGGGTGAATGGTTTCATATCTTTTGCAGTGTCCTTCTATGGTATGTGATCCATGGGGAAGCGGCGATATCTCCCTGGATAATATCTTTGTACTCGACATAGACATCGACGATGAGGTTGAGGTCGTTATTTCCGTCACTTGGATGATCCAATATACTGGTACCGGCACATGTGTTGATATCACTCCCCGCTCCGATATAGGCGATATGGGCGGTTACCCGGTAGCCGATACCGCTGCTTCCCGGATCGCTCGAACCAACGTTGGCGTTGATATCGGTGATACATTGTCCTGTAGCGTTCCGATCATTGGCAGTAACGGTCATGATGGCAAGTTCGGTATAGCTTTTTGCCAGCAGCACCGCCTGCTCTTTTTTGTACTGCGCCGTGGTCTCTTTGACGATCTTGCCAGAAAGGCTCATCACGTAGATGGCGATACTTGCCATGAGTGCGATAAGGAAAACCGCCGTCACGAGGGAAAATGCTTCTCTATGATTTTTTATCATCGTATGACCGCCTTCTCTTTGCAGCTGTTGATCGTCATCCCGCCGATATTCTCTCTCTGGCAGAGTTTCAGGCGGATGGAGCTTCCGCTCCCGGTAAAGTTGAAGACACTGATATTTCTGATCAGGATCTGGCTTTTGCCGTTGGAATAGCTTTCACCTTCCCATGGCTGATAGTCATAGTAGAGCTTGAGGTCCCATAGCCCATCCCCTACATCAATATCATCAAACCCACGATCATGCAACTCTGCTTCAGTGAGCGCTACAGGGACGACAGCGTAGGCTGTCCAGGCAAGCTTGTAGTGCTCCTTGACGGTTCTGCTCTCATTAGCATCGATAGGGTCAAGCGTAAGGGCAGTACCTGTTCCGGAAAGTACGGTGTGTATGTTTTCGGCGCTGGTACCACCGGCATACCCTACGGTATAGGCATCATAGGTATCGGGGAAGAGGATCGCGCTGTTGGCAATCCCAGAATTTGCCGTACCCGATGCATTTTTCGAGAGATTGTTGATGATCGTATTAAGGGCATCGAGCCTTGAACCCGGTGTAGAGATAAGATCCTTTGAGCTGGCAGTCACATCCGCATAGCCGCTCCAGGCAGGACGTCTCCCCCCTCCTGTTGTGGGATTAGAGCCTACTGCACTGAAACCGTCATTATCATAGCTGATCCACTCAAGGGTCGTATGGAGCGTGTCTCCCGGAAGGATGCTTTCGATCGGTAAAAAATCTGCGTTTGCCCCATCTTTTCTGGCAATGACCGTACGGGGAATACTGTAGGTGAGCCTGTTGACTAGCTGGGTGATGGCAAGCTCCGTCTTGATATGGCTTCTGTGTACGGCTCTCTGCATGATATAGCTTTCATAGACCTGTACGATGATCTGAGAACCGATGGATGCGACGATCCCGAGTACGACGATCACAAAAACCACTTCGATCATGGAGAAGGCTTTTTTATGCCTGAGTGTCTGCATCATGGGAACACCGCCTGTCTGAGCTGATAAGTCCCGATGTTGCAGGAGAAGGCGTTCAGCACGATATCTTTTTGCAGCTCCTCTTCCGGGCTGTTGGATCGAAGTCTTACCTGCACCTTTTTGATATTGGAATCGGTTGCGATGTTGTTGCTGAAAGGGTTGTTATAGGTGAGTGTACTGCCCGTTCCCATATATGTGCTTCCCCCCGGGTTATCAGCCAGGTAATTGACGTTTACTTCGATGGTGATCCCTGTATCGACTACATCACCGATCAACGTTGAGGTAGATTCTTCCTCTTTCATGGCAGTTTTGACAGCTGTGATAAAGTCATCGATATCATCCCTGTCTCCACCATCTGGACCGAGATTGGCTGCAGGCGTAGTCTGGATAGGTATCCCTCCCAACGAATGAAAAAACCTTCGGCTGCTGGAAGTTGGTGTACCTGCTCTTCTTCCCGTCGGTATTGTTCCGTCCATCTCCTGATCAAGATCATCGTCTCCGTTGGGGGAATACAATACTGAGGCGGTTCTTGTGGGATCAGTATTGCCCTCATCCCAGTGGTGGGTGAGGATCATCCCGAGCTCTGATGCCGCAGAGGCGATCGCCTCCTGCTGCAGAGCGACATAGCTGCTCTGTGTTGCCGTGGCGATCAGCATCGGCGCGGACATCATCACGATACCCAGGATCACGATCGCAAAGATCAACTCGATCATGGCAACGGCTCTTCTCATTCCTTCTCTCATTACCAGTTCAACCTTTTTGTCTCTGTAGCGCTTGCGTTGATATCAAGTACATGTCCCGTCTTACCGACGCCTGCCCAGCCTGAGTCCCCGGTAAAGCGTACTTTGTAGAAAGGGTCAGGATCTGCGATGGAGCTGCCTGCATTGTAGATCAGCCAGCTATCGGTATGAGAAGTATCCAATAAGATATCATACGTGGTTGGGAGTGATCCGCTATTATGTGTCACGGTTACATTGGTATCCTGCCCATTTGTGATATTGACATCGGTGGTTACGCTACCGCTACCGCTTCCCAGTACTGCTACAGGGTCCTGAAGTGTGATCTCCCCGTCACCCGAGGCTTCATTATGATAAAGTGACAGCCACCAGTGACTAAGATCAGTCTGTCCTCCAAGCTGGATTGTGTCAGGGAAGATCGGGCATGTCGGGAAGGTATCACAGTAGACCTGTACGGTGATCGGGGTATTGACCACCGTTCCTTCTACATCATAAAAGTCCCGGGAGGCCTTCGCACGTCCGAAGAGGAAGGTGGCATTGCTGTCAGTACCTCCTGCAGCGCTTCCAGTCACAATTTTTGTCGCTTCGCTCCCTTCTGGATAGTTGGATGCGACGGTGATATTGATATCGCTTACAGGGACCAGGAAGGGGTTGACCGGCTGGTTGTTGTCACGTTCATAGTTGAACATCAGCCGTTGGGTGAGGTTGCTGTCATTCCAGGCGATGGTGTGTGTCCCGTTTGCCTCATCGTCTCCGCCAAAGCCAAGCTTAGAGACGTTGATATCCTTGATTATCACAGTATTGCCAAGAGGGTGCCTGTTTGGCAGCGAAGCGTTCCAGTCGGTGACATTGAGGTCGACACTTACCGGATTTTCATAGAAGAGCGCTCCCTCTCTGAAGTTTTGTGTGACAGCACCCTGTGCATTCATCGCACTGATCTGTACATCCAGGTGTGCAGACATATTGAGGTCGTTGGAGAGGTAGGTAAAGTTGCCGTCTCTGTGGTTTCTCAGTGTGATGCCGGTCACATCAAAATGATCCGGGATGAAGGTCGCCTCGTTTTCTCCGCAGATATGGGTACCCTCGGGAATATTCAGAACCACATTTTTCGCATTGGTAAGGGTGCCGCCGTTACAGCCTTGCGGCGTGTCATCGCTGTCGACGCTCCCCCATTGTCTGTCTTCGAGTATGATATCTACTCTGCCCACGTCACTGAAGGTGATCCCCACTGTCTCGGTCTTTGCAGCATCATCTCTGTGTGTACTGATACCATCAACAAACAGGAAATTGTTGTTATTGAAGCTTAATGTCCCATGTAAAATACTTTGGTTGTCTTCCTCCCCATTGCTGAAAAGCAGGCGCTGTGCGATGGTGAGATTATTGTCATCCTGGTTATATCCGTCTGTCGGTGTATTATTTTCTTTGTTTGCAACGACGGTGAAACGGTAAGTGCTGCCTGAGGTGAGCAGTCCGATATCCTCTCCGGATGGCGGGGTGATCTCAAATGCTTTTGGCCGGATCGCAAAGGCATCTGAGCTGTAGCACTTGCGCCATTTTGGATTGCTGTTGTCGATATTTTTACACAGTGCTATATCGTTACCGGCACACTCACTGTCTTCCAGCAGGGTATAGGTGGTGCCGTCAAAGAGAGAACAGAAGGTGAAGCCCACGTGGACATTTCTGGATGCCAATGAGACGTCGTTATAGGTTTTAGTGATAGCCGTGGTAGTTTTGATATCGAAGGTATCTACTGTCCCGTTGATCAGGGTAGTGCCATCGTAGAGCCCGTAGGTTACGGTGCTTGAGATCGATTTTGCTTCCACGCCGGTCTGGTCGGCGTCAAGGTTGGCGATGGTGAGGGAGAATGTTTTGCCGGCGATTTTGGTCGAGATGTTTTTGTCATCAAACTTTCCGTCTCCGTCGGTATCCCCCCGGAAAGTATCCCAGGCGTCAAAGGGGCCTGTCTGGAAGGAGGGAGGTATCTCCATCGCTTTACAGCGGTCAAGCCGAATATTGTAGTGCCGGCCGGCATCATCTGTATATTTCCCGAAGTAGATCAATTCACTAAAGTCAAGGATATCCGCCGAGATAAAGGCTTCTTTATGCAGCTGGTAGTACTGATCAGTAAGAATATAGGAGGAATACCCATCCCCGATATCATAGATGACATGACCGTTTAATAGTCCTATATCCAGGCCCAGAGGAAGGTCCACATAGAGGGCGCTGCTTTTATATGCGCTGGTACCGGGTACCTTATTGCCCTCTTTGTCTACTACCTCATGGTTGCTTCCCAGTCCGATTCCAAGCAGTGTTTTTCTGGCTTCAAATACCTGCACATCATCCAATGGTATGGGAGAGATATTTTTGATCGGCACATACACATCACAAGGGGCGAGATTTATAGGGCCGATAGGCGGGAGACAAGTACCCAATAGATGGAAAATATTGATCCCGTTCGGTCCTGTCGGCGGATCGTAACAGAGGTCACACTCCCCCAGGCCGAAATGGTCGGCACCGTATTTGTTATATTTGAACGTGAAGCCGTTCCCCGTCACATCGATATGCCCTTCCGCAGTGATCCCTCCGTAAAGTTCAGCATTACCGGAGTTGGCATTGATCGTTACATCCCCTTTCACATAGAAGAAGGCAGAGAGTTCGCCATCGCCGCCCCCTTGGCTGGAGAGGCTCAGGTTTTTGCCTACAAAGAAAAAGAGCGAAGCGGCAGGGTCGGCAAACGCGGCGTTATTCTTTGCCAGAGTGAGATCATCCCGGATGAAGATACGGACATTGCCTTTGGGTTCCAGCTGTACATTGTTTCCTGTAATATCCAGAGACCTGAAGTAGTAGTCTCCCTCTTCAAAGATGATCACTTGATTATTTGCGGTGAAATCGACATCTCCCAGAAGCATCACTTTTGTGTCGTTGTCGCTGTAGGTATGAGAGGGGTTGAAGTGGATCACCTGGTCGTTCCCGTCAAACGTATAGTTGCCGTACTGCAGTTGGGTCAGTTCTATGTTCTCATCAGACTCTGAATCGCTGTTGTCTGTCGTTTCGATAAAGTCATGGTCGTAGCGGTTGACCGGTTCGGGCACGAAGTTACAGTTCCCGTTCTCTTCGATCCCGTCCTTATCCTCGCAGAGCTCAGATGTCGTCAGGTCGGTGTAGCATACAGGAGCGTTGTTATGCCCCTGTGTAAATTCGCCTGCAGGATAGGAGATCGTACAACTGTTGAAGATCTGGTTTTTGCTGAGGGTCATGTGCTCGTAGGAGGTCAATACACTCGGGAAGGTACCGCAGGTATATTCGTTTTGGTACGGCAGGTTAGAAGAGGCAGCACAGCTCGAGATACGGCCACGGTAGAGGGTACCGTCCTTGATGTACATGGCATAGATCTGGACACCGCTTAGATCTACAAGGTCGCCATGTTTATGGTAGATCGTATGCGAATCGTCTGCACTGTAATCGGGCATATTATAGAGTAAGGCATCATGGAAAAGTGATGTTGAGATCAGCCAGTCCAACTCCAGCCCAAGTGCTCCAAGTGTCTGGATATCATCGTAGACACACTCACCGGAAGCAATCTTTGAGACATCATCGATACCGCAATCAAACTCCGGGTCCAGGGGGACAATATCCAGCAGAGCGTTTGTAGCAAAAATGAGATCTACATTTGACAGGTTTCCATCTCCCTGGTTGACAATGGGGATGGTTCGTTTATGAAAGTACGGAATATCATCCAGAGGCTCTTCTATGATCTCTCCGTAGCAGAGGTCATCCGCATTTTCCGCGATAGGCATACTCTCCGCTTCATTGACGGTGATAACGAGGGTGTCGGTACCCGTATCACCGTCATCATCTTCAACCGTCAGGGTGATGGTATGCTCCCCGATACTCCATGTGTTTGTAAAGACAGTAGGGTTTGTCCCGCTCCAGCTGTGGCTCCCGTCGCTCCAGCTGTAGCTGACGATCGATCCGTCGCTGTCGGAACTCCCGCTTCCGTCCAGTGTTACACTTATTCCCTGTACCACACTTTGATCGGGTCCCGCTTCTGCTGTCGGAGGCGTATTGGCTACACCCTCTGCACAATGCGCCAACAAACCCAATATACCAGGTACCCAGTGGCATCCCAAAGGACTGCTGTTGCAGGTGGATTCATTTGATATGTCGGAACAGACTTTGTCGCGGCATATATCATCTGTAAGTAAATGGTTTTCCCAGGTACAGGTAGGGTAGCTTTCGCATTTACTTTCACTATTGCATAGCCCGTCATTCGGACATGCACTGCAGGTCACCGTCGTGCCTGCCTCTAAGCTACCGGGGAGTGAAAAAAGTAAAAAGATGGATATCATCAGGCTTTTTCGTATACCTGACTTTCTAAAAAACATAGCGAATGCCTGAACTCTATCTACCAAACGTTTTGATCTTTTCATCTGGGCTCCTTTGTCTACCGCTCAACTTCTTCCCTATATTATACTATAAAATATAAAAATCTATGGGCTATGAAAACCTGTCGGTCAGGGAGAGAAGCATACGATACGCTTGCAAGCAACAATGCAGTGCAACTCAGCCGTTTCCCGGAAGAGACCTGGAGCTTTCCGTCCCGCTTTCAGAAGAGGTTTGGCTTTCACCTCAATACTATTTAATCATGGCACAGAATCACTTAATCCTCTATAAATCAAGATAAAAGCACTATAATACACTTTTTACTAAGAATGAGATATGATATAGTTTAATTTATCGCAAAAGGGTGTGTATGATAAAGAGATTGATAGTCGGTTTTGTCGGAATTTTTTTGACGTTTTTTCTTGCAGGGTGCGGAGGCGATGAGAGTAGTGTTAAGGAGTTCAACAAGCCTGCACTCTACTGGTACCAGAAGATCGCAAAAAGTATCTCCAGCGGACATATGGACAAGGCTGATGCCTACTATATCTCGCTCAAAAGCGAACATATGCGTTCTCCAATGCTGCCCGATGCCATTATCATGCTGGCGCATGCGCATATGAGCAAGGAGGAGTACCTGCTTGCCAACTTCTACCTGGATGAGTACAACAAACGCTTCGGTGCGGGCAGCAATCGCGAGTATATCGAGTTCCTGAAGGTCAAAGCCTCTTTCCTGGGGATCAAAGATGTCTACAAGGACCAGAAGCTGATCGAGGATACGATCATGCATGCGAAGATATTTGTCAACCGATATCCGGGCTCAGCGTATCAGCCGCTGATCCATACGATATTGGTCAGGCTCTATATGACACAGTATCTGCTCAATGAAAACATTGCCGCACTCTATGAACGTACAGGCAAAGATGCCGCAGCCAAAATATATAGAGAGAAGAACAAAGACTCCGTGATACAGCAGAGTGACATCACCCCTCCGGAGAAGAGGATCATTGGAGCTGTCTTTGATTAAAAGCGTTCGCTTTTAATCAATTAATAATTAATAATTAATAATTATTGTAGGCATTTTAAACAATGCTTTTATTTTAAATACTTTAGTAGCAAGGCTTGCTTTGCATAATATAAAGATTAATTGTTAAATATTAATTATTAATTTAGATCCAAAGGATTTTTTATGCAGTTAAGTGATTATGATGCTTTCCCCACGCAATTACCTGTGGTGGTAGAAGACGAGCTCTTTTTGTATCCATTTATGATCAGTCCGATTTTTCTGGGCGATCAAAAAGATATCGATGCCGCGACAATGGCGATGGAAAGCAACTCTCTTCTCTTTGTTACCTCTTCGGTAAGTGGAAAAGAGGGGGAAAGAAGTGTTGATGCGATGTATAAAGTCGGGGTGGTGGGCTCCATTATGCGGAAGGTCCATCTGCCGGACGGGAGAGTGAAGATCCTCTTCCAGGGGCTTTCACGCGCCAGGATTGTCCAGGCAGTTGAAGGCGAGGTCAACCAGGCAATCATCGACACGGTAGAGCTTGAGCCCTATAATGAACTGAAGACCAACGCCCTAATGGATATCCTCAGAGGCAAGATCAAGAAGCTCTCCTCACTCAACAGCAATATCCCTGCCGATCTGTTGCGTACGATAGAAGAGAATGACGAGCCCAACCGTATCGCCGATCTTGTCTCTTCGATGCTGAAACTGGACAAAGAGGTGGCCTACAAGCTCTATATCGAGCTGAATATCGAGAAACGCCTTCTGGCACTTATCGATGTGATCACCTCGGAGATCGAAGCAGCAAAGATCCAGAAAGAGATACGCTCAAAGGTACACAGCAAGATCGAGCAGACCAATAAAGAGTATTTCCTCAAAGAACAGCTCAAAGAGATCCAGCACGAACTGGGCATTGATACCCAGCGAGAAGAGGAGATCGCTGTCTTCAGGGAAAAGATCGAAGCACTTAAACCGCATATGCATGAGGATGCCTACAAGGAGATCAGCAAACAGCTGGAGCGTTTTGCCCGTATGCACCCGGAATCAGCTGATGCCAACGTGCTTCAGACCTACCTGGAGTGGGTACTTGATATGCCGTTTGGCAAATATACGAAACAGAACCTCAGTGTAGAGAAGGTGGCCAAAGAGCTTGATAAAGACCACTATTCGCTGGAAAAGCCCAAAGCACGTATCGTCGAGTTCTTCTCTGTGCGTGAACTGGCTGCGCTGAGAGGGATGAAACAAAAAGAGACCAACGGGGCAATACTCTGCTTCGCGGGACCTCCGGGCGTGGGGAAAACCTCATTGGCAAACTCCATTGCTACGGCTCTGGGCAGGCCGCTGGTACGCATTGCGCTGGGAGGACTGGAGGATGTCAACGAGCTCCGCGGCCACAGACGTACCTATGTCGGGGCGATGCCGGGCCGTCTGGTGCAGGGGCTGATCGAAGGGAAGAGCATGGACCCCGTGATCGTTCTGGACGAGATCGACAAAGTAGGGCGCAGCATGAGAGGCGATCCGACCGCAGCGCTCCTTGAGATTCTCGATCCTGAACAGAACGTGAAGTACCGCGACTACTATCTTAACTTCAACATTGACCTAAGCAAGGCGATCTTCATCGCCACTGCCAATGAGGTAGGGCGTATCCCCGCACCGCTGCGTGACAGGATGGAGTTTATCGGGTTGAACTCCTACACGCCAAAGGAGAAGTTTGAGATCGCAAGACGCTATCTGATCCCGCAGGAGACAAAAAAACATGCGCTCAGGGCCAATGAGGTAACCATCAGCGACAAAGCGCTAAAACTGCTTATCAGCGACTATACAAGAGAAGCCGGGGTGAGAAACCTGAGAAGGCGTATCGCTGACCTTATGCGTAAAAGTGCGAGAAAACTGCTGGAAGACCGTAGCCTGTCGAAGGTAGTGATCACGAAGAAAAACCTTGAGAATTTTACCGATAAAAAGGTCTTTGAGATCTCTCCTGTACATCCTGAACCGCAGGTTGGTGTGGTGAACGGTTTGGCATGGACAGCGGTGGGCGGAGATGTATTGACCGTCGAAGCGATCAAGATCAAAGGCAAAGGCGGGTTGCAGCTGACAGGGAAGCTCGGTGATGTGATGAAGGAGTCGGTACGTATTGCCCACTCTGTGGTCAAGATTCTGATCGATGAGTACAAGCTGCCGATCTTGCCATCGGTGATTCCCCATACAATCAAAGAGAAGGAAGAGCGCATAGAGCTCGATGTCTCTGAAGTCTACAAACGATTTGATCTGCATATCCACGTGCCTGAAGGAGCGACGCCAAAAGACGGACCAAGTGCAGGTATCGCGATGGTCTCTGCGATCGCATCGGTGCTCAGCGAGAAGAAGATCGATAACAAGATCGCCATGACGGGTGAGGTGACTTTGACGGGGAATGTCCTTCCTATCGGCGGTTTGAAAGAGAAGCTGATCGCTGCCTATACAGCCGGAGTCAAACGTGCATTGATCCCTGCTAAAAACTATGAAAGAGATATGGATGAGATACCCGAAGAGGTTCTCGATGCTGTCAAGATCATTCCCGTCAAAACGATCGACGATGTCCTAAAAGAGATATTTGTAGATTAAATAGAGGGGAAGAGAGTTTTACAGAGCTTAAAGCTCTGTAAAGTTTATACGTTTAAAGCAATGGTTCTTACGACCACTGCTCCAGTTTTGCATTGAGGTCATTCTCTTTGACCGGCTTTCTCAGAAAATCATTTGCACCATTTTCATACACTTCCGTTTTTCTTGTATCATCCGTTGAGAGTACAATCACAGGTATGTGCGCATTTTTCATATCTGCTCTGAATATCTTCAAAAACTCTACACCATCCACTACCGGCATCATAATGTCAAGCAGTATAATGTTGATATTTGGATCTTTTTTGAGCTTATCCAGGGCATCAGAGCCGTTTTCTGCTTCAATGGTCTCTGAAACTCCCGGGTTTTTCTTTAAAAGGGTTTGTAACAGTTTTCTGTTGATAAAGTCATCGTCTACTATCAGTACTTTTAACGCCATCTATATTATCCTCTATGCTTTTGAATGATATTTTCTATCTGTGCTTTTGAATTTTGAGCTGTTATTATAGCTATATTATCGGAGTTGTTGCTTATTGCATCTGTTACCAGATCATTATCGGTGAAAAGGATATCGTAGTTCCCGGACGCAAGTTCGGCTTCCAGATCACCGAGATTCTCAAGTATGGTGTATGCATATCCGAGGTTATCCATGACCGTTTTGAGCACCCTGCTTTCAAGAAGGAATTTTTTCGCAATAAGGATTTTCTTTCCGCTCTCTTCGGAGATTCCTAGGTCATAGATGATCTCCTCCTCTGTTTTCACTTCACCGGTTTCTGCCTCTGCAGTTTCCGGGGCAACGGTCTCTTCCGCTTCGTTATTCACCGGTAGGGTCTCTGGTGCAGCTTTTTGCTTTTTCCCCGAAACCGCTTTGTTCGACAGGAACTTGTTCAGGATATAGAGCAGTTCAGCCGTTTCGATCGGTTTGGTGATATACTCATCCATCCCCTCTGCCAGGAATTTCTCTCTGTCGCCTTTCAAGGCGTTTGCAGTCAAAGCAACGATAGGAACATGCGCTTCCTCTTCATCCTCTTCAAAGTCAAGGATCTCATGGGTCGCTTCGATACCGTCCATGACCGGCATCTGGATATCCATGAAGATGAGGTCATAATCACCCGATCTTCTTTTCTCAAATGACTCCAGTCCGTTGTTGGCAATATCTACGGTGATCCCGTGCTCCTGTAGGATACGCGTAATCAGTTTCTGGTTGATAATGTTGTCTTCGGTGACCAGTACTTTTGCATCAAAGTATGTCTCCTGTTTCTCTACAGCCTCTTCAACAATTTTCGGTTTTGTCTCTGCCGTTGCGCTCAGTACCTCCTGTACTTTGGTGAAATTGACAGGTTTGTAGATGACATTATCCTGGGGAACACCAAGATCCTCAACCTTGTTTCTGCTCGTGATATTGGCTACGACAATCAGTTTGGATTTGTCGATATTGTGAAGTGCATCAAGGATATTCTGTTTTGCCTTATCGATATCCACCCAGTAGGAGGAACATCCATTGCTGTCAACCAGCTCTCTGAGCTCTCCAACGGATTCAAAATGATTTACCGTATTTCCAAAGAAGTTGAAGTATTTTTCAAAGTAGGTATCGAGTTTTGTCGGAATATCCTGCTGATATTTTCCAATGGTCACATCAGTAAATGCATTGGCATAGTTTGGTTCGGTCGAAGCAACCTCCTCAAGGGGGATCGTAAAGAAGAATGTCGTACCTTTGTCTTTCGCGCTCTCCAGTTCAAGCACCCCGCCCATGAGTTCAACGAACTGGCTGGAGATCGTAAGTCCAAGACCTGTACCGCCGTATTTTCTAGTGACGGAAACATCCGCCTGCGAGAAGGCATCAAAGATGCGTGACTGCTGTTCTTTGGTCATACCGATACCATTGTCCGAGACACTGAACATGATGTTCGCCTCGCCTTCGCTGCTATCCACTTTTTTGATCTCAACGTTGATCTCCCCGCCATAACTGGTAAATTTAATCGCATTGGAAAGGAGGTTGATGACGATCTCTTTGATCTTGGTCGGATCACCTTTAAGTTTTTTGGAGATTGTCGGATCCATAAAGAAGTTCAGGTCGATGTTTTTCTCTGCCGCTCCGACAGCATAGGTCTCTACGGCACTCTCAAACTCTTCGGCTGCATCAAATATGATGTTCTCAATCTCAATCTTGTTGCTTTCGATCTTTGAAAGGTCAAGAATGTTGTTGATAATGCTGAGAAGGTTCTCGGAACTCTTGTCGATAATATTCAGGAATTCTCTCTGCTCTGCATTGAGATCTGTACTTCTGAGGATCTCTGTAAACCCTACGATACCGTTCAGCGGTGTACGGATCTCATGCGACATGTTCGCAAGGAAAAGAGATTTCGCCTCGTTCGCCTGAAGGGCAGTAAGTTTATCCTGTTTTGCCGTTTCAACAAGCGTATCCAGGAAGTGATAGGCCTCTTTTGTCCCTTCGTGCGTATCGAGGTTGATGTTTTCGATAGCCGCGATATCCGAGGAGAGATACTGTTCGCTGCTCTTCATCTCTGTGACGGCTTTATTGAGGACATCTTCAAGTTCTTTGATGTTCCTTGTCATATCCCTGATGGTGGTATAGGCAAGATATGCCAGGATGAAACTCAGGAAAAGAATGGTTGATGCAATGGTCAGGAGTGACACCTGTTTATCAAGATAAGCTTCACTCTTCTGCCAGAGTGCATTTGAAATCAGCAGTTCCGCTTTGGAGAGGAGTGTGATCTTTTTTGTCTGCAGCGCGAACCAATCCATCGGTTCTTCCGCATAGTCCCCGTTATCGACATCCGTCTGGATCGCAGAAGAAGTTTCAGCAAGTTCGGTAAGCATCTCCATAGACTGAGGACTGTTCATCAGTGCTTCAAGCTCTCTACGCAGTTGAGGGTCTGTTACATGTTCGATATCAAAAAGGTTGGCTTTGGTTTTAAACTCATCCCATAGTGCAATCTCTTCAAAAGACATGGAGAGTCTTTTCCCCATAAAGTAAGCGACATAATCTCTTTCCAGGCCTGCATTCTCTTTGGAGATATAGAGCTGGGAGAGCGAGGAGATTAGGGAAGTGATCTCTGTATCCAGTGCAAAGTGATTGACTTTGAGGAGCGTATCAAGTATCGGGTCTGTCAGTTTATCGGTAAATTTATCAGAGAAAACCGCTTTGAAGTCGGGGGCACTGCCATCGATGATATTTCTGGTTGATGCGATATCTTTAAGGTTGTTCATCATGGTGCCGTAGCCCATCAGGTCACGTGAAAGATCTTGGTTGATCATACCGGCAATGAACGGGAGGTAGGCATTGTCATTGGATATCTCTTCCAGTTTGAGCCCTGCAGCCGCCTGGTCGGTTTTTGCTCTTTGTTTCTCCATGACCTCCTTGAACTCTTTCTGATCACTCCCCAGGTAAAGAGATGACAAACCACGCTCTTTCCCGAGTTCTCCAAGCAGATGATCCAGTTTGGCATTGTTACCCAGGGTAAGTTTCAATGCATTTGCCTTTTCAAAGTTGGCATATGAAATGATGAAAAAGTAACTTGCCAGCAAGATCAGCAGGGTGACCGGTACCATTCCCAGCAGTTTAAGTCTGTTACGTATTGTCATATTCTTTCCTTTATTTAGATATCAATTCCATTTGTTTTTCAAATGCAATGAAGTGTGCCCAGTAGCTTTTGATCAATGCTTCGAGTTTGCTGCTGTCCTCACAGAATTGTATCTGATAGAGTGTATCCGCAAGAGGATTGATGCGAAGGTTGCTTGAAGCACCTTTCAGCAGGTGCCCGATCTTCTGTATCTTGTCCAGGTTCCCCTGTCGGTAGGCTTCAAGCATATGCTCGGTCTCGCTTCTTGCCTGTTCGATAAAGTCATGAACAAACTCCTCGATGAGCTCAACAGGCAGGCTGAGTTCATCTGCCGCCTCCTCAAGGCGGAAATCAAAGTAGATCGGTTTTACATCGCTGAGATCGATCGTCCCAAAGCTTCCTTCCGGTAACTCCCCCTCTCCGGTTTCTTCGGCTATCTCTGTTTCCGGGGCAGCGGTTATCTCTTCTTCTGGGGTGAGCTCCGGTTCGATTGAAGGCAGCTCCGTATCAAGCAGCGTAGCTGGCTGTGTCGTGATCCGTGCAAGTTTATGGTAGAAACTTTCTACGAGTGTGTCACGCTCCGGTGCGGAAGCCTTCTCTATCTCTCTGGCAGCCTTTGAAATTTCAGGAAGATGCAACACTTCAGAAAGCTGTACCAGTGTCTTTATCGCAGACGCTTGTACTTCTTCCTTCTCACTGCTGAGGTCTTTTTCCAGCGAGATGGCGGTATCGATAAATTCGTTCAGGAAGTGATTGTACTCCTCCTCGCTAATCCCGATCGTTTCACTGATTCCGGCAATATCGAGGTAGATCGGAGCTGTTGATTTCTCCTTTGCCTCGACAGCTTCAGTGGCAGGTACTTCAGCTTTTTCTACCGTTTCAATCGCAGGCAGTTCGGTCTCTTCTTCCAGGATACTGATCGGTTCAAAATCAGAAGGCTCTTCCATGCTTTCATGCGTTTCTTTGATAGTGACTTCTTCTTCGGGTTCTCTGAACAACTCATCATCAAGTATGTGGATAATCTCTTCATCCCCGCTGCGCTTTTCTGGTTCGGTGATCGCTGCCGGCGCTTCCTCAGGCTCCAAAAGCGTTATCTCTTCGCTTGACGGTGCAGGTGCCTTTTCCGGTATGGCAGAGAGGTCTGTAGCGGTCAGTACATGCAGCGTCAGCTCTCCCAGCATACTGAAAAGCGGCGAACTTTCCCGGTGAAATGTATATTGCTGCTCTTCATTGTATCCAAAGGCTATGGTGAGATCCTCAGGACTTAAAGAGGCGAAGGAGAGCTCCCCTTTGATCATTTTCTGATACAGCTCTTCAACACTTTGAAGCTCTGTCAGTTCAAGCAGTGCTTTGTCCGCAGCAATAACTTGATCATTTTGATTGGTGATGTAGTACATATCTGAATAACTCCTTTAATTTGTTTCTTTTTCCAGCAACTCTCTATAGAGGGGGATGACCTCGTTGATCTCGGTTTGTGAAGCGGGCCTTCTTGCCGCTGTATATCCTACGATCTCTCCCTCTTTTTCTATCGGAACGATATGTGAATAGACCCAATAATATTTACCGTCTTTGCGCAGATTTTTTACGACACCGGTCCACTCCTTGCCGCTTTGGATCGTCTCCCAGAGTTCTTTGAAGGCAGCTTTCGGCATATCGGGATGTCTAACGATGTTATGATTTTTGCCTATCAGTTCTTCCCGGGAATAGTCGGCAATTTCACAGAACTTCCTGTTGGCATAGGTGATGATCCCTTTAAGGTCAGTAGAGCTGACAATCAAGCCCTGTTCAAACTTGAATTCCTCATCAATTGGTTCAGGCCTTGGCATAGTTCACTCCTTGTTCATATGAAATAAAAAATTTTGATCTACAATATTAAGAGTCTACCAACTTGTAAATAAAAAAAATTATTATAAAAACTTTATAACAATTAAACTAAAAGTGGATTGAAATAGCCTTTTTTAGTAAAAAATATCAAGATTAACGTTTAATTATAGAACCGGTAAACTCTTTTTAATACGCATGCCCCTCTTTGAGGGCGTGAATGATTTTCGCCACTTTATGATTGGTGACTCTGGCGAGTTCTTCAAAGGTAGCATTATGGATCGCATCAAACGTGCCGAAATAGTCAATGAGCTTTTTGACCGTCGCTTTCCCTATGCCTTTCTGGTTCAGCAATGAGACCTGCGTATCCTCTTTGCGCTTTTTGTTTTGATGGTAGGTGATGGCGTAACGGTGTGCTTCGTCTCTCTGCCTTTGGATCCAGTGTAGACGTTCGTTGACGGGCTGAAGCTCGATGACGCCATGATCCGTATAGAGCAGGTCTTTTGATGCGCCTTTGGCGCGGTGCGCCTTGGCATCGAGCTTCTCTTTGGCAATCGCGATGACATCAAGGTTGACGCCTGCTTCCTGCAGGAGTTTTTTGGCAAGGTTAAGATTGGCCTGGCCCCCGTCAAGGATCCAGAGGTCAGGGGCAGGAGCCTCTGAGAACTTCTCAATCCTGCGGCTGAGCAGTTCTCTCATCTGGCCGTATTCGTCTTTGGCATGAAGCTCATATCGCCGGTAACTGCTCTTATCCCAATCGCCTTCGTCCCAGACGACCATGCCGCCGACAGTTGCTGCCCCCATCATATGTGAATTGTCAAACGTCTCTACCCGGTAGGGGATTGCTGAAAGACCGAGCAGGTCAGCCACCTTCTGTTCAATGATGTTCTTCTCCTTGGGCTTTCGCAAAAGCTCTTCACAGTTTTGCAGCGCAAGTTCGATGAGCTTTTTCTTGGGTCCTTTTTGCGGGGTGATGATCTCGATCTTTTGGCCGAAGCGTTTGGAGAGCGTCTGTGCGACCTGCTCCGTATCTTCAAAAGGGTGGGCGGTCAGGATCTGTTTGCTGATATGCGGTACATCCACGCTGTAGAACTCCAGCAGCGCCTGCTTGTAGGCTTCATTCTCATCGAAGATATGGGTATGCCTGAAGTAACTGTGCGAGGAGGAGATGATCTTCCCTTCGCGCATGAAAAGTTTGACGATCACTCCTCTCTCATCCCCATTTAAGATCGCAAAGATATCCAGGTCAACACGGTTTGCCATGTCGATATTGGAGGTGAGTGTCAGTGTGGAGATCGAGCGGATCATATCTCTCATTTTGGCCGCTTCCTCAAAACGCTCACTCATCGCCAGACCGGTCATCTTCTCTGTAAGGATATCCAGCAGTTTCTTGCGTTTGGTAATGGAGGTTTTGACCTCACTGATGAGCTTGGCGTACTCCTCGGGCGTAATCTTCCCTTCACAGGGGCCCAGACACTTCTTGATCTGGTAGAAGAGACAGGTTTTCCCCTCTCTGAGGCAGGATTTTTTCTGCACAAGCGGATAGACCTCGTAGATCGCATCCAGCAGTGCTTTGCCACCCGAGGGGAAGGGGCCGTAGTAGGTGATCTTTTTGCCTTTGACTACCTTTCTGGTGATCTCGAAACGGGGATAGTCTACCGATTCATCGATGTAGATATAGGGGTAGGTCTTGTCGTCGCGCAGCAGGATATTGAACTTGGGTTTGAGCTGTTTGATCAGCGAATTTTCCAGGATCAGTGCATCCTCTTCGCTCTCAACCACAAGATACTCAAGCTTCACCGCTTCGTTGAGCATCATCACAATGCGGCTTGACTGGTCGGGGTTCGGCCTGAAAAGCGGCGTAAACCTCCAGTAGCTTTTCACCCGGTTTTTCAGGCTTTTGGCTTTTCCTACATAGAGGAGCTTGCCCGTTTGGTCAAAGTACTGGTAGACTCCGGGGGAATCAGGAAGGTGCTGTATCGTCTCTTTCATTTGAAAATCTCCTTTTCACTGCGCAAAGCCCAGTAAAAATTCCCCTCACTAAAGCTTTGCCTGTCGGCAAGAGTGAAACCCTTATGTTTACGTTTACAAAAGGATTTCACCGGTTTTTCTTTATGTTCTTTTTGATCGCTTCGAACTTTTCCTGCAGTTTTGCATTCTCGGTACAGACTTCGAATTCTCCCTCTGCAAGTTCATAATAATGGGGAACAGTGGATGACTCTTCTGTGTGGGCAGGTACCTTGTGATACTTCGAATGAAAGATGACAACCTTGTCAGCTTGTAACATGCTACAATTTTTCTCACTCAGTGCAAAGCGGGATAAAATATCTTTCAACACTTCTTTATTATAATTGAGCTCCATTTTAAAGCCGGGGTGCGTTACGGCAACAAAAAGCGTATTCTGTTTGATATAGACGAATGCGATCGCCTTTTGGTACTTTTCACCCAAAAGTCTGATATACTTTTGGTAGCACTCATGTCGCTTTAAATATCTAAATTGGGGTTGTCCTTGAAGATGAGACAAAATTGTATGCGCGCTTTTCATGGCGTGATTATAACATCTCTTTGCTGTATGGTATTGACAGGATGCGGTCATAAAACCGATCCTGTCTATGTGCCTGACCAGACGGAGAAAACGGAGAAGAGTAATGCCTGAGAAGTATGATGTATTGATTATCGGGGCGGGGATCGCAGGTCTCTATGCAGCGATGAACCTTCCTGAGTCCAAAAAAGTATTGGTGGTCTGCAAGGATATCCCCTGGGAGTGCAATACGTTTTATGCTCAGGGAGGGATGACCACCGCGCTCAACGAGGCAGATATACCGCTGCATGTCCAGGATACGATGGCAGCGGGTGCGTACCATAATGATATTGAAGCGGTGGAGATCCTTTCTCGTACTTCCCTCGAGACTACCCCCGACCTGCTCAGCAGAGGGATGAAGTTTGATACCGGTCCCGGCGGCAATCTTCTCTATACGAAAGAAGCGGCACACTCTACCGAGCGTATCATCCATGCAGGCGGCGATGCGACAGGCCGTTATCTGCACTACTTTATGATGGTGCAGAACAAGCACATGCTGCAGAGAAACACACTGGTGTATGACCTGCTGATAGAAAACGGCAGATGCTATGGCGCCAAGGCGACGGTGAACTATCAGCCCACTACGATCTATGCGGATGATGTGATCATCGCTTCGGGAGGCGTAGGATCGCTCTATGCGTACAATACCAACTCACGCACCGTAAGTGCGGATATCCACGGTATCTGTGTCGAAAAGGGGATAGAGCTTGCGGATATGGAGTTCATGCAGTTTCACCCGACCGTCTATGTGGAGACACCCTATGCGAGAAAACTGCTCCTGACCGAAGCACTGAGGGGTGAAGGTGCCCATGTGGTCGGAGAAAAGGGGAACCGCTTTTTGTTTGATTACGATGAGCGGGGAGAGTTGGCAAGCCGGGATATCGTGGCACGCGGTATCTTCGACTATAAGCGCAAAACCGGGGAAAAGGTCTATCTTGATTTTTCGATGTTTGAGGAGAAGTGGTTTGCCAAGCGTTTTCCGAACATTACGCAGACCTTTGGTGCACTGGGCTATCATTTCCCTAAAGATCGCATCTCTATTTCACCGGCATTTCACTACTCCAACGGAGGTATCAAGACCGACATCAACGGCTGCATAGAGGGCATGGAGGGGCTCTATGCGATCGGCGAGGCTGCACGAACCGGTGTACACGGTGCCAACCGTCTTGCGTCCAACTCGCTGCTTGAGGGGGTTGTATTTGCCAAGAGGGCAGTGGAACATCTCCTCTCCAAGGAGAAAAGGGTGGCACAAATTCCTGTTTTTGATAAAGATTACGGTAACATTCTGCACAAAGATAATGACAAAAAATACAAACACCAGCTACGTAAAATTATGTGGGAGGATATTGGCATTATCAGGACCAAAGCAGGACTCCATGAAGCGAAAAATCTCATCTATGATATGAAGAACAGAGAGATAGGCAGATTGTTACGATTAAGGCTTAATACTGCTTCTGCGATCGTGGAAGCGGCATTGGCGCGTAAAGAGTCTTTGGGATCACATTACATAGAGTCTTGAGACAAAGACTATGTATCGGTTCATTTACGGAGATGGTCAGGAAATTACACTAGGAGCAGATATGGCAGCTGAAGCAGCAATGCAAATGGATTTGACAACAACATGGGTGGGGATCGCTTCCCTGATCATTTTTGTCGTAGGGTATTACTTTATCGCGGCAGAAGACAAGTATCATATCAACAAGGCAAAACCGGCACTCTTTGCGGGTACGTTGATCTTTGTACTGATCGGATTATACTATGCGATCAACGGACTGGACGGTGCACATCTTCACCATGAGATCGAAATACTGATCGTCGAGATCGCGGGGATCTTCTTCTTCTTATATGTAGCGATGACCTATATCGAGGCGATGATCGACCGCCAGGTCTTCTCCACGCTGCGTTACAACCTTGTCTCACGGGGATACGGGTACAAAAGACTTTTCTGGACGACGGGTTTGTTGGCATTCTTTATCTCTCCTATCGCGGATAACCTGACAACCGCTTTGATCCTTTCAACGGTCTTGATCACGATTGACCCGAGGAACAGAGAGTTCCTGGTACCATCTGCGATCAGTATCGTCGTGGCAGCCAATGCGGGGGGTGCGTGGTCGCCCTTCGGTGATATTACAACACTGATGGTATGGGTGGACGGAAAAGGCGATTTTGTGGACTTCCTTTATCTTTTTCCGGCTGCCATCCTTGGTTGGGTAGTCACGGCGTTTTTGCTCAGCCGTTTTGTTCCGGACGGTATGCCGCCGTTTCACAGTGATGAGCAGGCAGTCACGATCGCTCCGGGCGGGAAAGCGATCATGGGGCTTTTTGCTTTGACGATCGCATCGGCGGTTCTCTCTCATCAGCTGTTTCACCTTCCTGCGATGTGGGGGATGATGTTCGGTCTTGCGATATTGAAACTCTACATCTATGGTATGAGCAGAGAGGTAAGATATGACAGCGAGGGTGTCGAGTGCCCCCCGGTCAATGTATTCTCCTTTATCGCAAAGATCGAGAATGACACACTGCTCTTTTTCTTTGGTATCCTGGCTGCGGTGGGGGGGCTTCATTTCCTTGGTTTTCTGGAGTACTTCACGGCACTCTACGCGCAGTTCGGTCCGACAGCGGTCAATATCGGCGTGGGATTCATCTCCGCTGTGGTAGATAACGTTCCGGTGATGTCTGCCGTATTGAAAGCCAGTCCTGATATGGGGACGGAAATGGCAGGACATGCACAGTGGATGCTGGTAACGCTGACTGCCGGAGTAGGGGGATCACTGATCAGCTTCGGTTCGGCAGCCGGCGTAGGGGTGATGGGCAAACTTCACGGTATCTATACCTTCGCTTCCCATATGAAGCTGGCATGGACGGTACTTGTCGGCTATATCGTCTCTGTAGCCGTATGGTATCTGCAGTTCCAGATCCTCGGAATCCAATAAATTCTCAACGCTTTCAGGCACTTATGCCTGAAACCATTTTTCTTTCAGACTCCTCTATACCTTTTTTGTGTAAAATTTCACTACGAAACTTTTAAGGAATGCATTGATGAAAAAAGAAGTACCTATCGTCGTACTCGATTTTGGTTCGCAGTATACGCAGCTAATCGCGAGAAAACTTAGAGAATCAGGTGTCTACACAGAGGTAGTACCATACCATGAAAGTATCGAAGAGATCAAAGCACGCAAACCGCGGGGGATCATCCTGTCCGGAGGGCCTGCCTCTGTGTATGCGGAAGATGCTTACAAACCGGATGATGGTATCTGGAACCTGGGGCTGCCTATTCTTGGTATCTGTTACGGGATGCAGCTTATCACCCAGCACTTCGGTGGTGAAGTTGTCGCTGCTGACCATCACGAGTATGGCAAAGCAAGACTTAAAATCGAAGGCGAGTGTCCGATCTTCAATGGCGTCAGTGACAATGAAATCGTATGGATGAGCCACGGTGACAAAGCGGAACGCATTCCGGAAGGATTTAAAATCATCGGTACAAGCGAGAACTCTCCCTTTGCGGCAATCGCGGATGAGAAGAGAAATATTTATGCATTCCAGTATCACCCCGAAGTCCATCACTCTGTAGAGGGGACACATATGCTCAAGAACTTCGCCAAGTATATCTGCGGATGTGAGAGCACATGGAACATGGGGTCTTTTGCAAAAGAGAAGATCGAAGAGATCCGCAAGCAGGTCGGTGAGAAAAAAGTACTTTGCGGTGTGAGCGGAGGTGTAGACAGCTCAGTGGTAGCAGCGCTCCTTCATGAAGCACTCCCCAAAGAGCAGCTTGTCTGTGTCTTTGTCGATCAGGGGCTTTTGCGTAAAGATGAGGCAAAACAGGTACAGGATATGTTCAAGATGCTTGAGATTGACCTGATCACGATCGATGCAAAAAAGGAGTTCATGGAGGCTTTGGCCGGTGTGAGTGATCCCGAGAAAAAACGCAAGGCAATCGGAGAGAAGTTTATCGAAGTCTTCGATAAAGAGGCATCAAAGCACACAGATGTCAGCTTCCTGGCGCAGGGAACACTTTACACCGATGTGATCGAGTCTGTATCTGTGAAGGGCCCGTCCAAGACGATCAAGTCCCATCACAATGTAGGTGGGCTTCCTGACTGGATGACCTTCGAGCTGGTAGAGCCGCTTCGCGAGATCTTCAAGGATGAAGTGCGCAAACTGGGGCTGGAACTGGGCTTGCCCAAAGATATGATCGGTCGTCATCCTTTCCCCGGGCCGGGTCTGGCGATCCGTGTCATGGGCGAAGTGAACGAGGAGGCGCTGAGACTGATCAGAGAGTCCGATGCGATCATGCAGGACGTGCTCAAAGCGACAGGCTACTACGATAAGGTATGGCAGGCATTTACAGTATTGCTAAACGTACAGTCGGTCGGTGTCATGGGTGATAACAGAACCTATGACAATACCGTCTGTGTCCGTATGGTGGAGTCTGTGGACGGTATGACCGCGACTTTCGCGCATATCCCGCATGATATTCTTGAGACGATGAGCAGAAGAATCATCAACGAGATCGACGGGATCAACCGTGTCGTGTATGATATCTCTTCCAAGCCGCCGGCAACGATCGAGTGGGAATAGTCTTCTCTCTTATTTTACTTCATCTTTGGATGAGTGGTTTCGGTCACTTACATGTTGTAAGCTCCCTCTCCACAACATCCAAATCTAAAGCAAACTAAGAGGAAGCTCCTTCGCAACAACCTCCAAATCTAATACCAACTGAAAAGTAATTTATTCATAAAACTCTTCAAAAATCAATATCCACTGAAAAAAACGCAATGTAACGCCTTTTTTGCTAAAATACTCCCATGTCACACGCTGTAAAATCCAAAAACTTTTCACTTCTTATCATCGTGATAGCTGCCATTGCCTTTGTCTATATCGTGGCCAAGGCAGCGATAATTGCAGAGAAACGGCAGATCGGTACGGGCGAGGGGATCTATACCAATTGTGTAACGACTTCCCCCTATATAGAACAGAAGGCTCGAGAGTTGACCGTTGGGTGTCATAGCGAGCTTTGTGAAGTACAGCGTCTGCTTGATTATGTGACAGCGATTCCCTACAAGGTCAACAGCTTCAGGGCGCACAAACCGATGCAGACGATAGCAAACGGTTATGGTGACTGTGATGACAAAAGCAATCTCTTGATCTCCCTGCTGCATGCATTGGGGAAAGAGGCATACTTTGTGCTGGTCCCCGAACATATCTTTGTGGTCACCCCGCTGGAAGATGCACGCATTGCGGATAAAAAGGGGATATGGATCGACGGAAAGAAGTTTTATATTCTTGAAAGTACAGCGCAGGGGTCAACGGCAGGGTATCCGCTCAGATACCGCGAAGATCAGATAAAGATGATCTTCAACCCTTTTACCAATGAAGCAGTGGAGTATCAGAGTATCCTCTATCAGTAGCCTAGTTGAGCATGCGGCTGATTTAGAGATCCATATTGGGATAGATAAAAAAGCTGAACTTCGCACTCTGGTGTTCAAACTTATCCCACTTCTGTGCTGCAACGTCAAATCCGACAATACCAAGTGTCGGTATATTGTCGATATAGTCATCGATGAGATGATTGACCACATCTGTGATCTCGGGATTGTGTCCTATGATAAACACCGACCGGTACTGCTCCGGGATATTCTGAATCGTCTCTATCCACTCCTGCGGTTCACACATATAGAGTCTATCGAGCAGCATGATATCCTCTTTATACCCCAGTTGCTTAGCCAGGCCTTTAGCGGTTTTTTTGGCACGTTTGGCGCTGCTTGAGATGATAAGATCGGGTTTGATCTCCATCGTTTTCAGTGCATTGGCCATACGGATGATATTTTTTTTCCCGCGCTTGTTGAGACCTCTCTCAAAATCGCTTTGAGAGGGGTCACTCCAGTCAGATTTGGCATGTCGTATCAGGTATAATCTTTTCATGCCTACTATTATATCAGAAAAGAATCATATTAATAGTTTAGTCATATACACTAAAGTTTCTTTCAAAAAAAATTGAAATATTAGAGAAAATATACTATAATCGCGTATATTTAACAAAATTGATCAGGAGAGATATATGGCTAAACATCAGTTTCAAACAGAAATCGGTCAACTGCTTCAGTTGATGACACACTCTTTGTACTCAAACAAAGAGATCTTTTTACGTGAGCTTATCTCCAATGCAAGCGATGCAATCGATAAGTTCAACTATCTCAGACTTACGGATGAGAAATTCAAAGAGAGTGAATGGTCAGGACAGATATTTGTCAAACTGGATAAGGAGGATAACTCACTGACGATAGGGGATAACGGTATCGGTATGAACGAAGAGGACCTGATGAACCATCTGGGTACCATCGCTAAGTCCGGAACGAAAGCGTTCATGGAGTCTCTCACCGGTGACGCGAAAAAAGACAGCAATCTGATCGGGCAGTTCGGGGTAGGGTTCTACTCTGTATTCATGGTCTCGGACCAGGTGGATGTGATCTCCAAAAAGGCAGGGGAAGAGCAGGCCTATATGTTTTCGACGGACGGGAAGGGAGAGTATGAGACCAAACCGGTGACAAAAGAGTCTCACGGTACGATCATCTATATCAAACTCAAAGAGGATGAGAAAGAGTTCCTTGACAAGTGGAGAGTCGAGCAGGTCATCAGGAAGTACTCCAACCATATCGCCTATCCTATCATGCTCAATTACGAGGTGGAAGAGAAAGAGGGCGAAGGGGATGATGCCGTCACAAAAAAAGTGCAAAAGACAGAGCAGGCCAATGCCGCAACAGCGCTTTGGACACTGCCGAAATCGGAGCTAAAGAAAGAGGAGTACATCGAGTTCTACAAAACCATCAGCCACGGAGATGATGAACCGCTTACCTATCTGCACAATAAAGTAGAAGGTGCCAATGAGTTCACGACACTCTTCTATATTCCTAAAAAAGCACCGATGGATATGTATAGAGCGGATTATCAGCCGGGGGTGAAACTCTATGTGAAACGCGTCTTTATCACGGATGATGAAAAAGAGCTGCTGCCTCCTTACCTGAGATTTGTCAGAGGTATCATCGACTCTGAGGATCTTCCGCTGAATGTTTCGCGCGAACTGCTGCAGGAGAACAGGGTGATGGCAAACATCAAGCAGTCCTCGGTCAAAAAGATCCTTCAGGCGATCAAAAAGCTGGAAGGCGAGGATGCAGAAATTTTCGCGAAAGAGTACAACAGGGTCATCAAAGAAGGGATCTTTACGGATTATATGAATAAAGAACTCCTTCTTGATATCGTCAGATACAAGAGTTCGAGCGAAGAGGGACTGGTCTCCTTTGAGGAGTATATCAGCCGCGGAGACAGCGAGAAGAAAGAGATATACTATATCATCGGAGAGAATGAGAAAGTGCTGAGAAACTCGCCGCTGCTTGAAGCCTATAAAAAAGCGGATATTGAAGTCCTGATACTGGATGACAAAGAGGTGGATGAGATCGTCACACCGATGATCGGCCAGTACAAAGAGTGGACGCTCAAAGACATTACCACGATCGATGCTCCAGACTCGAAGAGTGAGGAAGAGAAAGAGGAGATCCGCAAAGAGTTCAAAGCTTTGACCGACAAGATCAAAGAGGTGCTGGGCGATGAGGTCAAAGAGGTGAAGATCTCAACAAGGCTGACCTCCAGCCCGTCATGCGTCCTGAAAGACAGTTCTGACCCGATGGCAAGTATGGCGCATATGTTTGTGCAGATGGGACAGGAGATGCCGGAGATCCCGTTGATCCTGGAGATCAATCCAGAGCATGAGATGATCAAAAAGCTTGACACGCTGAGCGATGAATCACTCTTTGCAGATATCTCCTGGATCCTCCTGGACAGTGCAAAGCTTGCCGAAGGCATGGAGCCAAAAGACAAAGGTGCATTCGCTTCGCGCATCGCAGCAGTAGCAGCCAAGGCGCTTTAACTCTCTACTGTGTTCCCCCATTTTGGGGGAATGCACACTTTCTATCTTCAATTACTAACAGCAATTTTGTTACAATTCCTACAAAAAAGGCCACTTTTATGCTCCAAAATATCACGCTTGACCCTACCTGGCTGGAAGCCCTCTCCGAAGAGTTTGAAAAAACTTATATGCATGCGTTGAAAGCATTTCTGGATGAGCAGGCAGCACAGCAGAAGCAGATACTGCCCCCAACCCCACACTGGTTTCATGCACTCAACTCCACGCCGCTTGATCAGGTCAAGGTGGTCATCCTGGGTCAGGATCCCTATCCGACCCCGGGGCACGCGCACGGGCTTGCCTTTTCGGTGATGCCGGAGGTGAAGCCGTTACCGAAATCACTGCAGAACATCAACCGGGAACTCTATGAGGACCTGGGCATTGACAATTCACATACAGGCTATCTGCAACCGTGGGCACAACAGGGTGTCCTGCTTCTCAACGCGGTGTTGACGGTAGAGGCAGGAAAATCCAATGCCCATCAGGGGAAAGGGTGGGAGAGATTTACGCAGAAGGTGGTTGATGTGATCAATGAGCATCGTGAAAATGTGGTCTTTATCCTGTGGGGAAACTATGCGCAGAAAAAAGGTGCTTCTATTGATACCGGGAGGCATTTGGTGATCAATACGCCACACCCCTCTCCGCTTTCAGCTTATCGTGGTTTTTTTGGCAGCAGGCCTTTTTCTCAGGCAAACGGTTACCTTAAATTACACGATATTACTGAGATTGATTGGCGGGTATAGAGCGTATTCAAGCATGCGTATATATCTGACTCATATCTCGGATATGTTAGAATGGCGGCAGTGTAGTTTGTTTTGCTTAACGGAGCAGAAGCAGAGGGCCAAAAAGAAACAGTAGCGTGACGTGATTCCAGCGAAAAGAGAAGGAGAGTAAGATGCGTATGTCATCCCAAAAAAAAGCAACAGTTGTCTCAACGTCGGTTGCGACACTTTTGCTTATCATCAAATTATTGATAGGCGTTGCCAGCGGTTCGGTTGCCGTACTTGCCTCTGCGATAGATTCCCTGCTTGATATGCTGGTCTCTGTCCTGAATTTCTTTGCTATTAAAAAATCCGAAGATAACCCGGATGAGGAGTATCACTACGGCAAAGGAAAAGTGCAGGCGATCGCAGCGGTGATCGAGGGGACGGTGATCACGATATCCGGTCTCTATATTATCTACGAAGCGGTAATGAAACTTGCAAAAGGCGGCGAGACTACGCTGCTTGCACCTTCATTTGTAGCGATGCTGCTTTCCATCGTGATCACCTATGGACTTGTAAGATATCTGCTCAGAATCGCCAGGGAGACAAACAGCCTGGTGATCAGAGCGGATGCTTTGCATTATCAGACAGATCTCTGGTCAAATGGGGCGGTACTGATGGCGCTGGGACTTGTATGGATCAGCGGATACCACGAGATCGATGCACTTTTCGGTCTGGCAATTGGCCTCTATATCATCTACTCCGCCTATGCGATCATCGTAGAGGGGGTAGAGATACTGCTGGACAAAGCTCTGGACGGGGAGATCGTCTCTTCCATCGGCGAGATCCTCTCAAAGCATCCGAAGATCACCAGCTACCACTGGCTGCGTACACGAAGCGACGGGACTACGAACTTTGTAGAGTTTCATATGGTACTTCGCCCCAATATGCTTCTGCTGGAAGCACATCGTATTGCCGATGAGGTGGAAGAGAAGATGATGGAGCTTGACAGAAAAAAACGGTGGATCATCACCCCGCATTTCGATCCCTATGATGACGAAGCGGTCAACGATGCGATACTGAACGGCACGCCATTGGTGGAGATACCTTCGGCAGAGGGAAAAATCTAGAATGAAAAAACGAGATATCTATCTGCTCTCTCCTTCACCGGCAGAGGGAACGATCTCCCTGCCGATGATCTCATTTTCCATAGTCTCGGAGAGACTTGACTTTGAGGGGTGCGATACATTGATGTTCACTTCCAAACAGGCAGTGAAAAGCGCTGAAAGGATCGATCCAAACTGGAAAAAATACCCTACCGTTGCCGTAGGCCCCGCAACCAAAAAGCAGATCGAAGCCCTTGGCGGCAGAGTGATCTACTATCCCTCCTCCTTTTATGGCAAAAATCTCAGTCGGGATATTGTAAGATATTTCAAGGAGAAAAAACTTCTCTATCTGCGTCCGCAAAAGGTCTCCTTTGACACAAAAGAGTATCTAAAGAGCGCAGGGGTGACGGTGCAGGAGCAGGTGATCTATGAAACCTCTTGCATCGCTTATACTCAGGAGGAAGCCCCTTCCAGGGGTGCGATCATCATCTTTACCTCACCCTCTACGATGGAATGCTTTTTCAAAAATTTTGAGTGGGACGAGAGCTACACTGCAGTACTGATCGGTGATGCGACAAAGGGAGCTTTAAAGCGTGGTATGGACTATGTCGTAGCTGATAGAGCGTTGATAAAATCATGCATTGAAAAAGCAAAGAGTCTGCAGGAAGACCCTATCGCATAGCGGCAAAAGTAGCTTTTTACTCTAAATGCGCTATAATTATTATAACCTAGATGGTTCGACCACTGTATATGGGGTCCAACATTAAATCTTAGTGGGACATGTAGCAGTTTGGTGTGCAGGTATTTTCATCTGAGTATGGTTTTGCCCTGCGAGAAATTGCCTCCTAAAGAGCTGCTCTCTCCTGCACCGTTGGCTTTTTAGGGCCGACTCACACAGAACGGCCATCCGGGGCTTTCATTTGCAATGTACTGTTGTCAATGAGATGAAAAATTAAAAATTAAAAATTATAAACCGCTAAACTTGACCGTAATTTACCTTTTAATTTTTACCTTTTAATTTTTACCTTTTAATTTTGGAGAAACATATGGACGTATTGATCATAGGGAGCGGCGGCAGAGAGTACTCTATCGGTCTGGCATTGCGCAAAGATGAGAATGTAGGGAAGATCTACTTTGCGCCGGGCAACGGGGCAACGGATGAACTGGGGGAGAACCTTGCTATCAGCGATTTCAATGCACTGGCGGACTTTGTAGAGGAGCATGGCGTCGCTCTTACGATCGTCGGGCCTGAAGCGCCGCTTGTGGAGGGGATCGTCGATGTGTTCAAGGCGCGCAACCTTACCATTTTCGGCCCTACGGCAAAGGCGGCACAGCTGGAGGGTTCAAAGATCTTCATGAAGAATTTCCTGGCCCGACATGGTGTTCCGACAGCAAAATATATCGAGACCAGTTCGCTCCAGGAGGCCTATGACTTTATCAATACGTTGAAGACTCCTATCGTCGTGAAAGCTGACGGGCTTTGCGGCGGTAAAGGGGTGATCATCGCCCAGAGTCATGATGAAGCGAAGAGGGCGGCGGGCGAGATGCTCAGCGGAAACTCGTTTGGCGAAGCGGGCACATCGATCGTTGTTGAAGAGTTCCTTGACGGGTATGAGCTTTCGGTCTTTGCCATCTGCGACGGGAAGGACTATGTCGTGCTTCCTGCAGCACAGGACCACAAGCGCCTGCTCAACAATGACCAAGGGCCGAATACCGGCGGGATGGGAGCCTATGCCCCTACGCCGCTTGTCAACGATGATATCTATGCAAAGCTTGACGAGCGTGTGATCAAACCGACGCTGAAGGGGATGCAGGAAGAGGGGATGCCGTTTACGGGTGTGCTCTTTATCGGGGTGATGGTAGTCAATGGAGACCCGATCATCCTGGAGTACAATGTACGTTTCGGTGATCCGGAGTGTGAGGAGTTGATGCCGCTTCTCAAATCTCCCGCAAGCGAGCTCTTCTACAAAGCTGCCACAGGTGACCTGGCAAATGCGAAGATCGAGTTCCATGACAAGTATGCGGTAGGCGTGGTGATGGCCAGCAAGGACTACCCCTACAAGAGCTCGGAACCTGCTGAGATCATTATCGATGATATCTATCATGAGGAGATCAGCGAGAATGCCCATATCTCCTTTGCCGGTGTGAGCCGCGGCGAAGATGGGAAACTCTATGCTACCGGGGGCAGGGTCCTCGTATGCGTCGGTATAGGGGATAGCATCAAAGAAGCGCAGCAGAGAGCCTATATGCTTGTAGGGCAGGTGCACTTTGCGGGCAAGCAGTGCCGTACTGATATCGCATACCAGGCACTTTAGGAGAGACGATGGATGGGCAAAACTCTCTGATGATTGCTGCACCACAAAAGAGGGTTGTCTCATTTGTGATCGATGATATTATCGTTTCTCTTTTTTTTATGGTCATTTTTTATGATCAGATCGTAGGATTCATGCAGGTGGTACCTGCAGATCAGCAATCCCAATCGCAATATCTGATTGACGCAATGAACCACTTCGTCTCAGCCAACCTATTGTGGCTTTTGTCGCTCAAGGTACTCTATCATACGGTGCTGGTCTGGCAAAATGGTATGACACTGGGGAAGTATATTATGAAGATCAGGGTTGTATCCCTGGAGTATCATGAAAAACCTTCATTCATGACGGCGTTCTACCGGGCACTTCTGCGTATCCCCAGTGAGCTGTTTTTCTATCTTGGATTTCTCATGGCATTCTTTGTCCCGCTGAGACAGACTTTTCATGATAAATTCTCAAACTGTGTAGTCGTTGATGCGTAAATATCTACAGTGGGTTCTTGTGCTCGGATGGCTGGGAGGAGAGATCCTCTATGCCGACCAGGAGTTGCAGAAGATCGAGGTACTGGCCAAAGAGATGGAGAGTACCCAAACCACTGTATATGCCACAGGCGGTGTGCTGGTCTATTTCAAAGACTCCGTGATCAAGGCAGACAAGGTTAGCTATGACAGGAAAACCAGCCTGCTGACGGTTGATGGCAATATTGAGATGATAGGGTATGAGGGGAGCAAGCAAAAAAGCGACCGTATCGAGATCAATACGCAAAACAACGAAGTGGTCTTTGAGAAGCTTTTTCTGGTCAATCAAAATGATGTATGGCTTGTCTCAGAACATGCCCACAAAAATGAGGGAAACTATACACTCGGCAGCAGTATGATCTCCAGCTGTGATATCAATGACCCCTTATGGAAAATAGGTTTTGAGCGTTCTATATATGACAGTGTGACAAAAGAGATGAAACTCTACGATGCCAAAGTCTATTTCTGGGATACGCCGATACTCTATACCCCTTATCTCTCCTTCAATACTGACAAACAACGCAGTTCCGGGCTGCTCTTCCCGCTTTTTGGCTATTCGGAAGATGAGGGGTTTATCTACGAACAGCCGATCTTCTGGAATATCTCACCCAGCATGGATATGGAGTTTAATCCGCAGGTGAGGACAGAGAGAAGCAGGGGGATCTACAGCACCTTTCGTTTTGTTGACTCTCCCTACTCTTCGGGAATGATGCGGACAGGATATTTTCTGGACAGCATAGAGTACCAGTTAAGAGAGCAAAATGAAGATAGAGAACATTATGGTTTTGAGTTTTACTATGATGCTTCGAAGTTCCTCTCTAAGGATACGCGGGGAGGGCTGGATGACGGCCTTTATATCAATACGATACTATTGAATGATATTGATTATATCAACCTTCAGAAAAACAGACTGAGCAGTTTCGGACGCAACCCGCTGCAAGAGTCCAGGCTGAACTATTTTGTATCGGGTGAGGAGTTCTATACCGGAGTCAATGCAAAGTATTTTATTGATACGCGGCAAAAAGAGAATGATGATACCCTACAGGTACTGCCATCCGTGCAGCTGCATAAGTATCTGGATCACTTCATCTGGAATAACCTCACCTACAGCGTAGATATCCACCTGAATAATTTTTACAGACAAAAAGGGGTGAGACTGAAGCAGGCGGAAGCAAAGATCCCACTCGATTATACGGTCTCTTTTTTTGATGATTATCTGAGTTTTGCATTGGGTGAGGAGATTTACTACAGTAAGTTCTTTTTTGAGAACGGTGATTCTAGTGTAAATCAGTTTGAATACTATAGCAATATCCATAAAGCAAAACTCTTTACAGATCTGACAAAACGCTATGATGGATTTATCCATGTGTTGCAGCCGGCTTTGGAGTATATCAAACCGGGCAATGAACAGCAGTCTCCTGTAGCTTTTGAGTACTTGGATGATGAGCAAAAAGCCTTATTTGCAGTGGGTTTGCCCGAAGAGCAGTATATGTTGACGCTGAGTCAATATTTTTATGACGAAGCAATGCAGTTGAAATTTTTCCAGCGTCTTTCCCAGCACTGTTATCTCAATCGCTCCTATACATTGGGAGATTTGAGCAATGAGATGCAGTACCGCTGGAGCCACTGGCAGCTATATAACGATATCGTCTATTCACACGAATTTGACAAGGTACGGGAATCCCTTATCCGAATATCGCTGCTCAAGAAAGCATATGGGCTTACACTGGGCCATACCTATAAGGAGCTTCTGCCTGATGACAAAACCACTTTTATCCCCTCCAATGATATCAACTTCAACTTTCACTACCAGATGAGCCCGCATATCAAAGTCAAGGGTTCACTGAACTATAACCTGGATGAGAGTGCGGACAAGCAGTGGAGTATAGGAGGCAGCTATGCGGTTGACTGCTGGTCTATGGATCTTGGTCTGCTTCAGGATATCAGACCCCTGCCTACTGGTTCAAGGTTGGAGACCAGTGTCTACGTACAATTTAATTTTAACCCGTTTGCCACGATAGGGACAAGGAACTAATGAGATGTTAAACCCCGTTGAAAAGATAGAAACCGCTTTGGAAATCCTGGAGCTGCCCAAGATGATCACTAAGGCGGATATCAAAAGGCAGTATCGTTTTCTTGCGCAGAAACATCACCCTGACAAAGGGGGAGAGGCATCGAAAATGGAGCAGATCAACCAATCCTACAAGCTGTTGATGCAGTATATAGAGGATTTTCGTTATACTTTCGATGAGGATGAGATCAAAAAACAGTTTCCGGGAGTAGATTATGTCCAACGATTTAGACCTTAATTGCTGTTATTTCAGGGATCGTCAGGCTGCAGCCGAACAGTTGATCGATACCCTGCCTGCAGAGCTGTTTCCCCCTGATGAAACGGTTGTCGTCGGTATCAGTGAAGGGGGAGTCTACTTTGCCGACAGAGTTGCGACAGCACTGGATGCTCCGATGGATATTCTTCTGACAGAAGCGATCAGGGCACCTAATAATCCTGAGCTGCCGATCGCTATGATCTCGGAGACGGAAGAGGTGGTGATGCACCGGGCACTCATCGATGCGTTTGACATTTCGGTGAATTTTGTCTATGCGGCGGCGAGCCGTATCTATGAAGAGGAGGTGCTCTCCTATGTCTATAAATATAGAAAAGGGAAGGATCTGCTCTCTCTGAAAGGCAAATATGTTGTCCTGGTGGATGAGTGTATTGAAACGGGTCTTACGATGATGGTCGCATTGAAGTCGGCGATTGCAAGAGAGGCAAAAAATATCTATGTCGCCACGCCTATTTTGGACCAGTCCGTGTACGAAAACATGATCGCAGTTTGTGACGGTGTCTTCTGCCCTCATAAGATTCAAGACTATATTTCGATAGAATACTATTTTCAGAACTTTGAGAAACTGACTTTTGATGAGATTGTATGGATGGTAGAACGTCAAGAGAAAAAAAGAAAATCCAACCAGATGAGAGTAAAGGAAAATAATTAATGGATGCAACAGTGCTAAAGCTTAAGATTAACAATTTAGAAGAGACATATGAATTTAACAAAGTAGCGAAACAGGCTTCGGGTGCAGTGTTCTACAGACAGGGGAAAGCTGTCCTCCTGGCAACTGTTGCGATCGATGAGAGACCGGTGGAAGAGGACTTCCTCCCTATGACGGTGCAATATATCGAAAAGAGTTATGCTGCCGCAAAAATACCGGGAGGGTTTATCAAGAGAGAGACAAAGCCGGGAGATTTTGAGACGCTCACTTCCCGTATCATAGACCGTTCACTCCGTCCGCTTTTTCCCAAAGGGTTTCGTTATCCGGTAGTCATTACCGTTACGGTATTGAGCAGTGACAGCGAAGTGGATATGCAGGTTGCGGCGCTGCATGCCGCATCCGCAGCACTCTTTGTTTCTGATACCCCGATCTCACAGGCAGTTGCAGCTGTACGCCTGGCAAAAATAGACGGAGAGATCGTCGTGAACCCGACACTTTCCCAGCAGGATGAGAGTAAGCTGGACCTCTTTGTTGCAGGTTCGGGCAAAGATATTCTGATGATAGAGATGCGTACGATGGCCCAGGAGATCATTGATGATGTGGTTGCTCCCACGATGGCAGAGATCCCATTGATACTGGAGCATCACGAGTGCAACGAGCTGGATGAAGAGGCACTGCTTGAAGCGATCGGTATCGCACAGAAAGCGATCTCGAAAGCTACAGAGATGTACGGCAACGAGTTTGCCCCGGCGAGCAGAGAGCCTCTGGTATTGGAGCTTTTCGATGAAAAAGTGGACAGCGAACTTTACGATTATATTGCTGCTAACTATCAAGAGGCCGTAGAAGAAGCTGTGCAGTCTATGGCAAAAAGCGAGAGAAGTACCGCACTCAAGAAGGTACGTGCCTCCATTATGGAGGCAAAAGCTTCCGAAGGCGTGGTCGTGGAGAAAGAGCTGGTGGGTAATGTGCTCGAAGCATACAAGAGAACGATTGTAAGGGGATTGATCCTGGATAAAGGGATCAGGGCAGATGGCCGTGCACTTGATGAAGTGCGCCCTATTGAGATCGAGACCAATATTCTCCCTTCGGTACACGGTTCATGCCTTTTTACAAGAGGACAGACCCAGGCACTGGTCACTGCAACACTCGGGACAGATAAAGATGCGCAGATGTATGAGCTTATCACGGAAAAAAATACACTCTCCGAGCGCTTTATGGTCCACTATAACTTTCCTGGCTACTCAGTAGGTGAAGCGAAGCCCGTATCAGCACCGGGCAGACGTGAGCTGGGGCACGGCAATCTTGCAAAGCGTGCATTGGAGCCTACGATAGATATTCGTAGAGACGGTACAGTGAGAATCGTTTCGGAGATACTGGAGAGTAACGGCTCCTCTTCGATGGCGACAGTCTGCGGCGGAGCATTGGCACTCAGAGCAGCGGGAGTAGAGACACAGAAACTGGTGGCGGGGGTAGCCATGGGACTGGTCACCGAAGATGAGAAATACGCCGTACTGACCGATATCATGGGTCTTGAAGACCATGACGGCGATATGGACTTCAAAATTACGGGAACATGCGACGGGATCACTGCGATGCAGATGGATATCAAACTGGGAGGTTTGGAACTCCATATACTGAAAGATGCACTGGATCAGGCAAAAAAAGCGCGTTTGCATATTCTGGAGATCATGGAAAGAGCAGATGAAGAGATGCAGCCGAGTGGCGCGCTGCCTACCGTGGAACACTTTACGATAGACCCGAGCCGTATTGTTGATATCATCGGTAAAGCCGGAGCGACGATCCGTGAGATCATTGAGAAGTTCGATGTCAGCATCGATCTTGACAGAGAGGTCGGCGGGGTAAAAGTCAGCGGTGGAGATGACAGCAAAGTGGCAGCTGCCAAAGAACATATTGAATCAATTGCTTCAAGACCGGTACCGAAACAGATGCAGTATGAGATCAACAAACAATACACCGGCAAGATCAAAAAGATCGTAGACTTTGGAATGTTCGTTGAGATGCCTGATGGTTTTGATGCACTGCTTCATATCTCCAAAGTCTCAAAGGGCAGAGTAGATAACCTGGCAGAGAGATATCACGAGGGTGACGAGATCGAAGTGGTAGTACTCGAGCAAAAAGGTAAAAAAGTAGAGTTGGCTACACCGGAATATCTGGTATAGTGAAGCAAAGTATAATCTACTTTTGGATAAAATTACGCCGTTATTACGAAGTGATAAGTAGGGAAACAGTTTGCATTTATGTGACTGTTGGCAGTCAATTACGTCTTCTTCAGCAGAAGGCTCAAGCAACTTGTTGCTTTTTAGGCTGTTTACGCTAGCCGAACGGACTTTGGAGGACAGTCGCAGAGACTTAAAATCAACCAAATTTTGAAGGAATACTAATGAAAAAGATTTTTGTACTTTTCATGGCACTTGGTGCAGCTGCATTTGCAGGTGAAGGTGAATCTATGATCCAAGCTTACTCAGTCATTGCTGCTGGTGTTGGTCTTGGTCTTGCTGCTCTTGGTGGTGCTATCGGTATGGGTCACACTGCTGCTGCAACAATCGCTGGTACAGCTAGAAACCCAGGTCTTGGTGGTAAACTAATGACTACAATGTTCATTGCTCTTGCGATGATCGAAGCACAAGTTATCTATACGCTTGTTATTGCACTTATCGCTCTTTACGCTAACCCATTCCTATAATAGAGAATTTAAGCAAGCTTTAAGTTTGTGGCGGGTATAATCCCGTCCACACAAACACAACGCGATCGTGGTGGAACGGTAGACACGCTATCTTGAGGGGGCGTTTAAAACCTTCAAAAATTGTTAAATATGCGGATATGGTGAAATTGGTAGACACGCAGGCTTGAGGGGCTTGTGGAGCAATCCGTGCTGGTTCGAGTCCAGTTATCCGCACCATCTTAAGCCCCTATTCATGGGAATTTTCACAAAATCAACTATAATAAAAAATTAACATAAATTGCTTCGGCTGTGCGACACACCCTTTTAAATTTATCCAAAATCTTCACATTTTTATCCACCCAAAAAGTTGTCATAATAGATCTATTTTGTAAATCTTATTGCACAGTTATTGCACAATTTTGGTGTTTTAGCTTAAAAGTAGCTTATGTATTGCACAGTTTTATAAGTGTTGGCGCCGGTCCCATTTGGACAGCGCGCCGGAGCTTATGTGGACAGTGTGTCGGAATACATATGGACACTCCGCCGGAGTCTATATGGACACTTGAAGGTGTCAACCGGCGCGTAAGTTTTTTTTAAGTTGATGGATATTCTCACTATACTACAGCCCAAAAAGGGCTTTTATGAGGAGACTATCCATGAGTACCGTAAAAGAGGTGCTGAGACTCAAATATCTTGGCGATCTATCCAATAGAAATATCGAAACACTCGGAATTGCCTCCAAGTCAGCTGTTTCTAATTTTACTGCCCGTTTCGAGAAGAGTGGCCTTGAGATCAATGAGGCCCTGGCGATGAAGGAACAGCAGCTGCTCGCACAGCTGTTTCCCGAACTCAAACAATACCGCTGTAAAACCGATAAACCCCATCCTGACTGGAACTACATTCATACAGAGCTCTCTAAAAAAGGGATGACAAGATCGCTGCTGTGGGAAGAGTATAAAGAGGAGTATCCAAACGGGTATGGCTATACTCAGTTCAAGGAGTACTACAACCGCTACAAAAAGAGATTGAATCCTTCCATGAGGCAGATACACTATGCGGGGGATAAACTCTTTGTTGACTTCAGCGGCTTGACAGTGCCTACAGTGGATGCAGTGAGCGGTGAAGTCAAAAAAGCACAGATCTTCGTCTCGGTACTGGGGGCATCAGGTTATACCTTTGTCCATGCGGTCATGAGCCAAAGCACAGAAGATTTCATTGAATGCCACAACAAAGCCTTTGCTTTCTATGGCGGTGTAACCAACCAGGTCGTTCCTGATAATCTAAAAGCAGCGGTGATCTCCCATACCAGGAGCAAGATTGTACTCAATGAGAGTTATTCCGATATGGGAAGACACTACGGCGTTGCCATTGTACCCGCGCGCCCCTATCATCCTCAGGATAAATCAAAAGCTGAGTTGGGAGTCAAAGGGATACAGCGTTGGATACTGATGAAGCTTCGTCACCGTACCTTCTTCGATGTTAATGAACTCAACGATGCCATTGCTTCTTTACTGGACGCATACAATAACAAAGTGGTCCGCCGTCTGGGGAAAAGCCGAACCGAGCTCTTTGAGACACTGGATAGAGCAGCGCTGCATCCGCTTAGAGATAAAGCCTATGTGTACAGGGAACATAAACGTATGACCGTCAATATTGATTATCATATTGAACTGGAGGGGAACGGCTACAGCGTACCCTATACCTATTTGGGTAAAAAGGTGGATGTGTGGTATTCCAGACATAAGGTGTCCATCTCTTATCAAGGTGAGGTCATTGCTGTGCATAGTAGGGCAACCCATTCCCATCAGGACAGTACCCTCAAAGCACATATGCCGCCTGAACATCAGTACCAATATGAGAAGTGGAACCCGGGACGTATTCTTAGCTGGGCACAAAGTATCGGTAAAGAGACTGCCGCCCTGATGAAAGAGATCATGCAGCATCGTTCCCACCCGGTCAGAGGATATAAATCCTGTATGGCGGTACTGAACTTCTCAAAAAGTTATGGGGATGAAGCACTGGAGCTCACCTGCACAAAAGCACGCAAGCTTGGTATTCGCAGTGTCTCCTCCATTGAGTCCATATTGAAGCGTAAAACTTATGTGGAGACCATGGAACAAAACGTTGCCAACAATACACTCTTTAACCGACACGAGAACCTGAGAGACTCAGGGATCTACCGATAAATACACTAAAAGGAAAAAAACAATGACACTATCAACACTGACACAGCAACTTGATACACTTGGATTCAGCGGTTTCAAGGCAGCACTGCAAAGACAGAGTGAAGATGCCAACTATATGCAGCTTTCCTTTGAGGAAAGACTCTATGGACTGCTTGAAGCCGAACAGAGTGAACGTACCCAAAAGAGGATCAAACGTCTGCTTTCACAGGCAAAACTCAAAGAGAGACAGGCTTCACTTGAACTGGTGGAGTATTCTGCCAAAAGAGGACTGGAGCGTTCGCAGATCCTCTCTTTGGCATCGGGGGAATATATCTCCAAAAGACAGAACATACTTATTACGGGAGCGACAGGGGTTGGCAAGAGCTTTTTAGCTCAAGCCCTGGCAAAACAGGCGATATTTGAAGGATATAGTGCAAGATATTACAGGGTTACCAGGTTGCTTGAAGAACTCAAGCTCGCAAGAGTGGAAGGAAGCTACACAAATACACTGCAAAAGCTTTCCCGTATCAATCTGCTCATTCTTGATGACTTTGGTGTGACACCACTTAAATCGGATGAACTCAATGATCTGTTTGAAGTGATAGAAGATAGAACACTTTCTGGTTCTACCATCATCACTGCTCAACTCCCTGTCAAAGAGTGGCACAATTATCTTGGTAATGCCACCATTGCAGATGCCATGATGGACAGGCTGATCTATTCAGCGCACAGGATTGAAATGAAAGGAGAATCGATGCGAAAATTGATGGCACAAAAATGATCATGTGGACACTTGTGCTATAATGACTATGAGAATATCCTCAGCTTAGTACTGTCCACATGTACTCCGGCAGCGGTGTCCAAATACTCCGGCGCGGACAGTTATATGACGGTTCAAGGGGGTCACCCCCGTGACCCCTAGGGGTCACTTCAGGTTTTTTCAGTCGTTTTGGGTGGGGGTCACTAGGTGACCCCTCTGTGTCTTTATTTGATTTTTTAGCTGCATCGTAAGCCTTGGAGTATTCTTCAAGACATTTCTTTTCATCAAGTTCATTATCAAGCCTGGAAATTTCAAATAATTTTTTTACGTTGATAATGTAAAGATTTGACTTATCACTACCGTTATCTCTTTTTTCTCTTTTTGTGTCGATAAGATTCATTGTTTCAAATGCAGCACGTATATAAGTCAAAGTACTTTTTGCGATACGTGCTTTATTCCTAACGGTTGTATTTGACGGCCAACATTGTCCATGATCGTTTGCAAAATCACAATAAATAACCAATACAAGTTTTGGAGTAGGTTTGAAAGGTGTCTTTAAAGCCATTGAAATTAAATCAACTGCCATTAGTTAGCCTTTGGTTCAGCTTTAACTATAGATGCTTTTATAAAGTCTTCTATCCATTCTCGTGTGTAGTAAATTTTATTACCAATCTTAAGATATTGAAGTTTTCGTTTTGATCTTGCTACATTTTGTGTATTGATTGGTATTGGAACTAAATTTTCAATACCATCAGCAACTTCTTTGGGGGTTAATAAATTTTCCATTCAGAGTCCTTTTAATTGCAATATGCAAAAAATAAATATTTTTTTTAATAAAAATTATTATAGTGCAACAAATTTAAAAAGTCAATGAAAAATTGCATAGTATTAAAAAAAAAGGTTATAATTTTATATATTATTTGCATAATGCATAAAATGAGGGAATATGAAGATCTCTAAAAATGATGTTTATTCGAAATTGTTTGGTTTTAATACTTCTACATATTATCGTTGGAAAGAAGGTAAAAGACCAATTATAGATTTAATAGAGAATACGTTTACTTTAAATGAACTAAATGATTGGTTGGAAAACAAAAAAATTTCAAAGTTTGAGATCCTGAAAGAGCAAGAAGTAGTTATACAGTATGCAGCTATTAAATATCTAAATTTATTCATCAGAGAGCATGGAACGGGAAGTATCGGTGATATCATTTTTGAAAACTTCATGGATCTGTATTTTAATGTATTGGTTCACTCCAAAGATAATATGGCTAACCAAAGTGTATTTAAACCGTTTGAGATACAAAAATCCTCTTTGATCTATTTAACAAAACATAATACATCATATCCAGTACCAGATAACGAGTTAGTTCCTAAATTAGAAGTGGGCATAGAGTTATTAAGTGAATTTGATTGTTATATCAATCAGTTTTTACAGTCTAATATTATGCAAAACTTTAAACCTATGCTCCATTTAATACAAGCAAACAAATTTGATGAAAATCAAAAAGTTGAGGCACTACTACATATCATACTGTTTCATTTATATTATTATCATCAATCAAAGGATCAAAAAGAGAAAAGAGAGTTATTTGTAGATATTATTGAAATACTCCAATCATCTACAAAGAAAAATGACATAAAAAAACAACCACTAATGATATTAGATGAAAATGTCTCTTTGGATGCTTTATTAAAGAGAGATATTGATTTAATAGAGAAAAATATTGACAACATTTTATTAGCTATTGAAAAGGCTTAACAATAAAATAAACTAGGATATAATTGAACTCAATTTTTAGAATAATAAGGAGAAGAAGACAATGAAAATTATGGATTTATTTAAAGGGCTTACCAAAGAGTACTATTTTAGGCAGCTTTTCTTTGGTTTTTTAATGTTTAGTGCTATGGTTTTTTTGATTAATCAAGGAAAAGGCATTGATAAGCAATTTGAACTTATCACAATTTGGCTCATAAGTACATTTTTGTATCCGTATGCTAGATTTGCTTATGAGTCAATTGTTGAGTTTGTAGTAGGGAATAATGTATTTTTTACTAATGCAATTTTCTTTGTATTAGTGAAACTTTTGACTATGTTTTTGTGTTGGGGATTTGCAATATTTATTGCTCCTATAGGATTACTATTTATATATCTACATCAAAGAAAAGAACAGCAAAAAATAAATAATTAAATTATCTTTCAGGTGGGGGGATATTGATATCCCTCTTACTATAACTTTATATCTCATCCCTCTGAATATTTTTTGTACTACCGTTGTATATCTTTTTCTGATCCTGCTTTCGAGGATCTAAAATAATTGGTCCTGGAGGGGTCTCTTTTTGTTTTTGTACTGGATCTGTTGTATCTGGTGAAGTCTGGGGTAGGGTATCTGTATCTACAGGCTCATTTTCTACTATTTGACTTTTTACAGGCTTAGGCTTCACTTCACCTATACCCAACTCTTTTTTGGCGTATTTGCAAAAGCTCCAGTAAGACATTTCCCAGTTTCTACGTTTTTTCATTTCCTCATAGAGGATCTTTAATACTACATACCCTTGATTATAAAGCTCTCTGATCTCATCAAGAGAGGTATAAAATTCTATTTTCTGCATCCCTCTACGTTCTGCCATGATAAATTCCTTAGTAGACAATATTAAGCAAATTATAACCAATATAGACTAAATTAAGCAAACTAAAGCAAGATAATTAAACTTTTTGTCTAAATGTTCTTATCTTTGTCTATGAGTGCTTTATTGTGTTTGCATAGAAAGGCAGGATAGGATAATATCCGATATTTACAAGTAAATACCCGCTATAATCGTCCTGATACTTATTCGCACCTGATGGTGACTCAACGATGAAAAGGAAAAAGATGATTATAAAAGCAAATGAAGTTAATAGTATTTTTAGCATATCAAAGAGGAGACTAAAAAACTTTAAGCCCGATAAAAAGCTATCTTTTGCATTAGCAAAAAAAGACAAAATAGATTTTGTATATAACACGGCATCATTAGAGGGTAATCCAATGACTTATCCAGAGGTAGAAACACTATTAGAGGGGATAACAATAGGAGGTCATAAATTATCAGATGAGCAACAAATTTTAAATCAAAATAAGAGTGTAGATCTGCTGCTAGAAATGATAGAAAAAGATAGGTTTGAATTGTCAAAAGAAATTTTCTTAGAGCTTCATAATGTTGTAGCAAAAGAAGAGGCTTTGGAGTGGGGAGTTTTTAGGAATACAATGGTCAATATTGGAGGTACAGATTATAAGCCACCAAAAGCAGAAAAGCTTGAACAAATATTTAAAGAGGGATTGAAAGAAATAGAACAAATTGAAAATCCCATAGCAAAAGGGATAAGTTTCTTTTTGTTTGGTGCAAAAAATCAATTTTTCTTTGACGGTAACAAGAGAACTTCAAGGTTAATGATGAATGGTGTAATGCTGAAAGCAGGTTATCCAATATTAAATATGAAAGCAAAGGATAAATTAGAGATCAATAAACAAATGTTAGATTTTTATAACAAAGGAGATTTATCAAAAGCACTCACGCATTTCATTAAATATTATCAAGAAGAAAATAAACATTTAGCTCAATCCAATAAAAAGGGAATGGCGAGATAATGGCTAGACCAAAAAGCAAGGAATAAAGAGCCAACACAGGGTATAAATTGGATGGAAGACGATACCAACCCCAAACAATAAACCTGGGGTAACTAAATAAAGAGAAAAAATGGAAAGATGATATCAACAAAATAAAACATTTTAACAATTTTTATTTCTTAAATCATAATCATCATGATCGCAGATACATACCAAAAGTGAGATATCATCAATGATTGACATTAATATTCTATATTGGGTATTGGGAATTCTAATTGAGTGTCTATTCTTATCACGCTTGCAGTTGATATGTTTGAATTGAAGACGTATATCTGTTTGATCTTTTAAATAAAGCTCTATTGCAGCATCAATAACATCAGATGATAAAGTGCGTTTTTTAGTAATGCGTTTGAGTGTACGCAAATAGTCCTTGGAATATTCAATAGTCATTAACTGGCTTTAACGTAACGGCTTTGTATCGCTTTAACCTCTTGTGTAGAGATAAGATCAATATGAAGGATGATCGCTTCATGTAATTTTTCAACTGTTTGATAAAGATCATTAAAAAGACCATCTTTATCTTTGACGGGAAGAATATGTTTTTTGAGTAATTTAACCAAATCTACCATCTCATACATCATGTCATAAAAGAGATCCAGATCTTCTTCCTGGATGGTAAGATGTTCTACATTCTCAAGATCATTATTTTCTATTTCAATATCATATAAAAGTGTTTTATATGATGAAATCAAAGTAGTCATGAGTTTTCTGTAAATATCAATCTCTTTACTTTCATATGCATCAAGAGCTATATCAAAGAAATCAAGATATGAACTGGTATTATTCATCATAGCTGTCATGAAATATCCTACTTTTTTAGAATATTATAGCATATAAATAAAATTAGTGTATTTTTACATATATAGAATTTATATATATAAAAAAAGTTGATTTGGCAGACTCTGCCAAATATGTAAATAATTTGTTTGCCAACAGCTAACTGTTTTATTAGTAAATGCCGTATTTATGGGCTTTGTGATAGAGTAGGGTAGTTTTCAAATCCCTCCGATCGCACCATTCAAATACTTCTTTACTTAAACTCCAAAATACCATTCTAACAATAGATAAATATTTATTCATATCCTATCTGTAATTTGTTTCTCTGGAAGGATGCACTCGTTGGTAGCCTTAGATCTACTTTAGATATCTTAATCTTTAAATGAATGAAACAGTACTCATATAAGGGATTTTTAACTATTCCTATTAATTTTATTTTTATTTGCTTTTTTCAACCAAGGCTTTCTCTCAAGGATGAAATCGGCTAAAAAGCCCGGAAACTCCCTAATTTAGGGCACAATTAGCATTTATTTAGCAATTTTTAAGAATAAAATGTGATATAATGATTTACATCTTAAAATAAAGGAAGAAGCATGACAAAAGCTGAATTTGTAGAGTTGGTGCAGAAAAACGGTGAGTTTGAAAGTAAAGCGGCAGCAGAGAGAGCGGTAAAAGCATTTATCGATTCTGTGACAGAGGCGCTAGTTAAAAAAGATAGCGTTTCTCTTGTTGGTTTTGGAACATTCTCGACAGTAGAGGTAGCTGAAAAATCAGGTACAGTACCTGGTACAAACAAAACATATAAAAAACCTGCACACACTGCACCTAAATTCAAAATAGGTAAAACATTGAAAGACGCGGTTGCAGCTGGTAAATAATATCACATTAAAGCCCTTGTTAGTGGGCTTTAATTGTACTATCAAATACTATAATTATTTTCTCAAAAAAATCTCTAAATTTTATTGTTAATAGGACTTGTTTTAAATTCCATATTTTTACGCAATTCCATCTCATAAATTGCTGTTCTTAATTCATCATTTTCGTTGACAAGACTCTCAATTTTTTTCACATGTTTTCTGTTTTTATCTTTAACTTTTTTAGTGCAGTATCTTTCTTTTTAATTTCTTGCTTTAATTCTATTACTTGATCTGCTAATAACTTTTCTTCCTGAGAAGAGGAGACTTGTAGGGCATGATAAGGTCCAATTTTTAACTCTATCATTAATGACTGTATATGATCAAGTTCTTTATTTCTAAATGAAGCTTCGCTTACGCTATCCCTAAAGGATCAATATCTTTCGTTTCTCATGATATTTCCTTTTGAAAAAGTTGTATGAGTCAATATTAACTTACAAAAGTTTAATAAATTATAAAATAATTTTGTATTATTTTTGAAATAAAACATAATATTCTTGACTTTATGATATTATTTTTGTATTATTTTCAAATAATATAATACTGAGAATGGGTTATGAAGTTAAATGAACTAGCAAATATTAGAGTTGGATTGCCACTGATTAGAAAAAAAGGTGATATCCATGATGATGTATTCTATAGATATCAAGTTATTACGCTAAAAGCTTTTTCATCTAGTGGCTTTCTATTATTAAATGAACTTGATGAGTTTATTGCCAGTGAAGAGCTAAGTGCTAATTATATAGCAGAAGAAGGAGATGTTTTGGTAAGGCTTAGGGAACCAAATCTTGCAGTCTATATAGATCAGTATAGTGCAGGTTTAATAGTACCGGCATTGATGGCTATAGTTAAACCCAAAAAAGATATGAATAGTAAATATCTTACATATTTTATAAATTCAAATAGTGCACAGAGACAATTAAAAAAAGAGTTACAAGGAACAACGATTCCTATGTTGAAAACTAGTGAATTGGCTGATCTTAAAGTCACTATTCCATCTATAGAAACTCAAGATAAAATTGTTTCTGTTTTGGATTTGGTTAACAAAGAATTAGAATTACTGGAGGAACTTAAAAATATGAAAACTCAATTTAAAAATGAAATACTTGATACAATATTACAGAGGGGAGTCAATCAATGAAAACAACAAAAGAAATTATTAATAATGTAGTGTGGAAAGCATGTGATACCTTTAGGGGCACAATGGATAGTTCACAGTATAAGGACTATGTACTTAGTATGCTGTTCGTCAAATATTTGTCTGACTTTTACAAAGAGAAGCTCGAAACGCTCAATGCAAAATATGACGGTGATCAAGAGAGGGTCAAAAGAGCCCTTCAAAGAGAGAAGTTCGTACTGGATGAGAGTTGTACCTTCGAATATCTCCTTAAACATAAAGAAGCAGCAAATCTTGGTGAAGTGATCAATAAGGCTCTTGAACGCATAGAAGAAGACAATGCTGAAAAACTGGAAGGCATCTTTAGAAATGTAGACTTTAATGATAAAAAAATGCTGGGTGACACCAAAGAAAGAAACTCCATACTTAAACACCTGCTTGAAGATTTTAGCGACTCAAGACTAGACTTAAGTCCTAGTAAACTCACTGGACAGGATATCATCGGGGATAGCTATGAGTATCTTATCGCACACTTCGCGAGTGATGCGGGGAAGAAAGGTGGAGAATTTTTCACGCCAAGTGAAGTATCAACGCTTCTTGCAAAACTGGTAGAGCCAAAAGAGGGGGATCGTATCTATGACCCGACTTGTGGATCAGGATCGCTCCTCATCAAAGCGAGTAAAGAAGTTGGCTCTCCAAACTTTGCCATCTATGGACAGGAGAGAAACGGACAAACGCATGCGCTTTGCCGTATGAATATGTATCTGCATGAGATCAACGATGCCAAGATAGAGTGGGGAGATACGATAAGAAACCCTCTACATGTAGAGGATGACAAGCTCATGAAGTTTGATGTGGTCGTTGCCAATCCACCGTTCAGTCTTGACAAATGGGGAGCAGACTTTGCGGAAAATGACCCCTACAGAAGATTTAGCGATTATGGCGTACCTCCAAAAAGCAAAGGGGATTATGCCTTTGTCATTCACATGATCAAAAGTCTCAATGAAAAAGGACGCATGGGCGTTGTACTTCCGCATGGTGTACTCTTTAGAGGAGCGAGTGAAGGAAAGATCAGAACGAAACTCATAGAAGATAATTTGCTAGACGCAGTCATAGGGCTTCCCGCAAACCTCTTCTTTGGTACGGGGATACCTGCGACCATACTCGTCTTTAAAAAGAACAGAACAGATCGTGACATTCTTTTTATAGATGCAAGCAGGGAATTCGACAAAGCAAAAAACCAAAACAGCTTAACAGATGAGCATATAGCAAAGATATTTGATACTTATAAAAATAGAAAAGAGATAGAAAAGTACTCGCACATAGCGACACTTGAAGAGATACAGGAGAACGACTACAATCTAAACATTCCAAGATATGTAGATACTTTTGAAGAAGAGGAGATCATCGACATAGAGGCTACCAAAACAAATATCGCAAAAATAGAAAATGAGTTGTTGGAGATAAGATCTAAAATGAGCGGGTATCTCAAAGAGTTAGGGCTATGAGATGAGCGAAATCATTTTATACAAAACACCAAATCAAGAGATAAAAGTAGAGATCTTAGTAGAAAATGAGACCATTTGGCTATCGCAACAACGCATTGCAGAGCTATTTGATACCACAAAGCAGAATGTGAGTTTACATATCAAAAATATATTTGAGTCAGGCGAATTGGATGAAAGTTCAGTTGTCAAGGATTTCTTGACAACTGCCACAGATGGCAAAAACTATAAAACAAAGCACTACAACCTTGATGCCATCATCTCCATAGGCTACCGTGTCAATAGTGCCAGTGCGACACATTTTAGGATCTGGGCTACAAAGGTGCTCAAAGAGTATATCATCAAAGGGTTTGCCATGGATGATGAGAGGCTCAAAAACCCAGATCAACCCTTTGGCAAAGACTACTTTGATGAGCAGTTAGAGCGAATCAGAGACATACGAGCAAGCGAGCGAAGATTTTATCAAAAGATCACCGACATTTATGCACAGTGCAGTAGCGACTATGATGCAAACAGCGAGATAACCAAAGAGTTTTATGCCACAGTACAGAACAAACTCCACTATGCCATCACTGGGCTAACAGCTGCCGAGATCATCAACCAAAGAGCAAAAAGCACCGAGCCAAATATGGGGCTTACTAGCTGGAAAAACTCTCCAAATGGAGCCATTCGCAAAAGTGATGTCACCGTTGCTAAAAATTATCTTAGTGCCGATGAGCTAGATATGTACAATCGCATCGTAGAGATGTACTTAAACTTCGCAGAGTTTCAAGCAAAAAGCAAAAAGATCATGACCCAAAAAGATTGGATAGAGAAGCTTCACGGCTTTTTAACGATGAACGATAGGGAGATACTCCAAGACAAAGGCAAGATCACCGCTAAATTTGCCGAGCAACTAGCCATAGGTGAATATGAGAAATACAAAACCGAACAAGATAAGCTCTATGTATCGGACTTTGACAAGCTTGTGCAAAAGGTGGAGAAAAAGTCATGAATCAAATCAAACAAGGCTACAAGCAAACAAAAGTGGGGATTATTCCAGAGGATTGGGAGATTGTGAAGTTAGGAAAGCTTACAACTGTTGAAACTGGTAAAACTCCACTTAGAAGCAATAAACAATTTTGGGATAATGGAACTATAAATTGGGCAACTACTACGGAAGTAAATGAAACTTATATTGTCTCAACTAATGAAAAAATTACAAATCAAGCAGTTGCAGAATTAAAAATGAAGATATTGCCTATTAATACAATTTTGTTAGCAATGTATGGACAAGGCAAAACTAGAGGAAAAGTTGCACTATTAAGAATCGAAAGCACTATAAATCAGGCTTTTGCTTCAATCAAACCAAACAAAAATTATTCAACAAATTTTATTTTTAATTATTTAGATAAATCTTATGAAAAAATCAGAGATTTATCTCATGGTAGTAATCAAGATAATTTAAATTTAGACATTGTAAAAGCTTTACAAATCCCCCTCCCACCCTTAAAAGAACAAGAAAAAATAGCCGAGATTTTGACAACTTGGGACGAAGCCATCACCAAACAAACCGAGCTTTTAGAAGCAAAAGAGCTACAAAAAAAAGCCCTTATGCAAAAGCTTTTAAGCGGTGAAGTTCGTTTTGATGGGTTTAGTGATGAGTGGGAAGAAGTGAGATTAGGAGAGATTTGCGATATCAAAAAAGGTGAACAACTCAACAAAGATACTTTAGAGAATGATGGCGAATTTCCTGTAATTAATGGAGGTATTGAACCTTCTGGCTTTACTGATGATTGGAATACTGAAGCCAATACAATCACAATTAGTGAGGGTGGAAATTCTTGTGGATATGTGAACTTTCTTCAAAATAAATTTTGGAGTGGAGGACATTGTTATACATTGTTAAATTTACAAATTGACAAGATATTTTTGTATCAATTTTTGAAATACAATCAACATAATATTATGAAACTTAGAGTTGGTTCAGGATTGCCGAATATTCAAAAAAGTACGATTGAAAAATTTACAATCAATAAGCCTTCTTTTAAAGAACAACAAAAAATTGCAGAAGTTTTAAGCCTTGCAGATGATGAGATACACCTTCTTAAAAACGAACTCGAAGAGCTCAAACTACAAAAGAAAGGATTGATGCAAAAACTATTAACTGGGGAAGTGAGGGTGAAGGTGTGAGTAAAAATTTTAGAATATTATCCTTAGATGGTGGTGGAATCAGAGGTGTATATACAGCACATATATTAAAGCGTATTCAAGAAGATACAGGGATAAGGTTAAGTGATTACTTTGATCTGATTACAGGGACAAGTACGGGTGCCATCTTGGCTGCTGCATTAGCAATGGATAAGGATATTAATGAAGTAATAGAGTTATATAAACAAGAAGGCCATAATATATTTTCTTCTAAATTTTGTCCAATAAAAAAATATTTGGGTATATCTATCCCTTTTATACCTTGTTTAAACAAGGGGATCTTCACTAGGAAATATTCACAGAAAATTTTAAAAGAGCAGCTTGAAAATATCTTCGGTGATGCAACAATGAGTGATACAAATGCAAATTTAATGCTGTTTGCAACTGATATAGCAAATGCAACCCCGCATGTTTTTAAATCACCTTATGATCCAGAATTTACTCGAGATAGAGGCGTTAAGCTTTGTGATGCGGTTTTGGCTTCAACTTCTGCACCCGTTTATTTCAATCCGTATTTATTGGATGGAAAATATTTGTTGGCTGATGGTGGTTTGTGGTGTAATAATCCTAGCATATGTGCTGTTGCAGAAGCAAAAAATCGATTTAAGAAAAATCATGATGAAGTTGAACTACTTTCTATCGGCACAATAGAGAGTAAAAGCTACTTTGAAATTAAAAGAAATAATCACTTTCTTAAGAAAAGGTTTTGGGGTCTTATCGGTTGGGGTACCAAAGTAATAGATATAACTTTAAATCTACAATCAATGGTAAGTCATCATAATACTGATTTCTTGAATCTCGGAAAATACTTAAGGATTAACACAAAGGAAGGGTACCAAGTTCCAATGGATGATGTGTCAATGATTGATGATTTTATTTCAAAAGCAGACAAGGAATATACCTATCGAAGCAAGGAAATTATGGATTTTTTTACTAACAAGGAGACAAAATGATAACTGAAGCGAAACATGAACTTTTTACAATATTGGACCGTATTGGTGAGAAATTGGATATTACAAAAACACAATACAAAAAAGCAAAAGAAAGATATGATACTGTTGGGAAATGGCTAGCGGAAGGAACATACTGTCTAACTAGCGGAAGAGTTTGCTTGAATGATGGGGAGATTTATCCTCAAGGGTCATTAAAGTTAGCTACAACTGTAAAACCTATCGGGCAGGAAGAGTTTGATGTAGATTTGGTGTTTTATTCTCCAAATGTATCACAATATGATATAGAGCCATCAGAGCTAAACCGTTTAATTGGTCAGCGGTTAAGAGAAAACCCTGATTATAAAAGAATGATGGATGCATCGCCTGATCAAGGGCGATTAAAAAGAGGATGGCGAATTACTTATGCCGATGAGTTTCATTTAGATATTACGCCATCAATAAACAAACATTTTCATGCTGATAATAGTGAATTAGTGCCAGATAGAAAGCTACAGGACTGGAAACCATCAAACCCTAAAGATTACGCTGAGTGGTTTGATAGTAATGCCGCAGTATTTCCATCCTTTAGATCTTATGTTACAAGAGATGGTTTAACATTAACAGTTGAAGCACACCATGTATCTGATTTTCCAGAGAATGAAGAATCAAAGCCTTTGTTGAAAAGATATATTCAAATTTTGAAACGTCATAGAGATGTAATGTTTCAGGAGAAAGACCATAAGCCTATTTCAATTATTATTACTACATTGGCAACACAGGCATACGCATACTGCTTGAGACATAATACATATGATAATGAATTAGACTTATTAGTTGATATAGTTGAAAAAATGCCATTATTTATAGATACTTCTTTGGGAGAGTATAGAATTTTGAATCCAAAGGAAACTAGCGAAAACTTTGCAGAACGATGGAATGAAGTTGCTGCAAAGAAAAGTGCTTTTGATGCATGGCATGAAGATGCATTGGCTTTCTTTAACTCTCTGTATGCATTATCTGGAACCCATAAGATGTTTGACACTCTTGGTCGTAGTTTTGGCGAAAAACAGGTATCAAGTGTATATGAAGATATGAATTCTCTAGTTTCTCAACGTAGAGAAGCAGGCGTACTTGGATTGGGATTATCTTCTTCAGGTGCAGCAGCAACGCCCATGAAAAAAAATACATTTTATGGAGAATAAATGATTGCGAAGGGTGTATCGAAGTATCAAGCTTTGTCGTTATTGCAACAATACACAAGTTTGCAGTATTGCCCATTATCAAAATATGGAAAGGGTGAATTTAAAGGGAAATATTTTTATTGGGAATTTGAGGTTCAGCCTACTGTATTAAGCAGCACTTACAGAGTCCTTATAGTGTTTCATAGCGACAATTATTCACCAGATATCTATATTTTAGATAAAGATGTTTGGGGGATATCACAACAAAAAATAATACCGCATCTTTATGATCAAAAAAAAGTTAAACTTTGTCTTTATTATCCCACATATAAAGAGTGGACTAATAAAATTCCTTTATGTGGCACAATTGTGCAATGGATTTATCTTTGGTTATATTATTACGAAGAGTGGTTATATTCTGAAGAATGGAAAGGCGGGGGAATCCATCCTCAGGTCAATAATAGCGAAGAGGTTGAAGAGAGAAGCCTTACTCCACTTGAGCGTATAAGAGGACAAAAAAAGAAGAAGACGAAGAGTAAAAAGAATCAAGAGAAAGCCGCAGCTGTAGTCAATCAAATATTTGAAAAAAGAAAAAAAGTATATCTTGAAAGTTTAAGTAGCTTAGGAGAGCAAGAATGAATCCGAATATCTCAAATGAAACAACAATCCAAAGCAACACCATAGAACTCTTGAAAAAGATGGGCTACATCTTTATAGGCCAGGAGGAAAATGCAAGACTGAGAGGTGGTAAGCTTGGTGAAGTGATCCTCAAAGACATTCTCCTTGAGCAACTCCAAAAGATCAATGGTTTTGAATACAAGGGCGTACAGTATAAGTTTTCCCCTAAGAACATCGCCAAAGCCATAGAAGAACTCAATGTGCCACTTAATGAAGGGCTGATGATCGCCAATCAAAAGATAAGCGATAAGCTCATGCTGGGCACCAGCTATGATGAAGAACTCATTGACGGAGTGAAAAAAAGCTTTTCGCTGCAATACATAGACTTCAAAACCCCCGAAAACAATGTTTACCATTTCACAGAAGAATACACAGTCAACCGCCAAACAACAACAGAGGCCGAAAAGACAAGACGGCCTGACCTTGTCCTCTTTATCAACGGTATACCCTTTGCCGTGATCGAGCTAAAAAAATCAAGCATAGATGCAGAGCAGGGCATCTCGCAAATGATACGGAATCAGGGAAAAGACGAGATACCACATCTCTTTAAATACATCCAGTTTACTGTAGCAGGAAGCAACCATAGCCCAAAATACGCGACCACAGGAACGCCTAAAAAGTTCTATGCCGTATGGGAAGAGGAAGCGTTTGAAAATGAGCCAGACAGTCTTATAAAAGATAGAACTGTGAGCAGTCTTGACAAGACGATCTATTCACTATTTATGAAAAAACGGGTGACTGAGATATTGCACTCTTATGTCATCTTTGACAATAAAGTAAAAAAGATAGCACGCTATCAACAGTTCTTTGCAATAAAAAAGATAGTTAAGAAGATCAATACTTTTGACAATACAGGTCGTCGCGGCGGTGGTCTGGTCTGGCATACCCAGGGAAGCGGAAAGTCGCTTACTATGGCCATGCTCACAAAAGTGATCAAAAGAGATATTCCCGGGTCAAAGATCATCGTAGTAACGGATAGAAAAGATCTGGACAGACAGATACACACTACTTTTGCGAACAGTGAGATCAGAGCAGGTCGGGCAAACAGCGGACATGATCTGATCGAAAAACTACAGTCTGGCATGAGTGTCATCACCACACTCATTCATAAATTTGAAACCGTAGAGAAAGAGAAAATGGTACTGAATGATCCGAATATATTCGTGCTTGTAGATGAATCGCATAGAACACAAGGCGGAGACCTTCACAAGTCTATGAAAAAAGTCTTTGAAAACGGATGCTATCTTGGCTTTACAGGTACGCCACTGCTTAAAAGAGAAAAAAGCTCTATAGATAAATTTGGTGGGCTCATACACAAGTATACCATTGATCAGGCAGTGCGGGATAAAGCGGTCTTGCCGCTACTTTATGAGGGAAGATTGGTTGATCAGTGGATCAACGATCAAAGCGGCCTTGACAGACGTTTTGAGATGATATCTCGTGATCTAAATGATGAACAAAAAGCTGACCTGAAACGAAAATGGGCAAGATTTCAACGTATAGCTTCAAGTGAGAGAAGACTTGAAATGATCGCCCTTGATATTAACGAACACTTCATCAAAAATGTTCAAGGCACCGGATTTAAAGCAATGCTTGCTACTGCCAGTAAATATGAAGCCATCAAATACCATACCATCTTTGAAGAGTTTGGAAATATCAAAACCTCATTTGTGATCTCGGCACCAGATACAAGAGAGGGGTATGACGAAGTAGACGAGAGCAATAAGCAGTTTGTGATAGAGGCCTGGAATAAGCTCATGAAAAAGTATGGCGATGAAGAGCGATACTTAGATAAGATCAAAGATGAGTTTATCGAAGGTGATGAGATAGAGCTGCTCATAGTTGTAGATAAACTTCTAACCGGTTTTGATGCGCCACGAGCCGCAATACTTTACATAGACAAAGAACTCAAGGAACATAACCTCCTGCAAGCCATAGCAAGGGTAAACCGTCTCTATGATGGAAAAGATTTCGGGTTTATCGTAGATTACAGAGGACTACTTGGCAACCTGGATCAAGCCCTGACTTCTTACAGCTCTCTTGATGGATTTGAAGAAGAAGATCTGGTCGGTGCAGTGATAGATATAAAAGAAGAGGTTGCAAGGGTTAAGACCTACTATTCCCATCTTCAGGAACTCTTTGCACCTGTTGGAAATAAAAATGATCAAGAGAGCTTTGAAGTATTTTTAGGTGATGAAGAGAAAAGAAAATCTTTCTACGAACTGCTCTCCGCTTACGCCAGAGCTCTGAAGCTTGCTCTTTCCAGCGATAAAATTACTGAAGTATTTAGCAAAGAGGAAATAGAAAATTATAAAAAAGCTATGAAGTTCTATAGCGAACTTCGCAAAAGCGTTAAGATCAGATACCATGAAGAAGTAGACTTTGGAAAATATGAAAAACAGATGCAAAAGCTTTTGGATACATTCATCAGTGCCGAAGAGGTAAATCAGCTAACAAAACTTGTAAATATCTTTGATGAAGATTTTGACAAAGAGCTAGAGCGTGTGGTGGGAGATAACGCACGAGCAGATACCATCATCAGTGCTACAACAAAAGTTATCACAGAAAAGAGAGAACAAAACCCAGCTTACTACGACAAACTCTCAAAAAGAATTCAAGAGATACTTGATGAGTATAAAGAAGGTAGACTTAGTGATGAAGAAAAGCTAAAACATGCTAAAGATATCCGGGCAATACTGATGCAAAAAAACAATGAAGATATGGACGAATACCCGGAGCAAATTAAACATAATGTAGCAGCCAGATCATTATATGATAACCTTAAGCCAATGTTTGAATCGGCTTCAAATAACATCAATAACAGTCAATTGGTTGCTGACTTGAGAGTAGCATATGGAAACAATGCTGTAGATCCAATTATTCAAACCGTATTAAAAATTGATTCTATCTTTAAAGAAGCCTCCAAAAAACCCGACTGGGAAAATAACAATGATGTTAAGAATAGTATAGATCAAAAGATAGACGATATGCTTTGGGAGCTTGAAAGCAAGCATGCTATAAAGTTTGATGACTTAGATACGATAATCTCCCAAATAAGATCACTTGGCATTAACAATTATGCAAAAAAATAATGTAGCGATCATTCACAAGGATGTAAAGCACGTAAACCTGAAAGTCAAACCGACAGGAGAGATACTGCTAACAGTTCCTCTTGATATGACTGATAAAGAGATAGATCATGTGCTTAAAAAAAGATCATCCTGGATAAAGAAACAGTTAGAACTGTTTGCAAAAAATAAACCATCCAATAGAGAACTTGTAAGTGGTGAAAACTTTGTCTATCTTGGAAAAAATTATCGGTTAAAGATCATAGAATCACATGAAGAAAAAGCCAAACTAAACAGAGGCTACTTTGAGCTTTATGTTAAAAATAAAAATGATTACAGTAAAAAAGCCAAACTTATTGAAGAGTGGTACAAAATAAAAGCAAAAGAGCATTTCAAACAGGTAACTCAAAAGTATGCTTCAATCGTAAAAGTTGAAATCAACAATATGCGCATTAGGCAGATGAAAACCCGATGGGGCTCTTGTAACCCAAAGAAGTCTTATATCAATCTCAATTTAGAGCTTATAAAAAAGCCGAAAGTTGCTATTGAATATGTAGTGTTTCATGAATTAGCTCACTTGGTTCATCATAACCATGATAAAAGGTTTTATAACTATTTGAGTTTACATATGCCTGATTGGAAAAAAAGGAAAAGTAAATTAGAGAAAATAAATTATTAAAGGGAAAAAGTAAGCGGATGATTTAAAAAAATAGTGAAGATTGCCTATTTGGAGTAGATTCAATATTTTATATTTTAACGTTAACAAGCATTATCCAACTTTTTTGCGCTGGAGCAGTTTGCCACGTCGTTAGTCACATAGATCACAGTACCAAGCATCCAGATCAACATTGCACCGATAAATACAGATACAAAAATAATATTCTTATTATCTTTTTTCTTATGATCATCTGCTGCCATGATATATCCTTTTTTTATTTGTATGTTTTAGTATAAAATGCTTATGTGTATTCTTTGTGCACTCTGCCAGTGACAAGATGTTATAATGCACGCAAAAAAAGAGTTGCCATGGATTTAGAAAAAATGATCGGACTGGGAGTTGCAGGGAATTTTGCACATCATTTAGAACAAGCAGGGGAACTTGAAGATTTCAAAGAGGTAAAGACTGAAGCACCGGAAGCACCTAAAGGTATCTTCCCTTTTTATCTCCCTTCCAGCGATTGTTTTTTGGGTATCTACTCGGTTGCTTCTGATGAGCTGAAACTGCCGGAGTATGAGGCCAATGCACAAGTGGAGCCTGAGATCGGTGTACAGTTTGAGATTGTTTATGGTGATGACCATGAAGTAGTTGATTTGATTGCAGAAAGATTTACGACCTTTAATGACTGTACGATACGTAAAGAGGGTGCCAAAAAAATATCAGAAAAGAAAAGCTGGGGGCCAAACTCTAAAGGGATAGGAAACAAGTGGATAAATATCGATAAGTTTGAAGAGGGGGGAGTAATGGACAGATACCATCTTTGCTCTTTTATGAGACGTGACGGTCTACTCCATGAGTACGGTGTGGATGCTCCATTGCCCGGGTACAGTTATTTTTATGTGAAGCTCAAAAATTGGCTGATAGAGAAGATGAATCACCAGGAGGACTTTGGCCCTCTTGAGGATATCTCAGCGCATCTCAAAGCGTGCAACTATCCTTCCCATGCTTTGATATCTATCGGAGCGACTGCCTATGCGGAGTTCGGCGAGCACAACTATCTGCAGAGCGGTGATGAGATCTATGTGATCGCTTACGATGCAACACAGGAGAAGGGTGATCTGGAACCTTCAGAGACAAAAGTGATCCTCCACCAAAGGGTTCTATAGTTTAAAGAGCACCAGACTGAAGGCCATCACAAAGATCCCCGAGATCACGCCTCCTATGGCGGTGTGGTCGTTGCCGTAGCGTCTTGCGGCGGGGAGGAGTTCATCAAATGAGATGTAGACCATGATTCCCGCTACGATTCCAAAAGTAATCCCGAGCGTGAGATCACCCATGACGGGCAAGAGCAGGAGATAGCCCAAAACAGCACCGACCGGTTCAGTGAGGCCTGAAGCCAAGGCAAAGAGAAAAGCCCTTTTCCTGCTTCTGGTCGCATAATAGATCGGCAGGGCTACCGCCAAGCCTTCGGGGATATTGTGTATCGCGATAGCAAAGGCTATGGCGCTTCCTGTATTCCTGTCCTCCAATGCCATAACAAACGTTGCAAAACCTTCGGGAAAATTATGTATGGCGATGGCAACTGCCGTAAAAAGCCCCACCCTGGTGAGGAAGCTGTACTGTGCATTGACGGCTGAAATATGATCTTCGCCATATTCCAATGCATGGTGGGGATTGACCGTATCGGGGATCAGCTGATCGATGATAAAAGTGAGGCCTACCCCTGCAAAAAAAGTGATGAGCCCCAGCACTTCACCGTTCAGCGGGCCATAATGGTGCGCAAATGCGCTCTGCGATTTTGCAAGTATCTCTACCAGAGAGATGTAGATCATAACGCCGGCAGAAAAGCCCAGGCCGATGGAGAGAAACCGGGTATTGTCCTCTTTGCTGATAAAGGTTAGCAGTGCCCCGAGTGCCGTAGCCAACCCTGCAAATAGTGTCAGGAGGAAAGCCGGCAGAAAGCTTTCAAGGGTAAGTGTCTCCACTCTCCCTCCTTTTAGAGTTTATTTCTCAAACTCTCCACAAAATCAGAGATATCATCATGCAGTGCCTGCAGGTCCTCTTCGTGTTCTACTTCGTCCGCGAGGATCTCCGAGACGATATCGTAGGTGACGATATCCTTGTCTTTTGTCATTTCCGCAATTTCGGAGTAGACTGAGATGGCACACTGTTCCCCCTTGATGGCATCTTCAAGTATTGCAACGACATCAAAATCATTCGGGGCATCATACCCGCAGTTGGTATGGGTGAACCAGTCCTTCGGGTTCAGCAGAGGAGTACCGCCAAGCTGCGTGATCCTGTCCGCAACCATATTGGCATGTCTCAGCTCGTCGGTGGCATGCTGTGTCAGTTCCGCGATCGCGGCATCTTTCATGATCCCTTTGATCACCTTGGCTTCGATAAAATACTGATAATAGGCCAACCACTCATCCGCATATGCTTTGTTCAGCATAGTGATAATGTCGCTTATTTCGATACCTTTGATAATAGAGTTACCTCTTTTTGCCATACTTGATCCTTTCAAAATTAATAAGGAAAAATTATCCTTATTCATTGTAACGCTATTAAACTTAAAGGAGAATAGGGCTTTTTTACTTCGCTAACAAAAAATTCGTTAAAATAGTGAAAAGAGTTTGAGAGGCAGAATTTGAAAATAAGAGAATTATTTCTGGCGTTGGCGTTGGTCATGCTGTATGGATGTGAGCAGGGTAACGTTTCCGAGGCACGCCTGATGGATGACGCGAAGAAAAAGCAGGAGGCTGAAGCAGTCCAGCTGAAGTACAAAGAGGTGAATGAAACCCTTGAGCTTCAAAAATTGGTCGGGGCGAACCAGATCGCTTTGGCAAAGATCGAAGCAGAGAAACAGCAGCAGCTGAAAACACTGGAGCTGGAGCAGTCAAAACTACAGGCAGAAGAGGCTGCAAAGCTGCAGGAGAGCAAACTTGCTTATGAAAAAGAGCTTCAGAGTATGAAACTTGTCCAGGAAAAAGAGCTTACCCTGGCACAGGAGAAACGGCTGCTTGCCAACCAGGGCAGCCAGAACAGCTTGTACCGGACGATAATGATCGTAGCAACGGTGCTCATATTGCTTGTGCTCCTCCTTTTGTTCTGGATGCATAAAAAGAACAAAGCCCACGAGGCCAAAATGCACGAAGAGTCCTTAAGACACGAAGCGTTCATGCAGGCAAGCCAGCAGCATCATGAAAAGATCACAAAGATGCTGGAGATCGTAGTGGATGAAAAGACAGACAAGAATGTGAAGAAAGAGCTGGTAAAACTACTCAAAGAGCAGGGAGGTACACCTCCCCTGCTACTGGAAGATAAAAAAAGCTAGATGGTACCTGCTGTTTTGCAGGTGCTTCTCCCAAGAGAACTCTTTTGAAAAAAGCGCTTAATTAAACCAGCTCCTCACTCTGTCAAATGCCGATTCGAACGTACTTTTGTGTGGTTTGCTTTCTACCCCGTAGCTCTCCTGGAGCTTTTCGAGCAGTTCACGCTGTACCTCATTGATCTTCTTGGGAAGGATCATTTTGATCTGTGCTATGAGACGGCCTCTGCGCCCGCTGTGCACATCGGCAACACCTTCTCCTTCAAAGATATACTGCTCCTTGTCTTTGGTTCCCTGCTTCAGTTCAAGTTCTGTCTCTCCGTCCAGCGTAGGGATTGTGATGACCTCACCTAAGATAGCCTGCGTGAAGAAAACCGGTACTTCGATATAGATATCGTTGCCGTTACGGATGAAGTTTTCATCCTCTTCTACGATAAATGTGAGATAGAGGTCTCCGCGTCTTCCGTTTTTGGCAAGATTCCCATGCCCCTGAGCCCTGAGCCTGTTGCCAGAGTCGACGCCGGCAGGAATATTGATGGTGATCGTCTCCTCTTTTGTTGTATACCCCCGGCCGTTACAGCTCGGACACTTTTCGGCAATCTTTCTTCCCTCTCCATGACACTTCGGACAGGTTTGTGCAAACTGCATTCGTCCCTGGCGCATTACTACCTGGCCGTGGCCACCGCAGTAATCACAGGTTTCAAGTTTGCCCTCTTTTGCTCCGGTCCCCTCACACGCCTCACAGGGTACCTTGTAGGTAATATCGATCTCTTTTTCGCATCCGAATACGGCTTCATTGAACTTCAGGGGCAGCTCCATCTCAAAGTCAAGTGCATATTTCTGGCCCGGATCGCGTCTGGCCTGGCCAAAACCGCCGAAACCGCCGAAACCGCCGCTTCCGCCGAACATGGAGTTGAAGATATCCATAATATCGTCCATACTCGTGCTGCCAAAACCTCCGCCCATACCCTGGCCTTCTAGTCCGGCTTTGCCGTAGCGGTCATAGATCGATCGTTTTTCATCGTCACTCAGCACCTGGTAGGCTTCATTGATCTGTTTGAATTTCTCCTCTGCCTCTTTGTCATCGGGATTACGATCAGGGTGATATTTCATCGCAAGTTTGCGGTAGGATTTTTTCAGTTCGGCACCGCTGCACTCCCTGGTCACCTCTAGTACTTCGTAATAATCAAGTTCTGTCATATAGTATACTCCATAGAGCTATATAGATTTTGGCGAATTCTACCATAATTTGGTTATAATCACAAAAATTAAAGTGAAGGTAAACTATGGTAGTGCATATCGTCATGTTCAAATTTCAAGAAGAGCATAAAACAGCCAATCTCGAAAAAGCGAAAGAGATGCTGGAGAACTTGATGGGAAAGGTGCCAACACTTCTGAGTATGGAGGTGGGACTCAATTTTGCGGAAGAAGAGCGTGCGATGGATCTCAGTATCGTGACGACCTTTGCGGACAAGGAAGGACTGCAAGAGTATGCGGTACATCCTGAGCACCTTAAGGTGGTAGCGTTTATCAAAAGTGTGGTGGCCTACTCCAAAGTTGTAGACTACGAAAAAAATTAGAAATTCAGGATTGAGGGATTGGGAATTAAAAACTCTAAGATAGAAGCTTTTGAAAACCTCGTCGAGGCATTTCAGTCGCTGCCTTCTATCGGCAAAAAAACTGCCATACGCCTTGCTTATCATGCGGTAATGGAGGATGGGTTCGGGGCGATGAAGCTGGCGCATGCACTCGAGACCGGAGTCAATACTATCAAAAAATGCCGGAAGTGCCATAATATGAGTGAAGATGAACTGTGCGCGATCTGCTCTGACCCCTACCGCGATACCACCAAGCTCTGTATCGTACAGTCGGCGAAAGATATTTTGACAATTGAAGAGAGCGGACAGTTCAACGGTGTCTATTATGTGGTCTCTGAGATCAGCGATATGGATGAGGCACATCTGTTCTATGCCGTTGAAGGGGTAGAGGAGATCATCTTTGCGTTTCCTCCAAGTATTGCAACCGATACGATGATACTTTATATCGAAGATAAACTTCAGGGAAAAGCGATTGAGTTTACGAAAATCGCCCAGGGTGTGCCTACGGGTGTTGAGCTTGAGAATATCGATGTACTCTCGCTCTCAAGGGCACTGGAATCCAGAGTGAAGACCTGATCTACTCGATCACCGTCTGGACTCTTTCGTTGATGTAGTTCTGTATAAATTCGCGTACTTCCGCATAGATGAAAGAATCTTTGTACCCCTCGATCTTACCGCCTGCGGCGTTGGGATGTCCGCCTCCGTTTCCAATCACGGCAGCCATCTTGGAGACATCCAGTTTATTGTTGCTGCGAAGAGAGAAATTCCCTCTGAAGTTCACATCCATATAGAAATCATACGCTTCGTTTTCTACCATGCAGGCATTGCCGATGATCGAAGCGCTTCCGATGTTGTATCCCAATATCCCTTTCGCATTTTTGTAGGTAATTGTCAGGCGATCTCTTTCAGCAGTAAGAAGGCCGGTAACATAGGCAGCTACAAGGTTGTCCTTCGTATCGTTCTTCTCTTTGATAAAAAAATTCTTTTTAATCTGGTGGAGTGCATCATCAAGCTTGATCGGGGCATCTGTTTCATGGATCATCTCTTTGGCTGCCTGGATCATGGAGAGTTTGAAATTTCTATCCTCTGCGGGAAACAAGATACGATTGATCTCTTTTGCCCCGGAGATCATGCCAAGCATCACTTTCCCGTACTCAAAGTACGGATCTTCGCTGAGCCAGATATCAATAGCGTTAATCGCCTGTACAATGGAAGCCAGTCTGTTTTCGCTGTCAAACCCATAGTGCTGCTGCAGCCAGTGGTAGGTGATAAGTGTTGCACTTCTGCCGGTATCGAGCAGATACCATGCAAAACGCTCTGCTGCGCCTGCCCCTGTAGCATGATGGTCAAGGAGCTGGAGTTTCGCACCGATACGCATCGCCTCTTTTTCGATCCAGTTTCCCTCTTTGGTCGTGAGATTCAGGTCGGTAATAAGGATCACCCGTTCGGTCTCCTCTCCCTGGAGGAACTTGTCCTGTTCGATCTTTTTGACGATCTCTTCCAGGCGTGCAGTCACCTCCGGGCCGTAGTTGGCATTGAAGCAGTCAATGCTGTCAAAACACTGTTTTGTAAGATACTGACAGCCATAACCGTCAAGATCAATATGCGAAAGATGATAGATGTGTTGCTGCTTCATCAGATAATATCCCCGAGCATTAATCCCTCAAGAAAGTCATCCACTTTGTTCTGAAAGGTTGCCAGAAACGGGGAAATCGAGCAGGTGCCTATACTTCCGTTGGGGCAGGTAGCTGCATACTGGGTACAGTCAAATACTGCCGGCGCTTTGCCTTCGGCTGCGAGGATGATCTCCCGTACAGAGATCTCATCCACATCTCTCATCAGGATAAACCCGCCCTGTGCTCCTTTTTTTGATTCGAGGATCTCGGCTCTGGCCAGATTTTGAAGGATTTTTGCAAGAAAGCTTTTGGGGATACAAAGTTCATTGGCAAGCTGTTCCGCGCCAATGGGTTTTTCGGATCTTCTGATCGTATCCAGTGAGAGCAGCGCATACTCTGTTGCTCGTGTTAGTAACATAAAACTAAACCTTTTTAATATAATTAAGAGTATATTACTCTAAAATAGATTAGAAAAACGAATAGTTTTATATTCCTTTATATCCGTACGCTCCCTCTAAGTGCAAAATAAGCTTGAGATGCTATTATTCCATTTCCCAAATAATATTTTGAGAAGAATTAAATACCAATCAGGAGGTCAAATATGGCTTTGGATCAGGCGAAAAAAGCAGAGATTATTGCAAAATACGCTAGAAGCGAAAACGATACGGGTTCTACGGAAGTACAGGTAGCCCTTCTTACAGAGAGAATTAACTACCTAACGGAACACCTTAAAACATATAAAAAAGATCACTCTTCAAGACTTGGTCTACTTAAACTAGTAGGACAGAGAAGAAGACTTATGAGATATCTTAAGAATACTGATCTTACAAGATGGGCAGCGATTAAAGCTGAGCTTGGTATCAGAAACTAAGCATTTCCACTGTAAATTCACAACCATCTCTTTTGAGATGGTTAACTTCAGCTTACCCCCCCCATTTACCAATCGTTTAATTTCCATTATTAATCAAGTGCTACACTTATAGTTTAATCTTTGCGTAGTTTGCTATAGTATTCTACCCGCTTTAAAGTTATTAAAATAGACTCATGTTATAGTTTAGTCAGTTTGACTCATATTGTACTTGACAAAATATGACTCAATGTTGTATAATCCTTTTAAGCATCAGATGAATGATGTACTAATGAATGAAAAAACAGGAGGTTGTCTATGGCTCAAGAAGATAAAGAGACTCTTGAGGATCAGCAGGCAGAAGAGACGATCGAATCTGAAGCAGAAGCTACAGAAGAGGCTTCAGTTGATCCTTTGGAAGCTGCCCAGGCTGAAGCTGCAGAGTGGAAAGACAAGTATCTTCGTGCACACGCTGATTTTGAGAACTCCAAAAAGCGTTTGGAGAAAGATAAGAACAATGCCGTATCCTATGCAAACGAGAGTTTTGCAAAGGATATCCTTTCAGTAATGGATTCGTTTGAGAATGCTCTTGCTGCGATGAACAGCAATAATGAGAGTGATTCTGAAGCATATACGCAGATGATAGAAGGTGTGAACCTCACCTATGAACAACTGAAAAAGATATTGGAGAAGAACAGTATCAAAGAGATAGCTTGTGATGGTGAGTTTGATCCTGAAGTCCATCAGGCGATCATGCAGATCGAGAGTGATCAGCACGAATCCGGTCAGATCGTACAAGTGGTGCAGAAAGGCTATACGATCAAAGAGAGAGTGCTCAGGCCGGCGATGGTGAGTACCGCCAAATAGATATAGGCAAGAAGTAGTAAGAAAGAGTTGAGGTTAGCTTTTCTAAGAAAAGCTTGAACTGATAGTAGTTTTGGCAATGCGAAATAACGTGACTGGTCACGTAAGAACCATCCGCTGAGGACAGCGCGTGAAGCGGAACTTAGTTCCGGTTAAAATTAGCATAAAAAAGGAAGAGAAATGGGTAAAGTATTAGGAATTGACTTAGGTACAACCAACTCTGCAATGGCAGTATATGAAAATGGTGAAGCAAAGATCATCGCAAACAAAGAGGGGAAAAATACAACACCTTCTATCGTAGCATTTACTGATAAGGGTGAAGTTCTTGTTGGTGAATCTGCAAAAAGACAGGCGGTGACAAACCCGGAGAAGACGATCTATTCGATCAAAAGAATCATGGGTCTGATGATGAGCGAAGAGAAAGCAAAAGAGGCACAAAGCAAACTTCCTTATCGTATCATCGATAGAAACGGTGCATGCGCGATCGAGGTAGCAGGTAAGACCTATACGCCGCAGGAGATCTCTGCAAAAGTATTGATGAAGATGAAAGAGGATGCAGAAAGCTACCTCGGAGAGACTGTAACCGATGCGGTGATTACGGTACCTGCATACTTCAACGATGCACAAAGAAAAGCAACAAAAGAGGCTGGTACGATCGCAGGACTTAACGTACTTCGTATCATCAACGAGCCGACAGCGGCAGCGCTTGCTTATGGGTTGGACAAGAAAAATGCTGAGCAGATCGTAGTGTACGACCTTGGTGGCGGTACATTCGACGTAACAGCGCTTGAAACAGGTGACGGAGTCGTTGAGGTATTGGCTACAGGCGGGGATGCATTCCTTGGCGGTGATGACTTTGATAACAGGATCATCGATTATGTGGCAAACGAGTTCAAAAACGATACAGGTATCGATATCAAGTCTGATGTAATGGCACTTCAGAGGGTAAAAGATGCGGCAGAGACTGCAAAAAAAGAGCTTTCGTCTTCCACTGAGACCGAGATCAACCTTCCGTTTATTACAGCGGATGCATCAGGACCTAAACACCTTGTCACGAAGATCACAAGAGCGAAATTCGAGTCACTGATCTCTGACCTTGTGTCAAGTACGATCAAGACAGTCGAAAATGTATTGAAAGATGCAGGTCTGGGTAAATCGGATATCAATGAAATCGTCATGGTCGGTGGTTCAACAAGAGTGCCGCTTGTGCAGGAGGAGATGAAGAAGTTCTTCGGTAAAGAGCTTAACAAATCAGTGAACCCGGATGAAGTCGTTGCCATCGGTGCGGCGATCCAGGGCGGGGTACTTGCAGGCGATGTAAAAGATGTATTGCTTCTTGATGTGACACCGCTTAGCCTCGGTATCGAGACACTTGGCGGAGTAACTACCAAAGTAATCGAAAAAGGTACAACGATCCCGGCGAAGAAATCTCAGGTATTCTCTACTGCTGAAGATAACCAGCCGGCAGTAAGTATCCACGTACTTCAAGGTGAGCGTGAGTTTGCCAAAGACAACAAGTCTCTTGGTATGTTTGAACTTAGAGATATCCCGGCAGCACCGAGAGGTGTACCTCAGATCGAAGTAACGTTCGATATCGATGCAAACGGTATCCTAACTGTAACTGCATCTGACAAAGGTACAGGCAAGTCACAGGATATCAAGATCACAGGTTCGTCAGGACTCAGTGATGAAGAGATCGAAAAAATGGTTCAGGATGCGGAAGCACACAAAGCTGAAGATGAGAAGAGAAAAGCTCTGGTTGAAATAAGAAACCAGGCAGATGCGCTGGTACACCAGACGAAGAAGTCGCTTGCTGACCTTGGTGAGAACTTCGATGCATCTGAAAAAGCGAACATCGAAGCAGCGATCGCTGAGCTTGAAGCAGTGTTGAAAGATGACAATGCGACAAAAGAGCAGATCGAAGAGAAAGTCAAAGCGTTGACTGAAAAGAGCCATAAACTCGCTGAAGCAATGTATGCCAAAGAGCAGGGCGGTGCAGCCGAAGGTGCGAAAAAAGCTGACGATGACGACGTCATCGATGCTGAAGTAGAGTAAGACGAGACTTCAGCAACAGGCGACCAGTCGCCGAGCACTCTGCTGAAGAGGTCCCAGTGACAACGCGACAAATGGGGCTTTGCTTCGTTTGTGTCCTATGAATAGTACGACGTCATCGATGCTGAAGTAGAGTGAGACGAAACTTGCTAAATTATCTGATCTCCACAATATAGTGGAGATCATTTTTTTCTATTTTAAATTCTTTCCTAAAATTTCTTGCTACATTTTACTGTATAATTGACTAAGTACCCACATATGCATGGAGGTATCCTGTGTCAAGTGAAACAGCAAAAAAGTATTCAAGCGTTTCAAAACTTTATGACATGGTCGAATGGCCCATAGAACAGATCCTTTTTAGGAGACTGCGAAAAAGTGCGGTTGCTTTAGCTAGGTCATGTATTGGAGGTAGGCGCAGGTACGGGTAAGAACTTTGCTTACTATGACCGGAGTAGAGTGGAGTTGAGTGCAATAGATTTTAGTCAAGGTATGCTTGACGTCACAGAAAAGAAGAAAGCAAAGCTGCAATGGCATACTCTTAAACTTTTTCAAATGGATATAGAGAATCTCTCCTTTGAGGATGAGAGTTTCGACTGTGTTGTCAGTACATTTGTCTTCTGTACGGTACCAGATCCGCAACAAGGCTTAAGGGAGGTGATGAGAGTCCTTAGGCCTGGAGGGAAAGCTATTTTTCTTGAACATATGAAGAGTAGATATCAAGTGATTAATGTTTTTCTTTGGATGATGAATTTCTTTTCAACAAGACTACTTGGAACCTCTATGCTTCGAGAGACACAAAAGTCCATTGAAGCGGCTGGTTTTAAGATCCACTCAGTGGAGTATAAACTTTTTGATGTGATTCGATTGATCATAGAGATAAAAAATAAGTAATTAAAATATAAATTCTATTTTTATATCGACTATTTTGCTATAATAGATCAAGATCATTTCACCCAGGATAGTTATATGGAAACAAAAAAATGTACAACGCTTGAAGAGGCGAGAGACGCGATTGATCAGCTTGATGAGGAGATCGTAAAACTGATCGCTCAGCGTAATAATTATATCAGGCAGATCGCCCATTTTAAGTCATCGATTGACGAGATCAAAGCCGAGGAGAGGATCAATGATGTGATCTCAAGAGTAAGGGCGCAGGCCATTGAACTCGATCTTTCGCCGAATCTGATCACGGATCTCTATGTCCGCATGATCGATGGAATGGTGGAGAGCGAGATCTCTGAGTTCAGAAATGCCAAAGGGGCATAGAAAACATTACTCCTTTATTCCTGCATTGTATGTAGGAGTATGGAGTCGGTGGGATTTCTCCACCCCGCTTAAGTGAAGCCCTGTCACGAATAAATTTTTCCCAAAAGGTGTTGGAACAAAAAACAAGAAAAAAGCCACACTTTTACATATTTGACATCATATAAGTTTTTATATAGAATAAAAATAGCCTTCTTTTATGAAGTAAAATAATAAAAAAGGAATATATTATGTCAAAAACAACAACGCCTATTAAAACAATTAAACTCCCGCAGAGCAACGAGGGGAGGATCACGGTTGTGAATATCACTGAACCCTATGGTGAATTCAGTACCACTGTCACAAGTATCGGCGTATCACTTGAAGATAAGGATGATCCCGATTGGACTGTGCATATTCCTGTGAGTAAAATTGATGAACTTATTGCAGCTTTGCAGGAAGCAAAAAAAGTACATCAGGAGAGTGATACCGGATACCATCCTCATGATGAATTGGCAGCTGATACCGGTGGGGGCGGTGCGTAATACTACGCTTTTCCAGCTCCGCCAGCAGATCGAGTCTCTGTTTGTTACGCACTGATAAATAAAAAAGGAGAGGTATGTATTTATGTACTTATTCGATAGGATGGGGAGAAGAGATTAACTTTCTTCATCTTCATCTTCATCCGTAACGGCATCGACGGTAGCACCGGCTACATCGATTGTTGTTGTTACAGCCGCTCCCGCGACATAGATGGGTGCAGTGACCACTTGGGTACATCCGGATAAAAACAAAAGGGCTATAGAGAGTATCAATGTTATTTTTTTCATGGCGGAATTATAACCAAAAAACTTGTCTACTTGATTGTAGATTTGCTATGGTACAATAAATGATCCCAACGCTAAGAGGAGCCATGAAAATACTATTGCTTGAAGATGATGTCATACTCCAGGAGATCATAGAGGAGTTTTTGGTTGAAAAAGGGTATGAGGTGGAGAGTTTTTTTGACGGAGGGAAAGCGCTTGATGCCATAGGTGCAGGTTCGTATGACCTGCTGCTGCTTGATGTCAATGTGCCGAATATTGACGGATTTGAGATACTCACTTACCTCAGAGACATAGGAAATACCACTCCCGCAGTTTACATCACCTCTCTTGCCGGTATCGATGCCTTAAAAAAAGGTTTTGAATTGGGGGCGGATGATTATCTTCGCAAACCGTTCGAACTTGAGGAGTTGAATGCACGCATCGAACATATTATGAAACTCTATCGGTTGCATGAAGAGATAGAGTTTGACGGGATAAAGTTTGTCCCTAAAGCACACCACATTATCATCGGTGATACTGTTATGGAGATGCGGCAGAAGGAGGCGCAGGTTCTGGAGTATTTTATCAAAAACAGCGGAAAGATCATCCACTGTGATGAGATCATAGAGAATGTGTGGGGCGAAGAGAATCTCCCCACACATGCTACGATACGGACCTATATTAAAAATCTACGCAAGCTTTTGAAGGGCAAAGAGTATTTTGAGAATATCAAAGGAGAGGGGTATCGTTTTAACATCCTATGAGCGCAGCTCACTCGTACGTTTTTTGACACTTTACCTGGGATCGGTATTTGTTTTGCTGGCGATTATCGGGTATCTCTTTTTTGAAAATAACCGCTCTTCGATGATCAGTGCAATGAAGTTCGAGATGATGTATCAAGGGCATATGCTCTCTTCCGAGATCGTCATGAAAGCGATGAAGATGCCTGGAAAGATGGATGAAAAGGATCTGGTGGAATATCTGAAAAAGCTTGATCTGTGTCGTTTTGATGTGGGGTATTATGACAGTTTTAGAGAACCTATCTATACGCAAATTGAACACTTTAAACAATTTGACGACTCATTTTTCATCAGGGATCGCCGCTGCTATACCGTCATAGAGGATTACAGTGAACATCTCGGTGTACGCTACATCGTATTGAAAGAGAATGAGCTGGACAAAACACTTCAGGAACTCCGTATCAGGATCATCTCCTACCTGGTACTCTCCTTTATCCTGATGGGAGTGGTAGGGTATTTCCTTGGGCGGCTTTTTTTGCAGCCAGTAAGGGAGCAGATCGAATCGCTTGACCGTTTCATCACAGATACAACACATGAGCTCAATACGCCCATTACTGCGATCCTCATGACGATACAGTCTCTTGAGAATATGGAGAAGAAAAAACTGGCAAGGCTTAAAGCCAGCGCACAACGTCTGAGCATGATGTACAGCTCATTGACCTACAGATTGGAGGGGAAAGAGGATCCGGATGAAGTTATCTGTCTCGAAAAGATAGTCAAAGAGCGTATCGAGCTTATGAGAGAGCTCATCGAGGCGAAACGGCTGAAAGTGAAATTGGAGACAGAGCCCTACAGCATGAAGATCTCCGGCCGATCGGCCGAGAGGCTGATCGACAATCTGCTCTCCAATGCGATCAAATACTCTGATGTGGGTGACAGCATTATGATCTCCCTAAGAGAGAGGGTGCTCAAGATCAGGGATACAGGGATCGGTATGCCCCATCATGTACAGGCAGATATCTTCAAGCGGTATGAGAGGGCCAACAAGGAGCGGGGAGGATTCGGTATCGGTTTGAGTATTGTACTGGATATTTGCAAAAGGTACGGTATCAAGATAGACCTTCTCTCCAAAGAAGGCGAAGGCAGTACCTTTATCCTTACCTTCCCCAAAGAAGGAAAGCAGTAGCCTTGAGGGGTGGAATCTCTCCACCCTTTAAACTATGCCTTGCCTTTTAGATTCTCACCAAAGAGGGGTTATTGCTCTTCGGAGGCTTTTTTATCCTCTTCTTTTTCGCTTTCACAACCGCTGTTGATACCTAAAGGTAGATAAAGCGGACACCATCCGATCGCTGCTGTTGCAAGAAGAATCACACCGACGATATCGGCGATGATACAGCTGTTCATCAAACCCCATCCAAGTAAAATAAGTCCAAGAACGATTCGAATAATCCTGTCAGTTTTGCCCATATTGCATTTCATAGTCTACTCCTTTCGCATATAGGAGTAGTATAGTGATCTACTGTGGTATCTGTGTGTAGCTTCCTAACGTTTTCTCCGATTTAAATACTCCAAAACATGATCAAATGCTTTTTCGTGTCCGAAGCAGCTGCTGGAGTTACAGATCATAAAGCCGTCATTCGTATCGTTTTTCACATAGGTAAACGGATAGGTGACAGCATCGATATCTGAAGTATTTTGCAAAAGCTTCTCTTCGGTGGCTTTGATGATGACATCATCTTTGAGGTAGCGGATCACCGTCGCACTCATCAGCGGTGAAGAGATCGGCTGGCGCATAATATCATAGGAGTGTATCTCCAGTGTTTTGAAGACGAACTTTTTGTAGACGGTGTCCACGAGAGAGGAGAGGGAATGCAGCACGTTCAGCATCACCGCCATTGCAGAGGGGTAAGAGCTGTCATAGATATCTGCACTGGTTTCGAATTCTCCTCTTGAGAATTTCCACAAGCCATTGTTGTAGTATCTCTCTATGGCATTGTTTGCAAGCCTGGTGGCGGTGATGAGATAGGTCTCATCCAGTGTACTGCGGTAAGCTTCGATCAGCGCATCTGCAAGGTAGGCATAGTCCTCCAGGAAAGCATGGATCTTTGGCTCTTTACCGATCAGGGTAGAGTGAAAGAGCTGAGAGTGGATATACATACTCTCCAGCAGTGCTCCCAGGGAAATTTTTGCCTGTTCAAGGTAACGCGGTTCGATTCGTCCTGCCTGAAAGAGGGATTTGATCATCATCGCATTCCATGAAACCAGGATTTTTTTATCGATAAACGGATAGAGACGCTTCTCTTCCCTGCGTTTTTTAAGCGCTGCGATTGCTTCATCATAGTAGGGGATATCGGCCTGTACCGGGTCATCCACCCGGATAATATTCTTTCCTTCGAAATTGCCCTCCTGCGTGATATGGAGCGCTTTTGCCAGTGTCTGGTGCGCTTTTTCTGGGATGCCCGCTTTGGCAAAGGATTTCAGGGCTTTCTCGTAAGAGTAGACAAAGTATTTTCCCTCTTCACCCTCGGTATCCGCATCGCTTGCCGAATAGAAAAGCTCTTTTTCGCACATCTTTTCCAGTATAAAGTCCAGGGTTTCAAAAGCTACGCTCTTGTAAAAATCTTCGCCTGTTGTATGGAAAGCTTTGAGATAGAGCTCACTGATCAGCGCATTGTCGTAGGTCATTTTTTCAAAATGCGGCACTAGCCATTTGTCATCTGTGCTGTAGCGACAAAATCCACCGTCTACCAGGTCCCTCAGCCCGCCTTTTGCCATAGAGACCAAGGAGTGTGTCGCCATCTGCAGGGCTTCTTTGTCTCCTGTGATACGGTGCAGGTCCAACAGAAGTTTGAGCAGTGAGGTCTGTGGAAATTTCGGTGCCTTGTTGAACCCTCCGTTTCGATGGTCAAAGAGTTGTCTTGCCTGGTCGATAAAGCGGGTGATAATGCTCTCATCCAGGCGCGTAGCCTGTATCTTCTCTTTTCTGGAGTTAATGAACCCCAGTATCTCATCTGCTTTCTCTATAAGGAGTTTCTTGTCTGTCCGATATTTCTCTGCGATTACTTCCAGCAGGGAACCGAAGCTCATCATCCCGTATCTCGGTTCATCGGGGATGTAGGTTGCTGCGTAGATAGGTTTGAGATCCTGGCTCAGGAAGATGGAGGCGGGCCATCCTCCCGGACGTCCGTTCATCAGCTGATAGACCTCCTGAAAATGCTTATCGATGTCAGGACGTTCTTCACGGTCAACCTTGATGGAGACAAAGTTTCTGTTGAGTATTCCGGCTGTGGTTTCATTTTCAAAGGATTCCCGCTCCATCACATGACACCAGTGACAGGCGCTGTATCCTATGGAGAGAAAAATCGGTTTGTTCTCTTTTTGTGCTTTTTGGAAAGCCTCCTCGCCCCAGGGGTACCAATCCACAGGATTTAGGGCATGCTGTTGCAGGTAGGGGGAGTATTCATTGATGAGACGATTTGCCATTATTCAACCTTCTGTTTGAGCTATGTTAAATTATTTTGGATAAAATCACTGCAATGTGCAGGGTTACACACCTTATACACATAGTCTACTATAGAATAGTAAAAAAATTGTCGTTTAGAGAGAAAAAATGGTGAATTTGGTAAAAAAGTTACTCCTATTGAGTGTGTTCTTTAGTTCTTTGATGTTCGGCGGCTTCGGGTCGGCAGTACAAAAACAGAAGTTTCTGTCTCCGGAGGAGGCATTTAAGGTTGAAGCGGTGCAGCAGGGTGAGTCGATCGTGACAACTTTGCGTCTGGCGGATAAGATACATGTCTATGCGGATACGCTGAAGTTCAGGGCAAAAGGAGAGAAAGAGGTTCTGCTCAGCCCTGATATGCCTAAAGCCGAAGAGCTCGATGGGGATATGGTCTATCACGGTGTCGTTACCGTAACTCTCCCTGTAGAAAAGATCACTTCCCAGATCTCGGGGGATTATACTTTCAGTGTAGAGTTTCAGGGGTGTTCGGATGCAGGACTCTGTTACTCTCCCATTGTAAAAAGCTATCCATTTGCAGGCAAAGAAGCGGGGGTGTGGGAGAAGATCGCGAAACTCTCCAAGGAGGGAAATGCAGCGAAGATCGTGGACGTACTGATCAATGAGAGCTCTTTCTTTGTGCTCTTTCTGTTTTTTATCTTCGGACTGCTCCTCTCTCTTACTCCGTGTATTTTCCCAATGATCCCTATCCTCTCCTCAATCATCGTATCGCAGCAGGGAGGCAAAGAGAAACCAAGTATGGCAGGAGCATTCTTTGTTTCGTTTGTCTATGTGTTTGCTATGGCAATGACCTATACAATCGTAGGGCTTGTCGCAGGACTGGTAGGCGCGGATCTCCAGGCTGCGATGCAGAACCCCTGGGTACTGTCGGTCTTTGCAGGCGTATTTGTCGCTCTGGCGCTTTCCCTCTTTGGATACTATGAGATCGGGCTTCCCTCTTCTCTCCAGTCCAAATTGAGCAGGGCAAGTGACAGTGCGCAGGGCAAAGGCGTTTTGGGGACAGCGATCATGGGTGCACTCTCTGCGCTGATCGTCGGGCCGTGTACGGCTGCACCGATCTCCGGTGCCGTACTCTTCATTTCACATACAGGAGATGCACTGCTTGGCGGAGCGGCACTTTTTGTGATGAGCATGGGGATGGGTATGCCGCTTCTGCTTGTGGGACTTGGGGCCGGCAAGTTCATGCCGCGTCCCGGCGGATGGATGAGCAGGGTTTCACAGAGTTTTGGTGTGATGATGCTTGCACTGGCGATCTTTATGCTCTCGCGTATCCTTCCCGAATGGATGAGTATGACACTCTGGTCACTGCTCTTTATAGGAACAGCGATTTATATGGGCGTATTTGAAAATAGGGAAGGCGAGGGGGCAATGAAGCTCTTCAGAGTGCTTGCAATGGTATTCCTGCTTTATGGCGCCTCTCTTTTTGTTGGGGTACTCAGCGGAGCAAACTCGATGCTAAGACCGTTTGAGAAGTTTACCTCTGCAACAGTTTCTTCGGCTTCGGCTGCAGTGGTTTCTGAAGATAAGGCTTCGCATCGCGGCTACAGTGTTGCAAGACTCCAGTCTGAAGTCGCCGCGTCTGACAAGCCTGTCGTAGTGGATTTCGGCAAGGACTCCTGTACCGCATGCAAAGAGCTTGAGGAGATTACATTTCCCAACCCAGCAGTGCAGGAGCAGCTGCAGCGCTTTACCTTTATCAAGATCGACTTGACGGCCAATACGGAAGATGATAAAGCACTCCTCCGGGAGTACGGATTGTTTGGGACACCGAACATCATCTTTTTTGATAAAAACAATCGCTACCTATCAGAGAAAAGCCTGACCGGGTTTGTTTCTCCTGAGCAATTTGCAGCACATTTGCAGGCGATTGAATAGGTTTTTGTAAATTTACACTTGCATGATAGATTTGCGATCTGCACATTTTAGGAGATTAAAAGTCTATAGCTTCCGGATGCCCGTTTGGGAAATGTCCTTGGAGTGCAAGTCCTTAATGACGGTATTTTCAGAGGTTCGATTGCCTTGAAAGCAAAATCTGGCATAGGTTTCTTTTTCTGTCAGAGCAGGTCATTAAAAATAAAGATAATGATCTCAAAGGCAATGAGGATAATGATGATCCACTCCAGGAGGCTGGAGTACTTGTGATGCTGTTCATCTGCAAGGATACTCAGGATCTCCTGGAGTATCGCAAGTTTTCGATTGAGTATATCGATACGCGGCTGGATCTCAAGATATTTTCTGGTGGTCAGATAGTAGTTCTCAAGCTCAGGATATTCCCAGAAAAATTCAGGGGTGTCAAGCAGCTCAAAGTGCAGATTGATACGGGACTTCGTAAGAAAAAGCCGTCCCCTCTCCTGTGCGATCTCTTTGCGTTTCATCGCGACACGTCCATAGAGTGCAAGCTCATGCGGGATATGTTCCGACTCCCGGAGACTCTCTCTCATCGCATCTTCAAATTCATTGAGTTTCAATGACTGCGCGATGGCAAAAGAGACAGAGAGCATGATCAGTTCATCGGGTTTGTCGATATAGATGGTGTCCATCTCTATCTTGAAGCGCTGTTCGTCTGAGTACTGAAAGCTGAACTCTTCGGAGTTTTTGCAGGAGGCAGGAGAGGATTGGAGTTTTTTCAGCACAAACTTTTCGTTCTCCATATCCCAGAATATCGCTACGCCATACTGGAAGATGAAGGCATACCCGCCGTCCTTCTCAATGATGATCGCATCTTTGAGCACTTTTGCCCTGAAGATCTCTATCGCATTGTGTGAGACCTCCTGATAGTTGAAAGACTCCGAGAACTTATAGCTTCGTATCGTACCCATGTTTATCTCACTTTTGGCATATAGTATAATCATATCATATCTTATTTTTCATTCATGTGCACCTTGCCGGGAGTCTGTAAAGAGCAGAAGCAAAAGAGATATTTTGGCTATAATGTTGAAAATAAATCGTGTGAGAAACACGAGACAATGAAACGGAACAACACAATGACTTCTAAAACACAAAATCAGCATATCAGGATCGGCGAACTCAACAGACTGAAGGTAGTACGTGATACGGACTTCGGGCTCTATTTGCAGGCAGAAGACTTTGAAGAGGTGCTCCTTCCCAATATCTACGTCATGGAAGATGAGATGCCTATGGAGGCACTCGTTGATGTATTTGTCTACACTGACAGCGAGGACAGGCCCGTTGCAACGACCAAAATGCCCTATGCAAAGCTTGGGGAGTACGGATACTTTACGGTGGTGGATTATAAATCATACGGGGCCTTTGTCAACTGGGGATTGCCGAAAGATCTGTTCGTTCCGCTCTCCCAGCAGAAAGAGTACTTCAATATCGGTAAAAAGTATATCCTGCGTATCTGTCTGGATGAACAGACAGGAAGGCTATACGGGACACAGAAGATCGGCCAATATTTTAACCGTTCGATGAAAGGGATGCATCAAAATAAAGAACTGGAAGTGCTGGTGATCGCCAAAACGCCGTTGGGATACAAGGTGGTAGCGGACAACCAGTATGAGGGGATGCTCTTTGATAATGAGATCTTTGAGGAGATCGGGGTAGGGGATCGCAAAAAAGCCTACATCAAAACGGTCCGAAAAGACGGCAAACTCGATCTGAGCCTTCAGCCTATCGGCAAAAAGGCAAAAGTGGATGAGGGGGAGCAAAAGGTGATGGAGCTGCTTGAAGCACACAGCGGAGAACTTCCTTTTACCTATAAAAGCGATGCGGAGGAGATCCAGAAGGTCTTTGGGATGAGCAAGAAAAACTTCAAACGTACGTTGACCGCACTTCTGGAGCAAAACAGGATCATCCTTACGGATAAGAGCATTGTGCAAGAGAAGAAGGGAGAATAAAGTGGAACTCATGGAGCTTTTCAGAAGCGGGGCAAAATGCATTGAAGCGAGCAGTGAGAGTGCTGTGAGAGGAGTGGATATCGAGGTGATCGCCAAAGCACTGGGCAACATGCTCTCCCATAAGGACGGTACACTCGATCTTAGTCCTGTGATGATTGGACTCTCCAAAAACGGGCTGGGGGATATTGTAAATTCCTGGATGGGTACCGGAGCAAATCTTACGATCCTCCCTGATCAGATCTCAGTATTGCTTGGGGAGGAGAGAGTAAGCAGTTTTGCAAGCGAACTTGGCATTTCCCGGGAGAGTGCTGAAGCGGCATTGGCTGAAGCACTTCCAAAAGTGCTGGATCAGGCTACAGGCGGGTCAGACTCTATTGTCGATGAGATGCTGGGTCAGGCAAACAGCGCCCAGGGAGCGATGGAATTGCTCGGAAAAATGTTCCGATAGATGACACTTTGGGACATTTTCGTCCTGCAAATATTTTCTACGCTACAATATCCTTATCAGGTGTCACGCTCCAAATTAGAGGTGATCCAAACACTTAAGGGATAGAGAATGCGTATTGTTCTTCTGCTGATTTTACCTTTTTTTCTTTTGGCAAAACCCTTCAAGGTCGCTACATACAATGTGGAGAATCTTTTTGATGCAAGGTATAGCGGTACGGAGTATCAAGAGTATACCAAAAAACATAACTGGACGGAACGGACCGTAGAGATCAAGCTCAATCACACGGCGGAGGTGATCTGCGATCTGAATGCAGATATCCTTGGGGTACAGGAGATTGAAAATGAACCTATCCTTCGTGCATTGCAAAAAAAGCTGGATGAGGTAGGATGCGCCTATCCCTACCTGGCGATCACCCATACAAAAAGAGCATCGGTACAGGTAGGTCTGCTTTCGCGTTTCCCGATCAGATCGACAAAAGAGATAGCGGTCGGAAGGAGCCCCGGGATAAGGAATATCCTTGAGGCGGTGGCAGAGGTACAAAACACGCCTCTGCATATCTTTGTCAACCACTGGAAGTCGCGTTCGAGGGAAGGATGGGAGAGCAAGCGGATGGTCTATGCAAAGGCACTCCAAAAGAGGCTTGATAGATTGCCCGGATCGGCAGAGTATCTTCTGCTTGGCGACTTCAATACCGACTATGACGCCTATTTGTCTCTTGAAGAGCGTATCAATGATACGGAGGGAAAAACAGGGCTGCATGATATTGTGCATGCAACTGATGATCTCTCAAGCCTCACCAGAGAAGCTGGCAGGCACTATACGCTCTGGGGCGAGTTGGAGCTGGATGGGCGCTGGAACACCAAATTCTACGGGAGGAGGGGGACCCCTGACCATATCCTTCTGCCGCGAACGATGATGGATGACAAAGGGATCAACTATATCGATGGCTCGTTCGGTGTCTTTAGGCGCTCTTATCTCTTTACCAAACGAGGGTATATCAACAGCTGGGAGTATAAAAAGGGCAAGCACCGTGGGCGGGGCTACTCCGACCATCTTCCTATCTATGCCTATTTTGATACCAAACCCTATCATTTAGGCAAAGGTGCAAAGCGTACGATCCAAAGAGAAGTGAAACCTATCGAGTATCTTTATGGGACAGAAACGTTGTCCGGTGAGTTAGTGCTGAAAGACGCTGTAGTCCTGTGGAAGGAGCGGGGGAATGCACTGATCAAACAGAGCCCGGAAGGAAGGGGGATATTCCTCTACGGCTGTGCTGACGGGCTTCAGGAGGGGAAAGCGTATGACCTGTTGGTACGCGGGATCAAAACCTATCACGGGCTCAAAGAGATTACCCATGCCTATCTCCTCAAAGAAAAAGCAGAAACGGATATCAGCCCCTATCTGCTTACGCAGGGTGATCTCTCCAAACCGATAGCAACACGCCAAAATGAACTTTTCAAATCACTGACAGGTATCTATAGAGAGGGATACTTTTATGTTTCCGGAAGAAAAATCCCCATCTACTTTAAAAAGAGAAATAGCACTCCTCCAAATGGCTCCAAACTAAAGATAGCCTATGCCCATCTTGGGTATTATAAGAATCTACAGTTAGTGGTATACAGCCCTAAAGATTTTACTGTATTGGAGAAGTGATGGCATATTATCATTGGATTTTGGCGTTTCACGTAATGAGCTTTATCTCTTGGATGGCAATGCTCTTTTATCAGCCCAGGCTCTATGTGTACCATAGTGAAAATGCAGAGAACAAAGGATTTGTAGAGGTCGTACAGATACAGGAGTACAAGCTCTTCAGGTATATCGGAACGCCTGCCATGTGGGCGACGGTCATCTCGGGGGCTTTGATGCTCTATCTCAACCCTGCTGTTTTTCAAAGCGGCGGATGGATGCATGCGAAACTGCTTTTTGTACTGTTACTGGTTGCTTACCATTTTACGTTAGAGTTTCACCGTAAAAGGCTGATAGAAAACCCGGGCTACAGGCCAGGAAAGTTCTATCGTTTTTACAATGAAGTGCCAACACTCTTGATGATGGGTATTGTGATCTTTGTGATTGTAAAACCCTTTTAGTCTATCAACACTTTAGCCTTTATGTGTTAAAATAACTAAAATTAATTCCAAAGGATTATAAAGATGAATTTGCCGACTATTTCGATACCACAGATAGATCTTCCGTTTGAAATCCCTCTTTTGCTTCACCCTCCGGTGGATCATTTTGCCATAGCACTGCCGATCGTGGTTTTGATCATAGAGTTTATCAACCTTTTTGCAAAAAGAAGGGCACTCTCTGTGCTTTCGCTCTTTTTTATGATCACAATGATGATCGCTGTCACTGCGGCATACTTTACCGGAAGCGTAGACGGGAAAGAGGCATATCCTCTCCTGAACGAGGCAGGACAGGCAGAGCTTAAGGGGCATAAACTTCTGGGGACCTACCTTATGCTGGCATCCGGTGTCGTGCTTCTGTTCAAACTGGCTGCAATGATGGCTTCGAGAGGATTGGTAAAAGCTTTTTACCTGCTGGTACTTGTCATTTTTGTGGCAGGGATACTTAAGCAGGGCAAAGATGGCGGGGAGATTGTCTATGAGTTCGGTGCCAATGTGGAAATGGTCAAAACACTGGATGATGAGAAGTTTGATCTTGAAGAGGAGCGCGATGAGCTGCAGGGAGACCTGAAGAGTAAAACAGAAGCACTTAAAGCCGCACAAGAAGAACTTGCATCTCTTAAGACAAATGCTGCAGAAGCGAAAAAAGAAGCAGACACAATACCCAAATCTGTGATGCCATCATCTGATACTAATATTTCTAGCGGGAATTAAGAGGAGGCTTACGAGCCTCCATCCCCCTCTCTCGTAAACTCTATCTCATATCGCTCTTCAGGAATTTTTGTCTCAAGATCTGCCAGGTATTTCGCCATAAGGCGTGTCTGTTCAGGAGTCAGTGATTTTGCAAAAGATATCATGATCGTACCGAAGGCAGTTCTGGTTTTCCCCTCTTGTAGATTTTTGAGACGTTTAAGCAGTACCTCCTCATTAAGACCCTGAAGTCTTGGCGAGGCCCCCATCCCTTCTCCATAATTTCCATGACATGAATTGCAGGCATTTTGCAGATAGAGCTGTCGCATCTCATTTTTTTCTTCCTTGCTCAGCTCGGCAGCACTGAGCGATAAGATGATGATCGGCAATAAAAATAATCTTTTCATGCTGTTATTATAATATAAGGATCTTAGTAAAATATTTTTGCAAGATAGAGTCCTTCAGGAGGGGCAAGTCTGTGATTATATTTTTTTACTCCCGCCAACTGCTCTTTGAGCTGGGAGATCTTCATCGTTCCTCTGGCACATGCCATAGCACTCTCGATCATCATCCTGACCTGAGAACGCAAAAAACCGTTTGCCTCAAAATAGATGAAGTGGCAATTGTTCTTTTCTCTGTACTTTGCCCGATAGATACGGCGGACGGTCGTATGTGTATCACTCCCTGTTTTGTGGAAATACCGGAAGTCGTGTTCGCCGATAAAGCAATCCAGGGCTTCCTGAAGCACCCTTGCGTCGAATGGTTGATAGTATGAGATATAGTTTCTTTCAAAAACTGTAGGAGGATGAGTCCTGAAGATATAGCGGTAGAGACGTTTTTTTGCACTGAACCTTGCATGAAAATGATCGTCAACTTTTGCAATATGCTTAATTGCTATCGCCTGAAGTTTACGGTTGAGATTCAGTCTGAGTCTCTCCAGGTCACTCCAGTAGGGAGGAAGATCAAAATGTATGACCTGTCCGCTTGCATGCACCCCCCTGTCGGTACGGCCTGAACCGGTAATTTCTGAATCAATTTTCAAAGATCTCAATGCCTGCTCTAAGGCAGATGTGACGGTCTCTTTGGTGCTTGTTTGGCGCTGAAATCCAAAGAAAGCACTGCCGTCATAGCTTATTACTGCTTTAACCCGCACTAAAAATACCTTGATACCCGTTTTTTAAATAACCAGCAGCCCGTAGCCCATAAGACCGTACTTGCGACCAATAAAAGAGACAGTGTACCATTTTTCTGAAGTACCGAGGCGATAAGATAGAGCATCAGTATCACCACAAAGGTGGTGAGCATTGTATGGTTCTTCTGATAGCGGGGGTTGATAATGGTAAAGGCTGCGATAAGATTGACTGACAGGAGGGGAATAAGGCTGATAAAAAGGTTGAAGAGTGCTTTGTGCATTCTTTTTGGGTCGATGAGGGCTTGGCCCCAGTAGGAGATGATGGTGTATAGCTCAAAGCCATGATCCCTGTTCTTGTCATAGACTTTCAGCTCTTTATACTGTGCCTCCTGCAGCTTTTCTTGGGTATAGGTATATCCGTAACCATCAGAGAGCTTGAGAAGCATGGTTCCCTCCTCATGAAGCAGTTCGCCTTTTTGCGAACTGAAGAACTGCTCATCACCTTCGCTGGTCTGGTTGTAGATCACAAGGTTGTGAAAGGAGTGATTATTTTTCTCCTTGACATAGATATAAAAGTCTCCGAACTTCTGGCCGATTTTTCCCGGAATAAGATTGAAGCTTGCTTCGGCCCTTTTTTCTGTTTTGAAGGCATTGTATGACTGTATCCCCATTGGCATAGTGATGAAAGAGATCGCAAGCAGAAGCAGAGAGAAGAGGAACGCCAGAAGAAAGAAAAACTTTAGGATCGATTTGGCCTGGATTCCCAATGCATGCAGCGCAATCAATTCATTGTCCTGGGAGAGCCTTCCGAGCACATTGGAGAGTGCAGCGATAAAAGAGATAGGCAGGGTATAGAAGACGATCTCCGGAAGAGAAAGGGCATAGAGTTTGAGCAGCTCATAGAAAGTGAGGTTGATCTTTGCTGTCAAAGAAGAGATCTGGATAAGAAAGACCAGGGATACAATAAAGTAAATAGGTAAAAATATCGTCAGAAACGATTTGGTGAAATTGGATGAAAGATACCTTTTGACATTAACCATAGATGATCAGCTCCAGAAGGTCGCTCGCATGTGTATCAAAAAGATAGACGATAAGTGTAGAGATTGCAAGAAAAGGCACAAAAGGTACGCCCTGTTCTCTCCATATGAGTGCCGGGACAATCGCCAGTATTGCTGAAAGAAAGATAGCGATAAAAAAACCGGAAAACCCTAGCAGCGCCCCCATGGTTCCCGCTACGATCACATCAGCACCTCCCATTGCCTGGCGTTTTGCCAGCAAGGAAGAGAGCAGACCGATCAGGTAAAGTCCGCCTGCTGCAACTGCTGCGTAGAGTACCGCATTGAGAAAATCCGGCTGCACCAAAGCAAACGCAAGTGCCGCGAAGTTGACATTGTCAGGGACGGCCATATATTCGAAATCTATCACGACCAGGGCAAAGAGTGCGGCAAAAGAGGCGGCAACGAAAGGAAAGTACCAGACGAGCCCGAGCTTAAAATAGAGCGCGAGGAAGATGACTCCAGTTATCAGTTCAACAACAGGGTACTGTGCAGATATCTTTTCCTTGCAAAAGGCACATCTACCGCCCAGTGTGAGCCAGGAGAGCAGGGGGATATTGTGGTACCACTTCAGCGGTGTTCCACAGCTTTGGCACTTGGATGCCGGAAAAGCAATACTTTCACCTTTGGGAATACGGTAGATCACTACATTCAGAAATGAACCGATCATGATACCGAAAATAAAGACGAAAAGCATAACAATCCATTCCATATTAGACACCTCCGAAACGTCTGGTACGCTGCCGATAATTTTTCAGTATGCTATCCAGCTCTTCGGGAGTGAAGTCCGGCCACAAAGTAGGGGTAAAGTAGAGCTCTGCATAACTGATCTGCCAGAGAAGAAAATTGGAGATTCTCTCTTCACCGCTTGTACGGATCATAAAGTCTATATCACTGTAGGGTGTTTGCAAATGAGAAGAGATATCCTCTTCCGTGATCTCTGTTTTGCCTCCTTTGATCAGTCTGTTGACCGTATCTGTGATCTCCGCACGGCCTCCATAGTTGAGCGCTAGAATCTGTGTGAGACTGGTATTGTTCCGGGTCAGTTCTTCCGTTTTTTTGATACGTTTCTGCAACGCTGGAGAGAACTCGGAGAGATTACCGATCGCCTGAAAACGTACGCCGTGCTTCTGGTAGGTCTCCAGCTCGTTTTTGAGGTATCTGTCAAGCAGTTTCATCAAAAATTCTACTTCCATTTTGGGACGTTTCCAGTTCTCTGTGCTGAAAGCATAGAAGGTAACCGTTTCGATACTTTTGTGTGAGGCGCAATAGGTGGTGATCCCGCGGATCATCTCCGCACCTTTTTCATGTCCTTTGACACGTTTTAGGCCACGCTCTTTGGCCCATCGTCCGTTACCGTCCATGATGATAGCCAGGTGCTTTAGTGGAAGATTATTCATCAATGAGACCTTCTGCCTGTTTCAGGATCTTTTGGGCAAGTGTCAGTTTATCCGCTTTTCCCAAAGGCAGAGTCTTTTCTTTGGAGATAAAGGTGATCTCGTTGTCCGCCGTTCCGAAACTGTTTGCGTCTTTCAGCAGGTTATAGCAGACCGCATCGATCTCTTTTTGCCCCAGCAGTGCCTGTGCGTTTGCCAGACCATTCTGGCTGTCCATCTCCGCTTTAAAGCCGACCACCGTCACCCCGTCCTTGTTGAGCGAGGAGAGAATATCCGGTGTCTGTTTGAGCTCAAGATTCCACTCCTCACCAAGCATCGATTTTTTTATCTTGCCGTTTTGAGGGTATTTGGGTGTGTAGTCCGAGACTGCCGCCACCATGAAAAGAAACGGTCTTTTTTGGATAAGTTCTATGGCATCGGGTGTATTGAGGCTGGCTCTGCTCATCTTTCCTTTTTTGGCTACACGCAGTGCATCCTGGGTATAGTCAAGAAGTTCCTCCGTGCTCTCCACGTCGATCGTATAGATATCCCCGGGCAATCCTTTGTTCCCCGTCGAGGTGATATAGCAGACATCTGCCCCTTTGAGATAGAGGCTCAGGGCAACCGCCTGTGCCATTTTGCCCGACGAGAAGTTGCTGATATAGCGCACTTCATCGATCTTTTCTCGCGTACCGCCGCCGGTGACCACCACACGCCGATTTTCCCAGAACGGTTCTTTGAGCAGGGTTTTGGCTGCGGCATAGAAGATCTCCATGGGCTCTGCCAGCGCACCGCTTCCGGTATCTCCGCAGGCAAGGCGTTTTTCCTGCGGCTCTACGATAGCATAGTCGTTGAGTTTGAGCATTTTGATCGAACCGGTGGTGTAGTGATTGCTGAGCATCTGTGTATTGGCTGCCGGTGCCACGACGATCGCTCTGCTGTAGGCGAGGGCGGTTTGGGTCAGGATATTGTCTGCGATCCCTTTGCTCAGCTTGTTGATCGTGTTTGCCGTCGCGGGTGCGATCACGAAGAGATCGCACTTTTTCCCGATCTCGATATGGTTGAGTTCGCTGCTCCAGCTTTCGCTGCTCTCTGTCAGTACAGGGTTGCGTGTCAGTGCTTCAAAGGTAAGCGCTGAGACAAAACGTTCGGCTGCAGGGGTCATCACCACATGGACGTCGGCCTCCGCTTTGACAAAGAGTCTGGCAAGATCGCAGGCTTTGTATGCCGAGATGCTTCCTGTGACGCCGAGAAGTACCGTTTTGCCTTTGAGATTGAGCTGCATTATTTTTCTCCAAAGAATCGATAAAAGAAGTTTTTGATCGTCTTCATCGGCGTACGGGACATCGCTAGCTCGCCTTTGGCGACATCTTTTGTGATCGTGCTTCCTGCCGCGATGAGTACATCATCCTCGATCGTTACCGGAGCGATCAGCTGTGTATCCGAGCCGATAAAGACATTTTTGCCGATCTTTGTCTGGTACTTCTTTTTGCCGTCATAGTTGCAGGTGATTGTCCCTGCACCGATATTGGTTCCCGTGTCGATCGTTGCATCTCCGAGGTAGGCAAGATGCCCGGCCTTGACCCCGGTGAGCGTGGATTTTTTTACCTCCACGAAGTTTCCGATATGGGTATGTTTGAGGATTGAGCCCGGTCTGACACGTCCCATCGGCCCCACGGACGAGCCTTCGATCACTGAATCTTCGATCACGGAGTGCGCTTTGATATGCGCCTCTTTGAGCAGGGAGGCTCCATGGATGGATACACCGTTTTCCAGGATACATTCCCCTTCGAAAGTCGCACGTGCATCGATAAAGATCGTCTGAGGCAGCCGCATGATGACCCCCTCTCTCATCCAGTGGTTGCGGATGCGCGTCTGCATGATCTCTTCGGCGTGTGCCAGATCCAGTTTGGAGTTGACCCCCTTGAACTCCTCCTCTTCGACGAAGACAGGGTGTACGGTCTTCTCTTCCTCCACCGCCATTTTGATGATATCGGTCAGATAGTATTCCGCCTGCGCATTGTTATTGTTGAGTTTCGGGATATAGCGTTCCAGAAGTTCGCTGTCGACCGCATAGACGCCGGCATTCACGCTTTTTACCATAAGTTGTTCGGGAGTACAGTCTTTTTGCTCTACGATCTCCTTGACATTGCCCACTTCGATGATCACACGGCCGTATCCGCTCGGGTTTTCCAGTGTGATGACCGACATATTGATCTCTGCATCGCCTGCAGTCAGGGCTTCAAGTGAGGATTTTGTCACCAGCGGCATGTCGCCGTTGAGGATCAGGGTGCGTTCATAGCGGGTTTGTATCCCCTTCATTGCTCCGCCTGTACCGGGAAAACGTTCTGCATCCTGGATGTGGAACTGTATCCCCTGATAGACTGCTTCAATCTCCTCGCGGATCCGTTCAGCCTGGTGGTAGAGTACCACAGTGATATCAGTGGAGATCTCCCTCGCAGCGTCTATCGCATGAAAAAGCATCGGTTTTCCCGAGATTGTATGAAGGACCTTTGGCGTTGAGGATCTCATCCTTGTACCCTGTCCCGCTGCTAGTATGACCACACTGATAGACATCTTCTGCCCCTTTTTGCTAGAATTACATGAAAATTTATAGTATCGTGATTATATCGAATTAATTTAAAGGCAGCGAAGTGATATGTAAACATTTTGGAGCGTGCGGCTCCTGTGGGCTTTATGAGAAGAGTTATGCGCAGCAGTTGGAGTATAAGCAGGAGAAGGTCTCAATACTTTTGGCCCCTTTTTACAGTGGAGCGCTGGAGGTCTTTGACTCCCCCGATTCACACTACCGCGCCAGGGCGGAGTTCCGTATCTGGCATGAGGGGGAGAGATGCGACTTTGCGATGGGAAATATCGAAAAAAACGGCGCGGTGACGATCGAGGAGTGCCCCAAGGTGATAGCGCCGATCGAAAAACGTATGTGGAGGCTGCTGGAGAGGATCAATGCTTCATCAGGGGTACTGAAGAACCGCCTCTTTGCCGTAGAGTTCCTGGCGACCACCACGGATGAGTGTCTGATCACGATGCTCTATCACCGCAAGCTCGATGAAGCGTGGAGAGAGGAGGCGAAGGTCCTGGAGCAGGATCTGGGTGCCAGGATCTTGGGGCGCAGCCGTAAGCAGAAGGTGGTTCTTAGTGATGAGTTTGTCACGGAAGAGCTGCAGATAGACGGCAAGCCTTTTCGGTATGTGCAGTATGAGAGCGGATTTACCCAGCCCAATCCTCAGGTAAACGTGAAGATGATCGAGTGGGCGATCAGGCAGGCGAAGAAGGTCGGGCAGGGAGACTTTCTGGAGAGCTACTGCGGCCTGGGGAATTTTACCCTGCCGCTTTCGCACTATTTCGAGAAGGTATTGGCAACGGAGATCTCCAAGCGTTCGATCCAGGCGGCACTGCAGAACTGCGAACTGAACCATATCGAAAACATCACATTTGCCAGACTCGCTTCCGAGGAGATGACCGAAGCGCTTCAGGGCAAAAGGGAGTTTAACCGGCTTCATGGGATCGATCTCAAACGCTATGATTTCAGTACGGTACTGGTGGATCCGCCCAGGGCAGGGCTGGATGAGGGGACCATTGCGCTTATCAGCGGCATTGAAAATATCATCTATATCTCGTGCAACCCCGAGACGCTTGCACGTGACCTCGAGACACTGACCCAGACACATGAGGTCATAGAAGCAGCGATCTTTGATCAGTTTCCGCACACCGATCATGTGGAGAGCGGTGTATTCCTGAAGAAAAAATAGCCGTTTACGCTTTGTTGATGCTTGCCTGTTAAGATGGAACTATCCAAAACAGGTAAGGCGGACCATGCGTATATTCACACTTTTTTCGCTACTTTTTTTTCTGCTCATCACACCGGGGGTTGCAAAAGACTATACCCAGAAACGTGAAGTGAAGGTGTTTATCGACCGGATGGTCAAAAAATACAGGTTCAACAGATCCTATCTCAATCGTCTTTTCAGGGATGTTGATTTCCAGAGAAAAGCGCTGGCGATCTATGTCCCCTCCTACAGGGAAAAGGCCAAACCCAGAAAAAGTGCGAAAAAACAGGGCTCATGGGACAGATATGAAGAGATATTTCTCAAAGAGACCAAAGTGCAAAAGGGTGTGGCGTATCTGCATCAGCACCGTAAATCCTTTCAAAAAGCCTACAGAGAGTTTGGGGTGGAGCCCGAATATATCGCTGCGATCATCGGTATCGAGAGCCACTACGGGGTCAATACCGGCAAATATCCCACTTTTGACACGCTCACCACACTGGCCTTTGAACCGCACAGAAGGCAGAAGTTCTACCGATCCGAACTCCAGGAGTTTCTTCTGATGACACGAAGAGAGAGGGTAAACCCCAAACGTGTCAAAGGTTCTTATGCCGGTGCGATAGGGCTGGGGCAGTTCATGCCGAGCAACTACAAAACCTTCGTGGTCGATTTCAACCGTGACGGGAAAAAGCGGATGCATCATCCTGTGGATGCGATCGGAAGTATTGCCTACTACCTCAAGCGTCATGGATGGAAACGCGGAAAGCCGGTTGCGGTGAGGGTCACCTATCCGGGTAAACGCTACAATGGCAAAAAAACTGGCTACAGACACCGGTATCATCGAAAGTCGCTTAAAAACATCTATCCCAAATCAAAATTCAACTACAAAGGAAAGGTGCATCTGGTAAAACTGCAGCGTTTTCAGTATGATGAGCTTTGGTACGGTACGAAGAACTTTTATGTGATCACCCGGTACAACCACAGTAACTACTATGCCATGGCAGTCTATCAGCTGGCACAAAGGCTCAGGGAAGGATATAGGCAAAAATACGGGAGAAGTCTTTGAAAAAGCTTCTCCTGAAGGTTTAAAGGATTGGGAGCTACATCATAAGTTTCTGGTGTTCGACTTTTGTACAGTAGTTCTGGACAACTTTCATCCCGGCATCTTTGGCTTTCTGTGCAGCGGCATTGTTGACCAGCCCGATCTGCCCCCAGAATACCTTGACATCGCCGCGTTTGATACATGCATCCACGATCGCATCAAATGCATCAGGTTTTCTGAAGATATCCACCATATCGATCTCAAACGGGATCTCCGCCAGTGAATGATAGACCTTTTCTCCCAGGATCTCATCTTCTTTCGGATAGACCGGTACGATCTTGTATCCGGCATTCTTGAGGTATCTTGCCACCATGTTGCTTGCCTTGCTCTCGTCAGGCGAAAGTCCCAGGACCGCAATCGTTTTGACGCTTTCAAAAATCTCCCTCATCTCCTCTTTGTTGCTGTTTACTGTCGGAAATTCACACTCCATACTTCTTCCTTAATTGAATTTGATATAATTTGGGCATTATTACTTAGGATAGTTAATGTTAGACTTAAAAGAGATAGAAAAAGCCTATGAAAGAGTATCGGGTGTGGTACATCGTACCCCTTTCAGCCATGCCCCTATATTAAGCCATAAGAGCGGTTTTAAAGTATACCTTAAAAAAGAGAACCTTCAGCGTACCGGAGCCTTCAAGCTGAGAGGGGCATTCAACAAGATCGCTTCATTGATGGAGTCCGGTGGGGTTACCGGTGTGGTGGCTGCCAGTGCGGGGAACCATGCGCAAGGGGTTGCCTACTCTGCATACCATTTCGGGATCGCTGCTACGATCGTAATGCCCGAGTCGACACCCCTGACCAAAATACAGGGGGTCAAGGAGTTTGGTGCTTCGGTCATTTTGCACGGTACAAACTATGATGAGGCTTATGCCCATGCGATAGCATATGCCGAAGATAAAGGGCTGAGTTTTGTCCATCCTTTCGCCGATGATGAGGTGATGGCTGGTCAGGGTACGGTTGCTCTGGAGATGCTGGAGGATATCAAAGATCTGGACGCGATCGTTGTACCGGTCGGTGGAGGCGGGCTCATCAGCGGGATCGCTACCGCAGCCAAAGCACTCAAACCCGATATCAAGATCATCGGGATTTCTGCCGAAGGTGCACCAGCGATGAAAAAATCCTATGATGCCAAAAGAGCGATCGATACGGCCAGTGTGAGAACGATTGCAGACGGTATCGCTGTACGGGATACCTCCCCCGTGACGCTTGCCTATATCCTGAAATATGTGGACAGGTTCGAGACGGTGTGCGAAGATGAGATCGCTGCAGCGATACTTTTCCTGCTTGAGAAGCAGAAAGTACTGGTTGAAGGAGCAGGTGCTGTCGGTATCGCCGCACTGATGCATGGCAAACTCGATCTCCCTTCCGGTGCCAAAGTGGGCGTTGTGCTCAGCGGAGGAAATATCGATGTGACGATGCTCTCCCTGATTATCGAAAAAGGTCTGGTCAAGAGCAGCCGGAAGATGAAGCTATCGGTACTGATGGTTGACAAACCGGGCTCATTGATGCATTTTACCGAACTTCTGACAAAGGTCGGTGCGAATATCGTACAGATAGGATATGACAGAACTTCTATCGATCTGGAGTTTGGGGATGCGACGGTCTCCGTGCATCTTGAAACCAAAGGGGTAGAGCACCAGGATCAGATACGCAGGGTACTTACTGAAGGCGGATTCAGTTTCAAAGAAGAGTTTTAGGAATTGTCACACGATTATTTTTAAAGGAATAATGTGATCGCTATAGATTTAGGTTCGAATACCCTCAGAGTCGTTCAGTTGGATTGCGAAAAATCACAGTTCATAGCCGAGTATGAAAAGATCGTCAAGACCGCTGATGGTTTGTCGGCTACGGGAATAGTGGCTGATACGGCAGTAGAACGGGTGATTGCGGCGATCCTGGAGGCCAAAATGACGTTTGATTTTGAGAAGCAGGCGCTGAAAGCGGTTGCGACCGAGGCGATACGAAAAGCGGCAAATGCCCAGGCAGTGCTTGAGAAGATCAAAAAGGAGACGGGTGTCGATTTTGAGGTGATCAGCGGTGAGGAGGAAGCAAGGTTGACCCTTCTTGCAGTGAAGCACAGACTTTCACAGCTGCACTACGCTTCCCGGAACTTTGTTGTGGTTGATATCGGCGGGGGGTCGACAGAATTGATCTTTCATTATGAGGGTGAGGTGGTCGTCAGAAGTTTTCCCATCGGTATCGTGACGATGGCACAACGCTACAAAACACTTGAAGCGATCCGACAGGTACTCCCGGATGCGATGCTTGGTATAGAGAAGTTCTGCGCAGAGATGTTTGCGACAAAAGGAGAGCTCCATGCGCTGGTTGCGACTGCGGGTACTCCGACCAGTGTAGCGGCAATGAAACTGGGGCAGACCTATGCCACCTACGATGCAAAAAAAATCAACGGGGTGACACTGACGGTTGATGAACTTGATTTCTATCTGGAAAAACTGCTTGCCATGCCGTTTGACAAACGCGAAGAGACGTGCGGCACGGGACGTTCGGATCTTATAGCCGCAGGCATCCTGATCTTCAAACAGCTTTTCGGTATTCTAGAATGCGACAGGTGTATTGTCATAGATGACAGTCTGCGTGAAGGGGTTGCGCTGGCGGGGTGCAGGGATAGGTTGCTAAAGTAAATGCCCTCTCATCTGGCCTAACAAGTAAAATTCCCGCTCTGCTTATGCTATTTATCGTTGGGACCATACTGTACAATCGATTTTCCTCTATTTGCTTTCATAGTCTAAAGAGACCTTTTCCCTACAGATGAAAGGAGAAAAATGCAGTAAAATGAAAATAGAAATCATTATTAAGTGTTTATAAAGATAATAATAGTTATCATTTTTATTCAATAACACAAATCATTAAAGGGTAACAATGAAATTGTCATTATCGGTAGCAGCTTCAGTATGTCTGGTTACGGCTTTGCAGGCTACGGAAGTTTTGGAAGCGATCAGCATTACTGGGGTAAAAGAGAGCTTGCAAAAAGCAGGAAAGCTGAAAGATACGATAGAAAAAACAGAGGTGATTGATAAAAAACAGATGGATCAGAAACAGGTCACCTCTTTGGTTGAGGCGATAGAGGACAGCGCAGGGGTGGACGTGACGACCAACTGTTCCATGTGCGGAATCAAAAGAGTCATGCTTAACGGAATGAAGGGGGAGCATACAACAGTCTTGTCCGACGGGATACCGTTCCACTCTACGGTGTCAAGTTATTATGGGATGGATGCATTGGGGGTATCTGATGTGGATAGCATTGAGATTGCCAGAGGAAGCGGTGCGAGCTTAACTTCTCCCGAAGCAATAGGAGGGACGATCAACATCGTCTCTAGAAGTGCAAAAGAGAACCGCTCGGAATTTGATTTCGCGGTAGGAGAGCAGGGGTACAAGCTGGGAAGTTTTGTCGCTGAAGGGGTGAGCGATGACAAAAAAACCGGTGTGGTACTTTCGGGTAACTACAGCAACTACGACCAGGTAGACAATGACCATAACGGTGTCAATGAAGCCCCAAAACTCGAAAACAAACTCTTCTCGATCAAGGTATCCCGTGAGCTGACAGAGAAAGATATGGTCGATGTAAGGGTTTCCCATTCGGAATCCGATGTTTTTGGTGGACCGATGGTCAGCAAATCGCTTGCCTACGCGCAGTGGGGGGCTACCGGCAGCGCAGAGCCCTCTTTTGAAGGTGGAGATGTAAACAACCGTTACAATGGCGACCCGATGGGAACACTTGAGAGCATCAACACGACACGCGATGAGGTGCTTGCCAAATGGCTGCATAGAGGAGATGAACTCACGCTCGAGACGACCCTTGCCTATGCCAATGCGAAGCAGACCTCCATGTATGAAGGGACGGACTACGACAATGAAGATGAGACCTATTTTGCAGATTTCAAAGTTTCTCAGCTTTTAAATGAGAGTCATCTCCTGACCTATGGATTGGATATCAAGGCAGAAGATATGGACGGGACATCAACCAAGTTTACTCCCAGCCCGGGCTCAAACGGCGAAGATGACTTCAGGTACCGCTCATACGGGCTCTATCTGCAGGATACATGGATGATGAGCGAAAAAGCCGAGTTGAACCTGGCGCTCAGAGGATCCAAGATCACCACCGATTTTACGGGTCAGTTGCTGAAAAAAAATGAGATAGACAAGCTGATTGTCGTACCAAGGCTGCACTTCAGATACAACCATAATGATCATTTCGTCTCAAGATTGTCTGCAGGACAGGGGTACCGTTCTCCACTGACATTTTTTGAGTCGGAGCACGGGATCATCGGAGATGAGGGATTCGGTATGGCAGTCGATGAGATAGAGAGATCCAATAACCTCACCTATGCACTCTCCTATGAGAGTAACAAGATGAGTGCCACAGGAAGCTTCTCCTATACCGATGTGAAAAACCTGGCATATATCGGCGAAGATGCAAGCGGCAGACCGACGTTGTTCAGTTATCATGAGAGAACAGCTGTCATGAATGCCGATCTGATGGCAAGCTATCAGTTGACACCGGCGTTCAATATCACGACAGGTATTGAGTACTACCGCTATGATGAGGACTATAAAGCGCTGCTCTTTATCGCACCGGTCGAAACGCAGGCGCGTATCGCACTGGATTATGAGCACAACGGCTGGGACGGGTATATCCAGACCACATGGACCGCTTCGAGGGATCTTGCCCCTTACGGATATAGCGACAGATACAACGATGAGGCATTGAGTAGTCCAAAAAGTACAAAAGCGCCTGCCTTTGCAGTCGTGGATGCAAAAATTTCGAAGGAGATTACAAAAAACTTTACGTTCTATGTCGGTGTGAAAAACCTCTTTGACTATGTCCAGACGGATAAAGAGTCTCCGCTATTGTACGATGATGCCGGAGAATATGATGTCGGGCACATCTGGGGGCCGCTCAGAGGCCGTATGACCTATGCGGGTATCCAGGCCAAGTTTTAATCACTTCCTCCTCTCTGAGGAGAGGAGAGACATTCTCTCTTTATTCTCTCGAAGTGTCGGTAGATAACATAAGATTTTTATACGCTTTTCAATAGAGTAGTCTTCTCTAAACAAAGATTTTAATTAAGACATTTTTTATCCTATTTTGCTATAACTAGCTTGTTCAAACCTCTTTTTTGCTATAATCGGAGGAAATTTAAAAAATGGAGTGTGTAATCATGCAGATGAGTGGTGCACAGATGGTGTGTGAGGCGATCATCGCTGAGGGTACAAAGACCGTTTTCGGTTACCCGGGTGGTGCGATCATGCACGTGTATGATGAGATATACAAGCAAAACGGGTTTGAACATATTCTGACCCGTCACGAGCAGGCAGCCGTACACGCGGCTGACGGGTATGCCAGAGCGACAGGTGAAGTCGGTGTTGCGATGGTAACCAGCGGGCCGGGATTTACCAATGCGGTGACAGGACTGGCAACCGCATATATGGACTCGATTCCCATGGTCGTTATCTCAGGGCAGGTGCCACTTTCGCTGATCGGTACGGATGGATTTCAGGAGATCGATGCGGTAGGTATCTCACGACCTTGTACAAAACACAATTTCCTGGTGCGTACACTTGAAGAACTTCCGCGTATTCTCAAAGAGGCATTTTACCTCGCCAGAACGGGAAGGCCGGGACCGGTTCTTGTGGATATCCCCAAAGACATTACCGTGGATATCGGCGAATTCGTCTATCCCACAGAAGTCAACATCCCTACCTACAAACCGACATACAAAGGCAACAGACGCCAGATTGAAAAAGCTGCCGAGGCGATCAAAAAGTCGAAAAAGCCATTGCTTTATGTTGGTGGGGGAGCCGTGCTTTCTGGTGCCTATCTGCTGGTCAGGGAGTTGGTGGAGAAGACGCAGATCCCTGTAGTTGAGACATTGATGGCAAGAGGGGTCATGGGCGCAGGAAACCCGCTGCTTCTCGGGATGCTCGGGATGCACGGAAACTATGCTTCCAATATGGCGATGAGTGAGACCGATCTGGTGATCTCCCTGGGTGCGAGATTTGACGACAGGGTTACGGGTAAACTCTCAGAATTCGCCAAATATGCGGATATCATCCATGTCGATATCGACCCTGCGAACATCGCAAAACTGGTGGATGTCGATTATCCGATCGTCGGAGATATCACGCAGGTACTGGAGGATTTGATCCCATTGCTTGAGGATGTCAATACGGACCGTTACCAGGCGTGGAGAGAGATACTCAGACGTTATGACGAACTCCATCCGCAATCTTTTGTAGACAGCGACAAGGAGATCAAGCCGCAGTGGGTGATCGAACGGATCGGTGAACTTGTCGGTGAACAGGCGATCATCACTTCCGATGTAGGCCAGCACCAGATGTGGGCTGCACAGCACTATCCGTTTGACAGGCCGCGCCAGTGGATCAACTCCGGCGGTCTGGGAACGATGGGATTTGGTTTCCCCGCAGCGATCGGCGCGAAAGTAGCTTGCCCTGAAAAGACGGTCATCAACATCACAGGTGACGGATCGATCCTGATGAATATGCAGGAGCTTGTGACGGCGGCCGAGTACAAAACACCGGTCATCAATGTGATCTTGAACAACCAGTTCCTGGGGATGGTGCGCCAATGGCAGAGTTTCTTTTATGAGAAACGTTTCTCTGAAACCGACCTCACGTTCCAGCCGAACTTCAAGAAGCTGGCTGAAGCTTGCGGCGGTATCGGATATGACGTGACGACTAAAGAGGAGTTTGATGCGGCACTGAAAGATGCGATCGAAAAAGACCAGGTATGTTTCATGAACGTTGCGATCAGCCGTTTTGAGAACGTACTTCCGATGGTACCGGCAGGCGGGGCACTCTTCAATATGATGTTGCCGCAGAAGAGCGAAAACGATAAAGGAGAGAAGTAATGAGTTTGGAAAATGAAAGACGTGTTATCTCAGTGATCGTTATGAACGAAAGTTCGGTCCTTGCACGTGTCACTTCACTCTTTGCCGCACGCGGATACAATATCTCTTCGCTGACAGTCGCTCCAATACCCAACAGCGATATGTCCCATATCACGATCGAGACACAGGGCAGTCCCCGGGTGATGGAACAGATCACCAAACAGCTGCACAAACTGATCCCTGTCTATAAGGTAATCGAACATGAAGAGATGGTTGAAAAAGAGATGGTGCTGGTCAAGTTCCCGATCGCAGAAAACCTGAGTGACATCGCTGCGCTCTGCAGCGCGTACAATGGCGGTATCGTGAATGTAGGGACGGAAATGGTGATCGCCATGGTAGCGGATGAGCCGTGCCGTATCAGACATTTTATCGAGGCGACAGAACGTTATAACCCGATCGAGGTGGTTCGTGGCGGTGTGGTAGCTATCGAGCGTTAAGTAACTTTTACTTTCCTGCGCTTTACTCTCGTTCCCGACGTCTCATTGGGAATGCGCCCTGACCGAAGGGAGGAAGTGCCCTTGGGGTGCCTATATCGGTGATATACACTTAACCTGTTTGTTCCTGCTTTTAAAATTTTAACGATGCACCCCTTCTCAAAAGAGTGGACAAACGAAGAATATTTAACAGAAAGGATTTTCTGATGACCCATACACTCTCCCAGATTGCACAGAAGATAGGCGTCGAATATCACGGAAAAGATATCGACATTACAGGCCTTCATACCCTGAGTGAAGCCACCCCTTCCCAAATCAGCTTTTTCAATGACAAAAAATATGCCTCGCAGCTTCCTCACACAAAGGCTGCCGCAGTATTGATCGATGAAAAATATGCAGGGCTGCTGCCCGAAACAACGATCGCACTGATCACGGATGAGCCTTACCTGAAGCTGGCATTGGCCTCAAAGTTTTTTGCACATAAAATGTCAACAAAGAGCGAAGCGCCTACAACCGGTGAGGGATGTGATATCGATACCAGCGTGAGGTTCGGGCAAAATGTCGTGCTTGGAGAAAATGTGACGATCATGGCGGGATGCTATATCGGGGATCATGTCACGGTCGGCTCAAATACCCTCATCCACCCCAATGTAACACTCTATTACCACACAAAGCTGGGAAGCGGGTGCATCATACACAGCGGAACGGTGATAGGAAGTGACGGCTACGGGTTTGCCCATACAAGGATGGGAGAGCATGTCAAGATCTACCAAAACGGGAATGTGATCATTGAAGATGAGGTAGAGATAGGGGCTAACTGTGCTATAGACAGAGCAGTATTCGGATCTACTCTGATAAGAAAAGGTACAAAACTGGATAATCTCATCCAGATCGCACACAACTGTGAAGTGGGTGAACATTCACTGCTCGCTTCACAGGTGGGGTTGGCAGGTTCGACAACCACTGGCCGTAATGTGGTGATGGGCGGGCAGAGCGCATCGGCAGGACATCTGCATATCGGTGATTTCAGTACCATTGCAGGAAAGAGCGGCGTGACGAAGTCCCTTGAGGGCCGTAATACCTATGCCGGATTCCCCGCGATAGACCATAAGCTCTGGCTGAAAATGCAGGCAAAAATCTCTGGACTTTTAAAGCGTAAGTAGTTATAATCGAATACGTATGAACGTAAAGGAGAATCCTATGAGCGGAAAAGTGACAATGGTAGAAGAGATGGGCCTGGGCGGGACAAAGAATGGAAAGATCACGGTGACAGTGGTCGAGGAACCCTATGGAGAAGGGAGCGATAGCGTAGCCAGTATCGGGATATCGCTTCAGGCAAATGCAGAAGAGCCTGACTGGAAAGTACATCTTCCCAAAGAAAATATCGATGTAGTGATCGCTGCACTGCAAAAAGCGAAAGCGTCTCTTTAAACTTTTGCTGATGAATGGCTCTGTCCATTCATCTTCTACTCATCGTGCTTCATCACTTTGTATTGATCCAGTGCTCTTTGCATCAAATCCGGGTCAGGTACCTTTCTCCCTGCGATATAGCCGATGATATTGCCATCCTCGTCAAACTTGGGTTTGATCCATACCACAACAAGATAGTATTTCCCTTCACTTGTCATATTTTTTACATAACCTTCCCAGTAGTTCCCCTGCTTGATTGTTTCCCACATCCCTTTGAATGCAGCTTTGGGCATATCCGGGTGTCTGTTGATATTGTGCGGGGCACCAATCAGCTCTTCTTTTGAGTAGCCTGTCAACTCTCTGAACTTACGGTTGGCATAAGTGATGATACCAGCAGGGTCTGTCTCTGTGATCATGACACCACCGTCAAACGGTACTTCTTCGTCTATCGGATCAGGTTTGGTGATCTCTTTACCCGTTTTTATATTTTTGATTGTTTGACCCATATGATAAGCTCCTGATGAATGGTCATTGTAACAAGAGATTGGGAATAGATAGTGATACTTCAGTGAGATAACTATAGACGCTATGATGACACTCTATCTCCTCACTATGCCTCAGTATCTCCCACCTCTTTCATAAACTTTATTAATATTTAAATGATACCATCTTATACTTATGTGTGTGTGAAATCAGAGGATTTTTTTGCAACCTTCGCTACAATACGCAATAATCTCTAGAAGCTGTTTTATCAGCTGCTCAGAAGGAAAATTTTTGTCTACAGTTGAAACAATAAAATCAATTTTGAATGAACGTATTTTGATCATCGATGGTGCGATGGGGACACAGATACAGGATCTTGAAATCCCGAATGAAGCCTGGATCGATGACAAAGGAAATACGCAGGAGGGCTGTAACGAACTCCTGATCGATACAGCCCCAGATCTTATCAAGCGTATCCATAAACGTTATGCGATGGCCGGCGCAGATATGATCAAGACCAACACCTTCGGTACAATGCCCTGGGTTTTGGATGAGTATGGAATGGGAGAGCGTGCCTATGAACTCTCCAAAAAAGGGGCGGCGCTCGTCAAAGAGATTTGCGAGGAGTACAGCACGGAAGCCCAACCCCGGTTTGTACTCGGTTCTATCGGACCGGGGACAAAACTTCCTTCGCTGGGGCATATCCATTACGATGAGATGTATGCAGGGTATAAAGAGGTCGCACTGGGATTGATAGACGGGGGATGTGATGTCTTTTTGCTGGAGACCTGCCAGGATCCGCTCCAGATCAAAGCAGCCCTTCACGGATGTGAATCTGCCAATGAAGAGCGGGGCGTCAAACTCCCTATCATGGTCTCTGTGACGATCGAGCTGAGCGGTACGATGCTGATCGGTACGGATGCGACGACGATCGTGACGATCCTTGAGCCTTTTGATATCCTTTCCCTCGGGTTTAACTGCGGTACGGGACCGGACCAGGTCAAAAAGCACCTCAAAACGCTCAGCGAACTCTGCAGTTTTCCTATATCGGTGCACTCCAATGCGGGACTGCCGCAAAACAGGGGAGGGTATACCTACTATCCGATGGGGCCTGATGAGTTCACCCAGAAGCAGCTTGAGTTTACCGAGTTTGACGGGGTAAGCTTCCTGGGCGGATGCTGCGGTACGACACCGCAGCATATTCAGGCACTGAAAAGAGGGGTAGAGGGGCTGAAGCCCAAGGCATCCAGCGGGGCTATCAAACCTTCTATCGCATCGCTCTTCAATACCACGGAGCTCTTTCAGGAGCCTGCGCCGCTACTGATCGGAGAACGCAGCAATGCCACGGGATCGAAAGCCTTCAGGGAACTGATCATTGCGGGCGATTATGAAGGTACGCTGACGGTAGGTCAGGCACAAGTGCGTGACGGGGCACACTGTCTCGATGTCAATGTTGAGTTTGCAGGGCGTGACGGTACGGCAGATATGGCGGAAGTGATGAAGCTCTATAACCAAAAGATAGCGATCCCGCTGATGCTTGATGCGACGAAAGTAAAAACAATGGAAGCGGGACTCAAGTGTATCGGGGGCAAGCCGATCATCAACTCGGTCAACCTGGAAGACGGTGAAAGAAAACTTGATATGATCTGCCGCCTGGCAAAGAAATACGGTGCGGCACTGGTTTGTCTGACGATCGATGAGAAAGGGATGGCAAAGACAACGGAGGATAAGCTGCGTATTGCCGAAAGGTTGTATGACCTTTGTGTGAATCGCCACGGTATCAATCCAAGCAATCTGATCTTTGATATGCTGACCTTTACGGTAGGGTCGGGTGACATTGAGTACCGTGATGCGGCGATTCAGACACTTGAGGCGATCCGTGAACTGCACAAAAGACACCCAGAAGTGGGATCTACGCTGGGGCTTTCGAACATTTCATTCGGTCTGAATGCCAATGCGCGTGTCTTCCTCAACTCGGTCTTTCTGCACCACTGTATACAGGCGGGGATGACTTCCGTGATCATCAATGTCAAGCATATCGTACCGCTGGCAAAGATGAGCGAAGAGGACAGGGAGGTGTGCGAAGAACTTCTCTTCCGCCCGGATGACAACTCTCTCTTCAAGTTTATTGAGCATTTTTCGGACAAGAGTGTCGAGGATAGCGGAAATGATGAAGCCTACGAGGCGATGAGCTCCGAGGAGAAGATCGCACATCTGCTGATGGAGGGTGACAAGGAGCGTATGATCCCGCTGGTCGAAGAGGCACGCCATGAGATACATCCCGACAGGATCGTCAATGAGATCCTGATCGATGCGATGAAGGTCGTAGGTGAGCTCTTTGGTAGTGGGCAGATGCAGCTGCCGTTCGTACTTCAATCTGCGGAGACGATGAAAACAACCGTGGATTATCTCAACCCCTACCTGACCAAACAGGAGAAAGAGACCGATACCACACTGGTGATCGGTACGGTCAAGGGCGACGTGCATGATGTCGGCAAGAACCTGGTGGATATTATTTTGTCGAACAACGGTTTCAAAGTGATCAATGTCGGTATCAAAACGGAGCTTCAGGAGTACCTTGACGTGATGAAGGAGCACAAGGTTCAGGCGATCGGTATGAGCGGGCTGCTGGTGAAGTCAACGGGTGTGATGAAGGAGAATCTTGAAATCATGGCTGAACAGGGGATCGAGATCCCGGTATTGCTGGGGGGCGCTGCATTGACACGCGGGTTTGTGGATGACTTCTGCCGCCCTGTTTATAAGGGGCCGATCTTCTACTGCCGTGATGCCTTTGACGGCGTGGTGGCAATGAGCCGTATCGAAAAGTATAATGAAGATCCAAGTGTCGGGCTTGATACAAGGCTTGCCGGAGACATGGTCAAGCGTGAAGAGAAGGTCAAAAAGAAGGTGGTGATCCCTCCGTTCGAAGAGATCAAGATGCCTGAGCGTGTAGCGATACCGACACCGCCGTTCTGGGGAAGACGTGTACTGACCAAAGAGAATCTGGATATCGATATGATCTACGAGTGGGTCAATACCCGTTCTGTTTTCAAGATGCACTGGGGATATAAATCCAAGGGAATGACCAAAGAGGCATACCAGAAGCTGCTGGATGAGACGGTCATCCCGGCTTACGAGCGCCTGAAGCGTGAGTTTAAAGAGAAAGATCTGTTTGATCCGACGATCATCTACGGCTACTACCCGTGCAGAAGCAATGACCAGGAGCTGCTGATCTTTGATGAGAGCGAAGGGTGGAATGTCGACGCTAACGCAAATAGAGAACCGCTGTATGAAGTGGTAGGCAGAGCCGTAACGCAGTTCAGTTTCCCAAGACAGGGGAGAAAACCGCACCGTGCACTGAGCGACTTCTTCGCGCATGAGAGACACGATGTGATCGCCCTGAGCTGTGTGAGCGCCGGAGCGAAGTTCAGTGCCTATGAAAAAGAGCTTTATGATGCAGGGAAGTACCTGGAGTACAACCTGGTACACGGACTCTCTGTGGAACTTGCCGAAGCGCTGGCTGAGGTCGTACACAAGCAGATACGTATGGACCTCGATATCCTCAGGGAAGATGAGGGAGCGACACTGAGGGATGTACGTATGAACCGTTACCAGGGGGCACGCTATTCATTCGGGTACCCGGCCTGTCCTGACCTTGAACAGAGCCGTCAGCTCTTTGACCTGCTCAAGCCTGAAGAGTACGGAATAGAGCTGAGCGAGACCTTCCAAATCGTACCTGAACAGAGTACGACGGCACTGATCGTGCACCATAAAGAAGCGACCTACTATTCAATTTAATTAAAAAAGTGGGGAAGAGATATTCCCTCGTTACACCTTTCCCAAGGTGTAATGAACTCACGGAAGTGGAGACTTTAGTCCCACAATTATTCTTTTTACACGAAAAAATTGTTTTTTTCAGGGGTTTTAGTAATCTTTGAGTTAAAAACTGAAAAATATTGCATTTTTCGGTGGGGCTAAAGCCTCCACTTCCAAATTATTACAGGTTCTTTCACAATTTCTCCCAAGGTGTAATGAACTTCAATATTAGCCTCATTCCCGACTTTTTAATGAGAATGAAGGGAAGTTTCCTGTTCATTTTTTTCTTTGTTGATGTGACAAAGAAAAAGAACGAACCAAAAAAAGAAAACACAAATAGCTGTCGCTATCATTCACTCCCATTAAATGCGTAACTTTTAATTGATCAAAATATTGTGATTTACTTTATGAGGATAGAGTTCGCCATAAAACGTAATTCACTCCATTAAAGAAACTCCATTATAATTCCTGACAATCATTTTCATAACAGCAAGGAATATAAATTCATGGTACAAACGATACAAAGCGATATTATCGATACACTGAAGTCAGAGCTCAATGAACACCCGGTCTATAAAGCGGTGGAAACGATAGAAGATCTGAGATGTTTTATGGAACATCATGTCTTTTCTGTATGGGACTTTATGTCACTGGTGAAGTACCTGCAGGCAGTGATCGCTCCTAGCCGCTCCCCGTGGGTACCGCCCAGCGAGCCTGACCTGTGCCGTTTTATCAATGAGCTGGTGTTGGAAGAGGAGGCTGACGAGATGCCGGACGGCAAAAGCTTTTTGAGCCATTTTGAGATCTACCTGCTTGCGATGGAGGAGATCGGTGCAGATACCACCAGGATCAGAAGATTTGTGGATACCGTAAAGAACAGTGGAATCGAAGAGGCATTGCGTCTGCCGGATATCCCTGAAGCCAGCAGAACGTTCACGACGACGACTTTCAGTTTTATCAATGAAAATGAGCCCCACAAGGCTGCTGCTGCTTTGGCCTTGGGTAGAGAGCACATCATCCCTGTGATGTTCAAAGGGATACTCAAAAACATGCGCATCAACAAAAAACAGGCACCGATGTTTCACTACTATCTGGAGAGACACATCCATCTGGATGAAGGATTCCACGGTCCCCTTTCTCTGAGACTTTTGAACAAGCTGTGCGAAGAAAATGCACAGAAGGTAGAAGAGGCAGCGGATGCGGCGAAACTGGCTGTCACTGCACGGATCGCATTTTGGGACGGTGTATTAAGAGAGATCGCTTAGTATAGGCATAAAGGTATACTTTCAATAAAAAAGTATCATTCCAAAAAGGAGCATAGATGACACTTAAAAAAGGCAGATACAGACACTACAAAGGCAATGAGTATGAGGTCCTGGATATCGCACGGCACTCTGAGACAGAGGAGTGGATGGTCGTCTACCGTACCTGCTACGGCGATAGAAGTCTGTGGGTACGGCCCTATGGGATGTTCGTGGAGAAGGTGGAGATTGATGGGAATATGGTGGAGCGTTTTGCCTACATCGGGGACTAGATCCCTTCCACTCTTCTCGCTTCGAAACTGACCAGTTCCCCCTCTTCAAAACGGAAAAAGATCTCGATGGGACGGCAGCATACTTCGCAATCCTCGATATAGTCACTCACCTCTTCGCTGGGATCAAGTACCATGGAGATCTGCTGCCAGCAGTAGGGACAGGTAAAAAAGTGTTCCATTACTTTTCCTTTTTTCTAAAGAGTTTCGTCAGCCAATCAGGCAGCATGCAGAAGTTGTCACAGTTACCTTGTCTTTCACAGTGTGTGATACGGATGTTTCTGATGAGGAGTATCATAAAGCCTAGGGCAATGAGAAGTTGGACAGTGCCTGCAAGCCACTGGTGGGAGAGAAGGCTCTGGATCGCCAAGACCAGCATCACCAGGGTAATAATAAGACACATTTTTTCTTCTTTTTTTGTGTGATTGTACCGTTTTGCTGTGCAAAATGTGAAGAGTTTAGAGTGAATAGTGAATTGTTTTGGTATGCTTTTTGAAAAAGCTTTTATGAAATTAATACTTATGGTACCGTATACTTCCGTAATTTGTAAAAAAGGATGGATTCATGTCAGCAATTATCAGACACTTTAAAACACTTACACAGATTCCGCACTGCAGCAGGGAAGCAGATAAACTGATGGAATTTCTAGTGGATTTTGGGAAACAAAGAGGGTATGATGTAGAGGTTGATACTGCAAAAAACATTCTGATCCGTAAAGGCACCCCGAAGCTCTGCCTGCAGGCACACTATGACATGGTCTGTATGGGGAAAGCACCCAAGATCGAAACCTATGAAGAAAACGGTGTGATGAAAGCAAAAGATTCCTCGCTTGGTGCAGATAATGGAATGGCGATTGCGATGATGATGGTGTTGATGGATGAAGGTGAGGAACTGGAGTTTCTGATCACTGCTGATGAGGAGGTTGGTTTGATCGGAGCCAATGCATTAGCTTTTGATCTGAAAAGCAACGTCATGCTTAATGTTGATACGGAAGAAGAAGCGGAAGTCTATATCGGGTGTGCAGGCGGCGTGGACATCACTGCATCAAAACAGGATACGTATATCGATGGCGCGGGAGAGTGCTATGAGGTAGCTGTCAAAGGTTTGGCGGGAGGACATTCAGGTGTGGATATCGACAAGGGGATCCCTTCAGCGATCAAGGTTTTGGGTGAGTATCTGCATCAAGAGGGAATCACTCAGTTAGTCAGTCTGTATGCAGGCGAACGCCGCAACTCCATCCCTGCCAATGCCGTAGCGATCGTCTACTCTGAAAAAACGCTTGAAGCAAAAGAGGATGTCAAAACCAGAGTGTTGAAAGAAAAGCCGAAAGTGCTCAAAGAGGGTGCAAAAGCCCTCGAATTGATACACGCTTTCAAGCACGGGGTACACAGACAAAACAAAGAGCTCGGTATCCCCGATACCAGTATCAACCTGGCGATCATTACTACGGATGAAAAAGGCGGAATGCTTATAGAAACCAGTGCCCGTGCAATGAGCGCTCAGGGGCTCAAAGAGATATCCGTTGAGACTGTGGACTTTTTGAAATCATACGATTTTGAAGTGAAGCTTGTGGACAAATATCCATCATGGAAACCTGATGTCAATGAATTTACCCATTTGGTAAGCAAAGAGATGAAAAAGGTTTTTGGCAAAAGTGAAATGGTCGCGATCCATGCAGGGCTTGAGTGCGGGGTGATCGCCGAGAAGTACCCGCAGATGAAATTTGCCTCTATCGGCCCAACGATCCGCTACCCGCACTCCACCAGAGAAGAGGTGGATCTGAAATCTGTTGAGAGGACGTTTGAAGTACTCTTGGGGATAGTAGATACGTTGAAATAGAATAGAGAGAGTAGGCTTATACCTTGAAGCCCTCTTTGCTTTTACAGTACTCTTCAAGAAAACACCCTTCACACTCAGGTTTCAGAGCTTTGCACCTGTACCTTCCGAAGAGTACCATTGCCTGATGGAGCAGATGGAGGTCGGTTTTGAACTTCTTTGTGAGATCCTCTTCCGTTTTGACCGCAGTGTTGGCATCGCTGAGACCCAGACGGTGTGCGACTCGGAATACATGGGTATCGACAGCCATAAGGTTGGCACCGGTATATTCGATCATCACGACATTGGCGGTCTTCTGCCCGACACCGGCAAGTTTGACCAGCTCTTTTTGCTCCAGTGGTACTTCCCCCTCATAGTTCTCGACGACCGACTGCGCCATCTTGATGAGGTTCTTGGCTTTGTTGTTGAAAAACGAGCAGGTGTTGATATAGGACTTTACCTCTTCTAGATCCGCTTTGGCAAGACTCGCCGGATCGGGATAGGCTTTAAAAAGCGCAGGGGTGATGAGATTGACACGTTTATCGGTACATTGTGCAGAGAGCATAACGGCAACGAGAAGCTCATAAAGGTTGCGGTATTCCAGCTCTGTAACGGAATCGGGATAGTGTTCCAGGAAGAGCGCCTTGATCGCTTCGATCTCTTTTCGGGTTGCTTTTTTGACTTTGGCCACGTGAATTAAACCTCTTTCTAACAATATTTCAATAAAATAGTATCTAAATTCGATTGAGAAGCATCCATGCATTAATGTATGATTTACCGATAGGGAGTATACTGCCTCTCATATTTAAAACAGAAGGAAGAATCATAATGTTCAAACTCGCTAAAACATCACTTTTGGTTGCCGCTGCAACCCTTTCACTCTCTGCATCTGACCTGCTTTTGACTGTCAACGGGAAAAACATCACAACAGATGATGCTCAGGTTTTGGTATCAGCCGCTGCTCCCAATGCAAACTATGCTGATCTTAAACCGCAGGAACAGAAGATGATTAAGGAGAGACTGATCGAGAAGGTCCTTTTCGGTGAGCTGGCCAAAAAAGAGGGGATTGAAAATGACCCCGAGTATCAAAAGAGCCTGGAGATGATCAAAAGCGAGCTGGCGATCAATATCTGGATGAAAAAACAGCTGGACAATGTCATTGTAAGTGACAGTGAGGCGAAAGAGTTTTATGAAAAAAACAGCGATAAGTTTGTGCAGGAGGCTACACTTCAGGCAAGACATATCCTGGTAGAATCGGAAAAGGATGCACAAAAGATCATCGATACCCTGAAGTCTCTGCAGGGTAAAGCGCTTCAGGAGAAGTTCATCGCACTGGCAAAAGAAAAATCGACAGGCCCATCTGCGCCTAACGGCGGAGACCTGGGTACTTTCAAAAAAGGGCAGATGGTCCCTTCTTTTTCCGAAGCTGTCTGGGCGCTTGAAGAGGGCAAGATCACCACAAAACCGGTGAAAACACGTTTTGGTTATCATGTGATCTATCTGGAGAAGAAAAATCCGGCATCCAAGGTTGCCTACAATGATGTAAAACCTCAGATCATCGCTACACTGAAACAGAAACAGTTCACTGCCAAGATCCAGGAGATGGCCAAAGAGCTGAAGAAAAAGGCGACGATCGTTGATCCGGGAAAAAAAGAAGAGACTAAATAATCAATCAAAGGAAGAAGAATGAAAAAAAACCTAGTGGGTGCGGGTGTCGCAATACTTATTTCACTATCAGGCCTATCAGCTGATACTCTGAAGAATTCATTGATGTCGGCAGATAAAGACGATACACCGATGGTGAACCTGGATAATCTGAAACTGGACAAAAAAGAGAAGCAGAGCAGATCCGACAGTGCCGTAGTGGCTACAATCAACGGTCAGAATATTACCAAAGAGCAGGCAGACAAGTATCTGGCACTGCGAACACAGGGGCGGGCAACCGATTTTGACAAGTTGTCTAGCGATCAACAGAGACTGGCGCTGATCAATGAGATGGCTGTTCCTAACCTTGCAGCGGTTAAAGCGAATGAAGAGTTGAATGCCGAGGAGAAAAAGGCAGCGATTTCAAGATTTTGGATGCAAAAAAAGCTCTCTACGACAAAAGTGACGGAAGAAGAAGCAAAAAAAGCCTATGACGATTTGATCAAAGCGGTTAAAGAGGCTGCTAAAAAACAGTCAAAAGAAGCACCTAAACTACCGACATTTGAAGAAGCAAAAAGAGAAATTATGCTGCAGCTGGCGCAAGAGAAAATTACCAAAGAGCTCTTGAAAAACGGAAAGGTAAAACTGAAATAACCTAAACACTTTATTTGCAAAAATCGGGTAGAATACGGCGATTAAACTTGATGAAGGAATGAAATGTCTAGAAGAGTAATGGATGAGATCCCTGCAGGTGTCGTGACAGGGGATGATCTCACAAAGCTTTTTCAAATTGCCAAAGAGGAGGGGTTTGCTATCCCCGCAGTCAATGTTGTCAGTACGATGTCTGTCAATGCTGTCATCGAAGCAGCGAAGAAAGTGAACTCGCCGGTGATTATCCAGTTTTCAAACGGCGGGGCAGCCTACTATGCAGGAAAAGGACTTCCGTCAGATGAGGCTGCTATCCTGGGAGCGATCTCGGGCGCGCAGCATGTGCATACCGTTGCAAAAGCTTACGGTGTTCCCGTAGTTCTTCATACGGACCATGCAGCAAGAAAACTCCTTCCATGGATCGACGCACTGCTTGATGCCAGCGAAGCGCATTTTGAAAAACACGGTGTACCGCTTTACTCTTCACATATGCTAGACCTCTCCGAAGAACCGCTTGAAGAAAATATCGCTACGTGCAAAACCTACCTTCAGCGTATGTCCAAGATGGATATGACGCTTGAGATAGAACTGGGTGTAACCGGGGGTGAAGAGGACGGTGTGGACAATTCGCATATCGACAATGCCCTTCTCTACACACAGCCTGAAGAGGTGGCTTATGCCTACGAGGAGCTCGGGAAGATTTCTGAGAAGTTCACGATCGCTGCATCGTTCGGTAATGTACACGGTGTGTATAAACCGGGAAATGTCGTATTGACGCCGAAGATCCTCGATAACTCCCAAAAATATATCCAGGAGAAGTTCGGTACGGCTGAGAAACCGGCAAACTTTGTATTCCATGGCGGATCAGGTTCTGAGCTGGAAGATATCCGCGAAGCGATCGGTTACGGTGTGATCAAGATGAACATCGATACAGATACACAATGGGCTTTCTGGGACGGTGTTAGAAACTATGAATCAGAGTACCATGACTATCTTCAGGGACAGATCGGCAACCCTGAGGGAGAAGAGAAGCCGAACAAAAACTACTATGACCCCCGCAAATGGCTGAGAAGAGGCGAGGAGTATATGGTGGCAAGACTTGAAAGAGCATTTGACGATCTCAATTGTATCAACAGAAACTAAGCAGGGTATTCGTGCTAAATATACCATTTCCCGTCATTCTCGGGCTATAACCCTAGGATGACAAAGAATGACACATCTGAACCTTCCTTCCCCTGTCCAATCACTGATTTTTGAAGATCGGCATTGTTATCTCAAAAGAGATGACCTCCTTCACCCTGATTTCTCCGGAAACAAAGCGCGCAAATTCCATTATTTTTTAACCCATGATTTTCCCGCTGTCAAGAAGATAGTCTCTTATGGTTCATCGCAATCCAATGCGATGTATTCCCTTTCGGTTCTTGCCAGGATGAAAGGATGGGAGTTTGAGTACTATGTCGACCATATCGCCGACTTTTTAAAAGATAATCCCCACGGTAACTATCAAGCAGCATTAAATAATGGAATGTTTTTACAGGTAGGTCGGGGTGTCCCTATCCCGACAATAGATAAAGAAGTACTCTTTATTGAAGAGGGCGGCAGGCAGAAAGAATCAGAGTACGGTATCAAATTACTTGCTGAAGAGATCATCGCATGGCAACAAGAGCAAGGGATAGAAAAGCTCAATATCTTTTTGCCCTCCGGCACAGGGTCAACTGCTTTATATCTTCAAAAAAATTGTTCACTGTTCCCTGCTCCCTGCTCCTTAAAGACGAAGGTTTTTACTACACCGTGTGTCGGAGACAGGGAGTATCTCAGGAAACAGTTTTTAGAGCTGGAGGCAGATGAACAGTATCATCCGATGATTTTGACACTGGAGAAAAAACACCATTTTGGCAAGCTTTATAAAGATAATTATAAAATTTGGCTAAAATTACAACAACAGACGGGAGTGGAGTTTGATCTGCTGTATGATCCGCTTGGATGGCGGGTTTTACTGGAGCATATTGGGCTTTTTGAATCTCCGGTTCTCTATATTCATCAAGGCGGTGTTTTAGGGAATGAGAGTATGCTCCCCAGATACCGGAGGAAATTTCCTTTGGTAAGTGAAGAGTGAACAGATAAGGAATAGCATGAAGATATTTTACAGCAGTGATGATACATTTGAAGCAAATTTTGCCGAGCTTTTGGAACGCGGCAAAATGGATATCGAAGGGGTGACCAGTATCGTCAACGGACTTCTTAAAGAGATCAAAGAGGGTGGAAACAGTGCGCTCAGAGCTCAGATAGCGAAATTTGACAGATGGGAGCCTCAAAGCGATGAAGCGCTGATGGTCTCGACGGAAGATATGGCAAAAGCCTATGATTCGATCGATCCGAAACTCCGTGAAGCACTCCATCTTGCCTATGACCGTATCGAGGCATACCACCAGAAACTGATGCCGAGTACCTGGATGGATGAGGATAAAACGGGCTCTATTCTCGGGCAAAAGGTGACTGCTGTAGACAGAGCAGGGCTGTATATCCCGGGCGGCAAGGCAGCTTATCCGAGTTCGTTGCTGATGAATGTGATCCCGGCGCAGGTGGCAGGGGTAGAAGAGATCGTAGTATGTACACCGACACCCGATAACGAGATCAACGAGCTGCTGCTTGCAGCATGCCACCTCTGCAAAGTGACAAAGGTATTCAAAGTAGGCGGAGCCTCTGCGATCGGTGCCATGGCATACGGAACTGAAACGATCCCGAAAGTGGACGTGATCACAGGTCCTGGCAATATCTTTGTCGCAACAGCGAAGAAACTGGTTTACGGTGAAGTCAATATCGATATGATTGCCGGGCCGTCCGAGATCGGTATCCTGGCTGATGAGAGTGCCAGAGAGGACTACTTGGCGATAGACCTTCTCTCCCAGGCGGAACACGATGAGATGGCAAGCTCAATCCTGATCACGACTGACAGTGAACTTGCAAACAGAGTCAGTGACAAGGTAGAGGCGTTCCTTGGAACACTTTCACGTGAATCGATCGCAAGAAAATCCATCGAGGAGAGAGGAGCGATCATCGTGACTTCTACGATGGAAGAGGCGATCGACCTGATGAATGAGATCGCACCGGAGCACCTTGAAGTGGTGACCAAAGATCCGATGAGCCTGCTTGAGAGCATCAAACACGCCGGAGCGATCTTCCTAGGTGAAAATACCCCCGAACCTGTCGGTGACTATATCGCAGGACCCAACCACACGCTTCCTACAGGCGGTACAGCGAAGTTCTACTCACCGCTCAGCGTAGAGCACTTCATCAAAAAGTCATCGATCATCTCTATGAGCAAGGAAGGAATTCGGGAGATCGGTGAAGCATGTGCCATGATCGCCAATACTGAGGGATTGACGGCACACGAGGAGTCTGTAAGGATTCGTCTAAGAGACTGATTAAATTATTTCTTTAAGAGGGGGAATATCAATGGAAACAAAACCTAGTAAAATAGTGATTATCATCAGTGTCATATTGATGGTTATCAATAGTTACTTTGCCTATCTGTTGGGTGGAGGAAGTATAGGGTATGTTGCAGGTTTTGTTTTTGCTTTGCCACTTCTTATTATAGCTATCAGTTCCATCTTTAAAGTATATAGAAATTGGAGATCAAGATGGTTTATTATATTTAATACCATGTTGGTTACTTCCCTGGCAATTTTTGGGAACTTGCTTTCAATGGCTGATAAATTGAAGTAACTTTTCTCTTTTTTTTCCTTTGACCAGGGTGCACTATGTCTCTTTCCCTCCTGAAAAACCATCAATCTTATAGGTTTTATATGTTCATTTTCTTTTTTTCTCGATGCAAGAAAAAAAGAGAAACGAACCAAAGTCAGCACATGCGGTTTGCGAAGCAAAGACTTCTTCAGAAAAGAAAAAAAGTGCAAAAGACTGACGTATAGTTGGACTTACCATTTGATAGTAATAATTTGTATGTTGAAAAAATTTTTGATGTTTCCTTGTCTTGCTATTGAATCTTAATGTATTTAAAAAGCAGTAACCATCTCATGCTATAATAAGCCAATAAGTATTGAAAGGTATATTTCATGAATCTCATCGGAAACATCACCGGTCCATTCAGCTCGCTTAGTGACAAGCTCAAAGAGCAGATCGATCTGGCTATACAGGAGAGAGCTGTATTGGCACTCAAGTCGGAGCTTACCATGAGACACAAGAGCTTTGATGACTATAATGATGAGGAGTTGGAGATCATGCTCTCTGAAGAGAAACGAAAGATAGCGGACTCTCTAAAGACCAAATCCCTGCTGGCAGTTCTGGCACTGCTTGGCATCAGTCTCGTATAAAGGTGCAAATGAATGGTAAGACAGGTTAGATCATTTATACTTTGGACTCTGATCTATCGTTTTCGCAAAAGACTTACGATCGTAGCGGTCCTGCTCTCTATGGTATTGCTGTCACAATGGATCTATGGAGATATTGTTGAGTATCTGCGCCTTTCAGAGAATGTAGGGTATCTTTCGTATGCATTGGCAGGCAAATGGATCGTTATCTTTTCCAATATTGCTATTTCAGCCTATTTGATACTCACTATGTTCCGCAAAGAGGAAAAAAAAGACAAAAAGAATAGATCAAAAGAACAAAAGAAAGAGGAAAAGGCCTTATCCGTAGATACACTGACCGACAGAGAGCGATCTTTTTTGACACGAAAGATACGTTCCAAAGCAGAGATATTAATGGATAAAAAATAAAATTCGATTCTCACAGATGGAAATTTCCAGCGTTTTATATTCAACTTCCTCTCCTTACTACTCAGGAGAGAAACGCAATGGGCGTAAAAGGCCACCGGCTATCAAGACTTTGCCTAACGCTACCAGGATATATTTTCCCCCTCTATTACAGCAAAGAGTATTTGCTATAATGAGAGAATAGAGGAGTGATCATGCATTCAAAGATCATGATAAAAAGAGGGGATATCATCAAAGGGGAGTTGACGATCGTACTATAGAGAATTTTTTGAAAATGAACTGATTGTTAAAAATATTATAGAGGTGAAGTAATGAAAAGAGAAGTGGATGTAGCAGTCATAGGCGCAGGAAGTGCGGGGCTCTACGCCCTTTCCCAGGTGAAAAAGCAGACCAGTGATTTTGTACTGATCAATAGCGGATATCTGGGGACTACATGCGCACGGGTCGGATGCATGCCCTCTAAAGCCCTCATCTATATAGCAGAATACTACCATCAAAAAAAGAAATTTGCGAAGAAGGGGTTGGAAGCTGCTGAAACCATACGGCCACCTCTGCCTAAGATCCTTCAGGATATACGTGAGAAGAGAGACAGGCTCGTAGCTGACACGATCAAAACAAGTATCAGCAAACTGGGTGAAAAACTTATCCAGGGTGAAGCGCAGTTTGTCAACGACCATACCCTTCTGGTCAATGATGAGGCGATCATAGCCAAAAAGATCATAATCGCCACAGGTTCTACGCCTATTGTAAACCCGGAATGGGAAGCTTTCAGAGAAAATATTCTTACGACTGATGAGCTTTTTGAACAGCATGATCTTCCTCCCTCCATAGGGGTACTCGGCCTCGGTGCCATAGGACTGGAGATCGGTCAGGCACTCTCTCGTCTTGGCATCAAGATCACTGCTGTACACTCCAATGAATTTCTTGGAGGTCTCAACGACCCGGAAGTCAATCACGTTATGGTAAAACGCTGTAAGGAAGAGTTCGATATCTGGCTGGGTGGAGGACATGCGACTCTTGAAAAAGCAGGCGATCAGATCAAGATCATCAACGGTGAGAGGGAGATCATCGTTGACAAAGTACTCGTAGCTACGGGCAGGAAACCGAATCTCAAAGGCTTGAAGCTAGAGAAAGTGGGCATCATGCTGGATAAGCACGGGTTACCCAGGTACAATGACGACACGATGCAGATAGAAGATCTGCCCATTTTCATCGCAGGCGATGTGAACAATGACCGTCCGCTCATGCATGAAGCGGCCGATGAAGGACGTATCGCAGGTTACAATACCGTGCACAATATCACTAAGTTCAAACGTAAAATACCCCTCACTATCGTCTTCAGTGATCCTAATATCGCCTATATCGGTAAGCGCTACAAGGAGATAGAGGATCGTGATGATATCCTCATAGGAAGTTTTGATTTCACAAAACAGCAAAGAGCGATGCTGATGGACAGCAACTACGGACTGGCAAGGCTCTATGTAGAAAAAGAGAGTGCCAGGATCGTCGGTGCCGAGATGGTTACACCTTGTGCAGAACACTTGGCTCATCATCTTGCCTGGGCGATGGAACAGGAATTGACAGTTTATGAGATGATGCAGTTGCCTTATTATCATCCTACGGTGGAAGAAGGTCTCTATATGCTTCTGCTGGATTGCGTGAAAAAGTTGGGAAGAAAAAGAGAAGGGCTTTTGGAAGTACCGTTTACAGACGATTAAACAGTGTACTTGAAAACTAATGAAATATCTATTTATGTGATTTTTAAAAAAGTGGCGCGGCGGACGAGGCTCGAACTCGCGACCCCCTGCGTGACAGGCAGGTATTCTAACCAACTGAACTACCACCGCTCCGAAAAAGATAGAACAAAACTAGTTTTGTGAGCCTTCTGCTGAAGAAAACACAGTGTTAACAATCTCTTTTAAACAAAGTTGCCTCTATGGCAAGTTTTTTAGAAGAGACAAACAAACCATAGGAGATTTGCGTTATTTAAATGGTGGTCGCTACAAGACTCGAACTTGTGACATCTACCTTGTAAGGGTAGCGCTCTACCAACTGAGCTAAGCGACCGGTATGACAATGTGAAAATGGTGACCCATCATGGATTCGAACCATGGGCCCACTCCTTAAAAGGGAGTTGCTCTACCAGCTGAGCTAATAGGTCACCTAAAAATAGTGGCGCGGCGGACGAGGCTCGAACTCGCGACCCCCTGCGTGACAGGCAGGTATTCTAACCAACTGAACTACCACCGCATAAAGCTTCCAACTCTTAGAGTCGAGGCTGAAATTATACTTATCTTAAACTTAAAGTTAAGCTAAGTTTTTATGGTGGTCGCTACAAGACTCGAACTTGTGACATCTACCTTGTAAGGGTAGCGCTCTACCAACTGAGCTAAGCGACCGTAACTGTTATATTTGGCGACCCCTAGAGGATTTGAACCTCTGTGTCTGCGATGAAAACGCAGCATCCTTGGCCACTAGATGAAAGGGTCATCTAGATCCAAACAGTCATAAATAAAAGCAACAATGTTGCGTGAGTCTCCCGCTAAGGAAAACTTCAGTAATAATGGTGACCCATCATGGATTCGAACCATGGGCCCACTCCTTAAAAGGGAGTTGCTCTACCAGCTGAGCTAATAGGTCATTTTTACTCGTTCACTTGTGAATAAGTGGACGGAATTATAGCTTAGAATATTTTTAATGTCAAGGGTTTTTGAGAAAAAAATGATCAATTTATTTTTTCTGCCAGCAGCTCAATGGCAAAAGAGGTTGCCTGATCCTGTACTTGATGCCGGTCTCCTTGAAAGAGACAGTGGTGGACTTCATCCTTTCCATCAGGTGTGCGTACTCCTATATAGACCGTGCCTACGGGCTTAAATTCTGTACCCCCGGTCGGACCGGCAATACCTGAGACTGCCAGGGTATAGTCAGAGGCTGCCATCTTTTCCATCCCCTTCAGCATATATTCCACGCACTCTTGACTGACGGCACCTTTGGTTTCCAATATCTCTCTGGGAACTCCCAGCCACTGTTCTTTGATCTCATTGGCATAGGTGACGCATGAGCCGTGAAGGATAGCCGATGAACCCGACACCGCCGTGAAAGCAGCCGCGATCCGTCCGCCTGTACAGCTCTCAGCAAAACTGACGGTTTGGTTTCTTTTACTGAGTGTTTTGATAAGATTTTCAACAATTTTTTCTACATTTTTCATATATGAAGTATAACACATTCTATGCGTGTCTGGAGACCCTTATCTCGACTTACGGTTGCAATATGTGTCTGTAGGTCGGGGTACCCTTATCCCGACAAAACACCATATTAGCAGCCATCATAAACATTTAATTCAATTTCCGGTACAATCACGAGATAATAATCACGAGGCCGGACCTCACTAAGGTGTTATCACAAATGGATTTTAAAGAGACGTTACTCCTTCCTAAAACAGACTTCCCGATGCGCGGAAACCTTCCCACTAATGAACCAAAGAAATACAGTGCCTGGTTTGAAGCGGACATTTATGAACAGATGAAAGCAAAACGTGCCGGTGCTGAGATGTTCACACTGCATGATGGACCTCCTTATGCAAACGGTGATATCCATATCGGACATGCACTCAACAAGATACTTAAAGATATCATTCTCAAGTACAACTACTTTCAGGGGAAAGCCGTACGCATGACGCCGGGCTGGGACTGCCACGGGCTGCCGATTGAGCAGAAAGTCGAAGAAAAACTCGGCAAAGAGAAAAAAGAGGCGATGCCGACAGAGAAGTTCAGAGAACTTTGCAGAGCGCATGCAGCGAAGTTCGTAGATATCCAGAGAGAGGGGTTTAAATCTCTCGGATGTATCGCTGACTGGGATAACCCTTATGTCACGATGGATTTCAAGTTTGAAGCCAATATCTACAGAACGCTTTGCGAGGTAGCCAAGAGAGGTCTGCTGGTTGAGCGTCATAAGCCTATCTTCTGGTCATGGGCAGCACAAACAGCGCTGGCAGATGCAGAGGTCGAGTATGAGGACAAAGAGGATTACTCGATCTATGTGCATTTTGAACTGAGCGATGCGGCCAAAGAGAAGATCGGCGTAGAAGGCAAAGCAGGTCTTGTGATCTGGACGACGACTCCCTGGACGCTTCCGTCAAACACCGGTATCGCGATCAATCCCGAAGAGATGTATGTATTGACGAACGACGGACATATCGTCGCTGATGCGAGATATGACGCGATGATCGAAGAGGGGGTGGTAAGCGGACATGCCAGCAGAAAGCTTGCGGCACAAGAGCTTGAAGGGCTTCTTGCGATCAATCCGCTCAACGGACGCAGTTCGAAGATCGTCCTTGGCGATCATGTCACGATGGATGGCGGTACGGGCTGTGTACACACTGCTCCGGGACACGGAGAAGATGACTACAGGGTAGGGCTCAAATACGGTCTTGATGTGGTGATGCCGGTTGATGAGAGAGGCTGCTACGATGAATCTGTGGCAGGACTTAACCTTCTTCCGAATGCACAAGAGTTTGTAGGGATGCATATCTTCAAAGCCAATGAACCGATCCTTGCGCTGCTTGGAGAGAACCTCCTCAAGCAAAGCAAGTTCGTGCACTCCTATCCGCACTGCTGGAGAACGAAAAAACCGTTGATCTACAGAGCCACCAATCAATGGTTCATCTCGGTAGATGATACGGCAAAAGGCGAAGAGAAGTCGTTGAGACAAACAGCACTTGATGCGATCGAAGGGGTGGCATTCTTCCCGGCTTCAGCGAAGAACAGGCTCAAACCGATGATCGAAGGACGTCCTGACTGGTGTATCTCGCGCCAGAGAAGCTGGGGTGTACCGATCGCATTCTTTAGAAGTAAAAGTACCAAAGAGGTGATCCTGGATGAAGAGGTGCTTGAACATATTGCATCGCTTTTTGATGAAAAGGGTGCCGATGCATGGTATGAAATGGAGATCTCTGAACTCTTGCCTGAAGGCAGCACATACAATCCGGATGATCTGGAGAAGATCGACGATATCCTTGATGTATGGTTTGACAGCGGTTCAACATGGAACTCTGTGATCAAAAGCGGTAACTATGATGCAGGAGAGTACCCGACATCACTATACCTGGAAGGAAGTGACCAGCATAGAGGTTGGTTTCAGTCTTCTCTCTTGCTTTCTTCGGCGATTGAAGGAAAGTCTCCGTATCAGACATTGATCACCCATGGTTTTACGATGGATGCGAAAGGTGAAAAGATGTCGAAATCTAAAGGGAATGTAGTTGCTCCTGACAAAGTGGTCAATCAGTACGGCTCAGAGATCCTCAGACTTTGGGTGGCACTTTCGGATTACCAGAATGACCAAAAGATATCAGATGAAATTCTCAAGCAAACAGCAGAACAGTATAGAAAGATACGTAATACTTTCAGATTCCTGCTCGCTAATGTGGATGACCTGGATAAAATTGTATCCAATGAAGCCTATGGAGAATTGGATCGATGGATCCTTGCAAAGGCAGGTACGGTATTCGCATCTGTGAAAGCCTCTTTTGAGGAGTATGATTTTCTTAAAGGTTTTGCAACGCTCAACCACTTCCTGACCAATGAACTTTCAGGTATCTATATGGATATCTGCAAAGACAGACTCTACTGTGACGCGAAAGAGAGTACAACCAGAAGAGCGGCGCAGTCGGCAATGGCACTCATCGCCAAATCGATGCTGGGGCTTGTAGCACCGGTATTGACCTACACAGCGGATGAGATCCTGGAGTATGCCCCGGAGATCTTCAAAGGTGAGATGGAGAGTATCTTCGATCTGGTCTATACGCCGCTTCCGGTTATGGAGGTACCGTTTGATGTATCGACACTCATGGAGATCAGGGAAGGTTTCTATGAAGAGGTGGACAAGCTGAGAAAAGAGAAACTGATCAAAGCAACGCTTGAACTTGAACTGGTCGGAGAGATCGAAGGCTTTAAGAGCGAGAAAGATATGGAAGACTGGTTCGTCGTATCTGCAGTGAAGGCTGAGAGCACAGGCGAGAAGCTGGCTAGTTTTGAAGTAGCCGGAAAAACATACGCTATCCACAAAGCAACTGCGTACAAATGTCCAAGATGCTGGAAGTTTGTATCACACAGCGAAGAGGAAGTGTGTGCCAGATGTGCAGAGGTAATACGCTGATGTTTGACCTGAGCCGCCCAGTACCCAATGAGGTGATCATCGGGTCGATTGTCATCATCTTCGGGCTGGTCGCTGTTGGTCTGGGCCTCGTGGCGTACTATAAGAAAAAGTTCAACAAGTAGTAAGGAATAAGAGTGATCACATTAAAAGAAGCATTAGCAAAGTCCAAAGAGGAACTTGCAGAGATCAGGGCAGCACTTGAAGAGAAGGCAAAAGCCAGTGACCTGAATGCCTATGTAGGATTTGAGAGTTCGGGCGAAGGTGTGCCTATCCTGATCAAAGACAATATCCAGGTCAAAGGGTGGTCTGTCACTTCCGCATCGAAGATCCTTCAGGGGTATATCGCTCCGTATGAAGCCACTGCGATCAAAAACCTGAAAGCAAAAGGGATGATGGCATTCGGCAGGGCAAACATGGATGAGTTTGCTATGGGGTCAACGACCGAGAGCTCATACTACGGGATCACTAAAAACCCACACGATACAAGCAGGGTACCGGGCGGAAGTTCGGGCGGTTCTGCTGCCGCTGTTGCAGCGGGTATCGCTATCGCTGCGCTGGGTTCGGATACCGGCGGATCGATCCGACAGCCTGCAGCATACTGTGGTGTGGTCGGGATGAAACCGACATACGGACGTGTCAGCCGTTACGGTCTGGCAGCCTATGCTTCAAGCCTTGACCAGATCGGACCGATCACCCAAAATGTGGAAGATGCAGCGATCCTCTATGATGCGATCAAAGGGCACGACGAGAAAGACTCCACTTCTGCGGATTTTGAGATCGAGGATATCGCAAACCATATGAACCCCGACAGAAAACTGACGATCGCGGTGATAGACAACTATATCTCCGAAGCGGACGGTGATGTGCAGAAAGCCTATGCCGATACGGTAAAAGCGCTTGAAGAGGCAGGGCATACGATCGTGCATAAAAATATGCAGAATACCAAGTATGACATTGCCACCTACTACATTCTGGCGACTGCGGAAGCGGCTACAAACCTTGCCAGGTTTGACGGTGTAAGGTATGGTACAAGAGCAGAGTCGAAAACCACAGAAGAGCTCTTCTTCAACACAAGAAGCGAAGGGTTCGGTGAAGAGGTAAAACGCCGTATCCTTCTTGGAAACTTCGTACTCTCCTCAGGGTTCTATGATGCTTACTACCTCAAGGCACAGAAAGTGAGGCACCTGATTCAGGATGAGTTCAACGCTATTTTTGCCGAGTCTGATCTTATCCTCTCCCCTGTTGCACCTTCAGTGGCACCGAAGATCGGGGCGAATGAAGATCCGTTGGAGATGTACAAGAGTGATATGTATACGATCGCGGTCAACCTTGCAGGGCTTCCTGCTATTTCGCTTCCTGTAGCCAAAAATGACGAGGGTATGCCAGTCGGTCTGCAGCTTATCGCCAAGAAATTTGATGAAAAAACGCTGTTTGACGGTGCTATGAGTATGGAAAGAGCCGTAAATTACCAAAAAAGCTAAACTTTCCTGAGGTGAAAGCCGAAGCTTCAGTGAGAGGAATTGATAAGAAGCTTTGCTTTTTATCAAGAAGAAAATAATATATACTATACAGAAAGGATCACACCACAATGAATATCAAAAAAAGAGCCCTGACATTTGAAGACGTACTGCTGGTTCCACAGCATTCGACCGTACTTCCAAAAGAAGTATGCATCAAGACAAACCTCACAAAACGTGTAACACTCAATACCCCTATCGTATCTGCGGCGATGGATACCGTGACAGAATACAGAGCTGCGATCGCTATGGCACACCTGGGCGGTATCGGTATTATCCATAAAAATATGGATATCGAAACTCAGGCAAAACAGGTGACAAAGGTAAAAAAATCCGAGAGCGGCATTATCATCGATCCTATCTATATCGCTCCTGATAAAAGTGTGGCGGATGCGGATGCACTGATGGCAGAATACAGGATATCAGGAGTACCGGTCGTTGATGCGGAGATGAAACTGATCGGTATCATTACCAACCGTGATATGCGTTTTATCACTGATATGACGCAGAAAGTTTCCGATGTGATGACGCCGGCACCGTTGATCACTGCAAAAGTGGGTACGACACTGGATGAAGCATCAAAAATGCTTCAGGAGCATAAAGTGGAGAAGCTTCCACTCATTGATGATAACAACGTGCTTCAGGGACTTGTGACGATCAAAGATATCGAAAAGCGTGAGAGATTCCCAAATGCCAACAAAGATGAGCACGGTCGTCTCAGAGTAGGTGCAGCGATCGGCGTGGGTCAGCTTGACCGTGCCAAAGCACTGGTAGAAGCAGGGGTAGACGTGATCGTTCTTGACTCAGCACACGGGCATTCCCAGGGGATTATCGATACGCTAAAAATGATCAAAGCAGAGCTGGATGTCGATGTGATCGCGGGGAATATCGCAACGGGTGCAGCAGCGAAAGACCTGATCGAAGCGGGAGCGGACGCGGTAAAAGTAGGTATCGGGCCCGGATCGATTTGTACGACGCGTATCGTAGCGGGTGTGGGTGTACCTCAGATATCGGCGATCGACGAGGTGGCACAGGTGGCAAACGCGATGGGTGTACCGGTAGTAGCAGACGGCGGTATCAGGTATTCGGGTGATGTAGCCAAAGCCTTGGCAGTGGGTGCGAGTTCAGTTATGCTTGGTTCGGCGTTGGCAGGTACCTATGAAGCACCGGGCGAGATGATCCTCTTCAACGGCAGACAGTTTAAAGAGTATAGAGGTATGGGAAGTATCGGTGCAATGACCAAAGGAAGTACGGATCGATACTTCCAGGAGGGTACGGCTGCGGACAAACTGGTCCCCGAAGGGATCGAAGGACGTGTACCGTACAGAGGAAGGATCGCTGACGTGATCCATCAGATGATTGGAGGACTGAGATCTTCCATGGGCTACTGCGGCTCAAAAGACATCAAAGCATTCTGGGAGAAAGCAGAGTTTGTAGAGATCACAAGTGCAGGGCTGAAAGAGTCTCACGTGCATGATGTAACGATCACCAAAGAGTCTCCGAACTATTTTTCATAAGTATAAAATATCCAAAGTATAACTTTGGGTATTTCCTTTACTGCTTCATCGTCTGTCTCTATCTTAAAAGTACAAAAAAGTGTAAAATTCGCTTCACTGCAAGCATTCAATAGCTATAATTGACCTATATTATCAGTGAAGGAACTCTAATGAAGCAACAAACCCTTGCGATCCATGCGGGATATAAGAAAGATGAACAAAGAACCATGACAGTGCCGATCTATATGAGTACGGCATTTGATTTTGGTAATGCAGAATTTGCGGCGAGCAGTTTTAACCTTGAGCAAGGCACTGACAATGTTTATACAAGAGTAGGAAACCCGACTTCAGCTGTATTTGAAAAACGTATGGCCGCCATGGAAGGCGGTGCTGCGGGATTGGCTTTGGCAAGTGGAATGAGCGCTATTTTTTACAGTATACTCAACGTTGCAGAAGCAGGTGACAATATTGTATGTGCATCACAACTCTATGGAGGAACAGTAACACTATTCACCCACACACTTAAACGCCTTGGCATTGAAGCCAGAATGTTCAATGTCCATAATCATGAAGAGATGAAAGCACTGATTGATGAAAAAACAAAGTGTATTTTCTTTGAAAGTATTACCAATCCCAGCATCGATGTACCAGATTTTGAAGCAATTATCAATGAGGCAAACTCCCAGGGGATCATCACGATTGTTGATAATACTGTAGCAACTCCTGTGTTGTGTCAGCCTTTGGTTTTAGGTGCTGATGTTGTAGTCCATAGCGCGAGTAAATACACAACTGGCCAGGGGTTAGCAATAGGCGGAATTGTAGTTGAACGGGTAAATCTTGTTGAAAAAATAGCAGGCAATGAGAGATACAAACACTTTAATGAGCCTGAAGTCAGTTACCACGGTTTGGTTTTTTCAGACTCTGTGGTAAGTGGAATACTGTTTACTTTCAGAATGAGAATGGTGTTGATGAGAGATACAGGTGCGGTCATAAGCCCTTTTAATTCATGGTTGTTTATACAAGGTCTTGAAACACTTCCTCTTCGTATGAAACAGCACTCTGAATCTGCATTGGCCATCGCAAAACATTTGGAGGCGCATCCAAAAGTGAAGAGAGTGAATTACCCGGGACTTGAATCAAATCATAATTATGTCATGGGACAGAACTACTTCAACGGGGGACACAGCGGACTGCTTTCCTTTGAAGTGGAAGACAGAGAGACAGCACAAAAGATCGCAGATGCTACTGAGATTTTTTCTATCGTTGCCAATATCGGGGACAGCAAGTCTATCATCACGCATCCGGCAAGTACGACACACCAGCAGCTTTCTGAGCAGGAACTCATCGATGCCGGGGTACCGGGCGGATTGATAAGACTCTCGGTAGGACTTGAGGATACACAAGATCTGATCGATGATCTTGAGAAAGCATTAGGGGCAGTTTGATATTAGGTAGCAATCAGGATATGTACTGTATTAAAGTACATATCTATCTCCTCCTCGATTTAAACGCAAATAGGATAGAATACGCCTATTAAGAAATACCGGTAAAAGCAGTCAATGAAAATCGAAACAAAAATCGCACATTTTAGCAGTCCACTGTATCTTGAGAGCGGGCGTATACTGGAGCCCTATGAGATTGCTTATGAGACATACGGTGAGCTCAATGAAGATAGATCCAATGTGATATTGGTCTGTCATGCACTCAGCGGTTCGCATCATGCCGCAGGAATCTATGAGGGTGACAGAAAAGCAGGGTGGTGGGATGGTCTGATCGGAGACGAAAAAGCGATCGATACGACCAAATATTTTGTGATCTGCAGCAACACGATAGGATCATGTTTCGGAAGTACCGGCCCGATGAGCAACAACTATCCGAGCTATGAACCCTACCGTCTCAAGTTTCCGGTAGTGACGATCAAGGATATGGTAAGGGCACAGATGCAGCTACTGTCAGACCTTGGTATTTACCATGTACGAGCGATCATAGGCGGTTCTATGGGGGGAATGCAGGCGCTTCAGTTCGCCGTGGACTATCCGAATTTTGCGGATGAGATCATCTCGCTTGCTGCTACTTATGCGACACGTCCATGGACGATCGCCTTTAACAAGGTAGCGATGGAAGCGATCCGCAAAGACCCGAGATTTAAGCATGGGAACTATGAGCGTGATGCTTTTAGAGAGGAGGGGCTTGACGGGCTGGCGATCGGCCGGATTGCAGGGCATATCTCTTATTTGTCTCCGGAATCCATGGATAAAAAGTTTGGCCGAAATTATGTAAGTAATGATGGACTTTTTGAACTCTTTGGGCGGTATGAGGTGGAGCGTTATATGGAGTATAACACGGCAAATTTTGCACGGATGTTTGATCCGCTCAGTTATCTCTATATCGTCAAAGCAATCAATACGTTCAATCTCAGCCGGGGGTATGACTCTCTGCATGATGCGATCTCGCGTATCAAGGCCAGGGTGCATCTGATCAGTTTTGAGACAGACTATCTTTTCTTCCCGTGCGAGATGGAGCATATCGCAAAGATGTTGGAGAGAAACGGTCAGCCATACAGCTACAGAGAGGTAGAGAGTGATTACGGCCATGATGCTTTTTTGGTAGAGCTGGATAAGTTTGAAGAGGATATAAGGAGTGTCTTGTCATGAAAAACGAAACTTTTGAAGAGAAGCTGGAGCATTCCAAAGCGTTGCTTGAAAAGCTGATGAAGCCGGATATTACACTGGAAGAGTCGGTCAAACTGTATGAAGAAGGGCTCAATACGATCAAGGAAGCACAGAAACTGATCGAAGAGGCGAAGATCAAAGTCTCTGTGATAGAACAGTCCAATCAAGATGTGAGTGATGAGTAAACAACTTGTAGTCGCCGCACTTCAACTGCCTACACTCGGTATGAATGCAACCAGGCTGGAGTTCTATCTCAAGCAGGCACATCAGCGGAAAGCCGATGTGATGCTCCTTGGGGAGTATGTGCTCAATCACTTTTTTAAAGAGTTCGAGAAGATGTCAAAAGCGATGCTCAAAGAGCAGACGCGCAAACATATAGAACTGTTAAAGAAGTTTGCCGAACAATATGACATTACGTTTATCGCACCGATCATTCTGACCAAAAAGGACGGGTTTCACAAAACTATCGCGAAGGTCACCCCGAAAAGTATTAGCTACTATGAGCAGCAGATACTGCTGCCTTATGCCCACTGGAATGAGAAGAAGTTTTTTTGCAATGATACAACCATGGCCCTCAGATCTCCTATGTGCTTCTCGATCAAAGGGTTCAAGGTAATGGCCATGGGAGGGTTTGAACTGCACTTTGATTACTTCTGGCAAAAGGTGACAGAGAAAAAAGCGGACCTTGTACTTCTCCCGACAGCCTCGACCTTTGGTTCCCATAACCGCTGGAGAGAGATCATCAAGACCAAAGCATTCCTGCATGGCTGTTTCATCTTGAGGGCCAATCGCCTGGGAGAATATCAGGATGAGGATGTCAAGTGGAGGTTTTACGGCGATACGATGCTGGTAAACCCGGAAGGTGAAGTGGAGATGATGCTTGAAGATAAAGAGTCTATGCTGGTTGAGATCATAGAGAAGGCAGAGATAAACGAACACCGTAAAGCATGGGGATTTGAGAGAGAATTGAAAGGACGGATATGATGCAGCAGACGGTAACGCAGGAGGAGTATTTCAATCGTCAGATTCAGCTGTGGGGATCGAGCGTGCAGCAGAGCCTACAGAAAAAAAAGATCGCGGTCATCGGTGCGGGAGGGCTGGGATGCAGCCTGGCCATGGCACTCGGGACATCAGGGATCGGTGAGATACATATGGTCGATTTCGATACGGTCTCCGATCACAACATCCACAGACAGATCGCTTTTACACTTGAAGATGAGGGAAAGAATAAGGCCAAAACGGTAGTCCAGCTTATGAAGAAGAAAAATCCTTTTCTCAAGTCGGCAGCTTTTGAAATGGACTTTGAAGCATTTACGACTATGGGAAATGAGTATGACCTGATCCTGGACGCCACGGATAATCTTCCCACAAGGGCCCAGATCGATAAGTTCGCAAAAGAAACCGAAACGCCCTGGATCTATGCCAGCGTAGAAGAGTTCAACGGACAGGTCTGCTTCTTTGAAGCGTCAAGTTTCCAGGTCTTTAACCTCTCCGACCACAAACCGGGAGGGATCACTGCACCGATCGTGATGCATATCGCTTCGCTGCAGGCAAATCTTGCACTGAGGTATCTTGCCGGGCTGCCTGTGGTAAAGGATAAGCTCTACTATCTCTACTTCAATGGTGAAGGGGAACTGGTCACCCAGAAGTTTGAAATGCCGAAAGCAAATATTGAGTAAAATGAGAAAAAAAGGAGAAGAAAAATGAGAACCAAGTCAGTCTTTTTGCTGCTGCTTTCACTCTTTTTTGTAGGTTGTACGCAGGAGACCCAGAACTCCTTGAGCCGTTCATTGCAGAACTGGACGGGGACAAACGGGGTATTGGATGTCTATGCAGGGGAGAAGCTGGTGCATCGTTTTATCAAAATTGATAAACTCTCTACTGCCTATGGAACGCAAGAGAGTGAGATGAGGCCCTATCGTTACGGATACGGTATCGATGATATCAACTTCAACTATCAAAAAGATCCGGGGGAGCAGAAGGTATATTTCGAATTTTCCGACTACTCTACCTCCTATATCTTTTATGAAAGAAATATGAAAGAAAAAAGTCAAAACCAATAAAACAGAATAGAAAGGATAATCATGATGAAATTGATTTCAACCAAAGAGGCGCCACAGGCTATAGGACCGTATTCTCAAGCGATAGAAGCGAACGGATTTATCTTTACCTCAGGACAGATTGCATTGAGACCTGATGGAACACTGCAGGACGGTGATATCGAACATCAAACGCATCAGGTCATGAAAAATCTTTTCTATGTACTTGAAGCGGCAGGTGCACACTTTAACGATGTCGTCAAAACGACGATCTTTTTGGCGGATATGAATGATTTTGCCAAAGTCAATGAAGTCTATGCACACTATTTCGGTCTGCATAAACCTGCAAGAAGTACGGTTGCTGTAAAAACTTTGCCTAAAAATGTGCTTGTAGAGATAGAGTGTATTGCACTTGCCGGAGCGAATTACACATTCTGATCGTAAAATAAGTTTAGTTTAAAATTAAATTAAAACTTGTTTGGGTATAATCACGAACTTTTAAAATTAGTAGTAAAGGGTTTGCAATGTACGCAATCATTAAAGCAAGTGGCCAGCAGTTCAAAGTAAAAGAGGGTGATATCATCGCTTTCGACAACATGAACCTCGAGCCGAAAGCAGCAGTAGAATTCAAAGAAGTTCTTGCAATCGACAATGGTGAATTAACTGTAGGAACTCCTTTTGTAGAGGGTGCTGTAGTTAAAGGTGAAGTGATCAACGAAGGTAGAGATAAAAAAGTGATCATTTACAAAAAGAGAAGAAGAAAAGACTCTAAGCTAAAAAGAGGTTTCAGAAGAGACTTCACTAGAGTAAGAATTACTTCAATCGCATAATTAAAAGAAGGAGAAGAGATGGCACATAAGAAAGGTCAGGGATCAACTCAGAACAACCGTGATTCAGCGGGACGTCGTTTAGGTGTTAAAAAAGCGGGTGGTGAAGCGGTAATACCGGGAAATATCATCATTAGACAAAGAGGTACAAAGGTAAAACCGGGTAACGGTGTTGGTATGGGTAAAGACCATACAATCTTTGCAATGGTAGAAGGTGTTGTTAAGTTTGAGAACCACACTGCAAAACAAAAGAAAGTTTCTGTAGTACCTGCATAATTCTTTTACTGTCTGGCTTTTGCCAGACATTCCTATCACATTATAATTTTTCCAATCACTCAATCATTTTCATAGAAGCCACTCACCGAGCTTTACAGCTGTAGAGAGAGTAGTTTACAGGTTTTATCCGCTTTTCATTTCACTATTTTTTGATTTTGGATATAATTCTACAATTTATTGAGTATGATGGCAGTTCGAGAAATTTTCACAGATTTAAAAGGTTTTTATAGATGTTTGTTGACAGTGTAGAGCTTACGGTAAGCTCAGGTAAGGGTGGTGCAGGATGTGTTTCATTCTGGACAGAAAAATTTGTAGTAAAGGGAGGGCCTGACGGCGGTGACGGCGGTCGTGGCGGGTCAGTCTACTTTATAGTAGACAACAACACCGACACACTCTCTGCTCTTCGCGGGCGTAACCATATCAAAGCAGAGAACGGAAAACCGGGAGAGGGACGCAAAAAGTATGGACGCAAGGGCAAAGATACGACGATCATTGTACCTCCCGGAACGACCGTGATCGATGCTGAAACCGGTGAAGAGATCTTCGATCTGCTGGAAGAGGGAGAAAAAGTTCTTTTCCTGGAAGGCGGAAAAGGCGGCCTTGGAAATATGCACTTCAAAAGTGCCAGCAACCAGAGGCCAACCTATGCACAGCCCGGCCTGCCAGGGATTACGAAGCAAATCAGGCTTGAGATGAAAATGATCGCGGACGTGGGGCTTGTAGGATATCCTAATGTGGGGAAATCCACATTGATCTCCACCCTTTCAAATGCCAGACCCCAGGTGGCTGATTATGAATTTACGACATTGACACCGAAACTCGGGGTAGTGCATGTAGGGGATTTTGATTCCTTTATGATGGCGGATATTCCCGGCATCATTGAGGGTGCAAGCGACGGCAGAGGACTGGGGTTGGAATTTTTGCGCCATATCGAGAGGACCAAAACACTGCTTTTGTTGATAGATGCAGCCAACTACCGAGAGATGAGATACCAATATGAGTCTTTATTGGTAGAACTGGAACGTTACTCTGAGGAGCTGTCAAAACGGAAGTTTGGCGTTGCGATCACCAAGACAGATACGCTGGATGTAGAAGAGGTGAACAGACTTACCGAAAAGTTTTTGAGTGATATCGGTCTGAGCACGAATAAGATACTCAACAAATTTAAGGCAAATCCGGAATATAGCACATACGGTTTTGAGAAGGACTTTGGAGTAAAACTTCCGCAAAACGAGCCACTTTTTGTGATACCCATCTCTTCGGTAACCCATTTTAATACCGAGGCGTTACGTTACGTCCTGAATGATTATGTAAAGGCAGTGAAAGAAGAGGAGCAGGAGGAGGCTCGATGAGTCGGATTGTTATCAAAGTTGGTTCTCATGTTTTGACAGAACATGGGATGATCGCAAGACGTCGTATGTTGGCACTTGTAGAACTGATTACACTGTTGAAGGCAGAGGGGTATGAAGTGATACTGGTGAGTTCGGGAGCTGTCGCTGCAGGCTATACAAAACTCCCTCTTGATCGCAAGTCGGTACCCAACAGACAGGCTCTCGCAGCGATTGGACAGCCGCTGCTGCTCAAGATGTATCAGGAGAAGTTTGAGATATTTGACCTGCTCTGTTCGCAGGTATTGCTCAGTGCAGATGTGTTTGGGTCGCCAAAGCCGATAGCCCATGCAAAAGTCGCAATAGATACATTGCTCTCTCACGATGTCGTACCTATCATCAATGAAAACGACACAGTGAGTATCGATGAGTTGGTATTTGGCGACAATGACAGACTCTCTGCCCATGTCGCACACTACTTTGATGCAGATCTTCTGGTGATACTTTCAGATATTGATGCCTTCTATGACAAAGATCCCAATAGATATGAAGATGCAAAAAGAAGAAAAGTGGTCAACCATTTGGAAGAAGATGAGCTGAAAGCAGAACATTCGCCAAACAACGAATTTGCAACAGGCGGTATCGTGACAAAATTGCAGTCCGCTGATTTTCTGATGAAACATGACAGAGAGATGTTCCTTGCAAGCGGATTTGATCTGAGTGATGTGAAATCCTTTCTGATCGATAAAGTACATCAGGGTGGAACACTTTTTAGTACAAGGAGATAAGGGAGAGTATGCGTTACAAAATTGTCTATATGGGTACGCCGCACTATGCCAGGGAGATATTGGCAACACTGATTGAAGCTGAAGATATGGAGGTGAGACTGGTGATTACCCAGCCTGACCGTCCTGTAGGCCGAAAGAAGGTATTGACTCCGCCACCCGTCAAGGTCTTGGCAGGGGAACACGGAATAGAAGTTCTTCAGCCAAACAGACTCAGTGATGAGGGGATCGTCGAGGCAATCAGGGTAGAAAATCCCGACTTTATCATTGTCGCAGCCTTTGGACAGCTTCTCCCCAAATCCGTACTTGAAATCGCCCCTTGTATCAACCTGCATGCATCTTTACTGCCTAAATACAGGGGGGCTTCTCCCGTCCAGCAGTCACTGTTGAACGGAGACAAGATAACCGGTGTTACTTCTATGCTGATGGAAGAGGGGTTGGATACCGGTCCGATGCTGGAGAAGATAGAGTTTGAGATTCCGAAAGAGATGAGGCTGCATGCGTTAATGCAGCAGCTGACAGACGATGCATCTATCCTTACGCTTTCTACAATAAGAAATTTCAACCGTATCACGCCAGAACCTCAGAATGAGACCGATGCTTCACTCTGCAAAAAGATCAGAAAGAGTGACGGCGAAGTGGACTTCACTGATGCGGAACCGCTCTACAACAAATACCGTGCCTTTGAAGGTTGGCCAGGCATTTTTGCCGGGAATGGTACAAAATTTGATGATCTGAGTTTGGTTGAGAGTGATGTGTCGCATCATCCTTTTGAACTGCTGGGCTTTAAAGAGGAGAGCATTATCGTAGGATGCAGCAGAGGCGCTGTAAGGATCGGAACGATTCAGCCCGCATCTAAAAAAGCTGTTCCTGCCAGGGCATACTGTATAGGAAGGGGGATTAAAGTTGGAGATTCTATCCTTTGATCTTCTGCCTTCAACACAAAACTACCTTATCGATGCACTCAAGGCAGGGAGGCTAGGTCCGCCATGTGCGGTGATCGCTCTGGAACAGTGTGCGGGTATTGGCAGCCGTGATAACACGTGGAGTGGTGGAAAAGGCAACTTTTTTGCTTCTATTGCCATTTCCCTCGATCAGCTCCCTTCCGATCTGCCTTTATCCTCAGCTTCGATCTATTTTTCCTATATTATGAAAGAGGTACTTCTGGAATATCATGAGAATATATGGTTAAAATGGCCTAATGATTTCTATTTTAATGATGAAAAAGTAGGAGGTACGATCACGAAAAAAGTTGATCAAACTTTGGTCTGTGGTATCGGAATAAATTTGAAAAATGAGCAAAATGGCTACAGGGCCCTTGGCATCGATATCCCACCCGAAATATTATTGAAAAAGTTTCTTTTTGCATTGGATAAATTTCCAAGATGGAAGCATATATTTAGTGAGTATCGGGTAGAATTTGAATTAAGTAGGAGGTTCTCCGTGCATATTGGAAATCTCAGGAAGAGCCTGTCAGACGCTGTCTTAGATGAAGATGGTTCATTATTAATCAATGGTAAGAAGGTGTATAATTTACGATGAGTGAAGTAATAAGTATTGCCAACCAAAAAGGTGGCGTCGGAAAAACAACAACTGCTGTAAATTTAGCAGCTTCGTTAGCAAAAAAAGATAAAAAAGTGCTTCTTATCGATATCGATCCTCAGTCTAATGCAACAACCAGTTTGGGATTTGCCAGAGGAGACTATGAATTTAATGTTTATCATGTATTGATTGGAAGCAAAAAGTTCTCTGAGGTGATACTGAAAACAGAGATAAAAAAACTTCATATCGTTCCTTCCAATATCGGCTTGGTCGGGATAGAAAAAGAATTTTATTCCCCAAAGAAGAAAAACAGGGAACTGATCCTGAAAGAGAAGATCAAAGAGATCGCGGATAGATACGATTATATCATTATTGACTCACCGCCTGCACTGGGTCCGATTACGATCAATGCACTTTCTGCATCGGATTCCGTGATTATCCCTATTCAGTGTGAATTCTTTGCACTGGAGGGGCTTGCGCAGCTATTGAATACCGTAAGTCTGTTAAAGAAAACGATCAATCCCAAACTGAAGATCAAGGGCTTCCTGCCTACGATGTATTCGAATCAGAATAACCTTTCCAAGCAGGTGCTTGCAGATCTGACGCATCATTTTAAAGATAAACTCTTTCACATCAGTAAAAGCAAGGAGTGCATTGTGATCCCGCGCAATGTCAAAGTGGCAGAATCACCGAGTTTCGGTAAGCCGATTAGTGAATATGCTGCGAGCTCAAAAGGTTCCGTGGCGTACAGCGAACTGGCTAATGTGATCATCAGGAACTGAGTATGGCACTGGGAAGAGGACTGGGAGAGATACTCTCAGAGGTAGAAGAAGCTTATGCCAAAGATCTGAGTACGATGGACAGTTCTGAGCTTGAAGCACAGGGTGTAAGGATAGCAGATATAGAGGTTGCGTCTATTTCGCCCAACCCCTTTCAGCCGCGTAAGCATTTTGATGAACAGGCACTCAGGGAGTTAAGCGAGTCGATCAAAGAGCATGGATTGCTGCAGCCTATCGTAGTGATCGAAAAAGATGACGGTTATATGCTCATTGCGGGCGAACGTCGTCTGCGTGCTCATAAACTTGCCGATATCCCTACGGTAAAAGCGGTGATCGCGGATGTGGATATGGATGAGATCAGGCTACGCGAACTTGCACTGATTGAAAATATCCAAAGAGAAAATCTCAATCCGATTGAACTGGCCAACTCCTATGCAGAGTTGATCGAAGTTCATGGTATTAGACATGAGGATCTCAGTGATATAGTCCATAAAAGCCGTTCTCAGATCACCAATACAATGCGTCTGTTAACGCTGAGCGAATATGCACAGAAGCAACTGCTCGAAGGCAATATCTCCCAGGGGCATGCGAAAGTGCTTGTCGGGCTTGATGCGCCGAAACAGAAAAGGATCATTGATACGATCATCGGACAAAAACTCTCAGTGAGAGAAGCTGAAAAAATAGTCAAAAATCATAAAAGTAACCATGATAAAAAATTGAAATCTGAAAGCAAAACTGTACTGATGGATGAGTACAAAAAAGAGATCAGTGCTTTGCTGCCGTTCAGCCATAAAATAAAATCAAAAAGTGTGGAGATTAGTTTCAGCTCGCCACAAGAAATTGAAAACTTTTTATCAATCCTCAAAAAAGCATAATATTTAACCCGCTTCTCATGTGCCAGATGGTAAAATAGCGCGAAATTACATGAGGAGTTTGAATGCTTGACCTACATTTACCGTTAATGTTGTTTGTCCTGGTACTGTTCATCGCCCTTCTTGTTCTTTTAAATAATATGCTATTTCAACCGCTGATTAAGTTCATGGATGACAGAGATAACTCTATAGCAAAAGATTTGGAAGCAGCAAAAGGTTTGAGTGGCAATACCGATGAACTTAACGCTAAAGCAGAAGATATTCTTAGCAATGCTAAAGCTGAAGCAGCAGCGATCAGACAGAAAGCAATCGATGATGAAAAGACATTGGCTGCCAGTAAAGTCGAAACTAAACAGAGTGAGCTTGAACAGGAATATGCAAGTTTCGTTGAAAGATTGGCAAGTAACAAAGCAGAGCTTAAAAACTCACTTCTTTCACAGATGCCTCTTTTTAAAGAGAGCCTCAAAGCGAAGTTTAGTAAACTATAAGGAGGAGTGACAGAGATGAAAAAAATAGCACTATATGCTTTGTTTTTGGTTCCGGCTGTTGTCCTTGCATCGGGTGGAAATGCTGCTGAGAGTCACTACTTCCAGATTACGGGAAGAGAGACAGACTTTGTTCCAAGATTGGTAAACTTCATTATCTTTGCAGGTCTGCTTTACTATCTGTTGGCGAATCCAATCAAGAATTTTTTCAAAGGAAGACAAGGGGGGATCGAGTCTCAATTGAAAGAGATTGAAGAGAAGCTTCAGGCTGCAAAAGATGAGAAGAGAGAAGCAGAAGAGCGTGTTTCAGAAGCAGAAGCAAGAGCTGCTCAAATCATTGAAGATGCAAAAAAAGAAGCAGTAATCCTTGCTGAAGGAATTGCGCGTGCCAACGCTGCGGAATTGGAAGTGATGGAAAAACAGTTCGCAGAGAAGATCAAGCTTGAAGAGAAAAAGTCGGCAAGAGAAGTGATCGATGAAGTTCTGGGCGAAAGTATCACCAATGATGACATTATGCTTGGCGAGTCCAAAGTCGTTGAAATTGTGAAGAAGAAGGTGGCATAATGGAAGAACTGATTGCAAGAAGATATGTACAGGCACTGAGTGCTGTAAGCAGAGATGTTCCAGCAGATGCTGCGTTGCTTGCTACACTCGCAGAAGTGATTTCTGAGAAAAAAGTAATGAACGCATTGACTTCACCGATTATCGCAGCTGAGAAGAAAACAGATATGGTTTTGAAAGCATTGGGTGAGAGTGCCGACAGTGCGATGAAGAACTTCATCAAAATTCTTGGTGAGCATAAAAGATTGGATCTGATTCCGGTAGTCTCAAAGGTTTTGAATAAAGAGCTTCAAAAACAATCTAATCAGTATGAGGGTATAGTAAAAAGTACAAATCTGTTGGATGATGTAGCTTTGGCTGATCTTGAAGTGACACTCCAAAAGTATACAGGCGCAACGGTCAAATTGACTCAGGAAAAATCAGAGTTGGATGGATTACGTGTAACAGTAGAGGATTTGGGTATAGAGGTAAACTTCTCTAAAGAGAGAGTTAAAGAGCAACTGATCGATTTCATCACGAAATCATTGTAGTTATCAAATAGAAAGGAGTAGCAGTGGCAAACAAATTGCAAGCAGATGAGATTAGTTCGATCATCAAAGAGAGAATTGAGAACTTTGAGATTGATGTTGACATCAACGAAGTTGGTAAAGTAGTAGGTATCGCTGACGGTATCTCAACAGTATACGGTCTGAACAACTGTATGGCTGGTGAAGTCGTTGAATTTGAAAACGGTGCAAGGGGGCTTGTACTCAACCTTGAAGAATCAAGTGTAGGTGTTGTTGTACTTGGTAAGAGCGCAGGGATCAAAGAGGGGATGAGTGTAAAAAGAGAAGGTTCACTTCTTAAAACTCCAGTAGGCGATGCACTTCTTGGTAGAGTGGTGAATCCGCTTGGTGAGCCAATGGACGGTAAAGGTGCGGTTGAAGCAGCAGAGCACAGATTTATTGAAGAAAAAGCACCGGGGATCATGGCTAGAAAATCCGTTCATGAACCACTTCAAACCGGTATCAAATCCATTGATGCACTTGTACCGGTAGGTAGAGGACAGAGAGAGCTGATCATCGGTGACAGACAGACTGGTAAAACAACGCTTGCAATCGATACAATCATCAATCAAAAAGGTCAAGATGTAGTTTGTATCTATGTTGCAATCGGTCAAAAACAATCCACTGTAGCGGCAACGGTGAAAAAACTTGAAGAGCATGGTGCTATGGATTATACGATTGTAGTCAACGCTGGTGCTGCTGACTCATCTGCAGCGCAATTCCTTGCACCATATGCCGGTGTAACCATGGCTGAATACTTCAGAGACAACGGAAGACACGCAGTAATCTTCTATGATGACCTTTCTAAACATGCAGTAGCATACAGAGAGATGTCTCTGATCCTTAGAAGACCTCCGGGCCGTGAAGCATACCCAGGGGATGTTTTCTACCTACACTCCAGACTGCTTGAAAGAGCTGCTAAACTTAATGATGAGCTTGGTGCCGGTTCTATCACTGCATTCCCAATCATTGAAACACAGGCAGGTGACGTTGCGGCATATATTCCGACAAACGTTATCTCTATTACGGATGGTCAGATCTTCCTTGAAACAGATCTCTTTAACTCAGGTATCAGACCGGCGATCAACGTAGGCCTTTCTGTATCAAGAGTTGGTGGTGCTGCACAGATCAAAGCGACAAAACAAGTTTCCGGTACATTGAGACTTGACCTTGCGTCATTTAGAGAGCTTCAGGCATTTGCCCAGTTTGCTTCTGATCTTGATGACCACACAAGAGCGCAGCTTGAGCGTGGACAGAGAATGGTTGAAGTCCTTAAGCAAGGGCCATATGCTCCAGTGCCGATCGAGAAACAAGTAGTGATCATTTTCGCCGGGGCAAACGGATTCCTAGATGATATTCCGGTAGCGTCAGTGACTAAGTTCGAGGCTGAATTGATGCCATTCATGGATGCGAAATATGCTAACATCCTTGAAAGTATCAGAAACGAAAAGAAGATCTCTGATGAAACAGAGGCAGAGTTGAGAAAAGCGTTAGAAGATTTCAAAGCATCTTTTCAAGCGTAAGAAAGGCTGATAATGGCTAATTTAAAAGATATCAAGCGTAAGATTTCGAGTGTCAAGAATACTCAGAAAACGACTCGCGCGATGAAGCTTGTCTCTTCTGCAAAACTGAGAAGAACAGAAGAGTTAGCAAAAAGATCCAGAGTCTATGCAAACAAACTTACTGAGCTACTCAATGAGATTGCTCAGAAGTTGCAGCAGAACAATGTGGATGGGTTGGACAATGTATTCTTCAAGGATGCCAGTAATCCAAAAGTAGTTGACATTGTTTTTGTTACTGCGGACAAAGGTCTTTGCGGAGGCTTTAACGCACAGACGATCAAGAGAGTGAATAAACTCTTGGCTGACTATAAAGCGAAGAGTGTAAAAGTTCGTCTCAGGGCTGTAGGAAGAAAAGGGATTGATTACTACAAGTTTAATAATATGGATATGTTGAACGAGGTGGTTGGTCTCAGTTCTGCACCGAATTATGAAGATGCGGCAGCGCTTATCAATGAGATTGCTGATTCTTACGTAAAGGGTGAGACAGACAAGATTGTTATGGTTCATAATGGCTATGTGAATATGATCACTCAGGAGATCAGAGAGGCACAGGTACTCCCGGTTGATCCTTCTGCATTGAAGCTGGACGCTGTTTCAACTTCGGAACTTGAAGTTGAGCCGGATGAGGATGATACCCTGCTTGAAGCATTGGTGAAACGTTATATCGAATATACGATGTATTATTCGCTTATCGATTCACTCGCAGCAGAACACTCTGCACGTATGCAGGCGATGGATGCAGCGACAAGCAATGCAAAAGAGATGGTTAAGAAGTTGTCTGTACAGTACAACAAAGCTAGACAAGAAGCGATTACTACTGAGCTCATCGAGATTATCAGTGGTATGGAATCAATGAAATAAGAAATAAGAGGAGAAGTAATGACAGGTAAAATCGTACAGGTCTTGGGTCCGGTTATCGATGTGGATTTCACAGATTACCTTCCTGAGATCAATGAAGCGCTAGAAACATACTTTACTGTTGACGGTAAAGAGCAAAAATTGGTATTGGAAGTTGCGGCACAGCTTGGTGATCATAGAGTAAGAACGATCGCTATGGATATGAGTGAAGGGTGTGTCAGGGGTCAGGAAGTCAAAGCTACCGGTGATTCTATCAAAGTACCGGTTGGTGAAGAAGTACTTGGACGTATCTTCAACGTTGTAGGTGATACAATCGATAACGCTGGTGATGTGAATGCAAAACAATACTGGTCAATCCACAGAGATCCGCCAGCGTTTGAAGAACAGAGCACAAAGACTGAAGTGTTTGAAACAGGGATCAAAGTTGTTGACCTTCTTGCACCTTACTCAAAAGGTGGTAAAGTCGGACTATTCGGTGGTGCGGGTGTTGGTAAAACCGTCATCATCATGGAGCTGATCAACAACGTTGCGATGAAACACAGTGGTTACTCTGTATTTGCCGGTGTTGGTGAGAGAACACGTGAAGGTAACGACCTTTACCATGAAATGAAAGAGTCAAACGTACTTGACAAAGTTGCACTGTGCTACGGGCAGATGAGTGAACCACCGGGAGCAAGAAACAGAATCGCTCTTACAGGTCTTACAATGGCTGAGTACTTCAGGGACGAGATGGGACTGGATGTTCTTATGTTCATCGACAACATCTTCAGATTTGCTCAATCAGGTTCTGAAATGTCAGCACTTCTTGGACGTATCCCTTCAGCAGTTGGTTACCAACCGACTCTAAGCAGAGAGATGGGTGCACTTCAAGAGCGTATTACATCGACAACAAAAGGTTCGATTACTTCTGTTCAGGCAGTATATGTACCGGCGGATGACTTGACTGACCCGGCTCCTGCTTCAGTATTTGCCCACCTTGATGCAACAACAGTATTGAACAGATCAATCGCTGAAAAAGGTATCTACCCGGCCGTTGACCCATTGGATTCAACTTCAAGAATGCTTGACCCGCAAATCATCGGTGATGAGCACTATGCAGTTGCAACCGGTGTTCAGCAGATCCTTCAGAAGTATAAAGACCTTCAGGATATCATTGCGATTCTTGGTATGGACGAACTTTCTGAGGATGACAAACTTGTTGTACAAAGAGCAAGAAAGATCGAGAAGTTCCTTTCTCAACCATTCCACGTTGCTGAAGTATTTACGGGTAGCCCTGGTGTATATGTTACACTTCCTGACACTATCAATGGATTCAAAGGTCTTATCGAAGGTAAATACGACGATATGAATGAAGCTGCATTCTACATGGTAGGAAATATGGCTGAAGCGATCGCTAAAAACGACAAGATCAACGCTAAGTAATCCTTAGCGCTTGTCTACTAAAGGATAATTATGGAACTTATGAAGCTTGAGATCGTTACACCCAACGGTGTAATATTTGATGCCGAAGTCAAGCAGGTAACGTTGCCGGGCAGTGAGGGTGAATTTGGTGTCTTAGCGCATCACGCTACACTCGTTTCACTACTCGAAGCCGGAGTGATTGTTATCGAGAAGGCTGATTCAAGTGAAGTAGCAGTAGCTATTAACTCCGGTTATGTAAAGGTGGATGAAGAGAAAACCACCTGTATCGTTGATGGCGCAGTAGTAATCTCCGGTGATGATAAAGATCTTACAAAAGCACTTGAAGAAGCAAAAGCGTTGCTCAAAAGCGCTGAGTCATCCAATACGGCTATCGCAACTGCGGTGAGCAAAGTTGAGCAACTTGCCAAGACGCTATAACCGTGGGCTCTCTTTTAACTTATTTCATTGAAAGCAGTGCAATTACAATCTTTGTACTGCTTTTGCTGTCAGCATATTTTATCACAGCATTTTGGGTTTTTTTAGACAGATACTATATTCTGCGTAAGAGAGTAGAGACAGAATCCAAATCTCTCAAAGCGCTCTATACCGGGCAATCCAACAGTGCCCATAGCACCTCTTTGATCTATACTTATCTGTCACGGGTAAATAGACCCAACAAAGCGATACTCGAAGCGGCATCCTCAGATGCAGTACGTGTCTCAACCAAAGGCTTGACGGTTCTTTCGATCATCGCCTCTACTTCACCGTTCATTGGTCTGTTCGGTACTGTAGTAGGTATCCTTGAGACATTTACAAACCTGGGTAGTCAAAACAGTGCCTCTTTGAGTGTTGTTGCTCCAGCGATCTCGGAAGCGCTTATCGCTACTGCTGCCGGTATTGCTGTTGCAATTTTTGCTTATACATTTCATCTTCTGTTGAAGCGTAAAGCATATGAACTCTCATCACTTCTCTCATCACAGGCAGAGGTGATTTTGTCTCAGACTCACGAGGAGTAGTCAATGTTCCAATGGGATGAAGATCCGGATTTGAACATTACCCCGCTGGTCGATGTGATGCTCGTGCTTATGGCGATATTGATGGTGACTGCACCTACAATCACATTCCAGGAGCAGATCACCCTTCCTCAGGGCTCCAAGACGGTAAAAGTTGAAAAGCCAAAAACACTGACGATCCGTATGGACAAAGACCAGAAGATCTATCTTGGCAAGGATACCTACAAACTGGATACCTTCGCAGACGATTTTGTCAATCAGTCGGCCAAACTGGATAAAAATGCTGAAGTCTATATCCGTGCTGATGAACGTCTCTCCTACAAAGATGTCATGTACCTGCTCAAAACCGTCAAAGCAGCAGGATTCGAGAAGGTATCCCTTATTACCCTATGATGGAAAACAGACTACCAAGATATTTGACCGGATCGCTCGCGTTTGGGGTTTACTTCCTTGTCCTTGCTCTTTTGATCTTCTATTTCAATACCAAAACCCGACAAGAGAGCAAGCACTACGTTAAAAAAAATGAAGAGCGTATCCAGGTGGCTTTCGCAACGCCGGAGAAGAAAAAGAGTGATACGCCTCGGCCCAAAAAGCAGCCAACGCCAAAAACAGAGCCGAAACCGAAACCTGCTCCTAAGCCGAAACCTGCGCCGAAACCTGTTCCCAAGCCAAAGCCTAAAGAAACAGTTAAAAAACCTGTAGAGCAGAAGAAGGTGATCAAAGAGAAGGTGGTCAAGAAGGTGATCAAAGAACCGGTCAAAAAAGATCAGAATGTTACCCGGCCAAAAAAAGTGAACAAACCGCAAAGCCTATTTGCCGATATCAGTTCGAGCAGGCCCAAGGAGACGAAAAAGGCGGTGGAGAAGCCGGTAGAGAGAAAACCGAATCTTGACGTAATAAAGGTCAAAGAGAAGAGCAGCGCGGCAGAACTTGTCTCGAGTTCATTGAAGGTTCAGCAGAGCAGTGACAGAGGGGTTGAAAACGCATACCTGGCACAGATCGAAGAGAAACTCAAAGGATGGCCGGCACAGAGTGAGTATGCCGGGGAGAAGGCAAGGGTGATGCTCGAAGTAGAGCCTTCGGGAAGTTTTACCTTCAGAGTGATATCCGCTTCCAGTATACCGGAATTTAACGAAGGACTCAATGCCTATCTCAAACAGCTTCAGCGCTTTGGATTCGGACCGCACAAAGGAAACAGGGCTTATAAGCTTGATGTGGAGTTTATCGCTACGGAGTAGTATGTCCCGTTCCTAACTTCAGTCTGATTGATTTCATTTGATTCTCTTTAATCGTATCTATACTTTAATTCGGAAATATAAAATTGATTCACTGTTGATATGAATGGTTTTTTTAGGTGGTGACTATTGATATCTTAAGCTGGTGATAGGGCGAATAAAGCACTCATGATAGTTATTTGTTGTATTATAGTGCAGGAATACTATTTGAAGAGGGATAGAAAATGGATACAGAACGGCTTCTCAAGTACTTTGACCAAAATACAGATATGAAACATTGGGGTGTGGTCCTGGTCATTTTAATTCTCATGACGGGTGTCTATGCACTGGTCTATCAGACCGGAGGAATTAAATTCGTCTATTCGCATTCAATGTATATTCCTATTTTGCTCTCTGGCCTGGTGTTCGGATCTGCCGGTGGAATTATTTTTGGTCTCATTGGGGGTATTATTCTGGGACCGTTTATGCCGATTGATGTGGAAACTGGTGAGCCACAGGAATCAATCAACTGGCTCTATCGCACCGGCTTCTTTGCTTTGATAGGTTTCTTCAGCGGTGTAGCTAGTGACGCAGCCAGATCCTATGTTAAGAAACTCCAGTGGATATCGTTTCATGATAGATCAACTGGCTTGCCTAATCGTAGTGCACTTATAGATGCGATCAAAAAACTCTCTTTACAAAAAAATTCAGCCGATCTATCCCATCTTCTTATCGCAGTTTCGCTTGAAAACAAGATAGAGCTGAAGGCGGCTTTAGGTTTTGGAGTTATTGAAGAGGCTTTTGTGCAGCTGGCTAAGCGTTTTACCGATCAGGATAAAAGCAACCAAATCTTCTATACGGATACAGCCCAGCTGGTGATCCTGACACGTATCCATCATCGGAAGGCTGAGGATTTCCTCCATGAGATTTCGAATATTTCAAAGGAACCGATACTGCACAACGATATTCCTATACACATTGATACGCGGATGGGTTATGTCATATTTGATCGGATCAGTGAAGAACCGGAAGTCTACCTTCGGAAAGCCGAAGCAGCTTTGACTGTGGCATATCAGCAGGAACTTGATAGTGTCCCCTATACTTCTGATATTTTGAGTTGCACAAAAGAAAACCTCTCTATACTTGGAGAGCTGAAAGGTGCGCTCAGCGAAGGGCAGCTCTCACTATATTATCAGCCTAAAATAGTGATCGCAACAGGAGAAGTTCATGGTGTCGAAGCGTTGATACGATGGCATCATCCAGTACGGGGAGAGATTTTGCCAGATGTTTTTATTTCTCGTGCCGAACAGAGTACTCTGATTGATCTGTTGACTGAGTTTTCTTTGGAACAGGCGATTGATCAGATAAAACGGTGGCAGGAGAAGGGGATTAGTATGCCGGTATCTGTCAACATCTCTCCTAAGAACCTGGTTAAACCCGGTTTTAGCAAAATGGTTCTGCGGCATCTCAATCATTATGGTATCAGTAGTAATATGTTGGAGCTTGAAATCACAGAGAGAGGATTAATGCTTGACATAGAACGCACCATTGAGGAGTTGAACCAGTTGGTCGGTGCACAATTGATTATTTCGATTGATGATTTTGGAACAGGGTATTCATCACTGCAGTATCTACATCGGCTTCCTGTCTCCCTGATAAAGATTGACCAATCTTTTATACTTAAACTTCCAAATGACAAGGGAGCAGCTAATATCGTTGAAGCCGCCGTAACTTTGGCACATAAGATGGGTATCAAAGTCCTTGCCGAGGGGGTTGAAAATCAGCAGATATATGATTATCTGGCTAAAATCGGTTGCGATCAGGCACAAGGATTCTTATTTTCCCGTCCTATCCCTGCCGAAGAGTTTGAAAGATGGTGGATAGCATACAAGAGAAGGCCAACACAGGTGTCATCAATGTAAAACTTTGAATCTATACTTCATAAACAGGACAAAGAGCGATAATTTCTTTCAACTTGTGATGCGCAATCCCGTGGGTTTTTGCAACAGGTTCATTAGTGACAAACCCGCCTGCGACATTGACTCCGCTGTAGATTGCATCATCGCTCATGGCTGCCTCCCGCCATCCCAGACCGGCAATACGTTTGGCATAGTTGATCGTCGCATTTGTCAAAGCTTCCGTAGAAGTCCTGGGGTAGTTTCCGGGTATATTGGATACACAGTAGTGCAGTATCCCGTCCACACTAAAGACCGGCTCCTCGTGTGTGGTCGGCCTGGAGGTCTCAAAACATCCTCCCTGGTCGATGGAGACATCTACCAGGATGGACCCTTTCTTGCAGAGTGAAAGCATCTCCCTGGTGATCAGTTTGGGCGTTTTTGCACCCGTGATGTAAACTGCCCCGATGACAATGTCTGCGACAGGCAGTATCTTTTCAAGGTTATATCGGTTGGAGTAGACCGTGGAGATATTTGCAGGGAGTGTCTCTTCGAGTCTTGCCATGGAGCTTCGGTTTCTTCCCATGATTACTACCTCTGCACCCATACCCGCAGCGACTTTGGCTGCATTTTTTGCAACCGTACCGCTGCCAATGATGAGTACTTTTGCCGGGGAAACTCCGGTTGCACCGCTGATCAGCAGACCGCTTCCATGGTTATGGGCTGAGAGGAAGTATCCTGCAACAAGAGGTGAGACTTCTCCCGCGATCTGACTCATCGGGTCCAACAGAGGAAGCGTTCCTTTCTCCTGAAGTGTTTCATAGGCGATAGCGATCACCTTTTTCTCCTGCAATACTCTGGTAAGTTCCGGTACGGGAGCGAGATGGAGATAGGCGAAGAGTATCTGACCGGCTTTGAGAAAGGGATACTCTTCAGGCTGAGGTTCTTTGACTTTGATGATCATTTCGCACTGAGCATAGATCTCTTTAGTACTTGGAAGAATTATGGCACCTGCTTCAGTGTAGTCACGATCATCAAAACCACTTTTTTCGCCGGAACCTTGCTCGATATAGACCAAGTGGCCACTCGCTATCAGCTGCTCTACCCCCGAAGGGATCATTCCGACGCGGTACTCTCTGGTCTTGACTTCCTTGGGTACTCCGATTTTCATATGCTTGAATTTACCTTATCACCGTTCTGGCAATAGGGTTGGCTCTCAGACGTTCAACCGGGATTGGCTTGGAGGTCTCTTCACAGATACCATAGGTCCCGTCTGTGATCTTTGATAGGGCATGATGGATCTCCCGAAGCTCAGCTACTTGTCGTTCCAATAGCGTTCGGTCATTGTCATTGAGTGTCTCAAGGGATGCAAGATCTTCCATATCATTGATGGTGTCATCCATACTGACATTGGATAATTCGCTTCTGAGCCTTTCTATGTTTTCTTCTGTGTGCTGTAACCTTTCAGTCAGCAACGTTTCAAATTCTTTGAAGTCAAGATCATGACGCTTTTTCATGCTTCCTCCTTTATTGATGTCATTTAGGCTTTGGGTAATGCCTCTTTTTCTTCTGTCCAGTCATTCATGGTTTTGGGAAAGTTTTCCATTTCATTTTCGAAACGGTCCCACTCCGGATAACCTGTATTGAAGGCTGCAACATCCGCAGCGGCCGAATCAGCACTTTCATATTCCCCAAGTTTTTCTTCTTCTATCCAGAGTTCATACCTCATATGCCCGACTTGTCTGATCTCAAATGATCCGATAGATGAATTATAACGATACGTCTGCATCTATTAACTCCTTTCTTTACCATACCATATCATATCATAAGTAGCACCAAAAAAGTAAAAAAGATAAATATTTTTGGGGCAAACAAACCGGATAGATATTTGATAGCATTGTGGCGATATTTTTGCCGATATTTTTAATGCAGATATTAATCTTAGCCTGATACAATATACACAAATATATTAAATACTCAAGGGACGTTCGTGAGACGATTGTTACTTCTATTATTGACCCTATGGTTTACGACAAATCTTTTGGCCGTTGATGCGACACTGAAGATAGAAAAAGATGTTGAGCAGCGTGCCCGTATCGCCTTGGTGGACGGTTCTGCCCAACACCATGAAAAATTTTTCGATATTTTGCTTTCAGATCTGAAAATTTCAGGACACTTTCTGGCCGACAGTCAGCTGTATAGAGGCGGTTTCAGTGATAGTTTTATAGATCCGAAACTCAAAAGCAGGGATTATCTGCTGAAATATAATCTGCTGTCAGGAAACGGAACAAAATTGTATATCCGTCTGCTCAGGGCATCTGACGGTACAGAACTTTATAAAAAATCATACAGTATCCCTAACAGTGCAAAAATACCGTTTGTAGCACATAAAGCGATTAGTGATATTAATGCCTATCTAAAGTATCCGGATATTTCTTGGATCAACCGCTATGTGGTATTTACGCGTTACACCGCTGCAAAAACGAGTGAGATTATACTGGCTGACTATACCTTTACTTATCAAAAACCTATTATACGCGGCGGTTTGAATCTCTTTCCTAAGTGGGCAGATGCCGACCAGAGGACACTTTACTACACTTCGTACAAAGGAACATTGCCGACCCTTTACAAAATAGACATTTATACAGGGAGTAAGAGTAGAATAATAAGTTCGGAAGGAATGCTTGTCTGTTCGGATGTCAGTAGGGACTATAGGAAGATTCTGCTGACTATGGCACCGCATGGACATGCTGATATCTATGAAATGGATCTTTCAACAGGTTCCAAAAAAAAGGTAACGAATTTCAATGGGATCGATGTCAGCGGGAAATACGTGGATGATGAGCGGAATATCGTGTTTGTTTCCAACAGGCTGGGCTATGCCAATGTCTTCAGAAAAGGGGTAGATACCCCGGGAGTTGCACCTGTCGTCTATCACGGTCGCAATAACAACGCCTGTGATGCCCATGACAACAGGGTGGTTTACTCCAGCAGGGAGTCATCAAGCAGTTTTGGAAGAAATACCTTCAATCTCTATCTGACATCTTCACGCGGAGGAGATACAAGGCCCTTGACAACCACGGGGAGCAACCAGTTCCCAAGGTTTTCATCGGATGGTTCGGTCGTGCTTTATATCAAACAGAGCGGGCGTGGCAGCGCGATAGGGTATATCAACCTTGCCAGCTCTCAAAGTTTGCTATTTCCAGTAAGTATCAACAAAATACAATCAATCGATTGGTAAAAGGATAAAAGATGATGAAAAAAATATATATTTCTACAATTGCACTGCTGATGTTCTCAGGGTGTGCACAGAATACACCCGATGCAGGCGGGAACATCGCAGATGCCAACACATTAACGTCGGATACCGTTACACTTGATGAGAACAATATGTTCGAAGACGGGTCGGGTATGAATTACAACAGCAGCAGCGATGGTTTTGCCAGTGTCTATTTTGATTTTGACGGATACAGCATTGCGCCTTCCATGGAGAAGAGGATGAGACATAATGCGACAAAAGCGCAGAGTGCAGGAAGCCGACAGGTCAAACTGGAGGGTAACTGTGATGAATTCGGTACGGATGAATACAACTATGCTTTGGGGCTCAAGCGTGCAAAAGCAGTAAAAGATGCACTAGCAGATCAGGGGGTAGATACCTCCAATGTCGTGATGGTAAGCTTCGGAGAGAGCAGTCCTGTATGTAGTGAAACAACGGATGCGTGTTATGCGCAAAACAGAAGAGTTGACCTGAGGCTGGTAAGATAATTCATGTTCAGACGACTGGTACCTTTTGGCTTTACTGCGATGCTATGCAGTAGCATGGCTCTTCTTGCCGAACCTTCAGTGTATGATATTGACAGAGAGAGTCTCCGTCAGTACTATGAAGAGGATATTTCTGTAGAGGAGGAGAGGGGATCTGGCTCCCCTCAGCCTGCTTTCACCTCCCCTCCGCAGCCGACACTCACCTCCCTGCATCGTCAGTTACAAAGGCAAAATGAGAGAATTGACGGCCTGACTACCCTGGTAGAGGGGTTAAGTGCACAGCTTTTCGAGCTTCAGCAGCAGAGAGGGGGTATTGCTCCCTCATCCAATCCGGAGGATACTGAACTTCTCAGAAAGCTCGGAGAGATGATCGACAAGATTAACAGCAACTATGTCAGCAAAGAAGAACTCCGGCAGATACTTGCCGGAATGGACGGTAAGCCCGTACCGCCGGTTGCCAAAACAATACCGCCGTCGGAGCAGAAAGTACCGCTTGGCGGGCAGGCGAATGCGGATCTCTACAAGGAGGGGGTAAGACTCTTTGGCCAAAAACAGTATGATGAGGCGAAAAGACGATTTGTAATCACGGATGAAAAAGGCTACAAGCCTGCCGCTTCCAACTATTACCTCGGAGAGATCGCCTACTATACCAAGCAGTATGAGGATGCGATCTTCTATTTCAAAAAAAGTGCCGGGTTATATGACAAAGCAAGCTATATTGATGTATTATTGTTGCATACGGGTATATCATTGGAAAATACCGGCAAGAAAGATCAGGCAAAGCTCTTTTATCAAAACATTATAGAGAACTACAGCGGACACAACTCTGCAAAGATAGCAAAAGAGAAACTAAAGAAACTCTAGGAGGAGAGGATGAGATATATTATATTGATAGTTATATCTCTTATTACTCTTCTCTATGCTGAACATCCCCCGCCCCGTGGTATTGCAACATTTCCTATATCAAAAACTTCATTTAAACTGATGACCAAAGATGGTTTTAACACAGTGAATTTAAAAGGAGAGAAAATTATCGTCGTCTCTGTCAGAGAACACGGAAGCGACGGGCGTTTTTATGCCATTGATGAACGTGGAAAGGTGTGGAAGTCCGGTCCTATCACCTCCGGTGCTGAGAAGTACCGGAGCCCATCCGGGATATTTACGATTTTTCAGAAAAAGCGATTTCATATGTCCACCGCCTACCCTGACCCCAGTGGGGTGAACAATATGGACTATATGATGAAGTTTACCCGCTTCGGACATGCTTTGCACAAAGGAAGTGTCGACTGGATGTCCCACGGCTGTATTCATGTCGATCCCAAAGATGTGGTAGCGCTGTTTGACTGGTCGGACTACAGTACAAAGGTTGTGGTGACCCGACACAGCTATATGCCTTTTGCTTTGGGAGATCTACGGGTGGAACGGGTGGAGATAGATAAAGCCGCAATATTCCCATCCAATATCATAGAAGCAATTTTCTCTGCAAAATGATACCTCTGGATAGACATTATAAGCTCATTCTGATCGATATTTCCCTTAAGCATTAGTAAAGTTTGCTTAGTTACAATACATGCAAATTAATATGAGGAACGTTTATGACAATTACAAATGAAAACTGCGTTGTAGGTATCGAATACGAAGTAAAAGAAGCAGGAACAACTGAAATAGTGGATAGCAATAAAGGCGGAGAGCCGCTGGAGTTCATCATCGGAATGGGACAGATCATTCCCGGTCTTGAAACTGCACTTGTCGGTATGAAAAAAGATGAGAGCGGAGATGTCCTGGTCAAAGCTGCAGATGCATATGGCGAAGTGAACCCTGAAGCGCAGCAGACATTGCCAAAAGATCAGTTTGAAGGTATCGACCTTGTCGAAGGCATGACACTTTACGGCCAGGGTGATGGCGGACAGACAGTACAGGTAAAAGTAAAGTCTTTTGACGATAATGAGGTGACGATTGACTTCAACCACCCGCTTGCAGGAAAAGATCTGATGTTCTCCGTAAAAGTACTGAGTGCAAGAGAAGCGACTGAAGAAGAGAAGGCTACCGGTGTTGTAGGCGGTCAATCTCACGGTAACGGAAGTTGCGGATCAGGATGTGGCTGTCACTAAGAAACATCTTTCTGCACCTGCCAAGAGCAGGTGTATTCCTTCCCCCCTTTTTTCTTTATATCATTTTCTCTTTGTTCGTACTTGCCTGCACCCCACAAAAAAGATAAAATTCGCTGCAAGGAGTAACTATGAATATAAAACCTGATTGTATCGTCTGTCTCATGAATCAAGCATTGAAAGTTTCCCGTCTTTTGGAACTTGATGATGGGCAAAGCAAAAAGGTGCTGGATGCGACAGCGAAAATAGTTCTGGAACATGATATGGATGTGACACCTCCGCAGATGGCTAAGGTCATCTATCGTTCAATCAGTGAGATCACCGGATTGGATGATCCTGTGGCTGTTTCTAAAAAGCAGGCTACTAAGCTGGCTTTGTCTGTGGATAAAAAAAGGATCCGGTCGATTGATGATGCGATTAAGTTTTCTGTAATCGGGAATGTGATCGATTTCGGTGCGCAGGAACAGTTTGAACTTAATGAAATGATTGCAGCGTATTTTGACTATCCTTTGGCTATCGATAACAGCGGAGCTTTCAGAGAAGAATTGGAAAATGCCAAGGAGATGGTGATCATCGGAGATAATGTAGGTGAGCATATCTTTGATCAATGGCTGATAGAGAAGATCAAAGAAAGATATGATGTGCATGTATACTATTTTGTCCGGGGGATCCCGATCATCAATGATGTGACGCTCAATGAGACTGAAACGCTCAAGAGATATGCAACGGTCATAGATACCGGTGTTACTACACCGGGATATGATCTCTCGCTGGCGAGCAAAGAATCTCTTGAAATCTTTGAAAAGGCGGATATCGTGATCTCCAAAGGGATGGGGAACTTTGAAAGTCTCTATGGCGAAACCACGCGGAGTATCTATTATCTCTTTATGGTGAAGTGCAGTGTCGTGGCAGCAGAGATCGGACAGCCGGTGAAATCGATGATCTTTAAAAGAGGATAACCAAAAGAGGAAAGTATAGCACAAAGAGCGGATATGCTCTTTGTGGGATGAAAGAAGTGAAAGGTTATTTGATTGGGGCATTCTTTGGATTGTTTGCTTCAGCAAGTGCTACCAGGCCGCCTTTGAGTACATGTACTTTGCCAAAACCGATCTGCTGCAGTCCCATCGCCACAATCGTAGCACGTGTCCCTGAGTGGCAGACAATGATAATCGGCTGGTCTGTCGGAAGTCTGTCAAGATTGGCTTTTTCGAAAAGGTTCTTGACCGGGATATGCATCGCATTCTGTGAGGAGACGGATACGACCGCATTCTCTCCCGCTGTTCTGACATCAAGGAGTGTAAATTTGGCTTTTTCTTTGAACATCTTCATCACCTCTTCACCCGTTGTAAAGAGTTTCGAGTCTGCACAGGCTTTTTGTGTCATATGCGAATAGAAAGCATCCAGGTTTTCCGCCTTTTTCGTATCATAGGCAGAGGCATTCAGTGCAAATAGTGCAACAGCAAGAGCAGAAATCACATATTGCTTTAACATTCTATATCCTTATAATAATTATTTTATGAGATTATATATTTAAAACCTTAATAGCGCTTTAAATAAAAATCACTATCAAAATGATTGATTTGGATGAGAGAAAAGCGTAAGTCATCAGCGCATAATCTAAAAATGGTAAAATTACGAAATATTATTTATAAGGATATTCATGTCAGTTAAATGTGCATTTTTATTTCCGGGACAGGGGTCCCAGGCTGTCGGTATGGGGCAGGACTTTTTCAATAACTCTGAAGTAGCAAAAGAGATAGTCGCGGATGCCAGTGAACGTACGGGTATCAACTTTGAGGAGCTACTTTTTACAGAGAATGAGATGTTGGAGAAGACAGAATACACCCAGCCTGCGATTCTTCTGGTCTCTGCGATCGCACATAGACTGTTTGAAAATGAGATGCCGATCAAGCCTCACTATGCGATGGGACACTCTCTTGGTGAGTTTTCTGCTCTGGTAAGCGTAGGAGCAATCGATGCGATCGATGCGGTAGAACTAGTGAATCTTCGCGGTAAGCTGATGGCTGAAGCATGTGCCGGACAGGATGTAGGGATGATGGTCTCTCTCGGACTCTCTGATGAAGTTGTGGAGGGTATTTGTGCGGAACAAAGAGAAGCGGGGATGAAAGTGTGGCCGGTCAACTACAATGCTGAAGGCCAGATCGTGATCGCCGGAGTGAAGTCTGATCTGCAAAAGCTTGAACCGATCCTAAAGGAAGCAAAAGCAAAAAGAGCAATGCTGCTTAATATGTCAGTAGCGAGCCACTGCCCGCTTTTGGAAGCTGCTACGGCACCACTGGCTGAAAAACTGGCAGAAGTGCTTAGAGATGAGTTCCATGCTCCGGTAGTTTCCAATGTTACCGCTGAGTACTATAGCTCCAAAGCCGAAGCACTTGAACTTCTGCCAAAGCAGTTGACTTCACCGGTACGCTATAAACAGGCGATCGCCAAGTTTGATGATGAGGTGGATTGTTATGTGGAGTTCGGTCACGGCGGTGTGCTCAAAGGACTCAACAGAAAAGCGACGACAAAACCTCATTTTGTGGTTTCGGATATGGCATCACTGCAAGTGGCACTTGAAGAGATCAGCAAGCTGAACGAACAGTAATAAGGATTTTAATGCCCCGGAAAATTGCTATTATGGGTGCGATGCCTGAAGAGATCGCACCGCTGTTGGAAAAACTTGATCATGTCACGACATGTGTCTATGCGTCTAATACCTATTATGAAGGAACCTATAAGGGCAAAGAGGTTGTTGTCGCCTACTCAAAGATCGGAAAGGTGTTTGCTACCCTGACAGCAACGGTGCTGATCGAGAAGTTCGGGTGTGATCTGCTTCTTTTTAGCGGTGTGGCAGGGGCGATCAGTGAAGAACTGGCTATCGGTGACCTGATCATCGCTGACGGGCTCTGCCAGCATGACCTGGATATCACGGCATTCGGTCATCCGCACGGGTATGTTCCCGAGGGGGAAGTCTGTATCCCTACAGATGTAACGCTCAGAAATATCGCCAAAGAGGTTGCAAAAGAGAAGTGCTTAACCCTGAAAGAGGGTGTGATCGCTACAGGTGACCAGTTCGTAGCAAACTCTGAGCGCAAAGAGTGGATCGGTAGGACTTTCAATGCCCATGCCCTGGAGATGGAGGGTGCATCGGTGGCGGTGGTATGCAGTTCACTGAATGTACCGTTCTTTATCATGCGTGCAATCAGCGACAGTGCGGATATGGATGCCGGATTTGACTTTGATGCATTCCTGGAGAGTTCTGCAAAAGTCTCAGCGGATTTTGTGATCAGCATGGTCGAAAAGATAGAGGTATAAGTTGGGTAGAAGAGACGAATTCCCGATCATTCCGATGAGCAAAAAACTGCTCAAGGTCATCGGCAAGACCAATGCAGAGTTCAGGCTTATCGGTGAAGGCGACAAGGTTTTGGTAGGTTTAAGCGGGGGGAAAGACTCGCTGGCACTTGCCCATGCGCTGAAACATATCCAGCGCAATGCGCCATTTGACTTTGCGTTTGAAGCGTGTACGGTAAAGTACGGGATGCCCGATGAGCACTACGACTTCCTCTCGGCACACTGCGAAAAGTACGGTATCAAACATACGGTCTATGATACCAATATCTTCGATGTCAGCCAGGATGCGATCCGTGAGAACTCCTCTTTCTGTTCCTACTTCTCCCGTATGCGTAGAGGAGCGCTCTACAGTTTCGCAGAAGAGGGTGGTTTCAACAAAGTAGCTTTGGGACACCACTTCGATGACACGGTAGAGAGCTTCTTTATGAACATGTTCTACAACGGTTCGATGAGAGCACTGGCCCCGATCTACAAGACAGGCAGGGGTTTCCACCTGATCCGCCCGCTCATCCAGGTACGAGAGTCGCAGCTGCGGGGGTTTGCCATGGACAACAACCTGCAGGTGGTCGGTGACGAAGCCTGCCCTGCGATGCTCAAGGATGTCAAGATGCCGCACGCCAGAGCATCCACCAAAGTTTGGCTGTCCGAGCTCGAAGCGAAGAATCCCGATATCTTCAAAATGATCAAGGCCTCGTTCAAACATATCCATGACGATACCTTCCTGGACCCGGAACGTTGGGATAGGGACGATATAGGAAAAGAGAGCTAGTCTCTTTTTCTGCTGATAATACAATATTTTTACCTTTTCTTTTTGCTTACTACTAAATAAAATCCGTTATAATTTATCAACTATATTTAGGATAGAGAGGTCTACATCCACGAAGAACAGGCAAGCCGTTATGAAATGCATCCAAGAGATGAGCATGGTGAAGTGTAATAGGATGATGCTATCTTGTGTAAAAGGTGGGTTTTACCCACCCTACAGAGAATGTGAGAAAATTAACTGTCGAATTCATGTAGGGTGGGAGAATCCCACCAGAAGGTTAGTCTATGCCAAACTATAAAAGACTTTTTTTAGATGGTTACAGCTATTTTTTGACGGTTGTGACACATCAGAGAAACCCGATATTGATCGACAATATTGAACTTCTTAGAGAAAGTTTTCGCGTTAGTAAAAGTAAATATAACTATGAAATCGATGCGATAGTGATAATGCCGGATCATTTTCATATGATTGTTACGCCAGTAATATCAACGGACTATCCCGATATCATCAAAACGCTTAAACAGCATTTTTCAAAATACTGTGATGAAAAGTATTATCAGCATCTATATCAGTCAAACAGTCGAAATGCAAAAGGCTATAAACCTATCTGGCAAAAACGTTTTTATGAGCATACGATACGTGATGAAAAAGATTATCAAATACGATTGGATTATATCCATTATAACCCTGTGAAACATGGGTTGGCAGGTCGAGTTTCCGATTGGGAGTTTTCTTCATTTCAAAAGTTTGTCGAAAAAGGATATTATGACAATCATTGGAGTACTTTTGATCAAAGTATTGATTTTGAATAAACATAAAACGTTTGGATGGTGGATTACATCCACCCTACGAAAAACTGATTTATCAAAGCAACCTTTTTCTAAATTGATTCGGGATATTTCTGAGGAATTAGGCTTGATATGAAATATTGCTATAATTCGCAAAACAAAAAAAGAAGTCAGATATGAACACATTCTCAAGCACAAAGTCCGGTCGCATTGACAAAATACTTGCTGAGACACTGGATGTCAGCCGTAACCAGATCGAAAAGCTCATTAAAGACGGACTTGTCTCGGTCAATGGCAAGAGCATCACCAAGCCCAGCTTCAAGGTAGAAGAGGGTGATGAGATAGAGTATGAGTTCAAAGAGGCGGAGAAGCGCGAAGTGGCACCTGTGGACTTTGATGTCGAGGTGATCTATGAGGATGCGTATTTGATGGTCATCAATAAACCTGCGGGGCTTGTGGTGCACCCGGCACCTTCGGTCAAAGAGCCGACTTTGGTAGACTGGCTGATACAACGGGGGATATCACTCTCCACGATCAGCGGAGAGGAGCGCCACGGGATCGTGCACCGTATCGATAAAGAGACGACCGGAGCACTCGTGATCGCCAAGGACAACAAGACCCATGAGAAGCTCAGCGAACAGCTGCAGGACAAGAGCATGGGGCGCTACTACCTGGCTCTCATCGACTATCCGCTCAAAGAGGATACCATCGTAGACAAGCCCATCGGACGCAACCCGAACAACCGTCTGAAGATGGATGTCGTACCGCATGGTAAAGAGGCAAAAACAGCCTTTGTCAAACTGGCGCAAAGCAGGGCGGATACAGAACTGATCGCTGCCAAACTTTTTACCGGACGTACCCACCAGATACGTGTGCATCTGGCAACATTGGGACGGCATATACTGGGGGATCATTTATACGGCTTTAAGAGCAAACGGGATAGAATTTCACGCGTGAAGCTGCATGCATATCTGCTTTATCTGACACATCCTGAAACGGGAAAAAAGATGGAGTTTGTCGCCCCGCTTTTTGGAGATATGCAAGCGTATCTGGCGAAATATTTTGATGAAAGTGAAATAGATGAGAAGATCGATCCTCGTACTCTTGGCGACCGTTTTACTGGGCTTTAACGGCTGCAGCGGTGTTGTGCAGAGTATCACGGTGTATGAGAGTGATCCCTCTTTGTCAAAACTTCGGGATCTCAAGGCTCTTCCGCAGAGAAATGCTATCGGTTTCGAGTGGGCAAAGATCACAGACAGCAGAGTGCGTGGGATCAATATCTACAGAAGTTTGGAGGGAGAGGAGAAGCATATTGCCACGATCTCCAATGCCTATGCCACGCATTTTGTAGATACGCAGGTTAAACCCGGCCAAAGTTACCGCTACACTTTTAAGACACTGCGTTTTGGAAAAGAGGCTACATCTGGCGTACATATCAAGGCTTACACTTTGCCTCCGCTTCAAAGCGTCCCATTTCTTAAAGCCTATAAAGCAGGGGAAGGAGCAGTAAAACTGCTCTGGAACCCCCATAGTAATGAGAGTATCAATGGCTATATCATCGAGCGTTCAGTGAACGGAGATGAATGGCGCTATCTCGCCCAGGTCAAAGGAAGAATCATGGTAGAGTATATCGATACCTTTGTCAGGCAGGGGCGGGAATACCGTTACCGTATCATTGCCAAGGGTTACGACGATACGACTTCGAGGCCAAGTCAGCCAGCACAAATCAGACTCTAAACACACAAGGAAAAAGATGCCACATATTAAAGTCAAACCATTTGACAGCGCTATCGTAGAGATGCAGATACCTGGGAGTTCGTTGCTTACCTTCCGTGCAAAAGCGATAGGCGCCGACGAAGAGTTATGGGGGGTGGAGTACGCAGGTGAAGAGTTCCTGCTGCAGTACAAACCTGAGAGTAACGGTGCCGCACAGCTCAAGTACGATAAGGTTACCAGGCCGCTGAAGGTCAATCTTCTCAAAGAAGCATTGGCAAAAACAGCCGAGGAGCTGAACCTTGAGATCGTGAGTTCCAATATCGCGATCTCTCATACGAAAGCGCCGTTGGCTTCGGAATACTTCAAAAAGATAGAGGATTTTGAAACGGTAGTATACCCGAAAGAGAAGCTCTCTGTTGAGGTAGGGTTCGGCAGCGGGAAACACCTGCTCTACCAGGCAAAGAAAAATCCCGATACCCTCTTTATCGGGCTGGAGATCCATACTCCTTCTGCGCAGCAGGTGCTCAAACAGATAGAACTGCAGGGGCTGGACAATATCTGGGTGGTCAACTATGACGCAAGGCTCTTTCTGGAGATGCTGCCTTCCAACAGCTGTGAACAGATCTTTGTGCATTTCCCTGTACCGTGGGATAAAAAGCCCCACAGAAGAGTGATCAGTTCGAGTTTTCTCGAAGAGTCGATGAGGGTACTGCGCAAGGAGGGGAGACTCGAGCTACGTACGGACAGTGACAACTACTTCTGGTATGCCCTGGAGACTTTTTTTGGGGAAAGTGTACCGAAAACACATGTGGAAGTGCGCAAGAATGAAGCCCTGGAAGTGACTAGCAAATATGAGGCACGATGGCTCAGGCAGGAGAAGGATATTTATGATGTTTATGTAAAGTGCCTGACCCATTCTGAACCCAAGACATTGGAGATCGATTTTAATTTTAATGGTGTAAAATATAGAGAAGGTATAGAGGAAAAACTCTCTAAAACAGCGATGGTCTTTGATGGGTTTTTTATACACTTTGAACGTCTTTTCAAGATCGGTGATGAAAAACTGTTGATCAAGTGTGCATTCGGAAGCTTTGACAGGCCTGAACATAAGTATATACTGATGGGCAAGGAGGGGTGCAGATATTTTGCATCCGTGCCGGTGAAAACCATGGTGAATTACATGGCGCATCAAAAAATGAGAGAGATCTTTTTAGAAGGAGAGTTAAGTGTCTAACGTTATCAATGCCTCCAATTTGACATTGACGTATGATCATGGCAGAAAAGAGGTGATTACAGATGTCAACTTTACCGTCAAAAAGGGGGAGTTTGTTTTTATCACGGGTCCCAGCGGATCGGGAAAGTCGACACTCCTCAAATCACTCTACGGAAGGATCAAACCGACGTCGGGGAACCTTGTGGTCGGCGGAGTGGACCTGGCGCATGTAAAGCCCTCAAAACTTCAGGAGCTCCGTACCCATATGGGGATCATATTTCAGGATTTTAAACTGGTTAATGAGTGGACGGTGGCGAAGAATGTCGTTCTGCCTTTGATGATTGCCGGGTACTCTCTTGATGTGCAGAATACACAGGCTCACCGGTTACTGAAACATGTCAAACTGAGCGAACATGCAGAGAAGTATCCTCTTGAGCTGAGCGGTGGGGAGCAGCAGCGTGTCGGTGTCGCAAGGGCCTTGGCAAAAAATCCTGTGCTGATCCTTGCGGATGAACCGACGGGAAACCTTGATGACTACTCATCCAATGTGATATGGGATCTGATGGAAAATGCCTGCCAGCAACTTGAAACCACGGTACTGGTCGTAACACACAAAATACCTCAGGTTTTCTCATTGCCATACAGACACTTTATTATCGAAGGCAAGGGTGTATATGAAGTACATTAAAAATCATTTGATGTTTATATTTCCTTTGATGGCGATCTTGCTGGGTATCGAGTTCTATCTGGTCTTTGATCGTACTACTGATACTTATGAAAAAGGACTTCAGGAAGGGTATTCGATGCTTGTAGTGACAAAAGAACCTATGAAGACCGATGCGTTCCGGGCACTCAATAGACATATCAGCAAAAGCGAAAGCATAGAACGCAACAGTATCGTCTCCAGGATAGCCAAGGGTGTGACAAAAGAGGGTGAAGCAAAGATCTTAAAGTCATTGCCGTATTTTTACAATGTGCATCTCAATGAGTATATCAGTACCGGAGAACTGATCAGAATAAAAGAGGACCTGGAGCTCAGTCCGCTTATCAAAAAGGTCGAAACATTTGGTAGTAATTATGAATCAAACTACAGACTGTTCAGTTTTATCAAGTTCACGTTAAAGATCTTTATCGGATTTATGTCAGTGGTGAGTCTCTTCTTGATCATGAAGCAGATGGAGATATGGAAATATGCACACAAAGAGCGTATGCAGATCATGGAGATCTTCGGTGCGCCGTTAATGTTACGAAGCGGTGTACTGTTCAAGATCGCGATCATCGATGCGATCGCTGCCGCATTGATCGTCAGCAGTATCTTCCTCTATCTTAAATTTTATTGGGCTGTACACAGCGGTATAGAGATCATGATACAAAACAGAGATTATCTCTTTAGGATCACAGATATAGGTATTTTGTTGGCCGCTGCGTTGTTGATAGTGATCATTTCAGTCTATTCGGTCGTATACAGTACCAAGGGAGTAGAGGAGTGAGACCATTTATCCTTTGGTGCTTATTGACCTTTACCTTTCTTTTTGGCGCTTCTACGGTAGAGAAGATCAAAGACTCCAGGCAAGGGTTACAGACCACTTCAAGCGAGAAGAAAAAAACAAGCAGAAAACTCGAAAAGATCGCTAAAGATATCAAAAGTGCAGAAAAAGAGATGGCACAGTTGGAAAAGAGGATAGATCTGCTGAAAGCCGATGAGGATAAAACCGAAAAGGCCTATACTCAGTTGAAGCATGAGTTGGCTGAGGCGGAGAAGGAACTGGGGCAGATCAACAGTACGATCAAAAAAAAGCAGGAAGCTTTTTTATCATTGGCAACTGAGCAGTTCTCCGTGATCTTTGCACTGCAGCAATCAAAGATACAGACCCGTGAATCCGTCCTCTCTTATGAGGTCTATAAAGCATATGAAACATATAACAATGAGGAGCTGCGATCACTGAGAACAGAGATCGTCAGCTTGGAGAAAACCCAGAAAAGTAAGCGTTCTTTACGTGATAATACAAAAAGATCTCTCTCTGATATCATTGCCAAACGTAAAGATTACGACCAAAAGAAAAAAAAGAAAGAAGCCTATGTTAAGCGTTTGATGGCAGATGAAGAGAAGTATCAAAAAAGGCTCAACGATATTGTGGACAGACAAAGTATGCTTCGTGATACACTCGCAAAGCTCAATATCTTACGTCAAAAAGAGGTAGAAAGGGCAAGACGTGCCGCGGAAGCCCGAAAAGAAGCGATACGTTTGGAAAAAGAGCGTAAGCGAAAGATCAGGCTTGCCAGGGAAAAAGAGAGAGAAGCAGAACTTGCTCTTTCAAAAGCGCAGACCAAAGAGGCGAAAGCGGCAGCAACACTGGCAGCGCAAGAAAGTAAAAAGAACCGTATAGCAGCGGAAAAACAGAGTGAAACCGTAAGGAAAGTACACTCTTCTTATAAAATAGCCAATACCTATGCCTACAGGGGAAAAAAGACGATCTCTCCTATCCGCGGTGCAAAAGTACTCAAAAAGTTCGGAACGTATGTTGACCCTGTCTATAATATTAAGATCTATAATGAATCCATTACGCTTCAGGCACCACGTCAGGATACAAAGGTCCAAAATGTACTGGATGGGAAGATCGTTTATTCAGGCAGCACCAGTATGCTCGGGAAAGTAGTGGTCGTAGCACATAGCGGAAAGCTCCATACTGTTTATGCAGGGCTTTCGAAGATCGCGCCGAATATAAAAAAAGGGCGTAAGATAAAGAAAGGATATGTCGTAGGCAAAGTAAACAGCAAACTGATCTTCCAGGCGACAAAAAATTCCAAACATATCGATCCATTAAGGCTCATCACTCTCTGATGGACATGAAAGGAGAGTTGCTCTGAGGTTTAAACCCAAACTAAACCTCTTTTGGATATAATCGCGAAATTCTATAAAGGGCTACGAGTGGCAAAACGAGTATTGGTAAAGTTTTCTGGTGAAGCATTGGCTGGTAAAGAAGGGTATGGTATTGATACTCAGATACTAAAATTTATTGCAAGTGAGATCAAATCACTGATCGATGCCGGTATTCAAGTCGGAGTCGTGGTCGGTGGCGGAAACATCATTCGCGGTGTAACTGCCGCATCGGATGGTATCATCACGCGTACAAGCGGTGACTATATGGGGATGCTGGCAACGGTAATCAACGGTGTGGCGATCCAGGAAGCGCTTGAGCATATCGGTGTTGAGACAAGGCTTCAGACTGCAATCGATATGCAGGAGATCGGCGAGGCATTTATCGTAAGACGTGCGAGACGCCATCTTGAAAAGGGCAGAGTCGTGGTTTTTGCGGGGGGTACAGGGAATCCATACTTCACAACGGATACAGCTGCGACATTGAGAGCATCGGAGATCGGTGCTGATATGTTGATCAAAGCAACAAAAGTGGATGGCGTATACGATAGAGACCCCAACAAATATCCTGATGCGGTAAAACTTGATACAATCAGTTATGACAAAGCACTCGAGGATCATATCAAGGTGATGGATGATACGGCGATCGCACAGGCAAAAGACAACAAGCTGCCGATCGTAGTATGCAACATGTTTGAAAAAGGCAATCTTCTAAAGATTATAAACGGCGATACAAGTCTCTGCTCGGTTGTAAAGTAGGGATCAACGAGTTGCTCAGGCAGAAGCGTCATCAAGAGTGAAAGGATAAGAATGAGAACAGAAGTATTAACGGCAAAAGCACTGGAAAAAGTAAACCATGATAAATACCTTTTGGCGAATGCAGTAGGTAAAAGAGCTGAGGCGATCGCTAATGGGGCAAAACCGAAAGTAGATGCAGATTTGAAGAAAATGAAAGCAACAGATATTGCACTTTTGGAGATTGCTGAAGGTAAAATTGAAGTTCATCTAGAGGAGTAGGCCTCTTGAACGCTTTTTTGGAAAAAGCCAAACATATCAATACGATTGAGGAGGCGGAATCTTTTCTATGGGAATATCTACCCTCTCCTCAGCCCAGTACCAAAAAAGCGTTGGAACTCTCTTCCAGGGCACATGAAGGACAGTTCCGAAAAAGCGGTGAACCCTATATCGTTCACCCTATCCTTGTAGCAGCGATCACTGCTGCTTTCTCCAATGATGAAACGATGGTTCAGGCTGCACTCTTGCATGATGTGGTTGAAGATACACACTATGAGATAGAGGAGCTTGAACGTCTCTTTGGCGAGGATGTCGCCCATCTGGTGGAAGGACTGACCAAGATTGTACAGATCCGTGATGAAAAGCTGGTCTCTTCGGCTTCTGATGAGCGGCTGATCAACTCAGCACTCAGCTTCCGAAAAATGCTTATTGCATCGATCAAAGATATCCGTGTCCTGGTCATCAAGCTGTGTGACAGACTGCACAATATGCTGACACTCGATGCCCTGCCGCCCCACAAGCAAAAACGTATCGCGGAAGAGACCCTGGTGGTCTATGCCCCTATCGCCCACCGTCTGGGTATTGCCCGTATGAAGAATCATCTGGAAGATTTGAGTTTTTACTATATCTATCCGGAGGACTATAGGCATATCGATGAGTATATCAAGTCAAATGCGCAGAACCTTCAGCTCAAACTGAATGCGTTTATCCAGAAAGTCACAGAGATGATGCTGAAGGATGGATTTGAAGAGGGGGAGTTTGATATCTTCGGACGTGTTAAACACTACTACTCCACCTACCTGAAAATGCACAGGAAAGGGGTGAGCATAGAGGAAGTACTTGACCTGCTTGCGATACGTATTATCGTAAAAAAACCGATAGAGTGCTATCAGGTACTCGGCTTGCTCCACCTCGGATACACGCCGCTGATCTCCCGTTTCAAAGACTATATCGCCGTACCCAAGGAGAACGGGTACCAGACGATCCATACAACACTGTTTGATGAAGAGGGGATCGTGGAGGCACAGATCAGGACCGAAGAGATGCACAGGCTTGCAGAGTACGGTGTCGCTGCACACTGGAAATACAAGTCCGGAGGCGAAGGGATCAATCTTGAGTGGCTGGAAGGGCTCAACTATACCAATGAGTCGATTGAGGAGTTCTATGAACTTGCCAAATGTGATCTCTTCTCAGAGGATATCACCGTCTTTTCACCGAAAGGGGACTACTATACGCTGCCTAAGGGTTCGGTTGCATTGGATTTTGCTTATCTGATCCACTCTGAAGTCGGTGCCAATGCGGTCTCTGCCATGATCAACAAGCGTGAGGCTCCGCTCCTGACAGTCCTGAAAAACGGTGATATTATCAATATCATCAAAGATGATACCCCGCATCTGCACTGTACCTGGCTTGATACGGTAAGGACCTCCAGAGCACAGGAGGGGATACGAAGTCTCTGTCGTGCAAGGATCAAGGAGGCCAATACACTCAGCGCCTATAATATCCTGGCCAATCTATTCAGGCAGCCAAGTTCGGAGATGAAAAGGCTGGTGAAAGAGATCGGATTGCAGGATACGATCCACAAGCTGCCGCTGCAGCTTGACTACTATAAGGAGACGATCCGGCAGGTTGCGGACTTTTTGGGGGAGAAAGAGCTACGTTTCTGGGAATTGAGGAAAAAGGGGTATAAAAAGCCTCTACTCAAAGAGATCGAACACCTTAAGTTTTTTACGAACAAAACGATTGATGGTGTGGAGTTTGATTACTGTTGTCATCCGAAAGTAGGCGATCAGATCGTCGCATTCTATCGGGACAACAAAGCAGTTATTCACCATAAGTTATGTAAAAAAGCGTATGCCCTGATGAAAGAAGGACATCCGATGCTGCATGTACACTGGTCAACATCAAAACTCTCGCGCTATAGGTTGACACTGAGTTTGCAGAACCAGAAAGGGATTCTTGCCGAACTGCTGCAGAAACTTTCAGATCTCAATCTGAATGTGATCAGCATCGAACTTGGAATACAGAGTTCCGATACGGCAGAGTATTGTCAGATTGAAGTAGAGAGTGATCAGTCAAACAAAGCAATATTGGCAGAAAAAATTTCAAAAAAATTCAAGCTGATTGAAATCATCAGCCTGGATGATGCATATAACAAATAAGGACAGAGACAGATGATAACTAAAGCACTTGAAGAGATTCGCAGAGGTACTGCCGAGATCATAGACATGGAAGCCATTGAAAAACTGGTAAAGCGTTACTATGAGACCGGTGAGACCTATACCGTCAAAGCAGGTTTTGACCCTACCGGGGCCGATCTGCATCTTGGACATACGGTACTGCTTCAAAAGCTTAAGACATTTCAGGCGCATGGCGGAAGAGTACAACTGCTGATCGGTGATTTTACCGCAACGATAGGCGACCCTACGGGTAAAAGCGAGACAAGAAAGGTACTTGACCGTGCGACCATCATGGCCAATGCAAAAACCTATCAGGAACAGGTCTTTAATGTACTTGAGGAGAGCAAGACGACAGTTGTCTATAACTCAAAGTGGCTGAACGAGTTGGGAGCGGCTGGATTGCTGGGGCTTACGACACTCTTTAATGTAGCCAGAATGCTTGAACGTGATGATTTTGAAAAACGTTTCAAATCCGGGCAGAGTATCTCTATCTCCGAATTCCTTTACCCGCTCCTTCAGGGATATGACTCTGTGGAGCTCAAATCAGATATCGAGATCGGAGGAACGGACCAGAAGTTCAATCTTCTGATGGGAAGACATCTTCAGAGAGCCTATGCGGTAGGTAAAGAACAGGCGGTACTGATGATGCCTATCCTTGAGGGGCTGGATGGTGTGCAGAAGATGAGTAAATCTCTGAACAACTATATCGGTATCACAGAGAGTCCTAAAGATATTTACGGTAAAACACTCTCTATCTCCGATGATCTGATGTGGCGCTACTATGAACTGCTGAGTGAAAAACCGCTGGATGAGATCGCTCAGTTGGTAGAGGATGTCAAGAATGGCACAGTTCATCCGAAAACAGCCAAGGAAAATCTTGCTCTGGAGATAACCGCTAGGTTCCATAATGAAGAATTGGCTAAACTAGCTAAAGAGGAGTTCAACTCTGTATTTAAAGCAAATCAGATTCCGACGGATATGGATGACTTTGATATGGAAGATGGTATCTGGATTTGCCAGGCACTTGTGGACGCAGGCCTTGAGCCTTCAACATCGCAGGCGAGAAGAGATATCAAACAAAATGCAGTAAGCATCAATCAAGAGAAAATCAGTGACGATAAACTTAACCTGGGCTGCGGAGATTATATCCTGCAGGTAGGGAAAAGAAGATTTGCGAAAGTGAAGGTAAAATAAGTGACATTCAAATCTTTTAAGATCGGAAAATATACGATCGAAAAGCCTATTATTCAGGGAGGAATGGGGGTTGGTATATCTTGGGACCAGCTTGCCGGCAATGTATCAAAGGAGGGAGGTCTAGGCGTGATCTCCGCTGTTGGTACAGGTGTCTATAAAAATAGAAAATACCTTGATGACAAAGAGATGGTCGGCAAAGACCACCGCCCGCTTGAAGCGATTAACTTCTACTCTTTCAAGGCACTACAGAAGATATTTGAAAATGCGAGAGAGATCTGCGGGGACAAACCGCTTGCCGCAAACATCCTTTATGCGCAGACAGACTATGACCGTGTGGTACAGGATGCGTGCAAGGCCGGTGCCAATATCATTATTACCGGTGCGGGACTGCCTTTGACGATGCCTGAAGCGGCAAAAGAGTATCCCGATGTAGCCCTGGTACCGATAGTATCTACTGCAAAGGCATTGAGGATCCTCTGCCGAAGATGGAAAAAAACACATAACAGACTGCCGGATGCCGTGATTGTAGAAGGACCTCTCAGCGGAGGGCACCAGGGGTTTAAATACGAAGAGTGTTTCCTCTCTGAAAATCAACTTGAAGAGATCCTTCCTCCGGTTGTTGAAGAGGCAAAAGAGTGGGGTGATATCCCTGTGATTGCAGCAGGCGGCATATGGGATCATGATGATATCGTGAGGATGCTGGAACTGGGAGCAGTTGCGGTACAGATGGGTACACGTTTCATAGGTACCGTGGAGTGTGACACCAGCGATGTGATGAAAGAAATCCTGCTGAATGCAAAAGAGGAGGATATCAAGCTTTTCAAATCACCGGTAGGCTATCCGGCGCGCGGGGTCAAAACGCAACTGCAGGCATCCATTGAGGCAGGAACAGCACCGAAAGTGGCATGTATCTCAAACTGTGTGGCGCCATGCCATAGAGGAGTAGAGGCTAAAGCGGTGGGATACTGTATCGCTGACAGGCTGACAGATGCCTATGATGGGATTGTCGAAACCGGACTTTTCTTTACCGGTTCCAACGGCTACCGCCTCAATGAGATCATCACGGTCAAAGCGCTTATGGATAAACTAATGAACGGAGAAGAGTAGTAGACCATGTTAAGACGGAGGTATCCTGTACTCGTTTTCCTCATGACAATCTTCCTCTTTTCCCCCTCTCTTTTCGGGGGAATGAACAGCATGACCAAGGCGATCGTCAAAAAAGGCGAATTGAGACTTTTTTTTGCGCATCCTCTTGATAAAAAAAAGATCAGGCACTTTACACTTCCAAATCCTCACCGGGAAATCTATGACTTTAAAGAGATGAGGCTTGCACACAGCCGTGTACCGCTTGGATTGGGCAACAACGTGCGTATCGCGCAGAACAATAGCAATACGGTACGTGTGGTCATAGAAAATCAGAAACCCTTTAACCCTACAGCCTATCAGCCGCTTTTTTCCAAAGGTACATACCATATCTCTTTGCCTAAGAACAGCGCTTATATTCAAAAAGGACACTCTTCTGTCCAACAGGGCTATGCAAAACCGCAGGTGAAGCAGAATATACGTAAAAGTCATACGGAAGTGATCGTGATTGATGCAGGACATGGAGGGCATGACAGCGGGGCAATCGCGGGCGGAAAAAGAGAAAAAGATCTTGTGCTCGCGATCTCAAGAAAGGTTGTAAAACAGTTGAAAAAAAGGGGATTTCCGGTTTACCTGACACGGAGCAGCGACCGTTTTTTAAAGCTGCATGAACGTACCCGTATCGCCGACAGAAAAGATGCAAAAGTGTTTATCTCTATCCATGCCAACTCCATTGTAAAAAGTAAGCGTGACAAGATGCACGGGATTGAGACATTTTTCCTGCAGAATACCAGAGATGAACGTTCACAGCGTATCGCTGCCAGAGAAAACGAAGCAGTTTTAAAAGGAACAGACCGAGTCAGTAAAAATGTGATCATCGATTCGGTACTTAACGGTCCGAAGATCGTTGAGTCAAACAAGTTGGCGATCGATATCCATAAACGTATGATGGCCAATGCAAAAACACTTTACAGGGATGTCAGGGATGGCGGGGTACGTCATGCACCGTTTTATGTTCTGGTCGGTGCAAGCAGGCCTTCTGTATTGATAGAGGTGGGTTATATCTCCCATTCTAAAGAGCGCAAGCGTCTCTTTTCTGCAGAATATCAGAACCTGTTGGCCAAAGGGATCGCCGAGGGGATAGAGAACTACCTGAGAAACAGAAGAAGAGAGATCGATCTCTAAAGGGTCTGATGATGCCTGTCGGACTTTTTATTCATCAACTTCCTTCTGTATGATGTATGATGTATGATGTTGACCGAGAAATTTCAGAGCTATCTGTAGATGCGGGGGAGATATCTATGGGTCTACAATAGATAACAATCAGTAGAAAAATGGAAGGAGAGTCCCTGTCAATCTTAAAATAAAAAGAGTGACAGGACGTGGTATAAGAGGTTTATGGCTTATTTGTAGTTTTTTATCGCTTTTTCAAGGATCTCGGCAGCGGCTGCTTTATCTTTGAATCCTGATACTTTTACCCATTTGTTCGGTTCCAGCATTTTGTATGTTTCAAAGAAGTTTTTGATACGGTTGAGTGTATGCTCCGGTACATCTGAAAGATCCTGGATATTTGCATAAGTCGGATCAATTTTCTCGGTAGGTACTGCTAGCAGTTTTTCATCACCGCCTTTCTCATCTTCTGTCAAAAGTACGCCGACAAGTCTACATTTGATGTAAGAACCAGCCTGAAGCTGATAATCACAAAGTACAAGTACATCTGCCGGATCACCGTCATCTGAAAGTGTGTTTGCTACAAATCCGTAGTTTGCAGGGTAGTGTACAGCAGAGAAGAGCACTCTGTCTACCTCTACGGCACCAGACTCTTTGTCAATCTCATATTTGATGTTTGAGTTCAGCGGTACTTCGATGATTACTTTTACTTCATCTGGGCATTTACCCGGTCCGATTTTACTAATATCCATGTGAATATCTCCATAAAAAATTTTCGAGATGATAACATAAGGTTTATTTGTAAGAAGTTAAACCAGATGGACCCTTCGGATCCACAGGTAATATATGGAGGTAAGAAGAAAACCGATTCCCAATGTCACAGTGATATTTTCCAGGCTCATTCCCCATTTGGCAGCATATCCGATAAACATTGCCGTAAGGACGTTGGAGATCATAAAAAACATATCGTTATAGGAGATGATACGCCCCATGTATGCCCGGTCGGTATTTTCCTGTATCATCAGGTAGGTATAGGCCCACAGCGTTGTAGTAAAGAGTCCCACGATAAAAATAGCTATCAACGATATATAGAAATTTGCCTGCAGCTGGCTCCAGGTGATGATCGCAGCACCTTGAGCGATAAAAAAGTAGTGCAGATTGTCTTGGCTGACGATCTTTGAGAAGAAGACAGAGCCAATAAGCAGTGCGATTGCACGTGTGGCATTTAACCAGCCTATCGCCAGCGCTACGGCAATGATCTCCTTGTATTTCAGGTCAGCCAGGAGTGTTACAAGCGCGTCAAAGCTGGTAAGACCGATACTTGCATGAAGCAAAATCAGGTGCAATATCCTGGGGCTGTTTTTAAGATAAACAAAACCGTCTTTGAACATTTTCCAGTTTGACTCGGTATGCTCTTCTCTCTCCAGATCGACCTTCAGCCCAAGGAGAAGCAAAATTGCCATTCCGTAGAGCAGTGCATCGAAGATAAAAGCCATATCATACCCCATATAGTGTGTCGCAATGCCTCCGACGGCCATCCCCGAAGCATAGCACAAAGACCAGATGACCGAGTGAATCTCATTGGTGCGTTGAAGCATTTTGCCTTGTAGTATCTTGGGGAAAAGTGTCATCTCTGCTGAAAAGAGGATCGAGGCAGCCGAAGATCGTATAAAGATCAGAAGCATCAGTATCCACACATAGCTCAGCGAGTCTACTAGTATGAAACCAAGCGTCATGGTGATCTCGACAAAAAGCAGGCTCGTCATCAGTTTTTTAAAATCCACCCTGTCCACGACGATGCCGATGACGGGGGCCAGTACAACGGAAGGAAGCATACTCATAGCAGCAGTGAGTGCAATCGTCAGTGCATCCGCCCCATATCCGACAATCATTGCAAAGATGGCAACCTGGGAAAACCATGTACCAAAATAGGAGAGGAACTGTATCGCTGAAAGCCGTCTTACGACAGGGTGTTTCAATACTTCTAGATACCCTGCCATTTAGATATTGCTCTCATCATGGAGTCCGTAGTGTATCCCTTTTTGATCAAGCAGGTCGGTATACATTTTAAAGGAACGATCAGCCAGATCTTTATCATAGGAGGCTACGGAGATGGAAACCCGCCATCCATCCTCATAGAGTTTCGGCAGCGATGAGAACTCTATCCCCTTTGGCATCTGCTCCATAAGATCGATAAAGAGATTCTCTTTGCAGAGTGCAGTGAGTGTATGGCGGTAATAGGCCTGTTTTTCCGTGATGAGCCTGGTTAATATCTCTTCGACCATTGGATGGCTCATTTCAGGAAATCCCGGCATAAAGAAATAACGCTCATCAAGGCTGAATGCCGGCATTTTGTTGACGGGGTTGTCGATGAGTTTCGCACCTCTTGGCAGTTCTGCCATGCGTACGGAGTAGGGGTAGGCTTTCTCTCCAAGCTGGCCGACGATGATCTTTTTGGCTTCCTCGTGTATAGGCAGTGTCCCGTCTCTGAGGGCAATTGCAGCACATTGTCTTGTGTGGTCATCCGGAGTTGAACCGATCCCCCCGAAACTGAAGAGTACGGCATTGGGTTGTGCGGCGATAAATTTGATCGTTTGAACGATGAGCGCAGGATCATCCTCGATAATAAACGAGCCCGTGAGCTTATAGCCTCTATCTGCAAGCGAAGAGGCAACAAAGTCAAAATGCTTGTCCCGTCTCCGTTGATTGAGTATTTCGGTGCCTATAATCAGTATAAAAAATTTTGGAAGACTCATTCTGTTCCTTTTGGAAGAGCATTTTTTTGCGTATTATAACGAACTCTGCTCTATTTTTGGTTAAAAAATAATCAAAAGGTGTTAAATAAACGGGTCTCTCTACGCTATACTTTGGTCAGGAGAGAGACTGAACGGTTGAATATCGGCTGATTTGTATCTACAAGTGCCTGAAGAGCCTCCTTATATTTGATTGCATTGCTGTGCACCTGTCCGCTTCAGGTACTTGTAGATACAAATGATGTTCGAATCATATCCTGCATATCGGAAAACCGTATACCGACTCCGCTCTTTTATGTTATAATGAAACAAGATTGTAAATAAAAGGAGCCGGTATGCAAAACGTAGATATTAAAAAAATCTTTTTGGCATTTGCTTTAGTGTGGATGATGCTCGGTTGCGGACAACCCAGTCCAAATACCAAAAAAGGCGCCTTGGTCGGTGCAGCGAGCGGTGCTGTCGTATCCGGCGTGACCGGAGGGAATGTCCTGAAAGGTGCGGCTGTCGGTACGGTAGTAGGGGGTACGGTAGGATATATCTCGGACCAATAGGCATATTTTACAGATGCTGAAATATAAGCCCATTTGAGAGGAGTTGTGATTACTCCTCGATATAGTTTTTGAGTTTTCTTCCGACTTTGGGGTGTTTCAGTTTCTTGATAGCCGAGCTTTCGATCTGACGTACACGTTCACGGGTAACATTGAGCTCTTTGCCGATCTCTTCAAGGGTTCTGTCGCTTTCATCTTCAAGCAGTCCGAATCTCATACGGATCACGGCTTTTTCTCTTTCATTCAGCTGGTCAAGCACTTCATCGATCTGAAGGTTGAGGTCATCTTTGAGTACGGCATCTGTAGGGCTGAGCGTATCTTTGTCTTCAATAAAGTCCCCGAACCTTCCGTCATCCTCATCCCCTACCGGCGTCTCAAGGCTGACCGGTTCCTTGGTGATCTTGATGACATTCTTGACCTTGTCGACAGAGAGCCCCACCTCTTCTGCGATCGTTTCAAGATCAGGTTCTCTTCCTGTCTCCTGGAGATGTTTACGGATGATCTTGTTGATACGGTTGATCGTTTCGATCATATGGATCGGGATACGGATCGTACGTGCCTGGTCCGCGATCGCACGGCTGATCGCCTGGCGGATCCACCATGTCGCGTAGGTGGAGAACTTGTATCCCTTCTCGTACTCGAACTTGTCAACGGCTTTCATCAGCCCGATATTCCCTTCCTGGATCAGATCAAGGAAGGGAAGTCCGCGGTTCGTATAGCGTTTGGCGATCGATACGACCAGTCTCAGGTTTGACTTGGCCATACGTGTTTTGGCTTTTTCGCTTTTCGCTTTACCCTGGCGGATCTGGTTGAGTACCTCTTCGAGTTTCTCCTCGCTCAGGTCAAACCCGCCCTTACTCGCTTCGCGCGTTTCAAAAAGCTTTTTGATCTCCACATAGGTACTTACCATGGTGGTTTCCGGGACCGCATCAATAATATCCTCTTTATCCATATTGATAATGTTGTCCAGAATCTTCTGATGGTTTTTTTTCAGGATGTCATTGAAGAGCGGAAGTTTGTACTCAAGACGCTTGAGCTCTCTTTCAAAGCTGTCATCACTGGTGAGAGCAGTCTCCATCGCCTTTACCAGTTCGTTAATCAGTTTTGATGTCGGCCCGAGATTGATCAGGGCACGTTTAAGCAGCTCTTTTTTGAAAGCCACTTTAAGGCGTTCATGAAGGATCACCTCTTCATCACTCTCCTTTTCCATGATCTTGAGCATCTCTTCACGTGCTTTCATCCACTCTTTTTTGGCTTTCTCTAGCTGCTTGAAGCTGTCTACAACCTGTTTTACTCTGCTATCATCTTTGGGTGAATTTTCATTCTCTTCATCATCATCGTTATCGTCATCATCTTTGTTGGAGTCACTTCCCTTGTCATCTTCAAAACTTTTGAAGAGTTCTTTTACCCTTCTTTCGCGGTTCAAAAGAGGCCCTTTATAGTTGAGGATGTAGTCTATCAGATAGGGGACAGAACAGATCGCATCAAGGATGATATTCTCTCCCTCTTCGATCCTTTGGGAAAGTTCTACCTCCTCCTCTTTGGTGAGTAGAGGGATTTTCCCCATTTCACGCAGATACATACGTACAGGCGAGTCAGAACGGCTCCATTCAAGGAGTTCCTTCTCTTTATGGAGATCAAACTCATCCAGCTCTTCTCCGGCTGCAATCTTTTTTCTCGCTTCTTCGATCTTTTCGGCCTGTTGTGTAGAGAGGAGCTTGGCATATTCGGATGAACTTACAATATCTATTTTATTATCAAGGGATAACTTGTAGATTTTTTTTGCCTGTGCAGCGGTGATCTGTTTGTTGAATTCTTTAGCGATGTTTTCAAGTGTGATCGCATCACCCTTTTTTTTTGATGCAAATAGTGTTTCTATGCTTTTCATACTGTCTTTTACTGCTGCCATAACTTTCCTTGTCCGTAAGAGTTCTTTGTTTAACTCAGTGAATATTAAGGTTGGATTATACCGAAATTTTGTTCGAAATGATAGGGGTTATTTGGTGATTTCTGTTTTTTTGGCTATAATCGCGAAAATATTTTTTGGGGTTGAGCCTCATTGTAAGGAATGGATTTTGCAAGGTAAAGTTTGGAAATTTGGTGACAACATCGATACAGATTTGATCATCGCAGCAAGATATCTGAATACTTCTGAGCCGTCAGAGTTGGCAAAACACGTGATGGAAGATGCAGACCCGTCATTTGTAAATCATATGCGTGAAGGTGATATCATCGTAGCGGGTGAGAACTTCGGCTGCGGCTCAAGCAGAGAACACGCACCTATCGCACTGAAAGCAGCAGGTGTTGCAGCTGTTGTCGCACCCACGTTTGCACGTATCTTTTATAGAAATGCATTCAATATGGGATTGCCTATTTTTGAACTTCCTGAAGCTGAAGAGATCGAGGAAGGTGATACGATCCGTATCGATATGGATGCAGGCGAGATCATCAATGTAACTCAGGCGAAAACTTACAAGTTCACACCGATTCCTGCATTTATGCAGGAGCTCGTTGATGCGGGTGGATTGATCAATTATGCAAAACAAGAAATCGCAAAACAACAAGCGTAAAAAAGGTTATAATAGTATGAGTAATAGTTATAAAATCGGAGTGATTAAAGGTGACGGGATCGGTCCTGAGATCGTCGATGAGGCGATCAAGGTATTGGATGCCGTATCGGTCAAAGAGGGATTTACTCTGAGATATGAGGAGATGCTTCTCGGGGGAGCGGCGATTGATGAAACGGGTGTGCCATTGCCGGATGAGACGATCCAGGGTGTCAAGAAGTGCGATGCAGTCCTTTTCGGTGCGATCGGCGGACCAAAGTGGGATAACCTGGAGAGACACCTTCGTCCTGAAACAGGCCTTCTTGGTCTCCGCAAAGAGATGGGAACATTTGCAAACCTCCGCCCGGCAATGGTCTATGATGAGCTCGTCAATGCCTCGACTCTCAAACCCGAGGTGATCAGAGGTGTAGATATCATGGTGGTGCGTGAGCTGACAGGCGGTATCTACTTCGGTCAGCCAAGAGCGATCGAGGGGGACAAGGCGTACAACACAATGGTCTATACCCGTGAAGAGGTAGAGCGTATTGCTGTCGTGGCATTTGATATCGCGATGAAACGCAACAAGCGTGTCTGTTCCGTTGACAAGGCGAATGTGCTTGAGGTGAGCCAGTTCTGGAGAGAGATCGTGGAAGAGGTAGCAAAAAGGTACCCTGAAGTCGAATTGACGCATATGTATGTGGACAATGCCGCAATGCAGCTGATCCGTGCGCCCAAACAGTTCGACGTGATTTTGACTGGGAATATCTTCGGTGATATCCTCTCGGATGCGGCAAGTATGCTCAGCGGTTCGATCGGGCTTCTTCCGAGTGCAAGTACAGGCAAAGGCGTAGGGCTTTATGAACCGATCCACGGTTCGGCGCCGGATATCGCAGGGCAGGGGATTGCCAACCCTCTTGCTACAATCTCAAGCGCCAGCATGATGCTGCGTTATGCGCTTGGTGAAGAGAAAGCTGCGGACAGGATCGATGAAGCGATCAAAAAGGCGCTTGCGGACGGCTATCGTACGGGAGACCTGGGTGACTATGATGCAAAAGAGATCTGTTCATGCAGTGAGATCGGTGATATCATCGCCGATTATGCATCCAAATAATAAGCAGGGGATGAAACGAATAACGTTCGTTTCGCCTCTTTTAATAGAGTTGCCACCATGGCAATTTTATTAAGAGATCGCTATAGTGTGTGCAGCAATTTGCCGCATTAAAATAATGGTTTTTCTTTTTTCTCTATACTTTTAGAATAATCGATAGATAAATGATGGTGTCAAGGGTAACATACATGGAAACAAAAGCAAGGGTCCTGATCGACTGTAATGATGCAAAGGGGCTGGTCTATAAGATCTCGAAAGTTTTTTTTGAAAAAGATCTGAACATTGACTCCAACCGTGAGTTTGTAGATAAAGACAGCGGAAGATTTTTTATGCGTTCTGTCGTGACAGGGAGGTTTGAACCCCAGGAGCTTTTGGCGGAACTGAAGGCAACTGTCCCCGAAGATGCAGATATCAAAGTGATCGTCCCAAAGCCTAAAAAGATCATACTGATGGCCACCAAAGAGTCCCATGCCCTAGGTGATATCCTTATCCGTCATGCGGATGGTGAACTGGATGCACAGATCGAGTGTGTGATCGCAAACCATGATACCCTTGAAACACTTGTCCGCCGTTTTGATATTCCATTCTTCTGTATTCCTGCTGACGGGATGAACAGGGAGGAACATGAAGCCAAAGTGATGGAGCTGATCGATACATTTGAGTTTGATTTTATCGTACTTGCAAAATATATGCGTATCCTGACGCCGAAGTTTGTCACAGCTTATCCTCGCAAGATCATCAATATCCATCACTCCTTCCTCCCGGCATTTATCGGTGCAAACCCTTATAAGCAGGCGCATGATAGGGGGGTGAAGATTATCGGTGCTACCGCGCACTATGTGACCGATGATCTGGACGAAGGTCCGATCATCGCACAGGACGTGATCCCCGTCAACCACCGTATGGAGTGGAGGGATATGCAAAGGGCAGGGCGTGACGTGGAAAAGGTGGTACTCTCCCGCGCGCTCTCCTATGTGCTCAATGACCGTGTGTTTGTCCACGGAAACAAAACGATCGTGTTCTAGTCATGTTCAATATTGTGCTTGTAGAACCGATGATCCCTCAGAATACGGGGACGATCGGTCGTCTCTGTGTCAATCTCGGCGCCACGCTTCACCTGATCAAACCGATCGGTTTCGATATCGATGACAAGGCGGTCAGGCGTGCCGGTCTGGACTACTGGAAGCATCTTGATCTGGTGGTCTGGGAAAGTTTCGAGGAGTTTCTGGCGGCACACCCGATCGATGAGCATACCCATATGGCGACAACCAAAACAGACAAACTCTATTTTGAAGCAACCTTCAACAAGGGTGACTATATCCTTTTTGGTTCGGAAAGTAAAGGGATCGACGAGAGGGTATTGCTGGAACATCCCGAAAACTGTATCACCATTCCGATGGGAGGGGCCGGGCGCAGCCTCAACCTCGGGGTAAGTGTAGGGATCGTGACCTATGAGGCGCTGCGTCAGAACTACGAGGGATTTGAAAAGATCAAAATCCCCAATACACTGAAGGAAGAATGATGGGGTTTGGAGATATCTTTTATATTTTTGCTTTCATGCTGTTTGCATTGATGACCTTTGTGATCATCAGAAACTATTTTAGAAGCAAGTTTGACGATGAGGGAAGACGCAAGGATATGAGCGAGATGCAAGATGATAGCAGATCATCATAATGTTTTATCGCGATCATTAAAAAGTTTGCCTATCGGCATCATTACAGAAATGAAGGAGGAGTGATGATTTCGGCCAAGTATCTTTATTATGTACAGGCTTTTTTGCTTTCCGGGATTATGAGTTTTATTATGTCCGGAGCTATTTCGTTTATCAATCTTGGGATCGTAGAACACTTTATGGCTATCTGGACGCATGCATGGATCGTGGCCTGGGCGGTTGCATTTCCCTCGATTCTAATCGTCTTTCCTTTTGCGCGGAAACTGGCCGTAAAGATCGCTTCGAAGTAGGGCAGATCTTTTCTCCGGCGATCACTCCTCTCCTGTAATTGGAGATGCTGCGAGTGATCACTATACCGGTACTACTAACCCCCTATTTACTTACTTTTGGATAAAATCACGTATTATTATTGATAGTATAGGAATCTAAAAGATGACACAACCTCTCCTTATCGAAGTCGGAGTAGAAGAGCTACCCGCAATACCGCTGTTGAAGATCGTAAACAATATCGAAAACGCCTGGCAAAATCTGCTGGATGAGTATAAACTCAGTTGTGCGTTCGAGTTTATCTATACCCCCAGAAGACTGGTACTCAAACACGGTGCGATGCCGGAAAAACAGGAAGATCAGACGATCGAACTGATGGGACCTCCCGTGGCTGCTGCATTCAAAGAGGGTGAGCCGACCAAGGCAGCCGAAGGGTTTGCTCGTAAATGCGGTGTGAGTATCGATGCGCTTGGACGTGCGGAGAACAACGGCCGTGAGGTGCTTTTCTTCAAAAAAGAGGAGAAGGGTGCCGAGACAACGGTGTTGCTGCAGGAGATGCTGGAGAAGTGGATCGCGTCGATGGCATTCGGCAAAATGATGAGATGGGGATCACGAAGCGATGAGTTTATCCGCCCTCTCAGATGGCTTCAGGTAAGGATGGGTGAGGTGTCTGTACCCGTAGAACTCTTTGGCGTACAGAGCGGTACGAAGACCTATCTGCACCGTATGGTCAACTACGATGCGGTGGAAGTGCCGAGTATCGATGCCTATGAAGAGATATTGGCAGAGGGTGCGGTCATGCTGTATCCCCAAAAGAGGGAAGCGCTGATCCTGGAGCAGTTTGATGCACTGGAAGAGAGTGAAGGGATCTTTATCGAAAGAGATACAGACCTGCTTGCGGAGGTGGTTGCGATCACGGAGAACCCGAAGGCATTGGTCGGAAAGTTCGATGAGATGTTCCTTGAACTTCCGCCCGAAGTGATCATCACATCGATGAAAGAGCATCAGCGCTACTTCCCGGTATTTGAGGGCGGCAAGATCACCAACAAGTTTGTGGTCGTGAGCAACGCCTATACGGATGATTACAGCAAAGTGATCGCAGGGAATGAACGTGTATTGAAGCCGAGGCTTGCTGACGGCCTTTTCTTCTATCGAAACGATCTCAAATCGGGGCTGAGTACAGAGGGGCTGGAGAAGGTGCAGTTCCTTGACGGGCTGGGGACGCTGAAAGATAAGATCAGAAGAGAGAAACATATTGCGATGCGCTTGCTCGGCCTCTATATGGAGAGAGTGGAAGGACAAAGCGGCAAAGATAATGCCACGCTTGAAAAAGCGATGGACAGAGCGGTTGAGCTTGCCAAGGCCGACCTGATGAGCGAGATGGTTTATGAGTTTACCGAGCTTCAGGGGCTGATGGGGTACTACTATGCCAAAGCACTCGGTGAAGATGAGCTTGTGTACAATGCGATCAAAGAGCAGTATATGCCGGTAGGAGAGGGTGCAGAGCTTCCAAGCACGCTCTTCTCCAGTATCGTTGCAATGGCGATCAAGCTTGATACCCTTATCGGCCTCTTCAGTATAGGCATGATACCGACAGGTTCCAAGGACCCGTTCGCGCTCCGCCGTGCGGTCAACGGTATCGTGCGTATCGTTACGGCAAATGACCTGAGCTTCCATATCGAAGATGTCATTGCACTGCTCAAGGGGGAGTATGCTGCGTTCGATCTGCAGCTTCTCAGCGACTTCATCATCGAGCGTATCTATAAATCATTCGATGCCAACCCTTCGGTGATCGCCGCTGTCCTTGCTTCGGGAGAGAGAGATATCAACGAGATCTCCAAGAAGGTTGCCGCGCTCAATGAGATCGTCAGCAGCGATGTCTTCAAGGAACAGTTCTCTACCTTCAAGCGTGTGGCGAACATCTCCAAAGATGTAGACCTGGATGCACCGATGAAGATCGATACAACGCTCTTTGCTGAAGATGCGGAGGTGACGCTCTACAACGCCTACGAAAAAGTGATCAACACGACCTATAAAGACTATAAAGAGGAGCTGGATGCACTCTTCGGTCTGAAGCGTGAACTGGATGCCTACTTTGATGATGTGATGGTCAATGCAGAGGATGAGGCACTCAAAATAAACAGGCTCAACACCATCGGATCTATCTACAAGACATTCAGAGATATTGCCGATATCAAAGAGATCACTATATAAGGTAACTGAAAATATAGCTCCGATGAGAAGAATAACAAAATAAAATTCTGTTTTCTATACTTTTGGTGAAGAGACTCAGAACAAACACAAAAAAAATAGTATATACTTTCCTCTATTCAAGGAATTAGGGGAAAATATGTCAGAAAACAAACCACAACTTATTTTATTTGCTATAGGCTTATTGCTTATCGGATGGCTCTTTTATTTTGTCAATATCAACGATACTCAGTCTCAAACCGCAAGCAATGCTCAGATAGTCAAAGCGGTAAACATTTCTAACCACAATCCATCAGAACATAATCATGTAGCTTCAAGTCAACCTTTTGTGGCACCTGAACCGTCTAATCCAAATAGATATGAACCAAAGTCCTACCAAGAGGTATTCAAAGAAACTCCGGAATCAAAAACTACGATAGACAGATTTACAGAATCCGAAAAGATAGATCAGCTAAAAGAAGAGAGTGATGCATTGATCGCTGAAGCAGATGCAAGAATCAAAGAAAAAAATCTAAGAACCAACCAAGCTCCTCCATCCGACGAAGAGTTTGAAAAACTGCAAAATACCATTGAGTCAATGAGGAACTAGCGTCATTTTGCTATAGGTTCCAGTGCCTTATGATAAAAGTTTATTTTTTAATTTAACTTAAAACAACTTGAAAGAATTCTTTTGTTATCCTTTGAGCAGTGATATTTTTTATTTATCTAAGGGGGGAGGTAAAAGCGTTCAAATGAACGAATCTTCCTGGTAAATCTGGAAAACAGAGAGGGGCTGTTTTTTTAATATTTTAATCTATTAAACTACCTTACTATTTTTTTTTCTTGCTTGTCACATTCATTTTTATATTGGGGAAAATAACGATGATATCTACTGTGTATAGGACCGGTCTGTTTAAAATTTTCCTGTTGAATCTGCTAGTTTCATTCTCTTTACTGGAGGCTGAGTCTGTAGTAAACTTCAAAGGTGCGATGAGTGTCGAACAAGGAGCGTTGAATTATAAGGTTGATCTCCAGCTTCCTCCCGGTATCGCCGGTGTTGTTCCAAAACTCTCACTGCTTTATAATTCCAATGGAGGTAACGGCTACCTTGGACAGGGATGGAACCTATCCGGACTGAGCAGTATCAACCGGTGTGGTTCAACTGTTGCTGAAGATGGTAAAGACCGGGTAATTAGTCTGGATGAAGGTGATCACTACTGTATGGATGGACAGCGTCTGGTCGCAGTCAATGGAGAGGAAGGTGGAATCGGTACAGAGTATCGCACCAAAGTAGAAAGCTTTACAAAGATCATCTCATACGGAGGAGAAACCGGCAATCCTGAGAAGTTTAAAGTATGGACCAGGTCCGGAGATATCTACGAGTACGGATTTACTCCTGATTCAAAATTCATACATGAGGGTAAGCATGTTTCCTGGAAGCTCAATAAGATCAAAGATGCCTTAGAATCCAATACAGACAACAGTATCGACTTTATCTATGATAACCATGCCATCAGTTCGGTCGTCTATGCAAAAGGTATCAATAGAATAAACTTTGTCTATGATAATAGCCGGTTGGATATCACACACAGCAATTTCTTAGGCGAGGTGATCACTCAGGATCGGAGTCTTGCATCTATTGATATCCTGGTCAATGAGGTGACTGACAGACAATATATTTTTGAATATCTGGCACAGAGTACTCCCCCTGACAAACTGAAACTCAAATCCATAAAAGAGTGCAAAGAGGGAGAGTGCCTGGAGCCTTTGAGCTTTAGCTGGGATAAAAATGACCAGGATGCCATATCTTTTACACACCAGTCTACCAACGTAGATACCAAGTACAGCTACAATATGAAAGTTGCTGATTATAACGGGGATGGGTATTCTGACTTGGTAAGACTCTATGACAACAGGGGTGAAACCTGGATCAATAACCGTAACGGCGGCTTTGATCTTCATCATACATTCGGTATCGATGCATCAGCTGCAGAAGCAAAACCTGTAGATATCGATAATGACGGGGATATCGATATCTATGAGTCCTACAACGGTGCAGACAGGATATGGCTCAATGACGGGACCGGAGCTTTTACATTGAGTCCTGAACGTCCCTCCGTAAAAACCGATGCGAAGAATATCTTGTTGATGGATGCAGATGGTGACGGAGATGTGGATATCTATCAGTCAGGAATTGATGGCAATACAGAAAAAGAGATTATATGGATCAATGATGGAAGAGGTTCATTTACTCAAATGCCGATATTGACGATAAATAAACTTTACATAGAAAACCCAACTATTGGTACACAACAATGGATTATATCAAAGAAGAGAGAAGAGGGAGAGGTTGCTTTTTATGACATTGACGATGATGGTGTAGAAGAACTTTTTATAGTAATCCAGCTGAACGCGGGATACATTTTACAAACTCAAAAAAATTATATGATCAATATATATAAACCGGAATCGGGACAATACGTATTGTCGCAGGAAAATATCACACGACAGGATCTGTCAATAAATGGAATTAGAGAAGGAATATCCGAGAGCTTTGATAGGATCATAGATCTTAATGGTGACGGGATTCCGGACTTTGTGCATATCATAGAAGGCTCGATTCTTTCCAGTGGAGGAGAAGGTCAAATTGACACAAGCGCAGTACATATCTCTAATGGTCAGGGAGGATGGAGCACGCAAAAGCTTGATATTTTTGCTAAAGATGATAAGGTGAGAGTGATAGATATTAATGCTGATAGTGCAGCCGATATTGTATATATAGTCACCCCTGAAAAACCCACAAGCCTCCCTAAAATAGGCACTTTGGAAGCAATAAAATGGTATAATTTCAACCAATAAAACAATCATTTTAAACCGATAGGGAGTGCAGGAAATGCAGGATCTCAATCAGCCACACTTATGGTGCGAGCCTTAGCCACAGGAGAAGTGATACTGCAAGACTGGAAGAGTATGATACTCAAAGAGCTTGGAGTTGCCACACTTTTAGGCTTAACGATGGGGCTAACTGTTTCGTTCTTAGGGTTATTAAGAGGCGGAGCAGAGATCGCTCTTGTGGTGGCACTTACCATGCAAGCTATAGTGATCGTTGGCTCTTTGATCGGTCTTCTTCTCCCTTTTATCTTGATGAAGCTAAAGCTTGACCCGGCAACAGCGAGCGCACCCCTTGTCACATCTATAGCAGATGCAACGGGTGTTGTTATCTATTTTAGTATCGCTACTGCACTTTTGCCACTTTAAAAAAATGGCAAAAGCTATTTAAGTTCTAGCACAACAGCACCCTCTGGTGCTAATACTCTAAAAGTAACATATACACTTTTATTTTTTATTTTTTTCCTTTATTTTTAACCATTTGCCGGTCTCTCTGCTCCGTTGCATCCATCAAATGCCAGGAATCACACACTAGGTCTGCTCTCAGAAAACCCTAAAGGATTTCCGGATATCATACTGAGAGGTGCTCAGCGCGACTGTTAGGCTTTCACGGAGGTTAAAACCATGATGGAGAATCTTTCACAAATACTCTTACTTTTAGCTCTGGCGATTGCCGTCGTGGTTACATTTCAGCGGCTACATGTCCCGACCAGTCTGGGGTATTTACTGGTGGGCGTGATTGTCGGGCCATACACGCTGGGGCCGACGGTCGCAATACCCGAGTTTGAAACGCTCGCTGAATTCGGCATTGTCTTCCTGCTTTTTACAATTGGACTTAATTTTTCTTTGCCGCAATTGCAGGTGTTGCGGCATCAGGTACTTGGATTGGGAACCGGGCAGGTCGTATTCACAACCTTGCTCGTTGGAGTCATCGTGTGGCTTGCCGGATTACCTGTCGCGGTTGCATTCGTATTCGGTGCCGTCTTTGCCCAGTCGTCGACCACGATTATTGCGAGCCTGCTGAACGAGCGGGGCGAGGAGAATACCCGGCACGGTCGACTCGGGCTCGCGATGTCTGTTTTTCAGGACGTCACCGCCGTTCCTTTTCTTGTGATCATACCCGTGCTCGGTACGGCTGTCGCTGCAGGTGTGCTGGTCGAAGCTTTGGGCTGGGCGCTTACGAAAGCCGTATTCGCGGTTGCACTAGTGTTCTTTGCCGGACGCTGGCTGCTGCGCCCATTGTTCCATCTTATTTCCGAGCGCCGGTCTCTTGAAACGTTCACACTAGCCGTGTTGCTGGTTACCCTGCTCGCAGCATGGACCACGAGCAGCCTCGGGTTATCGTTGGCCTTCGGCGGGTTTATTGCCGGGATGATGCTCGGAGAAACGGAGTTCCGTCATCAGGTGGAAGCAAGCATACGTCCGTTTCGCGATGTGCTGCTTGGTTTGTTTTTTATTGGCATCGGCATGCGTTTCGACCCGACTGCCATACCACCTATATGGCACTTGACCCTGCTCGGCGCACTTCTCATTCTGCTCAGCAAGACGCTGATTGTCACCTCTATGGTACGCAAGACCGGGGTCGACGCCCAGGTCGCGTGGCGTACCGGCTTATTGTTAAGCGTGGGGGGTGAATTTGGCCTTGCCCTCATTGCCATCGCGCTGGATTCCAACGTACTCGATACGGAAATGGGTCAAATTGCGATAACCTCAGTGCTACTTTCAATGGTGGCGGGTGCTGTTCTGATTCGATTCAATGGTGCCATTGCGTCCATGTTCGTCAGTTTACCGAGCGTTAAGACTCCTGATAGTCCTGAGTTGCCTGAAACGCTGGAATATCAGGTAGTGATCGGTGGTTATGGCCGTGTAGGACACACTATCGCGGTGCTATTGCATTCAAGTGGTATTCCTTTTGTGGCTTTTGACACTGATCCGGAACGGGTCGTACAGGGGAGAAAGGATGGCCACCCGGTATATTATGGTGACATTTCCGATCCAGGATTGCTGGCAGCCATTCATGTAGAGAGCGCCTCACTGATCGTATTGACCACTGATGGCATCTCCTCGGCATTACGTGCGCTTTCGTACTTGAGTAGAACATGTCCACAGGTGCCAGTAGTGGCTCGGGCACGGGATCTTGAAACAAGCGCACAGCTATTTAAAGCCGGCGCGGTTCACGCCTTTCCAGAAACCATCGAGGCGAGCTTGCGCCTTGGCACAACAGCGCTGCAGATATTGCAGGTACCGTCTGCTGATATTGATCGAGTGATTCAAGGTGTGCGGGACTGGGGGTACAAGCCCGTGCTTGGAAAATAAGCATGAACAATAACAAAGTGACCATCGACAGACGTGTTGATGGCCCATATAGATAAAGGTAAATGTTATGAATCAATTCAAAAATATTCTTTATGTTGCACAAGCGTCCATTACGCACGAGAAAGGAATTGCGCGAGCAGTTTCTCTTGCAGAAAACAATCAGGCGGACCTGACGGTTATCGAGGTCGTTCCAGTTGTCACAGTGAGCATCGATATGCCGCCCAGCGGACCCACCTCTGCAGAACTACAAACAGCCATTGTTAACAATCGCCGGGTGGAACTGGAATCCCTGATCGCGCCCTACAAGAAACGCATCAATATCCGGCTGAAAGTTTAGGGTCAAGTAACAAATAACAAACAAAGCTATATGTCGATATACTCTTTAAGCCAAAGGAGTTACACATGGCAAGAAGACTTAGACTTGATCTTGACGGATTTCACCATATAGTCAACCGCGGTGTAGCAAGAAGTAATATCTATAGATGCGATGAAGATAAAGAGAAGTTCCTGGAGATACTCTGTAAGTCTTGTAAAACCTATAAAGTCAATGTCCATGACTACTGCCTGATGGATAACCACTATCACCTGCTCATAGAAACCACTTCTCAAAACCTCTCCTTGTTTATGAGACAGATCAACGCAAACTACGCTATCTACTTCAATAAAAAATATAAAAGAACAGGTCATCTGTGGCAGGGAAGATATAAATCATGGTATATCATCAATGAAGCGTACCTCTATACACTCTTCAGATATATAGAACACAATCCACTAAAAGCCAGGATGTACAATAGAATAGGTGAGTACCCTTTTACACTATTGGGCACTATGCTTCATAAAGAACAAGAAGTGATCTCCTGTGCCAAACACTCAAAACTAAAAAAAGAGTATCACTATAAAGGTGTACAGGAGCTGCTGGAACAACCCCTCAATAAAAAAGAGCAACAAGAGTTGGAAGAAGAACAGAAAAAGAAAATAGTAGAGCAAGAGCATGAATTCAAACAGGTAAAAGAGATAGCTCTGGAGCAACACTTCAAAAACAGTAACGACCTGCCATCAAGAAACTCTGCTATACTTGAAGCACTGAAAGATGGATATACACAAGGGGAAGTTGCGCGTTACTTAGGTGTATCAGCAGCTCTGATTTCTCATATTTTCAGGAGTATAAATGATTAGTGTTTTGTTACCTAATAAATTAGGAAATAAGGGCTGATTATTATTAATATTTGGCAATCTTTAGATAAAATGACAATTAAGAATAAACTTTATTGCGCTTATGTAGTTGTTGTGAATGTGAAAAATCCCTATTATTATTGGTAAAGATATTAAAAAAACAGGGATTAAAAAAGTTATGAAGCCGGTATTTATAGGAGTTTCCATGGTTGCTAATACTAAAATCAAAGAGATCACTATCTAATGTCTTCTATATACGATACCATCATTATCGGCGCCGGGATCGCGGGGGCGAGCAGTGCCTATTTCTTCTCCCAAAAGGGACAAAAGGTTCTGGTCCTGGATAAACAGGGTATCGCAACCGGCGGGTCGGGGGCGGCAGGGGCATTTGTCTCTCCAAAGATCGGCAAGGGCGGGCCGCTTCAGAGTCTGACCAACGAAGCTTTTTCTTTTGCCAAAGATTTCTACCTGGAGCATTTCCCCCGCTGTTACCATCAAAGCGGTGTGGTACGCATCCCCAAAGATGAAGTGGATGCGAAGAAATTTTCCGAGTATGAATCCCACAATGAAAACAGCTACAGCAGATGGGATCTGGAAAAACTCCAAGCACACCATATCAAGGTGCCTCTTGAGAGCTTTTTTTTTAACGAAGCGGGAGCATGCGATGCACCTGAGACATGCAGGGCACTCCTGGAAGGTATAGATGTTCGGATATATGCTGTTAAAAAGATTTCCTATCGTGATGGATTGTGGGTATGCATTCCTGCTCAGGAGAGTGGGAACGAGGGGTCACCTCTCTATCAGGCGAAATCAATAGTGCTTGCCACAGGGTATGAAAATGCGCTTTTTGATATGCGTTATATGGGCGTCAAAGGTACATGGGGAACCCGCGGAGACTTCCGTTCTCAGTTGCCTATGAAGGTCAGTATGCACCAGTCGATGTCCGTCTCCGCCAATATCAACGGCATCATCCGCCTTGGGGCAACACATGAAAAGGGTGTCAAGGAAGCAAAACCGTGCGAAGAGGAACAGGCACTCTCTCTGAGAGAAAAAGCTTCCAGTATGGTGGATACTTCGGATATGGAACTGGTAGAGACCTTCTGCGGCATGAGGGCAGGGAGCAAGGACTACTTTCCATTGGTCGGGAAAGTGATCGATGTACCGGAGATGCTGGAGCGTTATCCTGCGATCGTGCGCGGGGCAAAGCCTGATCTAAAATATCTTGATAACCTCTATATCTGCAACGGTCTTGGAGGCAGAGGGTTTGTCTTCGGCCCGTTGATGGGAAAAATGCTGGCGGATCTCGTCGTCGATCAAAAAGAACCGGATCCCCGGGTGAACTCGGACAGGCTCTTTTTGAAGTGGTGCAGGAAATCTCCGGAATTGGATAGTTTACGGTAGGGTGCGTAGTCACGCACCACATACCTTGACCCCAGAATTGTCGAACTCAGCACGAAGGATCATCATATCGGTACGTGACTACGCATCCTACGATTGCTCGGATTCTTTCCATTGCTCCCACTGCGGGATTTCGCTGATATGCGGGAAGCCGTCCAGGATCTCCTGGGGCTGGAACTTGGGCTTGTAGGCAAACGCCTTGCACCCATCTACCCAGTAGCCGAGATAGATCCACGGCAGTTCAAGGATCTTGGCAAGCTGGATCTGATAGAGCAGCGAGTAGGTCCCCAGAGAGAGCCTCGGATAGTCAGGATCATAATAGAAGTAGATCGAGCTGATCCTGTCATCGAGTATATCGATCAGATCGACACCGATCAGTTTATCCCCATCCATATAGAGGATCTCTTTGCCAAAGTCATGTGCCCCATCAACAAAGTTTTCGTAGTACTCCCTCTGGGAGATATTGCGATGGCTCCACCCGTCCTTTTGGTGTTTGAAAGCGTGGTACTTGTTGTAGAGATCGAGGTGCGCCCTGGTCATCATGGGTTTCTGGACGATGATCTTGGTCTCTTTGTTGCGGTTGATCGCTTTGCGCTGAGACTTGCTGGGTTGGAAATCAGCGACATTGATGCGGATACTTTTGCACTCGTTACAGCCGTTGCAGATCGGATGAAAGAAGTATTTCCCGAAACGTCTCCATCCCCGGTCGATCACGGCAGTCGTAAAGGTCTTGGAGGCGTTGTTGACATACTTGTAGTGCATACGTACGGTTCTGTCGGGCAGGTAGGCACACTCATAGTCCAACATAGAGAATTCTGTTGATGGCGGATTGAGTAGATTTTTCTCTTCATTCATTACCGCGATTATACAGAAAATAGTGTAAAATTCGATTGATATAATGCTTTCAAAGTAAAGCTTCTGCAAGTCACGCTACGGCCGTGTTTTAAGACTTCGCATTCAGTGCTCCGCATGTACTGCATTTTAGATGCTTGTCTTCATCAGAAGGCTCACCGCGACTTGTCGCTTTTATTATGCTATAAGGTAAGGTATGTTTCTTTATCAACCGACCTCCGGATACCGTTACAACAGTGACTCGATCTTCCTCTATGATTTTATCTCCGGCTTCCAGCCCAGGGGTTCGCTCCTTGATGTCGGATGCGGGGTGGGGATCATTTCGCTTCTTTTGAGTCGTGACTTTCCGGTGAAAACTACGATCATCGACAAACAGCAGAAGATGCTGGAGTATGCGGTACATAATTTTCATCTCAACCAACTTGAGGTGCAAAGCCATCTGGGAGATTTTACGGAACTGCAGACAGAGGAGAGATATGATTTTATCGTTTCCAATCCCCCGTTTTACGATCCGAGAGTCACACAGAGCGAAAATACGCACCTCAATATCGCACGCTACGCACACCATCTGCCCATCGAAGGGTTTATCCGAAGGGTCAAAACCTTTTTGAAACCCAAAGGATGGTTTATTTTCTGTTACGATGCAAAACAGATCGATCTACTCTTGCATCATCTTAAAATAAATGGTATAAATCCCGAAAAGATCCAGTTCGTCCACTCCAAGATCGACAGGGAGTCCAAACTGGTCATGATCGCGGCGCGCAACAACTCCAGGTCGATGACTCAGGTCCTGCCTCCCTTGGTGGTATTTGATGAGGAGGGTGTTTACCGGCCGAATGCGCAGAGGGCGTTTGAGAAAGCAGGGACGCACAGCATCAAGGGGGATTATGTTGGCGAGGAAACGAGCAGGTAGGTAGTAGGTTTGGCATTGCCAGATGCTGCAGAAAATCTTGATACAGGAAAGATATAAAAGGAATATGATGGAACTTCTAAGCGAAGCAGGATACAGCTATAAGTTTGCCCCCTCAGCATGCGAGGCATGCGGCGGGCACTGTTGTACAGGTGAGAGCGGATATATCTGGGCAAAATATGAAGAGATAGAAAAAATGGCGGACTTCGTTAACCTTAGCCTGGAAGATTTTGCTACAATGTATTTAAGAAAAGTAAAACACCGCTATTCACTGATAGAAAAGAAACTGAGCGAAGATAACTATGCGTGTATTTTTTTTGATGAGACCTTAAAGCGGTGCAGTATCTATCCCGTCCGTCCGAGACAGTGTCGTACTTTTCCTTTTTGGGAACAGTTTAAAAATAATGAAGATGAGGTAAGAAAAGAGTGCCCTGGTATCGTATAATCCTAGCTGCTGCTGTGAGTGTTGTTTTGCTGCAGGTATCTGCTCATGCAAAAGAAGAGACTTTTTCGGAAGATACGCTGATTATCAAAGCACTTTGGTTGGATGATCAGCTCGCATATGAGTACAGCAGGCCGATCTACGGGGAGCTCTTTGACAGGACAGGAGAGGAGGAGTTCCTTTTCCGCGAAATGAGGTCCGCATTGCTCAGCCGAACCTTTATCGAGCAAAGCATTGAACGCCTGGAGAGATGGGATGAAAAGCATCCGGACACCCTGGAAGCCAAACGTCTTCTGATCCCGCTATATCTTACCGCAGACAAAGCAGAACGCGCAGAAGAGGAGTCGATGGATCTGCTTGAGCAGTCCCAGCAGCCGATCGATCTGGAGCTGGCTTCCAATGCACTGCTCTATAATGCGCAGTTTGAGAGAGCACTTCAGCTGCTAAAAAGAGTCTATGATGAGACACTGCATGAAGGTATCCTCTTAAGAGTTGTAACCATTATGGATGAGTATACCGGAGAACGTAAGGAAGCGATCGCACTGCTGGAAACCCACCGGCGAATGCATCTCTCATCACAGAGTGTTTACCTTAAACTGCTCAAGCTCTATATGAAAGAGAATGATATCGACGGGCTTATCAGTACCTATGAGGCACTGTATGAGCTGGATAACAACGAGGATTATCTGAGAAGGATCATCGATGCCTATGTCTACAAAAGAGACCTTGAGGGCGCTACGGCATTCCTGGAAAAGCATCGTGAAGGACATGAAGATATCCTCTATGATCTCTACAAGGCGACGCGATCCTATGAAAAAGCGATCCTGCTGGTTGATCATTTCTACACTCGGGACAAAGACGGTAAGTGGCTTGCTGAAAAAGGGATACTTCTTTTTGAACAAGCAGAGGACAAAGATGACCGCGGAATGCTCAAAGAGGTGATCTCTTATTTTGAAAAAGCAATTGCATCAGGGGTGGAGGAGAGTATCTATCTCAACTACTATGGCTATACTTTGATAGACAAGGAGTTTGATGTCAACAAGGGGATCAGCATCGTTCAGAAAGCACTCAAGCAGCAGCCTGACAATACCTTTTATTTGGACTCTCTTGCCTGGGGATATTACAAACAGGGGAAGTGTAAAGAAGCTTATGAGGTGATGAAAAAAGTGGTTGAGAGAGAGGGTCTTGAGCAGGAAGAGATCAGGGATCACTGGGAGGCGATCCAGAAGTGCAAATAAGAGAGCGTTCAGCGTTCAGCGTTCAGCGTTTGGATATAATACGCAAAAACTTAGCCAAGGCTGTATAGATGGCACAGATTTTAGATGAAATTATCAAGAGAACCAAAGCAGATCTTGAGAAGAGAAAAATAGAGTTTCCCGAGGAGTGGTTGGGGCGTTCGCTTGCATATAACCCCTTTATGCCAAAAGATGTAAAGTCAGCGCTCCGTTCTACAGAAGAGAACCCTTACCGTATCATTGCGGAGATCAAAAAAGCCAGTCCCAGCAAAGGGATAATCCGGGAGGATTTCGATCCTATAACGATCGCACAGCAGTATGAAAAAGGCGGTGCGGACTCACTCTCGGTTCTGACCGAACCCCACTATTTCCAGGGCGATAAAGAGTACCTAGGAATGGTAAGACGCTATGTGAACCTCCCGCTGCTCCGTAAGGACTTTATCGTCGATAAGTATCAGATCCTGGAGGCATTGGTTTTTGGTGCTGACTATATCCTGCTGATTGCTGCGGCATTGAGCCGTAAAGAGCTGAAAGAGCTTTATGAATATGCACTGCACCTGGGGCTGGATGTGTTAGTTGAGATCCACAATAAATCAGACCTTATCAAGGCGACTTTTGCCGGTGCGCAGATCATCGGTATCAACCATCGAAACCTTGAGACTTTTGAGATGGATATGAGCCTGAGCGAGAAACTGATCCCGCTTATCCCCAAAGGGAAGATCATCGTTGCCGAATCCGGTATCCATGACCATGAGACAGTTGTGGAGCTTTCCAAGATCGGTGCAGATGCCTTCCTGGTAGGGGAACACTTTATGCGGCAGGATAATATTACTGCTGCGATTAGGAAATTGAAGTACGGGGAAGAGTAATTCGGTACCCGTTTACTATGGGAGTTTTAATTTTTTTCGTTCCGCCTCGGGAGAGGCTGGAACAAGAGTAAGAAACTTATGCTAAAAGTTTTTTGACTGCCTGGTTGATGCGTCCACCATCCGCACGGCTTCCGATCGTATTTTTTGCTGCACCCATGACTTTCCCCATATCTTTCATACTTTCGGCACCGACCGCTTCAATGATCTTCTGAAGTGCACTCTCCAGTTCTTCATCACTCATCGGTTCTGGCAGGTAGCTCTGTACGATAGCGATCTCTTCATCCTCTTTTGCAACGAGGTCATCGCGTCCTGCTTCGGCAAACTGTGCTTTTGCATCCTCTCTTTGTTTGAGGTATTTTGCCAGGATCGCCTCCACTTCGGCATCAGTAAGCTCTTTGCGTTCATCAACCTCTATCTGCTTGATGTTTGTCTGGATATTTCTCAGGGTATCCCTTCTTGTAATCTCTTTGGCACGCATTGCCTCTTTGATATCGTTTTTGATCTGTTCTTTTAAACTCATCTGCTGCTCCTATGGAAGATTTACAAGGATTATACTATAATCCTCGTATGATAATTACGATTCAAGACAAACAGTTCGATACAAAGAAGATCACACAGCTCTATCCTGCGGCTGTGGTAAAGACGGGATATGAGGAGGAGACCACAAAAGTAAGCCTTGAATGGCTTTCTATCGAAGCCAAAGGCAAGGTTGAGGTTGTGGGATTCGGTATCTTTGTCCATCTGGGCGAAGAAGAAAAACATGAGTTTCTCTTTGAGACCAGAGAAGAGATGGATGCCGTGGCCGGTCAGATCGCCGCACAGCTGAAAAGATAGCCGAATAGCCTGAGATAAGCCCGGATAATAGCTGGTCCAAATGCGATATTTTTTGATCGATTTTCTTTGGATTTAAGTTAGATTACCCTATGATTCCCCTTCAAGAACTGGAGATATTATGACACTATTTCAACTCTTTCTTTTGATCCTTGCCGGGGTGATCTTTTACCTCTTTTTCAGACAGCTTTTTTCCGGGGAACATCCCAAAAGAGGCGTGGATTTTGAAGCGAAACTTCCCGACGAACAGATCGGCGGGATCAACCGGCCTGACAAAACTTTTTCCAAACCGGAAACAGAACCGACGCGGCTTGAGCATTTGGTTCAGATGGCAGATGATGCCGTAGCCAAGGGTGATATGCTGGAAGCAAGCAAGGCACTTCAGAGTGCTCTGGTCCTGGAGGCTGACAATATCGATGTACTTCAACGTCATGGGTATGTGATGATGCAGATCGACAATCTGAAAGATGCCAGAGAGAGCTATGAGAAGATCATCGCAATCGATCCAAACGATGACCAGGCACATGCTTCCCTGGCAAATCTCCTCCATAAACTGAAGGAAGAGGAGGGTGCGATCAGTCACCACCTGCAATCCATTACGCTGGATCCTGAGTATGCTCCGCACCATTACAACTATGCCAACACGCTTTATGATCTAGATCGTAAAGCGGAAGCACTGACGGAGTATACGAAAGCGTATGAGCTGGATGCCTCTCTGGAAGAAGCAAAAAAAATGATCAACGAATTAAAGGGATAAGATGAGCAAAAGTGCATGTTTTGTTACTCAAGAGGCAACAGAAGAGATACTCTCTCGCGTCACCAATGTTTGCGCGGAGTGTTATACTGAACTACTGGCGGGGGATATCATACACTATGATATGCAGAACTACCGTTATCTGTGTGAGCGCTGCCAGGAGGAGCTGTGCGAAAAGATGAATGATAAGTGTGAGATCATCGCTGAAGAGTCAGAAGGACTCTTTGGATAGAAAAGTTAGGTGTTATCCGCTTTTTCTTCTTTCGGTTTTTCCTCTTCTTGATACGTAGACATGGTGCCCACCATTCTACTGCCTTCGGCTGTTTTGATTGTTTTTACGGATATCTCACCTTCAACCGAGCCTGTACTGCTTATATCAAGGAGTTCTGATGCGACAATAGTTCCTTGGACTGATCCGCTCACAGTGATTTTTTTACTTTCAAGTCTTTCAACAGCAAGTTTACCGTGTGGCTGAACCTCCACTGATTTTACTCCGATCACATTACCGGTCACAGTGCCATCAAGTATCATTGTATCTGCCTGAATTTTTTTTGATACTTCACCTGTTTCCATCACCTCCAGCACCTCACAGACGATACTGCCTACCAACTTACCGTTTATGATGGCATTTTTTGCTTTCACTTTTCCATAGACAACCCCTGATTTTCCAATCATCAGTGTGTTGCTGACAATAATGTCTCCCGTCACTTTACCATCGATATGTACGGTATCACTACCATGTAAGTTTCCTGTGACCTCCATACATGAAGTGATGATCGTTGCTGAAGTGATTTTATTGGGTGTATTTTTATTTTTTTTCCCTATGAAAAGAGCCATAGTATTCCTTTACTTTTCTGTCGTAAGTGTAATGATATTCTGGGCCTGTTTAAGGATACTATCCCAGTCAACTTGAGTTATTTTAGCGCTTATGTCGTTAATGTTTTCTAAATTCCATTGTGTAAAAGGTTTTGGATTGAGCCACTTATCCAGGTAGCGAATTTCATAGTGAAGATGAGGTCCGGTACTTCTTCCCGTACTTCCTACATATGCGATAAGATCTCCTTTGCTGACAAAGTCACCGCTCTTGACGGCAAACCTGCTGAGGTGTCCATATGCGGTTTTAAAACCGAAAGAGTGGTCAAGCAGCAAGAAATTTCCATACGCTCCTTTACGCTTGGCAAAAACCACAACACCGCTGGCAGGTGCATAGACAGGTGTACCGTTTTTTGCTGTAAAATCTAGTGCAGGGTGGAAGGATTCTCTTTGGGTGATGGGGTGTGTACGATAACCGTAACCACTGGAAATACGGCCATACTTTAGGGGCTTCCCATTGGGAATACTGTTGAGTACCAGGGCCTTTTGAATCGAAGTTATCTGCTCTTCTTGGACCTTTTCTTTCAGTGCCTGAACAACCTTGTCACGTGCATTTTCTACTCTGTCCTGAAAACTGGCATTAAGGTCCGGTCCGTACCCTATCATCTCTTCAACCTCTTGAAGTTTTTCATTCACTGAAGCGAGTTTGTCACTGTTCTCTTGTATCAAATGTGTGAGTTGTGTATTTTCTTGAACAAGAATTTCATTTTTCTGTTTATAGGTTGCAGTACTCTCTTTAAGCGTTACGATTTGATTCTGAAATTCAACTTTCTGTTGATTGAGTTTTGAGACTTGATTGTTCAGAAAACTGATATAAAGATAGGTGGCAACTGCGATAATCATCAATAGAAGAATGACTCCTGCAATGACTTTTTTGATGATCTCATGCACATTGTACTGGACAGAACCGTTGATGTCACTGATCGTAATGATGAGCCTATGTTTCATCTCTCTCCTTGATGTAGCGAATGGCGTTGATATAGCTGAGGGCATTCAGTTTTACACCTTGGTAGGCGATATCGAAAGCTGTACCGTGATCGACGGAAGTTCTCAGGATCGGGAGATTGAGAGAGACATTGATCCCCTCATCGAAGTAGAGCGCCTTCAGCGGTGCAAGGCCCTGGTCATGGTACATCGCGATATAGTGGGTGTAGCGGGCACGCACATGGGGGGTAAAGGCGACATCGGGAACGAGCGGCGCAGTAAAAACCTGCTTGTCCAATTGTTTATGCGCATTTTTGATCGCCTCACTGATGATCTTCTCTTCATCCCCCAGTACCCCTTCATCTCCCGCATGGGGATTGAGTCCCAGCACGGCAACGGGTGTTTGCGGTTTGGCCGTATGGTAGAAGTCCAGCAGAAAACGGGTGAGGTCTTTTGTATTGATGCTTTCAGCAACCGCTTTAAGCGGAATATGTTCTGTGTAGAGCGCGACATACATCTTCGGGCATCCCAGCATCATGATCGCTTCCGCATCGAAAAAGTCACGCAGGGCATCGGTATGACCCTTGTATTGCACCCCCGCCAGCTCCCAGGCTTTTTTGTGGATCGGAAGCGTACAGATCGCATCTGCTGTGCCTGCCTTTGCAAGTTCGACCGCTTTGCAAAAAGAGGCATAGGCATAGGCACCGCTTTCTTTGGTGACAACTCCCGGTCCTATCTCAAAATAGGGGGAAATATCTTCGATCGTCTGAAACGCTTCGGGAATCGCAAGATCGAGTTTGGCGGCAGCCTGTTCCAGCATGGCCCTGTCGATACAGTAGATCGGTTTGACAAGTTCGCACACCGTATGGTGGTTTTCAAGGGCTAACTGTACCCCGATGCCGTTGAGGTCGCCGATGCTGATCGCCACCTGTTTTCGGTTTATCATTGATGCTTTCCTGCCCGCTTAGTGTTTCATTATCGTTTTCATGTCAATGATCGCCTGCTCCAGTCCAGTATAGACCGAACGTGCGATGATACTCTGTCCGATGTTCAGTTCTTCGATATCTTCGATCTCTACGATAGCAGAGACATTCTGCATATTCAGCCCGTGACCTGCTGCTACGCGCAGCCCGATCTCCCTCGCCTCTTTGCTCAGCATCCGAAGTGTGTGAATCTCCTCGTCAAGCATTTTCTTGAGTACATTGCGGGGAAGTTCCAGTTCGGGGATCGTATGGTGGGTCTTTGCCAGGTTTGTGTAGAGCATGGCATAGATATTGGCATATTTTCCGGTATGAAACTCTATCCACTCTACACCCAATGCCTTGGAAGCCTTGAGTGCTTCGGTGGTGGGGTCGATGAAGAGGGATACTTCGATCTCATGGTTATGCAGCTTTTCGATCGCTTCTGCAAGTCTTGGCTGATCCCCTGTGACAGCGAGGCCCCCTTCGGTCGTCACCTCTTCGCGTTTTTCGGGCACGAGTGTCACGCGGTGGGGTCTCAGCCTGCAGGCGATATCGATCATCTCGGGGGCAATGGCGCACTCCAGGTTCACAGGGAGCGCAGAGAGCTCGATGATATGCTCTGCATCCGCATCCTGCATATGCCGCCTGTCCTCGCGCAGATGTATCGTGATCTGATCCGCGCCGGCACGTCTGCATATCCCCAGCGCATCCAGCGGATCGGGATCCCCGACTCTCCTTGCTTCTCTTAAAACAGCGATATGGTCGATATTGACACCCAGTAGCATGATTTTCTCCGTAATATAGTATGATATTGATTATATCCAAAAATATTTTTGCCCTTCGTAAAATCACTGACTTTTCAAAAAACAACATAACAGCAACGTTACTTGACACCCCCCCCCGTTTTTCTGTTACCATTAAAGCGATTTTAATGACTCTGCTTTGGGGAAAGAGGGGGGAAATATGTTTGATCTTAAATGCTTTATTGAGTTATTTCTATTTTACTCGCTCTCCCTCTTTTACGTTTCAATAAACCAGTACAGATCAAAGATAATAACCTATTACCTGTCGTCACTTGGAAATAGAAAGTGACATACTACGAATAGATTGTAAGTCTACAGACTAAAATAGAGGGGGGATAACTCATGAGAGCGGTATACAGTTTAATCATTGCATTGGGCTTGTTGTTATCAGGGTGTGCGGATGCGGGGAAAGATCAAAGTGTTGAATCAGGTGCAACAGTGCTACTCGATGGTTCAGGGAGTACGCCCGATGCTGATGGTGAGATCAAGCAATATCAATGGGATCAAATAGAAGGTCAACAAGCAGCACTTTCTGATAACAAAAGTGTAAAACCAACTTTTACCGCTCCGATAGTTACAGAAGAGGAGACTTTGGTTTTTAGGCTGACGACAATAGAGCAAGGCGGATATGTATCGCCATGGGAAACCTCTGATACAGTCAGCATTACCGTAAAGCCCTCTTCTTCAGGTAACACACCGCCAACTGCTATCGCAGAAGTAAATCTGACAAATGTTAAATATGGTGAGAGTGTGATGTTCTCGGCAGCGGGTTCTACGGACAGTGATGGTGAGATTGTCAGCTATGAGTGGAGAGATGAAAACAATGATACGTTGAGTGTTGAAGCGGAGTTCGTACATACTTTTGCAACCGCTGGAGTACATGTCATAACTTTAATTGTTACCGATGATGGTGGGATGAGTGCAACAGAGAGTGTCTCTGTAACAGTGCGTGAATTCCAAAAACCGGTAGCCGTAATATACGCCAGTACAGATATCGTACTGGTTGACGAAAATGTTACATTTGACGCTAATGGCTCTAACGATGTTGATGGAGAGATCGTCAGTTACCGTTGGTTGGATAATACAAATACTGTACTTAGTTATGAAAAGTCTTTTACACATACCTTTAGTACCAAGGGTGAACATAATATCACGCTCATTGTTACGGATGATGACGGGCAGGAGGGAGTCGCAAAAGCAAGTATCATGGCAGAAGCACTTCTTCTATCAATATCACTTGAAGCAGATATTACATCACTTGAAGTAAATGAAACAGCCACACTTACTGCTACAGGACACTACAATGATAATACTACAGAAAATGTTTCATCAAATGTGGAATGGGTCATCGATGATAACAGCATAGTTTCCATTGACACCAATGGTATCCTTACCGCACTTAAAAGCGGCAGTACGACAATAAAGGCCAAGATAGGTAACCTGGAATCTGATACGATCAGTTTGGAAATAAAAGAACCGGTACTGCTTGAGTCTATTTCTCCCAATCCTGTAAACATTAGAGTCGGTCAAACTGCCCAAGTGGCAGTGGAAGGTCACTACAGTGACGGTACAACAGAAGCGATAGAGGCAGGGGTGGATTTGATACCTGGCAACTATGATCTCATTTCAGTCTATGGTGACGGTACGATAGAAGGACTGCAGGCAGGTACCACGACACTACAGGCCAAAATAGATAATTTTTTCTCTCAGAATATCGACGTGGTCGTAAGTACTGCACTGGATACCTCCAACTTCCACTTCACGCACTTCGGCAGTCAATATACCGACCAGGTCCCCGCTGATGCGACCAAAGAGGGATATGATGAAAAACGCTTCTGTATGGTCGCAGAACAGATCTTTTCCGAAGACGGTTCTCCGCTTTCAGGTGTAATGGTCTCTATCCATAAACATCCGGAGTACGGTACCACTACGACAAACAGTGAAGGGCTTTATACGATCCCCGCGGAGGGTGGGCTTCAGCTTACTATGCGTTATACCAAAGCAGGCTATATGACGATAGACCGAAAAGTACAGGCACCAGTACAGGAGTGGGTAAGAACAGAAGATGTCACTATGCTGCAAGAAGATACTAAGGTTACCACAATTGATCTCTCAAATTCTGTACCTCAGGCACATATCTCTACCCCTGTAACCGATGAGCGGGGTACACGTTCTACGACTTTGGTGTTTGACGGTGCACGCAAAGCCACGGTTACTTCAGTGGATGGAAGTACCCGAGTCTTGACCACCTTTGATGTGAGAGCCACGGAGTTCAAAACACCTGAATCCATGCCTGCAAACCTCCCCAAAGAAACAGCCTATACCTACTGCTCTGATCTGAAGATAGACGGGACCAGCGATACCGATGAGATCACCTTCGATGCTCCTGTGGTGATGTATGTGGATAACTTCCTTGGCTTTGAAGTGGGTGAGATCGTACCTGTAGGATACTACGACCGCAATCAGGGGCGATGGATCGGCTCGGACAACGGTGCGGTCGTTGCACTGCTTGATACGGACAATGACGGTATCGTTGATGCACTGGACAGCACGGGTGACGGAGAGCCAAATGACCTGGATGGAGACGGCAGTTTCAGTGATGAAGTGGCAGGGATACAGAACAATCCCGACCATACAGCAGGTAAAAGCTACTGGAGAGCAGCATTTACCCATTTTACCCCTTGGGATCATAACTGGCCGTATGGTCCGCCGGAGGATGCAGAGGATCCTGATGTTGATGATCCTAAAACGGATGATGATGAGCCGAATGATTGTCAAGTGAATGTCAGTTCATATGTAACAGGCAAATCCAGAGTATTTCATGAGGATATCCCTGTGGCAGGAACGGACATCACATTGCACTATGCATCCAATAGGGTGGATGGTTATCAATATATTATCGATGCTTCTGTGGATACTTCTAGCATCCCTGCTTCTGTACAGGGAGCAAAGGTTACACTGAACATCGCAGGCAGGACTTATACGAAAACACCTGACCTTGATGAGCTGCGAAGTCTGACATTTATGTGGGATGGGAAAGATACATTAGGCAATCATGTAGCAGGAAAAGTAAAGGCTAAGCTTACAGTCTCCTATATCTATCCGGTAGTTTACCTAAGAGGAAGTACATCATTCGCACAGGCATGGGCAAGAGTTGGTGGAAGCGCTACGGGAGTAAGGGGACGAAGTACGATTGATGTATCCACTAGTAAGAGCATACTGATCGATGTCTTTCCCTCAAAAAGCAATAACGATCAAATAGCTCAAGGATGGACACTCTCCAATGTACATAATTTAGGCATAGACGCTGTCTTTAAAGGCGATGGAAGCAAACTGAAAAAAGAGACTGCTTTAACAAATGGATTGGTTGCCTACTATAAATTTGATGGCAATACACAAGATAGCTCACTTAATGGTAATCATGCTTCAGGACATGGTATCAGTTATGTTGACGGGCTGACTGGTAAAGCAGCCCAGTTTGATGGAAATTATGACTATGTCAGTTTGAATGAATCGACAAAAACACCCTATTTGGGAGTATCAGCATGGTTCAATACCACTTCCACAAAGAGTGGTAAAGATAACATTATGATGCTTATTAGACTTCGCAACTATGGATATGTTATTAATTTGAATGCTGGCGGGCCCTATGGAAAAGTAGCGGGGTGGGTTTCTATCAACAATACTTCTTCATCTTATTCATTTACTTCGCCAGGATCTTACAATGACGGAGAGTGGCACCATGTGGTGATGAACTACTCATCTGAAGGGTTTGAGTTGTATATGGATGGTGTATTATTGAGTAAACAAAGCCATCATACCAATGGAGCAATCTACGGCGGTGGAGGCGGATACAGCATCGGTAGGGATGGAAGTCACTCTTCTGATTATTATGAAGGTCTTGTAGATGAATTCCGTATATACAATAGAGCATTGACTGAAAATGAAATTAGAGAACTGTATCTCAAAGGGCAGACAGGACAAACCGTTTATAGTTTTGATACGCTTGATATCTCTGATGTCACACAGGAGTATGGGTTTGATCTGGCAGGTAAGCACCTTGTTACAAACTCTTACCCTGACAAAAAAGTATTAGAATCCTATACGTATGATGAAAATGGAAAACTCATTACCATAACAGATCAATTTGGAGAAGTCACTGCCATCACCAGAGACAGTGATGGCAACCCGACGGAGATCACCGCACCAAACGGACAAAAAACCTATCTTACAGTCGATGAACAGGGCAATCTGACAGAGATACGCTATGAAGACAATTCCAGATATGAATTTACCTACCTTGACGGCTCGCTGATGGACATTATGACCGATCCGAACGGTAACCGGATAGATCATATTTTTGATGAGAATGGACGTATCACTGAAGAGGTGGACGGTGAGGGAGGCAGCTATCAATTCCTTAGAAACGTTACAGAAGATGAAACATTCTACTCTACCGTTCAACCTATGGGAGAGACACAGACAAGTCAGGATAGTACACTGGCTAACGGTGATACACGATCACTTATCACTCTGCCAACCGAAGATACGATCACCGCTACTTTCTCAAAAGATGAAAAAACCGTTACAAGCCAAAAAGACGGAGTAAGTACGGTAACGACCTATACAGCAGATACCCTCACTCACCAAAAGACCCTCGCATCCAGGGAGACGACACAACCAGGCGGACTGAAACAGACAGTCACATACAACACAAGCTATGACGGCAACGAGACCCATACCAACAGCAAAACACAAACTATTACAAACAATGGCAAAATCACAAAGATCCTTACAGACTATAACAGCGGCGTAGAGACGCTCACCAGCCCGACGGGGAGGAGTGCCACAAGAGAGTATGATATCGATACCAGGCTTACCTCAAGTCTCACGTCAGGTACGCTCACACCGACCACATTCACCTATGACAGTAAAGGAAGAGTCACCACGGAAGCTACCGGTACAAGAGAGACCACTTATACCTACGATGACAGAGGCAATGTAGAGTCGATCACTGATCCAAGAAATAAAATCACGACTTTCACCTATGATGTGATGGACAGAGTCACGGGAGTAAGCTACCCTGACGGTACAACCGAAGCGTTCAGCTATGACAATAACGGCAACCTTCTGACAAGAACCGTACCGACTCCTGCGGATCATGCATTCACCTACAACGGTGTGGACAGAAAAACAGGCTACACAAGTCCGCTGCAAAAAGCTACAATTTACACCTATAATAAAAGCAAACAAGTCACACAGATCGAAAGACCGAGTGGAAAAACGATCACCAATACCTACGATAAAGGAAGGCTGGTAAGCACATCGACGCCTGAGGGTACAACGGAGTACAGCTATCTCTTTGCCGATAAAGTGGGAAGCATCACCCATGGAAGTGAAAGCTTCAGCTTCACCTATGACGGTACACTGCTGACAACTATTGCCCAAAACGGTCTGCTCAACCATACGATCAACTATACCTACAACAACGACTTCAAGGTCACTTCAAGCACCTATGCGGGAGTGACGGAGAACTACAGTTACGACAACGACGGGCTGCTCACAGACAGCGGGGATTATACACTCACCAGAGATGCACAAAACGGATACGTCACACAGCTCACGGACGGTACTCTGACACAAAGCAGAAGCTATAACAGCTACGGAGAGCTCACAGAACTCTCCGACAATACACTGACCTGTCAGCTTCCGCAAAGAGATGACAGCGGTGCGATCACACAGAAAAAAGAGATCATCAACGGTGTAACTGCGACGTATGACTATACCTATGATGACATGGGAAGACTTATAGAGGTCAAAAAAGATGGAAGTGTAACGGAAGCATATACTTATGACAACAACGGCAACAGACTCTCCGCCACCGTAAACGGAGAAACCACTACCGCGTCCTATACACTCGATGACCAGCTGGAAGTCTATGGGGGACAATACCTATAGATACGATGATGACGGATATCTTGTAGAGAAGATCACACCAGAGGGTACGACAACATATGATTACGGAACATTTGGTGAACTAAGAAAGATTGTCACTCCAACACAAACGATCACATATAAGCATAATGCTAACAATCAAAGAGTGGCTAAGCTTATCGATGGTCAAGTCGTAGAGAAGTACCTTTGGGCAGACCTGACGACACTGCTTGCTATCTATGATGCAAATGATAACCTTTTACAGAGATTTGAGTATGCAGATCAAAGAATGCCTGTATCAATGTCAGCTAATAGTACTAAATATTATCTGCACTATGATCAGGTAGGATCCCTCAGGGCTGTGAGTGATGCAAGCGGAAATATCGTAAAAGAAGTTGTTTACGATACTTTCGGTACTATCTTAACTGACACAAATCCAAACTTCAAAGTACCGTTCGGGTTTGCCGGTGGTCTTTATGACAGAGATACAGGTCTGACCAGATTTGGTTACCGAGACTATGATGCAACTACAGGGAAGTGGACGGCTAAAGACCCTATTGGATTTAAGGGGGAAGATAGTAACTTATATGCGTATGTATGGGAGGATCCTATTAATTGGACTGATCCCTTAGGCCTTTATAGTGACCCAAGATTAAATGGTAGAGGAGTACCTCGTGCTATGGGAGGAGATGGTGGTATTAGTGATGCTGTTGCTGCAAGAAATGGAATCATTGCAACTCCATTTTTAATGGCAGCGGGGTTAACGGCAGGGATATCTACCATTGGACCTGTGGCAACATTAGATATTATGATACTATTTATGGATTCGTGTACTGGATTATCAGATGGGGTAGATCGAAACGATAGATTACACCATAGGTATAATCGACCTGACACACAATTTGAAAGAAGACAACGTGAACAACCTAGAAGAAATAATCGTAGATTTCCTCTTATAAGACGTTAAGGTTCAATATGGATATAAAATATAATGAAGCTTTGAAATATTATGATTCAAAAAACTATGATAAGGCTTTTAAATTATTTGAAGAGCTTGCACATAGTGGAAATTTAAATGCTCAAATGGCAGTAGCTACAATGTTAGAAGAAGGGGATAAAATAAAACGTAACCTTAAGCAAGCATACTATTGGTATGAAAAAGCTGCTTTACAAAATGATGTTGAAGCATTGCACATTTATGCACTTTATTGTTTAAAAAAAGGTGAGAAAAACAAAGGCTACACAATGTTAAATCAAGCGACAGGACTCAATTATGTGCCGGCTATAAATAGTTTGGCCAATATTTATGATTATGGAGACTTTGGATATGAAGTTAACAAGAAAAAAGCTATTGAACTTTATAAAAAAGCTTGCTTATTAAATGATAGTCAGTCATGTAAAAATTTGTACTCATTATTAAGAGAACTGGAAAGTAAAGAAGATGTTTACCAATATATTAAAGAAGAAATTGGTTTTTTTAAATTTTTTAAAATTATTATTCTGGGACGAATTAAAAATTGGTTTTCTAATTTCTTCTAACAATTGAAACAGGAGCTGTACCATTTTTAAAATAGTAGGCCAAATATAAGGTAATAGTTCTGCTTTTTTCGCTCCAACGTTGTACGTTGGTGTGCATACGGAAGTTAAGTAAACAGTAAACGGTGAAATCCATCGCTAGATGGCAGAGAGGTAAAAGATGTCAGCAAATCCAAGACACATCTACGCAACTATCACAGAAAACTATAGTTACGACAACAACGGCAACCTTCTGACCAGAACCGTACCGACTCCAGCGGATCATACATTCACCTACAACGGGGTAGACAAGAGAACAGGCTATACAAGCCCACTGCAAAAAGCAACGACATACACGTACAACAAGAGCAAACAGCTCACACAGATCGAAAGGCCAAGTGGTAAAACGATCACCAATACCTACGATAAAGGAAGGCTGGTAAGCACATTACCTCGCTCCCATTCGTCCCCGATGGGAGTGCATACGGAAGTCAGGCAAACAGTCACGGTGAAATCCATCGCTAGATGGCAGAGAGGTTAAAGAGGTCAGTAAACCCAAGACGCATCTATGGCGGTATCATGGAAAAACGCTATCTATGACAATAGTTTTAAGACAGGGTTTGTATAATCCCCATAACACAGAAATATGGAGCAATCATGGTAAATAAAGATATCCTTCCCGTACATTCATACAATGAGGTCAAAGAGAAGATCGGCAACGGAAGACCTACGGTGCTCTCTTTCGGGATGAGCCACTGCTACAGCTGCCTTGCCATGTCCAGGGTCTTTTATGAGATCGTGCAGGAGCATCCCGAACTTCAGCTCTACTCCATAGACTCTCAGAAAGACCGCATCATCAGCCGGGATATCTACAGGCTCAAAGAGATGCCGGCACAGATCTTTTTGGATGAGAAGGGAGAAGAGCTTTTCAGGCATACGGGTGCATACAAAAAGCCGGTCGTTGAAGTCATCTTGAGAAAGTATGGATTTACGCTTTAGTCTCAGTCTCGGTTTCAGGTTCACTGTCTGTGACAGTGAGGGTATTCCTCAGTGACTTTGAAAAACTCTTCGCAAGGTGCATATCGTTGATGGCCATGGCGGTGATCTCCGGTTTGATTTGTGTATTTTTTGCCATATCTTCGATCAGTTTCATACTGTTTTTGTAGGAGTCTGCAATCTTTTTATAGGTTGATTCCAGCTCTTCCATAGCTTCATGGTTGCCTTCTTTGGCATCATGAAATGCCAGGACAGTTTTGAGTATCTGATACCGCAGGTTTTTGTAGAAGGTTTGTTCTTCGCTGCTGGTTGCTTCATAAAAGTTGTTGATATCTGTCAGCATATCTTTGATCGATTTGGCTGCGGTTGTAAGATAGATACTTTGACGGGAAAGATGCTGCAGCTGTAACTGGTGTGCCGCATGATTGTCTTTGGCGGAAAGCATGGAGTTGTAGCGATGGATCTCTCCTGCAATCAGACGGATCTTCTCATAAAGCTTTTCATAGGAGATATCATAGTTCTGATCATGCATTTCAAGCAGTTTGTCGATACCATACTGCTTTTCCAACGCTTTGGGCGGTGAAATATTGATCGCCAGAAGGGCAAACTCCTCTATCCTGTCTTCAAGATGCAGGATCTCTTTTTGCAGCGCTTCGAGTGCCAGATCCGGTACATCCAAAGGCACATTATGGATAAAGTGGGTGACATGTTTGACCTCTTTTTTGAAAAATCCCTTGACCCAATCAGCCAGTATTCCAATGAAGGGATACCAGAGGATCACTCCGATGAGATTGAAAAAGGTATGAAAAAGAGCGATCTTGATCACGTCATCTACACCTGAAAGGTAGGTTCCAAAGGGAATGATCAGCCACTGCAGCGTAAACAGCACCATCAGTGCAGTAGAGAGGTTGAATACCAGATGGGCAACGGCAATACGTTTTTTATCAGGTATACTTCCCATTGCCCCAAGTACCGCTGTAATGGTTGTACCGATATTGGTTCCCACAACAAAAGCTGCTGCAGCCTCAAAAGAGACCATCTGTGTAAAGAGTGCACTCTGAATAATAGCGATGGCTGCAGAACTGGATTGTATGATCGCCGTGATAACCAGACCGATGATGGCAAACCAGTAGGGGGAAACTGTAAGATAATGGGATAGGTCGAAGTGTTTGGAGAAGACCTCGAAACTCTCTTTCATCCCTTCCAGCCCCAAAAAGATCAGTCCAAATCCGACCATCATATTGAAGTAGTTTTTCCATCTTCCCGATTCGCTGACAAGTACACTGCCAAGCCCTCCCACTCCGATCACAACATAGGAAAGTAGATTGATATCCATCTTGAACCCTACCAGTCCCACGATCCATGCGGTGACGGTTGTCCCTATGTTGGCGCCAAATATGACGCCAAGTGCACTGTTAAGCCCCATTATCTGGGCACCGACCAGTGAGAGTGTCATGAGTGTGACGACAGAAGAGCTCTGAAAAAGTGCAGTAGCACCCAGACCGGTTAAAAGGCTTTTGAAGGTGGTGGCTGTGGCATTTTTTACGATACGCTTAAAGGCACGTCCGGCCGATATCTTGATCTGTGCTTCAAGATAGAGCATCCCGAATAAAAAAAGTCCAAGTCCCGAAAATGCTTCTATCCATACCACAAACATACTGTGCATTGAGGTACCCCTTTAACGTTAGCTGATGATTCAAAATGGTTATATTATATCAGGTGTGAATCATATTGTGCATTAGTGCATAGGGGTTTAGAACTGAAATGTTTTGGCAATGGTTTCGATACTGCTTCGATACAGGGGATTATGGTAACCATAGTACATATCATCTCATCCTATATAAAGAGTGATCTGTTCAACGAGAAGATAGCTGCGGCAAGTGAGGATAAAAGCCATCAATTTTTCCTCTGAAAGGTTCAGCCCCTCAAGTATCGTACAAGATGGAAAAGGTAAAAAAGATTATGAAAAATCATAGAGATCTGACACTCAGCCGTAACCAAGATTATGTTAAAATCATGCCAAATTTATAACGATTACATAGAAAAGGCTGGCAATGGCAAAAAAAGAGATAAAAAAAGCCGTTTTGGCATATAGCGGCGGGTTGGATACAAGTATCATCCTGAAGTGGCTTCAGGATGAGTATCACTGTGAGGTTGTAACCTTTACGGCAGACCTCGGGCAGGGTGAGGAAGTAGAGCCTGCACGTCAGAAGGCACTTGCGCTTGGCATCAAACCGGAAAATATTTTCATTCTTGACCTTCGTGAAGAGTTTGTAAAAGATTTTGTATTCCCGATGTTCAGAGCCAATGCGATCTACGAAGGCGAGTATCTTCTCGGTACATCGATTGCCAGACCGCTGATCGCTAAAAAGCAGATCGAGATCGCAAAAGAGACCGGTGCAGATGCGGTTTCGCACGGTGCAACAGGAAAAGGGAACGACCAGGTGCGTTTCGAGCTTGGCTACCTGAGCCTTAACCCGGACATCGCAGTGATCGCGCCATGGAGAGAGTGGGACCTGAACTCCCGTGAGAAGCTTCTTGCCTATGCAAAAGAGCACGGGATCGAGATCTCTAAAAAACACGTAGATGAGCACGGTAACCCTAAAGCGAGCCCTTACTCTATGGATGCGAACCTGCTTCATATCTCTTATGAGGGACTTCACCTGGAAAATCCCGCTGCCGAACCTGAAGAGGATATGTGGCTATGGACAAACTCTCCTGAAGAGGCTCCTGATGAGGCAGAGTATATCACGATCACTTATAAGAAGGGTGACCCGGTAGCGATCAACGGCGAAGAGATGAGTCCTGCAACACTCCTCAAAACACTCAATGACTACGGCAACAAGCATGGTATCGGACGTATCGATATCGTAGAGAACCGCTATGTAGGGATGAAAGCACGCGGATGCTATGAGACCCCGGGTGGTACGATCATGCTGAAAGCACACAGAGCGATCGAGTCGATCACGCTGGACAGGGAAGAGGCGCACCTTAAAGACGAGCTTATGCCTAAGTATGCCAAACTGATCTACAACGGTTACTGGTGGTCTGCAGAGCGCAAGATGATGCAGGCAGCGATCGACACAACGCAAGAGAGAGTCAACGGTGAGGTGAAACTCAAACTCTACAAAGGAAATGTGATCGTCGTGGGGAGAAGTTCGGATGAATCACTCTACTCTGAAGCACACTCGACCTTCGAAGAGGATGAGGTATACAACCAGGCGGATGCGGAAGGATTTATCCGTCTGAATGCACTTCGTTTCATTATCGAAGGGAAAAAACAGCCGGAGCGTATCGCTTCTTTGATCAAAGGGAACGAGAAGTAATTCTCGCTCTCTTTCCTCCTCTTTTTATAAATCTTCTCTCTTTTCACCATCCATTTTATTTTATACATGCTACACATAAGTGTAGTATAATCTAAGAAATACAATTCAGGAGTATCTCTATGAAAAAGTTTCTTACTTTGATCGTGATCGGGCTGACGATGCTCGTTTTGAGCGGATGTGCCACACATCAGAAGTTTGTACAGAAATATGACGGATGGGTAGGCAAGGATATCACGGCGCTGATCGAGAAGATCGGTTATCCGGACTCGACTTTCTCGCTGCCCAATAACAATAAGGTCTATGTCTATGAACGCTCAAGGGTAGATGCGGTACCGGCAGGCCCGCTGATGGGGTACGGATATTACGGATATAGATATTACGGATATAGTTACCAGACGGTGACCTCCAGCTGTAAACTCTTTTTGGAAACCAACAAGAAAGGGATCATCGTGAAGTGGGGATATCGCGGCAGCTGCCTGAGCTACTGAAAAGAGTGGGGGAGCGGTTGACTACGCTCTCATCACCGGGGTCTTAAAATCCCCTTCATGACCTCCAGTACCCTGTAGGGCGAAAACTTTAGGAGTTTTTCCCTGTAGAAGAAATGGGGTATCCACTCAAGGAGAACGTAGAGCATCAGCATCATGGGGTAGAAAGCATAGTACTCATTTTTGAAGCTTTTGTAGGTATAGCGTACTTCAAACCATTTTTGGGCACTGATCACCCCATTGTAAAAAAGCAGTACCTCCATCGCAAAGATCGAACCCCAGAAAAAATAGGTCATCCCCACGACTAGAAGTGTGCCCTCGATCCCGAATACAACCAGTACGATCGCGGCAAAGAGGGTCAGAAAGAGTGCAAAAGATTTGAATCCGATAGCGGAGAAGATCACCAGCACCGAAAAGACAAAGAGCAGCGCTCCCGCGAGAAAAAAGAGTTCAAGAAAGGTTCTCTGCTCTTCAAAGGTGGTGCTGAAATAGGCTCCCGCCGCCAATAACAGAAAGATAGCGATCACAGTAAGGAAAAGAGAACCGTACGCTTTCATTTTTACTCCTATGAATAAATCTCATACAATTTGAACAACATCCAATATTGTATTCAGTCACTAAAGCTTTGCCTTTGGCAAGAAGGAGTTATTTTGACTCCTTATGCGATCTGATAAAGCCTGGTCAAACTTTTGACATCCGGTTTGCGTCCCAGCCACTCCTGGTAGAGTTCACTCATCTCTCTGGCGCCGCCGTTGGCAAGTATATATACTTTATACCCTTTTGCTTTCTCTTTGTCAAATCCTTCTTCTTCATCAATACACTCAAAAAATGCATCGGCACTGAGCACTTCCGCCCACTTGTAGCTGTAATATCCCGCTGCATATCCGCCTCCAAAGATATGGGAGAATCCATGCTGAAACTTGTTGTAGCTGGGTGGTTTGATCAGGGATGTTTTTTCTCTGATAGCATCTAAGAGCCTCTGAACCTCTTCACCCTGGTAAAGTTTCTGGTGGAGTTTGAAATCAAAGAGAGAGAACTCGACCTGGCGCAGGATCCCCAGTGCCGCCTGGAAGTTTTTGGTCTCTTTGATCTTTTTTACCAATACTTCAGGGATAGGCTCGCTTGTTTCATAGTGGAATCCGAAACGTTTGAGTATCGCCGCTTCGTAAGCGAAATTTTCCAAAAATTGCGAAGGAAACTCGATCACATCCCATGCTACGCCGTTGATCCCCGAAACTGAGCGTTCGCTGCATTTACCGAAAAGATGGTGTATCGCATGTCCCATCTCATGGAAAAGCGTGACCACGTCATCATGTCGCAGCAGAGAAGGGACCTTCTCGGTTGTCGGCGCAAAGTTGCAGACAACAAATGCGGAGGGGAGATGTTCTTTGCCGTGAGTGTCGGTATAGTGTGTCTCCCAGTCATTCATCCAGGCGCCGCCTCTTTTCTCTTTGCGCGCTTCCAGGTCAAAGTAGATACGTCCGGAGAGTTTATCACCTTCGTAAATATCATATGCTTTGACACAGCTGTGCCAGGTAGATACATCCGTCGGTCTGAAAGTCACATCAAAAAGCTCCGAGACGATTGCAAGCATCCCTTCAAGGACTTTGGACTGCTCAAAATAGGGTTTTGTCATCGTATCGTCGAAGTCAAACTTCTCTTTTTTCAGTTTCTCCCCATAATAGGCGACATCATGCCCTGCAAGATCTTCGATGCCGTCTGTACGCTTGGCATATTCGCGGAGTTTTTCAAGTTCATTTTTAGCTTGGGGGAGTGCTGCATCAGCTAGCTCATCAAGGAACCTGATGACATCCTCTTGCTTGGCAGCATCCCTGGTTTCCAGTGCATAGTGTGCATAGTTTTCGTATCCAAGCAGCGCAGCTTTTTCCTGTTTGAGCGAGAGAATCTCATCGATCACTGCTGCGTTTTGCGGCGCACGCGTATTGTATGCCTTGGAGAGCTCCTGACGGTATTCTCTGTTTGGCCCGTAGGTCATATAGGCAAGGTAGCTGGGGATCTGGAGGGTAAACTTGTAGACGGTTTTCCCCTCTATCTCTTCTTTTGCGGCGTCAATATCGGTCTGAGGCATTCCCGCTACATCTTTTTCGTCTTCAATGACCAGCTCGTAAGCGTTGGTGGCATCGAGGAGGTTTTGGGAGAACTGGTTGCTGAGTTCGCTCAGCCTGAGAGAGATCTCTTCCATGCGTTTTTTCTCTTTTTCTGGAAGATTGACCCCCGAAAGGACAAAGTCCCTGACATCGTTTTCAACAACTTTTTTTGCCTCTTCACTCTCAGCCTTGAGCTCTTTTATCTTATTGAAAAGCGCAACATTCTGTGCCATCTCCGAGGAGAACTTCGAAAGCAGAGGCAGGGAGGCTTCATAGGCCTTTTGTGTCTCTTCGGAGTTCATGACGCTGTTGAGGTGAGAAAGCGGGGTAAAGAAAAGGCTGAGCTCCTCATCCATGTCCTGCAGGGGTTTCAGTACAGTGTTGTAGTCTGTGGCATCGGAGTCCGTGATAGACTTGATCCCCATTCTCTGTCTGTTTAAAAGTGCTTCCAACTCTTTTGGAAAGTGTTCTAAATGGTTGAGTTTGAATTCTTGAAACATCATCATCCTACTATTGGGTTTTATGGCATTTTACTATGTGTTAGTAAAACTTTGATAAAATAGTAGCAATTTTACGTGAGAACAGGAAATAAAAGCATGAAAGTATTATTGATCAAAGATGTAAAGTCACTCGGGAGTGCCGGTGAGATAAAAGAGGTAAAAGACGGATATGGACAGAATTTTCTGATCGGGAAAGGATTGGCTAAACTTGCCACACCTACAGTGGTTGAGGAGTGGAAAGCAGAGCAGGCACGTATGGCTCAGGAACTGGCAGATGAGATCGCAAGGCTTGAAGCCGAGAAGATCACGCTGGAAGCAGCAGCGATCAAAATAGAAAAAGAGTCAGCACCCGTAGGGATCAAAGGATCAGTGGGGAATGCCGACATCGCAAAAGCGGTTCTGGATCAGATGAACATTGAGATCGACAAAAAAAATATCAACCTGAAAAAAGCGATCAAATCCACCGGTATTCATAACGTCGATGCGAAACTTGGCCACGGTATCCATGCGACACTCAAAGTAGAGATAGCAGGAGTATAGATGTTTGAAGCAACTACGATACTGGGCTACAAGGGGGACGGCAAAGCGGTGATCGGCGGAGACGGCCAGGTGACCTTCGGAAATACGATACTCAAAGGAAATGCGACGAAGATACGTACGCTCTACAACGGCAGTATTCTGGCTGGTTTTGCAGGAAGTACCGCGGACGCTTTTAACCTTTTTGATATGTTTGAAGCGAAGCTTTCTGAGTACAAAGGGGACCTTTTCAAGTCCGTCATAGGGTTTTCAAAGATGTGGCGCAAAGACAAACATCTGCGCCAGCTTGAAGCGATGATGATTGTCCTCAATAAGGAGCATATCTTTATCCTCTCCGGAACAGGGGATGTCGTAGAACCGCAGGACGGGAAGATCGCTGCGATCGGTTCGGGAGGGAACTATGCGATCTCTGCAGCCAGAGCGCTGGATAAGCATGCCGGGCTTGATCCGAGAACATTGGTAGAAGAATCTCTGCAGATTGCAGGGGAACTCTGTATCTATACCAATACCAATATTAAAATCTTAGAACTATAAGGAAGAGATCAGTGGATAACTTGACACCGAAAGAGATCGTAGCCTATCTTGATAAATATGTCATTGGTCAGAAAGATGCTAAAAAAACGATAGCGGTCGCGCTGAGAAACCGCTACAGACGGATGCAGCTGGATGAAGAGATGCAGCATGATGTAGTACCCAAAAATATTCTGATGATAGGAAGTACAGGGGTAGGTAAAACTGAGATTGCCAGACGTTTGGCAAAAATGATGAACTTGCCGTTCATCAAGGTTGAAGCGAGTAAATATACTGAAGTAGGCTTTGTAGGCCGTGACGTGGAGTCAATGGTACGTGATCTAGCTACCACATCGCTCTCTTTGGTTAGAGAAGAGGAGAATGAGAAGAATAAGGAGAAGATCGCTATTTATGTAGAAAACAAGATTATCGAAAAGCTTCTTCCTCCACTTCCGGCAGGAGCAAGTGAAGAGAAAAAAGCTGATTATGAGCACGCCTTTGCCAGAATGCAAGAGAAGTATGAAAAAGGTGAGCTTGATCACCTGACGGTGAAAGTGGAGGTACCCGATCATCCGACATTTTCAGAGGACGGCCTTCCTCCCCAAATGATCCAGGTGCAGGAGTCTATCGTCAAGGTGCTTGGAGCCTACGGAAAGAAAGCGAGTGAAAAAGAGCTGCTTGTCAAGGATGCAAAGAATATACTCGAATCAGAAGCAAGCCGGGAACTCCTTGATGAAGAACAGCTCAAATCACTGGCACTCGAGAAGGTAGAGAAGGGCGGTATCGTCTTTCTTGACGAAATAGACAAGATCGCTGTCTCCTCTTCTGCCCAAAGCAGGCAGGACCCGAGCAAAGAGGGGGTGCAGAGAGATCTCTTGCCGATCGTTGAAGGCTCAACGGTACAGACCAAACTGGGAATGGTGAAGACGGACCATATCCTCTTTATCGCTGCGGGTGCTTTCCACCTGAGCAAACCCAGTGACCTGATCCCAGAGCTTCAGGGAAGGTTCCCTCTCAGGGTTGAGCTGAACAGTCTGGATGAGGAGACACTGTACCGTATCCTTACGGAGCCGAAACATTCCCTGATCAAGCAGTATCAGGCATTGATGAAAGTGGAAGGAGTCACACTGACATTTGAAGAAGAGGCACTCAGAGCGATAGCGCACTATGCCTTGACGGCTAACGAGAAAACAGAAGATATCGGTGCCAGACGTCTCCACACGGTACTGGAAAAAGTGCTTGAGGAGATCAGCTACAGTGCCGATGCATATGCAGGGCAGGAAGTTTCGGTGGATAAAGCACTGATCGACGAAAAGATAGGCAGTGTAGTGGAAGATGAAGATGCTACACGCTACATACTATAGACAGCGTGTCATGCGGGTCAAACTGAAAACACAAGTGATGAGTCACTTTAAGGATAAAAATAATGTCTAACGAAATAAAGACAAAAGCGGGTTTTGTTGCGGTAGTAGGGCGCCCTAATGCAGGAAAGAGTACTTTATTGAATCATATCGTGGGCGAGAAGCTTGCAATGGTCTCTAAAAAAGCACAGGCGACTCGCAAGCGTATGAATATTATAGAGATGCACAAAGGCGCACAGATCATCTTTGTTGATACTCCGGGTATCCACAAAAAAGAGAAACTCCTCAACGAGTTTATGCTAGATGAAGCCCTCAAGGCAATGGGTGATGCAGATCTTATCATATTCCTTGCTCCCGTAACGGACAAACTCGACGAGTATGAGAAGTTTTTAAAGATGACTGAAGCCAAAGGGATCAAACATATCATTGTGCTGACCAAGATCGACCACGCCAAACAGGGGGAGATCCTGAAAAAACTTGCCCAGTATCAGATGTACCAGGATAGGTTTGAAGCGATCATCCCCTTTTCGGTCAACAAAAAAGTAGGGAAAGAGCAGCTGCTTGATGAGATCGTAAAGTATCTGCCGGAATCTCCCTACCTTTTTGATCCGGAACTCCTCACCACGGAGAATATACGCGATATCTACAAAGAGTTGATACGCGAGTCAATTTTTGAAAATTTGAGTGATGAAATCCCTTATGAGAGTGATGTGATTATCGATAAGATAGACGAAAGTGACAATATCGACAGAGTCTATGCGACGATCATTGTTGAGAAGGATACGCAAAAGGGTATGATCGTAGGTACAAAAGGGGAAGGGATCAAACGTGTTGGCAAGTCGGCCAGAGAACAACTTGAAGCGTTCGCACAGAAAAAAATATATCTTGATTTACATGTAGCCGTAAAAAAAGGGTGGAGCAAAAACAGGAGTGATCTGGAATCATTCGGTTATGTTTTTTAGTTTTTTTTAAAATATATGATTTTGATAAACCTCCTATATTTATAAGATAAGTCTAATATTAAAACATATATAATTGTTTAAGATACAAGGAAGTTTAAAATGTTTTTGAAAAAAAGTTCGTCACAGCCGACTATAAAAAATATTGTTACACTGAATGCATATGCGGGAAAGTATTATCAGTTTAAAGATAATACCCTGCAGCCATTGAGAAAAGTCACCTACAATACTTCGAATTTTGTTGCTTCATATATCAGCAATAAAGATTTGATTACGACGACTATCTCTCTGAGTCGGAGTATTCCTGAAGAGGATATTCCTGATGTTATAGATATTAAGGCGTATGAAGAGCTGGGGCTCGATCAGGCAAAAGACTATCTTGTCTCTTATACTGAGAGTAAGGAGTCCGCTGAAGAGAGAGAGTTTCATATCTTTGTAGCTGATCCGGAAGTATTGGATGATAATTTCCTTCCTATCAAAGAAGAGACGAAATATATAGATCTTCTCATTCCTGCACCGCTACTCTATAAGGCACTCTACAAAAAAGAGATTTTGGATGACAACGGTACGCAATGTTTTGTTTACTTTACGATGTTTGATGCCTCTGTGACACTCTACCGAAACGGAGAGTTCCTCTATTCCAAATCAATAGACTTTGACCTTGAAACAATTTACAATAAATATTGTGAATTGGTCGGTGAACAGGTAGAAGAGAAAGAGTTCTTCAGTGTTTTGGAACAGGAAGGGCTGAAAACAGGCAGAGAGCATTATCAGGAAAACCTGATGAAGATATTCGGTGAAGTCTTCATCAACATTAACGATATCATCATTTATGCCAAAAGAGCTAGTGAGCTTGAGCGTATCGACCATATGTTTATAGGGACGGAAAACGGGCCGATTATCGGCCTGGATGACTACAGCCAGAACTACCTTGGTTTGCAATCATCAGAGTTTAACTTCAATTACCATATAGAGTGTGAAGAGTGGTACACAGATCAGCTTCAGTATCTTATGCTTTTAAATGTGTTTGATTACCTTGAGGATGAACTATCGGTTGTCAACTTGACGAGATACCCCCGGCCGCCTTCTTTCCTCAACAGGGCCAGCGGGCAATTCATTATCACTACATTTGTAGCCATTACAGTTGGCTTGGCCTATCCTCTTTTTTATCTGATCGGATCTTATATCAATGATGCAAGTATCTATGCCCTTAACCTTCAGAATGATACTGTTTCAATAGAAGCACAGAAATATAAAAAGATCCTTGGAGAGAAAAGAGCAATCATTGCCGGTCTGGATGAAAAGATTGCCAAACTCTCGGAAACCTATCAGGCAAAAACGAAAACGCTGACTTCTATTTATGACAAAAAAGTGAATTATCGTTTGAAATCAGGTATCTTCCACACCTTGGCTGAGGAGCTGAACAGGTTCGGTGTGCATATCGAAGAGCTTAAAAGTGAGAATGATACCATCTGGTTGGCACTGGTAAGTTCGGAGGATAGGAAGTTAACAGAGCTGATTAAGCATATCTCTGATAACTATTTTCAGGAGATTAATCAGATTGATATTGAATTGATTGCAAAAGACCCGGAGAGTAGCTACTACAAAGGTCTGCTGAAGGTGGATTTGAAATGAAATATATAGAAGATAAATTAGAGGCACTGGATGAGTACTTCGCTCCCAAAAAGGAGAGTGAAAAGTGGATGGTGATTCTTGGGGTAGCAGGTATTATTGCCTATTTGGCCTATGCTTTTCTGCTTCCTGCGGCAGAATCAATGTACAAAAAAAGCGAAGCGGCCAAAAAGAGTATTGAAAAGACGCTAAAAGACAACAATACCTATCTGGATTCGATCACTGTCAATGGTGACCGCGAATACTATGTCAAGAAATACGAGAACGATATAGAGACGAAAAATGCAGAGATTGTAAAGCTCACTTCGAATATCAAATTTATCGACAATAGTCTCAACAAACTCTCCGATATGCTCTTCAATCAAAGAAGCTGGTCAAGATTTCTTAACTCGATCACTGACCGGGCAGAAGTCCAAAATGTTGAGATCGTATATATCACCAATAAGTATGCTAACAGTCAGGGAAATTTCGGTTACGTATTGGAGATCGGCGTAGGATGCAAAGGTGACTATAAAAGTATTGTAAAGTTCATGAATGAGATAGAGCAGAATGTACTTGTTACGGATATTTACGGCAGCCGTCTTTCGATAGACAAGAATTCATCCGATATCGTAGCAGATATCAATATTTCCGTATGGGGGATTAACCACTGATGAAAAAGACAGCAATAAGTTTCACTCTGTTAAGCCTGCTTGCATATGCTGATCTCTCAATTTCGCAGATAGGGAAGATGGTTTCCGAAATTCACGAAAAAAGAGAAGGTGTAAGACTGGATACCCTGGAAAAGACAAAAGAGCCTTTCGTTAAAGCAGAAACGGGCGAGGATAACATAGTTACATTTACCATTCCTGAAAAGAAGGAAGATTCAAAACTCACTTTACACGCGATCATCAACGGAAAAGCATATATCAATGACCAGTGGGTTGAGAGAGAGGAGAAAATCATGGGGTACACACTGAAGTATATCGGGAAAAGAGGTGTAGTGTTGCGTAATGGAAATAATATTAAAAAACTATTTATGTCTAAAAGTGAAAATAGTTTTATCCAGATAGAAGAAAGGAAGTAAGATGAGAAAAATAGAGAGAGTAAGGACGAAACTATTTTTGATTGCGGCATTCATATTGGGTTTTGGTATGAATATCGCAATCGCAGAAGAGGGGTGTTCTTCTAAGCTGTTTTCGGTGACTATAGACAGTCAATTATCCATCAGTGATGTGGTAGAGAATCTTGCTGATACGTGTGGATTGACAGTGATTGTCAATGATGATGCAGCAAAGATGAGGATGAATAAAAAGCTCTATTATGTAAAACTTAAAAACAGTACACTGAAAGGTTTCTTAAATACAATTCTCAAAGATAATGATCTGCACTATACGCTAGTGGGCAATAAACTGACCATCTCCTATCTTATTACGAAAACTTTTAGAATCCACTATATAGCAGGGAAGAGAAAGGGGGTAAGTACAGCCAATGTAACGATTGCCAATCCGAACAGCACTTCAGTGAATACCGGAGGTACCCAGGGCAATGTATCCGATTCGAAAACGGGAATCTCCATCGAGACGAATGACCAGTTGATGTTCTGGGAAAATGTTGAAAAAGAGGTGCAGCGTATCCTTATCGGTGCATCTGACGGAAGCAGCCACTATACCAGAAATGGTGAAACCTGGGTAGGGCCCGACGGAAAAGTCTGGGAGTACAATCCTGTAGCACCGATCGTTAACTCGGATGCAGGGATGATCACGGTAACAGGTACACAAAAGCAGATAGAGAGAGTTGCGCGGTATGTCCAGACATTAACTGAACAACTGAAATCCCAGGTATTGATCGATGTGAGAATCCTCTCCGTGACTTTTGATGACAGTACCACTTCTGGCGTGGATTGGAGCCAACTTTATACACTCCAGGATATGACGATCAATAAATTGCTGTTTGCGCAAAAGAATATCAACTCCATAGAGTATGATGTGACAGACGGAATCACACAGTTTGAGTATGCTGATGGCGTTAATCCAAGAAATGCAAATGCGCTGATCCTAACGGGACAGACAGATGTGAGCGAAGTGGTAAAGTTTCTGGGTACGCAGGGAGATGTGAAATCAATTTCAAGCCCAAGGGTCATGACATTGAACAACCAGCCTGCCCTGATCTCCGTCGGTCAGGAGATTTTCTATAAAATCAAATCAAGCAGTACTGCAAGTTCAGGCGGAGGAGCTGTAGCCGCAGAAGGTGAGATTGTCGATTCGGTGTTCGCAGGTATTTTGCTTGACATTACACCAGAAATCTCCTCCAACGGTATGATTACATTGAAGATCAATCCATCGGTCTCCGATACAGTTGAAAATGTTGCGACAGGATCGGGTGTGCGTGCGATACCGCCTGACTTGGTGAGAAGACAGATTGCCTCAGTGATCACGGTGGAAAACGGCCAGCATGCAGTATTGGGCGGATTGATCTCTTCAAAGACAGGTTATGAAACCAACAAAGTGCCACTCCTGGGGGATCTGCCGCTTTTGGAGCATGCATTCAAATATGAGAAAAAAATCAATCAGGTAGAAGAGCTCGTGTTGATCATTACGCCGCATATCGTGAAACACAGCAAAGATATCTCCTTAAAAGATCTCGGATATACAAAACTGAATGAAAAGTAGATATGAGGTTGCAAAAAATGTATTCATCGACTCGGTTGATGTCGATGACTACATCGATCTAAGTACTTCGGTGTCAGCATTCAGGCAGCTTCAGTACAGTATTGAAAAACCCCTAAAAATGATTCTGCTTTTTGGCAGGCCTGGGACTGGTAAAAGTATACTTCTGAACCGTATCGCAATGAAGCTGAAAAAAGCGAAGGAGATACATTATTTTGAGACCCCTTCTACAAATGAAAAGGAATTTTTTCATAAGCTTTTCAAGGTTCTTACCAATCAGGAACTGCCTTCCAATACCGATATCAATTTTTCCTCATTGGTGAATTATTGTAAAGGGCTGCGCGGGGAGAGAGAGATCGTCATTTTATTGGATGAGGCACAGATGTATGGTCCTGAGATGATGGAAAAGATCAGGCTCATTTCTGATACGCGTGTGATCAAGTTTATCGTTTCCCTGCACAAAACGGAAGATGAGGATTTGATCGCCAAAGAGCATTTTCAGTCGAGAATCTGGGAAGTGATAGAGTTGAAAAATGCCACTTTGGAAGATCAAATAGCCTATGTGCACAAGAAACTTCTCAAAAAGAACCTTTTTGAAGTGGCTAACAGTATCAAAGAAAAAGAGATGAGGCTTATACACTCCTTTACCAGAGGGAATTTCAGGGAGTGCAACAAGCTATTCTATACGATATTTGAGATCTGCGAATATTATGATACGCATGAGCCTTCAAAGATACGGTATGACAGGATATCCAAAAAGGTCATAGAGATGGCGGCATTAAAGCTAGGATATATAGATGTATGATATTGACAGATTAGAGAAACAATGGAGTCGTTACAACAAAAAACGGAAGAGGCCGCTTTATATTTCGTTGTTTTTGTTGACGTTGGGTATTGCTTTGGCTGCGGAGGTATATCTGAATGATACTTTAAGGGATAGTCTTATCGCTTTGCTTCAGAAGGACTCTCGTCATCAAACAGTTGCAGCAGCTGAGAAGTTGCCTCCCAGCGAGGCCAATGTTTCAGTAGAGAATGAGCCTATGAAAAGTGAAGAGAAGGCCAATATACCCAAAGTGGTCATTGAAGTGGAGCCGAATCCTTACGATGTTGCATCCAAAGAACCAGTCTTGGAACCGGTGGAGTCTTTAGAGCGCGTGCCGGAAGCCAAGAGTGATTCACCGAAGCCTGAATCGGCCCATAAAAAAATGCATTTGGATATCCTGGATACTTCGAGTGTGACTGCATACAAAGATGTGGAGAGCCGTTTCTATCAAACACATGATACGGATGATTCTCTTTTTTTGGCAAGAAGCTATTTTAACAGAGGCGAGTATAAAAAAGCCGAGTATTGGGCACTACAGACCAACAAGGTGGATAACAGTATAGAGGAGAGTTGGCTCCTATTTGCGCATGCGAAAGCAAAACTCGGACAGAAACAGGATGCTATAAAAGTGTTAAAATCATATATTATAAAAACGAATTCCATAGAAGCAAAAAGATTATTGGAACAAATCAAATAATCAATGACCTACCGATATTTCTTTGCTATTATGGTATACTAAACGAGTTTTCAGGAGGGTGTATAGATGGTCAAATTAATTGAGATGATGTTAAATGAAAATCTCATTACCAAAGAAGCGATCTCAACGCTTGTCAGAAGCCGGCCGCCCAAGAAGATCTCTTTTGCCAATCTGATCAATGAAGGGATGATTGAGCGGGAGACTGTTGAAGAGTTTCTTGTGAAAAAGATACGGCAGGGGATTATTAACCTTTCTCACCTGGAAAAAATCGAAGGGATAGACATTGCCCCTATCATCAAAGCGGTTGCAAAGTCCCTGAATGTTGAATATGTCGATTTGGATGAGACAGAGATCGATATGAAACTCTTTTCCAGGCTTCCCTATAAACAGCTTATCAAATATAATATCATTCCCATCGAAGAGACAGACCTGAATGTCCATATCGTATTCGAAGATCCTCTGGATATGGCTGCTCAGGATGCGATACAGAGACTCTTTCCCAAAAAGCCGATCAAGATAGCCATTACCAACCCAAAACAGATTCAGCAGCATTTGCAAAGGTTGGAGATCAATGAGAGCATCAAGGGACTGGTCAATGATATCCGAAAGGACCTTGCCCAGGAGAGTGAAAGCGAAGAGGGGGAATCTTCTGCTGTTTTGAAACTGATCGATGTGATAATGAAAAATTCCATTTATGCCGGAGCAAGTGATATCCACATCGAAGCATTGGAGAAAAGCTGCATCGTAAGGGACCGTATCGACGGGATACTGCGACAGAGTTTCACTTTTGATAAGGATATCTTTAATCCGCTTTCCTCCCGTATGAAATTGTTGGCCAATTTGGATATCGCCGAGAAGAGAAAACCGCAGGATGGAAGATTTTCTGCTACAGTGGCACAGAAAGGGTACGATTTCAGGGTTTCGACACTCCCGACGATTGATGGGGAGTCCATTGTATTGAGGATCCTCGATAAGACCAAGGCGATGATCAAACTGGAAGATGCGGGAATGAGCAAACTCTGTTATGAAAGATTCTCGGAAGCCATTAAGGTTCCCTACGGAATTGTACTTGTAACAGGTCCTACAGGATCGGGAAAGACCACGACACTTTATGGTGCATTGAATGCGATCAAAGATATCAAAGACAAGATCATCACGGTTGAAGACCCGGTAGAGTACCAGATGGCGGGTCTGCAGCAGGTTTTGGTACGTCCCAATGTCGGATTGACCTTCGCGACGGCACTGAAGTCTATTTTGAGACAGGATCCTGACAAGATCATGATCGGGGAGATTAGGGATCAGGAGACGCTTCGTATTGCCATTCAGGCGGCATTGACAGGGCACCTTGTGCTCTCTACACTGCATACCAATGATGCAATTTCCGCTGTGACCAGGATTTTGGACATGGGGATAGAAGAGTATCTTGTGAGCGGTGCTTTAGTGGCTATTCAGGCGCAAAGACTTGTGCGTAAGATCTGTACCCACTGCAAAGTTGAAGCGACACTTCCGCCGCACTTGCTGGAGGGGATTAAGGAGTATCTGCCGGAAAATCCTGTTTTCTATAAAGGCGAAGGGTGCAAAGAGTGCGGCCATAGCGGATACAAAGGCCGTGAAATGATCGCAGAGGTATTGGTCGTAAGCAATAAAATGCAAAGAATGATTGCCTCAAACGCTTCGAAAGAAGAGCTGACCAAACAAGCCGTAGAAGAGGGGTTTGTGAATATGTTTGAAGATGGAGTCAGCAAAGCACTGAAAGGGATAACCACCATTGATGAAATCTACAGGGTAGCGAGGCTGTAATGAACTATTTTAATGTAACGATCATGGAAAAAGGCAAGAAACGCAAAGAGCTTATTAAAGGATTGACTAAAATGGCTGCCGTACAGTCAGCCAGGCAAAAGTATCCCCGTGCGGTGATCATGAGAGCAGAACAGACCGCTGCACCTCTTGAGGATACAGTCAGTGACCTGATGTCGAATATCACGAAATCATTCAAAAAAAAGATTCCGCTGAATGACAAGATATCAACGATCAGGCAGATCGCAGTCATGACAGATGCTGGAATCGCGATCAATGATACACTGCAGGATGTTGCTGACAATACAGAGAATAAAGCACTCAAAGAGATATATACAACGATAAATAATGATATCAATGCCGGAAGCAGTCTGACTGACTCTATGGCGAGATATAAAAATGAGTTTGGTCATGTCGCATTGGCGATGACTCAGCTTG
>Ga0265295_1000055_pt1 | contig 228363 bp, 162 predicted proteins | sample Munlansysbiofilm_FD_192503 | JGI IMG/M metagenome (GOLD analysis project Ga0265295, IMG submission 192503) | Leachate microbial communities from a municipal landfill in Southern Ontario, Canada - Methane capture system biofilm | ecosystem: Engineered > Solid waste > Landfill > Unclassified ...
ATTCCCTCTACCTGTCTCAATAACACCCATTTATATATTTTTTTATTTTTTCTTTTACCAGTTTTTGCTTAGTGCAATTTATAATCTCTGGTAGGGGGGTACTTATACCCTTTACTAGCCATTTTTTGGATTATGACAAAAAATGTAGCTGCTCACAGATATCACAAATTACACAGATAAAAATAATTGTTTCCCGCAGATTACACAGATTTCGCAGCCTAAAAATAAGGATTTCTAATTTGTTCTTAGTTCTTCGCTAATTATAAAAAAAGCGCGTAAAAAACAAATCCAGTTAATCAAGGCGAGCCAGTTATATGTGTTCTCTTTTTCAGTCACCGAAAAAAAACTTTGCACTCCCGCACTACGAACTAAGAACTATAAAACCACTCTCTCATCCTTCACAATTTTTCTTGCCAAAAAAACACAGCTGGGAAATAAGGAAAAAAATGAAAGGGAGGTAACAATGTCTTACCTATATGTGGTAATCATTTTTGCAATCTTAATTCTTGCTTTTATTTCTCGCGGACTGATAATTGTCCGTCAAGCAAGTGTAGTAATTGTAGAACGCTTAGGAAAATATTACCGGACTTTGGATTCCGGAATTCATATTATTATTCCCATTTTTGATAAAACGCGTCCTATTCATTGGCGTTATAACAAAAGTGACTATCGCGGAAATGTAGTTGTGGTCAATAAAGTGGAAGATAGAATTGACCTTAGGGAAACTGTGTATGATTTTCCCCGGCAGAATGTTATCACCAGTGATAATGTTTCCATCAATATTAATGCTTTGCTTTATTTCCAGATTACAGACCCCTATAAGGCAGTGTATGAAATCGGGAATTTACCGGAAGCGATTGAAAAACTCACTCAGACCTCTCTCAGAAATGTTATTGGGGAATTAACTTTGCAGGAGACCCTCACTTCCCGGGATGCTATTAACGCCAAATTGCGCGACATTTTAGACGAAGCAACCGATAAATGGGGCGTGAAAGTAAACCGGGTGGAAATGCAAGAAATTTTACCTCCGGAAGAAATTAGAACAGCTATGGAAAAGGAAATGCGCGCTGAACGCGATAAACGAGCCAAAATTTTGCAAGCAGATGGAGAACGCGAATATCAAATCCGAGTTGCAGACGGTGAAAAACAAGCTCGTATAGCCCGTGCAGAAGGTGAAGCACAAGCCAAAATATTAGTTGCCGATAGCGAAAGGAAAGCAATTTTACTGATTGCAGAAGCCGTTAAAGATAGCAAAACAGATCCTGCTCAATTTCAAATTGCACTCAGATATGTGGAGGCCTTTAAAGAGCTTGTAAAACAAGGAGATAAGACAGTTGTTCTGCCTTATGAATCATCTGCCCTTTTAGGCAGTGTAAAAACATTAGGAGACATTTTCCAGAAGACATAAGAGATAGTATACAGTTGTTTAGCTCAATAATGCAGTGGAAGTAATTAATAGACATATTGAGTAATTGGGTTGAGAGGATTGAGAAGGTTATAATTATTTTCTCCAGACCTCTGTGCCTAATTCAAACCTTGACAAAATAATTCCCATTCAGCTAAGGTATTTTTGGAAGCAGAACGAAAACAACCAAATAACCGCTTCAGGAGGTATGATGAGATACTATTCTATTTTCGCCTTGGTGTTACTACTACTTTTTTGTGCTTGCAATCCGAAAACAGCAGAAAAGACAGAAACACCTGTTGATCCATCAGCTCTTATTACACAAATTGATACTATAATGAAGGAATTATTAACCGACGCTGAAAATCTGAAAACCGGCGTTCTGGAAAAATACCTGAGCAATGATCCCACAGATATGTATTATTTGGGTGCGAAGGTTTATACCAGGAAGGATTTAATCAGCGCATTAAAGCAGGAATATGCATCCATAGCTAATCAAAAATTGGAAATCCTACAACAGAAAACCTATATTTTAGGAAATGAGGCAGCCGTCTGGATTGCTAACATTCGGGGAATTGCTACAAACAAAGATAAAAAGACCATTGAAACAATTTACACTGAAACCTGGCTGTGGCAGAAAGTTAATAATGAATGGAAAATAACCCATTTCAACAAATCCTGGCAGATGTAGCAATCTTCTTTTTTAATTATTTATATCAGTTCTTGAAGGAAAAGTCCTTTGTCATTCCGGCTAAAGCAAGAATAAAAAAGTTATATGCATTTACCAACAGAAATTCAGAAGATAAGTTATGATTCAAGATATGTATGAGGATAGAGAGTTTTACGCTTCAGAACTGAAAGAACTGTTAAGAGAAACATTAAAACATTCTATTGCAGGTGAATTTTCCGCTCATTCCGAAGACCCTTATTTTTACACCCAAAAAGAATATCCCCTGCAGACAGAAATTGAGGGTTTAGCTCTTTATCCTGAATTTATTCCGGAGGTTTTGCTCAATTGGGCAAACCTGGATACAAGCAAAGAACGGAAGAAAGAAGACATCCTTTTTCTGGATTTGGAAACAACCGGTTTACGCAGTAATGGCATATTTGCTTTTATGATCGGTTTGGGTTATTATGTAAATGAGCAGTTTATTGTGGAGCAAATTTTTCTTCCCGATCCCGAAGCGGAAGTGAATTCTTTTGATCGCCTGCTGGAACTGGTAAACGAAAAATCCCTACTGATTACTTTTAACGGCAAGACCTTTGATATTCCTATTTTGGAATCCCGTTTGCTGTATCATCAAATCTGGCTGAATTTAAGAGCAATGGAACATTTGGATTTACTTCATCTTGCCCGTCGTTTATGGAAAAACAAGCTTCCTTCCTGTGCTTTGGAGACCATAGAGTTTTATATTCTGGGTCAAATTAGAGACAAGGAACTGGATATTGAAGGTGGCGAAATTCCGCAGACCTATTTCAGTTTTTTGTTAAATGGCAATCCAGAGCTTATGCAAAGGGTTTTTCTGCATAATCATACGGACATTTTGCATACGGCAGCTCTTTTCACACTTATTTGTAACAGTATCAGTTATCCTCCTCAAGGGGGAATGGACAGTAGAATTGATTATCATTCTTTGGCAATGTTGTATCAAAGTCAGAACCGCATTGATATAGCTAAAAACATTTTAGAGGATATGCTTTCAGCTGGAATAACAGATAAAGATGTTCTGAGAGACCTGGGCTTTATTTATAAAAAAAAAAAAAGGATATGGAATCCGCTTTAAAGTGTTTTAATATTGCCTCTTCCTTAAATTGTCCCGTTTCAATGCACGAGACCTGTATCATTCTGGAAAAATATTATAAACGCTATGGAGAAGCTCTAAACATAGCCGAAAAATTAAAGTCCTATTTAATTAGCCGTCCAATCGTTAATGACCAAAAAGTAGCTGCTATAGATAAACGCATTGCCAGGCTTAAGCTTAAGCTAAATAAGGTAAATGAGGTAATATAAATGGATTCAGTTAGTTTTGGCTCGGACAATCACAGCGGAATACATCCCCAAGTTTTAGCAGCCATCCAAAAAGCTAATGAGGGATTTTGTCCGGCTTATGGAGATGATCCTTTAACAGTAAGTGTGTTAACCGAAATTAAAGAACTTTTCGGAGGAAATTGTGATGCCTGGTTCGTAATTACCGGAACTGGAGCTAATATATTATGTTTGCAGTCACTTATGCACTCATATAATGCCATTTTCTGTCCCCAAAGCGCTCATATCAACACAGACGAATGTGGTGCTGTCCAAAAATTTACCCAGGGACGATTACTGCCCATAGAAACAGCTGATGGAAAACTTACTCCGGAACTCATTGCACCTCATTTATTGGGAAATCGTGATCAACATCATTCCCAAGCAAAAATAATTTCCCTCTCTCAAAGCACGGAATATGGAACTTTATATACTTTGCAGGAATTGCAGAGGTTAGCCGATTTTGCTCATCAAAACAATATGTTTTTACATATTGATGGAGCCCGTTTGGCAAATGCAGCAGCAGCTTTGAATTGTTCCCTGAAAGAAATGACTAAAGATATTTCTGCCGATATTGTCAGTTTTGGAGGCACGAAAAATGGTCTACTTTGTGGAGAAGCAATTATCAGTTTTCGTCCCGAATTAACTTCCGCTATGCGTTTTTACCGTAAGCAGGCAAGTCAGCTTTTAAGTAAAATGCGTTTTATTTCTGCTCAGTATCAAGCATATTTGGAAGATGATTTATATTTGAAGAATGCTCTGACGGCAAATGCAATGGCAAAACTATTGGCAGAGCGATTAAAAGAAATACCGGAATTAATTGTTACCCAAGAAGTTGCTGTTAATTCTGTGTTTGTAATTTTGCCCCGGCAGATAATTGAACCACTACAACAAAAATATCATTTTTACACTTGGAATGAGGCATTAAACGAAGTCCGCCTGATGTGCAGTTTTAATACAACAGAAAAGCATATTGAGAGTTTTATTCAAGACCTGAAAGCTCTATTAGTGGTCAAGAGTTCTCACTGGTAAACAAAATAGAGAATACCGCAAAAGTTATTTCAGCGATGACTACTCCTAACTTACAGCGTAAAAAAAACCTCATAAAATTAAATCTGTGCTATCTGTGCTATCTGTGAGAGCAAAAAATTATCTTCCGCTCTTGCCAAGTTGGATTTTCCAGTTAATATATCCATAAAGCTTAATAATAAGGAGTTTACCTAAAATGAAAGTATTAGTCCTCTTTTACTCTGCCTACGGTCACATTTACAAAATGGCAGAAGCAGTTGCGGAAGGTGCAAGAAAAGTAGAAGGAATGGAAGTAGAAATAAAGCAGGTTCCGGAAACGCTAAGTTTTGAAATTCTGGATAAAATAGGAGCAACGGAAGCAAAAAAGGCATTCGCTCACATTCCTATTGCTGAAATTGAAGATTTAACCACAGCGGATGCTATAATTTTCGGTTTTCCCACGCGTTTTGGCAGTATGCCCTCTCAAATGAAAACCTTTATTGACGGAACCGGTTCTTTATGGGCAAAAGGTGCTTTAATAGGTAAAATCGGCAGTGTTTTTACCTCTACTTCGGCTCAGCATGGGGGTCAGGAATCCACTATTTTGGGTTTTTATCCTGTTCTTTTGCATCACGGTATGTTGATAACAGGTCTACCCTATTCTTTTCAGGGTCAGGGAACTATGGATGAAATTTCCGGTGGCTCTCCTTATGGAGCTTCTACAGTTGTTGGAGATGGCAGCAGAATGCCTTCGGAAAACGAATTGGAAGGTGCACGGTATCAGGGTTGGTATGTGGCTTCTTTGGTAGCAAAAATGCATAAATAGGATATTTATAACTATTTCCTAATGCGAGGTATCTGTTCCAGTGGCAGATACCTCGCTTATTGTGTTGCCTATACCAAGACCGTAATAACAGTTTTTTTGCTCCTCCCTGTTCCCGTTTATGCCAATTTATTGTTTGATTATCTTAACCGCTATATTTATCAATATATTCCCATAACTTTCCCGTATCGCGATATGGGAACGATATGGGAATTATATGGGAATTATATGGGAAGTGATAAGGACTAAAAAAGATAGCTTGTGGTGTCCTAAAAAAGTAGATACGGAATCCTAAAAAAGGGCTTAAGGGTGGTTGACCAGGAGGTAAACCTTCCAGGATTTAATCCTCTCTACATATTAAACCTTTTTTCCCCGTCTTTTTCCGTAAAATCAGAATTTGAAGTCCCGGCTAAAAGAAAAATACTTGACCTAATATGCAAAGTAAAATTTAAGTGATAAAAAGGATTAAAAGAAGTGAGGTATGCTAATGCGGAAGATATATATTGCCGGTAACTGGAAGATGAACAAAGGATTACAGGAAACAAAGAATTTTTTGGAAACAGTAATTCCTGAACTTAATAAGCTTAAATTGGAAAATGTAATACCTTTAATTGCACCGGCTTATCCCTTTCTGGAAGAAGCACTGAAGGGCTCTTATGGTTCCTGTATGCAGGTTTCTGCTCAGGATGTTTCCGTTCATTCTGAAGGCGCTTACACCGGAGAGGTCTCAGCAGGAATGCTGGCATCTTTGGGCTTGAAATATTGTATTGTAGGCCATTCTGAACGCCGTCAATACCATAATGAAACAGATGCAACCGTAAATGCTAAAATACTAAAGCTTTTTGAAAATCATATAACTCCTCTTGTTTGCATCGGAGAAACATTGCAACAACGGGAAGAAGGGAAAACAGAAAATGTTATTTTAAGCCAGCTTTCGGGCTGTCTGAAAAATATAAAACTGGTTAGTGGTGAGGAAATAATTTTGGCTTATGAACCCGTTTGGGCAATTGGAACTGGAAAAACTGCCACTCCTTCTCAGGCACAGGAAGTGCATAATTTAATTCGTAATTGGCTGAAAAACAATTATAGCGATAAAGTTGCTGAAAAACTCTCCCTTCTCTATGGCGGAAGCATCAAACCAGGTAACCTGAAAGAACTTTTGGATTGCGAAGATATTGATGGAGGACTAATTGGAGGAGCATCCTTAAAAGAAGAGGACTTTCTGGAAATGGTGCAAATTGGAATGAAAAGTAAAGGACAAGAATGTTAGATATTAAGTTTATTCGTAATAACATAGAACTCGTTAGACAGGCAATCCACAATAAAAATGAAAAGGCGGATTTGGATAAACTGCTGGAAATTGATGAACAAAGACGCCAACTGCAATTTGCATTTGATAACTTAAAGGCACACCAAAACAGCGTTTCTGCCCTCATTGCCCAAAAGAAAAAGACCGGGGAAAACATTGAAAATGAACTAAAGGCAATGACCAAAACAGCGGAAGAAATAAAAGCACTCTCCGCTCAATTGTGCATTGTAAACGGCGAACTGGAAAAATTGCTGCTAACCATTCCCAATATTCCACAAGAGGATGTTCCCGTTGGAAAAGATGAATCAGCCAATAAAATCGTAAAAATTTGGGGTGAACCGAAACAATTTTCTTTTACTCCCAAAGACCATCTGGAACTGGCTATACAAAATAAACTGCTGGATTTACCCCGGGGAGCAAAAATCAGCGGTAGCGGTTTTCCTCTTTATACAGGTGAAGGTGCTCGCATAGAACGCGCTCTCATAAACTTTATGCTGGAATTTCATCTGCAGAAACATCATTACACTGAACTGATGGCTCCCGTAATTGTAAACCGGAAAACGATGACGGGAACAGGACAACTTCCCAAACTTGAAGAAGATATGTATCGGATTGAAAAGGATGATTTATTTCTGATTCCCACTGCGGAAGTTCCGGTTACCAATATTTTTGCCGATGAAGTGCTTTCCTACAAAGACCTGCCCCAAAAATTTGTAGCATACACTCCTTGCTTTAGAAGAGAAGCCGGTTCCTACGGAAAAGAAACAAAAGGTTTGCAACGCCTCCATCAATTCAATAAAGTGGAACTGGTTCATTTTACAGAGCCGGAAAAATCTGCCGAGGCACTGGAACAAATTCTCTCCGATGCGGAAGATATTTTACAGGCATTCAATTTGCATTATAGAGTTGTAGCCCTTTGTACCGGTGATTTATCTTTCGCCTCTCAAAAAACATACGATTTAGAGGTTTGGGCTCCTGGAACAGGAAAATACCTGGAAGCAAGTTCAGTTAGCACTTTTGGTGAATTTCAAGCACGCCGCGCTAATATCCGTTATAAGGATAAAACCGGAAAAGTGAAACACCTACATACCTTAAACGGTTCCGGAGTTGCTACTCCGCGTTTGCTGATTGCCATTTGGGAAACATATCAACAAGAAGATGGAACTATTAAACTGCCAGCTGTTTTGGACCCCTTTCTCGGTATAACAATTTAGTTTTTAAGAGAATTATGAACCTTTCCGAGCAGGAGAGAAAAAAAATTTTAAGACCTCATAAGAGGATGGAAAATGAATAAAAATGAATTAGGACTGCTGGATATTATTCTGGTAATTGCCAAACGCAAAACTTTGGTTATAAGTATTTGCCTCCTTGTAGCTATTGGTGCTATCATCTATTCACTGGTAGTTCCTCAATATTGGGAATCCAAAGCAACCTTGATGCCTATTGCGGAATCGGGAAGTTTAGGTTCTTTAGGAGGAGGTTTTATGGACCTTTTAGGCAGTGGTCTTCTCCAAACCGATAAATATGATATGGCAGTGGATTTCATTTACATAATGCAAAGCCGTAAATTTCAGGAAGAGGTGATTAGAAAGTTTAACCTGATACCCTATTATAAAATAAACGAACCTGATACCCTCAAAGCTATGGAGCTGGCTGTAAAAAAATTAAGCGAATCCACAATGCAGATATTTTACGACCAGAAAACATACCTGGTAAATATCATAGCCGAAACCAAAAATAAAGAACTCTCCCGCCAAATCGTTCAATATCATTTGGATTCTTTGAATAAATACATTCTGTACAGTAAAATGAGCAAAGGACGCCAAAAACGGGAATTTTTGGAAAAACAGGTGGATAGTCATCTGCAAGCAGTTTATTCTCTATCCGAACAAATAAGAGATTTTCAAAAGAAAAACCGCTCTATTGATATTACTCAACAAACGGAAGCCCAACTGGAACTCTATAGTGATATTGTGGCTGAATATATGCAAACGGAAATTGAACATTCTCTTGCTTTATCCCAATACTCTGCTGATTCCCCGGTAGTTATTAATCTGGCTGAAAAACTGCAGTTATTGAAGAAAAAAATAAAAAGTTTGGAAAAAAGCGGAAGTGACTTAGTGCCGGAATATATTGTCCAAATAGATAAAATACCCGATTTGGCAATGCAATATGCCCAAATGATGTTGAACCTGGAAATAGAAAAGAAAATAATTGAATACCTTTACCCTCAATTTGAGCTTGCCAAACTGGAAGAGGTGAAGGACCTGCCTACTTTTGAGGTTTATGATGCACCTCAACTTGCGGGTATCAGGTCTAAACCCAAAAGAGCTTTAACAGTAGTTATAAGTACTGTAGCCGCTTTTATTCTATCTTGCCTTCTTGCTTTGATAATTGAAAGCTTGCAGGGGGAAAATAAAGAAAAAACACAGGCAATTAAAGCGGCTCTTTTCGGAAGAAAGAAGGCCTCCTGAATTCCGCAACTTTAAGCGTTCCTTACAATAATATCAGATTAGGTAACCTGATAACTCCCTTTCTGCTAATATGTTTCGTTCTGGAATGCTTTCCAGTAGCAATGGGAATTAACAATATGTATTTTTTGTTTGTTGCCTGCCTGTGTATAATCTACGCCTTAATAAATCCGGATTTAATCGTTATCAACAAGATAAATTTCCTTCCTGCAATGTTTATGCTGGCTTGGACAAGTTATTCCTTTTTAAGTTATAATTGGTCTTTCGTGAAACAGGTCTCGGTTGTTCATTCCATACTGATATTGAAAAAAGCAATGCTTTTTATTATTGTAAGCATCTTCTGCCGTCATCAGACGGTTAAAAAATATGCTCCTTGGTTCTGGTTTTCCGTGATTTTGGTTTATATTGTAATTGCTCTATGGGAAATGCTTACCTGGCAACATCTGCCTCAATCGCTTTATTATAATAAAACCAATTTTGTTCCTACCGGTCCTTTTTACGGACCTAATCAGTTAGCTGCCGCTTTTAATCTGTTACTTCCTTTTATCCTGTTTCTTCCGGAAATAAAAAAGAGCAAGTTTTGGGGAGTAATTTCCCTACTTTGTTTTTTCACTATAATGGGCATTATAGTCATTGAAGGTGCCAGAATTGCTATTATTGCCTGTTCCTGTTTGTTTCTGTTTGCTTTTATTTTTCTTTATTCTGCACGAATGAGAAGATTAAGTTTATTCCTGATGGCTTTAATAATTGTCGGTTTGGTAATTTTTGCCAAACCCCTCGTTTCCTTTGGCACAGAAATGTTTACCGAAGAAATAAGTAGTATTGGACAGGAATCAAAGTCCTTCACAATGAGCAGCATTAAAATACGCACCCGCTTAATTCCCCAAAATCTGGAAATATTGGCTGAAAGCGGTTTTAAGGGTGTTGGAGCCGGAAATGTGGAACATTATATGCTCGCAGGAAGAATGTATAAAACAGGCGGAATTTCCAATTCCCATAATTTCTTTCTGGAACTGCTTACCAATTACGGCATAGTTTTCTTTCTGGGTTTTGCTTATCTTTATATGCTGTGGCTTTACAGATTGTGGCGTGCTATAAAAATGAACCCGGAAAACAGACATTATTACGAAATGTATTTCTTTGCACTTTTGATGTTCCTGCCAACTTCTATTCTACCCAGTTCTATTATTTGGGAACATCATTACTGGATACTTTTTGCTATTATTAACGAAATTTCGCATCCCGATAACTGGATGCCGAGGCAATATGAACAAATTTGAACAACTGGTAGAAATAGTAGCTACCTTAAGAACTCCCGCCAAAGGTTGCCCCTGGGATTTGAAACAGACCCGCGAGTCCTTAGTTCCCAATTTTATTGAAGAACTGTATGAAGTAGTGGAAGCAATTGAAAATAAGGATTATGATGCTTTAAAAGAAGAATTAGGCGACCTGATGCTGCACATTGTTATGCAGGCACAGATTTCTAAAGAACAGGGTTTATGGAATATAGACGATGTCCTGGAAGAAATTAGCAGTAAACTTATCCGCCGTCATCCTCATATTTTTGGTGACCTCCATTTAACCGATGCCGATGAAGTTAAACAAAATTGGGAGCGTTTAAAAAAAGCGGAAAAAACGGAACGGAAAAGTGTTTTGGAAGGAATTCCGAAATCACTGCCTGCGCTTATTCAGGCACAAAGAACTCAGGAAAAAGCTGCTTCCGTTGGTTTTGACTGGCAGGATATAAAACCCATTCTGGAAAAACTGGATGAAGAAAGGGAAGAACTTGCTGAAGCGCTGAATAGTAATGAACAAGATGCCATTAAAGAAGAACTGGGAGATATGATTTTTACTTTGGTAAACCTGGCAAGAAAGTTACATATAGATGCAGAATCCGCTTTGAAGGAATGCATCCGTAAATTTACTCGCAGGTTTAATGCTATTGAAGAACATTACCTTAAAAACGGAGAAGACATTAATGAAGCCGGTCTTGAAGAACTCGATTCTCACTGGGAAAGAACCAAAAAGCACTAATCTCTTCAATCGTCTTCGGTTTATCCTGATTTTCGGCAGCTTGGCAATCTTTATTTTCTTTGCTGTCTATATTCAGTTTCTCCTGAAACAGGCAAAAAAGGAACAGGAATTTATTCCACGCATTTTCGCACAGTATATTGCTTACACCGATAGATATTTAAGAGAAGCGGAACGCAATGCCCAATTAATTACCGAAATAAGTTCCAAATATTTGCAATTTACTACTTCCAGGGACTTTAAACAAGACCTCTGGGATTATATCAGCACTGAATTTATGCAGGAAAATCCGGTTCCCGTAATCATTACCGATCAAAATTTTCAACCCCTGCTGTGGAAAAATGTTGGTGTGCCTACAGATACTATTTTTCACGAGCTTTCCCCTGAAAATCAGAAAAAATTGGAAAACTTGATGAAGACAATGGTTCAAATGCCTTTAACGGATGATGGCAAAATTAGCGGTTATGCCTATTACAGTAAACCCGTTTCTTTTGCCGAGTTCATTAAAAATGTAGATTGCTCAATTATCGTAACCGACCACTATAAACAACCCCTCTTCTGGAGAAATGTCGGTATTCCGGAAACAGCCAATTACTATGAAATTTCTACGGAAGAACAGCAAAAGCTGGCTCATCAGATTAAAACGATGGATGAAATTCCGATTTCTAATGCTGCAGATAGTTTGGGCTATATTTATTTTTCCACTCCCAAATCCCTTTCCTATATACGCTACATCGTTATTTTGGAATTGATTTTGGCATTGATGGTTGTTTTCTTTGGCATTTATGGCTTGTTTTTACTAGGCAGAACCGAAAAAGATACCCTCTGGGTTAGTTTAGCTAAAGAAACTGCTCACCAGTTTGGAACCCCCATAACTTCTTTAATGGGATGGCTGGATTACCTGAAAGAACCTTCTCCGGATGGCTGTGTGCGCGATATAGATCAAATTGTGCAATATATGACTGCCGACCTGGAACATTTGAAAACAATCGCTTCCCGCTTTGGAAAAGTAGGCAGTATCACTAAACTGGAACCGCAAAATCTGGACCGGATTATTTCTGAAACAGTAGAATACTTTCGGGAAAGAATGCCTCACCTGGGACACAAGATCAATATTCATTACATCAGCAAAATTGAAGGAGTTATGGTACTTATGGATAAAGACCTCATTAAATGGTCATTGGAAAATCTAATTAAAAATTGCGTGGACGCTATGAGCCAAAAAGGCGGAAATATTATTATTACCGCTACCCATAAAAATCCCTGGATTTATATTCATATCCGTGATGAAGGAAAAGGTATTCCTCATCGCCAATGGAAACGCATTTTTGAACCTGGAGTTACTACTAAAACACGGGGTTGGGGTTTGGGTTTAAGCTTGGCTAAACGTATTATTGAAGAATACCATAACGGACATATAAAAGTTCTGCAAAGCACAATTGGCGAAGGCACTACTTTTGAAATAAAACTTCCTGTTCAGGAAACAAATAAGGAGAAATAATGGCTTATGTTTTTACACCCTCACAAATGAAAACCCTGGATGAAAATACCATCAATTGTTTCGGCATCCCGGCTTCTATTCTAATGGAAAATGCCGGAAGGGGTTGTGCCGATTTTCTGATTAATAACTATCCAGAAGAAACAAAAGGGGTTATTATTATCCTGCACGGTTACGGAAATAACAGCGGAGATGGCTTTGTCCTTGCTCGTTGGCTCCAAAATTACGGAAAACAAGTTATTCTCTTACAAGTTCAGAAAGGAGAAATGACAGAAGAAACTCGCCACAATTTTAAACTTTGTAAAGCCCTAAAAATGCCTACTTTTGAATTAAACAAGGAATATGATAACCTGGATATCTTAGAAAATGTACCAGGTGTTACAATGATTATTGATGCTGTCTTCGGAACGGGATTTAAGGGTAAATTGCCTTCATCTCTGAAAAAAATATTTCAAAGCGTTGATGATACCTCTGCTCTCAAAGTAGCTATAGATATACCTTCCGGACTAAATGGAGCTACAGGAGAAGGAGAAGATGCCTTTCGGGCAGATGTAACCTTAACCCTTCATTCTTATAAAATGGGGTTCTTTTTACGAGAAGGAAAAATTAAATGCGGAAAGGTCTATACTATCCCCATCGGAATTCCCGAGCATTATAACGATGCCTTTTTTACGCCGGCTATTTTTATTGATAATAAAACATTTCGCTTGCCCGAACGCTATTATTATGCTAACAAAAGCAATTACGGCAGGGTCTTTATAATCGGAGGAAGTTACGGCTTATTAGGTGCCGCAGCTTTGGCTACAAGAGCTGCCCTACGTGCAGGAGCCGGTTTGGTCTATTTAATCAGTCGTGAGGAAAATAAGTATTTCTATAATGCCAATCCTGCGGAATTTTTATTTATTGGCATTCCCAGAATTGAAGGAACATTAACTCCCGATCTCAAGTTATTTACTACCCTTTTTAAAACAGCCGATAGCGTGGTTATAGGTCCCGGCTTGGGATCTGATAATTATGGTACCTATATGCTGGAATATATTTTAAGAACATCTACAGTTCCTACAGTTGTAGATGCCGATGCGTTACGCATAATTGCCAAAGACCCTTCTCTGCAACAATATCTTAAAAAACCTAATATCCTGCTGACACCTCATTTGGGAGAATTCTGCACCCTAACTGATATGGATATGGATAAACTGGTTAAAGATATTCCTACCGCCTTGGAAAATTATATTAAAAAGACCGGGGCAAAAGTCCTCCTGAAAAGTGATACTACAATCTTTAGCGATGGGAAAAGAATGTTTATTAATATCAGTGGTAATGATGGACTTGCTACAGGCGGCAGCGGAGATGTTTTAGCCGGTATTATCGGTTCTTTTTGCGGACAAAAAATGGAACTGGGAGAAGCAGCAATCAATGCTTCTTTTATTATGGGTAAAACAGCTGAAGAACTTGCCAAACAACGCTATTTCCCTTCTATCCTTCCTACGGATATCATAGAAAACCTGTTTATGCCCCTAAAAAATGAAAGTTTATCTTCTCCGGAAGGTTGATGTTGAGTAATGACTAAGAAAGAAGAAAGAAAAATGATTGAATTGATCTGAGAAAGATGGACTATCAATAAGCCCAAAAATACAGTTTTTGCTGTTCCTATACATTCCATTCCTGTCCCTATTAAGTCCGTGTTATCCTTGTAATCTGTGGCCTATTTTTTTCAGTATCCTCAGTGTTTTCGTTGTTTTTAGTGTAAACATAATCTGCGTAATCTGCGTAATCTGCGTGAGCCAAAAAACCAATTTTACCATTTTGCTTGACACAAACAGCACTTTCATAGGTTGGTAACTAAATTGCAGATAACAAAAAGGATACTAATTGATGAAGGAAAAAATCACTCACAAGCGTGACAAAACAAAATCTGACAACCTGCCTTACACTTTAACTCCTCCTCCGGAGGGAAAAAAGTTTCATAAACGCAAACCCGGTTTGCAGGATTGGATGGAAGCAATTCTTTTTGCTTTTGTGGTAGCAATGATCATCCGCAATTACACTTTTGAAAATTTTCTGATCCCTTCTTCCTCAATGGAAAAAACGCTTTTAGTGGGTGATTACTTGATTGCCAACAAAATAAAGTATTTTTTTAACGATCCCAAGCAGGGTGAAATAGTCACTTTTCGCTATCCTAAAATAGAAGAAGGCACTCCTGAACATAAAGATTATAAAGATGATTTTATAAAAATCTTTCCCCCTATCTATATCAATAAAAGGCATAGTTTTGCCAAGCATCCTTTCACTGCCTTTCATATTTGTTATTATGCCCGCAGAAATGTAGTGAAAAGAGTTATCGGTATGCCTGGAGACATAGTTGAAATCAAAGACAAAATTGTTTATGTAAACGGTAAAGAATACACCGGCGGTTTTGAAAATTACGGTGTTGCCATTCCCAGTCCACCTGCCGCTCCGGAACGAATTGAATATTTTACCTATCCGGAAAACAGCTTTGATTATGTTTCAATGAACCCTTGGTATGAACCCTACAGAGTAAAAATTGAAGGTGATTCTTCAGCTGTGCGGAAAATATTTAATCGTGACTGGTTTGGTCCTGTCAAAGTTCCGGAAAAGAGTTACTTTGTGATGGGTGATAATCGTGATGTTAGTGAAGATAGCCGTTATTGGGGTTTCCTGGAACGAAAATACATTACTGGAACTCCCTGGCTGATTTTCTTCAGTAGAGGTATTGAATTTAACAAACTCTATGACGAACCTCATATCCGATGGAACAGGATTTTCCGTCATCCCCGTTAGGGCTGTATATCCATATTCCTTTTTGTCTTAGCCGTTGCGGATATTGCAGTTTTTTCAATGTGCCTTATCGTAACAGTGTTTTAAATGAATATGTTTACTATCTGGAAAAGGAAAAATCCCTTTACCTCAATAAATTAAACCGTCCTTTAGCCACAATTTACTTTGGCGGTGGAACTCCTTCTTTGCTAAATGCCGAGCAAATTAGGCATATTTTAAGCGGACTGAATCTGCTTCCCGATGCGGAAATTACTTTGGAAATCAATCCTTTGCAAATAACCCCGACCTATCTGCAAGCACTTATAACAACATCTATCAATCGGTTATCTATCGGACTCCAAAGTATGAATCAGGAAGAACTGGATTTTCTGGAAAGACATCATAAACCTGAACAAATTCAGGAAAAAATAGCTCTCTGCCGTCAGTTTGGCTATGAAAATCTTTCCTTAGACCTGATTTACGGTTTGCCCAATTCTACTCTTCAGACCTTGCAAAGGACAGTGGAAAAATACTTGGAACTGAAACCGGAACATATTTCCTGCTACCTCTTAACTTTGGATGCGGATTGTAAACTGGCAAAAGAGAAAAATAATTTGCCCAATGAAGAAATTCAGGCAAAACAATATGAATTCCTTTGTGACCGTTTAGAACAAGCCGGATATATGCACTATGAAATTTCCAATTTTGCCCTTCCGGGTTATGCCTCTCACCACAACTTAAGATATTGGCATAATGATGATTACTTAGCTTTAGGTGCCTCTTCTGCAGGTTGGATTTCTCCTATCCGTTATCAAAATCCTGCAGACCTGAATCTCTATTATCAAAGCATAGAAAAAGGTGAAACATTCCCGCAGAAAGAAGAACTTTCCCAGCAAAGAATAATTCAGGACTATCTTATGATGGGTTTGCGTTTAAAAGAAGGTATTGGTCTGGATGAATTTTACAACCGTTTCCAAGTTAAGCTTACCGAACTATATGGAGAAAGAATATTAAAACTGCAACAGATAGGAATGTTGAATTTAACAGAGCATAATTTGGAATTAACCGAAAAAGCATTATTTGTTTCCAACAGCGTTATCGGGGATTTAATTCTATGAACTTGAAGGAATTGCGTTTATTTCTCAGAGAGCTAATTCAGGACAGTGAATTTGCTGATAAAAGTTATTTTGCTGGTGGATGCGTTAGGGACTTTATCTTAAACCCTGATGCAACCCTAAAAGGTGATGTAGATATCTGTGTGGAACTTCCTGAAGGAGGAATTGCCCTTGCCCAATATTTGCAGAACCGATTGCAGGCAAGTGAATTAGTCATCCATAAAAGTTTCGGAACTGCCTCTATCTGCTATCAAAACCTGCAACTGGAATTTGTGGCTACCCGCAAAGAACAATATTTCCCCAATAACCGCTATCCGAAAGTGGAATTTGGAACTTTAGTAGATGATGTTCTCAGAAGGGATTTTACTATCAATGCTTTGCTGATGGCTATTACAACAGGTGAAATTTTGGATTTATGCCAAAAAGGACTGAACGATTTGCAACAGGGAATTATCCGTACCGTAAAAGACCCGAACTTAAGTTTTACGGAAGACCCTTTAAGAATGCTTAGAGCCCTGCAATTTGCTATGCGCTTTAATTTTACTATTGAAGAAAAAACCTTTAGAGCAATGCGGAAAAATGCTCCTGCTTTAAAAATTCTTTCCCATAGAGCTATTCAAAACGAACTGCAAAAAATTCCGGAAAGCCAAACAAGCGAAGCTAAACAGCTGATTGCTAACCTTGGATGGGGAAATAATATTGCATCTATTTTGAATTTACCGTAATATTATTAAAACTGATCTGGATTTCTGCTTTTACAGGAATGCTAAACGGCTTTTCATTCAAGAAATATAAAAAGCCATTCTTCTCGGTATTCTCAATGTTTTCGGTGTTCTAAGTGTAAATAAACTCGGGCTACTTTTTTATCAGAGACAGCACTTCTTTCAGTGTATCCCTTTCTGCTATCCAAAGATATATTCCGTAACCTATAAGCACCACCAGCGGAAAAACAATAGAGAATTTCCCCATATACAGGCATCCCAACGCAAGCACAAGCAACACAGGAAGATAAGTTAAAATATCAATTGTTATTTGCCATAAATCTGCTTTTAACAAAGCTAAGGACATATAATAAAAAGCAAAGTGCATAACTGCACTAACTAAACAAAACAGCAGGATAGCAAAGGCAAAACTTACCTGCAAACCTAAATACAGCACTAAAATACGCAAACCAAGAGTAATTATATTCCACAGCAATTCCCATTGGGGTTTGCGGCAAATAAATGGTATTCCGCTAATCGGATTATGCAGCATACTGGTTCCATAATAGATTACCAAATAAAGAATTAACGGCATTGCCGCCAGCCATTTATCACCCCAAATTACAGGAACAAGATACTGTAAAAGAAGAGCATAAACAATCAAAGCAGGAATGCCTATTTTTAAAACCAGAGAAGTATAATGTCTTATTCCTGCAACACTTGCGGACTTTTCACTCTGAGCTAAAACTGGAAAGAAAACCTGAGCAAAAGAGGTATTCAACATCCCTACGGGAATAGCAATCAGTTGTGAAGCAAAGAAATAAACACCCATTAAAGCCGGCTCCACCAAAGTCCCCAAAAAAAGAATTGGAGCATTGATAGAATATGCCTGCAAAAGATTTATGGCATTAACCATAAGCAGGAAATTCCCGTTACGGGAAAAAAGTCCAAGCGTCTTTTTCAGCCACTTAAAGCTAAAAACCCTTTTCAGTAAAGATAGAGGCAAGCGCGGCAGTTTAACACACAGATAAACTAATTCAGCCAGATTGCCTATATAAAATAGCAAAATAAACAACCAAGCATAACGCCAAAAATAGATAAGTGCAAGGCAAAGAACAGAATAGATGATAACATTTATCGTTTCTGCCAAAGCCAGGTCTTTAAACTGAAACTTCTTTTGCGCATAAACACGCACAATCCTACGCAGAGATTCAATAAAAATCAAACCCCCGCCATAAGAAAGAACTTTGCCCAGTTCTGCACTATGATAATAGGCACCGATGTTTTTACCAAAAACAGCCAATAAAACAGTTATAATAGCAGAAACAAGAAGTCCCGTCTGCAAAAGAGCCAGGAAATTTACCCTTTCTTTTTGTCTGGAAACAAGATACACATAATCCAGCCCCAAATGAGTAACATAAGTAAGCAATGCTAAAATAGCGGAAAAACTGCGGTAAATGCCAAAATCAGTTTGAGTTAGCCATTTTGCCAGAAAGATAAAAAGGATTAAACTGATAGCCCTTCTCAAAATAGTTGTAGAAAGAGTCCAGCGAATGCCTGAAATCACTGTTTTTGTGTGCATTTGCCTCTATTAAAAAATCTCTTTCTGCGCGGAGGCAGGATTTAAACCTAAGTGCTTGTATGCTTTGGAGGTAACTTTTCTGCCCTGGGGACTGCGTTCCAGAAAACCCTGCTGCACCAAATAGGGTTCAAAAATTTCTTCTATGGTTCCGGAATCTTCTCCAATGGCAGTAGCGATTGTTTTAATGCCTACAGGACCTCCATTATAATTTTCAATAATCGTCGTTAAAATGCGTTTATCCATTTCATCCAAGCCGGCATTATCCACCTGCAGCATTTGTAAAGCAGACAAAGCAATATCTAAAGTTATAATTCCTTCCCCTTTTATTTGAGCATAATCCCGCACTCTTCTAAGTAAACGATTAGCAATACGAGGAGTGCCTCTACTGCGTCTGGCAATTTCTTGAACGCCATCATCTTCCGTTGGAATATTTAACAAGCGTGCACTTCGGCGAATAATTTGGGCGATGGACTCCTGATCGTAATAATCCAAACGCAGAATAATACCAAATCTATCACGCAAAGGAGGAGTAAGCAAACCCGCTCTGGTAGTAGCTCCAACAAGAGTAAAATGTTCCAGAGGAATTTTTAAGGTGCGGGAATTGGGACCGCTATCCAGGATGATTTCCATTTCAAAATCCTCCATAGCGGGATAGATATATTCTTCAATAATATGGGAGAGACGATGAATTTCATCTATAAACAGTGTTTCGTGACGCTGGAGATTAGTTAAAATGCCTGCTAAATCCGAGGGTTTTTCAATAACCGGACCACTGGAAACAGTTATATTAACTCCCATTTCGCGAGCAATAATTCCTGCCAGGGTTGTTTTTCCCAAGCCAGGAGGCCCGTATAAAAGGATATGATCAAGCGATTCCCCACGCAGTTTGGCTGCCTTAATACTGATATCCAAAAGTTCCTTGATATGAGTTTGCCCGATAAATTCCTTTAAGGTTCTGGGACGTAGGGCTCTATCCAGTTCTACATCTTCATTCAATTTATCGGGATTATTGATTCTTTCCAGCATTAGTTACCTGTTTTTTTCGCTATTTCAGCAATCCCAAAATTTTCATAACTTCCAGTCGCCAAACCATCCAGGCAGCTTCCCAAACGATTTTTCGGCTCATTTTAGAGACGCCGTTTTTGCGTTCCGTAAAGACAATTGGGATTTCTTTGATGTGAAAACCTTTCACCCAAGCTCTAAAATTCATTTCTATCTGAAAGGCATATCCATCGGAGAGGATTTTATCCAAATCAATATTTTCCAGAACCTTACGCTGAAAACATTTGAATCCGCTGGTTGGGTCTTTAACAGGCATCCTGGTAATTGTGCGGACATATTTACTGGCAAAGTAACTGATTAGCAATCTTTTGATAGGCCAGTGAATAATATTTACACCTTCACAATAGCGACTACCAATTACTAAATCGTATTTTTTGGCAGCATTTAGCAAGAGAGGAATATCTTCAGGATTATGAGAAAAATCGGCATCCATCTCCATAATGTAATCATAGTCCCTTTCCAACGCGTATTTAAAACCTGTAACATAAGCAGAACCAAGACCCATTTTTCCTGGACGCTCCAGTAAATGAATGCGGGGTTCGGAACTTTGCATAAATTTAACTCTTAACGCAGTGCCATCTGGAGAGTTATCATCAATCACCAGCACTTCAATTGTTTCGCTTTTGGCTAAAACCTGTTCCAAGAGCTTTTCAATATTGTCTATTTCGTTATAAGTTGGTATAATTATTAGTGTTTTCATTGTTTATCCAGATTATTTTCCAGCAATTGGGGTTCGGGAACTTCGCTAAATGGCTTTGCCGGATTTCCTGCCACGATTGTTTTAGCGGGAACATCTTTGGTAACAACCGCTCCCCCTGCAACAGTTCCATCACTATGAATTGTCTTTCCTGGCAGGATTGTAGCGTTAACTCCTATCCTGGAACCAGTCATCATCGTTACTCCTTTGAAATGTTTAAAGCGTTCTTTATCGCGACCCATATAATTATCGTTACTTGTTGCTACACAAGGAGCTATAAAACAATAGTCACCAATTTCCGAATAGGCAGTAACATAGCAGTTTGTTTCCAGTTTATTTCTGTTGCCTATATGCACAAAGTTCTCAATTGTAACATTTCTGCCGACTATGTTTAAATCGCCTAAAGTAACATTTTCCCGAATAGTTGCCAGATCAGCAATCAAATTACGGTTACCGATTGTGCATTGACAATAAATAATTACATTGCTGCCAATCTGGCAAAAATCCCCTATTTCTGTGCCTTTCAGGTCTGTTGGCACTTTAAAAATACTGCGTGGAGAGGAAAGCGGTTTTTTGCCAATTATGGTTCCATCATCTATCCGGCAGGCATTTCCGATTTTTGTCTCCGGATGAATAATAACATTATGCCCTATCAGACAGTCATTTCCAATCTGGACTCCTGCCATAATAACGACATTATTGCCCAAGGTTACATTCATTCCAATTTTAGCACTTTCGTCAATAAACCGGTTCATTCGTCCTCCCTTTTTTTACTTAATACCATTTTTTGCTTGATAAGTTTTAAGGCAAGAAAAAAAATGGATTTATGGAAAAATATATAGCTGATTTCTGCAATTATCTTGCTTTGGAAGGTAAATCGCCCAGAACGATTACTGCCTATAAGCTGGATTTGGAACAATTCCATTCATTTATTCAACGCTATTTTGAAAATGGCGAAGTGGATATAAAAGGAATTACCGTTCTTAATATTCGGGATTTTTTCCGCTTTCTTAATGAAAAACCTGATTGTAACCGCTCTTTAGCGCGTAAAAGTGCTGCCTTAAATTCCTTTTTCCGCTATTGTAAAAGAAGCGGTTTTATTCAGAATAACCCTATGGAAAAAATTAAGCGTCCCAAATATGAAGTTCCTCTTCCCAAATGTTTTACCGAAGAAGAAGTGCGCACTTTGCTTTCTATTCCGGATACCGATAGTCCCTTCGGAATAAGGAATAAGGCAATTTTGGAGACCTTATATTCTTCCGGATTACGTATTTCCGAACTGGCAGGAATCCGTTTGCAGGATATTGATTTGAAAAGAGGATTAGTAAGGGTTACAGGAAAAGGCAATAAACAGCGTATTGTGCCCCTTGGTTCTTATGCCATTGAAGCAATAAATAACTATTTAAAGGTGCGTCCCCAATTTATGCGAGAAAATAGCCCCGATTTGCTCTTTTTAACTAAAAGCGGTAAAGCATTTGACACAAAACAGCTGGATATTATTCTAAAACGCTATTTTGAACTCGTTGCAAAAGCTAAGGGCTATTCTCCTCATTCTTTAAGACACAGTTTTGCTACCCATTTGCTTTCCAGAGGAGCAGATTTAAGAGCCATCCAGGAACTTTTAGGACACTCTCTGCTCTCTACTACGGAGACCTATACCCACATTTCCCTGGAAGATATTAAGGAGGCATATAAAAAAGGGCATCCCAGAAGCAAGGAATGAACCCGATTAAAAAATCCATAATTCTATCCCTTATGCTTCCCATATCATTCCCATATCGTTCCCATATCGCAATATGGGAATCAATTGGGATGGTTAAATGCGATATAGGGTTGAAAACAAGGAGAAAAAGCAGATTTTTCTTGAAGATTTAAGTTAGAAATTATAGCACGAAACTGACTGGAGCCATTGGAGTTACCAGATTAAATTCAGGCGTAATTAGCGGTATAATAAATAATCTTATTATTATCTTCTCGGTGTTCACGGTGTCCTTTGTGTAAAAAAGAGAAAAATATATGAAAAAGATTTTTCTGACAGCCATAAACAGCAGTTGGAGTCAATCCAATCCTGCAATATACTACTTACGGGAAATGATTGCGGATTTGTCCTATGATGTTATTCTCCAGGAATGGACATTAAAAGACCGGCTTTTGGATGTGCTATTTGAAATTTATTGCCACAAGGCAGAGGTAATTTGTTTTTCTGCTTACATTTGGAACCGTCTTTATCTGCAGGAATTGATTCCTGAAGTTATCAAGTTATTGCCTGAAGCAGTTATTGTAATTGGCGGTCCTGAAGCGGAAAGTTTATCCTGCCTGAAAAGAAAAGGACTTTATATTGTCCAAGGTGCTGGTGAAGGAAAATTTCGCTTTCTGGCAGAACACGATTTTTCTGCTAATGATGAAGACCTTTCTCGGGCTCAACATATTCCCTTGAAAGATATTCCTTTCCCTTACAGAGAAAGCGATGGGGATACTTTAAAAGGCAAATTGCTATATTATGAAACATTTAGGGGCTGCCCTTTTGCCTGCATTTATTGTCTTTCGGCAAATGATAAACGCTCCGAACTTCGCTATCAGCCAAATAACCAAAAAGATATGCAATGCCTGAATAAGGAATTGGAGACCTTGATTTCTTTTCAGCCAAGAACTATAAAATTCGTAGACCGCAGTTTTAATCTCCATAAACAGCTGGCACACTATATTTGGAAGTTCTTTATGGAACAAAATTGCCCTTGCGATGTCCATTTTGAAATCTACCCCGATTTGCTGGAAGAAGACGATATTGCTTTACTGGAAAAGGCACCGGAAAATAGAATCCGTTTGGAAATTGGTATTCAGACCATAAACTCCGAAGTAGCTTTGAATTGTGGCAGAAAATCTGATTGGGAAAAGACAAAATGGGTTTTACAGCAACTACATACAAGAACAAAAATACGCATCCATACTGACTTGCTTGCTGGTTTGCCCGGGGAAAATTATGCTTCCGTATTAAATGGCTTAAATGAGGTCTGTGCTACTCTTCCGGATGCTGTTCAACTTGGCATTTTAAAAGTTTTACCTGATACCCCAATGCAGAAAATTGCCTCGGAATTGAATTATAAATGGCTCAGTCAACCACCCTATCAATGCCTTTCTTCCGATGCTCTTTCTTTTGAGGAAATACAACAACTGGAGAATTTTGCCAAGCTCTTAAACCTGTATTGGAATAAAGAAGAACACAAAAGTATGTGGCAGGAAATGCTGCAAACACAATCTGCTACGGATATTTTAACAGCTCTTCAACAAAAACACCAAGAACTTGGCTATGAATTGCATTCTCTATCCAAAGCTAAAAGAAATGCTGTTATAGCTGATATCTATGTAGCTGGAAGACACCGTCCCTCCGCAAAAAAGTAGAAAAATGAGGCCCTAAAAAAATCGTAAAATAATGCAGAGCTTCAGCAAGGTCCGGTTATGCGGTTAATAATATATACTTGCTCTAATCGTCATAAGCCCTTTGCACCTTGAAAGATATAACCCAAGAAAAAATATTAAGGTGCAAACGACTCCTGATTTACATATTATTTGACGAGGACATCAACCTTCCGGAAAAGCTTGTTGCCTTTTTACCTTGCTCAAAAAGAGCAGTGATATGCTTTTCTGCTTGAGCAGGAATAAACTTGATAGTTTTGCTTAATTCAGCAATTTTAACAGCTAATGGCTCAAACTTGGCAGGAACATAATTCTGAAGTTTTAACAACAATTTTTCTGCTTCCTGGTTCCAAAAAGGCACTTCTGCACTATTGGGATGAATCCAATTCAAAGTATAAAATAAACGCATCAATTCATTGATAATAATTGAGTTGGCAGGATTAGCACTTTTTGTTATCTGCCCCAAATCACTTAAAGCGGTTCCTTCCATTTCCAGAAAACTCGGAGCCGGAATTAACAAATCCACGGGTGCTTTTTCATCCTCAAAAGGCATTATGGCAACACTAAATTTTGCCTGATTGGCTAAAGCGGGATAAACACCCCAACTTAAAACAAAATCCGAACTGGAAGGAGAGAAATCCGGCTGCATAGCTAAAAATCCAAGATGATTACGAAAATCGGTAGAAACCAGAAGATTTTCAGTTCCTTGTTCAGAAGCAAAACACCATAAGGCAAAAGCTTCCTGTTCCGAAATGCGATTTTGATTATAGATGAAGAGTGTCTTATCCGTTGCCTGAACTTCTGCTAAATTGGCATAAACAGCATCGGCAAAACGACAAAACGCATTTTCCGGATAGTTTACTAAAGTTAATTTCTTTCCCTTTCTTTGCTGTAAGCGGATTAAAGTTGCCAGCACCTGATTTAGTTCTCCGTAAACAACATATTCTTCAAAGTCATCCAGAATTTTATAGGGTTCTTTTTGCGGACTTAAGTTAAGAAAAACATCGCTGAAGGCGGAAAAAACAGGATTGGCAGAAAGTTCTGTCTCATATTTATGAGCAGCTCTTTGCAGCATCAGCATTTCTTCCAGAGAAATATAAGGACTAATTTCAAAGCGTTTTGAACTGCATAAGGAAATTTCTTTGGCTATTAAATCAGTTGCTTCCTGCCAGCTAATTTCCTTAAAAATGCCGTTTTCCTTAAACAGCGGAACTTTCAATCTATCTTTATCATAAAAGCTCTGCCAGCCAAATCTTCCCTTAAAACAGAGATTTTTACCGTTAAAAGCAGGTTCCTCTTGGGGAGTTGTAACCCGGGTAACAATTCCTGCTTGTGTTTCGGTTTGAATAAAACAGCCCACTCCACATAAACCACAATTTTGCAGAGAGATATCTTTAGGATGAGGATTGAATTTATAGTGAACAGTCCTTTGCATTAAAGCACCCACGGGACAAACATCAATACATTTTCCACAAGATAAACAGCTTGTTTTGGTTAACGAATCCCCAAATTCGGGAGCTACAAGAGTGGCAAAACCTCTATAAATATAGCCCAAAACTGCAGGACCCTGAATTTCGGCACAGGTTCTGATACAGCGTCCGCAATTAATGCACTTATTGGCATCCCGCATAATAAAAGGATGACTGTAATCAATTGGATGTTTATTTTTATCCCCTAAAAATTGAGCAGGATTAACTACATAATCTGTGCAATATTTACGCAGGAAACAGGTTTCATTTACAAAACAACCACATTCCAAACAGCGTCTTGCTTCACTTACGGCATCATCTTCCGAAAACCCAAGCTCCACTTCTTTAAAACTGTTTTTTGCCTCAATTAAAGGCAATTCCGGCATCTCTTTGCGCTCAATTTTTTCATATATAGAATACTCTTCTGGGCTAACTTCTTGTAATGTATTAGCTTTTTTACTGTCAAAAAGCATACGCTCTGCGGCTATTTCTCCCGTTTCCAAAAACCTGTTTATAGCGGTTGCAGCTATTCTACCATCAGCTATAGCTTCAATTGCAGTAGCAGCACCTCTTCTAAAATCGCCTCCGGCGAACACATTTCCCAATCCAGTAAACATAGTTGATTCATCTACAATAGCGGTCTGCCAACGCGAAACAGGCAATATTTTATCTCCTACATAATTATTCTCTTGAGTGAAGATATCCACATCAGGAACCTGAGAAATAGCAGCAATAATACTGTCAAAAGGCAGTTCAAAATATTCACCGGTGGGTTCAGGTCTTCTTCTTCCGCTTTTATCGGGTTCTCCTAAACGCATTTTTTCTATTTTTACGCTGGTTAGATGTCCACCTTTACCTATATATTCTACAGGATTAGCAAGATAGTAAAATTTTACACCTTCTTGTTCACAAGCGGAAATTTCTGCTGGCTCGGCAGGCATTTCAGTTTTAGTCCTTCTGTAAATAACTGAAACCTCACAACCTTTTCTAACGGCAGTTCGGGCACAATCAACAGCAGTATTTCCTCCTCCAACGATAGCTACCTTTAATCCTAAATCAGGTGAATTGCCTAAAGCGTGCTCTTTCAAAAAATCAACCCCTAAGAAGCAACCTTCTAAATCACTGCCTTTAACCGGCATTGGAACTGCTTTTTGTGCTCCTATTGCAAGATACACGGCAGCAAAATCCTTTGCCAGGTCTTGTAAAAATATATCTTTCCCCAATTGTTTATTATATTCAATCTGCATTCCATTCGTGCACATCAGCTCTATTTCTGCATCCAAAACATCTTTGGGAAGCCGAAATTCCGGAATTCCATAACGCAACCACCCGCCTGCTTTAGGAGCTGCTTCATAAATAATAACTTCATAACCCCAATTGGAAAGATAGTAACCACAGGTAAGTCCGCTTGGTCCTGCTCCGATAATAGCAACTCTTTTGTTTTTAGAAGGCAACTTTTCAGGGACATAATTCCACACATCTTCATTATCCATATCGGCAGCATATCTTTTCAGCTGACGAATAGCAATGCTTTCATCCACAATTTGTCTTCTGCATTCCTTTTCACAAAAGGCGGGACATATCCTTCCAATAGATAGGGGCATTGGCAGTTTCTCTTTAATAACTTTCACTGCCTCATGATATTTTCCGTTTGCTATCAAGGAAACATAGGTCTGAATATCAACAAAATCGGGACAAGCAATTGTGCAAGGGGCAATACAATCCGCATAGTGATTGGAAATAAGTAATTCCAAAGCTATTTTACGCGCTTTATGGATTGACTCGCTATCGGTTATAATTTCCATTCCTTCTGAAACAGTTGTTCCACAAGAAGTTACAAAACCCTTTCTGCCTTTAACTTCTACCAAGCAAACCCAGCAGGAACCATAAGGATTTAATTCTTCATCGTTACATAAAGTAGGAATATCTATCTTATTCTGTTTGCAGAGTTCCAAAATAGTAATTCCGGGCTCTGCCTTCACTGGTTTTCCGTTTAAACTTACATTTATCATTGCCTAAACTCCTATTCTTTAGTTACTGCATCAAACTTGCATACTTGGAAACAGGTTCCACATTTAGTACACTTACTTTGGTCTATAGTATGAACTTGTTTTACTTGTCCGGAGATACAGGAAACAGGACATTTTCTGGCACAAAGAGTGCAACCGATACATTTTTCGGGATTTATTTTATAAGTTATTAGAGCATTGCAAACACCTGCGGGACAGTGTTTATCTACAATATGAGCCAAATATTCATCCTTAAAATAGCGTAAAGTAGTTAAAACAGGATTAGGAGCAGTTTGTCCCAAGCCACAAAGAGAGCCCTTGATAATATTTACTGCCAGTTCTTCCAGTTTTTCTATGTCTTGCAATTCACCTTTACCTTCTGTAATGCGGGTTAAAATTTCCAGCATCCGTTTTGTGCCAATTCGGCAAAAAGTGCATTTTCCGCAGGATTCGTTTTGGGTAAAATTCAGGAAAAACCTGGCTACATCAACCATACAGGTTCCTGAATCCATTACTACCATACCTCCGGAACCCATAATTGCACCTGTTGCAGTAATAGAATCGTAATCAACTATGGTGTCAAGTTTTTCAGCAGGAATGCAACCCCCGGAAGGACCTCCCATTTGGACTGCTTTAAAGGGTTTGGAGGTCTTCATTCCTCCTCCAACCTTATAGATAATATCCTTCAGGGGAATTCCCATTGGAACTTCAATTAAACCGCTACCAGCAATTTTTCCGGCTAAGGCAAAGACCTTGGTTCCGGGTGATTTTTCCGTTCCGTATTTTCTAAATTCCTGTGCACCGTGCATAATTATCCAGGGAATATTTGCCCAGGTCTCTACATTATTGATGTTTGTTGGTTTGCCCCAAAGTCCTTTAACTGCAGGATAAGGAGGGCGTAAAGTAGGCATACCTCTTTTTCCTTCAATAGATTGCATTAAAGCAGTTTCTTCTCCGCAAACGAAAGCACCTGCACCTTCTTTAATATGCAAATCAAAACTGAAAGAGCTACCCAGAATGTTTTTCCCCAGATAACCCTTTTCTTCAGCAGCAGAAATTGCAGTTTTCAAATGTTCCAAAGCCATAGGATATTCTGCCCGGCAGTAAATATAACCTTCATTGGCACCAATAGCATAGGCACCAATAATCATACCTTCAATTACGGAATGGGGGTCACCTTCCAAAGTACTGCGGTCCATAAAAGCACCGGGGTCTCCTTCGTCCGCATTACAAATAATATATTTCTTATCCGAATTTTCAGAGGCACAAAATTGCCATTTTAAACCTGTAGGAAAACCGGCTCCGCCTCTTCCTCTTAAACCGGATTTTTTTATTTCTTCAATGATGGCTGTTCTTTCCATTTGCAGTGCTTTTTGCAGTGCTTTATAACCATCTCCGGCTTCATAATCCTCAATACATTCCGGGTCTATAATTCCACAATTGCGCAAAACTATTCTTTGCTGATTTGCCAAAAGAGCATTATGCTTACCACTAATCTTTTCCGCTAAAATTATGTTTTCAGCAGGAGTTTTTCCTGCTATATAGTCCTCCAGTATATAAGTTATAGTTTCCGGGTTAGCTTTACCGATATGAATGGAACCAAGTTCAGAGCCCTCAAATTCAACAATTGGCTCCTCAAAACACATTCCAATGCAGGCTGTCTTTTTTAGAATTACAGGTCTCGGATTATCTTCCAGATATTGTTCCAGAGCAGCATATACTTCTTTGGCACCTGCTGCAACACCACAACTTGCTAAACCAACTTTCACAATGATGTTATTCATAAAGTATCCTCTATTTCATATTGTTTCAGAACAGCAGGAATTGCCTCGGGAACAAGTTTGCCATAAGTTTTACTATCAATCATAATTACCGGCGCTAAAGAACAACAGCCCAAACAGGCAACTTCCATTACAGTAAATTGCATATCGGCAGTTGTATTTTCTTCTTCGGAAAGCTGTAATGCATCCATTACGGCTTTTTTTATGCCATCCGCATTGGAAACATGACAGGCAGTTCCTTTACAAACACGAATAAGATGTTTACCCTGCGGTTTTAAACGAAACATAGAATAAAAGGTGGCTACACCAAATATTTCCGCAGGAGGTATTTTCATTTTATCCGCTAAATATTGCATTGTTTCTCTGGATAAATAACCCTTTTCTTTTTGGACTTCTTGCAGAAGGGGTATCAGAGCACCTTTCTTGTCCTGAAATTTAGCCAAAATTTTGTCCAGTTCCGGGTAAGTATTTTTCATTGTCAGTCCTTTATCTGTGAATATTGTAAGATATATAAACAGTATATTTTCTCATTTTTACAGGCAACAGATTTTTATAAGGCAGGAAATGTCAAACAAAAAAGGCAAAACTGGTTTACTGTTTGAAAAACCATCACTGAAAATCGTAATTCTCAGCTTCTTTTTATCTCCTGTTCAAAGCTGAATAAATAAAAATCTTTACAAAAAACAGCCACTCTAAATCGTGGTTTCTCTGAAATGCCTTTAGGAGAATCTTATGTCAGACAAGTTACATACTACAAGCAGTAAAACTGCAATGAAAGAAATGAAAGAAGAATATCTGCGGATGCTTGAAGAATCCTTTCAAAACACAGCAGAAATTAAAAAGGGCGATGTTATTGAAGCTCCCATTGTAAGCATCGGCGACCAATACATAATCCTTAATTTAGGCGGTAAATTTGATGCTTATGCCGAAATCGGAGAGTTTTCCGATTCCAGAGGAGTTTTGCCTTACAAAGTAGGTGACAACTTAAAGGGTTATGTTGTTGACCAGAATGAAAATGGCTATGTCGTTGCCCGGAGCTTGACTAAACAGTATGTAGATAAACAATCCATTCTTGAGGCATTTGAGAAAAAAATCCCGGTGCAGGGAAAAATATATACTCCAACGAAGGGTGGTTTCAATGTAGATATTCTTGGAGCACGGGCATTTTGTCCCATATCACAGGTCTCATTGCATCCTGTTGAAGATAGTTCTCAGTTTATAGGTAAAACCCTTGATTTTCTGGTTATTGAATGTTCCGAAAATTGCAGGCGGATAGTTGTTTCGCATCGTCAACTGGAAGAAATGCGAGAACAGGAAAGAAAAGAAACGGCTTTAGCCAAATTGAAAGTAGGTGATATCGTTAAAGGTAAGGTCTTAAGAATGACTACTTTCGGAGCTTTTATTGACTTGGGCGGAATTGAAGGTTTAATGCATGTTTCGGAAATTTCCTGGCAGCACATTGTTAGACCGCAAGACGAACTGAAAAAAGGTCAGGAAATTGAGGTTAAAATTCTGGATATCAAGGGAGAAAAAATTGCTCTTTCGCGTAAGGTCTTGCTTGAAGACCCCTTTGAAGTAGCAATGAAAGAACTGCATGAAGGAGATATCATCAATTGTCGTGTTCTCCGTTTACACAATTTTGGAGCTTTTGCTGAATTGAAACCCGGTGTTGAAGGTCTTATTCCTATTTCTGAAATGAGCCGTAATCGCAATATTTCTCATCCCCGGGATATTGTGAAAGAAGGGGACTGGGTTCAAGTTCAAATTTTACGCATAGATGAAGATACTCATAAGATATCTCTATCGCTGAAGGCATTGGAAGCAGACCCCTGGGATAAAATAGATGAAATTATTCAGCTGGAAACCCCTTTTGAAGGAATTGTGGAAAGCTCTACCAATTTCGGCGTTTTTGTTACTATCAGTGAAGGAATTACAGGTCTGTTACCCAAATCCCGGGTACGGAAAAATGATACCTTCCAAACAGGCGAGCCGGTAACTTTGATGGTAACTGCCATAGATAAAGAAAATCATAGAATTACTCTTGATTATACCGATCGTTCACCTGTAGAATTGGCTGAAGAACGCGTCCGTTCGGAAGAACATAACTATAAAGAACAGCATAACGAAAAAATTCGCAGTTCAAATCAACGCCGGGGTGGAAGAAATCGCAGTGATGAGGACTGGCGTAAGTATGCCAATCAGAAAGTAAATCCCGCAGCTGATAATCCTTTCAAAGACCTTTAATTTTCCGTAATGCCAAGCAAACCCAATCAGTTTATCCAGTTGCGTAAAGAAAAACTGGCAAAAATTAAAGCCCTGGGTATTGATCCTTATCCCATAAAATCCTATCGTACTCATTATATTTCTGACCTGCTTAAAGATAAGGAAGAACAGCTTCAAAAAGCTGAAGAAGTCACTATTACCGGGCGTTTAACAGCTATGCGACGGCAGGGTAAAATCGGTTTTGGCGATCTGGAAGATATTTCCGGAAAAATTCAACTTTATGTAGCTCAAAATTTAATCGGCGAGGAAAACTACGAACTATTCAAACTTTGTGATCCGGGTGATTTTATTCAAGCCACAGGAAAAACATTTTTCACGCAAACAGGTGAGTATTCCCTAAAATGCAATAATATAAAACTCCTTTCCAAAAACATCAGACCCTTACCTGCAGTGAAGGAAAAAATCGTGGACGGCAAAAAAATCCGTTATGATGAATTTTCCGATATTGAACTCCGTTATAGAAAACGCTATCTTGACCTTTTGCTTAATCCTGAACACCGAAAAGTTTTTGAAACGCGGGCAAAAATCATTACTGCTATTCGGAATTTTATGGATAGCCGGGGTTATGTGGAAGTGGAAACTCCTATTTTACAACCCCTTTACGGTGGAGCAAATGCCAGACCTTTCATTACTCATCATAACACTTTGGATATGGATTTGTATCTCAGAATTGCTACGGAGCTTTATTTAAAGCGTTTAATTGTAGGCGGCTTTGAAAAAGTTTACGAGCTCGGCAAGGATTTTCGCAATGAAGGTATGGATAGAACTCATAATCCGGAATTTACCATGATTGAGTTTTACGAAGCATATTCCGACCTGGAAGGGATGATGGATATCGCTGAAGTGCTGATTAAGCATTTGGCTTTGGACATAATCGGCAAGGATACTTTCTTTTATCATAATCACCAGGTTTGCTTAAGCGGAGAATGGAAAAGAGCATCTTTGCCCGATTTGGTTAGTGAATTTGTCGGACAGAATGTAATGAATATCAGCTTTGAAGAGCTTTCTACCATCTGTAAAAACAAGGAGTTGGTTATCCCTCCGGGCTCCGAAAAAGGAAAACTGATTGCTCTGCTCTTTGAAAATTTTGTAGAAGAAACACTTATCCAACCAACTTTTGTGCGTGATTTTCCCAAAGAGGTCTCACCTTTGGCTAAGGCAAAACCCGAAAATCCCTTTGTTGCAGACCGTTTTGAACTTTTTATTGCCGGCGGCGAATTTGCCAATGCCTTCAGTGAATTGAATGATCCTTTGGAGCAAAGAGTCCGTTTGGAAGAACAGGCAAAGTTACGTGCTTTGGGAATTGACGATGCCAATGTCGTGGATGAGGATTTTTTAGAAGCACTGGAATACGGAATGCCTCCTATGGGGGGACAGGGAATCGGCATAGACCGCTTAGTTATGTTGCTAACCGAAAACGATTCCATTAAGGAAGTTATCCTCTTCCCCCAGATGAAAACCACCTAATTTTTTCCAATTTCTGGATAGTCCAATTATGCAATGGTATTATGATATAGGAAAGTAGAAAAAGTTCGCTTTCTGTATAATCAGCGTTATAGATAAAACACAACAGGGACTGTTTTTTTTAACAGTCCCTGTAGTTTATACTTTCGGGGTTAAAAAAACCTGCAATTATTTTTATTTATTCGCTTAAGTAACTAAGCACCTGATTTGCTTTAGCGATAAAACTTTTAAGTTCTTTGCCGCTGAAAGGTTTCTGCTCCAAAAGCGAAAGATCGTGAATGTAGGAGCAAAGGGTTTTAACTTCTTCATCCTTACCCTGTTCGTGAAAGGTAAGAATCTTTTTGATTATGGGATTATCCCTGTTTACCACCAAAGTATGGTATTTAAGCATATCGGAAGAAGGATTTTGATGAGCCAGCAGATCCATATCATGCCAGCGACGCATATATTCACTAAACACAATCATTGAAGGTATTTCGGGGCTTTTTAAGCTCTTCACTTCTACTTTAATTTCGGTAAAAGCATTATCTTCAAGGGCTTTCATTGCTTCAGCACCCAGTTCTTTACGCACATTTTCCGGCAGTTCAAAGGGTTTAATGATTGTTTGCTCATCTTTTTGAATCAGATAAGGACTTAAGAGGGTTGCAGCTTGAGGAAACTTTTTCAGAAAATCGGCATAACTTTCTTTGCTGAAACTTACCTCTACTTGTTGGTCTAATGCCTTGTAAAATAGTTCTTTCAGCTTATCTTCAGAGTCACTTGCAACCCCTTCTTTATTTAGCAAGAGGTCATTAACTTCGCTATCAATGCGCACAAATTCAATGTTATTCAGCTTATTTTCCAGCTGTTGATAAAGATGGGTATCCAGAGGACTGGTTTGAAAAACAACTTCAATACCCTGTTCTTTCATTAAATTCAGGTAGCTGACTTGGGTATCTTCACTAGCTGCATACCAAATCTTTATTTTTTCACCTTCGCTTTTATTGCGGGCTTTGTATTCTTCAATAGTTACATAGTCGCCGCTGGCGGATTTGAAGATAATGATATCCTTCATTGCTTCAAAGAAATCCTCATCTTTCAGCAAACCGAATTTGATAAAGGCATTGATATCTTCCCAGTAGCTTTCATATTTCTTGCGGTCTTCCTTGAAGGTATTATTAAAATGGTCAGCCACTTTTTTCACTATATACTGGCTGATTTTTTTCACCTGGGCATCGTTTTGTAAAAAACTGCGAGAGACATTGAGAGGAATATCCGGAATATCAATTCCGCCTTTCAAGAGCAGAAGAAATTCCGGAATTAGGTCTTCCAAATTATCCGCTACAAAAACATTATTGCAATAGAGTTTCACTTCTCCTTTGAAGAAATCGGGCTCATTGCGCAATTTGGGAAAATATAAAATTCCCTTCAGATTGAAAGGAAAATCCACATTCAGATGAATCCAGAACACAGGGTCCATATAATCGTGAAAGACATTTTTGTAAAATTCAATATATTCTTCAGCTTTCACTTCGTTGGGTTTACGGTTCCAAAGTGCTTCTTTCTGGTTTACTTGTTTGCCTTCAAACATAATTGGATAGGGCATAAAGTTACAGTATCTTTCCAGAATTTCCCTTATTTTATTGGGATCAGCATATTCCGCATTTTCTTCATTCAGGTAAACAGTTACGGTAGTTCCAATTTCTTTGCGCTTTCCTTTACTCATAATGTATTCCGTACTGCCGTCACATTCCCAGAAAGCGGGTTCACTTCCTTCCGTGCAAGAAAGCGAATCTATAGTTACTTTATCGGCAACCATAAAAGCAGAATAAAATCCCAGTCCAAAATGGCCAATCATATTGTTCTGGATGTCCTTGTATTTATTAATAAAATCCTCGGCACCCGAAAAGGCAATCTGATTGATGTATTTCTTTATTTCCTCAACTGTCATTCCAATTCCGGTATCCATTACTTCTATTGTTTTTTTGCCTTTATCCAGCTTAACTTCTACTTTCATATCCTCTTCTTTGTAATTAGGATCGGCATATTTGCGTTTGGCTATGGCATCTACCGAATTGGAAATCAATTCTCTTAGGAATATATCGTGCTGAGAATAGAGCCATTTCTTGATAATCGGGAAGATATTCTCGGTATGGATGCTCAAACTTCCTTTTTCTTTTGTTTTCTTGTCTGCCATTATGTTTTAATCTCCTTATTTTAATTCATTGTGTTTCTGGAGATAAAATAATCGGTCTTGGCTTATTGTCAAGATTTTTTAGCAGTCCCATAACTTGATTGCTAAATTTGTGCAAAACAAATCAGGACTCGTTATGCGGAGGGTTGATATCCTCATCAACCAGCAAAATCGGAAGGGTTAAATGACTCCCAGCTTGCAGTTTGCCTGCCTATTTTTCCCGGACAAAACCTTCTTATAACCCGGTAACAAATAAGTAACAATTCCGTAACGAGATTACTGCAGTGTTAGGGAAGTGTTACAGAAGTGTTACGGGGTCTTCTTGGAATTAACTGATTTGCAGGAAGTTACAAATTTGGAGATAAATACCCTAAAGAACATAAATTTATCACGCAGAATGCACTGATTATGCTGATTTTATTTGTTGTGCCGTCATTAGTCATAAGCGCCCAAAAAAGATAAGTTCAGGAATAAATTTGTGAAGACGCTAATAACTCCTGACTTACAAGGGATGTTGTTCTTCCTGTATATTATTCTTGACTAAATTTGAAAGAACACAATTAATGTTTTTTATAAGTTCTTAGACCATAAAAATTGGGAGTATTGATGAAAAGGATTTGGATAATAATACTAACCCTTCTGCTGGTTTTTCCTCTGGCAGGAGTAGTTCAAGAAACCGCTTCGCTAAAACATTTTCTTTATGGAAATGAACCCAATTGCGCTTACGACAATTGGATTTCCCATTTAGCTGAAGGTATTGCAATTCAGGGCTACAATACTTATGCTCCTTACGATAGACAAACCAACGGTTTTGGTGATTTTGTAGTTCCTAATGATGATCAACTAACTGCTTGGAATTATATTGTGGACTTATTTTTAGCCGGCTCCTTTGATGAAGCGCAGACAGCGATTAATGCTGTCGGATTTCCTTATCAGGTTGTTCTTTTTAATGATACGGACAGTGGCATAACTTATAGAATGTTGCGTGAAGTGCCCAATCCGGAATATTATGATGATAACGGAACTGATGATACTTATGATGATGAAAACGGTGCTTTTGCCTACGGTTGGGGTTTGTATCTTTACAATCCTTTAGGGAGTAGACCTGTTATTGTAACTGTTCCTCATCCTTGTGATGATTTTCCTACTCCTGCTTTTGCTTTAGAGGCATTTCAAATTTGGGATGCCCAATTTTTATTGATCAATGGAGCAGGTAGAGAAGTAAGATGGACACATCAAGGTACTTATAATAATTCCAAATCCTTATCTGATCCTACGCGCTTAAACAATCATCCTTTCAATGTCTGTTATAAAAAGTTTGCAGACCTTATTAGAACCGAGTTTAATATCCGGGAATTTTCTCCTCAAATACATAGTTACGATTGGAATTATCATCCTGGTTATCCTAATGTCCAAATTTCAGCAGGATACAATCGTCTCTGTCCCAACCTTCCTATTAGAGACCTTTCCAGCCGAAAACTGGATATGATTAATAAGGGTCACCATATAATGATTCCAGCTAATACGGTAGGTTTTCACAGAGAAGTTTATCTGAATGATTTTTATGGTGTTAATTATGATCTCTATCCGTTTCTTTTTGATGATGGTGAACACTGTTATGAGGTAAATAACTATATTGATTTGCCTGCCTATTCCCAAAATTATCAAATGCTGTATACTCAATCCGGAACAACAGATTATGATGTTTATGATCCCTTTCTCCATACAGAGATGGATGAATTGCCCAATTCTTATGAATTAACCGAAAATACTTATAAATGGTTTTACGGCTGGAATGAAGCATTGCAATGCTGGAATTTTGACCATCTTTTTGATAACTTTAGGATGTATTATCTGCGTTGGGTTTACGATTTGGAAAGCGTTATGGACGAAATGTTTGCAATGAATGATGGCTTAATTCCTCCTACTCCAGTAGGTTTTTCCATTCAAAATCAATCCCTTAATTCCATCACCTTAAATTGGCAAAAGGTAGATTGTTACGATTTTGATACCTTTGAAATACTATATTCCATAAATCCTATTGATGGTTCTAATTATCAGATTTACAATCGGAACAATAATGCAATTTTAGCTTCACCCTATTGTGAAAGTGTTACGGTTCCGGGATTGAGTTCTTCTAATAGCTATTTCTTCAAAATCCGCTCAAAAGATAAAAACGGAAATTATTCGGAACTTTCCAATCAGATAACTACAATTCCCGCTCCAGCCACTATTTATACTTTTACTGCTCACGGTTTGGATAATGAAGTCCGCCTTTTTTGGGGTGTTTCAGGACAAACTAATAACCTGGGATATAAGGTTTATAGGAAGGCACCAACCCAAGCTGACTACACTTTAATTGATTCTTACCTTACCAATCCCTCTCTGGCAAATACATCTGTATCTAACTATACCTATTGGGATTATAATGTTACTAACGGTCAGAACTGGGATTATATAATCAGCTGCACGAATGTAGATAACCAGGAATTTTTCTATAATTATCCTGTTTCTGCAGCTGTTAGACCTATTCATAATTTAACTCTTACTAACTCTACTGCCACTTTGGTAGATACTATTTACTTTGCTCAAAATCCTTATGCTTCCGATAGCCAGGATGCCTATTATGATATAACCAAGTCCAATCCTTCCGGTTCAAGTTATGTATGGTCTGCTTTTTGGGAAGCATATTGGGGTTCTAATGGAACAGCACTTTCCAGGGAAGTTAAAGGTGGCTATGATACTGCTTTAGACCTGAAAACCTGGACGATTAGAATTCGCTCTACAGAAGTGAATACACCTCTCTATTTATCTGCTTCCGATAATTTCAACCGGGCGGAAAAACTTTATATTTACGATTCGGGAAACGGAACTTGGCATAACTTATTTAGCGGACCTTATCAATTTATGGTCCCCAATAACAATGTAAGAACTATGACTTTGTATTGGGGCAACCTGCAACCCAAAATTTCTCATATTAACCAAAATAACCAGCTTTTTCAAGGTGGCAATAATATTACCTTCCAGTGGAGCGCGCAAAACAGTTTTCTGATTGACCATCTGGATTTGTATGTTAAAAATGAAAGTGACAGCTTGTTTTTAACAGGAAATATTCCGGGAAACCAAAACAGCTGGATATACAATATTCCCCCCAATGTAGATATGCAAAAAGCCCGTTTTTATATCAATTGCTATGCCGTTGATGGTTTAATCCAAACATTTGTATCGCCATATACTTTTGCTCTTGTTCCCAGGATGATTTTACACTCTAATGAAGCTGGCTGGCAAACGCGCTCCCAAATTTGGCCCGATTTAACTCCTACGGTAGAAACTCTTTTCGGTAATGGAGCCATTGCTTTAACTCCAGCTAATGATGGAACCTGGCAGGAAAATGATGATCTCCTGTTTGGTATTGCCTATTGGATAAATGCACCGGCAGTAAATTTCTTTAATTCCACGGCTGAAATTTGTCCAACTGAAATTAACTCTTTTCCGCTGCAACCAGGTTGGAATTTTATAGCTAATCCTCATTATTGCAGTTATCCGGTTCAGAGTTTACGCTTTCTGGTAGGAACAAATCCTTTTCTCTATAGTGAAATGATAGCTCAAAACCTTGTTTCCCGAGCCGTATTTGTCTATCGGGAGGGAAAGTTTCAGTCAGTAGACACAATTTTACCCTTTGAGGCATTTTATATTAAATACTATGGTGACCAGTCCTTAAATACTTATCTTCGTTTCTATCCCTATTTTGAAGCACCGGAAATTGACCCACCTGATAATTTTTGGCAATTTAAAGTAAATGTTTCTTCTGCTGGTAGCAATGCTGATGAATTCGTTTTGGGAACAAATCCAATCGCCACCGATGGTTATGATTTTTACCTGGATTTACCTTCTGCTCCCGAGAAACCATTTCCCGGCTTGAGTGTTTTTATAACAAGAGAAGCACCCGAAGATATCTTTTTTAGGGATAAAAAACTTTCAGCTGAATTTAGAGCAGCATTTTCTCCAGTAAACCAGCAGGAAAAAATCTGGCACTTCAAACTTGTTTGTAATTCCACCTCTCCAGTGGAATTTAATCTTAGCGATATAGACCTGCCCAATGATTATACCGTTCAATTTTATCTTGGTTCAGAATACTATAACTATGAGCATACAAATAGCTTTACCTTCTTTCCTAATGAACCTGGAACATATACGGGATTGATCAAGGTTGCAAACTATCCTGTTAGCGTAAGTGACTTGGTTCAGAAACCAATTTCCAACATAACCGTTTATCCCAATCCCTTTAATCCCACAACTACTATTGCCTTTAATACTTTTGCAACTCAGGAAGTTGAACTCTCCTTATATAACCTTAAAGGACAAAAAGTTCGCACCCTTTACCAGGGAATATTAAACGGTGGAGAACATAAATTGATTTGGGATGGAAAAGATAACAACGGCAGAACTGTAAGCAGCGGAATTTATTTTGCCAAAATACAGGTAGGAAAGTATACTCAAATTCGGAAAATGATGTTGATTAAATAAGAGCTGGGGATTTATGCATAGACCATTTTGAGGGGATAAACCGGAAAAATAAAGATGCGGAAAATAATGGGTTGGCAAATTTCCAGCACTTTTATCAGCTGGGAAAATGCCTGTAACGCTTGTTTCGGGGAAAATTTAGCAAAAGAAAAGAAGGCATACTTTGAGACACATAATTTGGCTGTAATCTATAATGTTTGAAAAGGAGAAAAAATAATGCAAGCGGGAAGAATATATCTTGATAATTGCGTAACTACCTGTCCTGCACCGGAAGTTTTAGCAGAAATGCAACCCTATTGGGAAAAAAAGTTTTGGTTTCCGGGAACTTTTATCAGCACGGGTGAAAGCACTAATAGCTTGATAAATAAAGCTCAGAATACAATAGCCGAAACCATTGAAGCCAGCGCTCAGGAAATCCATTTCACTTCTGGAGGCACTTTGGCTAATAACATAGCTATCAAGGGATTAGCTAATGCCTATAAACAGCAGGGAAAACATATAATCGTTTCCGTTGTTGATTATCCTGATTTATTAACTAATGCTGCCTATCTGGAAAAGAATGGTTTTGAAGTAACTTACCTTTCTGCCGATAGCGAGGGCTTTATTTCTCTGGAAGAGCTGAAAAGTGCTATCCGTAAAGATACAATTCTGTTTATGACTACTGCCGTAAATCATACGGTAGGAACAATTCAGCCCTTCGCAGAAATAAAAGCTATTTTAGAGAGTGCCGACCATAAAATTTATTACCACCTGGATGCAGGTCAGGGCTATGGAAAAATTCCTTTGAAGGTAAATGAACTGGGAATAGACACAATGTCTATCAGTGCTCATAAAATACACGGACCTCAAGGTATTGGTGCACTCTATCAAAGAACGGGCACAAAACTGGCACAATTGATTCATGGAGTTAAAAGAGTGGATAATCTGCAAACAGGCGGTTTAAGTATTGCTCTTATTGCCGGTTTTGCTAAAGCCGTGGAACTTACTTTTCGTGATTTTGAAGCTAATACAGCTTACTTAAGAGAACTTTCCAATTACCTTTTGGACAGAATAGAAAAGGAAATACCTTATGTTGAATTAAACGGACCCCGAGGAGAAAAAAGAGCTCCTCACAATATCAATGTTTCCATTGACTTCATTGAAGGTGAAGCAATTACGATGATGCTTGATCAAAAAGGAATTACTGTTGCCACGGGAAGTGCCTGCGCCTCGGAAGGATTAAAGGCAAATTATGTTTTAATGGCAATGGGAAAAACACATATTCAGTCACACGGTTCAATGAAATTTACAGTTTCTCGTTATACAACTAAAGCCGAACTGGATGAAACCGTTCAGGCATTAGCAGAAATAACACAAGAATTGCGCAATCGCAGTCCGCTTTATTTAGCAATGACCAAGGAGAAATAAAATGCAATACTCACAAAAGGTTTTAGACCACTTTATGCATCCCCATAATGTAGGTAAAATGGAAAATCCTGATGCTGTAGCCACAGAAGGAAGTCCTGCTTGTGGAGATCAGGTAACTGTTTATCTGAAGGTTGATGATAAAACAAAGACCATTACAGATATCAGCTTTCTTTCTTATGGCTGCGCTTCCAATATTGCTACTGCTTCCATAATTACCGATATGGCAAAAGGAAAGACCTTGGAAGAAGCAAAAAAAATTACCTGGCGCGATGCTATGGATGCTTTGGATGGACTTCCTCCCGTTAAAGTTCACTGCAGTGTTTTAGCTGCTGATACTTTACAATCGGCAATTTCCAATTACGAAATAGCACATGGTTTGAAAGAAGTTCCCAATTTCGGTAAAGCAACTATAGAAGAGGAACTGAGAAAAATTATCTATCCGCAAGTAGGAGAAGATATTATCTCTCTAAAAATGGTGAAGTATATTGGCTTTCAGGATGGAGAAGTGACTATTGATATGAACATAATGAAATTTGATCAATGGCGGGATAATATTGCGGAAGAAATCCGTGAACACTTGCAAAAATACCCAGAAGTGAAGAAAATTACGATAAACTTCCCGTAGAAAAAGGTAACCAGGTTAACAGGTTAAGGGGAAAAGTGAAAGGGTAAAACGCGGGAATAAAATAGTGAGTTTTCTGATAGAAAGAATAGAGAATGATATTATAGGTTAAAATCCAATAACTTATGAAGGAACGATGATATGCGTAAACTTGTATTTTTAGCTTTTTTGTTTTCTACTTGTTTAAATGCAACCGTTATTACTATCGGAAGTGAGAATCAACTGAATAAAGGTTTACCTATTGAGCCGATTGCCCATTTCAGCTATTCACAGCAAATTTATCTGCCTTCAGAAATAGGTTGTACCGGTATAATAACTACCCTTGGCTTTCAATACAATGTCATCAGTAATGTGTTTTATAATTCCAATAAGAGCTGGAAAATATGGCTGGGACATACTCCCATAGCTGAAATAACAAACTGGATTCCGCTTAACGATATGCAAGTTGTTTATGATAACAATCTTCAAGAATCGGATTTCTTAGGTGGATTACCAGGAAACGGATGGTTGGTTATTGAATTGGAAACACCTTTTTTTTATAATGGAAGGGATGCTTTATTAGTAGCCGTTGATGAAAACAGCATTGGCTATGGCAATAATTCAGATGATTTTAGTTGTAGTTCCTGTCCCTTGGATTATGCTATTCAATATCAAAGTTCCCAAATCAATCCTGATCCATTAGCTCCTCCAGAAAGCGGCTGGAATTTGAAAAACTTTCGCAGTAACCTCCAAATCACAATTGAAGCACAATATTACACTCCCGTTCAGCCAATTCCTGCAAATGCATCAAACAATATTCCCGTAGACACAAATTTATCCTGGACAAGCATCTGTAACAGCTTTTCTCTTGTTTTGGGAACGCATTCCGATTCCTTACTGCAAGTGGTAGATCAGACACCTTTAACCTATTGGCAACCGGAAACACCTTTTCAATTCGGTAAGACCTATTATTGGCAGGTAACCGGTTATGCTAACAATTGTGAATATGTTTCTCCCCTCTGGAGTTTTACTACTATTACTGAACAAATATCTCCCCCACAGAATTTAACCGGTTGCTATAATGGTTCTGCCTCTCAATTAAATTGGAACGCACCTGTAACAGGAAATCAACATTATTACAAAATATACCGAAATGCCAGTTTTTACATAACTACCCTTGAAACAAGTTATTACGATTACAATGTGCAACAGGGCTTAAGTTATTATTACTATGTAACAGCAGTAAGTTTTTCCGGCTCGGAAAGCACTCCTTCCAATGTAATAACAATCAGTATTCCAGCCGGAGGAACAGACAGAATATTGTTCCAGGGCTTTGAGACCTGTCCTTCTTTTACTGGAATAATAGCAAACTGGCAAAATCTGGATCTGGATTTGGCTCCAACTTCCTTTTGGCAAAATGTAACTTACCCCAATGCAGGAAATCCAGCTGGTTGGCTTTGTTTTGAACCCCAAAGTACAATTCCTCCTTTAACGGATCATCCGGCTTTTGAAGGTAATAAAATGCTTGCCTCAATTTGTTGTATTCCACCTCCTAATAACGATTGGTTGATTTCACCCGTTATTCATTTGGGAACTGCTTCTTCCCTAAAATTTAAAGCCCGGTCTGCTTATGCCAATTTTGGATTGGAACGCTTAAGTGTTCTGATTTCCAATATTAATAGCGAACCTGCTTCTTTTGTGCCTTTACACCAAAATACCTATATCGCTGTTCCTGTTGAGTGGACAAATTACGAATACGATTTATCTGCCTGGAATAATCAAAATGTTTATCTTGCCTGGCGTTGTCTTTCCGTAGATGCAATGGCTTTGTTTTTGGATAATATTGAGGTCTTTAGTCATAATGGCTATGTTTCCAATCAGGATATAGAACTTCCCAAACCCCTTTTTTGTTGTTATCCCAATCCCTCAAAGGACTCTTTTACATTAGAGAGCAAAGATGGAACTGCCTTTGATGTGGAACTTTATAACTTGAAGGGACAATGCCTGTATAAAGAAAAGGGTATCAAAAAACTGCAAAGCTCTAAACTAAATTGCAATTTAGCTAATGGCATTTATTTTATTCGGATCGCTCAAGCAGGAAAGATAGTTACTCTCAAGCAGGTTGTAATAAAATAATCTTTCTCCTGATTTTATCTGCTAATAGCTTTTATACTCAGATGAACGACATCCTGTCGTTCCCTAACAAAATCTTTCTCCTGATTTTATCTGCTAATAGCTTTTATATAATAGAATTTCTTGGGGTCTGTGGCAGTCAGCTGATATTGGTTCCCGGTAATAGCAGTAAGGAAATTCCAGGGACCCGAAGGCGAATCCGAAACATATATAGAATAAGAAGATGCCGTAGGTATCAAAGACCAAGATAAGATAAAGGAATTTCCGCTCTGAGAAATTTCCACTTGAGGAGCTTCTAAACCACCTGTAGAAAAACAGATATTGGGGCATTTTGAAGTGGTTGTTCCATCTCCTGCAGGAAAAGATAGATCAGATGCCAAATGAACTTCTTTACTATAAGGACTATAATATGTGAAACAGAACTGAGGTGGAGGGGAAATTTTACTTCCATCCCGGTTTTCCCACAAAATTTCTACTCCTGAATTCGGGTTAATAGTGTAGGGTGTTGATAGAGTAATAAAGAACCAACCGGGACCGTTGAAACTGATAGAACCGTTATAAATTAAGGTTTTATTTTCGTATCCCGGATGTCCCAGATAGTCACTGCCATAATTTGTTCCCGGAAATGGTCCTATGTAAATGCTTTGATTGTCCATAAGATAATTAACCAGAGGCATGGAACCACCAATTTGGAACGCTATTTTAGTTATCTCCACAGGGTTCAAAATACCAGCAGTTTGCAGTTGGGAAGAAGTATAAAAAAACTTGCTCCAACCATAATTAGAGTTTCCGTTTACAGGAACTGTAGATTGTGCACCCGAACCATTTCCGATAATAAAGTTCTCTGCTGAGAGAAGAGAAAGCGAAACTATTAAGAGTAGTAGAGAAACAACCTTTTTTGTCATTATTAACCTCTTTCACTGTTTATTTTAATAGTATATATCAGCTCTATATTTATCCTCTATTTTCCAGATGCTATAAATATTATTTACTTTTCAATTGTGAAATAATATACAGATTTCGTCAAGACCTTTTTTCTTTATCTTCACGCGTCCTCTCTACCATATCAATTTGTGGGAAGAAAAAAGTTATTTCAGTAGTGACGAATCCTGAGTGACGAATCCTAACTTTTTAGAGAATATCAACCTTCCAGGGCTTTTTTAATAGCAGAACTAAGCAAAGCGGGACTAATAGCATTCATACAATTGAAATGATTAAGAGGGCATTTTTCTTTTCCGTGCAAAGAGCAAGGTTGGCAAGGCAGTTCAGCGCATAAAATAATAGCTTTATCGTTCAAAGGTCGGAAGCCCAAGCGCGGATGTGTTCCTCCAAAAATGGCTATTTGGGGTTTATTCAAAGTTGCGGCTAAGTGCATAGGTCCGGTATCACCGCTAATAATTAAGTTGTAAGCAATCAGTTCCGTTAAAAGTTCCTGCAGAGTAAGCGTAGAGCATTTATTTCTGCAATTAGTGGAGCATTTTTGGGTTATGAATTTACATAGCTCTTCATCTGCCTGGGAACCAAAAAGAGTAAAATCGTATTGAGGATTGGAGTTTATCAGTTGAATCCAGTTTGCCGCAGGATACCTTTTGGTAAAATGATTGGCACCCGGAAAAACGGCAATTTTTATTTCGCCAGAGAGGGCATTGTTGTGTTTTGCAGGAGCGGAATTCGGTAGCTCAGTTCCCTGCAAACGAGGATAAGACCAAGGTTCATTTATTCCCAGTTTTTTAAGAGCAGAGGCATAAAGATCAACCGTACTGTCTATTTTCAGCTTTTTATTCCCTTTCACAATGTCGCGTCTAAGCCCGCGTTTTTTGCTGTAATGGACTTTTCGGGGAGCTCTTAAAAAAAGCATCAGCAAAAAAGTAGAGAACTTATTGTGCAAATCCAGAATTAGGTCATACTTTCTTTTGCTCAGCCATAAATGAAATTTCAGCGTCTTTTCATAAACAAGAGGATGAACAGGAGGAGCAAACATTTCCGGCAGTTCCTTGAATTCCTCTTTGCAAACATAGTCAATTTGGCAACCGGCAAAGTGTTTTTGTAAGATAGCACAAATCGGTTGAGTGAGTATAATATCACCCATTGAAGAGAGTCGCAGGATAAGAATATTCATTTAGATAGAAGCAATTATTTCCGGCACCTTTTCCATTACAGAAGCAAGGTTAGCTATATCTTTTCCACCAGCCATAGCAATATCAGTTCTGCCACCACCTTTTCCTTTTAATTCATTCGCGAGTTTAGCCACAATCTTTCCGGCATTATACTTGGGAATAAGGTCTGCACTTACCACACACAGGATATTCAGTTTGTCCTGATAGAGATTGAACAGGACGGCAATCGTACCCTGCATTTTGGTTTTTAGCTGTTCAGCGGTTGTTTTAAGTTCTTCCAAATTGTCAAATTCGGTTTGTGCTTTAATCAACAAATAATTTTCCTGTTTCGTTGCCTTAGAGAGTAGTTCTTGCACAAATTTTTCCTCTTCTTTGGCTTTAGCGGATTTTAGTTCCCTTTCCAAAGCGGAAATTTGTTCCAAAGTTGCTTCCAATTTGCTTTCAATGTTTTTAACAGGAGAATTCAGCAGTGTAGAAATACGGTTTAGTTTATCCTGCAAATCCTGAACCCATTTTAAGGCAGAAATACCTGTTATTGCCTCAATTCTTCTAATTCCTGCTGCGGAAGAGCTTTCAGAAATAATTTTAAATAAGCCGATTTCACCTGTAGAAGATATATGAGTTCCGCCACAAAGTTCTTGGGAAAAATTCTCAACGCATACCACACGAACTTTTTCACTGTATTTTTCTCCGAAAAGAGCAATGGCACCTTCTTTTTTGGCTTCTTCTATATTTTTAACCGTAGTGATAACTTTCCTGTTATCTAAAACTGATTGATTAACAATATCTTCTACCTTTCTCAGCTCTTCCAAGGTTAAAGCTCTGAAATGCGCAAAATCAAAACGCAGATAATCCGGATGGACTAAAGAGCCCTTTTGAACGGTATGTTCTCCTAAAACCTCTCTGAGTGCCTTATGCAAAAGGTGAGTAGCCGTATGATTTCGGGCTATGCTTTTGCGTCTTTCCCTATCTATTTCTGCTGTAACGGGTGCATTATTTACAGTTCCTCTTTTCAGTTTTCCGTAATGAATGATATACTCATCTTGTTTACGGACATTGGTTATTTCCAGTTCAAATTCGTCATTATATATTTTCCCTGTGTCCGATACCTGTCCACCTGATTCAGCATAGAAAGGTGTTTGGGCAAGTTGCATAAGGATTAAACCCTTTTCTTGAATGGCATAGCGTTGAATATATGTCTGCACCGTATTTTCTTTGTAACCGACAAATTCAGTAGGAGTTACAGGAGAGAACTCAATCCAATCCTCATTATTAATAAAAAGAGTAAATTTACTTGCCTTTCTGGCGCGTTCTCTTTGTAATTGCATCTCCTTTTCAAAGCCCTCATAGTCAATCTTCAAGCCCTTTTCTTCCGCTAAAATAGCGGTTAAATCGGGTGGAAAACCGTAAGTATCATATAAAATAAAGGCATCGGAACCAGAAATAACTTCTCCTTTTAGCTTTTGGGTTATCTCCCTAAATTTTTCCAGACCGGTATCTAAGGTCTTATTAAAGCGTTCTTCTTCCGCTTTAATCACCATTTTTATATAGTCCTCTTTACCGTTCAGTTCACTGAAATGATGTGCCATTTGCTCAATTACAAGCGGCACTAACAAATGCAAAAAGGGTTCAGCAAAACCGAGCAAACGACCATACCGGGCAGCTCTTCTTAAAATTCTGCGTAAAACATAACCCCTTCCTTCGTTGGAAGGAAAACCACCATCTGCCAAAGCAAAACAGAGACAGCGGATGTGATCGGCAATAACTCTGTGCGGCATTCCTGTTTCCTGAGTGTAGTCAACCCCGGAAAGTTCCTCAATTTTATTTATCAGAGGCATAAAAAGGTCTGTTTCATAGTTACTGTTTTTATCTTGTAAAACCTGTGCCAGGCGTTCAAAACCCGCTCCTGTATCCACAAATTTGTTTTTGAGCGGAGAAAGTGTTTTATCTGCCTCGCGGTTATATTGAATAAAAACCAAATTCCACAATTCTATAAAGCGCGAACAACCGCCATTTATTTTACAGATATGGCCTGGCTCATTTTGCCTCGTGCAATGCGAAATACCTCTATCTATATGAATTTCCGAACAGGGACCGCAGGGTCCTGTTTCCCCCATTTCCCAAAAATTATCTTTATCATCAAAGTAGCTGATATGAGTTGGATCAATATCTGTCTCCTGTTTCCAGATGTCAAATGCCTCGGTATCAGTTTTATAAACGGTAGCATAGAGTTTATCTTTCGGAATTTTCCACACCTCAGTCAGCAGTTCCCAAGCCCAGGAAATTGCCTCTTTTTTGTAGTAATCACCGAAACTCCAGTTGCCGAGCATTTCAAAAAAGGTGTGATGATAGCCATCTTTTCCAACTTGCTCCAGGTCATTATGTTTTCCTCCAGCACGAATACATTTTTGACTATTAACCACACGTTTGTATGTTATTTCTTTCTGCCCCAAGAAGATACTTTTGAATTGATTCATTCCTGCATTGGCAAAAAGCAGAGTAGGATCGTCTTCCGGAATTACAGGTGAGGAGGGAACAAAAATATGACCCCTGTTAAGGAAAAAATCAATGAATTGTTGTCGTATTTCTTTACTGCTTATCACTTTAATTCCTTTATTCCGTTTGCGAGGAAGAATAATTTTCCGTTATCCATTTTTCAGCGCTCCAACCGGCTATAGCTCCGTCGGAAGTGGCGGTTACAACTTGGCGTAAAACCTTTTTCCGGATGTCACCCGCAGCATAAATTCCCGGAACATTGGTCTGCATAAAATCGTCGGTTATCACGAAACCAGCGCTATCCAGTTCAATACGGGATTCCAGCAATTTGTTATTTGGCAAAATACCTACATAAATAAAGACGCCGTCAACGGGAATAACGCTTAAAGAATTGGTTTTCCGATTGTAGACCTCTAATTCCTGCACTCTTGTATTCCCGCGAATTTCCTGCACTACACTGTTCCAGACAAATTCTATTTTAGGATTTTGAAAAGCGCGCTCTTGAATGATTTTTTGAGCTCTAAGTTCGTCACGCCGGTGAATAACAATTACTTTTCGGGCAAAATGAGTTAAGAAAATTCCTTCTTCTATGGCAGAATCACCTCCGCCAATTACGGCTACAATTTTATCTCTATATAATGCTCCATCGCAGGTTGCACAGTAGGAAACCCCATGACCGGTAAATTTTTCTTCCCCGGGAACATTTAAGCGCCGCGGATAAGCTCCCGTGCAAAAAATCACTGCCTTGGTACGATATTTGTTTTCCGTGGTTTCTATTATTTTACAAAGTCCTTCCATTCCCAGAGCTGTAACTTCTTCATCTCTAAATTCCGCACCAAAATGTTCTGCTTGACGGTGCATTCTGTCCGTCAGTTCATAACCGCTTATAGCTTCAGCAAAACCAGGATAATTTTCTACTATTTCCGTAACATTTATCTGACCGCCAATCAGTCCTCTTTCCAAAACAGCAGTTTTTAAACCGCTACGCGCACTGTAAATGGCAGCACTTAAGCCGGCAGGTCCGGCTCCAATAATAATTACATCATACATTATGTTCTATCCTTTAGCTGTTTTGAATAATAGTAGCTAAAACACTAAGGCGGGTTCTTTCGTCAAGGAAAATTGAATTGCTACGCCTAATTTTCTTTTATCGTAAATGATCTCTGTATATTTTATCCTCTCTCATAGCCATTATGTTTCCGATATGATTCCCATATCGTTCCCATATCGCGATATGGGAATCATAAGGGAATCATTTTTTCGGCAGACAAGGTTTAAGCATAAACTGAGCTCGCTGAAACTCCGCTTTTATACTAAGAATCATTTACAACTTTACAATTTTGTTCCCTACAATAACTTTCGCAGTGTATACTACTTGTAACACTCTGAAACATTTTCTCTTACAGATTACACTGAGATCACTAACTTATAATTAATAATTCCTCTCTTAAAGATAAAAATTTTATTCTATTTACAGTGTAATATATGTTCTGTATGTTTCATTCATCATTTTATAGCAGGCACGAATCCTAACTGCTAAAATAATTAGTGGGAAGAATAAAATTTATTTCGGCAGTAACAAATCCTTGCTTTAAGCAATAGCTACATTAAGGCATTTACTAATAGAGGATAAGCTTTTCTTTATCAGTGAATTGGGAGAAGTATATTTTTTTCAACAGGGCATTTTCCGGCAGTTCAAAATCCGGATCGGCATGCACAATTTCAAAGGCATCCTGCCTGGCTAATCTTAATATTTCCTGGTCTCGCACTAAATTAGCAAAACGAAATACAGGTAATCCGGATTGTTCATAACCGAAAATTTCACCCGGACCGCGCAGTTCCAGGTCTTTTTCGGCAATAATAAAGCCGTCCGTGGTTTTAGTCATAGTGGTTAAACGCTGCCAGGCAACTTCGCTAACCGGCGAATGTTCAATTAAATAACAGTATGCCTGAGCACTTCCTCTGCCAACTCTACCCCGTAATTGATGTAATTGTGCCAAACCAAAACGCTCTGCATGTTCTACAATCATCACACTGGCATTGGGAACATCCACGCCTACTTCAATAACAGTAGTAGAAACCAGAATTTTTATTTCCCCGGCTTTAAACCTTTGCATAATCATATCTTTTTCTTTCACCGGCATTCTTCCATGCAAAAGGGAGGCAGGATATTCTGGAAAAACCTTTTGGGAAATATATTCATAGAGTTTGGTAGCATCCAGAAGAGCTATTTTTTCTGATTCTTCCACTAAGGGACATACTATATAAACCTGGCGTCCCAACGCAAGTTCTTGGCGTACTTCACTATAAACAGTGTCAATTTTGCTGGAGGGACGAATAATTGTTCTCACAGGTTTTCGTGTGGGAGGAAGTTCATCTAAAATGCTAACTTCCAAATCTCCATAAACCGTCATTGCTAAACTGCGGGGAATTGGTGTGGCAGAAAGATAAAGTAAATCGGGATGTTCAGCCAAGTTAGCCAATTTTGCCCTTTGTTCAACTCCGAAACGATGCTGTTCATCAACGCAGGCAAAACCCAATCTCTTAAAATTTATATCCTTTTGTAACAGGGCATGAGTTCCGATCACAATTTGAGCATTTCCCTCGGCAATTGCTTTTTTAATTGCCTCTTTTCCTTTATAAACGCCACCTTTTAAGAGACAAACCTGCACCTCAAAACCCTTTAGTAAATTAATGATTGTCTCATAATGCTGTTCTGCCAAAATTTCCGTAGGAGCCATCAGCGCGGACTGATAACCGTTTTCCACCGCTAAAAGCATTGCAAACAAGGTTACAACTGTTTTTCCGCTACCTACATCTCCCTGCAGTAAACGACTCATCTGCTTTTCGGAACACATATCGCCAAAAATTTCCCACAGCACTTTTTTCTGTGCTTTGGTAAGCGTAAAAGGTAACTTTTTATAGACGCCGGTAGTTAACTGCTTTTTATTGATGAATTTTATACCTTTGGTTTTGGTGGTATGAAAGGTCTTATGCCTCGCCCATAAAAGCTGGGTGTAAAAAAAATCCTCGTAGGCAAAACGCCGACGCACTTTTTCTATTTCTGCGGGATTCTGACCAAAATGCATCTTTTGGAGAGCGGTTTTTCTCTCCAGAAAATGATGTTTGGCAATAATATTTTCCGGCAGTTTTTCTTCTATGAAACCGGCATAAAGAGCAAAAGCATTGTAAATAAGCCGACGCATAAGCTTTTGATTGATGCCTTCCGTTAAAGGATAAACCGGTAAAACCTCGCGATTCTTCCAAAAATCCTCTTTCGTATCTTCCCAATCATCAATCAGTTCAAATTCCGGATGCACCATTTCCAGCTGACCGTTAAATTCCGTTATCGTGCCATTCAGCCAAACTAAACGACCCGGCAAAAACATCTTTTCATAAACAGGAGGATAAGTAAACCAGGAACATATTATACCTACTTTTCCATCACTTACCCCTATGCTTAAAATATTCCTGCCTTTTGCCGTTTGATGAACATCTACCCAAGAAATTACTGCTGTAAAAGCTAACATATCTCCCGGCTTCAAATCTCCTAAAGTGGCACTTAACTTGCGACTGATATAGACCTTGGGAAAATGCTCCATCAAATCCAATATGGTCTTTATCCCCAGCTTGCTTAAAAGCTGTGCACGATGTTCTCCAACCCCTTTCAGGTATTTAACTTCGCTATTCAAATCCGTGGTTTTTTTACTTTCCGCCATATTGAAATCCAGCTTATAAAATATCCCAAAATTGTCAATTAGGGAAAACTGTTACAACCTCACACTTTAACCTTTATAAAAAACTTATCCTGTAAACAACCAAACTGCTAAACTTTGTTTCTTTTGCTTGACAGATTTTATGAGGTAGGCAATAAAGTAAAAAAGCTAAAATAGGCCTTTAAGAACGGAAAATATGAAAAAGATGCAAAAACGCTTATTGGTGATTGTTTTGTTCCTGCTTGTTTTTTTGATAGCTGAAGGACAAAACTTTGCTCAATTTAAAGAGGAATTGCTTGATACCAAGGATTGGAATACTGCCAGGCAAAAAATTATTGCCTATATTCCCACTACCACCAATGTAGAAGAACTTAGAGAACTGCAAAGTATTTGGGAAAGTGTGGAACCAAATGTTTGTAAGCAATATTTCTTTAATGCTGCTCAAAAAAATCCTCATTCTCCTGTTTATCAATATCTTGCTTTACGGCTGGAAGAAGATGAAACACTGCAAATGAAAGGTGCTGAAGAACTTTGCCTAAATTATCCTGATTTTTATTGGGGCTACCGTCTTTACATTATGGACTTTATGGCTTGGTTACTGAATGCGGAACTGGAAATTCCAGACCCGCTAAACGGTCAGGAACTTGCTTTAAAAATCATTGATGAGGGCTATAAACGCTTTCCTGATGATGATTATTTTCATATTTTTCAGTTTCATCGCTATCGCTTAACACAAAATTATCCTCAGGCAGAAAAGGAACTGAAACTGACTAAAGACCGCAATTTATTGATGGCTAACTGGATGCAGATAAAATATTTCCTGGTGCAGGAGAAAAATGCCACTCTGTATAGTTCATATCTGCCCCCTCTTTTTTCGGACTTAATTAAAAGCGGTCAAATAGCTTCAGCTGATAGTATTTATATTTTTGCCGAGGGCTATGTGGAAATTTTGCAGGAAACAGAAAGTTGGCAAAGTTTAGAGCAATTTTTGGCTCAAAATCCTGTTTTGCTTAATTCAGCTCCCTATTTTGATGTTTATGCCGGTCTTTTAGCCCGCAAAGAGGACTGGAATGCTCTTGGCAATGAACTTCTTTCTGCTTATAACAAGAAAGTGATAGATAGTGAACACTTAAGCCAATATCTTACAAAATGGGAAGATAACCTTTGCCATCAACCCCATTGGCAGGAACTGAAACAAAAAGCAGAAACCCAATCTCAGCTTCCTTCTCCTCAATACTAATATGAAAATGAAAAATCCCTTACGCAATTTTCTCACTCCTGATGAGCAAAAGATATTGCTTTTTTTAGGGCTAATAATTCTGGGTGGTTGCTTTCTGGACTATTTTGGCTGGAATACTTTGCAAGCAACCCCCACAGATTTAGATACCTTAAGGCAGGCGGTTAAAGAAGATAAACCCTTGCAACTGGATATTCGCATTGCCACTTTTGAAGAATTGCTCTGCCTTTCCGGAATTGGAGAAAAAAGAGCAAAAGATATTATTGCCTATAGAGAAACAAATCCCTTCACCTCGGTAAACCAGATTATGAATATTAAAGGCATCGGGGCTAAGACCTACGCTAAAATTTTGCCCGATTTACTGGTCTTTGGAGATACTACAAATTTCAAGCTTTCTCCAACCCCTTCTTCCCCTTCTAAAACTAAATCCGCAACCCCTTCCAAAGCAAATAATACTTCCCCAGTCAATATTAATACAGCTAATCTGGAAGAACTATGCACCCTTTCTGGAATTGGAGAAGTGAAAGCCCAGGCAATTATTGACTGGCGTGAGGAAAATGGCAGTTTTGAAACCATTGAAGATATAATGAAAGTGAAGGGAATTGGAACCAAGACCTTTGAGAAAAACAAAGACCGCTTAACTGTGAAGTAAAGAAATGAAGAATGTGTGAGTGTGAGGTATCCTGAAAATAGCGGACTAAAATTAAGGAAAAAATCCGGTTAAGCCAATTGAACCAGTTATCTGTGTTCTATTTTAAAATCTCAACCCTCAAATACTTTTAAAACCTTTGCAACTGCTTGTTTATCTGCACTCTGCACTTTTATCAAATAAATTCCAGCAGGAGTATTTTGTCCCTTATTATCCTGTCCTTTCCAAAAGACCTTATTTTCTCCGGCAATTAATACACTGCTTTCGCTGTAAATCAATTGACCCTTAATATTATAGACAGAAGTTGTCAGCAAAGCTGATTTTTGAGTAGTGATACTAATATTCAGTTCAGAAGTAAAAGGATTGGGATAAACTGCATTGATTGTCAAAGCTGGAACGACAGGTAAAACAGCATCTTCAACATCATTCCCGCCCCAGATTTTAGCAACAAATTCCGGATGGTCAATATAAGGATTACGGTTATTTTGATAATTAAAAACCCCTGTATTGCGGGTAAGTTCTGCCGTATCCGGAGGATCAAAATTGTGCCAGATAAGCAATGTGGGCAACATATCCACATTTTGCTGAACTAAACTTTCTCCGCTGTAACGCGTGTAAAAATAGAGTAATGCTCTGGCAATATTACCCTTAAATTCATCTGCGGGCTCAAAAACCATTCTGTTTTGAGCATTATAACCCCGATAACTTTGCCACGGTGTGTAAGTATAATAAACATTGGCAGTATTATGATTGGCAACTACATCAAAAGGGTAATTTCCCCGGGAACTGTTTACCACTGAATTAGTTATAAACAGATGATGGAGGTCTGATTTCTTTTTAGTAGTGTCAGTTCCGTTGAACCAGCTTTGAGCATAAGTATGTTCCGTATTGGGATTGGTACTACCGGTATAATCAAAGCCCACATAATATTCCTGTCCGGTATAAACGCAGGTTACATAGCCGTTAAAATTATCCAGGGTTTGATAGAGAACTACCTTGGAAGCATCATAACTGGTATTGGTATTATTGGAAATCAAGTTCCGCAAGCCATAAAATAGGTCATCACCGGTTAAATTAATAACGCTATCATAATAATCCGCATTCAGATAAAAAGCGACACTGAATAACAGTAAGAGCAGAAAAGGTTTTATCTTATTCTTAAACATTTTTTCCTTATTTTAGCAGAATAATGGGGCTTGGAGATTTTCTTCCTGACTGGTAAACAGCTCTTTTTCTATCAATTCAATCAGCAGATGGATAATAATTCCGTGAATTTCCTGAATGCGAGCTGTGTTATTAGAAGGAACAATAATTTCATAATCACAGAATCCTTTCAGTTTGCCCCCCTCTTTTCCCAAAAGAGAAGCAGTGAAACATTCCTTCTTCTTAGCGGTTTTTAGGGCATTAATAATATTGGTGGAATTACCGCTGGTGGAAATTCCTAAAATCAAATCCCCTTTTAAGGCAAAGGCATCCACTCCTCTGGCAAAAACATTATCCCAGCCATAATCATTAGCTACGCAGCTTAAATAGCCAGGATCGCTTAAAGCAATAGCTGGAAGAGCTTGGCGGTCTTTATGAAAACGCCCTGAAAGTTCTTCCGCAAAATGAATGGCATCACACATTGAACCGCCATTTCCGCAGGCAATCAGTTTTCCCTTATTTAGCAAAACATCAGCCATTTGTTTTGCCATTGCCTCAATTTGGGAAAGAATGTTTTCCCTGTTCAGCACTTGGGAAATCAATTCTTGTGCTTCTTGGAAGGTCTCTATAATGATGCTGTTCAAGTTTAGTTGCTCCTTACAGATTTTCTTTTACTTTCACCCTCGTTTTCAATTCCTGTTCTTCAATTTCATCAATTTCCTTCAGAATCTGATTGATCAAACGCACTCTTTCCTTATAGGGCAGAAAGGCACTTTTGAAACCGTTTAAGATGATATATTTCACGGCAGGATAATCCAAACCGAGTTCATTGATTGCAAGCATATATTCATCAGTAACGGTAGTATTGCTGATTGTTCTATTATCCGTATTGAGCGTTACCCGCAAGCCATAATCTGTATAAAAATCAATAGGATGACTGCGAATATCGGGAACGGCTTTAGTATGCAGATTGCTGGTTAAACAAATCTCTAAAGGAATCCTGTGGTCATTTACATAATTTAACAGGTCTCCATCTTCCACTAACCGTGTTCCATGTCCAATTCTATGCGTTCCGCAATAATGCAATGCCTGATGAATACTTTCCGGTCCGTATGCCTCCCCTGCATGGATAGTAATATTCAGGTTATTATGCAAAGCCAGATCAAATGCCTCTTTATGGTCTTTGGCAGGATGTTTGTATTCCCCTCCAGCCAGGTCAAAACCGATAACTCCTTTATTTTTAAAGGCAACTGCCAATTCAGCAAGTTTCAGAGAAGTGGTAGGGTCCATATTCCTAATCCCGCAAATAATAACCCCGGTTTTAATACCAAAATCCCTTTCGCCTTGTTTTAAGCCATCAATAACTGCCTGCGAAATTTCCGTCAGTTTCAATCCCTGATCAGTATGCAAAATAGGAGAATAACGCACTTCCATATAACGCACATTTTCTGCAGAGGCATCTTCAGCCAGTTCATAAGCGGCTCTTCTTAATCCTTCTTCATTTTGCAAAACGAGATTCACGATAGGAAAAGCCCGCAAATAATCTTCCAAACTTGTTGTCTGTTCTCCGCAAACCAAAAGATTGCGTAATTCAGCAGGGTCCATTGTCGGTAGCTTAATATTATATTTTTTTGCCAGATCAATTATGGTTTCAATCCGGACACTGCCATCCAAATGCACATGCAAATCTGTCTTGGGCAGTTTTTTAATGAATTCCTTAGTCATCTTGATTTTCATTTTTTCTTCCTCTTTCTTCTTTAACAGACATAATATCTAATAAACGCCAAATGTCAAATAGTTTTTATGTTATACAGGCAATATAAATTAGGCAAGGGAAATTATGGCTAAAATAGCAAGATAATTTTCACTCTCTAACGGTTATTCAATCTTTTGCATATCACAAAGAAATCTGCCATAACTAACAGGGCATTTTTTTGATAGGATGTTAGTGTTTGCTTTACAGGCAAGATCATAGCGCCAACTATCAGGTTTTCTCTTAAACTGTGTCAATATTCTATTAAGGACATTCTTAGGATAGTTACTTTCAGGATCGGATTTTTCCCCCCAAAGAGATTCCGGCTTTTTAGGAAGTGGCGGGTGGGAAGGTTTCTTGCCAAAGACCTTTATAAATGCCTTTTCATCTGCCAATAGCCAAGATTCTATCATTGCTTTGGGAATCATTGGAATACCGATTACTTGGTTGGAATAGAAGGAAAACCCACAAGAAATATCACTATAAATTGTATCAAAGTCATTATTATCGCAATCAACATAGCATATTGCTACCTTATAGGAATGCAAAATAGCATATCTGCAAAGGCGTTCCGCTTTTACGGAATGTCCCTTCTTACATTTTGCTTTCTGAATTCTTGGCAATTCATTTTTTCCTATGCCCTTTATCAGCAGTTTTTTGGTAGAAGCATTTTTTATATAGGCAATGGCAGGACCAGGTATCCACTCAGAAGTATCGTAATCAATTTTACCTACATCAGTAGGACCTTCACCACAGATAATAACTTTAATTTCCATCTGGTTTTAATAATTCCTTTTCAGTAAGATTAATCCAGATTTCTCCCGGATTCATATATTCAAGAAATTCTTTAATTTTTTTGTTATTAAAAACTCTCTCGGCTCCGATACTACCATCTTGATTACGATAAACATAGATAATATCTTCCGGCTTAAAATCATCCAGCATTAAAGAACTATGAGTAGTAAGCAGTAATTGATGCCGGGTTTGAGAGGTAAATTCATAGAGCAGTTCTACTATTTTTGTAGTTATATAAGGATTCAGTCCGTTTTCAATTTCATCCAGCATCAGCAAACCGGAATCGTATTTAACATAAAAAAGGGCAACGAAAGCCAGGATACGTAAAGTACCATCACTTATATGATAGGGCTTCACTCTAATATCATTAGAACAAAATTTTTCCTTAACAAATAATTCCACCCAACTGGAAGTTCCTTTAGTAACAGCAGAAATGCCTTCCATATTGCTTAAAATTGAATGCACCTTTTGAATATAACTTTCTCTTTGTTTTGGAGTCATCTGTTTAATAAAAGCTGCAAGTTGTTTTCCACCTACACCAATATCTTCAGTGGTTCCTCTACTTGATCTGCGCATATTTTCTGCTGCCAGGGTTTCAAAATTCGTTGTATGTTCAAGATATTCTTTCAGCAGGCAAATTTCTTTTTTAGCTGAGAAATCAATAATCTTCAAACCTGATGAGCCCAAAGAAAGAGAAAATTCTGATTCTTGAGTTTTAATTTTCTGACCAGGAAATGTTTCATAATTCACAATCCCATCTTTATAGGTGTATAAAGGACTTGCTTTTTCATATAGCTTTTCCATCTTTTTCGGGTTACAGAGTGATTTATCCCATTTGCTATTCACTTTAGAAATGCTCTCTTCAAGCAAATTAACACTGGTAGCAGAAATAAGCTTAAATTCTATATCCCAGATGAGAAGAAAGGGTTGCTCCTTCTCTTCAAATTCAAAAATTGACTTATATGATAGAAAAGGGCTTTTAGATATTTGGGATTTAATATCGGATACCTTCCAATTTTTATCTTTTAGATATTCTGCTACATCTCTAAAAACGCAATTTACCAGTAAATCCAATGCTTGCAGAATAGTGGTTTTCCCGGAAGAGTTTACACCAATTAAAACATTTATCTTATCAAGGTTTAAGGTAAGATCGGTAATACCTTTAAAGCCCTTTATTGTTACTTGTTTAAGCATCTCTACCTCCAAGGCAGTTAAATTATTTAGCTTTTTGCAATGATGTTATAATCTCTGATAATGTCAAGGTAAAAGACATTAACTATATCATTCAGGCAAGTTTTCTATCTGGTTGGTGGTTTTGAAATGCAGTTTGGCAACTTCACCCAAGCGTTTTTCTCCGTATTGGTGAATAAAATCCTGAGCATATTTGATAACATTACCATTAGCGCCTTGAGGAAAATTCAGCTGATAGAATTTACGCATTGCCTCAAATGCCTCCAGAAATTGATAACGGGCAATTATGGAAGCGGCAGCAACGGCAGGATCTATTTCTGCTCCGGTTCTTTCAATGCAGGAAAGGGGAAATTGTTTTTCCTGTAAAGCATATTTTGTTTTATGAGACACACTGAATTGGTCAACAAGCACACCTTGGCTTTCAGGATGGTTTTTCTGCAAAGCGATAATAGCAGTGGAATGGAGCCAGGCAAGCAAATCATTCAGGTTTTTCTTTTGGGCTTTGAATTTGGCTATCAGTTCATTATATTTAACCGGTTTAATCACGATACAATGAATGCAGTTAGCATAATTCTTATAGAGATATTGGGCAATTCGTTTTATTTCTTCGCTGTTTAGTTTTTTGCTATCCTTCACTCCAACATTTTTGAATTCATTTTCGCTATCTCTTTTATAGGCAAAGGCACAAACAACGAGGGGACCGAAATAGTCACCTTTTCCGCATTCATCGCTTCCTATCCAAGCATTCCAGGTATGCATTGGAGGCATATCCAATTTTAATTCTTCTTGTAAACGGCACAAATCCCATAAGAGTTTTTTTAAGGGATTATTATTTCCTGTGGGAACAGGGGAAATACCCTTTTTTTGTGAATAATAGATATTCAGAATGCTTTTATAATTATGGCGGGAGACCTTTAATTGAACTCCATAAGGAATTTCTATCTGTTCATCAATAGAGATTCCCGTTTTTTGTAATTCAGGCAGCAGATGAGAAAGGTAATTTTCCAGTTCTTTATGCATTATCTTTTGGGATTTCAAGCACTTCGCCAACTGTAAAAAGGGAGCCGCAAACAATTAGAATGTCATCCTCCTTACATTCTTTTACAGCCAAAGAATAAGCTTCAGCCACAGTAGAAGCTGTTTTATACGGTATATTATATTCTTCTATAACGGCTACCTGGTCTTCAACTGAAGCAGCTCTTTCGGATTGATTTCGGGCAACATAGATTTGTTCCGCTTTAGGACATATAAGAGACAGCATTTGTTTATAGTCCTTGTCTCCTAAGATGGAGACCATAAATTTAACTTTGCGGTGGGGGAAAATTTTCTCCAGAGTGGACATTAATGCCTTAACACCATGCACATTATGAGCTCCATCAATGATTATAATTGGCTTTTGGGAAAGCAATTGCATTCTACCTTTCCAGGAAATATGTTGCAGTGCTTTCCGAATAACTTCTTCCGTAACAGGCAATTTTTTCTTTTCCGCATAGAGGATAAAAGCGGTAAGTGCCGAACCAATATTAATTGCTTGGTGTTCTCCCATCAAATTTGCTTCCAGATTGGGAAATTCATAATTGCCGAAACTATAGTCAAAATTTATACCTGTTAGGTTATCATTCCTGATAGAGGTCTGCCAATCGCGTTTATAGCGAAAAACAGGAACTTTTTTTGTTTTTGCTACAGCTTCAATAATAGAACAGGGAGAATCCTCTATGTCTCCTAAAACCAAAGGGATACCTTCTTTTATAATACCCGCTTTTTCCCCGGCAATTATTTCCAAAGTTCCTCCCAGGGTTTTTATATGATCAAGTCCGATATTGGTAATTACGGCAACATCAGGGATAAAAAGATTGGTAGCATCCAAACGACCTCCCAAGCCAACTTCAATAATAGAAACATCTACATTGTGTTCACTAAACATTGAAAAAGCAAGAGCAGTGGTTATTTCAAAGAAAGATGCTTCCCATTTGTCAAACAGATTTTCATAGCGAAGGAAGGTATTGAGAATTGTTTCAAAAGAAGGTTCTTTACCGTTAATCCGGAAGCGTTCATTATAGTTTATCAAATGTGGCGAAGTATTTAAGGCAGTGTTTAATCCACTTTCTCTACAAAGAGCTTCCAGGGTTGCACAAACACTTCCTTTGCCATTAGTTCCCCCAATATGAAAACCGTTTAATTTGCGTTCCGGATTACCCATATCGTTTAGCAAACCCTGCATTCTGTTCAATTCCAGTTTCACATTTCCGGAATAGCGTTTGAAGATATGCTCAAGAAATTCATTGTAAAGCATCGGGTTCTTTTACCTGAATTAAAAGTTGTTAGCTATAAAAAAATTCAAACAGCATCATAACTTCAAGATGCTGTTTGAATCTCATATTAACCTAAATTAGAATAATGTTCGTTATTCGGTAATTCCGAATTTTTCGGGAAAAAGAATTGCTCTGAGGGCAGTTGTATTGGCTTTGCGTTTGGCAAAGGCATCAGGATCGGTTTTCCAGATTTCTATATATTTGTTTATCAATTCAACTTTTTTAGCTCCATTTAAGCCAGTTTCGGAATCAATATAATCAATATCTTCAGACATATAATTTTGCAGTTGAGTGGGTTCCATATTTTCATAGAATCCCTTTTCAATAATATGCTTGGGGTATTGAGCCAGATTGGGGCAGAGAATAATAATCCCGTAGTTATGCTTTATTTCTGTTCCGATTTGTTCTGCTATATATTTTCCGTAAACAATATATTCTTTTTTCTGATGACTGGTTTCAGGACAATACAAATTGGAAGACAAATAAGTATTCTTGGGGTCATCTTTTTTAGGTGTTTTTATCAGCAATGAAAGATCACCGTTAAAATCTGCATTGGTATCACGCATATAATCAGTTGTTGCCACCCAAATTTGTTTCATATTATTAATACAGTCCTCAAGGTTCTTTTCTTTATCCAGATTAAAGAAATTCGGCACTGCCAGGATAAATACCAAAGCAATGAAGAGAATGATACTGAGAACAGTATATACCGAGATTCCATTTTGGTTACGCAGCATAAATCACTCCTAAATGAATTCTAAAAATTATTATTTTTCTGATGTGCTATTCTCGTCAAGCTTTATTTTTGGGATAAAGGATTTTCGTGACATAAGAATAGGTCTCGGGAATATCTCTGAAAAGAGAACGATAGTCCTTATCTTTTTCAATTTCAATGCCCTTAAGACGGCGGTTAACCTTACTTTCACCCCAGTTATAAGCAGCTAAAGTTAAGCTCCAATTGCCATTATATCTGTTTTTTAGATAGACCAAATATTTTGCTGCCAGCTTTAAATTATAAACCGGTAAAAAGAGATAACCCCTTTTATGATCTTTGTGTATATAGAAGGCAGTGGATTCCTTAATTTGTCCCAAACCAATAGCTTGAGCATCAGAAATGGCAAAACTGCGAAAAGAACTTTCCGTTTTAATTACGCGGTAAAATACAATCGGATTAAGTCCATAATAAATTGCTACTCCAATAGTTGTTAACCTCAGAGAAATAGGATTATAGACCAAAATAAGCAAAATAAACAATACCAGAAGGATGCTGATGATCCTTCCGGTATTGCTTTTTTTATTTTTTCTGTGTTTACCTTTAGCCATTATTGCTTGTTTTTTATTACCGTTCTTTTGTCCGTCTTGCTTTTTGTTTATCCTTCTTGATTGCTCCTCAATTTCTGTAATTTTCTGTTAATTATTCCGGATTTTTTCTATAATCTATTTACTCCAGAATACGGAATAGTTACACCAGTTTTTTCTTCATCTCGCTCAGTTTCAAAATATGACTTACTTCCTCATTGATTATTTTCCGTAAAGCATTATGAGTTCTGGGTTCGTTAATATTATCGGAAAGGGTGTGGAAATAGAGCAGGGTGTCCTTTTCAAAAGTAATCGCATTTTCCACAATTTCTTTTATGTCTTTGGCTTTAGTGGCAAGTTGAATGGCAGAGAATTCACTGCTAAAAATTCTGCTCTCTACAATTGTTTTCAGGTATTCGGCAATAAGTTCCCAGTCAACGGAGAGCTGTAAAACCTGAAGATCTACCTCATCTCTCAAAGCCAAAAAGGTTTTTTCATGTCTCAATTCTTCATCCCGTAAATAAATTAAAAAGTCCTTTGCTTTTTCATCAAGGTCTTTTCTTTTAACTGCCTCATTATAGAAAGCATAACCGCTTCTTTCAATTTGGACTGCCATTTCAATTACTTCGTTTACAGAATATATTGCCATTTTTTCCTCCCTGGAAATTTTTTTATTCCAGTTTATGATATCAAAGAGAATAGTCAAGAGGAAAATGCGAAAAAAGCAGGATGGCAAGGTAACAATATCGGAAGGTTGATATCCTTATTAACCACTCGCAAAAAAGAATTGAGAGGGTTGTGGCAATGATAAATAAAAAATGAAGAATGAATTTAACAAGGATATTAGGTTAAAATTGGAATTTTTAAGGTTTATACCCGGAGGGTGACACAATCATAGCGACGGTGGCGTAAGCCCCTCATAAAAGATAAATAGGTCTGTGATGAACAAGATGAAAAAGATTTATGGGATTTTAAAAAACAATATTTGCAAAAAAGCCCGTAGGGCGACACAATCATAGTGATGGGTGCGTAAGCCCCTCGAAAAATGTAAGCCCCGACTTCTTTTCTTTTTTCTCTTTCCCGCTAAAAGAAAGCCCCAAAGGGCGACACAACCATAGCGATGGTGGCGTAAGCCCCTCGAAAAAAAGATTGAATAACCCTAAGCTCTCTGCTCTCTGCCCTCTGCAAAAAAATCCCAAAGGGCGACACAAGGATAGCTACGGTCTTTTAGTCCCCAGCTATAAAATTAAGTTTTTGCCAGCAAGACCCCCTAATAATATTGTAACACTCAAGTAACAACTCCGTAACGGAACTACGGCAGTGTTACGGAAGTGTTACGGAGTCGTTACTTAATCAACTAAATAACAAGCAATTATGCATTTTACGCCCTTGTGGACAAAATATCGGGCTAACTTATTAATATTTTATGAATTGTGTAATTCTAATCCCTTATTCAACCTTGCCTTATCCACTATCTAATTACCAAATTGAACTGTGCTAAAGAAAAACATTGACAATACACTAAAGTTAAAAATAGGCAAATTATACCTTTAATCAATCCATATAGCTATAGGAGAAAAGAAATGCATAAACTTTCTGCATTGAATACACCAATTTTTTGGGCTGAGGGTCATCCCGGCTCATTAAAGCGAGAAAACTGGCAAATTGAAGTTAGCGGCAGCTGTGAAAAACCAGGCATTTTTACCTGGGAAAATTTATTGGCTTTGCCTCAAAAAGAAGTGAAAGGGCGCTTAACAAGCGTAACAAGATGGTCTGTAGAGGGATTTTGGCAGGGAATTCCCCTCTCTAAAATTTTACAAGCCGTTGCAGTTAAAGAAAATTGCCGCTATATTCGTTTTTGGAGTATCAACAAAATTTACGACACATCTATTCCCATAGAGATTGCCAATAAGGAAAAATCCCTTTTGGCATATAGTTTTGACGGAGAATTACTCACCGAGGATTACGGAGGTCCGATCCGGGCTTTCATTCCTTATCTGTGGGGTTATAAATCCGCAAAAAGCGTTGTAGCGATTGAACTTATGGATTATTATGTTCCCGGTTTTTGGGAAAAAAGAGGTTATACAGACAGTGGTGAAATTGAAGCAGGACCCTGTAGAGACCTTAATGATGGCGGAAAAATAAAATATATTCCTGACGGCGAAGTGCTGAAATTTAACTGATGAAACTCTGGATTACTTATCTAAAAGCTATTTTAGCAATGCTTTTCTGGTCTGCAACCTTTGTTTGGTTCAAAATTGTTTATAAAACATATTTACCTTATGAGGTAACTTTTCTGCGTTTGTTGCTGGCTTCTATTTTGCTTTTCCCCTTTGTCTGGCTTACGGGAAGGCGGGAAAAAGTTCAAAAGAAAGACCTTCCGCATTTGATGCTGGTTTCTTTCTGCGAACCCTTTATGTATTTTATTGGCGAGGCAAACGGAATGAGAATTGTTTCTTCCACTTTGGGCAGTTTGATAATTTCCACTATTCCTATTTTTTCTGCTGTCGGTGCCTGGCTGATTTTGAGGGAAAAATTGCCTTTATTAGTGGTTTTAGGGCTTATTTTATCCACCTCTGGAGTCGCTGTTATGAGTTTAGGCAGTGATAATTTTTCCGCTACTTTTAAAGGTATTCTTTTATTGCTGATTGCAGTTTTTTCCGGGGTTTTTTATGGAATAACGGTGCGAAATTTAACTTTGCGTTACAATCCTTTCACGATAGTTGCCTGGCAGAATTTTTTTGGTATGCTCTATTTTCTGCCCTTGTTTCTTGTGGTTGACGGAAAGCATTTTTTTAGTGTTCAGCATTCCTTGGAAGGACTTGCTACCATTGCCGCAATGTCTATTTTTGCTTCCGTAATTGCTTTTATTCTTTATACAGGGGTTATTCGCGATTTGGGGGTGGCAAAATCCAATATTTTTACCAATCTTATTCCCGTTTTTACAGTTGCTCTGGCTTATATTATTTTAGGTGATAAATTGGGTCTGCCTGGATGGATAGGACTTATTTTAGCCATTATCGGCCTCTTTTTATCCCAATATCCCGATTGGCAAAAATACCGGAAACAGGAAAAAACGGAATTGATGCCCGTTGTTGAAAACGCAGAGACCAATATTTCCGGCGAACTTTAGAGCTTTACAGTCAAGAACCATTAAGCGATATATTACTTTTCCCCTTTTAAAAAGCCATAAATAAAAATCCGCTTAGGTTTAATAAGTATATAATAACGAGTTGCAATCCCCTGAAAAATATATGAGTTTTAGCAAAAAAAGTTCCGTAGAAACTTTTTCTTTCATAGGGGTATTATGTTTCAACCAGATAAATCCTCTCAACTTCCTCAACCTTTTAGGAAAGTGGTTGACGAAGACAGCAACTTTTAGTTTTCTAAACTTTCTTGCTTTTCAAGAGATAAAATATGCCGATTAACGCCGGTAAAACATCATGAATGAAAAATAAAGTTAAAGATACCGAGACTGCTTGCTCTGCAGAAAAACCTGCTCCTGCCAAAAAATGAATGGCAAAACCCTCTCGTAAACCCAAACCGGAAATGGTAATGGGAATAGTATTGGAAAATTGAGTTAAAGCCATTCGTATCCAACTCTGCCAAAAGTTTATAGGCAAAAAACAATTTAAAATCAACCAATATTGGACAAAACAGAGCAGATTGCTTAACACCTGAACGGATATTATTTTGGGAAATTGAGCAGAATAAAGTGCTTGCAAGGAAGAAAATTTTTTGCTTGCTCCGAAAATAAGCTTTACCAGAAAAGGCAGAAAAATAAGGATAAGCAGAAGAATTATCCATATCCATAAAGGACTTTGCCGGTAATATAGCATTCCTGCCAGAAGAGCAAAAAACCAGGTTGTCCAGGTCATAAAACTCTTTTCCGCTATTGAACTCCAAAAAGAAGATATCTTGCTGCTATTGGGAACATAAAAAATTTTGGCAAAACTGGCAGTACCTCCCGGAATTGCAAAACGCAAGGTCTGACCAATTAGGTAGGAACTGATAACCTCTTTTTTACCTGCCTTAAATAAAGTATTTATCTGCAAAGAAAAATACCAGTTATGAAATTGCAAAGTATGCCGAATAAAACTTATAACAAGCAGGAGGAGAACTATACCTAACGGCAAGGAAATTATATCTTTTAGGGCACTTACAAAATTTACTTTGCGGAATATCATCCAGAGAATAAAGATACTTAATCCCAGCTTAAGAAAATATAAAATAATCTTGCCTGCTCGGCTTTTTCTAAAATTATTTATACCGCTTAAATCCATAGTTCAATTTTGGAACCGGACAATTGTTTGCTGTAATGTTTCTGCAATCAGATTTCTTGGAGGAGGTGCAATATAGCCATTTTCCATCATTTCCAGACAAAGAGCGCGAGTTGCATTTATTTCTTTTTGCACCTGCTTAAAAACCTCTTCATAAGTATATTTAAGTCCTGCCAATCCTTCCGTAATTGCCTGCCTGGCTACAGCTGCAGCTTCATAAGCAAAAACATCTTCCTCGTCCATTTGCGGAACAATATTTTCCGGATGGATGCCTCTTTTTTCCGCATATTCAGCTAAAGAATGAGCCGCGGCAATAGCCATTGTATCCGTTATTTTGCTTGCCTGCACGGTTAAAACACCTTTCAGGATACCGGGAAAACCACAGGAATTATTTATTTGATTGGGAAAATCCCCTCTCCCTGTAGCAACAATAAAAGCGCCTGCTTTTTGGGCATTGTAGGGATAAATTTCCGGAACCGGATTCGCACAGGTGAAAACAATTGACTTTTTTGCCATTTTGCTTATCCATTCCGGCTTTATTGTTCCCGGACCTGGAGTAGAAAGCGCAATTAAAACATCCGCATCTTGTAAAGCATTTTCTATACCTTCCAGGCATTTGGGATTGCTGATTTGAGCTAAAGACCACTGCCGAAATTTATCAGGATTGCTTTTCAGGTCTTCTCTCCCGGGATGAAGAGAACCTTTGCTATCAAAAATAATAAGCCGTTCAGGATTTAAGCCACTCTGTAAAAGAAAACCCGCAATAGTAGTATTGGAAGCACCTGCTCCGTAAAGCACACATTTTATGTTATCTATTTCCTTATCTGCCAATTTTAAAGCATTGATAAGTCCGGCTAAAGTTACACAGGCAGTTCCCTGAGCATCATCATGCCAAACAGGAATGGAACAGGTCTCACGCAGCTCATCTAAAACAAGATAACAATTCGGCTGGGAAATATCTTCCAGATTAACCGCTCCTACAGAGGGCTGGAGCATTTTTACAAAATCTATAATCTTCTGTGCCTGGGGTTTGCCATTTTCCGCGCGACTATCAATACATAAAGAAATGGCATCACAAGCACCTAAGTATTTCATTAACATTGCCTTACCTTCCATAACACCTAAGCCGCCGGCAATTCCACAATCGCCATCTCCTAAAACCCGGGTAGAATCACTTACCACAGCTACCAAATTTCTTCTATTCGTCAATTCGTAGGATTTGGCTATATTATCTCTGATGGCTGTTGAAACAGAAGAAACCCCGGGTGTATACCAAACATTAAACCAGTTGAAACCCCAAATTCCTGCCTTAGGTAAGGTTTGCATTTTGCCCTGATAATAGGAATGCATTTTCAGGGAAAGCTGTTTTAAAAAGAAGGTCTGAGCAGAGGACTTTTTTTCCGGCGGAAAGAGAGCAGAAAAAACCTCTGCCAGATTGGAAAGGTCTGCTGATAATTCTTTCATCTTTTATCCTTTATGCCAATAAGGTAAAGTAATTTCTTTTTGGGAGACAGATTTTTGTCAAGCAGGAATGAAGAATTGAGAATGGAAAATTGCGAATTGGCTTTTCGGTATAAATGATATCCTCGTCATTTTTTGTTCTCTCTTTAGGCAATAGAGAATTAATAAAAAATACATCCGTGTGAATCCGTTAAATCCGTATTGCTAATTATGGTAATTATTTGTTCCTCTACAAGGGCAACCGCTAATAAACTTTTAGTCCCCGGAAATTTGATTTGACAAAATAAAGCCGAAACAGAGTTTGACTTTTTAAGGTAAAAGAAATGCTTGCTTTAAGTTCCTTGGCTGTAAAAAGAGAAAATAAGCAGGAATTTCTGCCTGGCAGAGAAAAATAATTCCTGTTTTAGAGACCAAAATATAAACACCTTTGCCACCTTTAAATGGGGAAAAGGTTTTTCTTTATGCCGAATTCAACATACAAAATATGATAAGAAATAGAGGGGATAACTGATGCAGTCCACAAAAGAAGCCATCCAGGGCTTACTGGAAAAAGAAGAAAAAATACTTCAAATGGGCGGCGAAAAAGCCATTGCCAAACAAAAACAAGGGGGCAAATTAACAGCTCGTGAACGACTTGACCTCCTTTTTGATGAAGGCACTTTTCGGGAACTGGATATGTTCGTTTCCCACCGTTGTGATAATTTCGGAATGGAAAAAATAGAAATTCCTTCCGATGGAGTTATTACAGGTCACGGTTTAGTAGATGGACGTCCCGTTTTTGCTTTCAGTCAGGATTTTACTTCCCGCGGTGGTTCTTTGGGAGAAATGCATGCGGCTAAAATATGCAAAATTATGGATATGGCATTAAAAAGCGGTGTCCCTTTAATTGGTATTCAAGATTCAGGTGGAGCTCGTATTCAGGAAGGTGTAGATGCCTTAAAGGGTTATGGAGATATCTTTTTCCGTAATTCCCGTGCCAGTGGAGTTATACCTCAAATCACAGCCATTATGGGTCCCTGTGCAGGTGGAGCTGTTTATTCTCCTGCAATGACCGATTTCGTTTTTATGGTAAAAAACACCAGCTTTATGTTTATAACAGGTCCTGATGTAATTCGTGCCGTAACAGGTGAAGAAACAACTCAAGAAGATTTGGGTGGTGCAATGGCTCATAACAGTAAAAGCGGAAACGCTCATTTTGCGTGTGAAAACGATGCCGATGCCATTCAGAAAATAAAAGTGCTGCTATCCTATTTGCCTTCCAATAATATGGAAGAACCACCTCGCATAAAGACAAATGATGATCCCTGGCGTTTATGTCCTGAACTGGATTCTATTATTCCGGATGACCCAAAAATGAGTTATGATATGCGGGATGTTATTCATAGCGTTGTAGATAACGGCATCTTTTTTGAGCCCCATTATTATTACGCTCAAAATGTAATTATCGGTTTTGCGCGTTTAAACGGAAGAACAATTGGTATAGTAGCCAGTCAACCTACAATTTTAGCGGGTTGTTTGGATATTGATGCTTCCGATAAAGCAACGCGTTTTGTGCGCTTTTGTGATGCCTTTAATATTCCCCTGGTAACTTTTGTAGATGTGCCAGGTTATCTTCCCGGAACTCATCAGGAATGGAATGGCATTATTCGTCACGGAGCAAAACTTTTATGGTGTTATTCGGAAGCCACAGTTCCCAAATTGACAGTTGTTACCCGCAAGGATTATGGCGGAAGCTATATAGCTATGAGCAGCAGACATTTAGGTGCAGATATGGTTTTTGCCTGGCCCACAGCGGAAATTGCTGTTATGGGTGCTCAAGGTGCTGCCAATATTATTTTCCGGAAAGAAATTGCCGCCGCTGAAGATCAGGAAGCAAAAAGACAGGAAATGATTCAAATTTACGAACAGGAATTTAATAATCCCTATGTAGCAGCTACGCGTGGTTATGTAGATGCCGTTATTGTGCCTGCGGAAACAAGAAAACGCTTAATTGACGCATTGGAAATACTTTGCACCAAAAGTGAAAGTTTGCCTCCCAAAAAGCATGGCAATATCCCGGTTTAAACATTAGGAACGCAAAAAGATGAAAGACAATAAAGAAATCGCTGCCATTGGAGCTGTTATAGCCCTTATTCAAAGTGAAAAAACATCTATAACTTACAAGGAACCGGTAAGAGGAATTCCTTCTCAACCCTATACTGCTTATGGCAGAGAACTGACAATGCATTACCGCGATTTAACACAAAGAAGAATAATTAAAAGATGTAGATAAAAGGAGACCATAAATGGATAAACATAGTTGCGTAGAAATGACCACTATGCATTATGAACCAGACCGTCCCAAAGCGGAAAATCCTGTTAAAGTTCAGGATTTAACTTTTCGGGATGGACATCAGTCACTTTTTGCCACGCGTGGCAGAACTGAAGATATGCTTAATGTGGCAGAACTGATGGATCAAGTTGGCTTTTACTCTATGGAAATTTGGGGTGGAGCAACTTTTGACACTATGCATCGCTACTTGGGAGAAGACCCCTGGGAAAGAATTCGGGTGCTGAAAAAACATCTCACTAAAACACCCCTCTCAATGTTGTTACGAGGACAAAATTTGGTTGGCTATCAAAATTATGCGGATGATGTGGTGGAAGCATTTGTGCAACGCTGTTGTGATAACGGTATTGATATTTTTCGGGTGTTTGATGCCCTAAACGATTTCCGCAATTTTATAACCGCCGTTAAAATAATCAAGAAAAACAACAAGCTCTTTGAGGGTGCTATTTGTTTTTCTTTAACTGAACAACGAATGGGTGGTGATATTTATAATATTGAGTATTATGTTGCTAAAGCCAAACAGCTGGAAGAAATGGGTGCCGATACAATTTGCATTAAAGATATGGCTGGCTTAATTGCTCCTTACGATGCTTACGAACTTATTAAGGCACTGAAGGAAAATGTGAAAGTGCCTGTTCATTTGCATACCCATTTTACTTCTGGAATGGGTGATTTGGCTTTATTTAAGGCAATTGAAGCAGGTGTTGATATTATAGATACTTGTGTAGCTCCTTATGCTTATAGAACTTCCCATCCGGCAATTGAACCACTGGTAATTTCCCTTTTGGGAACCAATCGCGATACCGGTTTTGACATTAAGCTCCTAAACAAAATCGGCAAGGAAATGGAGAAAGACATTCCCAAGTATCTGGAATTTGCTGATACTACAAAATTCTCTATAATTGATACGGATGTAATTATTCATCAGACCCCGGGCGGAATGCTTTCCAACCTGGTAAATCAATTACGCCAAATGGATGCTTTGGATAAGCTGGAAGATGTGTTTAAAGAAATCCCCAAAGTGAGAAAAGACCTGGGTCAAATTCCTTTAGTTACTCCTACAAGTCAGATTGTAGGTATTCAGGCAGTTAATAATGCTTTGTTTGATTCTTATGAAGGTGAATATTCCCGTATTACGGAACAGGTGAAAGACCTTTGCTATGGTCTTTATGGGAAAACTACTTTACCTATCAATCCGGAAGTGCAGAAAAAGGCATTAAAAGGTTATCCCAGAGGAGAAACACCAATAACCTGTCGCCCTGGAGATGTTATTCCTCCTGCAATGGAACAAGTCCATAAAGAATGTGAGGGTTTAGCTAAAAACATTGATGATGAATTAATCGTTGCCCTCTATAACATTACCGGAAAAAGATTCTTGAGAATTAAATATGGCTTGGAACCAATGCCGGAAGAAATGAAACCTAAAACCCTGGCAGATGTTAAAAAAGAACAAGAACTTATTGCTAAAGCTAAAGCAGGAAAATTGATAGAAAAACCGGAACCGAAAGATAAACCCCAAGACCTGCGTCAGTTTGATGTTTTTGTGGATAATACATACTATCTGGTAGAGGTTTCGGAAAAAGGAGGAACCCCTAAAATAGTTAATTCGCGTCCTGCACCTGTTATTTCCGAAACAATTGTAAAACCGGCTAATAATCCCAATCCTCAAGTAAAACCTTCTAATCCGGCTCCGGAACCTAAACCTGCTCCTGTAGTTAATTCCGAAGGCGGTACAAAAATTACCGCTCCGATGCCGGGAATGTTTATCAGATACGAAAAAAAACCTGGTGACCCTGTTAAACAAGGAGAAACTGTCCTTGTTCTGGAAGCAATGAAAATGTATAATAATATTCCTTCTCCAGTAGATGGAGTGCTTGTTGAAGCACCTTTTACCGGAGGTGCTAATGTTGCCAAAGGGGATGTATTAGCAGTGATAAAGTAAAAGGTGAATGGTGAAAAGTGAAACCAGGAGATAATTTGAGTTGCAAACCTGTTTTGGGTAACCGGAGGTCGCTTTTCCTCCGCATTCTATATGATTTTTTTAATGAAGTTTTTCTTGTCATTCCTGCGAAAGCAGGAATCCAAGTTAGTTTTGAAAATATAATTACATTTCCAAAGTAGAATCTGCATTGGAGTAAAAGGAGACAAAAGTGAAACCCTCAACCCCTATATATCAGATGAATTTTCCTTTACTATTTACACCCCTTGTTTCACCTTTCCACTCTTTAAGGAGGTAAAATGCTCGTTAAAAGCCAAATAATGGACAAAGACCAAATGGAGCGTTCTCTGCAGAGGATGGCTCATGAAATTATTGAACAAAACCGCGGTTTGGAAAAAATCCGTCTGGTGGGCATTCGTTCCCGGGGAGTTCCTTTAGCAGAACGTCTTTCCAGTTATTTAAAACTTATATCCAATCAGGAAGTTCCGGTTGGCATTTTGGATATAACTTTATATCGTGATGATCTTTCTACCATTAGTCATCAGCCGGTTATAAAGGGTTCCGCTATTGATTTTGATATTGAGGATGCGGTTGTAGTTCTTGTTGATGATGTTCTTTATACGGGAAGAACGGTTCGAGCTGCTATTGATGCTTTAATGGATTTTGGCAGACCGAAACAAATTCAACTGGCGGTTTTAATTGATCGGGGTCATCGGGAACTGCCTATTAAAGCGGATTATGTAGGCAAAAATGTCCCCACTTCCAAAGAGGAAATAATTAAGGTCTCACTGGAAGAAACAGATGGCGAAGATAGCGTCAAAATCGTTTTGGTATAAATATCAGGAACGCTATCAGGCAATAAAATCGGTTCTTTGTGTAGGGCTGGATTCCGATTTTTCTCAGCTTCCGGAAGGTGTTAAAAATAGCGAGAATCCTATTTGGGAATTTAATAAAGCCATTATTGAAGCAACTTTGGATTATGCTTGTGCCTATAAACCCAATCTGGCATTTTATTTGGCAGATGGAATTCGCGGTTTGGATGCCCTTTATAAGACAGTAGAATTTATTCCGGATAAACTTCCCGTAATTTTAGATTGTAAAATTGGCGATATTGGCAATACTATGAATGCCTACCTTGAAAGTTTTTTTACAGACCTCAAAGTTGATGCCATAACCCTTAATCCTCTTATGGGAAGCGATGTTATGCAACCGGTTCAGGAAAAAAATGCTTTTGCTTTTGTGTTGTGTTTAACTTCCAATCCTTCTGCCTACGATTTTTTGCAAGAAGGTATGGCAGAAAAAATAGCTAACTGGTTACAAGATTATCCCAAAGAGAATTTCGGAGCTGTAGTTGGCGCAACGCATAGCGCAAACATTAAAACAATGCGTAACTTATTAAAGGGTCGTATATTGCTAATTCCCGGAATCGGAGCTCAGGGTGGCGACCTGAAAACCGTTTTACAGGAGGCAAAAGATATTTCTGAAACACCCAATATATTAGTTAATAGCTCAAGGGGAATTATTTTTGCCTCCAAAGGAAAGGACTTTGCCACTGCTGCCAGGGAAGAAGCAAGAAAATTAACAAAAGAAATGAAAGAATGCATTAAGCAAGGGGTAGTAAACTAAAAAAATAGAACTCAATTAACTGTGTTACTTGGATTAGCAGGATTGATGAAATAAGTAATATTACATCCAAGATACTTTTTAATCCGTAAAATCCGTGTTGTTGCTCTATGTTATCTAAGTTGCTTTTTCTTATTTTTCGCTTATTTTTTTATAGAGCTTACAACGAGGTTGGTTTAATATTTTATTTACTCTCTTTAAGCAAAGAGGAGGAGAAAGATGAAGAAGATTTTTATTTTTACACTGCTGATTTCCGTAGCATTCTGTTTTGCTTTTCAAGTTGATACCTTTGGACCTACTGCAGACGATTTTTCTTGTGCCAATTTAGACCAGGTGCCGGCAAGTTTTGGAATTCAGATAGCTAATCAGAAAAAACTTTGCCTTTGGGAAAATGGTGTCTGGAATAGTTATTCCTATTGGGGTTTAACTATTAAAGGTACTTGTATGCTGAATGCGGACACGATGCTGGTTGCTATGGGAATTTATTCTTACAGTGATGGTATTTATAACTTTGATATTAACACGCATAACTGGCAACTGAATGATTGGTTTATATTGCCTAATTTTGTAAAGTATAATCCCCATAACCAATTATATTATGTGGGAGAACGGGATGGTTTGTTTTATTCGGCGAATGGACATAACTGGACCAGGATAACATCCCTGGGCTCAAATAAATGCAATTCTATTGCCTGGTATGATAGCAATATCATAACTAATAATGGTCAGATGGTTTATTTTTCCAATGATAACGGACTTAACTGGCAGCAATCATCCATTAGCAATTTAAGTAGTTTCAGGTTTGACAATAACGGCATTTTATATGCTATTATGGATGTAGGAAGTGATTCGGACGGACTTTGGCGTTCTAATGATTTTGGCGCAAATTGGACAAATATCCTCTATACTTCAGCTCTTTCTTGCTTAGGACCAATTTATAATAATAATGTAACCCTTGGTTGGAGAGAAAGTTACGCGGATAGTTGCTTTGTAGGTATGCTGAATTCTTCAGGGGAGGTAACCTTTTTTAATCATCCTCTACTTAATGCACCGGTTATACAGATGGATATTTTTCCTTATATCAATACCCCTTCTTTTTATGTTTTGAACTCCGGAGGTTGTTTCTTTGTGACCGGTTTTCTGGTGGGAATTGATGACCCCGTTATTCCTCAAATACCACAGGCAAAAATATCTACCTATCCTAATCCAGCACTATCTTATGCTGATATTTATTTAAGTAAAGTTAGTCCTGAACCCTGCAAATTAACTATTTTTAACCTCAAAGGTCAGAAAGTAAGGAATTTGGATGTTTCGGAAACATTGAAAGAACAAACCTTATCCTGGGATTTGAAAAATAATAACGGTTTTAAAGTATCTACCGGAATTTATTTTCTCGTGTTACAGGATACTAAAGGAAATTGCCTGGCAAAAACGAAGTTGGCGGTAATTAAATAAATACAGGTTTAGAGGTTGAGAGGGTTTAGAAGGTTGAGAGGGTTTAGATTTCTTAAAAGCTCGGAGAGCGACACAATGATAGCGATGGTGGCGTAAGCCCCTCGTAAAATGTAAGCCCTTTTTTTCTTTTTCCCTGGTTCCAAAAGCTCGGAGAGCGACACAATGATAGCTCAACCTTCTAAACTTTATAAACCTTCAAAACCTTATATATAAACCCTCTAAACCTTCTAAACCTTCTCAACCCTCTCAACCTTATTTTAACCGTTGCTTTTTTCGGAGATAAAGATAGCTCCAAGATTGTCGGGATTATATTTAGTGCAGAGTTTATGGTATAAGGAATCAATTTTCATATACAAAGGGCTATCTTCTTCCAGGATTTGAATTAGTTCTTTTTTGCTAATAGCTTTAAGGAGTCCGTCGGTAGTTACTACTATCTTATCTCCCGGATTTAGAGAAGAAACTGCTGAGCTAAAATCAAGCTTTAGGTTCGGATAATCGGTGCCAAAATAATTGGTAATAGGGCTATTAGGAATATCTTCCCACAGCACATTCAGTTTATTCAGCCGTTGCAGATATTTTTCCCTGTAAAGCCAAATTTCGGAATCGCCTGCATTTACGGTCAGAAATTTGCCTTCCTGATAGATTAAACCGCAAAGAGTTGTAGCGGAATCAAAAAAGTCACCTTGTTGCCGATTCCACAATACCAGCTGATAATTAATTTCCTGCAGGAAGTTATCTATTATTTCCTGCCAGTTTTGTTCCGCTTTGAAAGGCAGATATTTCAGCTGTTCCAAAACAAATTGAGCTGCATTTTCACTGTTTACCAAAGAGCCAATTCCATCTGCCACGAAGCAAAAGAGGGTATCAAGATTCTGCAGATGATTAATTCCCTCTGTCAAAAGGTCTTTATTTACCAGAACTCTGTCCTGATTTTTCTTTCCGCTATTGCCGTCAAAGCAGAAATAGGAAACATCAAACTGCATTTTCCTAAAATCCTTTTTTCTTTTATATTGCTATCATAGTCGTCTTACAAATCTTGACAAGGATTTTTTTCAAAACTTGGAAAAACGAAAAAGCATTTGACAGATAATCACTTTAGGCAAAGAGGGTTTAGTAGATTTAGAGGGATTTTTGCGTGCGCAGGAGTAACAAAAAGGATTCCTGCTTACACGAGAAGACAAATGGTTTTTTATTTAAGAAATGGCATAAGGAGAACTAATGCCCGGAATAAATTGCCTGATTAGCGCTCAGGGTATAACTCAGCAAACCCAAAATACCATAGACAATTATCTGCAAAGGTTGGAAGCCACTTTTCCGCATCTCCAATTTACCAAGCTTATGCCTTGCAGGGAAGTGCTGATATCAATTTCTCAACATCGGGGCTATCGGGTTTATACAGAAAAATACAGGGGTTGGCAAATATTTCACGAGCTACAGGATAATTCCTTTTTAACCCAAGCTTTTCAAGGCATTTTAGAGCAAGCGGAAATTTCTCAAAACCCGTTATCCAATATGCAAAATAGGTGGAATTCCGAGCTCAAAGAAATTAACACCAGTTTTTTCCTGTTTGCCGTAAATCCTGAATTACATAAAATAATTCTTGCCAATGATGCTTTAGCCCGTTTACCGATTTACTATACAAAACAAAAGGAATATTTCCTTTTGGGTAGGGATATCTCTTTTGTTAAAGCAATCAGCAATCAACTAACCTTGGACCCTTTGTTTCTGGCTTTGTATCTTTCCCTAACTTATGTTCCGGGACGCGGAACTTTTTACCAGGAAATAGACACTTTGGCAGGTGGAACTTTAGGTGTATATGATTGGCTAACTGACGAATTACAAATAAGTTCCCAGCAGGAATTGAGGTTTATAGAGCCCCTCTTTGGCAGGTCGGATAAAAAATGGCTGGCAGAACTTGTAGAAACATTTACAGCTATCTGTGTTTCCTATCATACAGAGCTTCCAAAAGTTGTATCTTTAAGCGGGGGAATGGATTCGCGTTGTGTGGCGGGAGCGCTTCAAAGCAAAAATATAAATTTTACACCAATTTCCTTTCTGGATGCCAATAAGGATGCGCAAGATGATGTTTTAATCGCTGTTCAGACAGCAGAATTACTGAAAAAGACGCACAGGGTTTTACAGCTATCTCCTTGTGCTCCTGAGCATTATGAGAAGTTATTTTCCTTGAAAGCGGGTTTGAACTATCTTTCTGTGGCTATGTTTCTGCAATATTTGGAAATGATTTTAGCTCTATATCCCGAGTCCGCTTTGTTTTTAACCGGAGATGGCGGTGACAAAGTTATGCGTTATCTTTTGCCTGATAGGCAATTAACTGACGAAAAACAGTGGCTGGATTACTGGTATAGTCAGAATGCTGTTTTTTCTCCCAAGGCATCAGCCGAACTATTTGGCATTCAACAGAAGGCGATGGAAGAATATCTCCTTAATCATATATCTACTTATCCGACAAAGGATTATAACTATAAATATGCTTTTGCTCTTTTAGCGGAACGTTCTGCTCGTTGGGCATTTGAAGGAGAAGACCGCAATCGCTATTATTTCCGTTCCGAAGCCCCCTTTTTGGACTATCAATTTTACCGTCTGGCAATGCAGATTCCAATGGAGCAAAAGAAGGATAACCTTTTATATTACAGCTTTTTATCTGCTCTTTCGCCTGCCCTGGCAAAATTGAGATACGCTCATCATCAATGGTCACCCGCTAAAATGAGAAATCCTTTCTACCGCTATTTGGTTAACAAAACACGCAACTTCCGCATTCAATATAGAAAACCGAAAAGAAATATCAATTCTCAGCCCAAATTTGCGGAACAAGAATATTTAATAACCCGAATCCTGAAACAGAGTGAAAATCCCCTTTTACAGGCGTTTATGCCAGGTGCAAAAAATATTCTCAACTTGCCAGAACTGCAAAAATTAAGCTCCAATCAACTGGGAACTCTATACACTTGCGTATCTGTCATCACCGGAATAATTTAGTTATCTCTTCCTTAATAGCATTGCTTACCCATTGCTTACCCATTACGGATGGGATTAGTAATGGGTGAGCAATGCTTAAGCAATGCATTCGGGGAAAAGAACATCCGTGTCCTTTTCTGTTTATTCCTTTTATTGGCAATGAAAACTCGTGACGACATTAGCGAAAAGGTTTAAAAGTGAAATATAGGAATAAAATTGAGGTTTTAACCTGAAATTATAAAATCTTATCTGTGTTATCCGGGAAATCTGTGAGAGAAAAAATAAAAAAATCCGTTAACTACTTGTTGCTGATATAAAATCGTCACGAGTCATATTGCGCCTTAAAAGTTATCGTAAAGAACAAAGATATTAAGGCGCAAATGACTCCTGACTTTTCCCGAAGGTTAAATTCCTGGTCAACCACCTCTCACGCTTTATTTCGTTGCCGAAATAAGCGTGGTCACAAAAAGACAAGGTTGCCAGAAAACGCTGAGGACATCATTCTTCCGCTTACGGATACAGCAATTGACAGGGCTCAGAGACCCTTATCCAATATGCTTTCCCCGGTTCTAAAACACTTAAAGTTCCCCCTGAAACAGGATTCCAAACAGAGGATAAGTAACGCACTTCCTGTGTTTTATTTAAAATAGAAGCTATGGCACTGGCAACAGGCAAGGAATTATCCGGCAAATAAGGGATTAAATTCCAGCCGCTATTTAAGGCAATAGGATAGTTTGAGGTATTCAGTAACTGACCTTGAATACTGAGATTTTGAGCAGAAGAATTATTCACCCAATAACCCTTGGCACTTTGTAGCGATGAAAGTGTATTAAAATAAGAAGGCATTGAGGGTGCATAACTTTTTGCCGTATCCTTAATCTGAAGAAGGTTACTGCCAAAAACAGAGCTGAAATTATTCGTTCCCAAATCCACATTAAAACTGAGCAAATTCCATCCCGGGGTAAGAGTAATCTGTTGATAGTGAGGAAGTTCACCCATAGTTACGGAAATAGAAGTGGCAGTATTGGCATTAACAACCACGCCACTAATGGTCTTATCGGGAAAGCCACTGGCAGAAATAGTCAAATTATAGGTTCCAGGGCTTAAATACCGGTAAAAATCACCCTTTGCGGGATCGGTAATCACTGTGGAATAGCTGTTATCGTGTCCGTTTACAGTAATCGTAGCGGATAAAGGATTTCCGTAAGGGTCTTGCACAATTCCGTGAATTCCATACATTGCCTGTTCCAGATAGGAAATCATTGCTTCATAGTTATAATTCCAATACCCAGGCAAAGTTGACGCAGAAGGCATCTTGGTATTGGAAATCTCAATTGTTACTTCCCGGCAGTGAGCAGAATAATTCATCCAGTCCTGTCTGCCACCCGTAATAACATACCAGTCAGCTCCATTGGTTATACCGTTGGAAGAAACACTGGTAAAATAACCGGAAGGTCCATTGGCAATAGCATTATTAGCATAAACAAAAGAAGTAGAAATATACCAGTTCTCATCGGGATGAGCTGTATAAGTATAATCCCAGGGGTAATTTACAACCTCTGCCCCACCATGAAAATTAACGCTGTAAACAAAGTGATGATTATTTGCCAGATTCATCATCAGGGTTGTTTCCTGTTGTAAGGGTTGTCCACTATATTGATTGCCGTTTGGATCGGGAAAATTGCGGTTTAAATCATATCCGTTGTAGTTATATCTCCGGGCTCCGGAAACAGAGTTATTGCCTCCATAATAAGTTCCATCGGGATTGGTATTGGGACAAATCCAAATTTCCAGATTATTTACCAGGTTGGTTAAACGCTGATCGGTTCCATAACTGCTTAAAAGTGTATCTATTAACCGTAGCATTAAAACAAAACCCGTGGTCTCATCTCCATGAATTGTTGAGGTATACATAACTTCCGGTTCTGCTTCCGCTATATTAACATTATCAGAAATTTTGGCAAACAGCAAACTGCGTCCGTTTACCGTAGTTCCGGCATTTACAATTTGGCATAAATTGGGATAATTAGCGGCAAAGGAATTCATCGTGCTGATATAACTATTATAAGTAGGATAACTATCCCATAACTTTGTCTGTTTCACATCGGAACTCATTACCGGTTCAATTAGAGATGCAGGAGAGGGCAGGAGTTGGGTTTTTAAGCCCAACTCCCTGAATTTACTGTATTCTTCATCATTGGCATAAGCATAAACCCAATTACCGCGAACATTATCAATAGAAATTATGTTACTTATTTCCGGCAGAGTTGTCTTATCTGCCAATTCAAAACGGAAGTAATACTGATTCCACTCTTTGGCAAAAAGGGTAAATGCCAAAAGCAGAAGCAGAGCAACAAGGATGGTTTTTCTCATTTATTTGCCTTTACTGATGCCAATTTGCTCCGCTACAACCTTGAAGAAACATTTTTGCTGAGTAGTGGGAATTTCCCAATATAAATTTGCTGTTGTGTGCACCAGCTGATAAGTTCCGTAGGGTTCACTGCAGGAATAAATACGATAGTTATTAGCATTGGGAACTGCATTCCAAGTAAGACGATAGGTATTTTGATGGCTTACAAGGTTAACTTGGGGAGGTGTAAGAACTATATTGAAAGTGCCATTTAAAACAACAGGATTTTCAGCAGAACCATATACACTTCCTGTTTGCATAGTAAGGGTCTCCTGCACAGGATAAACAGCATCATTCGCATAAGAATAAATCTTGAATTGAACCAGTTCACCATCGGAAGCAAGATTTACTAAGATGGTAGAATAGGCAGTAGCTCTATCAATTAACACAATTTCTCCTGTGCCTCTACATTCATTATTCACAAAAGCACCCACCAAATCATTCAGCTGAGCCGGAATGCCTTCAATAGACACTTGGGCATATACCGTAGCAGGATTATTAGGATAAACAATAGGTTGCCAATCAGGAACATTAACAGGATTAACTATTACTATTGCATTATCGTAAGCAGTTAGTTCTCCATCGCTAACACCAAAAGTAATATTTTCACTTCCCACCCAGTTTAAATCCGCAGTGAAAGTTACCTGAGTTCCGTTAATAGCAATATGAATATGATTATTTCCACTCACAGATAGGGTTAAGAGATCATTATCGGCATCACTGATGTAGGAAGCAAAAGCCACTGTCAGCGAACCGTTTTTATCAAAACTGAAGCTCTCCGGCAGATTGATATGCGGAGAATGATTGCCCGAAGATACATCCATTGTTACCGGCAGGGTTGTTATAGGATGAACGGGATCGTTGCTTTGAATAGTTAAAACTGCATTATAAATACCTTCTGCCATTCCGACAGCAGAAAAATGACCGCTAATAGTTTGATTTCCACCAGCAGGAATATTTCCGCTATTGGGAGTTACACTAAACCATTCCACCGGAGGAAGAGAACAGGCAAGCGAAATTTCTCCGCTTACAGTATTCGGTTCTGCACCCCAAATATCGCCATTTATTGTATAGGGAAGAACAATTGTAGTAACCAATCCGGCACTGATAGTTACATTTACTGTAGCGGTAGCAGATTCTGAACCGTGAATTAAACCATATCCATAATCAGATTCTCCAAACCAACTAATGGTAATACCTGCTCCGGTTGTATTATCAGGAACTAAGTCACCTCCGCTACCACCGACAAAATTAGTTGCGCTATTAACAGTTACTCCCGCCGGGAAAGTGACAATAATTTCTTTCAACCATTCAGTATCTGTGCTGGCATTAGTTACTGTGAAAGTCCAGTCAACCGTTGTGCCGGAAGTATACTCATCTGCATTCAAAGTTAAAGTAGAGCCGGCAATACTTTTACTGCCGGTTGTTTTAACAGTACTGATGGCTTCATTTCTGCCAGCAGGTTCACTAACTACCATAGTATAAGTTAAGGATTGTGAGCCGGTATTACTGATTGTGAAAGTTTGAGTGCTTTCAGCTCCGGTAGTCAAAGTAGCAGATAAAGTATTGGTATTTACAGATATAGTGGGAGGAAAATATCCGCTGCCTGTAACCGGAAGAGATAAATTGGCTTGGGTCTGACTGTTGCTGCTAATAGTAACATTGCCATTATAGCTGATTGCAGAGACAGGTGAAAAGCTTAAAATATAGGTCTTGCTCTGTTCTGCAGGAATGGAAAAGCTAAGAGTATTGCGAATTTCTTTTGCTGCAGCGGTAACGGAATAACCGGTGGGAGTAATTATAGAACCGGTAAGAGTAGAACCCCCGGTATTAGTAATCGTGAAGTTCTGCGTGGAAGTTGTTCCCACCGCTACCGAACCAAACGAAAAAGAAGTAGGATTTACAGATATTTGAGGATTACCGGAGACAGCAATTAAGAACAATTTTACATTAGGTTTAGAACTGGAGGTTGAACCACCGCTAAACACATTGGTTTGATCAGCATAATCATTACACGTATATCTATAGCCATTTGCCACAGAAGTATATTGCACTGTTCCTGTTTGACTGTAACTTCCTATCAAACCAAAGGCAGTATCAATTAAAAGGTTATCTGTTCCGTTCCACAGAAAAGGAGTGCTTAAAGTAAGCATATTGTAACCGGTTGTTGAAATAGTATAGCTGGCGTTTGTATAAACCGTAACCAAATTCGTATTATCAATCCAACTGCTAATATCTGTGGCTGTGGTATGTTTCATTCTCACTACAAAGTTGGGCATTGTTTTATTGGGTACTGAAGTTACATTAAATCCTACCTGCGAGATGTAAACAGGACCAAATACCCCGGCATTATTTAATTCGGCTTTCGTATAAACCGATTGACCATGCAAGCTTTGATAATAAACATTGATTGGAGATGCTTCCATTGTTCCCGTGCTGGCAGTTCCGGTTCCAATAATAGCACCCGTTTCAAAAACATTGAAAGGTGTAGCTGTAACTGTGTCAGTAGAGCTTGATTCTCCAGTGGCATAAACAGCTTTCAGATAATAGCTGTAGGTTGTGCCATTAACTACTGCAGTATCTGTATAGGTTAGACCTGTAACCGTAGTTAACAGTGCTGAATTTTTATATATTTTATAACCGGTTGGTTGACCTGACAGAGGTGCCTGCCAGCTGAGAGTAACACTTCCATTCCCCGGAATGGCAGTTAAATTCTGAGGAGGATATAAAATACCGGTACTGGGGAAAATTTTAATTTGGAGGTTAGGCAAACTGGTAGAACCGGTCAAACTGGTTGGAGCAGCAGAATCATCACGATTACAACGAACCCGGGTTGTAGTTGTTGTAGTATAAGTCCACTTAGGATAATTGGAAGTCCAATATTGATAACCTTTTACAATCAAAATTGCCAGATTGGAGCCATTACAAGTAAATTGAGGACTTAAATCAACAGACATCCATCCGCTGGTAGCATCATTTGTAAAACTGCCACTATAAACTTGGGTGTATCCTGTGGTAGAATATGTTCCAGTGCTTAAAGTGGATTCAGTAGTATTTTTCATATAGATGGTTACCGCTTCAATAGGATTAACATCACTACCACTGGCTTTATAAAAACCAAGGGACTTGATGGTACCGGTATGTTGAAGTTCAGAAGCCAGGTAAATTGCCTCAAAAGCGGAATAATTATAGTATCTATCTAAAGGATAACTCTGGGTAGATGTTCCGGTACCAATAATAACAACAGTTGGAGCTCCAATTTCCAAATTTTGGGTTTTAGCAGCTGTATAAGCACCAGCTGTAGCATTAAAATTAAGTGCTGCTAAAGTTCCCTGACTGACAGAAGAGGCAGCAGTAATACTAAAAGTAAGATTAGCACTGCTTCCGGCAGTAATAGCTGTGAAAGATGCAGAGCCATTATTGATAGTTATTCCTGTTGTAGTGCAGGTTAAAGTTGCAGAACCAGCTGGAGAATTAGCTCCCCCGGAATTGTTTAAAGGAATGCTTAAAGTTGCTGTTTCTCCGGGATCAAGTTTACCATTATTGTTTCCGGTTGGGTCACTGATAGCTATATCACCGAAAGATAGAGCAGGAGCATAAAGGGTTTGAGTAAAATTATATTCCCAGGTATAAGTTCCGGAGGTAATAGTAATTTTGAAGTTTGCCTGCAACTGATTAGTAATATTATTAGCTACATTAAAGCGGAAAGCATTGTTTTTTGTTAAAGTTCCACCAGCAGCAATAGCTGAAAGGGATTCTGTGCCATCAGTTATTGTTATTCCAGTAGTTGAACAGGTTAAAGTAGCGGTTGCACTGCTGGAAGCAACCTGACCGAGATTTTTAAAAGTGACACTATAGTAACCGGTTTCATTGTATTCAGGAATATTGTTATTATTGTCACTATAAGTGCAACTGTCAACACTAATATAAGGGGTGTCACCAGCAGCTACAGTAATATTTTCTATTCTGGTAATCTTGTTTTGAGCGGTTATTACCAGAGTAGCTGTTCCTGCAGTTGTAATAGGATTTATGGTTAAAGTTAAAGTTCCGCTGGCTGGAACTAAATCTGAGCCATACAGAACTCCGTCTTTGGAAAGAGCAACCCGGGAATAGGGTGTGGCAGTTACAGTTATAGAGGTAGCACCGATTATAATTGAGGCAGGGAAAGTGGCAGTATTGGTTGTCGGAACACCATAATAGGGCATCAAAGAAGGATCACCCATTATGGAATAAATTTCCCAATAATAATTCTTTCGGGAACTTGCGCTTTGTTCAACTGCGCTATTACCCATCATAACTGTTTCGCCAACTGTAGTTGCCCAATTGGTAAATGCCTCGCTATGAGTATGAAACATAGCATCGTAAGCACCTAATTTTGAAGCATCATAAGCAGGAGCACTTCCATTGGCTGTTCCTTTTGAGCCCACTGCCCACCAGTAGTCCTCATCCCAGTAAGTAGAATTTGTTCCGCCAATATAAGAAACGGCACCTTTGTTATTAGCTCTAAGAAATGCTTCTCCGAAACAAACACCTGTATTAAAAGCATTGGTTAAGCAGCAATTACCTACTACAACGGAATATTTGTTGGTGTTGTTAAGTCCGTTTATATCACTAATTGAAAAGGCAGGATCATACCAGCTGGTTTCACTTCCATGAGCTGTATAATTAATATAACCCCTTCCTTCTGAGGCATTTGCTATAATTTGAGCATCACTTGAACCGGAGGCAGGATAAAGATAGGTATTGGAAGTGATATTATGAGCGCTATTAAAATATTGAGTAGTGCCATAATTTATAGCTCCGTTGCCATGTGTAGGTCCATAAGTTGCATCGACACCGGCAATTAAAACGGTTTTGCCTAAATAACTCAAATCCGGCATAGTGGTTTGTTCAAATTGCAAGGTTTTATTGATTACATTAGTCAATTCCGTAGCACTGGCAACGGAAAAACGACCAAAGTAAAGTTCCGGCAGAAAATCAGTTCCATTTAAACGCACATAATTAAGATCCGTAATGTGAGAACTACTCGTGGCTCCTGTATTGGCAATAATATTATCTCCGCTGGTAGAAGTATCACCTACAATTAATAAATAGGTAGGAGCCGGATCGCTTGCCGTGGCATTATTCCATAATGTCTGCATATAATTTTTAATAGCAGTAGTATTATTAGCTACAGTTCCCCCAGTTCCAACCGTAGTAACAATCACTTTATAGCCCTGTTGTGTTTTCCAGTTTACAAAGGTCTGCATTGTACTAACATAATTAGGAGGGCATAAAATCACCATTTTTGTCGGATAGCGATTAACATTCAGGCGTTCATTTTTCTGCCAGTTCAGCAAAATTTTGCCGTATAAGGAATCAAATTCATAAGAAGCAGTGCGGGCTAATAAATCTTGAGTAGCAGAAAAATCTGCATTTATGAATTTTACCTGCACATTCAATTCCGTGTTTATTTTCAGTTCTCCGCTTACAGGATTATAACGCATTGGTTCATAATCAATACGGAAGATTCTTACTCCACGCAGAAAACCAATTTCTTCCACGGAGAAAAGTTCTCCGCTATAAAATTCGTTTTTACTGTAAATATCCGTTTTCAATTCAAAGGGAATTAAAGCCGGGTCTTGCGATTTGGAAACAGAGGGCTGAGTAGGATAAATACGATTGGTAATATTTGTTTCTGATTTTGAGAGAGTTATTTCAGTGTTGCGACCAAAGGAAAATTCCACTTTTGCCCCTACAGGAACGACAATTAATTTACTGTAAACGGGTAGCTGGGGTTCACCAATCCGTTGAGAAAAACCAAAACTATCCATATTAATGCGGGTAAACTTTCCTGAAGGTGTTTCAACTTCTTCCAGAAAATATTCCTGATTCCGAAATTGTAACTCAAAGCCCTCAGCATTGTTGTTTAACAACTGAGCTTTGTTTCCACTATTACTAAAAATTACTTTCTGATTTGCGTCTGCAAAACAGAGGGAAGCTATTGCTAACAATACCAAAAGTGTTATTAGCTTGAAAGCAAACTTTTCGGACATATTTTCTCCTTTTTAGGTAGCAAGGTGAGCATTCTCCACAATATTAATAACCTTATAGACCTCATCCTTACCTGATATAAGTAATTATTTCATTCACCCTTTGAAAATTTCTTTGTCATTCCTGCATAAACAGAAATCCAGATGTTTTTTAAACAATGTAACTAAATTTCCCATAATGGAGCTTATACTATAGGTTCAGAGCAAAATTAAGATTCCTGAAGTTAAAGATATGCACTAAATATTTTTCCTTAACTACCTTTCTTTTAGGTTTATTGTATATATTTTGCAAAATATGTTCCCAAAGCATAAATATCTCTATGGTCAAAGATATAAATGGGTAATTGGAAAAGATTAAGCTTTCCCTATTCATATAGTTTTCATATTAGAAATGTAGCTACTCTACTAAATTGTCTTTGGATTCCTTTTTTTGCAGGACAAAGGAACGACAGATATTAGACAAGGGTTTTAACCTTGTAAAGAAAAGTTAAATTTTATATTTTTGTTGGAGAATTCCAATTTGCAATAAATAGAATACATTTATTGTTCAGAGTGCTGCGAACTCTTTAGCAAATGGGAAGTTGCCAACCTTTTTTTTCCACAACTGAATTATTTGTGTTTTAAGGAGAATTGAAGTCGGGAAGTGTCACTGCATAAATAACTTTATCCCTTTTTCAAATTCGTATGGCTGTGAGGAATCATAACTTTATTTCTACTTCATTTTTCTTTTTTTGCGGAGAAACAGCGTCCTCCGGATGCAAAAAAAGCAGAGGATCGGCGTCCTCCGACTATACTTCAACCTTTAACAATCTTGTAACACTTAAGTAACAACCCCGTAACGAAACTACGGAAGTGTTACGGAAGTGTTACGGAGTTGTTAGGGAATTGACTAATGGACAAGCAGTTACGGGTTTAGAACTAAAAACCCGTCTCGGCAGGACATATTTTGCTATAAACTACCTGTCTTTCCCTTGTCATTCCTGATGAATTGTTAAAATATGACTTTTCCAATTGTAAATGATCTTATTGTGAGAGTCATACTATATTGCTTTCATCTTCTTCATTTTTCTCAATCAGAAAACAAAAAAGCCGTTTCTCCCCAAAAGAAACGGCAAAATTTGTTAAACAGAAAGCAAAAAGCTTATCTATTTATGTTTATGACGGTTCTTGCGTAGGCGTTTCTTCCTTTTGTGGGTGGCAATTTTATGACGTTTTCTCTTTCTTCCGCATGGCATAGTAGATGCTCTTATTACTTGGTTTTTACATTTACCACAGCGTTTTTGAATTCGCGGGAAAATTTGAAGGTAGGAACGGTTCTGGCAGGAACAGGAACTTTTTGGTCTGTTTTGGGGTTACGGCCAACGCGAGGTTTACGGGTTTTGAGTTTGAAGGTTCCAAAACCACGAATTTCAATATGATTGCCCTTAGCCATACTATCTTTAATGGCATACAAAAGGGCATCAACAACAACGGCAACATCTTTGCGAATGATTCCGGTGTTTTCCGAAATAATTTTTACTAAATCGGCTTTCGTCATTTTTCTTTCTCCTTAAATTAGTTTTTTTCTTGCTATTCGGCAATAAGGTATTCATAGATAAAACCTTAGGATTTATGTCAAGGGAAAAATCTGATGCTGAAGCTGAAAAATTGTCCAAATCCCCTTTATAATAGGGAAAAACGGGTGTTTCGTTGGCATAAATATTTTATCTTTTTGTGCCTTATTCCTGTAAATTAACCTATTCCAACGAGATTGAAAAGCACTATGATGTTAAGTTCGCAAATTCCGATTGGGTGAAGACAGATGTCTATTGATTTTGTGGCTATTTTAAGCACCCAAGTTCTATATTCGTTAGTTGTAAGAAAATTAAACCCCGGAGAGAAAAAGATTAGCAATACTAATTTTCTCCTTGACAATGTTAGCATCGCTAATTTTATGGCTCTATGCTATGCACAACAAAATGTAATATTTAATACACTAAAGAAGGTGAAATATGCAAACGGCAGTTCAAAATTCTGTTCCCGATGTTTATTCCTTTCGGTGTGAAGGAAAGAAAATTATCCTTCAGCATTCCGAAAAGAAGTATATTCTTTATTACAGTAAGGGTTTGAATTATATTCTTACTTTACTGGAATATCCGGAATTGAATATCCCCTATCCCAATTTGGAATCCAATCTTTCTTCCCCGGAAAAAGCATACAGCCAGTTTTCTTCTCCCCAAGAAATTTGTGAACAGCAACTTAAGGTTCAGGATGGTTTTCTTGCCGTTCCAATGACTGATTTGCAAACGATCAAAGAAGTGAAAGAGGAATTGATTCAAGTGATTAACGAACTTGCCGAACTGGAAGAAAATTGCGATTATGCCCGGGCTGATGAACTGCGGGATATTTATGAAAAACTGAGTAAGTATTTGCGGGATGTTTATCATAAAGATTATAAAATCAGACACTTCACTTGTGAAGAAAGTAAAATTAAAAGAAGAGTCGTTCGCGCTGTTAATCGTGCTTTGGAAGAAATTGAAATTATAGAACCCGACCTGGCAAAGGAATTAAGAAAATCAATAGAATTCGGAAAAACGATTTGCTATCATCAAAGGAGGAAAATTGAGGTTTTCGGATATTGGAAGTAGATGCATTTCCCGCAGATTACGCAGATGCGTTTCCCGCGGATTACGCAGATTTATTTTACGCAGATTACGCAGATTAGATTTTATAATTTTAAGTTAAATTACTATTTAGTTCCTGGGTTTCACTATTCACTGTTAGCCCGTTAACCTATTAACCCATTAACTGTTAACCCGTTCACCTGTTAACCCATTCACTGTTAACCCGTTAACCTGTTAACCTGTTTACTCCTTTTACTTTTTCACTTGTTTTAATTCCAATTTGCGTTATCTTATTTTTTAGCGTCAATGAAGGTAGCGCAATAAAAATGAGATAAGGAGAAGGAAATGGATGCCTTCAGTTTTTGTAATCCCACCCGCATAGAATTTGGGGTTGGTACAATCAGAAAACTTGGAATGGAACTAAAAAAAGCAGATATTAAGAGTTGCTTAATGGTTGCCGGAAGTGGTTCCATAAAGAAAAATGGTGTTTATGAACAGGTTTGTGAGTCCTTGGAAAAAGCAGAAATCCATTTTGTAGAGGGTTGGGGTGTTCAACCAAATCCTACTTTGGAAAAGGGGATTGAACTTTGTGATCTTGCTAAACGGGAAAAAGTGGAAGCAGTTCTTGGTGTTGGAGGTGGAAGTGTAATTGATACTGCAAAAACAGTATCTGCCGGTGTTTTTTTGCAGGATATTTGGAATGCCTTTTCGGGAAAGGAAAAAATCCGTAATGCCCTGCCTGTATATACAGTTCTTACTCTTTCCGCTACCGGCAGTGAAATGAATGGTAATGCTGTAATTACCAATACGAAAACAATGCAAAAATGGGGTATTTATTCTCCTTTAATTTATCCCCGTTTGAGTATTATAGACCCTTCCGTGCAATCCAGTTTACCTTTCAAACAAACAGCCAACGGAGCAATGGATGCTATGGCTCATATTCTGGAATATTATTTTGCCGATGATCGCGCTATAGCTACTTTGGCAATTGATGATGCTTTGTTGAAAACTATTGTGGAAATGACTGACCGCCTGCAAAATAATTCCGGTGACTTACTGGCAAGGGGAAATCTGGCTTGGTGTGCAACTTTAGCTCTTAATGGAATTTCCGGGATTGGATTAAAAGGTGGTGATTGGGCTTGTCATGATATCCAACATGCTTTTTCCGCTTTGCATCCTGAAATTGCTCATGGCGAAGGATTGGGAGTTATTTTCCCTGCATGGATTGAATATATGAGTGAAAAAGACCCTACCCGCTTCCTGCGTTGGGCTAAAAATGTTTGGGACGAGGAAAATGTTTCCCGTGCTTTGCATAGATTTAGAGATAAACTGGAAAGTTGGAGTTTGGCAAAATCTCTTAGAGACCTGGGTATAAAAGAATTGGAATTGCCTCAATTAGTTAAACTGATTATGACCAGTCCCAGAATTGGAATGGTTAGCAGATTTACTGCAGTGGAAGTGGAATCACTGCTTATGCTGGCGTTCTGAAGGGTGAAAGGTGAATAGTGAAAGGTGAGACATAGGAACTAAATAGTAATTTAACTTAAAATTATAATATCTAATCTGCGTAATTTGTGAGAAATACATCTGCGTAACCCGCGGGAAAGAAATCCTTTTTTATTTGACACAATCTCCCTTTGAATTTAACTGGCAAAAAAAGGAAAAAATGATATCAACTTACAGCTTTTAGCATAAACTGTAAGCATACCCTAAGAAGGTAAAGAAAATGTTAGAGAAAATACTGAAGAAAGTATTTGGCGATAAGAACAGTCAAGACCTTAAGCGCTATGAACCCGTAGTGCAAGAAATAAATGAAATATTTTCCGGATTGGAACAATATGAAGATGAACAGCTAATCGCTCGCGTTCAGGAAATTAAACAGGAAATTGCAGATAAACTAAATCCTTTACGAAATGAACTTGCTAAACTGGAACAGGAATATCGGGAAACCAGAGAAGATAGCGAAAGAAATCGTTTAGACAATGCAATAGACAGCACTAAAAGAGAACTGAAAAATCTTACCAAAAGCACTCTGGATGATTATCTGCCCGAGGTTTATGCCATTGTTAAAGATACCTGCCGGCGTTTGTTAGGCAAAAAATTTGAAGTCCGCGGTCATGAAGTTGAATGGAATATGGTTCCTTTTGATGTGCAATTAATTGGAGCTATGGCTTTACACGATGGTAAAATTGCTGAAATGGCTACCGGAGAAGGAAAAACCCTGGTTGCTACTATGCCTCTGTTTTTGAATGCCTTAGTGGGACGCGGCGTGCATCTTGTAACCGTAAATGATTATCTGGCAAGTCGTGATGCTGAATGGATGAGTCCTGTTTTTCAATTTCACGGACTCACTGTAGGTTGTATTACTACCGGAATGGATTTTGATGCTCGCAAAGAAGCATACAATTGTGATGTAACTTACGGAATGAACAGTGAATTTGGGTTTGACTATTTGCGTGATAATATGGCAACTTCTCCCGATCAGCTTGTCCAGCGGGATTTCTTTTATGCGATTGTGGATGAAGTAGATAGCATTTTAATTGATGAGGCAAGAACCCCTCTAATAATTAGTGGTCCCATTGCCCAGGATAAAAATTTCTATCACGAATTGCGTCCTGCAATCGCGCAGCTTGTTCAGTTACAGAATTCTTTGGTACAGAAATACTTAAGTGAAATCAGAGAGGATTTGGATGAAAATAATCCTCAGTCAGATAATAACCGCCTAGCTAAAAACTTGCTTTTGGTGAAAAGAGCCGCTCCGCGTAACAAAGCATTTATGAAATTGATGCAGGACGGTGAACTGAAAAAAATGGTCAACGATATTGAAGGTATCTATTTGCGGGATAAAAAATTGCCTGAACTGGACAACAACCTTTTTTATGTGGTGGAAGAACGCCATAATAGCGTTGACCTCTGTGAAAAAGGAAGAGAAGTGCTTTCCCGAAAGGATAAAGACCTTTTCGTTGTCCAATCCCTGGATGAAATGCTGGCAGAAATAGATAACAATCCCGAGCTCTCGGAACAGGAAAAACAGAAAGAAAAGTCATTGCAGACCAATCGTTTTATGGATAAAAGTGAAAAGCTGCATAACATCAATCAGTTACTGCGCGCCTTTACCCTCTTTGAAAACGATCAGGAATATGTGGTAATAGATAACAAAGTTGTTATTGTAGATGAATTTACAGGACGTCAAATGCCGGGACGCCGTTTTTCCGATGGTTTACATCAGGCATTGGAAGCAAAAGAAAATGTGGAAATTGAGGCAGGCACACAAACATTTGCCACTATTACTTTACAGAACTATTTCAGAATGTATGAAAAACTTGCCGGAATGACAGGAACCGCAGTTACAGAAGAAGCCGAATTTATGGAGATTTACAATTTGCCGGTGATGGTGATTCCGACAAATGTTCCGGTTACACGAATTGACCACGATGATCTTATATATTTAGGCAAAAATGATAAATACCAGGCAATCATCAATGAAATAATTTACTGGCATGAAAGGCAAAAACCGGTTTTGGTAGGAACTGTTAGTGTGGAGGTCTCGGAAATTATTTCCCGTTTACTAAAGCGCAAAGGTATAGCTCATAATGTTCTAAATGCCCGTCAACATCAACGCGAAGCTGAAATTATCGCTGAAGCGGGACAACCTGGAGCTGTAACTATTGCTACTAATATGGCAGGTAGAGGAACCGATATAAAACTTGGCAAAGGTGTTGTGGAAGGTACTTATGAAAGCTATCTGAATTTGCCTAAAACATTAACCGCAGAATTTCCTTACGGCTTACCTTTGGACGGACTCCATGTAATTGGCAGTGAAAGACATGAAAGTAGAAGAATTGATAGACAATTACGGGGAAGAGCAGGCCGCCAAGGTGATCCTGGAACCTCAAGGTTCTATTTATCTTTGGAAGACGATTTAATGCGCCTTTTCGGTTCGGACAGAATAGCCCCGATGATGGTTAAAATGGGCTTAAAATCGGGAGATGTAATTCGTCACCCTTGGATGACCAAAGCTGTGGAACAAGCACAAAAAAGAGTGGAAGAGCACAACTTTGAAATCCGCAGAGAACTGCTGAAATATGACGAAGTAATGAATCAACAACGCGAAGTGATTTATGCCTACCGTCGTAGTGTGCTTAAGGGTTATGACCTCAAAAATGAAATTCTGGAAATGATTACTGAATCCATTACCAATATGGTGGATGATATTATTCCGCCCCATAGCTATCCTGAGGACTGGAATCTGGAACGCATCTGCCAATGGTTTCAGCATAATCTGAATTTGGGACTTACGGTTACAGATATAACCAGCGACCATCTGAATAGAGACCTTCTGCTGAATACGCTTTTGGAATATGCACTTTCCGCTTACGAAAACAAAGAAAAACAAATCGGCAGCGAACAATTACGCAATATAGAAAGACGAGCCCTCTTAGAAGTTGTAGATGATGAATGGCGTGACCATCTGCATGAAATGGACTTATTAAAAGACGGTGTCTATTTACGCGCTTATGCCAATAAAGACCCTTTAATAGAATATAAAAAGGAAAGCTTTGAACTGTTTCAAGGTTTAATTACCCGCATTCAGGAAAATGTTACCCGCAAAGTGTTTACTACTTATGTTCTATCTCAAGAACAAATTAACAACCTGCTCAAAAATGCAAACCTGACTCATCAGGATATAAATGCTTTCCTGAATGCACAACAGGCACAACAGGCACAACAAATGACTCAAAATATGAGCGCTCCTCCTCAATATAATAATCCTGTGGGAGAAATTGAAAAAGTCCGACCCGTAAAAGTAGCTCCCAAAGTGGGAAGAAATGATCCCTGCCCTTGCGGAAGCGGGAAAAAGTATAAAAAATGCTGCGGCATAAATGAAGCAGAATAGAAGTTTAGAGGCATGGAGGTCAAAAGGAAAGTGAAAAGGTAATATATGAGTAAAGGACTTATAATAGTAGAATCCCCTGCGAAAGCAGGAACTATCAGTAAATTTCTGAAGAACCAATTCAGTGTGAAAGCATCAATGGGTCACATTCGTGATTTGCCTAAACACGAACTGGGAGTTAATGTCCATCAGGGTTTCAAACCCGTTTATATAATAGATAAAACGAAAAGCAAAGTGATTGCGGAACTTAAAGAAGCAACTTTATCCGCGGATAGCGTTTATCTGGCAAGTGATAATGATCGTGAAGGAGAAGCAATTGCCTGGCACTTATCCGAAACCCTGAAAAAGGAATTAAATAATAAACCCGTCTACCGGATTGTGTTTAATGAAATAACTTCCCAAGCAATCAATGAGGCAATCAAAAACCCTGGTCAAATTGATATGGCAAAAGTGGAAGCGCAACAAGCAAGAAGAATATTAGACCGCCTGGTTGGTTATGAAATCAGTCCTTTGCTGTGGAAAGTGATTACTAAAGACCTTTCCGCGGGAAGAGTGCAATCGGTTGCTTTGCGTTTGATTTGTGAACGCGAGGCAGAAATAAAAGCATTTGTCCCTAAAGAATACTGGAAAATTGAAGCGGACTTTTGGAAAAACAATTTGCCTCCCTTTAAAGCGGTATTGGAAAAAATAGAAGGCAAAAAAGTGGAAATTCCGGATGAGAAAAGTGCCATAGAAATCGTGGAAAACAGCCAAAATGCAGAGGCAATTTTAAGCGAAATAAAACGCAGCAATCGTAATGTAGAACCCCTTCCACCTTTTATTACCAGTACTTTGCAACAGGAAGCAAGTAAAATACTTGGTTTTCAAGCACAAAAAACAATGAGCATCGCTCAAGTTCTTTATGAAGGTATTGATTTGGGTGGAGAAAGAACTGGTCTGATAACTTATATGCGAACCGATTCAACCAGAATGGCGGAAGAGGCAATTACTAAAGCTCAAGACCTTATAAAAGAACGCTTTGGCAAAGAACTGGTGAATCCGAAAGTCCGAGTTTTCAAAAATAAACAGAGTGCTCAGGATGCGCATGAAGCAATTCGTCCTACTGATCCCTCCAGAACTCCGGAAAGCATAGCCCAGTATTTAACCAAAGAACAAATGAAACTTTATACCCTTATCTGGCAGCGTTTTATAGCTACGCAAATGATACCCGTAAAACTCCTTTCCACAAGTGTAAAGATAAATGTCGGAAAAGCGGAATTTGTGTCTTCCGGAGCTCAAATAATGGAAGAGGGTTTCCTGAAAGCATATCCTCACTATAATATTCCTTTGGGTGAAAAGATTCATCAGGATTATGCTAAAAATGATGTTCTGGAACATAGTCCTTTGGAAAAGACACAGCATTTTACTACTCCTCCGGCAAGATACACTGAAGCATCTTTAATCAAAGAACTGGAGGCAAAAGGGATTGGGCGTCCTTCTACTTATGCTACCATTATAGAAACATTAAGAAAGCGTAAATATGTTACTATGGAGAAAAAGGCATTTTTGCCGACGCAATTGGGAAGTGATGTAAACCGCTTTTTGGTGGATAAGTTTGATTATCTTTTTAATGTTAAGTTTACTGCCGAAATGGAAACCAAACTGGATGAAGTGGAATACAGTAACATTGCCTGGAATGAAGTGGTGCAAGAATATTACGACCAACTTGTTGCCTTAATTCGTCAGGTAGATGTGAAGAAGGAGAAAAACAATTTTGTTCAGGATACCGGCATTGTTTGTGATGTTTGCAAACAGGGAACAATGTTAATCAAACACAGCAAGAGGGGCGATTTTCTTTCCTGCAGCCGTTTTCCCCAATGCAAAAACACGAAGAATTTTACCCACGATGAAGATGGCAACATCAAGATTTTTGTGCCAACACCTTTAAATGAGAATTGTCCGCAATGTGGTTCTCCTTTAATGTTAAGAAACGGAAAATATGGAGAGTTTATTGCCTGTTCCAATTATCCCAAATGCAAATATGCCCGTCCGAAAACCTTAGGAATTAAATGTCCGGAATGCGGAATCGGTGAATTAACAGCCCGTAAATCCAAAAAAGGACGCACCTTTTATTCCTGCAATCGCTATCCGGAATGTAAATATATAACTAACGATAAACCCCTTCCGATAATCTGTCCCAAATGTGGAAATCCTTACATAGTAGAAAAATACAGCCGGGAAAAAGGAAAAATTAAAATCTGCCCCAACTGCAAAACCGAGATGGAATAGGCAATGAACATTAAAGACGGCATCAATAGCGCTTTCCAAAGCATTTTCAGCCATAAACTGAGGTCTTTGTTAACCCTAACAGGAATTGTTATTGGAGTGCTTGCCGTAGTAACAATGTTTTCCAGCGTTTATGCCATAAAAGCACTTATCAAAAAGAATATGGAAGGTATGGGCTGGGATAATTCTATTATTATTTTCCCCGGTTCAGGAAATATTGATTTGGAAACAGGAAAAACGCGCAGTAAAATTAGGCGTGCTAAACAAAATGTTCCTCCTTTGAACTATGACGATTATCTGGCTCTGAAAGAAAACCTGAATTACAAATGTATTTACGGGACAATCTCCCAACATAGTTTATATCGGGTTGGCAATAAAATAAATAATATTATCTTGCGTGCTACAGAAGTAGAATTTTTCCAAAACAAAAGCTATCCTATCGGCAAAGGTCGCTATTTTAATGCTTACGAAGCGGAAAATAATATCCCGGTTGCCGTTTTGGGTTATCATTTTGCTGAAGAATACTTTAAGGATAAAGACCCGATTGGTCAGGTTCTGGTTTTAGGTTCACAGCGTTTTACCATCGTAGGTGTTTTAGCTTCTGATGTTTTAAATACCGGAAATGGAATGAATTTTGATCCCTGGCAAAGAGAATGGGACTTGAAAGCTGTGTATGTTCCCTTAAAATATGGAGCTACTTATTTAAGCCCAGCAAGAATGATCCATCAGATTTATATACAATCAAATTCCAGTGAGGACTATACCAAATTAAAAAACGAGGCAAGGCAAATACTGCTTGCCAGGCATAATATGTATCCCAATTTTCAGTTTATGGATATTGGCGATATGATCTTAAATATTACGCAAGAGATTAATAAATTTATGGATAAATGGAATATAACCCTTATTGCCATTGCTTCCATTTCTTTGATTGTAGGCGGAATAGGACTTTTCAGTACTTTACTGATTAGTATTCAGGAAAGAATGACCGAAATTGGTATCCGCAAAAGTATTGGTGCAACCGAACAGGATATCTTTTTCTATTTTATTTTTGAAGCGCTGGCTTTGGCTTTTATTGGGGCAATTTTAGGTGTTGTTCTTGCCTGGATTTTGATTGTTTTGATAGCTAAAGGCATTAATTTCCCCTTGTATCTTCCAGTGCAGGGAGTTGCTGTTGGAATTGGTTTTTCTCTATTAGTTGGTTTTCTTTCCGGAATCTATCCTGCCTGGAAAGCTACCAGCATTGATCCCATTCAGGCAATTTACTACCACGAATGAAAACACCGGCAGAACGATTTCCTCGTTATTGCTAACTTTGCTTCTATAAATAATGCGTTAAAAAATAACAAAGAAAGGGAGTAGCTCCAGTGAAAAAAAACGATAAAATAGCCGAGTTTCTGGCAAAAAAACGCCTACTCATCACACGTATCTTGTGCATTGCTGTTGCTTTGGAATTCATCATCAATTATAAGGTTCGGATTCAGCATCTGCTAACTAATCCCTTAGGTATTATCATCAGTATTATTCTAATTGCTTTAGGTGCTTTTATCAGGTCCTGGTCTGCCGGAATTATTCAAAAAGGTAATCGCCTGGTGCAAGAAGGACCTTATTGCTTAAATCGCAATCCGTTATACACAGGTAGCGCTTTAATTTTAATCGGATTTGTTTTATTCCTGAATGATATTTGGGCTTGGATAGTAGCAATTCTCTTGATTCTGGTAATTTTCCCTTTCACCATTAGCAGAGAAGAAAAAGGTCTGCGCAATAAATTTCCTGAGGAGTGGATTAACTATTCCAAAACAACCGGAAGGTATTTCCCCCGGAAAATTTCCTGGGAAAAAATGAAATATCCCTGGTCTTTCCATTTATGGCTTAAAAACAGGGAATACCAAACCTTTTTCCTATCTCTCCTTCTTCTGATAATAATTATCATAGTTGGGTTGGTTTAGGGGGTTTAGAAGGTTTAGAGGGTTGAGAAGGTTGAGAAGGTTTAGAGGGTTGAGAAGGTTGAGAAGGTTTAGAGGGTTTAGGGGGTTTAGAAGGTTAAGAGGGTTGAAAGCCCCAGATACAACGATAGCGATGGGTGCGTAAGCCCCTCGTAAAAAAAGAAAAATACAACCCCTTTTCAGCTTTTTTCCCCTATTACATTGATTTTGAAGAAAATAGCAGTTCATCCCTAAGAGCATTGCTGAAGCATTGCTTACCCAATACTAATGCCATCCGTAATGGGTAAGCAATGGGTAAGCAATGCTATTAAGAAAGAGTAAGATAAAACTTGACAGAAATGCAAACAATTATTTTAGAATAAAATTGATAAGATTATGTTGGATAAAGGGGTTCAAATGAGCTCAAAATTAAATGTGTATACCATTTATTCGCTAATGCGTGATAATCAAATTCAATTTTCTTACAAGGGTCCGATTACACAGGAAGTTCTAATTACTTTGGGCGATACAATTAAAGAAAAGCTAAATCATGAGGATTGTGACACCAAAGTAGTCCGCAGAATATTTTCCGTGTTAGTGGAAACTGCACACAACATTCTCAAATACTCTTCCGAAAAGGCATATCTTGATGAAACCAATAAGGCAACAGGTATCGGGCTTATAGGAATCGGAAAAACGGAACCCAATATGTTTATTGTTTTTTCCGGTAATATTGTCAGTTCCGCTGAAGCCAAAGCAATGGAAGAACGGTTATTATATATCAACAATCTTTCCCGCGAAGAACTGAATAAAAGTTACCATCAACAGCTGAAACAAGGAACTATAACTGCAAATGGAAGTGCCGGATTGGGACTTTATGAAGTGGCTCGTCAAAGTGGGCGTCCTATGGAATACAGTTTTTCTCCTTTGGAGGATGGCAATGTATTTTTTGAGCTAATGATCTATGTGAAGGTAGAGGACTAAAAATATGGAAAACTATATTATTCCCCCCACTAAATATACTCCCCTGATTGAGCTTTCATTTAAAGACAACTTTTTGCGTATAACAGGTGATTCTTATCCGGAAAATGCGATGGATGTATATCAACCCCTGATTTTACAGCTGGAAAAATATTTTTCCGCTCCGGAGCAAAAACTGCAGATTGAACTGAATTTGGATTTTATCAGCACTTCCAGCAAAAAGATGCTAACCGATATCATCACCCTTCTGCAGAACTATTATAACGCCGGGCATAAAATCAATATTACCTGGTATTACACTGATGGCGATATTGAGCAAAAGGATCAGTGGGAAATGTTTTTGGAGGATGTTACTTTCCCTTATAATATTATCCCCCTACCGGAAGATTAAGAGAAATGAATGTAGGCGATAAAGGGCTCTTCTGGAAAGAAGAGGAACTGCTCTCGGAAGCAAAAAAAATCCTTGAAGCTATTCCCGAAAAGGGCAAAGTAGAAAGGCAAAAATATGCGCAACTTGCCTCCGCTTACGAAATTCTGCTGAAACAGACCTCCAAACTAACCCGTTTAAGCGATGCAGATGAAAAACGCCTGAACAATTTGCTGTCCCGTCTTTCGCGTTATGTTTCCCCTCCCCTATACAAAAAAATAACCAGCGGTAAAGAAAGAGTGGAACTGAATAAAACCCGTAGAGTAAAACTTACCATCTTCTTTTCCGATATTGTGGATTTTTCTTCTCATAGCGCGAATATGGAAGGTGAGGCACTTTCTGCTATCTTAAATTCCTATTTGGAAGAAATGACAAATATTATCAATGCCTGGGGTGGAACTCTGGATAAATATATCGGCGATGGAATTCTGGTTTTCTTTGGGGACCCTGATTTTACTGATGATTTTAATCATGCCTTTCGCTGTGTGAATATGGCTCTGGAAATGCGCAATAAAATGAGCGAATTGCAGGATAAATGGTTCAAACTTGGCTATTCCTATCCCCTACATATTAGAATGGGTATTGCTACCGGTTATGTTTCCGTTGGCAATTTTGGCAGCAGCGAAAGAATGGATTATACAATTATTGGCAGCCCGGTTAACCTTGCTTCCCGTTTACAGGCATTGGCTTTGGCAGACCAAATTCTTATTTCTCATGATACCTGGGGACTTATTAAAGATCATTTTTTCTGTTCCGAAGCCCGCAAAGTGAAGTTGAAGGGCTTTTCTAAAACACAACTTGCTTATGAGGTCTATGGTCTTGCAGAAAGTAAAGAAGAAAACATAATAGTAATTGAAGATAAAGAAAAGGACTTATTGGTAAAATACGATAAAAGGAAAATCAGCGCGGAAGAAGTGGCAAGATTAATTAAAAATGAAGAATAAAAAATGAAAAATTGAGAATGGAGAATGGAGAATTGAAAATTAATAATCTGTGTAATCTGTGAGAGATAAACCTGAAAATTCCTTTAACTGGTTAACCTTCCGGAAAAAAAGGAGGAGATATGGCAAAAAGAATAAGAATTACTGCAGTTATTTTTACTTTGCTGTTGCTGACCATTCTGCAATCGGCACAAAATTCTTCTACCGATATTTTGTCCCAATATCAAAAGATTCAAGATGAAACCCAAAAAACCAGATTATTCCGTTACGAAGATGGTGCCCCTAAGGGTAATTCCTACAAGAGTGCTTCAGATAATTTTGGGTATTTATGGCTGGAGTTTTATCCCACTGAAATCTTCAAGTTTAACGGAATTTCCTTTCAGGATATAACTAAACAGCTTCCTCAAGTAGAAAGAGATTCCCTTTTATATTGGTCTTTTCATAGTAGTAAAGATAAGATAGTATCTTTTGCCGGTAGACATTACATCTATAAATGGAATGGCTATAAGATAGTTAAATATGCTTTCCCCAAGGATGATAGAATCAGAGATTACAGATGGATAAAGGATAAAATTCTGGCAGTTGGGGATAAGGGTTATGCTGTTCTAAAAAATAACTCCTGGAAATATCTCAGAATACCCATAAAACATTATGTTCAGGAGACATTTTATGCTTATGCTATTTTGGGGGGAGATAGTGAGTTAGTGGAGTTGCATTTTCAGGATTTTATCTTAGATAATAATGACCGTTTATACCAGCTTCATTATGAAATGGTAACTCAAACAATTAATGATAGTCCGGTATTTTTTAATCCGGAAGAGGATTTTGTAATCACTCGTTATTCTGATAAAGGGATTGAGCAGATACCTTGTATTACAAAAGAAGAAATTAAGGAGCAGTTTGCCTCCCGCAAGAAAAAATTGATGCCTTCTTTTCATATTACTGAAAGGGATGAGATTTATATATGGTGTGATAGGACTGAATATATGTACAAACTGAACACCGAAAAATCATTATTTTCAAGAGCAAATTGGGCTAAGGGTGTATTGCTTGATTCTTATAGTCATTATGGGACTCATTGTAATTTTCTTACCTCTTGCAGAAATGATACCTTATTTTTTAGTGAGATAGATAGTGGTATTGATTACAATAAAGAAGAATATTATTATCCTCACTATAATCCCGATCAGGATTGTTATATATTATATAAGAATGATTTTAGCTTTATTAGAGGTAATCTTAATAAAAGATCAAATTTCCAGGCATTAGTATTAGCTGCAATTCCGGGTGAAAGTTACTTACATCCGGTTACAATGCCTGAAGCATCCACAGAAGGAGAATATAGTTATGGTAGAAAATTTACTAACCTGCTTATTAAAAATAATAGTGTGCTTTACAGCATAGCTGATAAAAAAATACCTGGAGTGCACAAAATATATGTCGTAGATGTTTTATCCAACACTTACAGTTTCATCTCTGTAGCCGACAAAGCAAATTTTCTTACTATTATTGATTATAACCCTATAAGCAAATGTATTATGTTTGCAGGGCAGGAAGGTATTAGAGAAGTTTGTATCTCTAAAAAAAGTGAATTACTGTATGAATATGAATATCAGGATTACTGGTATTCAGGTGTAAATTACCCGGGTGGATTATTAGGTTATTTAGGATGTTATGATTATAGAAATAATAATAAGATGTTATTAATATTACATAATTCTAAGGGCATTAACCAACTCTATGAATATACAGGTAACTATTCACATACATTAGAACTTATGAATAGTCAGCAAGAAGCATCTCTGTATATGCTGGATTATCATAATTCAATTTTGCACCGTACTGAATTTGATTTAACCAGCGGAAAGATAAAAAAAGAAGATCAATACATAAACACATATTTTTATAGCACTTTGGAGGATAATCTTTTCCTGATAAATGATAAACATTGCTATACCCTCCAGAATGCCTCAAGATCAACTAAAGGAAATTTGGAACAGGTAATAAAACCCAGGATTGACATATTAAAGGCAAATAACATTAAGTATGAAAAGTTATATTCAGCATTTTTCCCTAGGTTAATAGATGAAAACACGATATTTGTTTCTTCCGGTGAATATCAAATTGTTAAAAACGAAAAAGGTGAAAGAGAACTGTCATTAGCTTCCGAGGTCTATTTCAAAGAGCCATTACCCGTGGCAAAAACTTCTTTAGTTGGTAATCCCCCTGATAAATTTAAAACTACTGCGTTAATTTATGACTGTCAGCAAAATAAGATTTATGAAAAGCCAACTTGGATTTCTACGATTTCTTGTAATACATCAGAAGGAACTAAAGTAAATATTATTCATTTACAGAAAACACAAAAAGGGAATTATCTGAGGATAAGTGCTTATGCGAATAAGGATGTGATTCTCTCTAACACGGATTTTATTTATCCCTTTAAAAATAATTATTTACCCGAATACCGAATTTATCAAGATAAAGCTAAATATTTTCCCAAAATTGGTAATAAGCTATCATATTTTTACCAGGGAAAATGGAATACTATCAATCTGGACGATTTTTCCCAATATGGAACTCTGAACAATGTTACGGAATTAAATAATGATTTGTGGCTGATTTTCAGTAATACATTAGTGCGCCATTCTATGGCATCCCAAGAGGATTTCACTTTTCGGCAGAGTGATGGTTTGCCGGAAAATATAAAAGGGATGTATGAATTGGGAGGTTATTATTACATAGTTACTTGCAGTGGAATTTACCTGTTCTTCACAGAAGAGGAAGGTGTTACCTTAATAGTTCCTGGGGTGAATGTAAACGGTAAGCTTTATGCTTCCGGTGTAGCTAATAAATTTAATTATAAGCAGAACAATATTATCATTCCAGTGGATATCTTAAACACTATGTATCCTGAAAAGATAAAGCTTACTTATCGTCTGTTGGGCTATGAAAAAAACTGGAAACAGCGTGATTATCTTCCACAGATTGAATATCCAATGCTACCTCCGGGGCATTATGAATTTCAGATTTATGGCACTTCTCCCTCTGGCAAAAAGGCAAAACCTATAAGTGTGTTTTTCAGTATTGCACAACCTTTTTATGCTACCTGGTGGGCTTATCTAATCTATATATTGGTTATTCTTTTCGCTATTCGGGGAATTTATAAACTGCGCACCCGGCAATTAAACCTGCGTAATTTAGCTTTGGAAAAGATAGTGGTAGAACGCACTCAGGAAGTAATGGAAAAACAAAAGCACATTCAGGAATCCATTAACTATGCCTATTTAATTCAGAAATCCACTTTACCTCAGGATGCGGATATGGCAGAGGCATTTGCTTCTCATTTTGTGATCTGGAAACCTAAGGCAACTGTGGGAGGTGATTTTTATTGGCTGCATAAAAACGAAAAGGGTGAGGTCTATTTTGCTGTTATTGATTGCACGGGGCATGGAGTTCCGGGTGCTCTGCTTTCAATGACTGTTTCCTCTCTTCTCAATCATCTGATCAAAGATATTGGAATGGCTCAGCCATCCGCTATTTTACAAACAATGCATCAGGAGTTTGGAGCTGCTTTGCATCAGGAAAATCCTGAAGCACAACAGGACGGAGTGGAAATTTCTCTGCTGAAAATAACTCCTCAGCTGATAACTTTCTGTGGAGCAGGACTCAATTTGCTGTATTATGACCCGCAAAACCAAATCCTGAATCAGATTTGGGGAGATAGATATGGTTTGGGTGGCTTGAGAAGACACAGAGAACTGAAATTAACGGAACACAATTTGCCTTATACAGCAGACCTGCTTCTCTATCTTTATACCGATGGCATAACAGACCAGCCGGATCCTGATTCCGAGAAAATAAGGCGTTTGGGAAATGCTCTTTGGGTACAGCTGGTTTCCGAGCTTGCTTCTTTACCCATAACTGAGCAGAAGACCCTTTTGGAAGAAAGGGTAAAAGCAATGCTAAATTTTTATGAACAGCGTGATGATATTACTATTGTTGGATTACAGCTGTAAAGGGCGAATTCCGTTCCTCTGCAAGCAAGTGAAAAAGTGGAAAAGTGAAACAAAATGTGTCCATCGTAAAAAAATGCTGCGGAGCTACAGCGAGCTCCGATTACACAAACAATGGTGAGAAATGATGTTTAGCAGGAAGAAACAAAGCAAGGATGAACTGCAAGATAAACTTCTTTCTGCAGTAGTTTCCATTTATCTGTATATGGCACGTACAGCCAAACTGAAAGGGGCGGAAATAAATTTCATAGACCGCATTTTACACAGTATGTTTGGTGGTGAAATTCCTCTGTATAAAATTGAACAAGCAAGGCAGAAGGCACTTTCTTTAAGGGAAGCAGCCAATTTTCTGAATCGGACTTTAAATTCAGCAGACCGCACCAAAATTATCCTGAACCTGATATCCCTTGCCTATTATGAGCGCAGTAAAATAAATGTTTTGGGCAGTGTGGAAATTGTAGTTTTGGTAGACCTTCTCCGTTTGGATGTGAATCTGTTGGATGCCATTTATGACCTCTTTGAAGGCAAAAACGATTTCATTAACTTACCTCTTTCTTTTAAAGATATGGAAATGGGCTTTATCAGAAATTCTATGCTCTGGTCAGCGGAAGGAGGTGATTTTAAGTTCCGAGGTCCGCATAATAATGCCAAAATATTGTTTATTATGATTGAATCCCTCGTATTGGTAAACCCTGGTGGACAAGGTGACGAATCAATCTGTTCTTTAGTGGAAGGAACTGTTATGCGCACTTTGGAACCGGGACATTTTCATCGTTTGCAGGAAAATAGCATCATTGTTTTGCAAGGAGCTAAAGGTGAAATCCCCTTGCAGACAAAAGAACTATGGACTATTTATAACTTAAGTTTTTCAGCCCAGGAATTGCATTATCCCGAATTTCAGGAAGGTAAATTAAAGTATAAAAACCGGAAATTCTGGCTGGAAAGTAAAACTAAAACCAGCTTTAATAAAACAAGAGAACTTGCCTTGGACGATCCTGTTTTGGATAGTTCCAAAACACTGTTGCAGATATTGGTTCAAGAGGAAAGCGAAAAAGAGGATTTGATAAAAGAGCAGGACTATTATCTTTGCAGGAATCGTCAGGGCTTGTATCTTAGTGCTAATAGTTGTGCTGGGGCAATTTTACATTTCTACAGCCAAGAGGGAAAGCTGAAAATAGAAAAAAAAGACACCAGCGAGGTTTTCCTCAACAGGATTCCGTTAACAGGCAGTCAGACATTTACTCTTAATCAGGATATTATTTCTATTGCTCAAACCAATTACCTTATCAATCGCAATTGGGAACTGATTGAAATTCCTTTACAGATTGAGAATATTAATGTTGCTGAAATTTCACATCAATTCAAGGATGGCACTATTGGGCTTGCGAGCATCTCTTTTCAACTTTCACAAGGAACAATGATGGCTGTTATGGGTTCCAGCGGCAGCGGAAAAACAACTTTACTGCAAATTCTGCTGGGAGATATAACAGCTACACATAGTGCAATTACAGTAAATGGCTTGGATTTTAACTCCAACTTTGCCTTTTTCCGCAAGTATATTGGTTATGTTCCTCAGGACGATTTACTTTTTCCCAATTTAACGGTATATGAGAATCTGCTCTATCGTGTGCATTTAGCTTTGCCTAATTTGAAAAATAAGGAAGAGATAAAGAACCGGATACATAATTTACTGCATACCGTAGGGCTTTATGAACAAAGAAATATGCTGGTGGGAGATACCCTCAATAAAAAACTTAGCGGAGGGCAAAGAAGGCGGTTAAATATTGCTTTGGAGCTTGTGTTAAACCCGATGATTATTATTTTGGATGAGCCCACGAGTGGACTTTCCTCCAAGGATTCCGAAAATATAGCTGAATTTCTTTCAGAACTGAAACAACAGAATAAGATTATTATCTGCACAATTCATCAGCCCAATGCTACTGTCTTTAACTTTTTTGACAGCGTTTTGCTTTTAGATAAAGGTGGCAGACAGGTATATTTCGGTTCCAGCAAAGAGGTCTTCAACTATTTTGAGGAAGAACTTGCTCAAAGCGGAAAACAAAAAGAGGCACTATCACTAAAACGCCAACTCTTGATGCCGGATTATTGCTATGACATCATTGAGTTAACAGATTCCGCGGGCAATAGAAAATTCCCTCCAGAATACTGGCAGAGGAAATATCGCAACTACCGTTTTCAAAAAGCGATGGATACGGATTTTGAACTGTCTGCTGCTAATGTGCAAAAAGAAATATCTGCTTCTCCCCAAGAAAAAACACCCTATCATTTTTCCCATCTGGTTTTTCTAACCGCGCGCAATTTTTTGAATAAAAGCAGAAGTAAATTGAATTTAATGCTCACTTTGCTGGCAGCTCCTCTTTTGGCTTTTATTACAGCTTTTATGTTACGCAGCGTGCAAACCGGTGAACACTACAGTTTCGGACAAAATCAAAATTCCTGGCTTTTTGGCTTTATTTCGGTTCTTATTTTCATCTTCATCGGTTTGGCTAATAGCATTGATGATATTTTAAGCGAAAAACGCAGTATTATGCGGGAATTGAAATTAAATGTTTCTGCCTGGCAGCAACTTTTTGCCAAGGGTTTGGTGCTATTTATTATGACCTTGATTCAGGTTTTGCTATATTATTTTATCTCTGCGTTGATCTTGGGTTTGCGGGGTTTTTTAGTTCCCCACTGTCTTTTTTTACTGCTTAGTGGCATCATTGGTTACAGCATTGGCTTGATGTTTTCCAGCATCATCAAAGACCGCAGTGCTGTAATCAACATTTTACCCCTGGTAATAATCCCTCAGATTTTATTCAGTGGGGCTGTTATCCAATTTGCAGATATGAATTCCGCTTTACGCATCAACAAAAAGAGCGAAATTCCAGAATTTTGTCATTTTGTCCCTTCGCGCTGGCTTTATGAGGGCTGGATGATTTCTTCTGCTACCTTGAATGCCATTCAAAGAGAGAATCGGAAATTTCATTCCCTCTCTAAAGACGCTTCAGTAAATTATCAAACATATATGCATGCAGTAGAAACCCACAACGCTTTTCTGGAAAAACACCCGGCAAGCAAATATGGCAACGACTTTATCAAACAGGCAATTTCTATTGCGGATGGACAGTATCTGAATGAGCAGCGCAATATCTTTCTTTCTCCTCAAATAAAATTAGGGGGCAAGGAGGTTTCTACATTGTTTTTGGATATTGTTATTGCGCTTTTTATGGCTTGTGTTTTTGGTTTTGTCACTTGGCTTCGTTTGCGTTACTATTTCAAGTGAGGTAGTATGGATATCTATATTCGTTCCCAGGATTCTAACTTTCGGAAGGTAGAAGTTTTCCTCTACCACCTGCTATAGCTATGAATATCTATATTAGAACTCAGGATTCCGACCTTTTCAAGTATCTTTCCGATGCTCAATATGCCCTCATTTTAGCAAAAACGGAAGCCATTGCATTTGAATCCTCGGACATTGTTTTAGCAAAGGACTCTCTTCCTGAAAGCTTTATTATTTTGCAGGAAGGCGAATTGGAACTTACAGGCAATAAATATCTCGGTTCCCTTTTCCCCGGTGAATATTATGGCGAAATATTCTATCTGGAACCATTTCCTAGTCCTATAGCAATTAAAGCGGTTAAACCAAGCAAAGTATTGATATTGAAATTTTCCGCAGTAAATGAATTGATTGCTAATGACCCCAATTTTGCCTCCCGAATTCAGGCAGCTATAAATGACTCTTTATGCCTGAAAATAATTCAATTAACTCACGGAAGTATCAATGGTTAAGTATAATGATCACCCCCTATATTGTTTCTTAAACCCGGAAGAGAAAAAACTGTTGAAAACTATAGTTAAATCCCAAAGCTTTATGGCTCATGAAACAATAATCAACCTCGGAGAACGCAATCGCGATATAATTTGTCTGGAAGAAGGCAGCGTTTCCATTCAGGTTGAGGACTTTGAAAGTAATGTAAATGAAATTACGCGTATTCATTCCGGAAACTTAGTGGGCGAAATGAATTTTATTATTCCTACGCGTAGAACTGCTAATGTGGTTGCTTTAACTTTTGTGGAGGCAGATATTATTCCTTTTGCCAAACTTTGCGCTTTGCTTAAAGAACAACCTCTTTTAGCGGAAAAAATCTTTTCAGCTCTTTCTTTGCAACTGAGAGACAAATATCTGGGGATGATCAATGCCTGAAACTATGTGTTCAATAGGATGCCGAATTCCAATTCAGCATAAAGTTCGTAGAACTCTAATAAGAGAAAATATTCGGTTTCTATAGCAAAGCGAATTTTGCCAAACAATCTGGATTCCTTTTTGCGCAGGAATGACAAGGGTCTTATCATTCAAAAAATGGTATTATTTGCGGAGAAACGGCGTCCTCTGGCTACATAAAAAAACGGAGGAACGATGTCCTCCGTTTGTAAAAATAGTTTTGAGAGTTAACCTTTGCGTAATCTGAATTTGAATTCGTAATCAAATTCTTCATTTATAGGGAAGCTCCAGGATTCGCAAAGTTGTTCCAGTTCGGTTAAAAAACCATTAGGCATATTGCCTTCAGGGGTGATTATGGCATCCTGCACTTTTCCGGAAGCGTTAATTAACAGACGAATTTTTACGCTTCCCGAAAAAGGAATAGTGGCATTCCATTTCATATACAGAGATTGTATCTGTCCTTTACGAATCTCCACGGCTCTTCTAACTTCATCAATAATTGTTTGGCGCTCTGCAGGTGCTTGAGAAATGGTTTCTTCAGTAACTTGAGTTACTTGTTTGCTTTTAAACTTTGCAAGGGTTTGTTCTGTTGCAGCTGTTTTTCCAAAGGCAACTCCACTGGGCATCAATTTGCTTTGATCCCCTGAAGCTTTAACAATAGCTACCCCTTCGGGACGGATTTCAGAACCCCTAACTGTGGGCGCTTTGGTTGCTACAGAGCCAATATCACTGGTAAAACTTCTAGTGGCATTGGGGTCAAAAGTTGTTCCACCAACACCTCCACCAGGTCCTGCTCCTCCAACACCAGGTCCTGCACCTCCACCACCTCCACCTCCGGGACGAGAAGTAACAAATCCTTCCATAAGAGTGAGTGCCTGAACAGGTCTTGCGGCTGAAGTGGCACTCGGATCAAAAGTACCAAAGCCACTGCCAAAAATTGCGCCTGCTGATTTAGCGGTTCCCTTGCCTCCGGGAACACCACTTGGTTGTTCTTTTCCTGCAGTTTCTTCAGGAACTTCGGCATATTCACCGGCTTCTTCAAAAGTGCTGGGTTTCGCTAATGCCTCTGCTTGAATCCGTTCCGCTTTTTGAATTGTCTGAAGTTTCTGTTCCAAAGTCGTATCGTAGGAGACCTGTTTTTTTAGAAACAGATCAAAGATAATCACAAAAATAACGGTTAGAATGACGAACAACAGGATCATATTACGGCTGAATTTTTCATCGGCAGTAGGTTGAGGACGACAGGCATATTGAGCAGCAATTTGTTGCTGTTCCGGAGTAAGAACAGTTACATAAGGTTCTTTAAATTCGTAAGAAATTTCCCAATTAGGTGCGATGGCAAGAGTTCCTGTCATATCGGGACGAAGTAAAAGTTTATTACCCTGCAGAATGAAACTTTTTGTCAGATAAGATTCATCTACCGGTTCTCCATCTTTAGCACAACTTACTTTCGCACCAGGAGGCAACTGCAGGTAAAGCTGATCACCTTTTTTAGTGACAAACAGGTGCTTTTCTGGAAATGACTCATCCAGGATTTGCCAGAAGAGGTATTTATCCGAACCGATAAAGAACTTGTTCTTAAAATCGCGTCCATAACGCACCTGATCCAGTTTTTTGCCTTTATAGTGCAGAGTTAAGTTTAATAATTTGGACATTTTCCCTCCTTTTTATTCAGCCAAACTAACACTATACTTTTTAAGCCAATCGGCATCCTCAAGCGTGGCAAAATATATGTATGAGTAACCTGCTGCTGTAGCAGCACGGACAATTTCCGTTATATATTCACAGGGAATGGAATAGTCGGCTTGAACCAGAAGACAGGTCTCTGCCTTTTGATGCTGAATAATGTCCTCGGCTTCCATTTTTAGATAAGTTAAAAGGTCATTGCGTTTTTGGGCGTTTGTTAGCAAATCTGCCGGCGAACCGTATTCCAGGGCTTCAGTTCCAACAACAATACGATCTGGGAATATTTTAATCGGAGTTGTTCCCGCTTTTTCTAAAAGTTTATCATTGGTGATTGTATGAGGATATGTAATATTGGGTTCTGCAGAAATTTTTATTACTTCTGTAGAGACATTTTTAACTAGGAAAACTAAAATGATGGTTAGCACATCCAGCAAAGAAGTAATGGACAACCCTTTTGCTTCCTCAAATTTTTTCCGGACGCGGCGTTCACTTTTATTAGAAGATTTTAGTTTATCCAGAACTTGCATAAGTCGCTCCTTTAATAATACTCCACTTTGGTGGCAGTATAATGAACCTGGGTAAATCCATTGACTTTACAGATGTCTATCGTTTTCATCAGGTCTCCATAAAGGACATCCGGATGAACGAGGACAGTAATATCGCTAAGAGTTCCTTTTCGGCTTCTAATTTCTTGCAGAGTTTTATTCAGGGTTACATAATCATAATATCCATTGATGGCAGAGATAGTCATCGGCTTAAAGCCCGGTTCGCGGATTTCCATACCTAATGTAGTATTATTCTCTTGGGCATATTGTTCACCCAAAATATGGATTTCCACTTTTTCAGTTTTAGCGCCTCCGCCTCCGCCACCTTGTCCATAACTTACACCGCTTTCCCCTTGCGAGAAATTTAGCGCCAAAAGAGCAATCTGCGAAATAACCACCATCATTAGCAACATTGGAATAATGGTTAAAAACAGATTCATAATCGGCACCAGGTTCGGTTCCTGGGGCACCGTTTGGGATTTTTGCTGGCGCATTGCGGATGGTCTGTATTGTCTCATAGTTTTTAATCCTTAATGGCATTGTTAATAGTATTGATCAATTTAACACTAAACTCGTCAATATTACTGATAATTTTGTTTGCCCGGGTTAGCAACCAACCTTTAATTAGGGTTAAAGGAATAGCAGTCATCAAACCCAGAGCGGTTGTTCCAATTGCTTTTTTAATACCATCAGTTAAAGCAGTTTGTTGTGCTGCACCAGTTAAACCAGCTAAACCTGCAAATGCTCCTAACAAACCCCAAATGGTTCCTAAAAGTCCAAGATAAGTAGCTACTTGAGCCAAAGTATCAAACCAGAATAAACCGCTATCCAGTTTATACACTGTTTGCAGAACAGCTTCTTCCAGAGAATTTTGGACAGAATTTCTCAAATCAGAACCCGTTAGACCACTTTTTCTAGAATCTTTAAAAACCATCAAAGCGCTCCAGAAGATAAAGCCCATAGTGGTTCCCTTATAGCTTTCAGCAATTTTAGTTGCTTCATCCAGCTGGTCATTGCGGATATAATTGCGAAGTTTTAAATAAAATCCAGCGGCATCAATCTTCTCTTTGGGATATAACTGATACCAACGCACAAAAGCATAAACAAGACCAATAACAAGAACCAACAGGATAGCATAAGCCCAATTACCGCTATCTTTAAATACTTGAATTAAGCTATAACCCTGTTTAGCTGGTGCAGCTGGAGCTGCTGTTTCTGTTGCTGGCTGAGCAAACAGGCCAACAAACATAAAGAGTGAGATGATCATAAGGACGATATTTTTTGTTTTCATTTTGACTCCTTCAGCCATTTATTTAGTAATGTATCGCTTTGTTTACGAATATCTTCAATTGTAAAGGAGAACTTATATTCCCCTGCCTTCCGATAGGTATCGGATTTATCTTGAAAAATATCGGTAGATGGGATAAGAGCTTTTATTTCAATAACCAACTCTTTTTCTTCCACATATCTGCGGACACCTTCAAAACCCTTTACCGGTTGCTGTTGAGTGGTTGTTGTTGCTGCTTGGGCATAGATAATGCTTGTAAAAAAGAGCAACACCGCTAATAGGATAAAAACTTTTTTCATCGTATATCCCCCTTTCCTGCTTTAATAATTTTAACTGTTGCAATAAAGCCACGATAGTTTGAATTGTTAGTTACTACAAAACGCAAGGTATTCTTGCCAGCAGTTACTTTTGCTGGGTCTATCGTAACCTGGGATGTATAAACCCTAAACGGTTCAGGATCATAATCCAGATGAAGATTAGCAGCTAATTCCTGTCCATTTAGATAAACCGAAGCTACTTCCGGTGCTACAAAGTTGATTAAGCCGTCCCGGAACTCGGTATCCAAGTAAAAATCAACTTCAAAAATAGCACTGCTTACAGGTGCTGTTTCGGGGAACCAAATAGGTTTGGCAAAAGTTTCTTCCAGCCCTACAATGTTATCCAGGGCGATACCAAAATTGCCTGTAATAGTTGCAGCCGAAGCTGTTTCCACTCCCGTTTCAGGATTAACAGTTATAATTCTCCAGGTAGGATCAGTATAAAGCATCACTGTTTCCGGAGGTATGGAAGCGGCTAATTTGTTGCGGTCTATAAAGACCTGCAAATTCATATATAAACTTTGCTGTTCAGGACTATCATTAGGAACAGTCAATTCTATTATGTTTTGTCCTTCAACCCAGGCGCTGGAAGGTAGTAAATATGCTAAACGGGTTGTAGTTATCGGCTTATTAACATCTAAGGTATCGGTGGGAACAACACCGGGTTTCAGATCAGTGCCATTCAGCTGAATTTTAATATCATAAGGATAAACTAGGTGCAATAAAGCAAATTCGGGTTGGATTTTAGCATTAACAGTGCGATTTAGAATAAGTTCTTTATTGGAAGGTATTTGAACACAACTCAAGCGCACACCTTTAGGCGAAGTTATGTTCTGAACCGGTAAATTTACATTTGTCCCATCCATTTTTTCAGTCCAGCCGGAACCAAGAGGATATTCCTCCATTTTATAATCGGGCAACAAATTCCATTCCTGCAGTTTGGCATAACTTTGCTGCGTATAATAGTCGGTATAACCAGCCAGCTGATAAAAGTTATAGATATTTAAATGAGTAGTGTATGCCAAACTAAAGAGGTCATTGCTATAATCGGCAGCCAGAGTTGCAATAAAAGCATCTAAAACATCTTTATACTCTTGACGGACACCTTCTACTTCACTGGCAGTTCGCACATAAACTCCAATTTGGGTGTTAATAACATTAACTCCCTTTTCATAAATGCGGGCAATTAAGTTCAACGCACGCAGACGGCGATAATTTTCCAATTCAATATTCTGTTTATCAGCATCGGCAAGAAGCTTGTTTACCTTGGCTACTTCTGCTTTAACAGATGCCTTGAAATTGGGAATACGACGATAGGAACCTCCAATTAAGTGATTCTGCCAGGTAGTGCTGGCATTAACTTTGATTAGAGCTGCAGGAGATGATGTCATCAAAGTTCCCTTTTCAATAGCGGTAAGCTGGTTGTCAAAATTTTTCAGGAAAGCGATTCGTTTCTGGAGATCGTTATATTCTTTTTCCACTGCGGCAAAGTATTCATAATTCTTGGTAGAGCTAAAGTCCTTCGTTTCAAAATTTAGTCCTTCTTTTTTATAAACTGCTTCCAACCTTTTATATTCATCACGAAACTTAAAGGCATCGGTATAATTCTTATTCTTATAGGCATTATCAAAATTATAAACCAGTTTACTCAGCTTTAAAGTAGCAATCCATTGATAGCGGTCACCCTTAGTTTTGTCTTTTTGGTAAATTTCTTTAGCCAGTTGCTCAAACTTAAGAGTATCCCCTTTAGCTAAATAATAATCAGCAGTTTCCTGCATAAAGGGTATCACATTTTCATTGTTTGGATATAAGGTTATGAACCGGTTATAGGTTTCAACTGCTTTATCCTTGTTTTCAGCTTCGCTGTAAAGTATGGCTGCTTTTGCTAATAATGCGTCAGGAGTAATATTTCCGGTATTAATGGTTTTGTTTCTGGCTTCTTCATAAAGAGCAAGATAAGCATCTGCGGCAGCATTCTTCTGAGCAGGATTTTTTTCCATTTCCTGAATCATTGCCATACGTAGCTTGAATGCTTGATTGCTACTGGGATATTTAGCAATAAAGCTTTCACGAATGCTTTTGGCAAGTTGGGGATTGTTCATTGCGGTATCGGCTTCAGCAATTTCTGCTGCACGGAAATAATAATAGTAAATTTCACCAATATCCGTTCGCGTTCCAGCCAGTTCTAATAGAATATCTATTGCCTTCTGATATTCTTTTGCTTTAATATATGCCTCTTGAGCTCCCATTTTATAACCGGTAACACGTTGTGCATCCTTAGAACCAAGTTCTTCTGCCAAACGCAATCGTTCACTTGCTGCCAGAGAATAATTTCCAGCACTCTCGGCTGCTTCAAAGCTATTTTGAATTTGATAGCAAATGTTATTAATTATAGCTTCCCGTTCAGCCGGAGTAGCCGCATAAGGTAATGCTTTACGGTAATATGTTTCTGCCTGGGCATAATTTTGCTCATTTTCCGCCATTGACGCAAGCTTTCCGTAAACGGTAAATTTTGTTCTATCGGGAATCAGAGTTTCATTTTCCAAAGCAGAGAGATATAACACTTTAGCGTCAGGCATTTTTCCACGATCATATTGAATATCTGCTAAACTAAGTAAAATATTAACGGCCTGAATTTCACGCTCAGGATTTTTATAGGCATCACTGCGCAGAACACTAATAAATCGCTGAGAATTTGACTGTAATAAAGCAAACAGCTCATCCGCATTGGCGGGTAAACCTGGCTCAGGTTGAAATCCTTCCCCATAAAGGTCTTTCATCAGATTGTAAATATTAAAGGAATAAGTATAGATCAAACCTTCATTCAGGAAGAAATCCTCATCCTGGGGATATTTTGCATTAAATTCCTGCAGGTTTCTTATCGCAGTTAAATAGTGTTTGGGTAAATTGGAACGCTCGGCAAGAGTATTGCCAAGCAGTAGTTTAGTTTTATCTGCTTGGGCTTTCCAGGCAGCATAATTTTCACCCTGCAGCTCCGGAAAAGCAGCATATTGATCTATGTGCTGATAATAAGCAAGCAATTTGGTTTCATTGGCAGGATCGGCAAGAAATTCGTTTTGCAGGCGAATAGCTCTCTTTTCATAAGCATTTTTGATCACTGCCAGCTGAGCTGAAATGTTGCTGTTATTCATATTTGCTTGATACCAGGCAGAGTTTTTGCCATAGTTGGTTATAATATTCTGATACAAATCCTGAGCTATTTGATCGAAATTCTGACCTTCCCGCAGTTCATACTGAGCGCTGGCATACAATTTTAAAATGGAATCCACTAAGGTGGGATTTTCCAGGGCAAGAGGATTTATATCTATTTTCAGCCAGATAAAGTCAATTGCTTGAATAGTAGATAAATTCAACTTATTTGCAGCAGCTTTATCTATAATGCTACTTATAATTTCAGGATTCTTGTAACTGGCAGCAATATTTTGCAATTCTGCTACACCCTTGGCTGGTGAATAGAAATCAGTTCCATCCAAAGCAATCAGGCAGAAAGCAATATTATCTATAGCATCTTCACGGTACCCTTTAGCGATCATAGGATCAGAAATCTTGCCACTGTCAACAGCATTCAACAAAGTTAGAAAATCGTTCAGAGCCAGCATAAAATCCTGTTCCTGAAAAGAATTTAAGCGTAACCATCCACGCTGATAAATAGCATCGTATTTATATTTACTATCCGGTTTGTTAATAATTTCATCAAAGCAGTTTGTGGCTAAAGCATAGTAACGCTGCGGCTGATCAGCATCGGTAGCAATATAATAATACAAAATTCCCAGACGGTATAGGGACTCGTCATAATAAGGAGAGGTCTTATAGTTATCTATAATTCTTTGATAGGAACTGATCGCCTCGGCAAAATCTGACTCCTTATATCTGCTTGCATCATCAAGAGCTACGGCAGTCCTGTTTATTTCATAAAACCTGGCTTTATTATCGCCTATCCTTTGATGGATAAGCTGACTACTGATAAAACCAATATTATATAGGGCTGCATCTATATTCACATTGTTGGGATCAAGCTGAACAACTTTTCTATAACTTTCCAAGGCAATAGTAGGGGTCTCCAGATAAACAGCATATTGAAGCTCAGCCAGATTATAATAGAGATCAGCATTACTGATAAGAAAGGTTCCATTGGGTTGTTCAACTGCCTTAAAATTGGGATTATTGTTAATAAAATTTTGAATGCGGGTAATTAAATCACGCTTTTCCGCCAAGATTTCTGCCTGCCGCTCAGTCAGCTGTTGTTCCGTCCAATTTTCTATTTGCGCGATTCGTGCTTGTTCCTTAATATGCAGGTTGCGATAATCCAGTTGCAATTTAACAAATTCCACATTAGCAACTAAATCTTGGGCATTTTTACGAATGGGCTCATTGCGCACACCACTATCAGCAGTTACGTTTATTTGAGCAGCAATACGGTTTTTGATTTTATTTCGTTGTTCTTCCGTGAAAATATTTTTTGATTCTTCTTGCATAAATTGTTCAATCTCAGCCAGCTGAACATCTATATCTTTTTTATCCTGAAAGAGAGAGTAATATTCCTGCAAAAGAGCGTTAAAGATTTGTTCTTCCACATCGCTAATATGTTTACGAGTTTGCAACAGGTCATTTTTCCTGATCAATAAACTGGTTCGTTTTTCGGAATAATCTGCTCTGGTCCTTTTCAACTGCTCCTGAATATTAGCTAATTCAGGATCTGCAATATCTTTATCCAGTTCAGCAATAAGATCATTATAGAGCTGAATGTTTTTTTCAATATCAAATAATCGTTTCAGTTCCATATCACTAAAATTTTGACCCTGAATACTGGGATCATTAGTTAGAAAGCGCTCATACTGCTTTTCCAAAATTTTATCCATTATCTCAAGCTGTTTTTGGTAGTTGGAAGATAATTGTTTTACTTGCTGAAATAACAAATTACCCCTTGCCATTGTTTCCTCAGCCTGAACTTTTTGATCTATATAATCAAGAATAACCATCTTTAGTGAATCCAGCATAGCCATTTCTTCTGAATGCAGATTAACGATGGAATCCAGATAAAAAATCCCTTTCAATGAAATTAATTCGTTATAATTGCGGGTTAAATCAGCTTTTATACCATCTATTTGGGAAGCTAACCTTTTATATTCAGCAGGGCTGGGATTAGCATAATAGGGCTCTAAATTTAAGTTCTGCACTCTTGCCAGGATTGCCATTTTTTCGGGAAGCAAACGATTCATTATTATATCCCGGTTTTCAATGTAACTATTAAGCGTATTTATAACACTTTCATATTCACCATCATCAGCAGCCATATCAGCCCATATATATAGATAAGTAGGATAATATCTATCAATATTGTAATTCTCAAATACTATAGCGCTTAAGAAATCCTTTGCCGTTTTTCGGTTACCCTGCTCCAAATAATGCACCATTTGCTGGAATAAAACCAAGTTCAGCATTTTTCGAGCGTCTTCATTCAAATGAGTGTTGAGCAAGGAAGTAAAATAACTGATAGCCTTGGCATTTTCTCCTACACGAACATAGAAATGACCAAGTAAATAAATAAATTCATTTTGATCCATACTGGAAAAAACATCTTTATATTTTACCAGTGCCTGTTCAGCCAGTGTCGGATCTTCCTTCACCAATTCTGGCAGTGCATCAACTAAAAACATCTTGGCTAATTCTCTGATCAGCTGTTTTTCCTGGGATATTTGCTCCTGGATTTGTTCTTTGGTATATTGAGATCTATCTTGAGCATAAACCACTGCTAAGAATGACACTGCAACAACTATTAGGAATATAATTTTAAGATTGTGTTTCATAATCCCGCTCACTTATATTCTTTTTATTTTCCCTATGATGATAAGGTTCAGGATTTTTTCACTTAACAAATGCATCCTGAACCTTCTTCATCAGTATTTCGGGGAAACATGATCCTCAACCTACACATTTTAGATGAGTAGTTTAAGATTAATTATTGCTTTTTCTTCAATTCTTCTATCCATTTGCGCAGCTCTTCCATTGCTTGTTGAGCTTTTTGCCTCTCTTCTTTCAGCATTTGAAGTTCTTTAAGCAAATCTTGAACTTCAGGAGAAAGCTGTTGATAACCTGCAGTTCCAGGTGTAACTAAACCAGGGGTCTGTAACTGGGTTCCAGGACCAACTACAACTTCTCCTCCAGCAGGAGGTTTGGCTGCTGTTCCTGTAGGAGGAACAACAACAATTTCTCCAGTGGGACTTACAGTAGTACTTGTAGGAGGAACAACTACACCTGTTTCAATAGGTGTTTCTCCAACCTCAACTACTTCTCCGCCAGCAGATGGCTTTTTCCCATAACTGGCATAAAGACCAAGATCGGGACGGCGTTTAGCTTCAGCATATTTGTCAAACAAATAGGAAATCCCTAAAGCAACACGGATATTATTCTTATAATCGCTATCCTTGAACCGGTCTTCAATAGCACTGGCTCCCAGCTTAAAACCAAAGTTCTTATAGGCATAATTTATCCCTATATTGATGTCTTCACCATCAAATTCTCCCTGCAAAGTCAAATCTCTGACCGGTGACATCTCCACAGAGAAAAAGGTTCCTGTTAAATAACGCGCTCTCGGAGCTTGTCCCACAAAGCGGTTTGAGCCAATCCCTAAATTGAACATCCAAGGTATTCCCCAAAAGACAACCTGTTTAGATGCCACTGCATAAGGAGAATAGGGCTCGTAAGAATCAGCTTCCGGATTATCAGCAAAATCATTATTTACGTCCAAGTATTGAGCTCCGTGCTTTTCTACAGGAGATAAGATATTATCCATTCCTACGGCAATTTGGGGAATAAGTAAGGTCTCCTCAATAATTTTCACCTTTGCATTAAGTAAATAAACTAAACCATCTAAAGAGGTGTAATCCCCAAGAAACATACTAAGTTCCACTCTGTCCAGAATTCCTACTCCTATCATTGTATACGGAAAGAACCCTTTGGAGGCATCTTTGGCGTCTTCAGTACGTGGTTTGGGAGCTGATATATCCCGATAATAACCTACCACCAGAAACTCTGCAGCTTTATTTGGTAAAACATAAGCATCAGGAGTTCTTAGCATTCCCAAGGTTTGAAAAGGTGCTGCTTGAGCAACCCCAAGAACAGCAACCAGGGCAATCACGGTCAACAAAGTTTTTTTCATGTTTCCCTCCACCTTTCGGTGTTACTTTCTTATCAAAGTTCATCATTCTTATTGACAATATAATCGTCAAGCTTTTTTTTGCTTTATGAAAAAATATTCACTTCAGGATTTTTCTCACATCGGTGAAGATCTTGCTGCTCGCTATCTCGTAAGTAACGGTTATATTATTACTTGCCGTAATTACAGGAAGAAATATGGCGAGATAGATATTATTGTGGAAAAAGATCAACACCTCGTTTTTTGTGAGGTTAAAACCCGTACCTCTCACTCTATAGAATGGGCTCTGGCTTCAATTGGTTTCTCCAAACAGAGAAAAATATCCAGAACTGCACAATTATATATTAATGAAAATCCCCAATTTGCCAAACACATTTTTCGCTTTGATGTTTTGCTCGTTTTCTACTATGAAAACACCGATACTTTTGAGATTAAGCACTTTGAAAACGCTTTTGACGCTATTTTAGAGTATTAATTATCCAGTTTGGAAGTATCAAAATCGCTTCCCACATAACGCATCCAATCGGGATTTGATGCTTCCAGATCATCATTTTCTACATAAATTAAACGGTAATTGCCATTCATCTGAATATCAATGAACATATAGACCGGTTTTTTCCCTGAAACATATTTCCATATCTGATAGTCCTTTCTCACAAAACGGCTTTCATCTGAACTGGTATCGCGTTGAATATCATCCGGCGGTCCGTTTCTGATATAAATACGCCCCATATCAGAAGTCCAGCCCTGTTTAAAATGAGTAAAATTACGGTTTGCATAATCAATCCGTTTCTGCACCAAATCCATAATGCTTTGAACGCTACGGTTGGTAGAAAAAGCCATATCTCTCCAGAACTGAGTAATATATCTTTTTTTTGTATCCTGATTCATTTTTCCCCAGTCCGAAGGTATTTTATTGCCTAAAAATATGCGCATTAGTTCATATTCTTCATCGGGGTTGGCAAACAGAAAAAATTCCTCTTCTTTTTCTTCAATCACCGCAAATTCTATATTTCTTTCTTCAGTGCGTTCGGCGCTTTGAAGGACAATAGTTCCATTATAAAAGCCAGGATTCAGGTCTTTAAGGGGTATTTTTAAATTGATGCTTTCACTGCCTGGACCGGATTGAAAATCAATATATTCATCCATAACTACAAGCGAATCCTTTTCCAAAGAAAGGTTTAGCAGACAGCTTTCCGAAGTGGAATTCCAATTATAGATTTCCAGATAGAGATAGATATAATCATTAATGGACTTGTTGAACAGGATTGAAGGTTCAGAACGGTAGAGAACATTATTTCGTTTAAATTTAACCAAATATTGAGAAGTATCGGGTCTAACTTCGCTGTTCAATTCTACATCGCTAAGCAAGCTACTGGGAGGAAGGGTCTCAATTTGAAATTTATAGAAAAAGTTTTTCTGGCTATTAATATCCAGAGCGCTAAATTGAATCGTGTAAAGCGGTTTATGGAGAGTGAAACTTAGTCGGTTGAGATATGATTTTTTCCGGTTACCAGTATCGGCTTTGTTTTTTACGCCGATAATATCGTTTATTTCATGCTCTAAAAATATACTATCTGCTTCCGTAATTTTAACCTTTACATTCAGTTCGGCAAAGTATCCGTTATTTGTAGCCAGAAAAGCCAAATTTTCATAAGGTATCTGATAATCAAGTAAAAGAATAGTATTTTTATTTTTATCCAGAAACCGGTTATAGTCAATAAACATATTTAATTTATCCGACCCTAAGAGGGTGCTAAAGGAGAAAAGAACTACCACTAAGCTAAAAAATAACCTAATATTCTTCATCCTTATTCCTCAAGGTATATTGTCCGTAACCCGTAATATCCGCAAAGATAAACTCCAGGTTTTTATCATAGTAATACCAAATAATATAAGGATATTTATCCAAAGCATAAACTTCCGAATAGACATCATCCGGTTCTCCGTATTTGATATATATTCTACCCTGATCTGTTGTCCAGCCGGCAATTTTTTTATGCAAGGTAAACCGTTCATCGGCAATCATTACTCTTTGATAAAATTGTTCCCTTAATTCATTTCTAACAGTTCCGGGGCTGGGATCGTTTGCTTTCCAGAATGTTTCAATTGCTTCCGCCTGTTTTTCTTTAGGTAAGCGTCTTAAATATTTCCATTCGTTTTGATTGGCAATATAGCGGATTTGTCTTATTTGATCCTCCAGAGAATAACGCAGAGAATAAGCATACCAGGGAGTAAACAGGAAAGGTTCCATTTTATAGTAGATATTATTTTCATAAAATATCAAGTTCATCAGGTTTTGGGCATCTGTCTGCAGATAAGGAAGAAGGTCTAAAACTATCGGATTTTGAGGATTTTTTACGGTTAAGACCTGATTATCTATAGTTATTTTCAAGCTATCCAGAGAAATTGAATAACTCTGATATAGTTTCACTTCATCGCTAACCAGTCCGGAAAGCGTATGGGGAAGATATTCCAGTCCTTCTCTTTTAGCAATAATCCAGCTGAGTCCAATTTCTGTGCTGGAAGTACCAATTATGAATTGACGAGAGTAGCTTCGTCTCTCTCCCATTGCTTTGTTTTTTATCTGTAAAATTACATTATATGAGCCCTGAGGAAGTTCCTGCTGAAAATGGATAGGAATTCCACAATCGTTAAGCCAGTTACATTTCGGAATAACTTGGCTTTTTCCCAAGGTTGCCACTTGCTTTTTTTTAGCATCACTAATCTGCAAAGAAACCTGGTAGAGTGCTTCATCGCTCCCTTTCTTGAAGTTGATTGAACTATAGGGCAAAACGACCCATATCTCTACTTCGTTTCCATAGTGCTCATAGAAAATTTCCTGAGCGGAAAGAAAGCTGAAAGCAAACAGCAGAAGGCAAAAGCTAATTATTTTTTCCATTGGTTGCAACCCTCACCTGAAAATCAATTTTCTCTTTTTCCAGCCAGTTCAGCAATGCTTCATCAGGAAAGAAGAGTTTGCGAGATTCCAATTGATAATCATTCAGGTCTTCGCTTTGAATTTTGATTATCAATTTAAATTTGCCTGTATTACGAGATATTCTATTACCCAGCTCAGCTAGTAATCCGTTTTTCAGATGTTCGTTTGGAATATTGATTTTGATTTCTCCGCTCAATTCCGAAGGTAATTCCTTAAAGTCAATTAAAGCATTTGGTAAAATTCTTAAGATGCCATCTTCATTGCCGTTAAAGGTGGATTTATTGCCAATTATAAAAAAGACCTTTCCCGGGCTGATTTTTTTTTGATACTGCATAAAATCCTTATTAAACAATGGCACTTCAAACTTCCCGTAAAGGTCTTCAAACTCCACAAAAGCAATAGGATTACCTTTGTTATCTTTCTTTTTGGAAATGTTGTTTATAATTCCGGCAATAAGCAATTCACCGTTATTTTTTGTCTTGCCGGTGCTGGAATTGGCATTGGTTAAGTGTTTTATTAACGAGCGATATTCAAACAGCGGATGCCCGCTTAAATAGAATCCCAAAACCTCCTTTTCTTTTTCCAGTTGATAGATATAAGACCAGGGTTCAACCGAAGGCAGTGGAGGGTTATAGTTATTATCCTCATCTTCAGTATCCATAAAATCAAAAATAGTGCTTTGTCCCCTTTTTCTATCTTTCTGGTCATTACTGCTAAATTGCAACGCCAGCTCTATTACATTCCATTTCTGAGCTCTGGTGCCTTCAAGTTCATCCATTGCACCTGAGGCAATCAAACTTTCCAGAATGGTTTTATTTACGCTGGTACTATCTAAACGGTTGCAAAATTCAAATATACTGGTGTAAGGACCGTTTTGATTTCTATCTTCAATAATATCCCGCATTGCGGCATCACCCAGATTTTTAATTGCTCGTAAGCCAAAAAGGACTTCTTTACCGTGAACCCTGAATTCACTATCGCTACGGTTTATATTCGGAGGAATGATTTTTATACCCATCTTTTTACAGACCTCAATTTTACCGGGTATTTTTGTCGGATCATCCTCCAGGGAAAGCAAGGCAGCCATAAATTCCACCGGGTAATATGCCTTCAGATATGCTGTTTGATAGGCAACTAAAGCATAGCAGGTAGCATGGGATTTATTAAAAGCATATTCCGCAAAGCGTAACCAATCCTGCCAAATCTTTTCTATAACTGCATCAGGAACATTTTGGGCTTTAGCTCCCTGCCTGAATTTTTCCTGATATTGTTGCATTAAGTCCGAATTCTTTTTCCCCATAGCTTTTCTTAAGCTATCTGCTTCGCCACCTGTAAAACCACCCATTTCACGGGCAATTTGCATCACCTGTTCCTGATAGATTGTTACTCCGTAGGTCTCTTTTAGCGCATTTTCCATCAGCGGATGATCATAAACCACTTTTTCGCGTCCGTGTTTACGAGCTATATAACTATCTATAAACTGCATAGGACCAGGTCTGTAGAGAGCTACCATAGCAATTAAGTCCTCAATCTTATTGGGCTTCAGTTCCATAAGATATTTACGCATACCATCCGATTCAAACTGAAAAACACCGTCAGTTTCGCCTTTACCCAATATGTTATAGACCTTTTTATCTTCCAGAGAAATGTGATTGATATCAATGTCAATATCTTGCGCTTGTTTCACCAAATCAATCGTCTTTTGAATAAGGGTAAGATTTTTCAAACCCAAAATGTCCATTTTCAATAGCTTCAAATCATTCAGCCATTTTCCCTCAAATTGCACCAGGATAACCTTTTCTTCACCTTTTTGCGTGCTACAGGCAAGAGGAACATAATCCGTAAGGTCTCCGGGAGCAATAACAACTCCTGCAGGATGAACACTTGTTTGACGCACCAGACCTTCCAGCACTTTGGAATGTTTAAAAATCGTGCGATATAAATCATTACTATTGATTAGGGAGGAAAATTCCGGATATTGGTTATATGCTTCATCCAAAGTTTTATTGCCTTGAATAGTTTTTGTTATAGCATTCGCTTCGGAAGCTGGAACACTCAAAACCCTGGCTACATCTTTAATTACGCTTTTAGCTCCCAAAGTAGAAAAAGTTATTATTTGAGTTACGCTTTCTCTTCCATAGCGTTGTATAATATAATCAATAACTTTGCTCCTATTTTGAGCGCAAAAATCAATATCTATATCCGGCATACTAATTCTATCGGGATTCAGAAATCTTTCAAAAACCAGTCCGTATTGCAAAGGATCAATTTGTGTTATATCAAGTAAGTAAGCAACAATACTTCCTGCACCGGAACCACGACCGGGACCTACAGGAACACTTTGTTTACGAGCATTATCAATAATATCTTTAACAATGAGAAAATAGCCATTGAAACCCATTCTATCAATCACTTCCAGCTCATATTCAATGCGTTGCTTTATGGTTTCATTCAAATCCGGGTATTTAATTTTGGCATTTTCATAGCAAAGAAAACGCAGATATTCACCCATCGTTTTAAATTCGGGAGGGGTTTCAATATTGGGCAGTAGAAATTTGTCATAATGCAGTTTCAGGTCTACCATATCCGCTATTTTTAAGGTATTATTATATGCTTCAGGGACATCGGGAAAGAGTTCTTTCATCTCTTCCGGGCTTTTAAAATATAACTGATTAGTTCCGTAATGCAAACGGTCGGGATCGTGTAATAGTTTTCCCGTCTGAATACAGAGCAATATGTCGTGTGCTTCATAATCGTTTTTATTCAAATAGTGACAGTCATTAGTTAGCACCATCGGAATTTCCAGTTTTTTTGCCAAATCTATCAGACGGGGCATAATTTTCTTTTCCGGCTCCAGATTATGATCCTGAATTTCAATATAAAAACTTTCCTGAAAAAGGTCTTTATACCACAAAGCAACTTCTTCCGCCTGTTGCATTCGGTCATTATAAATCAGAGCGGGAATTTCACCTTTAACGCAGGCAGAAAGGCAAATTAGACCTTCGCTGTATTGTTTTAGCAGGGTCTTGGAAATTCTGGGCTTATAATAGAATCCTTTAATATAGGAATAGGAGGAGAGTTTCATCAGGTTTTTATAGCCCTGTTCATTCTGAGCGAGTAATATTAAATGATACCTGATTTCATTTTTGCCGGTTTCACTTTCCAGGTCGCCATTGATAATGTATGCCTCAATACCGAGGATAGGTTTGATACCGGCATTTTTGGCTGTTTTATAAAAATCAATGGCACCAAAAAGATTGCCGTGATCCGTTATCGCAACAGCCGGCATAGCATATTCTTTAGCCAATTTTATCATCCTGTCAACTCTGCAGGCACCATCCAACATACTGTATTGTGTATGGTTATGCAAATGAACGAAAGACATCTCTCACTCCCTGAGTTTATCTAAACATATAAAAATGGAATACAGAAATCTGTCAAAGAATATCTGAAAGTTGGCGAAGTTCAAAGTGCGGGAGTTCAAAGTGCGGGAGTTCAAAGTGCAAAGTTCAAAGTGCAAAGTTCAAAGTACATTGTTATTTTTCTTTTTTCTCTTTTCCTCTTTATCTCTTTGTAAAACAATTCTCTTTCTCTCTTTATCTCTTTGTAAAACTATTCTCCTTTCCTCTTTTCCTCTTTGTAAAACTAAACTCTTTTCCTCTTTATCTCTTTGTAAAACTATTCTCTTTCCCTCTTTTTCTCTTTGTTAAAAAAACTCTTTCCTTCTCTTCCTGTCACAGAAAGTAGTTTTTTATTAAGTTCTTCCACCTGTTTTCTTCTTTCGTATTTATCTTCAGGATAATGAAACTCCGGTTCTTTTTTTCTATCCGCAAATAACTTTTCCGCACAAATCTTAATAGCAGAAACGGATTCCATTGGACAGATATAATTTTGTCCACTTTCTTGCAAGAGTTTTCCTGCTTCACCATTTTGAGGAACCAGAGCCAGGATAGGTTTTCCGGTTCGTAAATATTCAAAGACCTTGCTGGTTAAGGTTCCTTTCGGGCTATCCGAATTTATTAAAAGCATTAAGGCATCGGAAGAAAGCATAGCGGAAATTGCTTCCTGATGGTTCAGCTGGGGAATAATTTTCACCATTTCCTCAATTCCGCTTTGTTTAATTTCCTGCAATGTTTCAATGTGATAATTACCATAGAGGTGAAGGGAAAAATTAGGTGGCAGTTTGTTTTCTTTCTGTAAATCTTTCAGTGCCTTCAGCAGCCATTTTAACGATCTTTTAGCATAAAGAGCACCAAAATAGCTTAGCGTATATTTACTTTTATCTTGGGAAACGGCAGGCAGGGAAAGAAAGTCCTCTTCATCGTGTCCGTTATATAAAATGAAGGTTTTATCTGCAAGAAAGCTACCAAAATGTTTACTTATATCTTCTGCAATGCCTTTGCTAACGGTAACTATTAAAGAAGCATCCTGCAAGAGCTTTTTTTCCGTGTAGTGTGAAAAAAGTCGGTTGATATAAGTTCCTTGCAGATTATAGTCACTTAAAAGAGTCCAATAATCTCTCATTTCCAATATGTATGGCACCTTATAATGTTTACTTAGCGATCTTACAGCCACAGCAGAAGAAAAAGGTCCGCAGGAAACATATAGGAGGTCATATTTTTCATCCTTCAGCGCTTTTTTGCCTGCTTTGTATAAGTTGGGCAACCACAGAACCTTATCATCCAAGGGATAAAGCTGACGGATAAAGAGTTTTATTCGTTCCGGAGTGTTATGATATATTTGATTGGAAACCGTTTTATTTTTCCCGCTCAGTTTTTCCAGGATAGACATCGGGTCAAAAGAAGGAATATGAATAATCCGATTTTGTCGGGATTCGGCTAAAAGTCCGTTATCATAATAGTTATATACAATATTGCCCACGGTTAGCACATCAATTGTATTACCTGCTTTACTTAAATATTTCACCGTTTTCAGGTTTCGCAAAGAAGCAGGTCCTGCTAAAGGTGGGTAAAAATAGCTGATAAAAAGAATTTTCACTTTTTACTCAGTCCGTTTATTACTTTAAATAATTCCGGCTCCATTGTTTCCCAATTGTATTTGTTTTCCGATAATTCCAGGCATTTTTTGCTCATAGCATTATATTCGTCATCGCTAAGTTTCAACATTTTTGCGCAGGCATCGGCTAAGGCCTTGGACTGATAAGCGGAACATATTCCTACACCGTTTTTTTCTATCAGCGCTTTCATTAAAGGTGTTTTAATTGTTATTACAGGAAGCCCTGCAGAAAGATATTCCAGCACTTTGAGAGGAGTGGAAAGTCGTAATCGCCTGTTTTTCGGATTAAAAAACCAGAGTCCAAACCGACAGCGCTTGAGTAAAAGTCCTATTTTTTCTGCCGGAATCCAGCTTTGATAATAAATTATAGCATTCAAATTATAGTCATTGATGCTTTGATTGAATCTCTTTTCGGTCTCTGTCTTAAAAAATTTACCAAGAATAAGCACCTTCAAAAAAGGAAAATCGTGTTTCAATAAGGAGACAACTTTCAAAATTTTAAAGATACCACGGTCTTCAGTAAGTCCTCCAATATAAATAAAATCAAATTTCATCTGGCAAAGCTGTTCCAAAGAACCTGGAATATTACATTCATAATCCCAAACATTTTTCACCGGATAATTAGGTAAAACCAAAGAAGGTTTGCGTTTATTTCTGCCTAATAATTGATTACATATCTCCTGATTTACTGTAAAAACTGCATCGGCAATTTTCATTAACTGCTTTAAAAATAACTGATAAAATAAATAGGCAGGAAATCTCAATAAACGCGGAAACCTTTCACTGAAAGAAAGCGCAAAGAATTCATGCACATCAAAAACAACTTTGAATTTCAGCTTTTTCTTCAAAATCCAGGCAATTAGCAAGGTTAAGGGCTCCACACAAATTATTATCTCCGGTTTCAGTTCCTTTACCTTTTTCCCTAAAAGCCAGATAGCTAAACGACGAGAAGAAGCATCAACTACTATCTGATATGGATTATGGGTATTATTCACGATGCCATTGGTAGTGATTAAATATACTTCATTCTGCTTGGCTAAACTCATTGCCAGCTTGTAATATAAACGCACATCATTAGTAGGATGCGAGTTGGAAACAATACATATCTTCATTATCGGAAACTGCCTTTTAGATTATCCTAATTATTATATTTTCTTATTCTGCTCTTTTATGTCAAGAAGAAAAGAGTGATTTTTTTACAAAGAGAAAAAGAGCGAAAGAGTTTAGTTTTACAAAGAGGAAAAGAGGAAAAGAGGAATTTTTTATAAAGAGGGAAAGAAGAAAAGAGGATAATTTCTATGAACCGGAAAGAAAAACATCATAGTCACTTTAGTTAAATCCAAATATAGCAGTCAGGGAAAAATGGGTTGGCAAATTCTTTCTTTGCCAAAGAAACTTTAGGTTTCTGAATAAAATAATGCTTTTAGTTTTTGCTTAAGTTGGAATTCGGCAACCCAATTGCTTAATATGTTTATTAACAATTTCTAAGGCATTATTGGGGTGTAAATCAAAGCTTTTCTATAGAAGTAAGAGCAACCGGTTGTTCGGGTTCTTGAGAACTGATAAAATATCCTTTCAACCAAAGTTCAATCAGGTCTATGGATTCAGATGCGGGTTTAGAATTGCATTTTCCGTGAGTTTCAATTAACCGCAAGCCCTCTTTTGGGGTTTCTTTATACATAATAGTTAGTCGTTCAGGATAAAGCATTTTGGCAACATAGCACTTTCCCTGTTGAATATTGGAGGTATAGGAATAGATACAATGATGCATTTCTGAACCCTCAATATAGAGTTCGGCAGAGTTTTGTATGTGTTCAATCCATAAGGTATTACACTTAATATCGGGTAGAGGGGGTTCAGGAAAATGATTTTTAATCACATCTCTTATTTGTAGCATTTCTTCCAGCAATTTATCGTGGATAGCATTCAAATCGTTCATAGTTAAGAGTTCGTGTTTTGGCACATTCATCTTATATGCTTTTAAGATATCAAGTATTCTGCAGATGTCTTCAATCCAGCGTATGATCTCTTTTTTTTCTTCATTTTCTCTGGTAGAGATGTCAGCAATCAGGTTGTGATTCAGAATTTCCCCCAATCCGTTGCAGTATATATATAAGGAAATAGAATTGAGAACTTCCCAAAAAGAGAGTTGACGCAGAATGGAAGGATAATTTTGCAAAGCGGTTCTGAGAAGAACTAATAAATCAACGGAACAAAGTTCGGGTTTGATTTTAGCGAAGGTCTTAACCATTGTTTCGCAAGCGGGAAAACCAAAATAGCCCAGGATATCTTTGCGTTTCATTTTCACCAGTTTATTTAACGCTTGCCAGTATTTTTTACTTTTCAGAGGATGAAAAACAGCGGGTGCACTAAGCAAATAACCCAAAGCAGGATTTGTGTTCATTAGTTCAACAGCATAATTTCCTTCTCTCATCAGCAGGCAATATATAAACCAAAAACGGTCAGAAAAAAGGTTCAGTAAAGCAATTTTATCCTCACCCGCATAAGCAACCATCTTTTTATAGACGGATTCTTTATTTTGAGCATTTTTCCGAATGGGATAAATGGCGCTGGATAAGTTATTGATATGTGGCTTATTAAACAGAAAAGGAAAGGGTTTGGAAGGAATATAGCATTGCCAGTTATTCGTTTCAAAACTTTTTCTATACGCTGCAGGATAAGGATTTACCAAGCGGATAACTTCTATAGAGCGTTTGGTAAAGTGATAAACTTTGCCCTGTTCTGCGTTAAAAATTAACGCACTTTCTTCTATTTCTGGAAAGGATTGTGGAGCGGACTGTTTTTCTTTCCTGTCCATAGAAGGTTACCTCCCTCATTTTTATCTCTTTGGATGCTTATATTTCGGTTTTTCTTCTCTTTTTCAAAAATTACTTTCGCCCCAATGAGTAAAAAATGTCAAGTAAAAATAAGCTTGAGAAAGTTGAAAATTTTTGGATAGTTGAGAAGGTTTAGAAAGTTGAAATTTTTCCCAGCTTCAAAGGGCAAAACCGGAAGGTTGAATTCCTCGTCAACCACCTTTATGATTTATCAATATTAAAATTACATTATATTGATTTTGAGGAAGATAGCAACTCTCCCCTAAGAGCATTAATTTAGCATTGCCTACCCATTACTAATGCCATCCGTAATGGGTAAGCAATGGGTAAGCAATGCTATTAAGGAAGAACTAAAAGAAAAGTGTTAATCGCATAATATATTGGTAAGTTAGAATATTATCCCGAATAATACAGAAGAAATAGATAGTAATTATAAGTAGCAAGAGAGATGTAACAATCCTATTTGCCACAGATAGTAAAGTTATCCGCGAAGAACTCTCTACTTCATATTTGCTGAATCAGAATTCGGTAATACATTTACTAAAGTGTAAAGCACTGAATCATTTTCAGATTAAGCCACGGTCTTTCTTGTATTGTTCTATTTCGGTGCGTTCCTGGTCGTAACCCTTTTTATTCATTAAGGCGTAGGTAGCAATTTTTCCCGCTTCTACTCCGGGTTGGTCTAACGGATTGATGCAAAGAAGTTTGCCTGTAAAAACGGTTTGAATTTCATAGAGCATAATGAATTGTCCTAAATGGTAGGCATCAATTTGGGGAAAGACAATATTGCCATTGGGACGCATTGCTTTACTAAGGGCAATTTCTGTAGCAAAACGTTCTGCATTAAGGAGTTCGGAAAGTTTTTTGCCACCTAAATAATTAACTTCTTCCCGGTCGGGATGCAGATTGGGAATAGTGTAATCGTGTTTAAAGTGTTCCACGGTTAAGAAAGTGAAGACCTTATCGTTGGGACCTTCAGTATAAAGTTGCACCTGAGAATGTTGATCGGTTGTTCCTAATGCTTTCACAGGTGTTTGTCCCACATAAATTTCCCTGCCTTTAATGTCCTTGCGCTTACCCAAACTTTCTGCCCAAAGTTGACGATACCAATCGGCAAGATCATAAAGAGAATTGCTATAGGGCATCATTACGCTAATGTTTTTCCCTTGGCGATAATAGAGAAAATGGATCAAACCATTCAGATAAGCAGGATTTTCCCAAATATTGGGGTTCCAACAAATTTCCCGCATATCTTTTGCTCCTTGCAGCAATGCCTTAATGTCAATTCCGGTAAAGGCGGAAGAAAGCAAACCCACATCAGAAAGAACACTAAACCTGCCTCCTACATTATCCGGAACAGTAAAACCAGGGTAACCCTCCTGTTTAATAACCTGCCTTAAAAATCCCTTTTCCTTATCTGTAGTGATAATAATCCGTTTTTGGTAGTCCTGGGGGAATTTGCGTTTAAATATATCTGCCACAATCATATAGCCAGCCATTGTTTCAGCTGTGGTTCCGCTTTTGGTGATAACATTCACCAAAGTTTTTTCCAGATTTATTTGAGACAGGATTTCATAGAGAAAAACGGGGTCTACATTATCATAAACAAAGAGTTTACGGGGCAATTCCGCCTCCGTTTTCAAAGCGGAATATAATGCTTTATTGCCTAAAGCGGAACCGCCAATGCCTAAAACCAGCATTGTATCAAAAACGGGATTGAGATTAGCGATAAAATCGTCAATGTGTTTGGTAGAGCAATCTGGCAAATCATAAAAACCAAGTAAATTAGCATTGTGTTCAGCCATAATTTCGTGATGAGCATTTTTCACATGATCAATCCATTCCAGCACTTTCTCTTTCGGTAAATTACTGCGTATTTGTTTGGAAGCCAAGAGGTTGTGATATTCGTATTTCAGCATTTATTCCTCCCTGTTTTGATAATAGGGTTTTAAATCATATTCAATTAAATGTTCCACTGCTGACAAAGGAGTGGCAAAATTAAGGTCTTCGGTTAAGGTAAAAAGATGGGCATCACATTTCCGGATAATAGATTTGGCTACCAGAAAACTTCCCGGATTAACGCTTAATTCGGTAATTCCCATTCCGATTAAAAGAGGAATATATTGCGGATTGGAAGCCATTTCTCCACAAACGGAAAGCGGGGTCCGATATTTTTCCGCGCTTTTTACCGTTTGTTTAATCAATCCCAGAACCGCAGGATGATGTTGAATATAGTAAGATGACACCCTTTCATTATTGCGGTCTGCAGCCAAAGCATATTGCACAAGGTCGTTAGTTCCGATACTTAAAAAATCGCATTCTCGGGCTAATTCCTCAGAGCATAATGCGGCAGAAGGAATTTCTATCATCGCTCCCAGGGGAATTTTTGGTTTGCAGGTAATTCCTTGAGCAGAAAGTTCCTGCTGACAATTTTGGACAAACCTTTTGGCTTTGCGGAAATCCTCTGCATCTATAATCATCGGAAACATAATTTGCACATTGCCAAAAGCCGAAGCTCTTAAAATAGCTCTCACCTGAGTGGAAAAAATATCCGGATAGGAAAGGGAAAATCTTATGCCCCGATTGCCTAAATAAGGATTTTCTTCCTGTTTTTCAGAGCTCAAAGGAGCAAGTTTATCTCCCCCCAAATCAAAAGTTCTGATAGTAACAGGCAGAGGGTTCATTTTTTCCGCAAGTTCTTTGTAAACGGCAAATTGTTCCTCTTCGGAAGGCAAGCTTTGTTTTCCCAAATACAAAAATTCCGTTCTGAATAAGCCAATCCCCTCACAGGAAAGGTTTTTAATAGCTTCCAGTTCATCCAGCACTCCGATATTGGTTAGCAGCTTAATTTTAATACCTGTTGCGGTTTTAGAAGCGGAGGATTGCAGTTTTCTTAGTTGTTCCTGTTTTCTTTGTTCCTGCTTTGTTTTTTGTTTGTAAAAATCCAAAGTTTCCTCATCCGGATTGATAAAAAGCAAACCTGAATAGCCGTCTACAATTAAAAGGTCGTCATCTTTAACTGCTTCCAATAAACAGGGAATATTGGCAACCGCAATTAAACCCAAAGCCCGGCTTAAAATAGAAGAGTGTGAATTGTAGCTTCCTTTGGCTACAAGGTATGCCTTAATTCCTTCCCGGGCAAGTTTGCTTACCAGGGAAGGCACAATTTCCTGTAACACGGGAACTTGGTCTTTTTCCAGCTTGCGGATAAGGGCATTTTTACCTCCGGATAAAGCATTCAGCAAACGCATTTGCACATCGCGATAATCAGCAGCCCGCACGGCAAAGGTTTCTACTTTCAGCGTTTCAAAGTGATTAATAATATTGGCAAAACATTCGGCAACCGCTTGTGTAGCAAAGTGTAATTTGTTTTGAATGGCAGTTAGCAATTGCTTGTAAATTTCGGGATCACGCAAAATTTCACGCTGAGTGGATATTATTTCCGCTTCGTTTGGAGGTAGATTACTGGAATGAAGTTCCTGGTTAATTTCTTCTTCAACGGCGGAAAGGGAATTCTGTAAACGGTCTATTTCCCTGGGAATATCTTCGGGTTTAATATTGCCGTTTTCAATTTCCGGTTCCGGCAAAGAAATATGAATTGCCCTGCCGATAAAAATTCCGCTATTCAGGGCAGTTCCTATAAGTTTTTGCATTTATTCTCCAAAACCGTTTTCAATCATTTCCTTAATTTCTGCCAGCAAATAATCCTCATCCACACCATTGGCAATAAGTTGCAGTTTGGAACCGCATTCGGCAGCTAACATCATAACGCCCATAATGCTTTTTCCGTTTACCCTCATTCCCTCTTTCTCAATAAAAAATTCACTGCGATATTTTGTGGCAGCTTTAACCAAAAGTGCTGAGGGCCTTGCGTGCAAACCTAACTTATTGGTTACTGTCACTTCTACCTGTTTCATCACCTTTGCCTTCAAAATTTTTTTGCATTGTTTTCTTACGGATTTCATCGTTTATTTTGCGGTTAAAGTCCTCAGCTGCATCATATCCCACACTTTTTAAAATAACATTCATTGCAGCTACTTCCACAATAACCGAAACATTTTTTCCGGGAGAAACAGGCAAATAGATGATAGGTATTTTCACTCCTAAATGTTCAGCATAATTATTAACCAAACCAATGCGTTCATAATCCATATTTTCCTGCCAGGGCATCAGCTCTATTTGCAGGTCTATAGTTTTTTGTTTGCGCGTGTGAGCAATGCCAAAAACGCGTTCCGCATTCACAAAGCCCACACCTCTAATTTCCATAAAATGTCCAATATCCCTTCCCGCCTTGCCAATCAATTGATCGTCTATATATCGTAAAGTGATTAAATCGTCTCCCACTAAGCTATGTCCACGATGAACAAGGTCTAAAGCACATTCACTTTTTCCGATTCCGCTTTTACCGGTAATCAAAATTCCCAAACCGAAAACATCAACCAGCGTGGCATGAATGGTCTTTTCCAGAACAAAAATTTCTCGTAAATAACGGGAAAGATTATCAATTAAATTAATAGTGGAAAGCCGGCTGGAAAGAAGTGCAATATTCAATTCGTTGGCAAGATATTCAATCACCGGAGGCAAAGTAAGACCTTTGGTAACTATAATGCAGGGAATATCCATTTTGAACATATCCCGAATGCGGGAAATTAAAACCTCTTCCGGTAAACTCTGTAAATAGCGAACTTCCGTTTCTCCCAAAATCTGTATTCTGTCTGCGGCAAAAATTTCCATATAGCCAGCCAGAGCTAATCCGGGACGGTTAATATGAGGTGAACCGATTTTCTTGTTTAAGGTTTCCGGTTCAGTTATCAAAGATAGCGCCAGGTCTTTCTTTTTGGCGTCGAAAAAGTCATTGACGGTAATTTCTTTCATCTAAGTTCCTCGCTTCATCCGGAATGGCATTTTCCTTTTTACATTCTGTAGAATCGGAATTTATCTACCCCTCACGAGTAGCAAATTCCGTTTTGCCACAGCTAATGAAGTCAGTTATTTGATTCTTCGCTTAACTTTCTCCCGAAAAGGAATTCTGCAAATCTGGGAAAACTTTTTTACCGAAGTGGAATTCGGCAGACATTTTATCGGTAGAACTTTATGGTTCCAGCAGTTTATAAACCTCGTGGTCTTTAGTTACCAGAACATTTATTTTATCACTTTCAATATTCTTAAAAATCAGGAAATCCTCTTTGCTTGCTTCCAGTTTTTCCAGAGCTTCAGACAAACTAAGGGATTCGGTTACGACTCTTTTAGTTTTTATTGTTTTTCGGCTGTGATTTTTTGCATCCAGCTGAAAATCGGTAGCGTGGGAATATGTCTCAAATTGTTGTTTTAATGCTTTTTTCTGGTGGTCCGTAATGCGATCTTTTAGCTTTTTAATTTGACCTTCCATCTTTTCCACAGCATTATCAATGGCAAGATACATATCCATTTCTTCGGCTTCACTCTGAAGTGAAAATTTGGCAGCGTGAAGGGAAAGCTCACAGATATTGCGGCTGTTTTCCAAAGCCAAAACGGTATGTATAGTGATAATTTGGTCAAAATACTTATTCAGCTTGGAACAAGCTGTTTCTACATAATCACGGATAGCTTTGGTAAGCTCAAAATGGCGGGCTGTAATAGTGATCTGCATTGGGGGTTCCTCCTGTTAGATTTTATGAATTGATTTACTTTGCAGGTCTTCCATTGCTTCCATTATTGCTTCTGAAAGGGTCGGATGAGCAAAAACAAAGGAATCAATGTCTTCTGCCTTATTTTTATTGACGATCATAATGGTTCCCTGCGCAATAAGTTCTGCAGCATTGGGACCCATAATATGCATCCCTACAAGTTCTGATGTATCTTTACGGGCAATGGTTTTCACAAAACCGTTAATATTACCCATTGCCACTGCTTTTCCATTTGCTGCAAAAGGAAATTTTCCCACTCTCACATCTCCGAAAATTTCTTCAGCATCCTTTTGCGTGTAGCCCACGGAAGCAATTTCGGGATGTGTAAAAATGCAGCGCGGAATATTATTATAATTTAACGGTTCTTGAGGTGCGGAGTATTTTTCCGGATAAAAGCGGGAAGCAATATGTTGTGCTGCCATCAGACCTTGTTTACTGGCAGTATGAGCAAGTTGCATTTTTCCAGTAACATCACCTATAGCATAGATTTTATCGCAGCTGGTCTGCATAAAGTCATTAATTACAATTGCACCTTTTTCCTCATTTATGTTTATTCCTTTCCAGGTAAGGTTATTAACCGGTTTTCTGCCAACGCTTAACAAAACCTTATCTGCTGTCAAAGTTGTATTATTGTTTAGTTTCAATTCCAGGCGTTTATCTTTTTTAATAATCTCTTGCACTCCCGTATTTGTTACAACCTTCACTCCGTTTTTTTTGAATTGCATAGCCAGTCGTTTGGAAATTTCTTCTTCTTCGGTAGCTATTAGGTGCGGCAGAAATTCTATAATTGTAACCTGCACCCCGAAAGCAGAAAAAATTGAGGCAAATTCACAACCGATAACTCCTCCGCCTATAATAGCAAGCTCTTTAGGCAATTCCTGCATTTTCAAAATGCCGGTGGAGGAAAGGATATCTTTTTCGTCAATTTTAATGCCGGGGAGTTCTTTTGTTTCACTGCCGGTAGCCAAAATCACATATTCCGAGCTGTAACTTTCTCCTTCTAAAGTACTTACGATATAATTTCCCTTTTCCTTTGTCACGGAGACGGCAGTTGCTTTAATCACAGGAATATCACGCTTGGAAAAAAGAAATTCAATTCCGCTTGCTAATTGTTCTACAACGGCATTTTTGCGTGCCCAAACCTTGTTATATGCCAAAGTTATTTCCGGTTTAGGTAAACCGAAATTATCCGCATTAAGCATTTCTGAATATAATTCGGCACTTTTTACCAATGCTTTTGTCGGTATACAACCCCAATTTAAACATAGTCCTCCGAGCCGTTCTTTTTCCATAAGTAAGCTGGAAATGCCATATTGAGAAAGGCGAATGGCTGATTCATAACCGCCAGGACCTCCTCCAATAACGATCACTTGGCAATGTTGCATTTATTGTCTCCTGAGATGGCTGTTCAAAATGCCCAATTCATCACGGTATTTAGTAATAATTCTCCGGGAAATATTTAAGCCCTCCCCTTTAAGAAGTTCTACCAGTTCCTGGTCACTATAGGGTTTTTTCTTATCTTCCGTTTCAATTAAGCGAATTAAATGGGTTTTCACTTTTTGGCGGGAAACGCTTTGATAATCATCATCAAAGCCAGCAGTGGAAGTGAAAAAATCCTTGAAAGCATAAATCCCGTAAGGTGTTTCCGCATATTTATGTTTAACTACCCTGCTGATTGTTGATTCGTTAACTCCTAAATCTCTTGCAATTACAGCATAGGTAAGAGGTTTCATTTGTCCGGTACCCAAATAAAAGAAATCATATTGGTGATTGATAATAGAAAGGGAAACTCGTTCCAAAGTTCGCATTCGCATATAAATGGACTTAATTAAGAATTTAGCGGAATTGATGCGTTCTCGCACATATTGCATCGTTTCTTTGTCAAAATATCCGCGGTTAATCATTTTACGATAGCGGGGACTGATAATAATATTGGGAGTGATATGATCGTTGATAATGATTTCATATTTGCCGTCTATCAGTTTCATTGTAACATCGGGAAAAACATAAACGGCACTTGTGGAAAGTATACGTAAGCCAGGTTTGGGATCAAGCTTGGAGATTTGTTCTTTGGCTAATAAAATGGTCTCTTCCGAAACACCGTAGGCAGAAGCAATTTTTTGATAACGACGGTGAATAAGATTTTCAAAATGTTCGGAAACCAAGCCCACAAGAATGCGGTTTTGTTTTTGTTCTTCCGTAAGCTGTGCCATCAAACATTCTGTTATATTGCGGGCAGATATACCTTTAGGGCTTAAGGACAGAATAATATTATGCAGTTCTTCAGCTCGTTCTGCCGTAATTAAATACTTTTTTGCCAAATTAACGATGTTGAAACCCTTAGGTAAAAATCCGTAACTATCACAGGAATCAACAAGATCGGTAATAAAATCCATTTCGTTTTCCGGCAGTTCCAAGGGAAAAAGTTGTTCCAGAAATTTTTCTTTGCCATTTTCTTCATAGCGGATAAGCGCTTCGGTATGATCTGTTTCACTATCGGAAGACCAGCCCTCATAGCTGGAATGGTATTCATTCCAGGTATCCAAAATTTCTGTCAGTTCTTCAGCTTCCGCCAATGTTTCCAAATGGTTTTCGCTCATATCGCTTTCTTCAATCGGAGTGGAACTTTCAGGAGTGGATTGCTCAAAATTGCTTTCATCAATATCATCTTCGTCTTTTTCTTCCCGCAATTCCAGCAAAGGATTATTTACCAATTCCTGTTTAATATAGCTTTCCAGCTCCAGAATGGGTAAAGCGAGCATTTTTAAGGACTGGAGCATTTTGGGTTTAAGTGCCAGTTCCTGTTTTTGTTTTAAGGACAGATATTGTTCCATTGCGCTCATAATCGTTGCTCAAAAGGGCTTTCCAGAAATCTTTCGCCCAAATATAATTCCTTGGCTTTTTCGTCATTTATCAGTTCCAGGGAAGAACCTGAAACGATAATTTTTCCTTCATAGATAATATAAGCCCGATTTACAATTTTCAAAGTTTCTAAAACATTATGGTCGGTAACCATTATGCCTATGTCTTTATTTCTCAATTTGGCAATAATATCCTGAATATCTGCTACCGCAATAGGATCAATTCCAGCAAAGGGTTCATCCATAAAAAGAAAAGTAGGATTAGTTACCAAAGCGCGAGTAATTTCCAGTTTTCTTCTTTCGCCTCCGGAAAGAGTATATGCCTTCTGTTTTGCCAAAGGGGATAAACCTAATTCTTCCAGGGCTTCTGCTAAACGATTTTTCTGTTCTTTCCGGCTGATTTTTAGGGTTTGTAAAATTGCCAGAATGTTTTCTTCCACGGTTAATTTGGCAAAAATGGAAGGTGCCTGAGCCAAATAGCCCAAACCTAAACGCGCTCTTTTATACATTGGCTTGTGAGAAATATCCATATCATCGTAAAAAACCTTGCCGTTATTGGGCTTTGCCAAACCAATAATCATATAAAAAGTGGTGGTTTTCCCAGCTCCATTAGGACCTAAAATGCCAACGACCTCTCCCTGACTCATTTCCAGAGAAAGGTCATTTACTACGGCTCTTTTGCCATATATCTTTACGAGATTTTCCGCTCGGATTTTATGCTTTTCCATAAAATAATAAGATAAAGAAAGCTGTTTTTTTGTCAAGAAATACTTGCAAGTGGATTGAATTTTGCTAATATAGGACGGATAGCAGGGAAGAATGAATTAAGTCAGGAGTCGTCACTGCCAAAATAACTTTTAATCTATTTACGAATTTGTTTGGCTGTGAGAACTCCTGACAGCAAAAAAACCGGATTTTTAAATTGGCAACTATCTGTATAATATCCTTGTTCATCCGCTTTAATCTTTTAAATACAAGTCCTGATAAATCTGTGAAATCTCCATACTTGATCATTTTACAACCAAGTAACACTCAAGTAACAACTCCGTAACGAGACAACGGAAGTGTTACGGAAGTGTTACGGAGTCGTTACTTAATCGTCTATATAACAAGTAGTTATTTAATCAAACTAAATTCCGATTATTAATCCAGATTAAAAATAATTTTTAACCTTTCCATTACTTCTTTCAATCCTATCCGGCGGATACCTAAATTCTTTATATTTATTGTTGTATCATTTTCTATCAGGAAAATGAAATCTCTAAGATCGTTTTTTACGGAAAGAGGTAATTCAATTATTTCATTTGGCTCAAGAACAGGAAATAAACGAAATATATCATTTTTATGCTTATTTAGCTTTTGGGAAGTTATGTTTTCCCCTTCAGCTATACTTTTAGTCATATTCAAATATGCCTTGGCTTTAAGAATGATAATGTATGCAGGTCTCAGACAAGATAAACCGTTTATATCCATTAAACCATTCTTGATCAAAGAATAATAATTATCATCAAGAATTATAGCTGAAAGCGAAGATAGTTCATTATCTATGGGAATGGGAGTGATTCTGCCATAACCTTTAAAATCTATTGTCTCAGGGATTCTGGAAAAAAGCTCTATCTGCTCAGGATATATTGCATTAACCGGATTGTTAAACCGGTAACACTTTTTTTCTTCTTTATTTTGAAAAATACTTCTATAATTGCCTTTTTCAATAAACTCCCAGAACGCCCTTCCAAATTCCGCACTAAGTGCTTCAACAATAAGGACGATATCTAAATCTCTTGTTGCTCTGAAAGTTAAACCTGATTGAGATAAAATTTCTGAACTTGCAGCTCCCCCAATTAGAACATATTGCTCCTTATAATCAATAAAATGTTCTCTAAAAGTAGTTAGCCCTCTTACCATTTAATTTTCTCCATCATTTCCTCCAATGCCATTTGCACTCTTTCATCTGATTCTTCCTTAAAGCATAAAAACAAAGATAAAGGATCAACATAGTCCTCTGAAGTAATTAGTTTGGGATTATAACGCCATAATTGCAATTCATTCGTTTGCTCTTCCTTATAGGGTATCTCCACTAAATCGGGAAATTTTTTTGCAATAATGCGAGTAGTTGCATAACTTTCATAATTTTCAGGAGTTAACATACTATACTTTGCCAGAGCAGAAAACCCTGCAAGGCAGAAAGGAACCTGCCGATTTAGCCGAAACCAAATTACTTTATTAATGGGATTAAAAAAATAGGGTTGGGCTTTTTCCCAAAGTTCTTTACCGGTAAAAAGCCAATGAATAGGTTTTTCTTTCCCACATTCATCTCTCGTTATCAACTCGTATTCAGTCAATTCTCGTAAAGCCCTGGATACATACATAACATTCAAAGAATACTTTTTAGCATACATTGAAACAGTTGACAGCTGATATTCTTTTTCCAGTAGCGTTCTAATTATTACAACTTGAGTTAAAGGACTGAAACGATTTCTCTTTTTTACTTCTTGGTGACAGGATTCGTTAAAAAGAATTCCCAGATGGGGTAAATATATTTGATTATCAGGTATAATAAATGATATTCTCTCTTTAATGAAAGCTCTCCTTAAAGATGGATTAATAGATTTACTTAAATAGATTACTTTTATTCCAAACCTATTTTCCAAAATATGAGAGTGTAATTTTACGACTTTAGCCGTTAACATATCTTTTCCTTCAATCAAAAGATAATGCTTCCCATTTAGAGTAAGATCATAGAATATATATTTTTCTGAAAAGAAGTGAGGAAGTTTGTATCCAATATTACTGTGTCTTATTTCTACCTTAACATCCAGCATATTTTCCAGATACTCTTTTGTTTTTAAGGCGATATTCTTCATTTTTGTCTCCTCATTAACATTTTTTGTTGCTCATTAACATAGTAACTGTTAATGAGAAAAAAGCAAGTTAATGATCTAATTTTTATATGTGTTATGGTTTCTATTTATTTTCCCATTCATTCCGAACAGTAAGTCATAAGTCGTCACTGCCTGTATAACTTTGCACCTCAATAAAACAGCAGAAATAATTTATAGGCAAATTTAGCAATTGAGTTGCCAATTCCAACTTAAGCAAATTCTGAAGGCATAAATTCCTTTAGAAACCTTTGCTTTCTTTGGCAAAGAAAAAAATTTGCCAACCCCTTTTCCTCCAACGGTATTATTGGAGATAAAAGCGATAATGACTTCTAAATTTCTATTTTTCCTAAGAAATCTTCTTGACCTTTAGCTTTCAAGCTCTCCAGACCTCTTAACATTCTTCATTTCTTGAACACATATTTGCCCTTGATGTCCGTTTTCATCTGCATATTTTGCAGTTTGCTATCCTCATCAAAATTCGCCTGCAGATAAAGTCCTGTAGCGCTATTAATCATAAAATCCTTTTTTTCGGTTTCATCCTGCTGATAGAAATAGCTCACTTCTCCTTCGGCAACAAACCTGCGTAGTTGCTCATCCAGAAAATCCATAGTAACGATGTCTGCATCCACTGTATTTTTCTTTTCTTTAAAGCGTTCTTCGGCAAAATCAATATGGCAGGAATCAATTAATTCGGCTTTAACTAATTTCCTTTCTTTCATAAAGAGATGAAATTCGGTAGCTTTAGCATCGGCAAAATCAGAAATAAATTTCGGTTCACCGGTAAAAATTGCCTTTTCTTCTTCCAGGAAATAGATTAAAAAATCGCTGGTGGTATGGAATTCACCTCTATCCACCTGAACATTGAAAGTAGCAATAAGTTTGCGTTCCGGTTCAAAATATTCCATTTTTTCAGCCGCCACAGCAAGTGTATCTTCTATTCCTGAAGTAATATAGGGTTCATCCAACAGTAATGCATATCCTTTTCCTCTATCCCATTGTGCATAGCCACATTTCACCCGGGCATTTTCCTGATAATCAAAACCGTGCACTCTGCTCCAGGTAGTCAGGATATCATTTTTTTTGTCGTAAGTAGCAAAATTGCTTTTAATCCAACGGTAGATGCCTTCTTTGGTTCTTTCGGTAGCAGTTATTCTACCCCCCAAATTCATTAAATCCGGAATACGATAATAAGCCAAAGTATCAGCTTCCAGTGTTAAACTATCATTTTTTACAATTACATTTCCCGAAAGTCGGGCAATTTTTTGTTTATCTAAAATCAGAGCATTCCGACAAAGAAATTCCACCTCTCCGTAAAAGAAATGAACATTGCCGTTAAGTTCCAATGCCTGTTCATTTTCCATTTTAGTCATAAACAGTTTATCGGAATGAATCAGACGGAATTCCTCTTCCCCCTTTTTTTTGCCAAATAAAGGCAGTAAAAGAAGAAACAGCAGAAAGAAAACAAAACCCTTTTTCACCATTTAATTTCCTTTTCTTTCACAATGCCCTCAGCCGAAACTGCATCCATTTCTACATAACTTAACTGACTATTGGTTCGTAAATTTTGCCCTCGCATTACATCTCCTGCACGAGTAATTGTTACCATTAAAGGAGCAGTAATTTCATCTACAGACCTGTCCCAAACCATTTTTTGAGTAGCCACAGTTCCATTTGGAGAGGTAAGAATAGCATTTCCATTGGCAAAAATTAAATTTCTGGCATCATCAACAATAGTTGTATCTGCTTTAATCACAGAACTTATCTGGTTATTTTTGTCATAAGTGGTAAGGGTTACTTTATAGGCATACAGCAAACGCCTATCGTAAAATCTTTCTATTTTTTCCGCTTCCAGATAATATTCACTACGGTCATTATCCAGTTGTGTCAGTTTAACATTGTAACTGATTTCATCGGGCAAATCGCGCGGCAAAACTCCCATTGCCGATTGTAAGCTATCTTGTTGACAGGAAGTTAGCAAAATAAAAGCGCTAACCGATACTATCCAGATAAGCCAGAACCGTTTTTTCATAGATGCCTTTTCGCATTAGCACATAGTTTATTAGGTCTCTTGCAGCACCTTGTCCACCTCTATATTCTGAAACCCAATCAGCTATTTTGGCAACATCGGGTTGAGCATCAGCCGGAACTGCAGAAAAAGCTACTTTACGCATAACCGGAACATCATTCCAGTCGTCTCCCATATAAACAACATTGGTATAAGATAATTTCAAGTCCTTTAGCAAGTTATCCAGGCATTTCAGCTTATTGGTTATATTTTGAAACAGATAGGGTATATTTAAATCGTGACAGCGTCTTTCCAATGCTTCAGAACTGCGTCCGCTGATAACACTGATCATAATATCCGTTTTTTGGAGCAGTTTGAAACCCAGACCGTCATGCCCATGAAAATGTTTCAATTCCAGATTGGTTGAACCATAAATAAAACGACCGTCAGTAAGCACCCCGTCACAATCAAAGACCATTAGTTTGAGATCATTCCAGGGAACTACCCGTTTATTGGGTTTAACAAGTGTTGTTTTACTGTACATTTCTATTTTCCTTATAGTTATTTATAAAACTTGCAGACAGCTCTCTAAAAGGGCTTCCATTTTTGCCAAAGGAAGCATACTGGCAGAATCACTTTTTGCCTTCTGCGGTTCCGGATGGGTTTCTATAAAAAGACCTTTTACCATTCCTGTAGCAATTGCTGCTTTAGCCATTGGTAAAGCAAATTCAGGATTTCCACCGGAATAATTTCCCACAGAAGGTTTTTGCAATGAATGAGTTACATCATAAACAACGGGATAACCAAATTGGTGCATAATAGCAAAACTGCGAAAATCCACAACCAGATTATGATAGCCAAAAGTAGTTCCGCGTTCTGTTAGCAGAATTTGTTTATTGCCTATGCTACTTGCTTTTTCGGCAGCTAATTTCATATCCTCGGGAGCCATAAACTGCCCTTTTTTGATGTTAATTATTCTACCCGTAACAGCAGCTGTCTTGATTAATTCTGTCTGCCTGGAAAGAAAAGCGGGAATTTGTAAAATGTCACAAACCTCTGCAGCAGAAGCTACTTCAACACATTCATGCACATCGGTTAGAACAGGAACCTCAAATTCTTGTTTTATTTTGCTCAATATTTTAAGCCCTTCTTCTCTTCCCGGACCGCTGAAGGAATTTACAGAACTGCGATTGGCTTTGCTGTAAGAGGATTTAAACACAAAAGGAATACCTTTTCGGGTACAGAGTTCTTTCAAGGTCTCTGCCACCGTGAACATTATACTTTCTTCTTCAATCACACAAGGTCCTGCAATCAGGAAGAAATTTTGGCTGGAGGCAAGTTCTGTATAGAGTTTATTCATTAATTTCAGGACAGCAATGCTGTTTTCTCCTTTATCTGGAAATATGTTTAACTCTTTCCCAGGAAAAACCTTCTCTGCCGAAATGACCATAAGAGGCAGTAGGAAAGTATATGGGTTTACGAAGGTCTAAATAATCTATGATGCCTTCCACTGTCAAGTCAAAGTTTCTGGCAATAATTCTTTCTATTTCCGCATCGCTTTCTTTTCCACTGCCAAAAGTATCTACCATTAGAGAAACGGGTTTATGTTCACCAATCACAAAGCTGAATTGAATTAAACATTCACCGGCTAATCCACTGGCAACAATACTTTTGGCAATATGCCTTGCCATATAAGCTGCGCTCCGATCAACTTTAGAAGCATCTTTTCCGGAAAAAGCGCCTCCTCCATGTTGAGCCCAACCACCATAAGTATCCACAATAATTTTCCTTCCGGTTAAACCTGTATCAAAAGCAGGACCTCCATCCTGCCAAGGACCTAAAGGATTGATTTTGATTTCACAATTCTTGGTGTCAAAATAGCCCTTGCATTCATCTTCAATATCGGCTATGGAAGGAAGGATAACCAACTGCTTTATTTGTTCCTTCAGTTCCTCAAATTCGGTTTCACTCACAATATCGTGGTGAGTAGAAATAACCAGACATTTCAAATCCACTGCTTTACGACCCAAATAACGCATAGAAACCTGACTTTTGGAATCGGGCAACAAGTGTTTTATAGTTCCGTTTTTTCTCGCCGAGGCAAGATTAAAAAGCAGCTTATGTGCCAGTTCTATAGGAACGGGCATCAGATTTTTCGTTTGAGAACAAGCATAACCAAACATCAAACCTTGATCTCCTGCTCCGGTATTTTCTTCTAAAGCTGCTTCCTGCTTATGTAAATAGTTATTTATCTCGCAGTTATAATCAAAACCCTTGTCTGGATGAATATAACCAATATCCTTAATTGTTTTACGCACAATTGTTTCTATATCTATAGTCGCCCGGGAAGAAACTTCCCCCGAAAGAACTATCCTGTTTTCCGTAGCTAATGTTTCACAGGCAACTTTGGAATGAGGATCAGCTTTTAGGTAGGCATCCAAAATAGCATCCGATATCTGATCGCAGATTTTATCCGGATGACCTTCCGAAACGGATTCCGAAGTGAAAACATAGCCATTTCTGTCTGTGTTGTTAATTGCATGTAATGCTGCTGTCATTTATATCTCCTAATTCTTTTTCTTTCTTTCTTTGCTGCCCTTAAAAAAAGCCGGCTGCTAAAGCCGGCAAAAATTTTTATACCGCACTTTAGCACATTTTGACTGCGGAGCAAAGGGCAAATCACCGCTCTTCTAAAAATGGTACATCTTCGGGGATTCGAACCCCGGACCCACTGATTAAGAGTCAGTTGCTCTACCAACTGAGCTAAAGATGCACTGTAAATTTGGGTCATATTTTTTCAGAGGAGCATAATGTCAAGCAAAAAGGGGAAATAGTGAGATGGAATCCGGAAGGTCAACCTCCCTGATGTCAATCCACATACAAAAGGAAAATGGCTTGGTAACTTCTTTTTTAGCAACAAGAAACATCATAGCTATAGATAAATTATAACTATTAATTTGCCGGATAGGAATTCGGTGATCCTATTGATTGTATAAGCAGTTACAGTAGCGGAAAAGAGACAATTTTAACCTTTTACAGGGTAGCAACAAGAGAACATTTCCCTTTACTAAAAAACCGCTTTAGAAAAAATGACTATGGCATTACTTTTGAAAAAATAAGCAAAAAACAGGAAAGAAAAGAAATGGAAAACCAGAGCCCTCTGGAAAAGCTGAGAGCAAAACGCGCTGCAGCACTTTTAGGCGGTGGAGAAAAACGCATCGCTGAACAACACGCAAAAGGTAAACTCACTGCAAGAGAAAGGATTGCCCTTTTGGTTGATCCTGATAGTTTTGAAGAATTTGATATGTTCGTAACCCATCGTTGCACAAATTTTGGATTGGATAAATATATTCATCCGGGAGATGGTGTGGTAACAGGTTGCGCAACAATCAATGAAAGAATGGTCTATATTTTTGCTCAGGATTTTACGGTTTTTGGTGGTTCTTTATCCAAAACCTACGCTGATAAAATCTGCAAAATAATGGATATGGCACTAAAAAACGGTTGTCCTGTTATTGGACTGAATGATTCCGGTGGAGCAAGAATTCAGGAAGGCATTGATGCCCTTGCTGGATACGCGGAAATTTTTTGGCATAATGTAATGGCAAGCGGAGTGATACCTCAAATTTCGGCAATTTTAGGTCCCTGTGCAGGCGGAGCTGTATATTCACCTGCCATAACGGACTTTATTGTTATGGAAAAAAGCAACAGCTATATGTTCGTTACTGGTCCTAAGGTTGTTAAAACCGTATTAAATGAAACGGTTGCTAATGAGGAATTAGGTGGCGCAAAAGTTCATACCAGCAAAAGCGGTGTAGCTCATTTCATAGCTAATAGCGAAGAAGAAGCGATGCTCACTATCAAACTTCTGCTAAGTTATTTGCCTTCCAATAATTTGGAAGACCCACCTTATGTTCCGAGTGCTGATCCTATAACTCGTAATTGTGATGTTTTGAATAATCTTGTTCCTGAAAATCCTAATAAGCCCTACGATATGCTGGATGTGATTTATCCGATTGTTGATGATGGCGAATTTTTGCAGGTGATGAGTAATTTTGCCCAGAATATTATTGTCGGTTTTGGCAGGATGAATGGACGTAGTGTAGGAATTGTAGCTAATCAGCCCAAAATTTTAGCCGGTGTTTTAGATATTGATGCCAGTATTAAAGGAGCTCGTTTTGTGCGATTTTGTGATTCCTTCAATATACCTTTGGTAGTTTTGGAAGATGTTCCCGGTTTTTTACCCGGCACAATGCAAGAGCATAATGGAATTATTCGTAACGGGGCAAAACTTCTTTATGCTTTTGCGGAAGCCACAGTTCCAAAAGTTACTGTTATTATCCGTAAGGCATACGGAGGTGCATATTGTGTTTTAAACAGTCGTCATATGCGTGCGGATATAGTTTATGCCTGGCCCTCTGCCGAAATTGCAGTTATGGGTCCTGATGGAGCAGTGGAAGTTATTTTCCGTAAAGAAGCAATGGCTGCAGAAAATCCTAAGGCAGTTCTTCAGGCAAGAGAAAAAGAATATCGGGAAAAATTTGCCAATCCCTTTATTGCTGCGGAAAGAGGATATATTGATGATATAATTGAGCCCGCGGAAACAAGATTTCGTTTAATTAGAGCTTTGGAAATGCTGGCAAATAAAAAGGACAGCATTCCTCCTCGCAAACATGGCAATATTCCTTTGTAAGGTATTGGCAATGCGGAAAATAATGTCTCTAACCCTTTTTACCTTCTGCGTCTTAAGCGGCTGGGCTCAAATAACCTCTGTGGAACAAACAATATCTGATAGTTTAGCTTTAGCGCGGGAAAAAGAAATTATTTCCGAATATGGTTTTCGGGATACAGCTACTCTTTCTGAAGTAGCTAACAAACTGCAAATTGAGGATATAGACCGCTGGAAGAGCTATCTTGGTTTGGAACCGCATAACGAAAAACTGGATAAAATGAGTTTAAGAAAACTGGGTATAACACCTTATAAAGCACTTCTGGCACAACAATACAGCATTTATGGCTTTACGGAACTTTCCACTTTGGAAGAAGTTGCCGCTGCACTTAAAATGCCCGTGAAAAAAATCAAACAGGAAATCGGACTGGATAAGCCCAATTCTCCAAAATGGGATTCTTACTCTTTGCAGTCCTTGAACTTAACCCCTGAAGACATCAAAAAAATTCACCGGGAATTTGAAGAAAAAAGCTTGAATTTCGGACTTAGTGTAACACTGGTAGGAATGTTAACCGTATTTACCGCTCTCCTTATTACCAGTATTATAATCGGGCAATTGAATCATCTGAACCGTCCTGCCAAAGAAAAAAAGGCAGATATGAAAATTACTTCCGGAGGAAAAGTTCGTTCTGCTTCCGCCACTTTAAATCACAATGTAATAGCTGCTCTTGTTACTACTATCTTTTTGTATGAACAATCCCTGGAAGAAAAAAGAAAAATTGCCTTAACCTTTAAACGCACTCCCACAAATCAATGGCGTGCCAGCGCTATGTTAAATATGCCCAATCGGGAAATGTATCTTAAGCGGAGATAACTAATGAAGACCTATAAATTGTTGATTAATAACGAACATTTTGAAGCCAAAATTGTGGAATACAGTCCCACCCACGCTAAAATAAACCTGAACGGAACGGAATATCTGGTTCAGATAGAAGACGATAAAATTCAAAGCATTCCCAAGCTTGCTGCCCAGGAAAAAGCAGTTCCTATGGCTCCTGCATTCAGCAGTAGTGCCGATCTTTATTCCGGGGAAATTCGTGCTCCTCTTCCCGGAGTGATAGTTTCTATTCTTGTTTCTGAAGGCGAAGAAGTGAAAAAAGGTCAGGCAATTCTCATTATTGAGGCAATGAAGATGCAGAGTGAAATTGCTTCTCCTGTTGACGGTAAAATAGATAAAATATTTGTGAAAGAACGAGCTCCCGTGAAGGAAGGAGATTTACTGATGACAATCACCGGAGCTGAAATTAAAGTTCCTCCTCAAAGTAAGCCACCGCAACCAAGCGTAGAAGAACCGATAGGAAAAAAAGCAGTTACAGAAAAAATTCTGCGTGCACCTCTTCCCGGAACCATTATGGATATAAAAGTGAAAGTTAATGACTATGTGCACGAGGGAGATGTTGTTTTAGTTCTGGAAGCAATGAAAATGGAATCCGATATTTACAGCCCCAGAATAGGGAAAATAAGCAAAATATATGTGCAAAAGGGAGACCTCGTGCAGGATAATGACCCTTTAATTGAGTTTGAGGAATAGCTTTATGCAGGAATTAAGCCAATTTATTCAAACCACAGGTTTCTTGAATGTTAGCTGGGGAAATCTGGTAATGATTATCTTCGGAATGATCTTTGTCTATTTGGGTGTAGCCAAAGAATTTGAGCCCCTGCTTCTGATTCCTATCGGTTTTGGCATTATCGTGGGAAATATGCCTGGCGTTGCACAACAGGGATTAGGAGTGATGAATGAGGGTTCCGTTTTAAACTATCTTTATTTCGGTGTTAGTAAAAGCATTTATCCTTCCCTGATTTTTTTAGGAATAGGAGCAATGACCGATTTTTCCACTTTAATTGCCAATCCGCGACTTATTTTATTAGGAGCTGCAGCCCAATTTGGAATATTTGCTACTTTCATAGGCAGTATCCTTTTAGGATTTAATGTTTTAGAGGCAGCTTCCATCGGTATAATCGGAGGAGCTGATGGACCAACTTCCATTTTTTTAGCTTCCAAACTGGCACCTCACCTTTTAGGTTCAATAGCTTTAGCAGCATATTCCTATATGGCATTGGTCCCTATAATTCAACCACCGATTATGAAATTACTCACCACTAAAAAAGAGCGTCTTATTCGGATGAAACCCTTGCGAGTGGTTTCCAAAAAGGAAAAAATAATTTTCCCCATTGTTGCTTTTGTAGTTACCACCTTCATTTCTCCAGGCAGTGTTGTTCTTCTGGCAATGCTTTTTTTAGGCAATTTATTAAAAGAAAGCGGAGTAACGGAACGCCTTGCCAATAGTGCCAGAACTGTTTTAATTGATGTAGTAACCGTTTTAATCGGTTTAACTGTTGGCGCCAAAACCACTGCAGATGTTTTTTTAACACCTGCTACACTGAAAATATTTTTGCTGGGTGCTTTTTCTTTTGCTGCTGCAACTGCTGCCGGCGTTCTTTTTGCCAAAATTATGAATCTCTTTTCCAAAAACAAGATTAACCCTTTAATTGGAAATGCCGGTGTATCTGCAGTTCCTGCTTCAGCACGCGTTTCCCAGGTAGTTGGTCATCAATATGATAAAACAAACTATCTGTTGATGCATGCAATGGCTCCTAATGTTGCAGGAGTTGTTGGCTCTGCAATTGCTGCAGGTGTCCTTTTAGGAATTTTAGGAAAATGAAACAAAATAAACACAACAAAACATATAGGAGGCAAAAATGCCAAAAGTCCTGATTGCAACCGAAAAACCCTTTGCCGCAGATGCAGTTCAGAAAATTAAGGCAGAGCTTGAAAAAGCCGGTTACGAATACTCCTTTTTGGAGAATTATACCGATAAAAGTGAACTGCATAATGCCTTAGCTGATGCGGAAGCAGTAATTATCCGCAGTGATATTATGGATGAGGAAGCTTTTAATTCCGCTCCCAAACTTAAAATTGTAGTCCGTGCTGGTGCCGGTTATGACAATATTGATTTGAAAGCCGCTACCGCACATAATGTTGTAGCTATGAATACTCCAGGGCAAAATTCCAATGCTGTTGCCGAACTTGCTATCGGAATGATGATTTATATTGCCAGGAACAAATTTAACGGCAAATCTGGAACGGAACTTTCTGGTAAGATACTTACTCTGTATGGTTTTGGCTGGGTTGCCCGTTATGTAGCAAAAATTGCTAAAGGTATCGGAATGGATGTTTATGCTTACGATCCTTATCTGCAGGATGATGTGATGTTAAAAGAAGGCGTTAAACCCTTGCATAGTGTAGAAGATGTCTTCAAACTGGGAGATTATATTTCTCTGCATATTCCGGCTACTGAAGAAACCAAAAAATGCGTTAACTGGAATCTTTTATCTTTGGTAAAAGATGATGCTGTTCTTGTTAATACGGCACGGAAGGAAATTATTGATGAAGAAGCACTACTTAAGGTGTTTACCGAAAAGAAAAAATTCCGTTATGTGAGTGATGTAGCTCCGGATAATAGTGCTGAAATATTAGAACTGTATCCAGACCGTGTTTTCTTCACTCCTAAAAAAATGGGAGCCCAAACCAGCGAAGCAAATACTAATGCCGGAATTGCTGCCGCCAAACAAATTATTGCCTTCTTTGAGAAAGGCGATACAACTTACAAAGTAAACTAAAAACTACCCTCCTCCTTGATTACAACGGAAAGCTTATCTTCAGCTTTCCGTTGTTTTCTCTCTGAAGAACAATCTGAACTAAAAAGGTTGAGAAGGTTGATAGAGTTGATTGGGTTGAGAAGGTTTAGAGGGTTGAGAGGGTTGAGAAGGTTGAGAAGGTTTAGAAGGTTGAGTTTTCATCAAAGCCCGGAGAGCGAAACAATCATAGCGATGGTGGCGTAAGCCCCTCGGGAAAAAAGGTTGAGAAGGTTGAGAAGGTTTATAAGGTTGAGATTTCATCAAAGCCCTGAGGGCGACACAATCATAGCGATGGAGGCGTTAGCCCCTCGGGAAAAAAGGTTGAGATAGTTGAGAAGGTTTATAAGGTTGAGATTTTTTAAAAGCCCGGAGGGCGACACAATGATAGCGATGGGTGCGTAAGCCCCTCGTTAAAAGTAAGCCCCGACTTCTTTTTTCTTTTCATCTTCCCATTTTCTAAAAAGCCCGGAGGGCGACACAATCATAGCGATGGCGGCGTTAGCCCCTCGTAAAAAATAAGAAACAACCATCTATCTTTTTCCACTGTTCCCCGGTATAAATATCCTGAAAATACCTTTCATCCCATTCCTCAAGGAGCTAATTAATCTTGATAGTTATTTGCTTGATATATAGTAAATTCTGTAACGACTCCGTAACACTTCCGTAACATTTCCGTTGTCTCGTTACGGAGTTGTTACTTGGTTGTTACTTTGTTATAAGAAGATGAAGCAAGCTGAAAAAGATAATAAATTAAAGGCGAAACAATTAACAAGAGTGCGGTAAATGATAATGTTCTTCCCTTTTGGTTAATCGGGATTCGGTAACTCAATAATGAAATAATATTATTTTTATATTTTATCTTCTTATTGAAATAACAATTATAATTATCTGTCGTTCCTATGGAACTCTCTCTAAAACAAGGAGATATGTTGTTTTTATCTGCTCTTTGCACCGGGTTAAAACCCGTCGTTAATATCTGTCGTTCCTATGGAACTCTTTCGGAAAAAAGGAGATATGTTGTTTTTATCCTCTCTTTGCACCGGGTTAAAACCCGTTGTTATTATCTGTCGTTCCTACGGAACTCTTTCTGATACAAGGAGATATGTTGTTTTTATCTGCTCTTTGCACCGGGTTGAAACTCGTTGTTAATACCTGTCGTTCCTACGGAACTCTTTCGGATAAAAGGAGATATGTTGCTTATTTACACTCTTTGCGCCGGGTTAAAACCCGTCGTTAATATCTGTCGTTCCTACGGAACTCTTTCTGTAACAAGGAGATATGTTGTTTTTATCTGCTCTTTGCACCGGGTTAAAACCCGTCGTTAATATCTGTCGTTCCTACGGTACTTGTTTTTAAAAGGAAAGGTATATTGTAAGTTCTTTCTCTTTCTTTGGGTTAAGCCCAAATATTAAAATCGGGATAAATGGGGCAAAAAATTCTTTATTCACCAGAGCAAATGGATGTTTCTAAAGGAATTTATCCCTTCAGCATTTACTTAATTCAGAATTTACATAGCCGTAAATTGCAACAAAAAAAGTATATTTTACGAAATTACCGCAGTCCAGGAAAAATACTTTTATGCAGTTTTTGATTCCTGCTTGCACTGAAATGATAAAGAATTTTTCCCCTCAAGACATTACATTATATACTTTATAATCATCATTTTTATTATAAACTAAAAACAATTCCGCTGCGCATTTCTCTCTTTCCTAAAACTATCAATCTATAGTTTATCACACCTTTATAAAGCGTTAATTGTTAACGCTTGAGTAACACTTTTAACTAAGGATAGATAGTGAAGTTTTTCTCTAATGAAGAATTAAATAACTTTCAGATTTAAAAAATAAATATATTTTTTACCTTCTATGGATTCCTTCTATCTCAGGAAGGACAAAAACGCAGGAATGACAAAATGTGTATTCTTTTACTATGTTGACGATTGTTAATCCACACTTGTTACGGAATCCATTTTAATTAAGTAGAAACTTGCTTGCGCTGGAATGGCAAAAAGAATGGATTCCTGTTTGCGCATATATCTAATGCTTAAAAAAAATTATCTTTATTTGAAATTAATAGGAAGCTGGAGTTCAGAATACCGATTTGGTATTGAACTCCAGCTCGTTAAAGGGTTTTTTAGTATTGATAAGTTAAAGAAATCATTGAGGCAAGGCCATTGGTTTTGCCACCAATGAATTCAGGTCCGTGATGCAGAAAATCGTGTTCCAGAACAGCATCTATGCTGAATTTGCCAAAGTTGAAGCCCAAACCAAGGTTCATTACAAATTCGGACTGATATTCCGAATCTTCGAACTCCCCATCTCCGCTTGGCTCATCTTTTTCGGAATAAAATACATAATTCTGACGAGCTCCCACGCGTCCAGTCAGCCAACGGGTAATTTTTGATTCCACAGCCAGATTGTATTCCGGAACATAGATAAAACTATGCGACATTTTATGCGAGCCGTTAATTCCCTCTTTTGACACTTCTATACTTTCGGAAGCGAAACGAATGGGTTTAAAGCCAAAGATGATAGTATTAGTATCGTTGAGTTTGTAGTTAAGGCCTGCTCCAACTTCAATCATAAAATTGTTACCATCAGTTGTTTTCTCTACAGGTTTATTTTCCGGGTTTGGAGTATCTATTTTCTTACTATCTATATTAAAATATCCCTTACCCAGACACATTACATCAAAATCCTGATTTTGCAGTAAATAATATCTGCCTGCAAGATCAACTCCAAAGCGGTAGAATTCATCATTGAAATCCTTATAAGTAGTCAGTTCATTCTCTGCTGAACCACCTGCATATTTAACTTGCAATCCCACATCACATTTGTCTGTAGACATACCTCCGCTTAAATCAAAGTAATAAGCACTGGACTTTTTATAAATATCAAGAGTATCAGAAAGATCATTTTTGATATTGTCTATAGCCATACCAAAGCCGATACCCCATTTGTCCCAAAAACCAAGGTATAATTGAATCTTTTTGCTTAGGTCCAAATCACCGCGGGAATACAAATTTGGAGATTCGGAATCATACAGCATATCATCTACATTAATGCCTGTGAGGGTATTTAGATAAATTCCCCCCACACATTTCTTGATAGGAAGGTTTGCTCCCAAAGTCCAATCGGGATTTGATCCGGGGGACTTCAATTCTCCAATAACTTGAGTTTTATAACGATTAATGGCTCCAGGATAAATTGAAATTTCAGAATTATCCTTAATATAACCATAAGGAAAACCGAGACCTGCCATTCTGCTCTCGGTAGCAAATAAAGTTCCAGCAACTAAAATAATTGCCGGAATGAAGAGAAAAATAAGGTTGCGTTTCATTTTCTTACCTCACTTTTTTATTTTCTCTGGCTGATCTAAGCCATAATATTTTTTCAGTGATTAAAAGAGAATTTGGAAAATTTATTACTGCTCCCATCTCCAACTTTGGCAACTTATGCATCACTCCGCTAATAAAAGAAATATTTCTTTTATTCGGGCACTTCTTGAGTTTTGGAACACCCCAAAGTTTTGTTTCAGTACTCAACTTCTCATAAGACATAATATTATATACTCCTAAGCTATTCATTATGAATAATAACAACAACTTAAAACCTCTTTATAATATTTTAATCCATAACTATCATTCTGGCAAGAAATATTTTTAATTTCCAAGAATTACAGAAAAAATAAGAAAGATGTTGACGAAATAACCGCCATCTACGGAAAATGCATTTATGCAGTTTTAGATTCCTGCTGGTGCAGGAAGGATAAAGGTGAAAAGTAATACTAATATATACAGCAGTCCTAAAAAATGGAGAATAAATGCAAATAGACGGAAAACAATACCTTTCGGTATGGTTTGAAAACGAACGGGTTAAAATGATAGACCAGAATAAATTACCCTTTGAATTCCGCATTGCGGAATACAGTAATTATCTGGAAATTTGTGATGCCATCAGAGAAATGACCGTTCGCGGAGCTCCTGCAATTGGAGCTGCAGGTGCTTATGCCATTGCCTTGGCAGCTCAAAATGCCCCGGAGGAAAAATTCCGTGCCTATTTACGAACTGCCAGAGATGAACTTATAGCTACGCGTCCTACAGCCATTGATCTTCGCAATGGGGTTAATTATGTTTATGAACAAACCATCAAGTTTATTCCTGATTATAGGCATTCGCGTCAGGTAGCTATTTTAGCGGCACGGGAATTTGCCAAAAAAAGCATTGATGACTGCTATCAAATAGGCAAAATAGGCAGTGAAATAGTTCCTCAGGGAGCTCGTATTCTAACTCACTGTAATGCAGGTGCGTTAGCAACTGTAGATTGGGGAACTGCTTTAGCTGTAATTCGGATTGCCCATCAACAAAATAAGGATATATTTGTTTATGTGGATGAAACCCGTCCCCGTTTTCAAGGTGCACGCTTAACTGCCTTTGAACTGGAACAGGAAGGCATTCCGCATACGATAATTACAGATAGCGCTAGCGGTTTTTATTTCTGGAAAAAGGAGATTGATTTGGTGATAACCGGTGCCGACAGAATTTGCCTTAATGGTGATATAGCTAATAAAATAGGCACTTATGAAAAGGCAGTGTTAGCCAAAGAACATAAAGTACCTTTCTATGTAGCGGCACCTTTTAGCACTTTTGATTTAACCACTAAAGAAGGAGCCGATATTCCTATTGAAATTCGGGATGAAGATGAAATTAAACGCATCAACGGAACCTATCTTGCCAATCCAGGTTCACCGGCATTAAATCCTTCTTTTGATATAACTCCTGCCAAACTTATCACTGGAATAATCACTCCCAAAGGTATTTTTAAGCCCAAAGATGCAGCCAGGCAGGTACAGATATGATTTTTGACATCGTTTTGGAAGGTGGCTCTATAATTACTATGGATGACAAAAACAGGATTTTGTCACAATCCTGTATAGCTATCAAAGATGGTAAGATACAGGCTATTTTCCCTATTGGCAGTTCCTCTTACGAAGCAAAGCAGAAAATAGATACCCGTAATTGTTTTATTATTCCCGGTTTAATCAATATGCATTCCCATTTGCCAATGACCTATTTTCGCGGTTTGGCAGATGACCTGCCGTTAAATACTTGGCTGCAGAAATATATTTGGCCCCTGGAAGCAAAACTGATAAAACCACAATTGGTGTATGATGCAACTCTTCACGGTGCCAGTGAAATGATTAAAAACGGAATCAGCACTACCAACGATATGTATTTTTGTATGAATTCTATAGCGGATGCCTGTTCCCAAGTCGGTTTAAGGGTTTTTATCAGTGAAGCGTTGATTGATAATGAATCCCCAAAAGAATATAGAGATAACACTATCGGAAGAAGAATTACTCAGCTGAAAGAAGAATATAAAGATAATCCGCTTATTGATTTTACTTTAGCTCCTCATTCTATATATGCTTGTAGTGCTCAGACCCTGAAAACCTGTGCTAAGATAGCAAAGGATAATAACATCCTAATTCATACTCATCTTTCCGAAATTAGGGAAGAAGTAGAGAATTGCCTTAAAATTCATAAATTGAAACCTGTGGAATATTTGAAAGAATTGGGTCTTTTAGAGGTGCGAGGTATTTTTGCTCATGGAATTTGGATTGAGGAAGAGGAAATGGAACTTTTAGCAGAAAAAGGGCTTAGCAGTATTGCTATTTGCACAGAAAGTAACCTGAAACTCAGTTCCGGTTTTGCCCCTATTAAAAAGTATCAGGAAAAAGGCATCAATCTCTGTTTAGGCACCGATGGAGTTGCCAGTAACAATAATTTGGATTTACTTACAGAAATGTCTGTAACTGCCAAACTGCATAAAGCACTGAATAATGATCCTACAATGCTTCCCGCTCAAGAGGCATTCGCTTTTGTTACCATCAATGCGGCAAAGGCATTAGGTAAAGAAAAAGAACTTGGCTCACTGGAAACAGGTAAAATTGCCGATATTGCTGTTGTTTCTTTACAGGAACTGGAAAATAGTCCCGTTTACAATCCTTATTCGCTTTTGGTTTATGCCATAAACAGTCACAGCATTCGCGATATGATTATTCAGGGAAAAATAGTAATGCAAAACCGCCAACTCTGCAATGTAAATGAACAGCAGATTCTGGATAAGGCAGCTGAGTATAAGGAAATGATTTTACAGGCAACAGAAAAATGAAAACCATCAAAAATCGCCGTGCTGAGCACGATTACTTTATAATCCAAACCCTGGAAGCAGGTATTGCCCTAAAAGGAACGGAAATAAAATCCATTCGTGCCGGAAAAGTGAATTTTAAGGATAGCTATGCCAAAATTGAAGATGGAGAATGCTGGCTACATAATTTGCATATCAGTCCCTGGGAAAAAGCTGCCTACTTTAATCACGAAGCGGAACGCAAACGGAAACTGCTGTTGCATAAACACGAAATAAGACGCTTAAAAACCAAAGTGGAAGAACAAGGTATGACTCTTATTCCTTTGGAGTTATTCATCAATGATGAAGGACTTTGTAAAATAACCCTTGCTTTGGCTAAAGGGAAAAAGGCGTATGATAAAAGAGAAGTTATGCGCAAAAAAGACCTGGAAAGAGACCAGGAAGGTTGATGTCCTCGTCAACTAAAGAAAAATATGTATACCGTAACAGTAGAATTTATCGGAAAAGATATTAACACGGTTAAAAATGAACGACGAGGATATCGTTCTTCCTAAGAAAAGGAAAGTATATGGAAAATCAAGTTACCCCATTTGAAACTCACCTAAACCGCATTACTTTTTTCCTGAACGGAGAAAAGATTACTGCAGATATTCCTGCCGGTCTTTCTACTCTGGATTGGCTGCATACTCAAAAACAGCTCTATGGAACAAAATGTAGTTGTAATGAAGGTGATTGTGGTGCCTGCACAGTTGTTATTGCCTACCCTTTTGAAGGCATAATTACTTATCAGGCAATAACCTCCTGCCTCTATCCTACAGCCAAATTACACGGTAAACACTTAATCACCATTGAGGGTTTGGGCACTCCGGAAAAATTGCATCCTATTCAGCAAGCCCTGTTAACAAATCACGCTATTCAATGCGGTTATTGCACTCCCGGTTTGGTAATGAGTTTATTTGCTTTGTTTGCTATGCAGCCATACCCCGATAGAGAAATGACCTTATCTGCTCTGGAAGGAAATCTTTGCCGTTGTGGCACTTATCAAAGTATATTAAATGCAGTGGATAAACTTGCTACCCACCAAAGTGTAAAAGATATAGTCCCTGCCTGGTGTAGAGAAGTGGAAAAGGATTTATTCCATTTTGCCCCAAAAGAGGCAATGTTGGTTACTAAAACAGATATTCCCCAACAGGTTAATTGCTATTTAATCCCTACTACAACTAAACAGCTTTTTGACCTTTATACCGAACATCCGGAAAGTGTTTTTATTGCAGGCGGAACGGATATTATGGTGCAGAAAAATATTAACCGGAAGGAGTTTCCCTTTTTAATAGACCTTACCCAAATCCCTGAACTCAACCGTCTTTATCTGCAGCAGGATGGTTTACATATTGGTTCTGCAGTAACCTACAATCAGCTTTGGGAATCCGGAATCGTAAAGACCGATTTTCCTGTTTTACATAATCTTATTTCTCAAATTGCTTCCCGGCAGATACGCAATTTGGGAACTTTGGGAGGTAATATTGCCAATGCTTCACCTGTGGGAGATACTATACCTCTTTTAATGGTTTTAAATGCCTCTTTGTGGCTGCAATCCAATTTGGAATTGAGGCATTTACCCTTAAAAGATTTCTTTTTAGGTTACCACAAAACAGCTCTGCAAAAGGGAGAAATTATCAAGGAAATCATTATTCCTCCGCTTACTGAAGACAATTATGTAAAAACCATTAAATCAGCCAAACGCAAGAGTGTGGATATTTCTTCCGTGATTACCGCAGTAAATATTGAACATAAAAACGGACAGATTACAAATTCCGCATTGGCAATAGGTGGGGTTGCTGCCGTACCGCTCCTTTCCAGAAAATTCCCAAAACTATTGAAAAGTAAACAAATTAAAGCTCTTGATCCGGCTGTTATTATAAAAGAAGTGGAAAGTGAATTTGAACCCTTAACCGATATTCGCGGAACGACATTATTTCGCAGAGAACTAATCCGCAATCATCTTATTTTGTATCTGCAGGAACTACAGGAGGAAGAAAAATGAACTCTGAACCCTATCATCTTTCCGGAACCTTGCATCTTTGTGGAAAATCCCATTTTATAGCTGATGAACCACCTTTACAGGGAGAACTTTATGCCAAATTTCTCTTTTCTCCTGTAGCGCATTCCCTTATCACCAAATTAGACATCTCTGCTGCTGCCAAAATACCGGGTGTGGTGAAAGTTATCACTTCTGCCGATATTCCAGGGGTAAATCAAATAGGCACAGTTATTAAGGATGAACCCCTTTTTCCGGAAAAGGAAATTATGTATGTAGGTCAGCCACTGGCAATGGTGCTGGCAGAAGATGAATATATAGCGGAACTTGCAGTGAAAAAGATTATTCTGAAATTTGAGGAATTACCTGCCATTTTTGCTCCTGAAGATGCCTACAGTAAAAAACAAGGATATATTCCCGAACGCAAAATAGAAAGCGGAGATATAGAAAATGCCTTAAAAAATGCCCCTTACACCTTAAAAGGCAAAACGGTAACTACAGGTCAGGAACATTTTTATCTGGAAGGTCAACGCTGTTTGGCTGTTCCTTTTGAGGGCAATAGAATCACTTTACAGACAGCTACTCAAAGCACAATGGAAGTTCAGGAAGTTGCTTCCCGGGTTTTAGGAATTCCGGCAAATGATGTAATCATAGAAGTTCCCCGTTTAGGAGGTGCCTTTGGCGGAAAAGAACGCGGAGCCACAATTTGGGCTTGTATGGCTGCTTTGGGTGCTTTTTTAACCCAAAAACCCGTTTTAGTAAAGCTCACTCGGGATGAGGATATGCACTACACAGGTAAAAGGCATCCTTTCACTTCTCTGTGGCAAGTTGGCTATGATGAAACAGGCAAAATATTGGCTTACGATTTATTGCTCTTAGCCAACGGTGGTGCTTATACCGACCTTTCTATAGCCATTTTGGAAAGGGCTATGTTTCATAGCGATAATGCATATTTTATACCTAATATTCGTATTAGGGGTTATGCATGCAGAACTAATTTACCTCCTAATACGGCTTTTCGTGGTTTTGGAGCTCCTCAAGGCATTTTTGTAATTGAAAGCATAATGGATAAAATTGCCGCTCAGTTAGAGCTTGATCCCTTGGAAATACGCAAAAGGAATGCTTATCAGAATGGACAACTAACTCCTTACGGACAAGAAATAACGCAGAGTCAGTTAAATAATATTTTCACCAAATTGGCAGATAAAGCAAACTACGCTTTACTCCGGAAAGAAGTGGCTGAATTCAATAAACACAATTGTCGCTATAAACGCGGAATTGGTATTACTCCTGTAAAATTCGGCATTTCTTTCACTACTACCCTGTTGAATCAAGGTTCTGCTTTGGTTTGGGTTTATATAGATGGTAGCGTTTCCGTTTCTACAGGAGGAGTGGAAATGGGTCAGGAACTTTCTACAAAAGTAGCAATTGTCGTATCTCGGGTCTTGGGAATTCCGGTAAACAAAATTAGAGTGGAAAGCAGTAATTCTCAAAGAATTGGAAATGCATCACCTACAGCTGCTTCTACAGGAAGCGATATCAATGGCAATGCAGCACGCCTTGCTGCAGAAAAAATTAAAGACAATTTAGCCCATTGTGCAGTTCGGCTAATTCAGCAGAAATATAACCAAACAATAGACATTAAAGATGTTATTTTCAAGGACAACAGGGTCTTTGGCAAAGAAGATCCTGAAACCTGCGTAAGTTTTGAAGAATTGGTTCGTTTTGCCCATTCGGAAAGAGTTCCTTTAGCTGCTTACGGTTATTATAAAACTCCCGGGTTGTGGTTTGATAGAGAAAAGGGTTTGGGGCATCCTTTCCACTATTATGTTTATGGAGCTGGTTTAGCGGAAGTGGAACTGGATACTTTGCTGGGAGAACACAAAGTTCGCAAACTGATTATTGTTCACGAAAACGGAAATTCCTTAAATGAGGCAATTGACCGCGGACAAATTGAGGGAGCTGTTTTACAAGGAATTGGCTGGTGCACTATGGAAGACCTGAAATATGATGCAAAAGGGGTTTACCTCAGTGCCAATCCTTCTACCTATAAAATTCCCGCTATTCGCGATTTACCCGAAAAATTGGTTATAGAAATAATTCCCTCCCTCACTGAAGAAGCAAGTGTTTTTGGCTCTAAAGGAATTGGTGAGCCACCTTTTATTTATGGACTTTCTGTCTTTTTTGCTTTGCAGTCCGCATTCAAAGAAGCAAATCCGGAAAAAGAACTTAGCTTCCCTGCCACTCCTGAATCCCTGATACAAAGATAGCGATGGCGGTGTAAGCCCCTCAGGAAATAATGAATGACTTTAGTTAAGAGTTCTCTCTTTTGACCTCATAGCTTATTTTATCAGCGCCATTTTCCTTATCTGCACCTTATTTTGCGTTTTTATTATGCCAAAATAAACTCCCGAAGGTAGTGGCAAACCTTGTTCATTACAGCCATTGAAAACAATTTTATGTTCTCCGGAAGGAAGGCAATTCCAGACACGAACTTTTTGTCCTTTCACATTAAAAATCTCCAAAGTTCCTTGAGAACCGGCAGGAATTGTGAAGCTTATCGTTGTAGAAGGATTAAAGGGATTAGGGTAATTGGTTAAAGTAATTGGCTGAACTATTTGATCATTATTTCCCGTAATTATAAATTCCAGGGTTACAGGTAATGATTCACCTGCAACATATTGTGCCGTGATACCAACCAAATAAGCAACACCTGTGTCCAATCCGGAAAAGACCCAGATATTTTCAATTGTGGAACCACAATAAACACCATCCAGATAAATCTTATAATGCTCAAAGGGAGAAGTACTTCCTGTTAGAGGTTCTTCCCAAGTAACAGTAACTTCACCATCTATAATAAAAATTGGGTTTTGGGGAGGATTTAAGACAGAACCGGAGTATTTTAAGTTCCGGAAAAATTTGAAAGTGCCATCATAATCGCCTAAAACCAAATCAAAATCACCGTCGTGATCCAAATCCACTAAAGCAGGAGCAGCATTTTGGTCAGTTTCAATACCACTGAATAAAGTTGTATTTTCCACCCAAAGCTGTCTTTGCCGTAAAAAACATTGCACTTCCCCAAAAAGGTTTCCAGTAACCATATCCAAATCATCGTCTTCATCCACATCTGCAAAAGTGGGAACACAATCGGAACCCACATCTATTGCTCCAAAAAAGCCATTTACCAATTCCCATAAAGGACTAAAAGGGGTGCCGTTATTCTGATAATAAAACAAATTACCTGCTTCGTTACCAACCACTAAATCCAGGTCACCATCAAAATCCATATCTATTAAACGCGGGCAAGACCATCCGCCAACAGAAACAGGAGGCAAAACACCTGCCTGTTCAATTAACCCTGTTCCGGTATTATGGTAAAAATAAAGTCCCCCATTCAGATCACCCAAAATCACATCAGGCAAATCATCTGCATCTACATCACCAACTGTTACAGCAGAATAAATAGAGTGATGGATATTGGCAAAATATGAATTATCCTCCTGCCAGGCGGGAGCATAAGCAGTTCCTGTATTCCGATAAAATTTTACATAGCCAAGTTGATTACCGCTGATTAAGTCCAAGTCACCATCACCGTCAAAATCATAAAAAACAGGATTACTGGCACCTCCAACATCCAAAACACCTCCAAAAAGAGATGTATTTTGTTGCCAGGAAGGGTTTTCTGCTGTTCCAGTATGCACATAATACTGCAAAGGACCTGCCGCAGTTCCATATACAAGATCATATAGTCCATCACCATTTAGATCAACTAAATCAGGTGAATTCCAGTAAGTAGACATTCCCAAACCGGAAAAAAAAGTGTTATTTTCCTCCCAGATAGGGTTTGTAGCAGTGCCAATATTTTGATAAAAAACAAATCCGTGAGTATCCCTACCGCATAAAATATCCTGTTTACCATCAGAATCAAAATCACAAAAAACAGGATAAGCATAAAGACCAATATCACCAATAAGTTGACAGTTGCTTTCACTAAAATTCCCCACAGCAGCAGAACCGGTGTTGAAATATATAATTACACTGCCATTTTCACTTAAACCAACCACTAAATCCAGATCACCGTCATTATCAACATCCGCTACACCAGGAACAGGATTGGAACCCACATTTAAACCGGAAAAATAACCTCCGCATTCAGTAAAAACAGGGTTAGCATTAGTTCCGCTATTCAAAAACAAATGTAAACCGGAAAAACCCCCGGTCACCAAATCTAAAATGCCGTCACCATTCATATCAGCCGAAACAGCAATCTCTGAAGCAAGATAAGGAATTCCGGATAAAAGGTCAGGTCCTGGTGCAAAAACAGGATTTGTAGCAGTTCCATTATTTTGCAGGTAAAGTGGAGGACGGTTTGTATTTCCCAGCCAAAAATCATAATCACCGTCACTATCCAAATCCATAAATCGGGGTTGGGAAAAAGAAAAACTAGGAACTCCACTGGGATTGAAAACGCTGTTATCCATTTCCCAGGGCTGAGCATTCAGGCATAAAGCCAGAAAAAGGATAACGATAAATATATAAGTCCTTTTCATTTTTTACCTCCTGAAGAGAGTATATAGCTATTATTTTTTATCCCTATTTTACTGTCAATCATTTGCTGCATATTGTTGATGCAAAATATGGAAGTAGATAAGGAAAATAGGTCTGGGTTTTTTTCATTTTATCCTCTTATCAGAAAAGCTAAGTGAAAATATTAATGGAGAATGAAGAATGAATATAGTAGGTTAGTATAAAATAAATGTCTTGTTTTTTATCTGCGTAATCTGCGTGAGGTTAATATTCACCGTCGGGATGAGTCCTATATGCCGTAAAAGTTATCAAGAGGTTCAAAAGTTATATAGGCACAAATGATTCCTCACTTATTAGGTCTGGGTGAAACAATCTTTTTCCTTGACTTTGTCACATTCCGCTTTTTTTGTGGTTTTTGTAAAATATTAAGGAAAAGGATATGGTTGGAATTGTTCTTTCGTACACTACTCTCGGAATAGATGCCTATCAGATTTCGGTAGAAGCGGATATTGGAACCGGTTTTAATCCGATGAACATTGTAGGGATGGCTTCCAATGCTGTTAAAGAAAGCAAGGACAGAGTTATTGCTGCCATCAAGAATTCCGGTTATCAAATCAGTACTCAACATTATACAATAAATCTTGCTCCGGCGGATTTGAAAAAGGATAGCGCAGCTTTGGATTTGCCAATTGCTTTAGCCATTTTGCAATGCAACGAGATTTTTAGAATTATTGACTACGATACAATTGCGATGATTGGTGAGCTCTCTTTAGATGGATTTGTTCGTCCTGTAGCAGGTGTTTTGCCAATTGCTCTGGCAGCCAAAAAAGACGGTATAAATACTCTTATTGTTCCTCTGGAAAATGCCGAAGAAGCAGCCATTATTGAAGGTCTGAATGTTATTCCTGTTACCTCTTTAAGAGAATGTGTCAGTTGGCTGTGTAAAGAAACAGAGATTATGGCTGCTAATGTAGACCGGGAGAAGATTTTTCAGGTATTAAACGATTTTCCAGTGGATATGAGTGATGTGAAAGGTCAATTTCAAGTGAAACGCGCTTTGGAAGTTGCTGCAGCAGGAGGTCATAATGTTTTGATGATTGGTCCTCCGGGAAGTGGAAAAACAATGTTAGCCCGCAGAGTTCCGACAATTTTGCCGGAATTGAATCTGGAAGAAGCATTGGAAGCAACTAAAATTCATTCCGTAGCCGGCTATTCCAAAAATTTTCGCAATGGTATTTTAACCACCAGACCTTTTCGCTCGCCTCATCATACGATTAGTGATGTTGCTTTAATTGGAGGAGGTGCTTTTCCTAAACCGGGAGAGGTTTCTCTTTCGCATAGGGGAGTTTTATTTTTGGACGAGCTTCCGGAATTCAAAAGAGTGGTTTTGGAAGTTTTGCGTCAACCGCTTGAAGATGGGATAGTTACAATTTCCCGGGCAGCTTCCAGTTTAACATTTCCAGCGGAATTTATGTTGATTGCCAGTATGAATCCTTGTCCTTGCGGATATTTTGGTTCCAATATTCCCAATCATCAATGCAACTGTGAATGGGGTTCAATTTTGCGTTATCGGAGCAGAATTTCCGGACCTCTTTTAGATAGAATAGATATCCATGTGGAAGTTCCTTCTGTCAGCTATGCGGATTTAGCTTCTTTGCCTACAGGAGATAAGTCAGTTGATATCAGAGCCAGAGTAAATAAAGCCAGAGCCATTCAACATGACCGTTTTAAGGGGACAGGAATTTTTAATAACAGCCAGATGAATTCTAAGCAGTTACGCAAGTTTTGCATTTTAGATGATGCAAGTAATGCACTGCTGCAAAATGCGATAGATAAAATGGGCTATTCGGCAAGGGTCTTTGATAGAATACTAAAGGTTTCCAGAACTATTGCAGACCTGGAAGGACGCAAAGATATAATCTCTGACGATATCAGCGAAGCAATTCAATATCGCACTCTGGATAGAAAATACTGGAGCTGAATTGATGAGATAGAAAACGCATTAGACAGATTTTAACGGATGAACAGATTATTATAGCAGAGGGCAGAGGACAGAGAGAAAAAAAACTATGATTTTCTGTAGGGTGAATCCATAATTGGGATAGTAAACAATTTTGGCATTAGCTTTATGAGCTATAAAAAAAATTATTCACAATATATAGATAAGATAGGAGCTTTTGTAACTCCCCTTTATAACTTGCTAATTACGATATTTCCCTAAAGTTATCCTTTTTTTCCCGATCAAATTGGCTTGATATTTGCATAATATACTAAATAAGCGGGATACAAATTATCATATCCTGAAAATAAACTGCTGAGGGAAAAATGAACACAGACCAACTAATGACCCTTGCTGTAAACAAAAATGGCTTTGTATTTGATCCTGAAAACGGGATAAGCTACACTGTTAACGAAACAGGCCTCTTTGTCTTACAGCAATTGCAATCAGGAGCTACCCAAGACGAAATTATAAAATGTTTAACAGAAGAGTATGAGGTAACGGAAAAAAATGCTATTAGTGATGTAGATCATTTTATGGCAATGCTCAAAGCGTTGAATTTGATAGAGGACTAATAGTATGCTGCAATTAAATGATTTACAGATCAGCATTGCTGTATCTGGTCTTAAAACAGGTGATAATCCCCAACCCGGAATTCCGGTAATTCGTTCTCTTAGAGCCGCTGGTTTTAAAGGTAAAATAATCGGCTTTGTTTATGATGCAATGGAATCTGGAATATATTTAGATGATATAGCAGACGAGATTTATCAAATGCCTTATCCTTCTACCGGTGCAGAATCATTTTTAACACGCTTGAATTATATCCATTCCAAAAGTAAAATTGATGTGATTATTCCAACTTTGGATTCTGAGATTCCGCTTTATATCCGCTTACACAAGGAGCTTAAAGCACTTGGTATTCATACATTTATCTGCACAGAAAAGCAATTTAACCTGCGTGATAAGAGCAAACTATTTCAATATTTTACTTCCAAAGATGTTGCTGTTCCTAAGACCGTCCTATTAAATAGTGTTGCAGAAATAAACAAAGCAATTCAAGATATAGAGTTTCCGGTTTTTATTAAGGGTCGTCTCTACGAAGCATATAGAGCCAATAATATTATAGAAGCGCAAAAGTATTTTTGGGAACTGCAGGCAAAATGGGGCTTACCGGTTATTATGCAAGAACTTATGGAAGGTGATGAATTTAATGTTGTTATAGTAGGGGATGGCAAAGGAAACTGCCTGGGGATGGTTCCACAGCGTAAACTGGTTATAACAGATAAGGGTAAAGGTTTTGGAGGGGTAGTAGTAAACAATCCTGCTCTGGAAAAGTTTGCTCGTAAAATAATCCAGATTCTTTCTTGGCGTGGACCCTGCGAACTGGAAATTATCAAGGATAAAGAGGGTGCTTTTCATTTACTGGAAATTAATCCTCGTTTTCCTGCCTGGGTTCGTTTAGCGGAAGGTAGTGGCCAAAATCAACCTGCGGCAACAGTTTTACTTGCTTTGGGTGAAATAATTGAGGAATTGCCTCCTTTTAAACCTGGAGTTCTTTTTATCCGTCATTCAGAAGATATAATTAGCGACATAAACCTTCTGGGTGAGATTTCAGTTAATGGCGAACTGATAAGAATGCATAATTAAAAGAGGAAATAAAATGAAAAAACATTATACTGCTCCCTACATTGAACGTAATAGCTCTGGAAATCTTAATAAATATGCCCATACAACGGTTGTCCGACATCAAGATAACATAGATGGAGTTCCGATCAAAATTTTAGTACAGAAGTATGGAACACCCTTGTTTGTTTTTTCCGAAAAACAGATTAGACGAACCTACCGGCGTTTGCTGGAAACAATCCGTATTCATTATCCTAAAGTAGATATTGTTTGGAGCTATAAAACTAATTATTTGGCTGCTATCTGTAATATTTTTCATCAGGAAGGTGCCCCGGCAGAAGTAGTTAGTAGAATGGAATATGAAAAAGCCAGGAGTAATGGCATTTCTGGAAACAGGATATATTTTAATGGCCCTTCTAAACGCAAGCAAGATTTGCAAATAGCTATTAAGGAAGGTGCCTATATACATATTGATCACTTAGAAGAACTGTATCAAATTGAAAATATTGCCGAAGAACTTGCCATAAAACCCAAAGTTGCTATTCGCGTAAATATGGATACAGGGATTAGTTCAATGTGGACTCGTTTTGGCTTTAATTATGAAAATGGGGAAGCGTATCGAACAGTGCAGCGTCTTATTTCCGGAAACAAAGTTCAGCTGGTTGGTTTGCATACCCATATTGGCACTTTTATTTTAGATCCTAATGCTTATTATTGGGCAGCTACCAAACTTCTAAATTTAGCTCAAACTATTAAGGATAATTTTGGTATTGTATTGGATTATATAGATATGGGAGGAGGTTTTGCTTCGAATAATACTCTAATTGATCAATACACTCCGGGAGAATTGGCTTCACCATCTTTTGAACAGTATGCTGAGGCAATAGGAACTGCTTTTAATGCTTCTCATTATGTGAAAGAATATCACCCCCGTTTAATTTTGGAAACTGGAAGGGTGTTAATTGATGAATCGGGTTATCTTATTGCCAGTGTTCTTGGCAAAAAGAATCTTCCCACAGGTGAGCGAGCTGTAATTTTAGATGCAGGAGTGAATATAAATATCACTGCTTGGTGGTATAAACAACGCGTTTTACCTACCAAACCATTTCCAGGAACATATCAAAACACCGTTTTTTATGGTCCTCTGTGTATGAATATTGATGTAATTAGAAGTGCAATGCCTTTCCCTGATCTTTATTATGGCGATACAGTTATTATTTCACCTGTTGGTGCTTATAATGTAACTCAGTGGATGCAGTTTATAGAATATCGTCCCAATGTCTGCCTAATAAACGAAACCGGTGAAGTAGATGTTATTCGTTCCCAAGAAGATCTTTCAGATCTAACTTCCCGAGAATATATTCCAGATCACTTACGGCAAATATGAACTGGTCACGATTTTTCCGGTCTGTGGGGTCTGTGTTTTTAGCTATTCCAGATAGCTATGCCACAATTTTGTTTTCGGATTCAGTGCTTTTAGGATTGATGTTGCTTACGATTACTTTACTATCTCCTGTTGTAGGTTTATCTGGTTTATTTTCTTTAATTGTGGCAATTTTGGCAGCAAGAATTTTGGGCTTTGAGCATTGGGAATCAAGTAGTGGGATAACTGCTTTCAATTCACTTTTAGCAGGTATGATGGTTGGTTATTACTATCCGATGCAAATTATCAGCAGTTCAACTATAAATTATCTTTGTTTTCTGCTGTTAGTTTCTCTTTTCACTCTTTTACTATACTTGTTTAGCAGCTATCTTTTTCAACAATTCTTCCGTTTACCTTCAATGAGCTTATCTTTTTCCATAGTAGCTATACTTTTATGGTATTATTTTGCTCGCAAAGGGTATTTATCCAATTATCCATTTGATAAAATACTGCTTTTCAGTCCAACACTCAAGTTACCTGAATTTTGGCGTTTATTCTTTATTTCTTTGGGTTCTATCTTTTTTACTCCGGAAGTTTCTGCAGGCATCTTAGTTTCTATAGCTTTACTAATAATTACGCGCATCGGATTTGGCTTAGCACTTTTAGGATGGACGCTAAATTATATATTAATGCGTTTGGCGGGTGTGCAACCAGGAAGCGGAGTTTTCTATTCAGGTTTTAATGCTATTTTAATTATGTATGCTGTTGCGGGAATATATCTTTTGCCAGGTAAAAGTTCCATTTTGATTGGGTTAATTGCAACCGGAATTGGCTTTTTATTTACTGCCTTATTCAATGTTGTATATTATTACTACAATGCTTTTACTGGCTTATATACCCCTCTGGCGGTTCCAGTTTTTGCTTTTCCGTTCAATATAGTTGTTTTACTAGTAATTTTCAGTTTGCGTTTACGGCTGAAAGTGGATAAACCTGTAATGAATGATTATGGTGTTTTCAATCCCGAATTGGCTTTGCAGACCTATCAGGAACGCTATAAAAGGTTTAGCCATTTAGGTATCCCTCAATTTGCTATGCCTCTAAATGGTTTGTGGACTATCACTCAAGGGAACAATGGAATCTATACTCATAAATTGGATTGGGCTTATGCTTGGGATTTTGAAATGCTGAATAGTGAAGGGAGAAACTACGATAAAGAAAACAATAATTTAAATGACTATTTTTCTTTCAGTAAACCGGTTCTTGCTTCAGCGGCAGGTTGTGTAGTTAAAATTTGCGAAGGAGTAGCTGATAATCCTATTGGCCAGGTTAATACTAAGGAGAATTGGGGTAATTATGTTTGCCTTTCTCACAGCTACGGACTTTACTCTTTTTATGCACATCTCAAACAGGGTAGCATCAGAGTTAAAGTTGGCGATTATATTCAAAAAGGGGATTGTATTGCTCAATTAGGAAATTCAGGACGCTCAGCAGTTCCGCATTTACATTTTCAAGTTCAATTGGGAATTGAACCCGGCAGTCCAACCCGTCTATCACATTTAATTAACTACAAACTTATCAAGGAAGATAAAACCCTCGAATTTATCGGTAGTGGTGTTCCCAAGGAAAAAGAAACTCTTTCTGCATTAGTAGCAGAACCCCATTTACAAAGTATTTTAGCTTTACAACAGCAAAACGAACAGCAGCTAAAAGTTACCCGCGGTAAAAAACAAAGCACCGAATTATGGAAAGTACATCTTGATCTTTGGGGCAATTTCACCATTAAATCTACTAAACATACCGACCTGAGCTTCAGCGTTTATGATGGAATTTATAATGCTCTTTCTTTAAAAGGGAATCATAAAAGTGCTCTTGCAGCTTTTGCTTTGTTAATTTCCCGTCTACCATACAGTGAAAAACAGGAAATCTACTTATCTGATGAACCGGCTCTTTCTGTAATTATCAGTCCTGCGTTACGGCATATAGTATTACTTTTCAGCCCCTTATTTCCTCTTTTTTCTGCTTGTGTACACAGTAAAATAAAGGTCAATTCAGATTTTATTGAAGTAGAAAGCGATATCACATACCGTATTTTGGGTATTCCATATAGAAACAGAACAGGAAATGTAAGTATAGAAAAATATAAGGGATTAGCGGCTTTGGAACTAAAGAAGGGTAAAAAAACCTTACTAAAAGCCGAAACAATTTAATAAATAAGGAGTTATATAATGAAACGAATTATTCTACCCTGTCTCCTTATCTTGGCTGCAGGGTTTCTTCTGGGGCAGGGTAAGGCATCTATTACTGATTCTTATAATGCTGAGACCGCCAGAAATTATACGCGTGCACTACAAATTATGGAAGACCTAAGTGCAAACGATCCCAATGACGAATTTTACATTTTACGCATTGCCTGGTTGCAGTATCTCTTAGGGAGTTATAATGAATCAATGAAAAACTATCAGAAATCCAATAACCTATATCCTTCCTTGGATGCACAAACTGGTATTCTGAATTGTCAATTAGCTTTAGGGATGTGGAATGAAGCCCATAATCAAGCAGAGCATATTCTGCAGAATTTTCCTCAGAATATAGCTGTTCTCAGTAAAGCTGCTTATTCCACCTATATGCTTCAAAATTATAGAGCTACAGCAGATTATTATCAAAGAATTGTTAATATATTCCCTTGGGATATGGAATCGCGTGGTTATCTGGTAAACAATCTGTACCTTTCCAAGGATATAGAAAATGCTCGCCAGCATTATCAAATCTTAAAGAAATATGCTCCCGATTCTGCTATGGCAAAGGAATATTCTAAGATATTCAAATAGCTAAATGCGTTATTTTTGGCTGATTCTTCTTATTATCCCCTGTCTGCTTTTTTCAGACGATATTGTTACCTTGCCATTTAACCTTATTTCCAATGCCTATAATAATATGCTTACCGGAAACTATGAAATAGCCGAAAAACAATATCAACAATTAACCATTTTATATCCACAAGAAAGAAGCGGTTGGGAAGGATTGCTTTGGTCTCAAAATGCTCAGGGCAAATTTCATAAATCTCTGAAAACCTTTTCAAATGCCAAAACAAAACTGTCGGAATTAGATGGAATTTATAACTATTATGCCTTTGCCTTATATCGGCAAAACCGTTTGCCTGAAGCCAGGTATTATTATAAACAAGCTTTAGATAATATGCCTGCAAATCCTTTGGCGAATCAAGTTTCCTGTGAAGGTTTAGCTTACACCTATCTGGCTTTGGATAATTATCCTAAAGCACAAAAATATTTTTCTAAGGCAGCTTTTATTAGCGGCAGGCAAATGTCCGCTATAAAACCGTCTTTTAATAGCACTGTCTATTACAAAGTTCCAGGAACAGAAAAAAATGCCTATGGTTTTAGGCAATCTGCCAAATATAAATGTGCAGAGCTTAAGCTAAATTATGAATATTTTCAATTGGATAATGCCTTTTTCCGGGATCTATATAAAGCAGATTTTACTTACCAATTCATTCCTTTGGAAGTAGGCATCAATGGATCTTATCTTTCTGGAGAAGATGCCAGAGTTTATCCTGCCTGGCAATTAGGAATGGAATTATGTCCAAAACTGTATCCGGGAAAAATTGTTTTGAACCCAGAGCTTTTTGTCTCTTTCAGTCATTATCCACGTTTTGATGTTCAGCAGATAAGTTTGCAGCCTCAAGTTCTTTGGCGTGATTTTTCTTTTTCTTATGCTTTGCATAGTGCGTTTATGGATAATGAACCCTCAGAAACGGATAGCGTTCATTTTGCTCAACAGTTTTGCCTAACAAAATCTCTTCCGTATAGTTTTGAGCTTGGTTTTCATTATGGAGCAGGAAACGATACTTGGATAATAGATAATTCTGGAGTGATTATAGATACCTTCAATCAAAATGGTTCTTATTATGGAATCTCCTTAGGTAAGGAATTTTTCAAGCATCTCTATTTATATGGTTATTATCAAAAGTGGGATAGCGAAGACCTTTTCTATTTTTCGCTTTCAGGTTATTATTAATGCGTCGTATCTTTTTTTTCTTGTTATTAATTGTTTTGCTTGCTTCCTGTAACTTACGGGAAAATTTATTGTTACCCCCAGAAATTTCTGCAGCAGATTATCAAACGGGGAACACTATCAAGGTCTATTCCGATTATTTAATTAAAGCCGCAAATGACGATTCCTATTTAATGCTACATAAAGAATCCATTGCCGATGAATTAATTCACTTAGGTGACGAAATTGTTTTTCGTAAAGTGAAAACATTTGCTATGCGAGATTCCTTGGGCTTTCAAAATAATGCCGAAGCAAAAAGTAATACCTATCAATTTGGCGTTATACGTTCCGGTACTATAATAGACCTTATTGCTTCTATCAATATGGCCGAAATATACACTGAAATAAAACCGAGTTCAGATCCATTTTATTTAGTTAGTTTCAATTATTATCTGCAAGCCAATCCTATAAATCCTACATATTATAATAAGCGCAGAGCTTATTTTCCTATATCTGCTACAGGTGAATATGCTCTATTGTCTATACCTGAAGAGGATAATCCTACCCTGCAACATAACGGTATGGATAATTTCTATGCTGTTTTGCTTAATAACACGGGAGCCCAGGTAGCGGTAAATTTTCCTGCTGCATACACATCTATGGCTGGAAATATAACTATTAGGTTGAAAGATAATTTAACCGATTACAATAAATTAACTGCCTACTACCCCAATGCGGCTATTTCTTATCCTGTTGTAGAGTTACAAACTGAAAAAGCAATCGGCAACTGCCTTGCTTACTTAAGAATATTAAATGCAGGAAAGGGATTTTTTAGCAGACAGTGGATTCATCTATCAGAAAATTCTGTATACAGCTGGTCTGAAAACGATCCCGTGTCAGGAACTTCCAACTGGTGGATAGATGAAACAGGGCTATACAGTTTTTTAAAAGGCAGCGGTGAATATTTCCTGTTAAGCCCTTTGGAAAATCAACAGGAAATATCCGTCCCCTTAGATGGAAGCGTTAATAGTGTATTTTTACAACAGGTCTGGTTCGATTTACGCTCAATTGCTTTACCGGAAACCCAGATGAAAGTTAATATCGCTCCCGATATTCCTTCCATACTGGCCGATTACTTTCAAAATAATCCCTATTCTTTCAATTCCCCTGTGCAGGCATTCGTAATCAATTTTTATAAAGATTCTGAACTTATAGCTACCCTACCTGAAAATAACTGGATCGAATTTGGCTTTTTCACTAGCCAAACAGAGAATAATAAAAACCGCCTATTTAGTGTTTGCCGTAATAACCTTCAGGATATTATTACTTATAAAAGCCCAGGAACAAACTATGATGCCAATCATTATGTCCAAGTTAATTCCTATATCTATTCTGGGATAACATCTTCTGCAGCATATCTTTATGGCTGTTTACAAACAGCTCCCTCGCAGTTAAAAATTCCTTATTATAAAAATCGCCAATACCTCCAAACCGAAAATGCCATTATTAGTTGGTGGAATGCCGATAAAACTGATTATGATTATCTTATTCTAAATTTAAAACCTGCTTTATCCAATCATCCTTGGCTGAAAGGAGAACCGTTTTATATCAGAGCAGCGAGTTCATTAGCCGATTTTTGTTTCTATACGCATAATGAAAAGCAAAGCTCTTTGCCTTCAGGTTTTTATCTTGCTTTACCTGTTTTCAACCCGCAAGAAAATTATCTTCTATTTTCCACTTTTCCTTATTCGCGCCTAAAAAATTATCTGCAGGGAACAGCAAATTGTTATGTCCAAAAGAACTGGCTGAATATCTATCCCGAATTTCCCGGGATGATTATTAATTGCAACATAAACTATACCAATCCGTTAAAACTGAGAACTTATTCCACAATGAACTTCTTCTGGAATGATCTCATTTTTTATACTTATGGCAATGCCCCTCAAGAAACAAACACAATTTTCAGCTTTTATAAAACTAATACACTTGCAGATCCCTATCGCATTCTTTCCAATCAATATAACCTCAGTTACACTTCTGCTGTATATCAGGTAAGTTCAGATTCCGAAGAAAATTTTGCTCTCTTTCAGCCAGTGCTCTTTTTTCCACGCACTGCAAAAGGACAGAATCTGCTCTTTTATGAAAAAACAGAACCCTTCTATCGACTTTATTCTTTTTATGAAAGCGCTTCTTACGATCCCTGGTATTTTTATATTGATAATGGATTTAATGGTATCGCTTTAGCTAATAGCGGTTCCTATGCCTCCTTTGTAGATAATAACCCTCATAATAGTGTAAGCGTTTCTGTTAGAAACTCCACTCAAGATGAAATCGTCTCACTCTATCAGGTACAGTTTGTGCTACCAAACTATTTTATTAATAAGGGTGTGCCTTCAGGGTCAATTCTCAATTTGAGCAAATTGAATTATGTTTCTGGAGTTGATAATCTCTTGGCAGCTTATCAGCTTAGTGTGTCAACTCCCACGGGAGAGCCAATTAATCCAGATTTTTACAATATTATCGGAGCACAACAAGAACCCTATATTTATCTCCCTATTTCAGAAGTAGCTACTATTAAAACTGCTCATTTGTTTTACCGCGATCAATTAGGAAATGTAACAAAACTAAACCGAGTGGATAATTTTAGCGCTAATTATGCGAATGAATATATTGTTGTAGGAAATTGCTTTATCTGTACTGTTCCCAATCCGGGGATTTTTTATATCACCAAATTCTAAATGTAGTTCCCTGAGTGGGGAGCCAGCTGTAGTTATTAGTTAAAAGTGTATTTAATTTGGCTATTTCTTATTCATATACTGGCTTAAAAATTCTCTAACGATTCCCTTATCTCGTTAAGGAAGTGTTAGAGGATCGTTAGAGGATCGTTAGAGGATCGCCTAAGAGGATGTGAGGTGTCTTTAAAAGATTAACAACGAAACATTAGTATATAAACCTTATGCAGATTTCGCAGATATATTTTTTAGCCACCGAAAACACCGAAATAATAGATAATTCTCCAAATTAGATAGAACCTGGGAATTATCATTCTGGGAAAATGCTATCAATTTCTAACATAAAAAAGAACCCCCGAGCTGTAAAAGTCCAGGGGTTCCAATTTGACTATTTACTTCCAAGCAAAGCTGGAAGAGCTTTAGCTGCAGAAGTTATTTCATCATTATCATTTTCTTGGTGCTGCTGTATTTTCCAGCTTGCATCTTATAGTAATAGACACCACTGGAAACAGAACGACCATTATCATCGGTTCCGTTCCAGACGATAGTATGATTTCCGGGTTCCTGAATACCTTTCACTACGGTCTTCACTAATTGACCTTTAACATTATAGATTTCAATAGTTACAGGTCCTCTTTCTTTAACACTGTAAGAAATGGTAGTTTCCGGATTGAAGGGGTTAGGATAGTTGTTGTTCAACGCAGTAGCAACTACAGGAAGTTCAGGATCATTAACATCGTTTCCCATAATTGAAACATCATCTACACAGAAGAAGAAGGCATCGTTGGAAACGCATTGAATACCAATATAAAGAGGTCCTGGTTGGGTAATTTGATAAGTGTATTCAGTCCATTCCACCGGTGCTTCAATATAGTTAGTTCCACTGATTATAGTGAAGTGGGCTGGATTGGTATCAGGTGAAATACCTACTTTGAATCTTTCCAATCCATAACTGCTATTATAGCTGCGTGCCCAGAACTTGATGGAACTTGCTCCGGTTAATTGAGGTGTAATCAGCCAATCGTTGTTAGGAGGAGTAGTGGCATCAAAACAGCAAGCCATTTTATTTCCACCATGGGCTGTAAGAGAAGTAAGCGCTGGAGTTGTAGCAGTAGGATTGAAGATTATGTATGCTTGAGCAGTGTTAACATTTGTCCAGGTATAACCTTGAATACCGTAAGTTGTGCTTCCATCAACATCCATACAGGTCCAGGGAGCAAAGTTTATAACGAAATTAGCGTAGGTCTCAAAGCCATCACTAAACAAATCTGATATTGGAGGCAACTGGAAGTTCACAGTAGTGGTTTGACCGGTCGTAACTATAATTCCTGTATGTGTAACAGAAGCATAATTGGGATGACTGGCAGTTACACTGTGTATTCCTGAAAGCACAGTCATACTGTATGCGCCACTGACATTGGTAGTAGCGGTAACATCCCCGCAGGTTACTGTAGCTCCCGAGATTGGCTGATTCTGCATATTGCGAACAATACCGGCTATAGTTCCAATTTCATGATACTGGGGTAAAGGATTGGAGAAGGCAGCAACGGAATACGCACCGCCTGTATAAACAGCTTTCACCGCCCATTTATAAGTTCCATCCGGTAAAGAAGCCCAACCTTCATCTGCAAAGCTTAAAGCAGTAATAGGAGTGCCGGTTAAAGAAGTCCAGGCACTTTCATTGGTCTCCTGACCTTGCAGTAAACGCCATACCTGATAACCTGTCAGAATTCTGTCCCGACTATAGTTTGTAGGTGTTGTAGGTGTATTCTTGATATTACCGTCACGGCTGATAGGCAATGTAGGATATACTAGTTTAGGTGCAGCAGCAGTTGGATTATACCTTATCAATTGGTCTGTATTAAATGTTATAACTTTCGTAGGTGAACCAATTACAATATCATCCAAGAACCAAACATACCACATTCCATCATTGGAAGGCGGATCATCGGCATGCCAGGCAAGCTTAATCTGCTGTCCTGCATAAGCATTCAAATCAACAGTAATCGGAGTAGTATAATAGTTCCAGCCACCGGTTAAGGTAGAAGCATCCCAAAGGACAGTCCAGGTATTACCATTATCGGTAGAGACCTTAATGTAATAGTGGTCGCCATTGGTAGAACCAAGATAGACATAGCTCCAGAACTGTAAAACAGCATTGCTGGGGCAAGGGAATTGAGGTGTAATCAGCCATTCATCCTGATGGACATAATCCCACCACATAGCTGCTTGATAGGAACCACCATGAGGAGGAACTGCTGGATCAAGAGCTATAGTTCCAACTTGACACCAGGTTGGCAAGACACCGCTTGTTCCTGCTGCACCTGTATCTGTAATAATTTGGCTCCAATCAGTTGGGGGGAAGGTTGCACCTTCAAATCCCTCTGTAATGCCTGTAGCAGTTCCAGGAGCTTCCCAAGTGATATTGGCAATGGCACCCGTATCTTCTGCATGGACATTTACAGGAGGTAAAGTAAGTTCTGTAAGCACGAAGTTTTGAGTAGTGGTCTGCATACCAACGATTACTACTCCTGCCTGTGAACCGGGTTGATAACCTGGTTTTGTGCAAGTTACAGTATAGGTTCCGGCATAAACGCCAAAACTGTAATGTCCTGTAGCATCACTTTGGCCTGTATATTCACCCGCAGTAATAGTGGCACCTTGAACAGGAAGACCGGTTCCAAATTCGGTAACTGTTCCGGTTAAGGTTCCCATCATACCTTTGTGAATTTCATTGGAGAAAGCGGCATTGGAAAATACATTATTGGAATAAACAGCTTTCACGGCAAATTTATAAACGCCGGAAGGTAAGGGCTGCCAGGCATTATCTACATAAGTAGTGGGGGTTATATTACTGGGGGTTAGAGTTGTCCAGTTAGCTTCGTTACCTTGATCAGCAGCTAATAGACGATATACTCTGTATCCAATTAAAACTCTATTATTTTCGGTTGGTCTTTCAACACTCAGAACAGGCTCACTGATGGTAGGATTCTTTACCCTGTCACGGCTGATGGGCAAAGAAGGATATACCATTTTGGGTGCTGATTCATTAACTTTGGAGGATGCTAATAATTCCTCTGTGCTGAATTTCAAGACCTTATCCGGGGTGCCGATAAGGATATCATCCAAGAACCATACATACCACATTCCGTCATTGGAAGGCGGATCATCGGCATGCCAGGCAAGCTTAATCTGCTGTCCTGAATAAGCATTCAAATCAACAGTAATTGGAGTAGCATAATAGTTCCAGCCACCGGTTAAGGTAGAAGCATCCCAAAGGACAGTCCAGGTATTACCATTATCGGTAGAGACCTTAATGTAATAGTGGTCGCCATTGGTGGAACCAAGATAGACATAGCTCCAGAACTGTAAAACAGCATTGCCGGGGCAAGTGAATTGAGGTGTAATCAGCCATTCATCCTGATGGACATAATCCCACCACATAGCTGCTTGATAGGAACCACCATGAGGTGGAACCGCTGGATCAAGAGCTATAGTTCCAACTTGACACCAGGTTGGCAAGACACCGCTTGTTCCTGCTGCACCTGTATCTGTAATAATTTGGCTCCAATCGGTTGGCGGGAAGGTTGCACCTTCAAAGCCCTCTGTGATTGTTTGAGCATTAGGATTGGGTGGTTGCCAAGTAATAGTAACATTGCTGAAATTAGCAGCTTCTTGAGCAACAACGCTATGAGGAGGATAAGCCATTTCGTTAACAATAATATCACCCATATTCACATTTGTGGTTCCGACCACAACTTGACCTGTTGCTGGTTGATAACCTACTGCAGTAGCAATATAGTTATAGGTCTGATTGGCAAAAACATTGGGAATGGTGAAGTTGCCGGTAGCATTGGTAGTCGCCTGATAGGGTTCATAACCACTTAAGGCAATTGTAGCACCAGCCAAACCAACCGTGGGTTGATCGCTTCCTACAATACGTCCACTAACCGTAACTTGAGGTAATAAGGTAAGCTCAAAGTTTTGGGTTGTGGTTTGATCTTCCACAATGGTTACAGTATGCGTAACTTCATTATAGCCATGTTTAGTAGCCATAACCTGTTGAGTTCCTACGGGCACATATTGGAAGTTGTAAACACCATTAGCAGCAGTAACTGTATGGAAAACAGTTCCAATAACTGTAACAGAAGCTCCTTCTAAAGGAGCGCCGGCAGAACTAACTACACCGGTAAGAGACCCCATATCGGAAATGGTCATAAACAATCTGGCATTAGCTCTATTGGTAGAAGTGGTTCCAGTTGTTGCAGATGAAGCAGGTGAGCTATCACTCTGGAACCGTAAGCAACTGGGGTAAGAAGTAGGAGTGTAGGGAACAGAAGCATTTTCAGTATAATTACCAGGAATCAAATCCGTGCAAATATCTATTAAGAGATTGGAGGCACCATTCCAGAAGAAAGGAGTAGTGAAAGTATGAATGTTCCAACCCGTGGTAGGCAGGAAGCTGGCACTATTCCATACCGTAGTATAATCACCTGTTTCAAAAGTAGTAGAAAGCTGTGTCTGGTCTGTATGCTTAACTTTAATTGTATAGTTCGGCATAGCAGAACAGTTGTTCACTGAGGTTACATTAAATGCTAAAGCAGTAATCAAACCAGGTGCGCCACCGGCAGCATAGATATCATCCGCTTTGTATAAATACTGCTGACGGAAATTCTTATAGTATGTTCCGTAAGGAGTGGGAGCACCAGTAGTGCTATTTGTAGCAGTTCCCTGACCGATTTGCACTATGGTAAGTCCTGCTTCCATCACTTGCACAGTAAGGTTTGCTGTTTGATTATTAGTAGCAATTTCATCCCCGGCAAGTTCTACTACACCATATAAATAGGTAGTTCCTACAGCAGTGGGAGTCCAGCTCAGGTTGAAAGTAGCGGTTTGTAAGGAAGCAATTGAGGTTCCGGGAACACTGGCAATTTGCACTCCGCCTTCTTTCATCAGCTTTACAGTGTAGTTGGTCTGAGTAGCAGTTCCATTATTTTTCACCGTGATGGTGTAGGTTGCAGGTGAACCAACATTGGGGGTTGAACTTCCAGTAATGCTAAGGCAAGCCAAATCATTTATAATCTGCTGTCCGGTATAGAAAATAGTGGTTTTGGGAACCTGTCCAACAGGAGTAGTACCCGCAGGTGGATTGGCAGGATCGTAAGGAGTGCTATCACTTTGAACTTTTAAAGTGCGATTGGTACCAATGGTTAAGCCGTAAAAATTATCAGAAGATGAATAATATTGGGTATCCATCGGACGTTGAACCATCATTACCAAGTTTCCGGGAGTATGCATATAGGGTGTTTGCAAAGGAATGGTAATGGTGTTTATTCCGGAAGGATAAGTAATATTACCATCAAACACCAAAGTCATTTGAGTAGAAGGAATCCAGCCACCACTCAAATCTTGCACATTAGTTGAACCCAACCAAATCTTAGTGGCTCCATTGGCAGGGGAATCATAGAAGTTAGTGTAAAAAGCCAAAGAAGTAATAGTTCCGCTTACAAAGCCAAGTTCATCAGCCATATAAATAGTCTCGGAGAGAGAATTCATCCAGAAGAAATCCATCGGAATCCGCATTGTCTCCGTTCCATCTGCAATTGTAACTGCTTGAATACCTGCCGGTTGAACAGCAATGCTCAAAGCAGGACTTTGGTTGTTGGAAGGCATTTCATCAGTTGCTAAAATAACTTTTCCATAAAGAGCAGTAGGACCTGCAACGCTGGGGGTCCAGTTAAAAGTGTAAGTAAGGGTTTGAGCTTCATTAATAGGCAAGCCGGGAAGAGAAGCAAGTTCTACATCACCTGTTTGCATCAGCTTAACTGTGTAAGTGTTTTGTGCATTCTGACCGTTGTTTTTAACGGTTACAACATACTGATAAGATTGGCCAACACTGGGAGTAGTATTTCCGGTAATGCTTAAGCAAGCTAAGTCATTACCGATACCTTGACCAGTGTAGAAGAAAGTGGTTTTGGGGAATTTACCGCTTGCGGCTGTTCCGGTTGGAGGATTGGCAGGATCATAGTCAACACTGTCACTGAAGATATTCAACGCGCGGTTTGTTCCAATTGTCTGACAGGCAAATAGATCAGATGAGGAATGCCATGTAGTATCCATTACCCGTTCAACCATCATCACTAAAACACCACCACTATATTGGAAGGGGATAGTGAAAGTGATGTTAATAGTGTTAGTTCCAGAAGGAAAATCCACATTGCCTGTGAACACCTGTGTAAGTTGAGTGGAAGGTATCCAGCCACCGCTCAAATCTGTTTGGGTAGTAATACCCAGCCAAATATTAATAGGCATACCTGGAAGATTAGAGGAGAAATTGTTATAAAAAGCAACTCCAGTAATACTTCCATTCACAATTAACAGCTCGTCCTGGTAGTATAAGCATTCAAAAAGCGAGTTTTTATAATACATATCTACCGGGATACGACCTGTTTCGTTTCCTGCGCCAATGGTTACTTCGCTGGCATTCAGCATAGGAACCATTAAGCCCAGAATGAATATCATCACGAGGAGTAATGATAGTCGTTTCATAGTTATCTCCTTTCCCATTTTTTTATTATTTTTGGGGTTATTTTTTTGTTCAGCTCCGAAATTACAGAACTCATACTGCCCTCGGAAACTGTTTCTTTAATTTTACTTTGGACATTATCATCCTACCTTTTAAGAATAGCAGGAAACCACACACTATATGCATCAGAATACATAATTCTCATTGGATACACTGATAAATTAATTCAAGAATTCTGTCAAGCAAGTTTTTTCAGGGTCTGGAGTTTTAGACCCTATAAACAATCCGAACTTGGACTTTTTGCTTGCCACAAAAACAAGGTAAAAAAAAATGGCAGAAGAAAATAGATACGGAAAGGAGGTTATTATGATCCACATTTTCAAAGTAAGCGGTCAGCGTTTTGTTCCGGCTTTAACTATGGAGGAAGCATTTTGGATACATCTGGAGAACCCCTCTCCGGAAGAAATTGAGCGAATTGTTAAAAAATACAATCTGGAAGAGGATTTTATAACCGACCTTCAGGATGCGGATGAAAATGCCCGTTTGGAATGGGATGAGGGAGCGTTGTTAACAATTTTACGAGTGCCTATTTATTATAAGCATCGTTCTGCCAAGATCTCTTTTGCTACAGCACCGATGGGAATAATTTCCACTGAAGATAAGTTAATTACAGTTTCTTTTTATGATAATGAGGTTTTAACTCAATATCTTGAAGGCAAGCATCGTCCTTTTAATATCACACAGCAGAGTTTTTTACTGAATATAAACTTAAGGACAGCCATCTATTTTTTGAAGTTCTTAAAAGAAATCAACCGGCGTACTACTTTAATTGAAGATGAGTTGCATCAGTCAATGAAGAATAAAGAACTGATCCGTTTATTGCGTATGGAAAAATCCCTTGTTTATTTCAATACAGCGTTAAAATCCAACGAAATTATTTTGGAGCGTTTGCAAAGAACCCGCTGGTTATTGAATGATCCCGATGCTGAGGATATGATTGAGGATGTAATCATTGAAAACAAGCAGGCAATAGAGATGGCAAATATTTACAGCAGCATTTTAAGCGGAATGATGGATGCCTTTGCTTCTATCATTTCCAACAATTTGAATGTAGTAATGAAGTTCTTAACTTCTATAACAATCATCATTTCAGTGCCGACTCTTATTGTAAGCATCTATGGAATGAATGTTCCTTTGCCTTTTCAAGAAAGCAACTTTGCCTTTGCTCTAATAATGGGAATTTCTGTTTTAATTTCCCTTATTTTGGTGCTGGTTTTTATTCACAAGAAATATTTTTAAACACTTAAAAAAGGAGTTAACATTGTTTTTCTTAAATGTAATTGAAACCTTTTCCGCAGCTCATTTATTGCGTGGTTATGAAGGTGCCTGCAGTAAACTGCACGGTCACAACTGGAAAGTGAGGGTTTGTGTGAAGACAAAAGAGCAGGATGAAATCGGAATGGCAATGGATTTCGGTGTACTCAAAACTATTCTGTCTAACATACTAAATAACCTGGATCATTCTTATTTGAATGAGATTGTTCCGTTTACGGAAAGAAATCCCACTTCCGAAAATCTGGCTAAATACATTTATGAATGTATGGAAAAAGAGCTTCAGGATAAGCCAGTAGCTATCTCTGAAGTAGAGGTTTACGAATCCGAAAAAAGCAGTGTGATTTATAAAAATGATCAGATTTGTTGAGTCCTTTTTTGTTAAAAGTGCTATTGAACCGAGTGATTATCCGGCTTCTGCTTATCCCGAATTTGCTTTTGCGGGTAGAAGCAATGTAGGTAAATCAACACTTATCAATTTGTTAACCAATCATAAAGGGCTTGCTAAAACATCATCCACTCCTGGAAAGACACGCTTATTGAATTTCTTTTTAATTCGTTATAAGATAGATGATAATGATAGTTCCGGCTTTTTGCAATTTACCGATTTACCAGGTTACGGTTTTGCTGAAGTTAGCCAGGCAGAACAAGAAAAATGGCGTCGGATGATCAATAAATATTTTGAACAGCGCAAGCAATTGCGTTCTTTGATTGTTATTGTAGATATTCGTCATCCGGCAGACAGCAAAGATATTATGCTATTGGAAATGCTACAATTAAGAGGTATTGACTATTGTATCGTAGCCACCAAGGCAGATAAAATTCCCAAAACCAAAGTAGCCAAGACGGTGAAAGACCTGGCAAAGGGTTTGGGCTTGAAAGAAGAGCCGATTTTTCCTGTTTCGGCACTTAATAATACAGGTCTTGAGCCCCTTTATAACTGGTTTCAAAATAAATTAAGCTAAAATGCATACGGATAACAAATTTGATCTCATCGTTGTGGGAGCAGGTCATTCCGGAATTGAGGCATCCCTGGCGGCAGCAAAAAGAGGGTTGAAAGTTGCTCTCTTTACCATTAAAATTGAAGCTATAGGCAGAATGAGCTGTAATCCATCCATCGGAGGTCCTGCTAAAGGTCATCTGGCAAGAGAAATAGATGCCTTGGGTGGTGAACTGGCAAAAAGTGCCGACCTTTCCGGAATTCATTTTCGGATGCTGAATAGAAGTAAAGGTCCAGCTGTTTGGGCTCCACGTTCTCAAAATGATCGTCAAAAATACCATCTGCTGATGCGAGAAGCAATAGAAAAGGAAGAAAATATTCATTTAATTGAGGCAACCATAGAAGAAATAATTGTAGAAAATGGCTGCGTTCAAGGAGTAATAAGCCAAATCGGACATTGCTATTATGCTCCTAAAGTTATTTTGGCGACCGGCACTTTTTTGCAGGGAAAAATCCACATTGGCAAAATAAGTTATGCCGGAGGACGAAGTGGAGAGCCATCTGTAGAATATCTTTCCCGTTCTTTATCTGCTTGGGGATTAAAAGTTCGCAGGTTTAAAACGGGAACTCCACCCAGAGTGGACTTGCGTTCTGTAAATTATAACAAGCTGGAAGAGCAAAAGGGGGATGAAAATCCTCAGGGCTTTTCTTTTTACCGGGATATTGAAATTAAGAATCTGGTTTCTTGTTATATAACACACACTACGGAAGAAACGCATCAAATCATTAGAGCCAATTTAACTGAATCCGCTCTTTATTCCGGAATAATTAAAGGTATCGGACCGCGTTATTGTCCTTCTATTGAGGATAAAATAGTGAAATTTCCCCAAAGGGAAAGTCATCACATTTTTATTGAACCGGAAGGACTGAATACCTTTGAAGGTTATGTAAACGGCATTTCTACTTCGCTTCCGGCAGAAATTCAGGAAAAAATTGTGCATAGTATTCCGGGTTTAGAGGAGGCGCGTATTTTACGCTATGCCTATGCTATAGAGTATGATTTTATTGATCCGGAAGAAATAGATAGTTCTCTGCAGTGTAAAAAAATAAAGGGCTTATACCTGGCAGGACAGATAAATGGCACTTCCGGTTATGAAGAGGCAGCAGCACAAGGTCTTTTAGCAGGTATAAATGCTTCTCTGGCTTTGGAAAATAAAGAACCCCTTATTCTAAAACGCAGTGAGGCATACATTGGGGTTCTAATTGACGATCTTGTAACCCGGGGAACAAATGAGCCCTATAGAATGTTTACTTCGCGTGCAGAATACCGTTTACTTTTACGTCAGGATAATGCTGATGAGCGTTTAATGCCAGTTGGTTACAAATTGGGATTGGTAGAAGAAAGTCGTTGGCAAAGGTTTTTGCAGATGCAAGAAATTTTACAGCGGGAACTGGAATATCTGAAACAGCATAACTGCCTGCCAAATGGAGAAATAAAAGAGCCCATCCGTTTTGCTCAATTATTGAAAAGACCCGAAATTTCTTTTAATGACCTCCAAAATTACGGTTACAAAATTCCGGCGGATGTTAATAGTGATATTCAAAATCGCCTTGAACTGGAAATTAAATATTCCGGCTATTTAAACCGAATGGAAGAAGAAATTCAAAAGTTCCAAAATGCTGAAACAATTGCCATTCCTGAAGAGATGGACTATTTTAGCATTCCCTCTCTGGCTTATGAAGCACGCGAAAAACTTAGTAAAATCCGTCCTAAAAATATAGGGCAGGCAATGCGAATTCCGGGAATAAATTATAGTGATAGCGTTGCCTTAATGATTTGGTTGCGCAAAAATGCCAAAAAGGAAGCCAAATGAATATTATTGCCTTAATTCCAGCTCGTTATAATTCAACGCGTTTTCCCGGAAAACCTTTGGCACTGCTGAAAGGAAAACCGATTATCCAGTATGTATATGAACGCGTTGCAAATTCCGGTTTATTTAATACTGTTTGTGTAGCAACGGATAATATCTCCATTTTAGAAACAGTTAAGTCATTCGGAGGCAAAGCGGTTTTAACAAAAGTAAGTCATCCCAGCGGTTCAGACCGCATAGCTGAAGCGCTACAATATTTTCCGCAGGCAGAATTGGTTTTTAATGTTCAGGGAGATGAACCGCTTATTGAAAAAGAACCCTTACAAAAGCTAATTTCCGCTTTTGAAGATAGAAAAGTGCAGATGGCAAGTTTAATGACCGTGATTGAAGACCGGGAAATGATATACAATCCAAACATTGTAAAAGTTGTAACTGATACGCAAAATTATGCTTTGTATTTTTCCCGTTCCGTTATTCCTTTTCAGCGAGACAGTCAAATAGACCTTAAATATTATCGTCACATTGGTGTTTATGCCTATTCTCCGGAATGTTTGCACCGATTTGTATATTTGTCACCCTCTATATTAGAGAGGACAGAAAAATTGGAACAGCTAAGAGCTCTGGAAAACGGAATTCCTATTAAAATGGTAGAAACCAGTTATCAAGGCATCGGAATTGATACACCACAAGACCTGAAAACAATAGAGAAACTTCTTTCTGTTACTTGATATTAGTTTTTAAATGAAAGTTTTTTGTCATTACTGCGCAGGCAGGAATCCAGAGAAGAGAAGAATTATGAACAAGCATAAAAGCAAAGTCCTATCTATCATCTTTTTAGCTGCCAGTGTTTTTGTCACTGCAGTTCCTGTAACTATTTTGCATACTAACGACACCCATGGTGCCTATCTACCTCAAAATTCAAGGTTTGGTAAAATTGGCGGTTATGCTGTTCTGGAATATTATTTGAATGCAGAAAGGGAAAAGACATCAGCAGCGCTTTATCTGGATGCCGGAGATCAACAAACGGGCAGCATATTTGCTTCGCAAAATTATGATAATGCAATTGGTGGAGCTGTTATAAAGGTCTTCAATTATCTCAATCTGGATGCTACAACTTACGGTAATCACGAGTTTGATTATTCGCAAGACAACACAATCAAACTTAGGGAACTGGCAAATTATCCTTTTCTCAGCACTAATATTCTGGATAAGAATAATCAACCCTTTGGCGGAATTCCCTATAAAATATTTTCCTTGGATTCCTTGCAAATTGGTGTAATGGGATTAACTTTAACCGAACTGCCGGAAAAGGTGAAAAGGGAAAATATTGCCGGATTAACCATTCTGCCTTATAAAGAGGCAATAGACAAGTATATTGAAGAAGTAGACAAACAGAGCGATCTGATAATACTGCTTACCCATAACGGCTTTGAAGCGGATTCCTTATTGGCAACCGTTTTGGATAACCGGGTGGATTTAATTATTGGAGGTCATTCACATACCGTTATTTCTGAGCCCTGTCAAGTGAATGGAATTTACATTGCCTCCACCGGAAGTTATCTAAACTATTTGGGTGCCATCAATTTAGAAGTGCAAAACGACCGCATTATAGCTTATGCAAGCAAACTTATTCCCTTGCTGGAACCGGAAAATTTACCTATAACACCCCTAAATCAATTTGTGCAAACAATGGCAGACAGCATAGAAAAAGAAACGGGAAAAGTTATTGCCCATATTCCAGTGGACTGGATTCCCGATAAATTTAAGGAAACAGCAGTTTCCCGATGGGCTGCTGAGGCATTAAAACAAGAATATTATGAATCCTGTAAACCCGATTTGGCTATTATCAATAACGGAGGCATCAGAAAAGTTATTCCGGCAGGACCTGTTACCCTCAAAGATATGTATGAACTATTTCCCTTCAATAATTACATTGTCCTGTTTTCCTGTTATGGAAGGGATTTATTGACTATGGAAGCACTTAATAAAGAAATCGCTAAAAACAAACCCTACGATATTGTGCAAACAAGTTCAACGGAATGGAAAAAGAAAAAGCGTCTGTTCGGTTTGCTGAAACCCAAAGAGGTCTATTATATCAATGGAAAACCGGTTGATCCGAATAAAATATACCGCGTTGTTAGCTTTGACTATGTTTTGGGGCAGTGGGATAAATATTTGGGTTTTAAGCCCTTTGATGTACAGGAAACAGGTGAACTCTTTACCGAAGTGATGATTAGACAAGTAAAAAAAATGATAAATGAAGAATGAAATTAACAAGGAAAACCTATTAGAATTGAGAATTGATAATTAAAAAAGGTTGAGAAGGTTTAGAAGGTTTAGACGGTTTAGACGGTTGAGAGGGTTTAGAAGGTTGAGAGGGTTGAGATTCCTTAAAAGCCCAAAGGGCGACACAATGATAGCGAAGGTGGCGTAAGCCCCTCGTTAAATAAAAGCCCCTGAATTTCTATTATTTTTACCTTTCTTTTTCACCAAAAGCCCGTCAGGGCGACACAATGATAGCGATGGTGGCGTAAGCCCCTCGTAAAATGAAAGCCCCTGAATTTCTATTATTTTTACCTTTCTTTTTCACCAAAAGCCCCTGAGGGCGACACAATAATAGCGAAGGTGGCGTTAGCCCATCGTTAGGTTCTTGTTTTAACTCACAATTTTTAGATTGTGAAACCATTTATTGCACAGTTGGAATTGTAGAAGCAAGAGTGATGCTGATAATTGGGTAAACGAATGAAAATTGTGAGTCAAAACAAGCATCGTTGCAACTATATTTTGCCGCGGTGGAGTTTTGACTCTAAACCGAACCTTTTATGTTTGCAACTATATTCTGAGGTAACAGAAAATTTTGTTTGTTGCCTTCTACTTTCAAAGCTGAAGCTCGGTTTAGAGTTAAAACGAAAGTACCCCCCGAAGTCACAAATTCTGAACAATTCCTACCCCACATTTCTGGAGCGGCTGAATATATATTTTTTCCGTGACCGTGGAATTTGTTCTTGTTTTAACTCACAATTTTTAGATTGGGAAACCATTTATAGTGCAGTTGGAATTGTAGAAGCAAGAGTGATGCTGATAATTGGGAGAACAAGTGAAAATTGTGAGTCAAAACTTTCTCCTCGGTAAAAATTGTGAGTTAAAATAGAATATGCGTCGGGGTTAAAACCTGTCGTTATCCAACTGCCATCCATATAAGATTTATCTTATAATATAGGATCTATGAATATTAAAACTATATAAAATATGGAGTTACAGAAACAATATTTTCTTCTTCCCCCTAAATTTTCCTAACTCCTACTAAATAAATATAATTCCATTTTCTTCCTTAATAGCATTGCTTACTCATTGCTTACCCATTGCTAATCCCATCCGTAATGGGTAAGCAATGCTTCAGCAATTCAAGCTGGGAAAAGCTCTGAAAACAATGGACTTTACTTAACCCCCAAACATCAACCCAACCTTTAGGATGGGTGGATGATGGGTAACAATTAAGAACGGTGTAATAAATTGTGTAGCCGGAGCTCCGCAAAATCAAAAACTTTTTTTCTTGCGGAAGAACTGCGTCCTCCGGCTACATTTTTGCGGTTTATTCAGACAACAATTCTACATTTAACAGCCCGGTTTGTAACAGAGGTATCCTGTTAATAATCCGATTTCCTTTAATAAACCAGGCGCCTCCACAGTATCTTTCTTCTTCTATGGCATTTTCCTCAACGCAATTGCAGACCATAACCGGTTTACCAAGTTTTTGATATTCATTTAGATAGAAGGGAAATTCTTCTTTGTCCCAATTTTTCTGAAAGTCATTCCTGCAGGGAAAACTCCTTGCCATAATATGTAAATAAAAATCCGGTTCTGCCTGGATAAGACAATTAAGTATTTCCGGTTCAAACAAATCCCCGCAGATTAAAACTCCAATTTTACCGTAAATAGTATCTGCAATCCCCGGAGTATTTCCGCAGGCATAGTCGTTTGAGGTAACTTCTGAAGGTAGCCAGCCCCTGGATATTCTGTGATAATGAACGGCAATCTGACCAAATTTGTCAAACAAGACAAAGCTGTCATAAATACAACCCTTTTCTTTTTCCAAAAAGCCAAAACCGATTCCTATGGAGTATTGTATCGCTTTTTGCTGTAAGGATTTTACTTCAGAAGAATCCATTGCAAGGCAATTTTGGCTATCCTGAGCGTAGATTCCTGTAATGTTCAAGCCCCCTAAAGCGGCTTCGGGAAAAATAATCAGATCGCTTTTGCAGGCAATTGCCTGATCTATATAAGTATGCATTTCGGCAAGTGCTTTGTCTATATTTGCTACTACCGGAAAAACACAGGCGGATATTTTCATTTTGTTGTTCTCCCTTTTTAGCGGAGGAACGGTGTCCTCCGGCTACACTTTTTTTTGTTTTAGCTCACAATTTTTTTAATCAGGAAATCAGTGCAAGCTCGGTTGTAAAATTTCCCGAGGGGCTAACGCCACCTTCTACATCGTTGTTTCGCCCTGACGGGCTTTTGGTGAAAAAGAAAGGTAAAAAGAATAGAACTTCAGGGGCTTTCATTTTACGAGGGGCTTACGCCACCATCGCTATCGTTGTTTCGCCCTTTGGGCTTTTAAGGTATCTCAACCGTCTAAACCTTCTCAACCTTTTTTAATTTTCAATTCTCAATTTTAACCTATTTTCCTTGTAAATTTCATTTTTCCTTCTGTTCTTCATTCTCTTTTCTCTTTGTGTAAAAAACTCAGAATTCAAGGTTGATAGTAACCGGACCTTCATTTACAAGTTCTATCTGCATTTTTGCGGCAAAAATACCTGTTTGGACATTAATATTGTTCTGTTTAAACAGATGCACAAATTCCTCATAGAGTTCTTTTGCTTTTTCCGGAGGAGCAGATTGGGTAAAATCGGGTCTGCGTCCCCTTTTACAATTAGCATAGAGGGTAAATTGAGAAATAACTAAAACCGAACCCTGAATATCTAAAACACTTTTATTCATTTTGTCATTTTCATCATTAAATATACGCAGTTCCAAACATTTCCGCACAGCAAGAGGTAAAATTTCAAAGGTATCGTTAGTAGCAAAACCGACAAAAATTAGAAGACCGTTCTCTATTTTGCCGACAATTTCGTTATCTACATAGCAGATTGCTTTACTAACTCTTTGCAGGGTAATACGCATCAGTCAATTTTAAAGCCATGCACTTCAAAGCAGCCGGTATCGTCAATCCAGATAGACCCTTCTTTAAAAGGAGGAATATAAATTCCAAGGCGTCCAAAACGGGCACCTGGTTTAATAAAACCGGCACTAATTGTAGCGCGTTCCCAGTCCTCGTTTACTTTGGCTTTTATTTTGAAACGATTGACAATTTTGCCATTTTCTTTAAAGACAATAAAGCGTAACTGAGGTCGTGGCGGATGAGGAGAATTAGTTTTAAAATAACATCTTAAATAATAACCCCCATAGCGACGCACATTAAATGGCTCACTTAAAATCAAAACGGAATTATCGGAAGCATCAATCCGCAGAGATGTTTTCCCTTCCAAAGCCACTTCAGGATCAATAACTACAGGGCTTTCCCCGGTCTCCTTGGGATTAAGAATAACCATCCAACCCTTTAAAGCTTCTTCTCCAATAGTGGAATAGGGACTGAAACTATTATTCTTAACCAGGTTTGGGCTATCTTTCACATCCCGTTCGGTGAAACTTAAAGTAGTAACTGTAGAACAAGAGCCGATAAAAATTAACAGCAAGACCAATAAGCAAGGACCAAATAAACGCTTAGTCATTTAATAAAACCCCTTTCGTTTAAATATTTTAGAACAACTCCCACGGCAATAGAATTTACTAATAAATTAGAACCTCCATAACTTATAAACGGTAACGGAATCCCCGTGGCTGGAACCAGACCAATATTCATTCCAATATTGATGAAGGTCTGAAACATAAGATAAGCCAAAATACCTGCCGTGGCAACTTTTCTTTCGCGCACCTTCAACTCCCCGAGATTATGAATAAGACGCAAGAAAAAAGCCACAAACAACAACAGTAAAAGCATACAACCGATAAAACCGAATTCTTCCCCCAACACGGAAAAAATAAAATCCGTATGATGTTCCGGTAAAAATTTCATATTCTTTTGCGTTCCTTTCAGCCAACCCTTGCCAAAAACAGAACCGCTACCAATAGCAATTTTGGCTTGAATAATTTGATAACCCGCTCCTAAAGGATCGCGCGTGGGGTCCATAAAAGTTAAAATCCGATTTTGTTGATAATCCTTCAATCCCATCCAAAACACAGGTGTTATCAAAGCTATAAAAACATTGATGATGCCCGAAACAGTAATCGCTACCCAGGAAAGATGGGATTTTAACAATAAAATAACCAAAATCGCAATCCAAAAAGGAATGGCAGGCAACCAAACAGAACAGATCACACTTACAACAGGACTGACTATCAAAAGAATAAAATATAGCGGAACATCCGCTGCAATCAACATTGCAATTAGCGATGCCCAAAAAACAAGAGTTGTGCCAAAATCAGGTTCAAGAATAATAAGCAAAGCAGGCAATAGAGTTAACAAAAAGCCATAAAGTATCTGCTTGTATTCATTTAGATTCTCTTTGGAAATAACTTTGGCTACTAATAAAATGGTAAGTAATTTGGCACTTTCCGAGGGCTGAAGATTTATTCCTCCTAAAGAAAACCAACGGTGAGCTCCACTCACTGCAGGAGTGAAAAACACTAAAATTAAAGCCAGGATATTAAGAATATAAAGCGGTAAAATTAGAAGGTCAAAAATAGGCATCGGAAGGCGTAATAGCAAAAGAATTACTCCTAAGGCAAGGAATGCAAAGATAATTTGTTTCCACCAGTTGTTTTCTGTATGTATCTGACCCCCGATAACCGTTGTAGAAGCACTGAAAATAATTACACAGCCAAAAATAATCAACAGCAGTAAAAGAGTAAAAAGCACAAAATCAAACTTTTTCCGGTTAATGAACATTACTCTCTTCCTGGGGTTGGCTTACAGAAGGTTCCGTTTCCGTTTCCGGTGTTAAAAATCCGCTATCCTCTATTCCCTGTTCCTGTTCTTCTTCCTCAATTCCTTCGGCAGTTCTAAATTGAGGAGGCAAAGGTGCAACCTGTTTAATAATTTCCAGATTTCCCATATAATAGTTAAAAATCTTAGCTGTTAGAGGAGCAGCCATAGCTCCACCTCCACCTGCATTTTCCAGAAAAACGGTAACTACGATTTCCGGTTTATCTGTAACCAGATAGCCACAGAACCAGGCATGTGTTTTTCTGCCCATCACATTTTCTGCGGAACCGGTTTTACCGTATATTGTGGCTCCGTTAATTCTGGCATTGGCTCCTGTTCCACCTGGAGCATTTACAACAGACCATAAACCCTGTTGAATTGTTTTCAGGGTTTCCGGTTTCATAGGTAACTTCTTTTTTGTTAAAGGAATAACCTGTTCGCGGGTAAGGCGCCCCCTGCCTACCGTTTGTTTTAATAAATGTGGCTGAACCCATAAACCGTTATTGGCGATAGCTCCATAAAAGGCATTTATCTGTAAAGGTGTTGTTAGCACTTCTCCCTGACCAATTGCCAAATTAACTTTGTGTCCTATAATACCTTCCTGCTTGCCAAAGGTCTTTCTGTACCATTCGGTATTGGGGAAAAAACCCTGCCTTTCATTAGGCAAATCAATCCCTGTTCTTCCATACAAATGTGAATCGCGCACATAGTTATAAAAATCGTCCAAATTTATCTTCAACGACAAATCGTAAAAATATGTATCACAGGATACCCTTAAAGCGTCAACAATACTGGTACTACCATGCCCACTGCTATACCAGCAACGGAAAAAACGGTTGCCAACTTTAAGTCCTCCAGCACAAAAAGCCAAACGCGTTTCCTGTGTAACCAAACCCCTGTCCAAACCGATTCCTGCGGTTACAGGTTTAAAAACGGAACCCGGAGGATAAGTTCCGTAGATGATTCTATCCATCATTGGCTTTTCTGCACGATTCAGATATTCCCAGGTTTCGGGCGAAATTTTTTGCATAAAGAGATTAGGATCATAATCCGGCTTGCTTACATAAGCAAGAATACCTCCACTACGAATGTCACTTACAACAATTGCTCCTTTCATTCCTTCGGGAAAAATACCGGCAACAAATTCCTGCAGATCATTATCAATAGTCAACACAAGAGAAAGCCCATTCAAGGGTTCTATATATCCCCCGTCTTCAAAAAGCTGTAAACTGCGTCCTTGAGCATCTACCTGAACAATTTCCCTGCCGTCTTTTCCGCGTAAAAGAACTTCGTAATAGCGTTCCAGACCTGTTTTTCCGATATAGCTATTGAGGGAATAATCCTCTTTCTGATAAAGTTCATATTCTTGTTCGTTAATCCTTCCTACATAACCGGTAAAGTGATTAGGATAAAGATAATTGCGGGTGGAGCCAATGCGAAAGGAAAGCTCCGGATAATAATTCAGTTCTTCACTTAAAGTCAGCACCGTTTCATAAGGGATATTATCTGCCAGCAAGATTTCTTCGTAGGTCTTAAACCTCTGTTTAAAGATGAGGTCTTTCAATTCACTTTCAGAAATGCCGAAATTGCGTTCCAGAAATTTGCTTAAAGCAGGTAAATTCTTTATCTTACCGCTTGTTAAAAAGAGATTTTGAGAAGGCACATTTTGCACTATAGGTCTATATTTATGGTCATAAATTTCTCCCCGGGTGGCAGTTATTCTTCTAATACGGACAAAGTTGCTTTCCGCAATGCGTTGATATTTAGTCCCTTCAACAACCTGCAAACGAAAAAGAGATACAGCCAAAAGAAGAAAAAGAATTGCCAGAACAAGGGAAAAGATTACAGTCGTTTGATTTTTAATCATTGCTGATGTTTAAACGGACTTTGCTTAAAAGTTGCAAACCCCAAAAAACAATTAAAGATAACAAAACATTATAACCAAAACCAAGCAGTGATTTTGTTAAAAGCGGACTGGCAAAACTGAAAGTTACCCCGAAAACAAGCAATTGAATAATAGAGAAAAGCAGATTGACAATTCCAATAGTGAGCATCTTGGCTACAAAACTTTCCGTCTCAAAGGGCTTGCGAAATTCATTGATGGCTAAAGCCAACAGACAAAATACAAAGGCATACAAGCCAAAAGTCATCGGATTTACCGAATCAAACATCAGTCCAATAATAAAAACCACAATCAAAGCAAGGTCTCGCGGACGAGTCCAAACCGTATAAATCAACCAAGGTAAAAGAATATTAGGAATAACATTCCAGATAGCTAAAGCAGGCATCACCAGAATTTGGAGATACAAAAAGAACAAACCCAGAATAAAACTCCAAATTCCTTTCCAAACCATTAGTTATCCACTCTACGCACGATGCAAAAAGGAGTTAATTCGTCACCCTGACCCTGAGGATTATCTTTCATTACTTTTTCCATAAAGTGTTTGCTGACATTTGGACTACTGCCAATCATCCAACAACCACCAATATCATTAATGTCCATAACGGCAAATTCATAGCCAAAACGGGAATGTAAGTCCTCACAGACCTCTTTGGGATGCACAGGACCTTTAATAACCATATCCGTGTAAGGTGGAACAGGAGAAGTAGTTGCAGCATCAATTAAAGCGGCTTGTATACCTGCAACTCTGTAAAAATCACCCTTCCTACCCAAAAGTTTACCTATTGCTCCAATAAAAGCTGCCAAAAGAATTCTGAGAACACCTGTTTCTTCAATAGCGCATTGCATACTGGTTGGAGCTCCTAAACCAATGCCATAAGGAACCTTGGCAACAAAGCGACTAAGCAATTTTGCCAAAGGAGAAACTTTTATTTCCGCAACAGGAATAGCACGTCCCTGAGTAATAGCTAAAGGGCTTTCACTGATAGTTAAAATATCTCCCGGTTGCATTAAAGGCAAGGCATACTCTTTAATAACTTCACCAATATCATCCTGAGGAGTTAGGATTTTGGTTTTAACAGGAATGCGTTCAAACTTCACTCCTCCAATTGTGATAATGGGCTCTGTTTGTTTACTTTTACTCATTTTTAACTGCCTTTTTCAAGATAAAGATATGTTCCAGGTTTTCCACCAAAGTAAAGGGATTGATATCTGCACTGATAAATAAATTATCCTGCGATTCCCGAATGCGTTTTATTGTTCCAACGGGATAGGATTTGGGAAAAAGACGCGAAAGATTGGAAGTTACAATTGTATCACCAACTGCAATATCCGAACCAAGCTTAATTAAATTCATAGCAATTGAGCCACTAATATCCGCTTGTAAAATTCCCTGGACGGAAGTGCGGGAATCCATTACAGGCAATTGAAAACGGGGATTGGAAAAAGGCAGAACAATAGAATGGTCTGACGAAACCTGAATTATTTTACCCACAATACCATTAGCAGAAATAACCGGATCATCAATTTGAATTCCGGAGCCAATTCCTTTATCCACAATTAGATTAAGTTCCTGATATTGACCTGAAATGCCGATAATTTCTGCCTGCACCAAATCCGCTTCACCAATATCAAAAGCTATGGAAAAAGCACTTGTATACTGCTTCAATTCATTTTGCAGAGCTAAATTTTCCAGAGTGGTTTCTGCTAATCTTTTACGTAGAGAAAAAACCTCCTGTTTCAATTCCTGCCTGGTTTCCACTGCTTTCAAAGACCTTACAAACGGAAAGAAAACCGTATTACCCATCCAGCCGGCTTTTTTAAGGCGACTTTCATTGCTGCCAATTAGCATTAACAGCGAAAGGACTATTAAAATTAGGGGAACAAGGTTCTTCTTCAGCATCTTATATCCCTATTAAAATAGGGTATTATATTTTTACTAAGCTTATCCTGAAGAGGAAAATTCGGGTTCAATCCTCAATTCTTTTAATAAGCACTTGACGGTAACGGTCTATATCATCCAAAACCTTTCCAGCACCTTTAACAACGCATTCTAAGGCATCAGGAACAACATGGACAGGTAAATCAACTGTCTTGCGTATTTTTTCATCCAGTCCTTTTAACAGAGCACCTCCACCGGTTAAAAATATTCCCCGTTCAGCAATATCGGCAGAAAGCTCGGGAGCAGTTCTTTCAAAGAGACGTTTTATGGCATCAATAATTGTAGCTACTGTTTCAGAGATTGCTTCCCGAATTTCTTCAGAAGTTATCTTAATCGTTACGGGGTAACCGGATACAATATCTCTTCCGCGCACATCCATTGTTAATTCCTGTTTCAAAGGATAGGCACTGCCAATTGTGGTCTTAATTTTTTCTGCGGTCTGCACACCTACATAAAGATTACTTTTTTTCCGAAGATAGTTTATAATGTCGTTATCAATTTTATCTCCGCCTACCCGGATAGAATTTTGAACAACTATATGCGATAAGGAAATAACGGCAATTTCACTAGTGCCACCTCCAATATCCATAATCATATTTCCGCAAGCCATATCTATTGGTAAGTCAGCACCAATAGCTGCAGCAATAGGTTCAGAAATTAAATGAACTTCACGCGAACCGGCATGCAAAGCACTATCGCGCACAGCTCTTTTTTCTACTTCCGTTATTCCTGAAGGAACACAAACAATCACTCGGGGACGGACTAAAAGGCGTTTCTTTTGTGCCCTTAAAATAAGATTGCGTAACATCAGTTCTGTCACTTGAAAATCGGCAATTACACCATCTTTCAAAGGTTTGATAACTCTCACCTCATCCGGATTTTTACCCAGCATAAGTTTCGCCGGATTGCCTATAGCAATAATCTTTTTGTTGTCAGTTGAAACAGCAACTACCGAGGGTTCGTTGATCACAATTCCACCATTTTTCTTATAGACCAAAGTATTGGCTGTTCCCAAATCAATTGCAATGTCATTAGCCATCATTCCAAAAAAATCAAATACGGACATTCAAGACCTCTCTATTATCTGCTGGCAAGCAGGATGAATTTTAATAATAACAATTTTGCTATTCTATACCTTATTTTTTATTTAGTTGGCTATGTCAAGTAAAAACGATTTGTTACCTCTCATAGATGTTATAAAATAGGAATCTCACAGATTCCACAGATGGGAAAGAAGAGCATACAGATTTTGCCGATTTAAGCAGATTTTTTTACAAAGAGAAAAGAGAATTTTTTGGGTAGCACCGAAAACACCTAAAACATAGGAAAAATTCCAATATAACTTTCAGCTTGAAAATGCATAAATATTTTTTGTCGCCTTTGAGTGCTGGAATGACAAAGAACTTTTTCCTTCAAGATATGATATAATTTGCCCCCAAACTTCTTGACCTTAGCAAGTCAGGAGTCCTCACTGCCAAAATAACTTTCACACCTTTTATTAACACATTTGGCAGTGAGGACTAATAACGACGATTAGACCTCCAGATGCCCTTTTACTTCTCTCCACTAATTTTAGAATTCTTCCCCCATTTGCAATCGGTTTCATTCAAATAGATCGTTCCCCCTTTGTGGACTTGAATTTGGACATTATCTCCAATTTCAACTTCACCGAAGATATTCAGTTTGGCACCTTTTTTCACCGTTATTTTGCTGTTATCTTTAATGATCAATTTGCAGTCCGACTTAACGGTTACATCCGCTTTTTTCTCCAGGGTTATATTTCCTTGTAAGATAGCCAGATGGTTCATTTCCGCTTTCCCTTCTACTTTTTTGGGCAGGGTTGCACACATTTGCAGTAGACGTCCATCACCAGGATCAATACTAATTTCCGGTGTATTGGAATCCGAATAAAACAGTTCCTCAGAAAATGGATCGTAGAGAGCTACATATTTTCCCAAAATTTCTTTAGCACTGTTATCTATACTAAATTTAACAGTTTGAGGTGGTGCTGGCAGAAAATGGTCATCCAGTTTATCGGGAGGAACATTCAGCAAACTATCGGAGCGAGTTGGGTTATTGACCATAGAAATATATTCCGTTCTGCGGTTGACTAACATAAAATAGGGATATTTACCTTCTGCTTTAAAGAGACCACATTGCACATAGCCATCGTAAAGATCAACATCATTTTGCACAAGTTTTTGAGGTAGAACTTCAATTGCCTTTACCATCACAGGTTTCAGTTGTTCAGGATTTCTATATCCGGTAGTTAGAATGGCATCTGCATCAAGCCATTCCCGGGGTTCAAGGTAATCAGCATAAAAAATTATTTTTTGATTTGCTTCTTTTAAGCCCTCCCAACCTGGGCGGAAGGTTACTTTTCCCGAGGGTGAAACATCTATAGTAGTAAATTCCTGGAAACCGAGTTTCATTACATTTTCTTCATAAATCCGGTTATAAATTCTGTAGGTTAAAATTCCATCTGCTCCATAGCATAGAGGCAAAAGCTGTAAACATTTCTGCATATATTTGGGAGGACGAAGTAAAGCCCAATAACCATTTTCGGCATCCGTATAATTCCATTCTCCGTATGACTGCGGACAGGGCATATATTTAGCTCCTGTTTTCATACAGAGTTCTTTATAATGTTTATAGTGGTCTAACATATCATAATCCAGCCGTCTTTGAACTCCTCTTCTTTCCGTAGGGTTATTCCATTGCATCCATCCCCAGAGAGGATATATATCAAAAGCAATCAATTCGGGCTCCACTATTTTAGAATACAACCCGATATGATCATACATCATATTGTTCGGTTTAATAACATTTTTCCGGTGCAAAATGGAGCAGGTATAAAAGCCCGAACAACTTGGAGCAAAGGTTTTAAGGTCTTTGAAAATATCTTTTTCCAGTCGGCGGAAAGTACTGAATTGTCCTTGAGTGGGTTCATCGGTTAAATAGAAATATTTTATATTGTCATAACGGGAACAAAGATTATACATTCTGTTTCTGACAGCTTCAATCAGTTCCGTATCTGTCTTCTGGCGTTTATACATTGTATCTTCAAACTCCACATAATCAAGCTCTAAAACACCTTTCCCGTTCCAATAAATCTGAGGATTGAGGTTAATCAACAAATATTTCCATATTATATTGCTATCTAAAAGCCCTGCATAATAAAGGTCTTGCAGAGATATTTTAAGCACAATTTCCTTATGTTGCCAAACAGAATTGCCTTCCTGATCTTTAGTGATTAAGGGAAGTTTATTATATTCTCCTACAGTAAGATAAGAAACCGTGCCATATCTGGAATTATAAGTATTAAAATGGCGAACCTGACATTCTTTATTTGCCTTATCAAAGCCGTTGAAAGAAAACCGCATCAGTTCCGCATTAGGATCATCAGGTATATTTGAACATTTAAATGCAATGGTAATATATAAAGTATCATCGCCTGCAGGATTATCTTTAATATCCCCTTTCCTGCCATCAATCATTTCACGCTGTATGAATCTGAATTCATTACCTATATTATATTTTGTATAACCTTTTTCCTGCCACCGGAATTCCAGTTTGTTAAAGGCATAACCTGGCTGTCCGTTTTTTAATTGCAAAAGATATTTTCCGGAAGCAAGCTCATTAAAAACAGGAGTGCCTGTAGTGTAGGAATTGTTATAAAAATACATATCATCCAGCAGATTTTCTCTAAAAGTGGAATCATATTCTGCTTCAAAACGCCAGTAATTAGCTATGGAAAATGCTTCTGAACCGTATTCCGGATTTTTACTTCCTTCCGTAAATGCCATATCATAAAGCAAAACATCCAATTTATGTTTATCCATTGCCTTTAGTAAAAGGTCAGACCTTTGAGGAAAATCACCCGGCAAAAAAGTTATCACAGAAGCATTATAATATGCCGTTTGCATTGAATCAAGCAAAGTATAATAGAAATCGGGAATATTCTGATGGCATCTAAAATATGAATAATTCGCCAGTAAATACTTATCGGAATGCTTACCATAAATCGGACTGAGCATTATTAACAGCAGGGCAAAAATCAAAAATCTTATGCGTCGCATTTGAACCTCGCTAATAGCTTATTATTTATCTGTTTTTCAAACACATAAACATCTTATACAGAATACAGATTTAGGGAATAGCTGTCAAGAGATTATTCTGCGTTATATAATTCTCATTCGGAATCTCTCATTCTTAATTCTGAATTATTTCTCTCTTCTCTTTGTGAAACCAATTCTCTTTTTTAGGCAGGATATCCAAGTTTGCGGAAAAGTTGGGAAACGCTTATCAGTTCAATTTCCATATTATCTATCTGTTTCAGGAATTTTTGTAAAGCGTTTAATTTATCGCGATTATGGCAATGGGTAATAATTACAACCGGCTCATTTCTGCCCTTGTATTTTGCTAAACCTTCAATTTTGCTGATAATTGTAGCGTCGCTATTATCCGGAACATCCAGAAAGATATCTCTTTTAGCGATTTTCAATCCCAGGTTCTTGCCAGCTGTAAAAGCTGCGCTTTTATTGGTTGTAGCGCTATCCAGAAAGTATAAACCAAGATTATCCAGTTCTTCCAAAATAATATTCATTGTAGCAAGATCGGAAGTAACCTCACTGCCCATATGATTATTGGCGGCAACAGCATTAGGAATTTGAGCATAAAAATCCTGTAATAAATCGGAAATAGCATATTTATCCATCCCTGTCCGGATATATCTTTTCCCAGGATTAGCTTGATGATCAAGTGCCTGCATTGGAATATGAATCAATGTTTCGTGATTTGTTTTCTCTGCTAAACGAGCAACTGTTTGCGTATAAGGCAAATCCGGAAGAATAGAAAAGGCAATTTCTTTCGGGAGAGCGGAAAAATCATCCAGTAACTGACCTGCGTTTTGGCCAAAATCATCAATAATAATAACAACTGGAGGCATAGCATCTGTATTATTAGACCAGGTATATTTATAGGACTCTATAGCTGTCATATCCAGCGCAGAAACGGATTTGCTCTCTGTTTTTTCTTCTGTTTTTTCCATCTGTTCAGGTTCAACTTTATCTTCCGGAATTTCTGTATCCGTTTTTTTGGTGCAACTGAACAAAAGTAAGCTCAAGAGCAAATATATGATTAGGATTGTCTTTTCCACTTTATTTTATCTCCGGTTTTAATATTAAATTTCTTCACTGTTCCGGCGTTCACTTCCAAAACATACTTATGCAGAGAACTGGGCGTGATTCTATTTTCACTGAAAGGAATTGCCTTTTCATAGATATAATTGATAGTGCCATCGGAAGCTATAAACAGCATATCTAAAGGCAGATAGGTATCCTGCATCCAAAAATCATAGATATCAGGAAATTCAAAAATAAACAGCATAGCTTGATTTTCAGCCATTGTTTCACGATATTTTAAGCCCCGCATCAGTTCTTCTTCTTTTTCGGCAATTTCTATGGCAAAAGTGGCTTTTGTAATTCCTTCGGGAGAAATTATTTCCAAAGTTCCATCCTGCCGAAATTCATATTTGGGTGTTGGTTCAGGAGTTGGTGATGCAGTTTTTTTACAGCTGAACAGAAAACAAATCCCGATCAGCCCCAAAATTATAAGAATTCGCTTGGGCATAAATACCTTTCTTATTTGGCAAGCAACATTTTACGGGTTTGCTGATAATCGGGAGTACTTAAACGATATAAATATACTCCGGAGCTAACTTCTTTTCCTGTATCATCCAAGCCGTTCCAGACAAAACTGTGTTTTCCTGAAGGCAGAATACAGGAAACCAAATGACGCACAAGCTGTCCTTTAAGATTATAAATATTCAACGCGACCGGGGTATTATTTTTTGACAGCATAAAGGACAAAGTCGTTTCCGGATTGAAAGGATTGGGACTATTGGGCAAAAGATAAGTTACTGTTTCAGGAGCATTAGGATCATCTGCAGCATTACCGATATTTACAAATTGGGAACCTGGCACTCCGTTTACCGTATAATAGAGAGTAAAATCCTGGGGATTAGGTTCTAAAGTTATAGATATTGATTGCTGTTCAATTTCATAACCTGCATAACCATAAGTGCCTGTTTCATAATTTATTGCCTGCACAAATGGCTGGTTGGTGTAAATTCCCAAATGAAGAACCTGATTGATATAATTGGGTGCTACAGAAACAGTTAGGGACTTCAGTTCATCTATATTGCTGAAATTCAGGTTTAGGTTATTATTATAGCTTGCTGTTAAAACAGGAACAGGCACTTCTTCCGGAATTCCTGTTTGCACAGGTAAAGAATAATCAGGGACATAAATATATTTACAGAGCAGATAGCTGTCAAAAGCATCAATTGTGCCATTGCCATCTACATCGGCATTCGTTATCCGATATGCTTCCCAGGGTCTTAAATCAATTTCTGGAATAGGATCAAGACCAATGGCATATTGATTGATAAAGGCAATATCCTGCATATTGATTATACCCTCAGAAGTTACATCTCCATAAAGGGCAATATTATTATTAATCCCTATAATATAAACATCATCAATATAAATCCCATCGGCAGTTTGACTCCAATCAGTTTTTATTCTGAATCTAAGGTATAATTGCCCTCCTGCAAAAGAAGCAAGAGAATAGCTTTGATTTATCCAAGAATTTACGGTTCCAGTAAAACTATCTAAAATAATCCAGTTGCTTCCATTGGCAGATGCTTCTACATATACAAAATCGTAGCTATTTTCCAGCACATATTTACACTTGAAAGACAAATAAGGATTAGACACTCTTATAAGCGATATCGGATTTGTAAGAGTTATGCTATTGTTTTGCATATTACCATAATTTCCCGTTGGAGAATCGGTTAATACATTAGAATCATTGTAAGTTACAATTCCCCAAGTTCCTGTTGCAGTCCAGTTTCCCAGTCCATTTTCAAAGTTATCAGAAAAGAGCGAATTCTGCATAATAAAGATATTGCGTTTGTCATTTTGCCTGATTTGGACAGGATAAGTGTATGTAGCATTATCCAAGGCAGAAATATCAATTTGATAGTCACCTTCATACACATTAAAGGAAAATAATCCTTCAATATCGGACTGGACAGTAATTGGTGGATTGGTTTTTAAAGTAATACTTGCTCCACATAATGTATTTCCTGCCGGAGTACGAATCTGTCCCTCAAAAGTTGTTAGCATAGCTGGTTGCAAAGTAAAGTTTTGCGTAATATAACCAGTTGTGGGAACTGTAATATTCGCTGTTTGAGGTAGATAACCATCAGCAGAAGCAGTTATTTGATAGGTTCCTGGAAGCAGTAAACGATGATAATCTCCTATTGGCAGGTCTGTATGTTCCAGTTTGGAATTTCCTGCTACAGTAATGATAGCCGAAATTGGAGTTCCTGAAGAGTTGGTAACAATTCCTTTAACACCGTTTTGGGCAAATTCAATATATTTTAACATTGATTCTCTGTTTTCATTCCAAAAAGTATCCAGCGTAGAAGCAGGAGGCCATTTATTATTGCTAATTTCGGCAGTCATTTCAATACAATCGGTATAGTGATAATTCCAATCCTGCATACTGCCAGTAACAATATACCAGGCAGCTCCATTAACTATTCCGTGTAAAAACTCGGTGCTGTTATACATTGGCAGATTTTCGCGAGAATAGGTTAAAGCCATTTCAATGAGCAAATCATTATCCGGAGTTAAAGTAGTAGTGTAATCCCAGGGATAGTTTATAACAAGGGAACCTCCATGAAAATTGAGAGCCAAATCAAAATCGTGAGCGTTACTGAAATCCATTACTGCAATTGTTTCAGCAGCCCAGGGTTCTCCATCCGGATGTTGAACTCCCGTAGGCATAGGAAAATTTCTGTTCAAATCAATTCCATTAGCATTATAACGTATTCCAGCTGCATAGCCATCTGGATTAAGCATCGGATTTATCCAAATCTCTGTGTTATTTACAATATTGGTTATCCGCGGGTCAATTCCATATTGAGTTGTAAGTAATTGAATTAAACGGATAAGCATATCATAACCGACAACTTCATCTCCATGAATACTACCGAAATATTTAAGCTCCGGTTCGTTTTCTTCAATCGTTACATTATCACTTATTTTCAACATAAGTAAAGGTCTGTTTTGAACACTGGTGCCAAATTGAACCAATTGACAGATATTGGGATACTGATCTGCCGTCTGTTGCATAAAATTCTGGTATTCGGTTAAAGTATAATAACTTCTACCGTCTTTAATACCCTCTGCCAAAGAAGCAAAATATTCTTCTGCCGGATTGGGTAAAAGCTCTGTAATTATTCCTGCACTATGAATTTTATCCCTTTCCGCATCATTACGCACTTCTATGTGAATAATACCTGTTTGCAGGTTTACATAATCAATGCTGACCCTTAGTTCATTAAGCTTTTTAATATCCTCTTGCAAGTTCCAGCTCTGAATACGTAAAGGATATGCCAAAACAGCCGTAGCTAAAATTAGCAGGCATAAAGTAAAAAATACCCTTTTCATTTTTTTATCCTTATAACTTCATTGGGGAAAAATAATTCCTTTGTCATTCCTGCGCAAGCAAGTAGGAATCTATATCTTACTAATAAGCATAAATTATACCATTTTTGTTTCAATATAGAGAAAAAGCCAGGCAAACAATGTCACATAACTGGTAAAGCTTAATGCTGCTTCATTCCTGATCTGACATAGTTCACTTGCAGTTATTGCATTGCGCCTGGCAAATTCAGAGATTTTTCTCTCGCTTATTTTGTCAATCAAAAACGCAATTTCAGGGTAGTGGACAAACGCCAGTCCGCTGATTCAGAACATTGCTTAACACATCTAAAAAACTTATTGATGCTGAAGTTATGTAAACTTAGGGGCTCAATCTCTTCAAAATCGTCAATAAACGGAGAAAGCTTGAATTCCAACAACGAATTATTATTAAAAAGCCAGGCGGAATTAAGATTAAAAGTCAATTCCTGCCAGGTTCCCCAAGAATATTGAGGTGAAAAACTAAAGTAAAAAGTCCGAATGTCATAACGGAAATCAATATTAGCAGTCCAGCGTCTGTTTTTGGTTTGCAATTCATAAAATTCCTTTCTCTTTTGAGCATATTGATTTTCTTCATAAGCAAAACCAAGATCAATCATAAAGGCATTATCGGGACTATTCCGAAATGGCAGTTTTAGCCAACGCGGGTCTAAAGAACGAGCTATTAAAGGATAAGTATCAAAAACCAGGTCATATTGATAACTCAACTGACGATAAAGAGTATTGCTTTTACCCGTTTTATAGATGTAATTACTATAATCCGCTCTTATTTTATATACCTGAAAAAAAGCTAAACGGTCTCCCAGCAAAATGTTACATTCGGGAGATAGCGTCCAGCTGTTAATCCTTTTATTATTCGCAGAAAGCAGGGAATCTAAATATACATCTTTGCTGAAGCCATAGCCAAACCAGTTTCCCAAAAGAATGCGTTCGTGCCAATAATGTTTCCATCCCCAAAGCAAGTTATGAGATAGCAGGTCATTATCCCATTGATTGTTGTCTTCTGGAAACTTAATTATTTGCAAATCAATAGCATAATCAACAATTAAAGAATCACCGTCACTATATTCCCAATTAACACGACTGCCAAAATGCCTGTTTTCCGTATGCCTTGTATTGAGGCCATAATAATAGTCCTTAATCGCGTAAGTATGCCTTAAATTATTTTGCCAAACCAAACTTGGAAACAGCTGATAGTCAAATTGCACTTGAGCCAGATTATAATAATCTGTGCTATTACGAATTTCATTTTGGCTGTAGCTGGTTTTTCTTTGACTATAGTCATCCCTTAGTTGAATTTGAACTTTGTCATCAGGATAATATTGAACTGATCCTGCAAAGGTTAAATTTCTGCGTAACTGATTATCCGACAGCGAATAATTGCTCCTATTCTCATTTTGTCTCGGAGCAGTTAAAATGTAAATATCTTCGCTTCTGTAGCTGTAATTGGCAAGGCAATCCACATTCAAATAGTTAATGTAAAAATTGTAGTTAGCATTCACTTGGGCAAAATCAAAGGACTCCCAATCCATTTTTTTGCGTTCGCCAGTTGTTCCTATACCTGCTATGGAATTGGAAAAATAAGTGGCATAATGAATATCGGAACCAATCCAATAACCCTCACTGGAAAGCAGATTTCCGCTAACATAGCGATCTTGTTCATTACGGAATATGCCTTTGCTGAAAATACCTACATTTAAACTCTCCACCGGCGTATAGTTAATTTGATAACCCAAAGTGGCAGTTTTATTTACATAAGCAGAGGGCTCAAGATCACTGGCATCATAAAAGGTTAAATATCCCGAGCTGAGAGTGTGCAAAAACTTCTTCCGTGCTATTTGAAAACAGACATTCAAATCCGCATTTTTGGCTTCCTGATTGAAATTCAGCCGGTTTTCAAGATTACTTTTACTGCTGATTATTAAGTTTGTTCCGGCAGTAGGAAAATATTTGTATTGCATATAATTTTCAATACTTAATGCCTGCTGACTGGAATATATTGTCCAATCCAGTCCCTGAGTTTGAGCTGCTAAAAAAGGACTATAAATCAGCCAAACAATCACTAAGCAGAATAAAATCCTCTTCTGCAAGTTCTTCTCCTCTTTTGCCAAAATCTATATGCGAAAGCTCTGCCAATTCCTCTGTTTTTTCTTTTCCTAAAACAGGAATCAAATTATTAGCCAGTGTTTTTCTCCGATGAACAAAAGCCGCGTGCAAAAGTTTATGAAAATGTTCAGGATGCTTGATAACCGGTTTATTTTCTCGCGGAAGCAGCAAAATAACCGCAGAATCCACTTTAGGCATTGGGCTAAACTTTTCTCTGCTAACCTGTATTTTGCTGGAAATATCAAAAACCAAACGCAGACGGATAGTTAAGGGAGCATAATTTTTATTTCCAGGTTTGGCGCTAAGCCGTTCTGCAACTTCTTTTTGCACCATCAATACAATTCTGGAAAAAAACTGGGAATATTCTTCCAAAAGAGCTAAAAGCGGACTGGTTATCTGATAGGGAATATTGGCTATTAATTTGAGCGGAGTTCCATCTTTCCGTATAAGAGAATTCCAGTCCGCTTGCAGAATATCCGTTTGTTCCAATATTATTCTGTTTTGATAGCGTGCTGAAAGGTATTTATACAATCGCCTGTCCAGTTCAAAAGCTCTTAACTGAACATTGTTTTTGATAATTTCGTCAGTTAAAATACCTGTTCCGGGACCTATTTCCCAAACGCTATCTTCCGGTTGTAATTCACCCAAGGCAACAATCTTTTCCGCTATAGATTTATCGGTAAGAAAATTTTGCCCGAGTGCTTTCAGGGCTTTCATACAAAAGAGTGCTTTCGGCAAATAAAAGGTATTTTTCCTGCGAGCGCAGAATTTAATTACCTAACCAGCTAATTTTTCAGCAGCTATGCCTTTACAGCTTTTGCAGACCTTGTAAGTATTTTCCCCAACTTTAACCTCATAGAGAAGTTTTATACCTGTTCTATGGCAGACGGGACATTCTCCTCTGCCGTGATTAGGAACTTTTTTCAGTCCTTTTCCGCGATTATTTTTTGCCATTGTTTTCTCCTTTTTCGGTTTATTATTTTATAATTCTATACTTTTCACCTTTAACTAAAGTCATCACGAGTCCTCGCTACCAAATAAAATTGAGGGATTGTGAAATTATTAAAGGCAGTGACGACTCCTTACTTTTTAAGTGGTTAACAAAGTTCATCAACCTTCCGGTTTTTTAGCAGTTATTTGCTTCCTCATCGGCAAAGGGATTTAGCGCTTTTTTGATTATCGGTTTTTCATGGGGAATCAAACAGAGAAACTTCAATGTTTCATTTCCTGTATTTTTGAATGAATGTAAAATATCAGGGTCAACGAAAATTGCGTCATCAGCTCCAAAAGCCATTTCTCCCCGGTCTGTAACTAAGGCACCTTTTCCGGAAAGACAGTAAACTTCATGTTCCCACTTATGTTGATGGTGGGGAGTATGCCCACCAGGTTCAATTTCAAACATCCTCATTGCAAAAGTTGGAGCACCATCTTTTTGGGCAATCAGCCAGCGAATTTGTGCTTTTTCAGCACCTTCCGCAGTTACGGGTTCCAATTCTACTTCATCGTAATGGATAATTTTCATTGTTTCCTCCTTCTCGGAATTTATTTTGTAATATCATTTTTGCCTTAAAAGTCCTTTGGCATTCCTGCAAAAGCAAGAATCAAAATATAATTTATCATCCTAACTGCATTTCCATTATAAAAATTATACAATAGATAAACTAAAGCGCCAAGAACTAAAGACAAATTCTTAAATATGATAGACAGGGTAAGCAGTAACTACAATATCGTTTTCAATTTTCCGGCAGCTTGTTTTCCATATATACAATGCTTTATAGATACTTTCAATGCCCAAATTAGGCAAAGGACTTTTAGTTCCGCCTAAAATTTTGGCTCCATAGATAAAGATAATTTTATCTATCAATTCCTCTTTGAGAAATGCTTCCGCTATTCCGCTGCCTGTTTCCAGCAGAACGCTGTAATAATTCATTTTATATAATAAATTTAAGACCTCGTGTAAGTTAAAGTGTCCGTCTTTAGTTTCCAGAGCTTCAATTTTTACCCCTTTTTGTCTTAAAATATCTGCTTTATCTGTTTGCAGATTATCAGGCGAGGTAATAATCATTCCGGGAAATTTTGCAGAGATACTTACAAAATAGGAAAGCACAGGTATTTTAAGATAAGGGTCTAAAACAACTCTCAGTGGTTGTTTGTAATTTCCCGGGAGCCGCACATTCAGTCGTGGATCATCAAAAAGGATAGTCCTTATTCCGGTTAAAACCACATCGTTTTCACTGCGTAATTGATGGGCATATTCCCGTGCCTTTTTTCCAGTTATCCAGTGTGCCGTGCCATCTTCAGCGGCATATTTTCCATCCAGCGTAAGGGCTGTTTTCAAAGTTACGAAGGGTCTTTCTTTCTGTATATAACAAAGGTAACATTCCAGCTGGGTTCTTATTTTTTCTTCTAAAAAGCCGTAATGAACATCAATTCCCGCCTCTTTCAACATCGCAATCCCTTTGCCTTTAACCAAAGGATTGGGATCATAAATTCCAATATAGACCTCTTTAATTCCGGCATCAATTATAGCTTGAGCACAGGGCGGTGTTTTACCGTAATGGGAACAGGGTTCTAAAGTTACAAATAAAGTAGCGTCTTTGGCTTTCTTGCCCGCTTTTTTAAGTGCCTGAATTTCTGAATGATCGCTTCCATATTCCAAAGTCCAGCCCTCACTTATCACCTGATTATTTTTCACGATAACAGAACCGACAAAGGGATTGGGAGAACATTTACCTCTGGCTTTTTCTGCAACTTTAATTGCTCGTTGCATATATTGTTTGATTTGGGCATCGGTCATTGCAGTTTCTCCAAATTTTTCCTGGCATATTCAAAAGCGGGATATTTTTGCACGATTTCCTGCCAAAGTTCTTTTGCTTTTTCCGTTTCTCCGTTTCCGGCATAAGCAGCGGCAAGGTTATTCAGCACATTGGGGTCATCTGGTTGTAAAATCTTCAGTTCTTCCAGCCAGATTTTTGCCTGTTCATAATCCCCTTTCACAAAATAATGGGCGCTTAAATGTAAATAGGGCTCGGTCCAGCTATTATCAAGAGCAATGGCATTAAAGAAATCCACCGCCGCTTGCTCTCTTTGTTTTACCAATTGCCAGTATAAAGCGCGATAGTAATAGAGATCGGGACTATCGGGATAAATTTTCAAGCTGCTGTTTATCAGTTCCCAAACTTTAGCGTCATCAGCTTTGCCAAGTGCTTCTGCTATAGCTGTATATATCTGATTTTGTTTAAAATATGCCTGCGGACTGCCTGCTATATTTTGTCTGATTTTCCAGCTGCCGGTTATATTACTCAGCACCAAAGTCCAGTCAATTTTATGATTTAATTCCATATAAACGAGAGCGCTTATTCCATCCTCACCCAATCCGCTGTATAAAATACTGTAAGTAGAGACCTTACCCAGCTGGGGAATGGCTTGAATCAGTTCTGTATAGCGTTCTGCCAAATCCTCCATAGTGCTCTGATTGATACTATATTGTCGTAATTCATTCCATTTCAGTTGAATAAGGGTTTTCATCCATTTTTCTACACAGTCCTCAGGGTCTTCTTTTTTCTCGGCAGGGGTGAAAGGCAAATCTAACTTTTTCAGCAGATAATCCATTGGAAAATATACTGGATACTGAAATCCACTCAACCAGGCAAGCATTTCTTGGGGATTTTCACTGGCTTCTTTAGCGGGAGTTTTATTTTTCAAGAAAGGATTTTCTCTACCCGTCCAAAGGTCTATATGGCATTTTATAGCATTTTCTGCTTCGGCGCGAGAATCGGCTTTAAAGGAAGGAAACGGTTTTGATTCTTCTTTTTTAGGAGCATAATCACAATTTTCCGGACAGCGTGTATCACAGCGTGTTTCATTACAACATTGCCAGCAAATGTTTTTTCTTTTGCGAGGACATACTCTAATTGCCCGTTCCGTATAACAGGATTGACAACGCGAGCTTTTGAATAATTTAAGCATTTACTGCCTCTCTAAAAAAGGAGGCATTTTACGCTTGAAACTTGAATTATCCATCATTTTTTGCACTTTAACGATTATTTCTTCCGCCACTTCCGGTTTTCTTTCTCCTTCCGTTAAATATTTCAGGACGCTATCTAAAACAGGATAACTGATTCCCAGCTCGGATTCATCGCTTTGCCCTGACCATAAATCAGCTGTAGGTGTTTTATTGATAACTTTTTCGGGCAAACATAATTCCCTTGCCAGTTCCCAAACCTCAGTTTTGTAAAGATGTGCTATTGGTTCAAAAGCACAAGCAGAATCTCCGAATTGAGTGAAATAACCGACTAAAAGTTCGCTTCTATTGCTCGTTCCGATTACCAAAGCGTTGTGTTTTGCCGCCTGGTCATAAAGGATATTCATTCGGATTCGTGCCATCCAATTCCCTTTGCGTAAAGGACTTGCCTCCGGAGCATATTTTTTAAAATAACTCTCCGTAAATTCATCTATATTTATGGTTTGTATAGAAATATCTAAACATTCTGCCACTAAAATAGCATCTTTAACGCTTTCCGGATTGCTTTCCCGGGAAGGTAAACAAAAGGCAAATAAATGCTCTCTGCCAATTGCTTGAACAGCTAAAGCGGATACCAGAGCTGAATCAACGCCACCGGAAAGACCTATCACGAGATTTTCAAATCTGCTTTTCCGGCAGTAATCCCGAATAAAATTGCTTATCCTCTCTCTTTCTTTTTTATAATTCATTATGATTTTCGCTTCCTTCCATTTATCTATTACTTTTTTATCATTATCTTTTTTTCTCTTTTTTCCGTCAAGCAAATTCTCTTTTGGTGTTATTTCTCTAACTTAACATAACAAATTGCCCTACAAACAATTGCTACTTCTTCCTTAATAGCATTGCTTACCCATTGCTTACCCATTACGGATGGCATTAGCAATGAGTCCGTATTGCTAAGACAATGCTATTGGGAAAGGGAAAAATGAAAAAAGAATGATGTGAGAGCAGAAGCAGTAAGATTATCAAAGTGAGTTTCTTCAAAGTGAAATTGTAAAAATCAGATTCTTTCAAGTGAGGTTTATCAAAGTAAGATTGTAAAAATCAGATTCTTTCAAGTGAGGTTTATCAAAGTAAGATAGTAAAAGTGAGATTGTAAAAGTAAGTATTTTTAAAATAAGATTGTTAAAAAAGTCAATTAAAACATCTTATCTCTTTTGTTAAGAATGAGTTCCGTAGGAACGACAGATATTAACAACGGGTTTCAACCCGGTGAAAAATGATAAATGAAACATCTTATCTCTTTTGTTAAGAAAAAGTTCCGTAGGAACAACAGATACTAACAACGGGTTTCAACCCGGTGAAAAGTGATAACTGAAACATCTTATCTCTTTTGTTAAGAATGAGTTCCGTAGGAACGACAGATACTAACAACGGGTTTTAACCCGGTGAAAAAGAATAAAGGAATTAAAATTGTAAACCTTCTTTTACCATAAAACTTACGCCACCATCGCTATCATTGTGTCGCCCTTTGGGGCTTTTTTAGAACCAGGTAAGGAAAAAAAGAAAAAAATCGGGACTTTCATTTCCCGAGGGGCTTACACCACCATCGCTATCATTGTGTCGCCCTTTGGGCTTTTAAGGCATCTCAACCATCTAAAACATTTAAACCATCAAAAACTTATCAACCATTTAAACCTTCTCAACCATCTAAACCCTCTAAACCTTCTCAACCCTCTAAACCTTCTCAACCCTCTAAACCTTCTCATTTTGTTTATCCCAGACCTTTTACCAAATGAAATCCGGGCGAGTTAATTTTTCTCCCTTGACAGCATAACAACATTTAAAAATATGGCATTAGAAAAAATATAAAATAAAGGTGGTGATTTATTTGCCTACAGTTGTAGCAAAAGAAAATGAAAGCTTCGATCTTTTATTAAAACGATTTAAGAAAAAATGCGAAAAAGCAGCTATTCTTTCCGAGATAAAAAAGAATCAGGCATACGAAAAACCAAGCGTTCGTAAGAAACGCGAGGCAAATGTTGCCCGACGCAAAATGCTAAAAATGCAACGTCGGATGCAACGCTATCTGAAATAGGACTCCTCTTAACGAAGAGAATTCATCTAATTACAAGAATATAAGCTACAGGGAAGATTATTCCCTGTAAGCTTTTTTAAGCGGGGAAAAAATGGGATTTATTGACTGGATCATCCTGGCAGTCCTGATCTTATTCACTTTTTTCGGTTGGCGTAAAGGTCTGCTGGCAAGTTTAGTTCAGCTTGGAGGATATATTCTCACTTTCTTTCTGGTGGGTCATTACTATCCTCTGGTGCAACGCAATTTAATGCAAAAATTTCACTTTGCCAAATGGCTGGCAACTATTGTTTCCGTTGTTTTAATCATAGTTTTAATTGTGGTGATTGTGCGACTTGTTATTTACATCCTGGAAAGGTTTTTACGCGCCTTAAAACTCTCTGCTGTTAACCATACTCTGGGTGCTGTTTTAGGAATTATCAACGGTTTGCTGGTAGTTATTATTTTAACCGTTGTTCTGGATTTTATACCCAAACTTTCTACCCCTTTGAAAAATGGAGAAAAACATCGCGTTTATGCCGGTGTAGACCTTGTTAAAGAAGAAATATTTACCAAACTGAAACTGACAGAAAGAACAAAATTGATTAAAATGCCGAAATTGCCTTTTGCGGAAAAGTTGAACGGGGAAAAGGTAAAAAGTGAAAAGTGAAAGGTGAATAAGTGAAACAAAGTGATAATTTTTGGTGCAAAATTAAGTCAGGAGTCGTGGCTACCAAAATTACTTTTACCCATCCCCCAAATTCCTCTCACTGTTTTAACTTTCATTGGACAAAGTCCTCTCACTTCTCCATCTCGCTATCTATCTAATTTATGACTTATCATAATCCCGACCTTGAATTTGAAACCCTCGTTGCTCAAATCGGCAAACGCTGTCATAGTGATTTAGGTAAAGAACAGGCATCTTTATTACAGCCCCTATCCGATTTAGGGGAAATAATCAAATCCCAGAAATTGGTAGCCGAAATCCAGGAACAACTTTTGCGGGGTAGAGATTATGATTTTAGTGGTTTAACTAATTTGCAACCTCTTTTTGAAGACAGCCGAAACACTCTTTTTGCGTTTGAGGAATTTTCTGCTGTTTATGCCAATAACCTCATTGCCGAAGAAATTTTGGCTCAGCTAAAGCTTTGGGAGGAATTTCCGGAAATTACTCTTTACCTAAAGAAATTAACCTCCTTTTCCTTCCTCAATTCCAGGTTTTTGGAGATTTTTGATAAAGACGGTGAAATTTTGGATACCGCTTCCAAAGAACTATCAACTATCCGCAAAAGAGCTAATTCCTTAAGAATGCAGATTCAGAAAACAATGCAAGCATTACTTTCCGACAGTAGTTTAGAACACTACTTGCAAGATAAATATGTAACTCAAAGGGAAGACCGTTATGTTCTGCCCGTTAAAGAAAATGCGGTTCCTTTCGTAAATGGCATCGTTCAAAGCCATTCCGGCAGTAAATCCACCGTTTTTATAGAACCAATGTCTGTTGTGCCTCTCAATAATGAACTCCAGCTTATTTTTCAGCAGGAAAAGCAGGAAATTTATCGTATTTTCAGTGCATATACTTCAGCTATCAAAGCAGAAAAGAAAGGACTTTTACGCAATCAGAAAATTCTGGCTTGGCTGGATTTTCGTTTTGCCTGTGGACGGCTTTGTAACACAATAAAGGCAAAAACCCCGATAATGTTATCCCGTCCTTGTTTGAACCTAAAATCGGCAAGGCATCCTCTACTGATTTTACGCCTGGGAACTTGCCGCAAAGTTATTCCTTTTGATTTGGAACTGGGCGAAGAGAAAAAAATTATTATTTTAAGCGGACCCAATACCGGGGGAAAAACAGTTCTGCTAAAGGCAGTCGGTTTGATTACTCTGATGGCTCTTTCAGGACTTCCCGTTCCTGCTGATGCCGATAGTGAAATTGGCTTTTTCAGCAATGTTTTTGCCGATATTGGAGATGACCAGTCCATAGAAAATGCTCTTTCCACTTTTTCCGCTCACCTGGAAAAAATAGGTAAAATGCTCAATAAGGCAAAACCGGATACCCTGGTTCTGGTAGATGAAATTGGTGCTGCAACTGATCCTCAACAGGGTTCCGCTTTAGCACAGGCAATTCTGGAAAAGTTTTTGTCTTTAGGTTGCCCAGCAATTGTTACAACTCATTACACAGCCCTGAAAATCTTTGCTGAACAGCATCCCAGGTGTCTTAATGCCTCAATGCAATTTGATACCAAAAACCTCCAGCCAACCTATAAATTTATTGCTGGTTTCCCAGGTGACAGCTTTGCTATTGAAGTTGCTGCCTCTCTGGGGATTGACCCTGCCCTAATTGAAAGAGCTAAAGAACTTGCCGGCAACCAAAATGTCCAATTTACCGAACTGCTGAAAAAAATGCAAGACGAAAAAAAGAAATACAGCGTTTCCTGCTATCAAAATGAACTAAAAACACACCTGCTGGAAACCAAACTGCAAGAACTGGCAAAAAAAGAAGAGGAATGGGAAAAAGAAGTGAAAATACGCCGCCAAAATCACTTAAAGGAATTGCAACAAGAACTGATCGCTCAACAAAAAATATATCAGAATGACCTCGCAGAACTGAAAACCCTTTCCAAACAGGAACGTAAAACATTTTCGGAATACAAATTACATAATATAGCAGTTAAAAATGCCGAGATTCAAAAAGAACTTGACAAAGACCTTTCCGCTAATAACTTACCCGTCAGCAATCCTCAACCCGGAATGAAGGTCTGGCTTTCCAATTTTGAAACGGAAGCAGTTATTTTGTCTATTGAAGGTGAACAGGTAAAAGTAGATATGAACGGAATTACCTTCAAAACACCTGTGAGCACACTTTTTGAGCCCAAAACGAAAACTGAAACAACAAAAATAGAACCTAAAGTGAAAGCTAATGTTGCTCCCGTAGCAAAATTTGAACTGAAAATTATAGGGCTAACCTTTGAAGAGGCAAAACCCTTGATAGATGAATTTTTGGATAATGCTGCCCTGGCAGGTTTGCATTCTTTAAGAATTGTTCACGGAAAAGGAACCGGCGCTTTAAGAACTAAGGTTCGGGACTATCTGAAAAAAAGAAAAGAGGTAAAAGGTGTCGGAACTCCAAGTCCTAATGAAGGTGGAACCGGAGTAACCATTGTTACTATCTAACCGGAAGGTTGACCTCCTGGCCAACACTAATGAACAACAGGGATGTTGTTCTTCCGAGAAAAAATGGATCAAAACTTAATAGATCAAATTCGTCGTGCTAACGACATCGTAGATGTTATTCAAGGTTATCTTCCCTTGAAAAGGGTGGGAAGTAACTTTCGCGGTTTATGCCCTTTTCATAATGATTCTCGCCCTTCGCTTTATGTAAGCCAATCCAAACAGATTTTTAAATGTTTCGCTTGTGGCAAAGCCGGTAATGTAATCGGTTTTGTAGCGGACTTTGAAAAGCTGACCTTTATTGAAGCAGTAAAAAAATTGGCTCAACGTGCCGGTATACAAGTTCCTGAATATGAAAAAACCAAAGTTGTAAATACTAAAAGGGAACAGCTGCTAAGCGTGTATAAAAGTGCCGCAGAGTTTTTCACTTCCTCGCTTTTTGCGTTTGGACAGAATGTTTTGGATTATTTGAAAAAACGTTCTTTTTCTCCCGAAACAGCTAAAGAACTTCAGTTGGGCTATGCTTTAAACAGTGAAAAAGCCCTTTTAAATCATCTCCTGAAAGAAGGTTATAGTGTTTCTCTGCTAAAGGACTCCGGACTTTTTGGCAATTATGGCGGGGGTTTAACAGACCTCTTTAAAGACCGTTTGATGTTCCCTATTCATAATAGTTTAGGGGAAGTTATCGCTTTCGGCGGACGCATTCTGGAACCCAAAGAAGGTGTGGGAAAATACATAAATTCACCCGGAACGGAACTATATACCAAAGGCAAAGAACTTTACGGTTTATTCAAAACCAAATACAATATCAGCAAAGCCGGCACAGCTATTATCTGTGAGGGTTATTTTGATTTCCTGCGTCTATACGAAAACGGCTTTACCAATTCCGTTGCCAGCTTGGGAACAGCTCTAACGGAAGATCAAATAAATTTACTGGCACGTTTCTGTAATCGGGTTATAATGTTATATGATGGCGATAGTGCAGGAATTAAAGCTGCAGTAAGAGCCGGACTTTTATGTTTAAGTAGAGGAATGGAAGTTTTAATAGCCAATCTACCTGCAGAAGAAGATCCCGATTCCCTGATCTTAAAACAGGGTAAAATGGCAATGCAGGAAGTTGTAGATAAATCAATTCCCTTAATCAATTTCCTGGCAACCGATCCGCGTCCGGAACAGCCCACCGCGGAAAGAATTGAACTGATTTTAGATGCTTTAAGGATATTAAAGGATAGAATTAAACAGGAGCTATTACTGCAAGAGGTCTCCGATGCCTTTGGAATTACTGTAGGTGCTTTAAACAGTAAATTACGCCGTAGCAGTTCTTCCGTTTCCGCTGAATCAAGTGAACAAACTGTGCCTCAATACGAAAGCTTTGAAGAGCGAAATGTTCTTGCTTTGGCACTAAAGGACTATAAATCTTATAAATTACTTGCCAACGACTTGGATTCCAGTTATTTTAATAATAAGCGCTACCGCCAGGTATATAATTTCCTGATCACTCAAAATCTAAAGTCAGAGCCCTGGGAACCGGCAGCCCTGCTTGATAATATTGAAAATAATGAAATAAAGGAAAGCTTAGCTGAACTTCTTTTTGAGGATTTACAGCAAATGTGCTTTGAAGATTGCCTCACCGGCTTACGCATCCGTAAAGTCCAAAGGGACTTGGAAGAAATGGATCGCGCAATTAGCAAAGACCCTAAAAATATGGAACTCCTCAAAGAGAAAGAAAAGCTGGCTCTAAAGTATAGGCAAATGACCAGGAAGGTCGTAAACAAAGTCCTCTATTAGAGGGTTTTTCCAAGGAGCATTAATGATTACTTACAATGAATGTTTGAAAAAACTGGTGGAATTGGGGAAAGAATCCGGTTACATAACCTTTAAGCAGATAAATGAAATTCTGCCCCCCAGTCCCTTCTTTCTGGATAAGGTGGATGATATTATTTTTGACCTTTCCCAGGATGGAATTGAAATCATAGACGAAACCGAAAAACGCATCACTAAAAGCGGAGCCGCTATTCGGAAACCATCCACCGCTAAAAAATTCAAGTCCAAACGCTATTACGATGACCCTGTTAGAATGTATTTACGAGAAATGGGTCGTGTTCCCCTTCTGGATAGAGAAGGAGAAGTGCGTGTTGCCAAAAAGATTGAGACCTATCAGAAAATGATCAACCAAAATGTGTTCAAATGCGGAAGCACTTTAAGGGAAATGTATAACTTCCTGCATCGCTATCGTGAACGCAGAGTTCGGTTAGACCAAATTTTCAAAGTGGATATCAGCACTTGGATAGATAAAAATCAGGATGCCAAAATTATAGAAAAATTCAAAGAAATCCTCAAAGAAAACGAAGAGAAATTTGAAAAAGTAGGAAATATCCTGGATAACTGTGAATTTGACGATACCGGAACTTCCAGCAGACAGGAAGAAATTGATGAACTCCGCTCTCAAATTGTGAATACCTTTATGCAACTGTCCTATAACGATAAACTCATTAAACGAATGGTTTACCGTATTCGCTCCCTCGTTGAACGCATTGAAGAAAGCTATGAAAGCATCAATAATTTAACCCGCATTAAACGCTATACCATTGATGAAATTTGTATGTATGGACGCCGTGCTAAAAAAAGCGATGAGGACTTTCAGGAAGTTTTGGAAGAAACAGGAATTGACCCCAATGTTTTTGTAGAGACCTTGCGCAAAATTAAAAATGCCCGCAGGAAAATCCGTCGTGTAGAACTGGAAACCAAAATGACCGGTAACGAACTAATCTTCCTGCTAAGAGAAATTGACCGTGCCGAACGCAATAAAGAAAGAGCGCAAAATGAAATGATTGAGGCAAATGTCCGCCTCGTAATCAGTATCGCTAAACACTATAACAATCGTGGGCTGGAATTTTTGGACCTCATTCAGGAAGGAAATACCGGACTGATGAGAGCCGTAGAAAAATATGATTACCGTAAGGGCTATAAATTCAGCACTTATGCCACCTGGTGGATTCGTCAGGCAATTACCAGAGCTATTGCAGACCAGGCAAGAACTATCCGTATTCCTGTACATATGATTGAATCCATTAATAAAATTAATAGAACCAGCCGTCGCCTGATGCAAAAATTGGGGCGTGAACCCTATCCTGAAGAAATTTCCGAGGTCTTGGATATCCCTGTGGAAAAAATCAAAAACATTATGTCCATCAGCAAAGAGCCCGTTTCTTTGGATAAACCCATTGGACACGATAGCGAAGATAGTATCTTAGGGGATTTTATTGAGGATAGAACAATTATTTCTCCAGAACGCCTGGCAGAACGTTCCCTCCTGAAAAAACAGGTGGATGAAGTTCTGAAAACATTAACTCCGCGCGAGGAACGAGTTATTCGTCTGCGTTTTGGCATTGATGACGGCTATCATAGAACCCTGGAAGAAGTTGGCAATATTTTTCAGGTTACCCGTGAACGCATTCGCCAAATTGAAGATAAGGCACTGAAAAAACTTCGCCATCCTTCCCGGGCTGCAATTTTACAGCAGTTTCTGGATAACTTCCATGTAAAATAATGTAGCCCCAGGGGACGCCATTCCTCCCCATTTTTGCAGGGAAAAAGGGAAAAGGTAAAACAAGGCAATAATTTGAGTTGCAATCTTGTTTCAGGTAACTGTGTCGTCACAAGTCCTTACTGCCAAATTTGATAGAGAAAAATGTAAAAAAATATTAAAGGCAGTGACGACTCCTGACTTACATCTATTTTTCCTTCTTCATTTTTTCCAGTTCTTCAAACACTTTCAGCATTGCCTGCACATTTTTATCCACAATCTTTTCCAGCATAGCATTGGCAGGATGAATAACGCTTTGTCCGCGTTTATTTTGGCCTCCGATTTCCACTAAAAAAGCCGGAGTTCCCATCCGATAAAAGAAAAAATTACGCGCATTTCCCACTTCGGAAGTATTTCCTACATAGACCTCGTAAGTTCCTTTCAGATAGTCCTTTTTCACTTCTTTAGCGTAAATAGTGGCTAAGGTCTGTGTCTTTTGAAAAAGTTCAGAATCATTACTCCGGGCAGGAAGATATATTTTTTCGCTGTAAGCACCGGAAATGGAACTATGCAGAAAAATTGCCAAAGCAAAGTTTTGCTGTTGAGCCAAAGCGATAATTGCTTGTATTTCACTTTCGGAAGCCGGTTCTGAGCCCTTATAATAGGGACTGTTGATTTCTGTTTCCGAGTCCATATCCCAAAAAATAGGATAATTACGATTTAAGTCCACTCCATCTGTGCGCAGATCAAGTTTATGATTATTATTGGTATCCCGGTTATTTTTACGTTTAGTTCTAAGAATTCCGGAACTTACAATCCGAAACCCTTCCGGATTCAAAGTGGGAATAATCCAAAACTGATAATTCTCTAAAAGATGAGATTGCTTATCCTCTTGGGGATAATTGTTTAACAATTTTTCCGCTAAAGCAAGGGAAACATTAACGCCAATAACTTCTTCTCCATGATGTTGACCTATTACCAAAATTGCTTTTTCGGCATTTTTATTCCCTAATTGCAAGGCATAAACAGGTAAATTTTCGGCACTGCTGAAACCAATAATCCTTTTTTCAGCAAGTTCTGGTTTAATTTGCACGATTTTATCCAATTTAGCATTCAGTTCTTCTGCCTTAACATATTTGGAATCAAGAGGATATACATTTCCTTTTGCCTGCATACAAGATATCAGGCAAGGTAACATCATCACCAGAAACATTATTTGTAAAGCATCTATTGTTTGCATAAATACCTTTTTATCGGAAATGAACTTATCGTCAAGGAGAAATACAGAAACCGAGAGTTGCAAAGTGAGAGCTAAAGCAATGAGGGTTTTACAATAAGAGCCAAAGAAACGAAGAATGAATTTCAGTGGAAGGCAAATACTTATACATTTTAGCTTTCTTTTATTCTCTTGCTTTCTATTATATTATAACGAGCTACCAGTAAACTTATAAAATATTTTATCTTATTCTGTCAATCTTATATTTGGATTCATCTTCAATTTTTTTTCCTTATAATTTTGAACCACGGAATTCACTTATAGCTTAGTTAGATAGGATAAAGTTGGATAGATATAAAATTGAGGAGAATTGTTTTTGGGCTGAAAATTGCATAATTGTGAGTGAAAATAATTCCGTAACCCTTTTTCTCTTGGCTCTTTACCTTTTGCATTATTTCAGTTCAAACTTGCGGGTTGCCAAATTCTGAATAAAAGCCCTATCGTGCGAGACAAAAATAACTGCACCCTGATATTGATTTAATGCTTGTTCCAGCATTTCCCGGGTTTTAATATCCAGATGGTTGGTTGGCTCATCCAAAAGGAGAAGATTATATTTTCCACAAAGCAAAGAAGTTAGTTGCACTTTTGCTTTTTCACCCCAGGAAAGAACTTCAATTTTCTGATAGGCAATATCTCCGGTTAACCCTAAGCATCCCATAAAATTACGAATTTCCATTTCGCTATCGGAGAACTGTTTCAGAAACTCTAAAATAGTTAAATTCCCCGGAAGGGTGTTTAAGTTTTGATTATAGACACCAACTTTTAAGAAATTGGTATAGGAAACGGTTCCTTTTGTGGGTTTCAGTTCGCCGGTAATTATTTTCAGCAGAGTAGTTTTACCTATTCCGTTAGCTCCTGCAAGCCAGATTTTTTCGCCTCCCCAAAGATAAAAATAGAGGTTATGCAAGACCTGTTTTTCGCCATAAGAAAAGTCAATATCCTTCAAGGAAAGCAGTTCTTTGGGTTGCCCTTGGACAGGGGAAAACATTATTTTACGGGTTTTATCTCTTATCGGTTTTTCAATCGGAAAACGATTTTGCAGCATAATTATACGTTCTTCAATATGTTTTGCCTGTTGATTCATCGTTCTGGCAGCGTTAAAAATTGATTCATAAATAAATCCACCACCTTCGGGACGGGTTTCTTTTTGAAAGCTGTTTGCCCAATTATGTCTTTTTTGAGCAGCTTCCTGCAATTTTCCAATCAGTTTTGTGCGTTGCGTATATTGTTTTAACTGGTGTTCCTGCAATTCCTGTTTGTCTTTGGTAAAGCTTTCATAATTGCCTTTTCTGATAACAACTTTTCCTTTTTCCAATTCAATAATTTTGGAGGCAGTATGATCAATAAACACTCTATCGTGGGAAACATAAAGGATAGCTTTGGGGTAATTATTCAGCCAATTTTCCAGCCACATAAGTTCTTGCAGGTCAAGATGATTTGTTGGTTCATCCAAAATTAAAATATCCGGATTTTGCAATAAAAGCAAGGCAAGCTGAACGCGAGTTGTTTCTCCCGCAGAAAGAGTGTTACAGCTTTGATTTGCCAGGGCATTCAAGTCCATTTTCCTAATTACTTCATCCACATTTTGTTCCCAGAATAAAACATTGCCTTGCTCATAATTTTGCCACAATTCAGCAAGATGCAAGCCATCTTCAACGCACAGGTTTTTTTCCGCAGAGAGGATATTGATTTCTCTAATAATATTATAGCTATTAATATCTCCCTGCAATAAAAAATCACGCACAGTTAATTGGTTGCTAATCATCAGGTCTTGAGGCAGATAACCGATTTTGGGAACAGCTATTGGATAGGAAATAGAACCCGAAGTTGGCTGCAGTTCACCCCTAATAATTTTTAGCAAAGTAGATTTTCCGCAACCGTTTTTCCCGATGAGAGCTATTTTTTGTCCGTCACAAATATCCAGAGTAATCCCGGAAAGAATTTCCTGATATTGATCAGGATAAGTGAAGTGTATATTTTTTAGCCGTATTGCCTGCATTTTTTCTCCTTTAATTGTTTTTAGCAGTTTTCTTGGCGGGCAGGCATAACAGCTTTCTTTATGAGAGAAAGGGTGAGATAGTTCTTTAAAGTTAAATGCGGGAAGAAGTTACTCTTATCTGAATTCTGGCTTTTGCCGGAAGGACAAAGAAACTCAAGAATGGCAGTAAAAAGACCGCTTGTCATTCCGCATTTGTGGCGGAATCCATTTTAATTGTAGGGATTCCTGCTATCTCAAGAATGGCAAAATATGCAAATGCCACTTGAAAAATAAGAACAACTATTGGGCTTCCCGATAGTGCAAAAAGGACATAGCAATTTTCTTTTTAACAATGTGATAAGAGCATTTTCCCGGACTGTTATGCCTTAAATTTTGCAGTTGATCATTGGTTCAATCTCCTTTGTTTATTATATTGTTCCTTTTTTATATGCTTTGGAAAAAAGTCAAGGAATAATAACATTGCCTTGGTTGTCATTTCAGAACCTTTCTGCACCCGGTAATATATTTGTAGCAAATCTATAACGATCAAGTAACGATACTACTGCAGTGTTACAGAAGTGTTACGGTAGTGTTACGGTAGTGTTACGGAATTGATTAAGAACCAACTAATAAATAAGGAGTTAAACGCCTAAATTGGAGGGTCTTTTTAAGGAGCAAAAAAGAACTATCGGATTTCGGTTTTTGTTTGCCGGATAAGGAATATATCTTATTTCTATTGACGAAATTAGGCACTTTTGTTAGCGGTTTTCAGCATTAGAATTTCGCTGCGGCAAAGTTTGAAGGTATAGCCATCAAGGACTATGTTCTTTGTGGCAAAACGGAATTTTACATCCCAATTGCAAAAAGGAGGTGAAAAAATGATAGAACTGAGAGAGGGCGATATAACCCTTTTTGAGGGCGAAGCAATTGTGAATGCGGCAAATAGCTCCCTTTTAGGTGGAGGAGGAGTTGACGGTGCAATCCATAGAGCTGCCGGAAAATGTCTTTTAGAAGAATGTAGAACATTAGGTGGATGCAAAACCGGCGAGGTAAAAATTACCAAGGGTTATAACCTTAAGGCACAATATGTTATCCATACAGTTGGTCCTGTTTGGCAGGGGGGTAACTCCAGTGAAGCAGAATTATTGGCATCCTGCTATAAAAAATCGCTGGAACTTGCTGTAGAAAAAGGGATTAAGTCCATTGCTTTTCCCAATATATCTACCGGAGTATACCGTTTTCCCAAAGAAGAAGCAGGCAAAATTGCTGTGGAAACAGTGCGGGAATTTTTGCCTCAACACCCTGAAATAGATGTTTATTTTTATTGTTTTGATCGGGAAAATTACGATATATATTGCAGGTTATTGCAGGAGAATTGATTATAGGAGAGCAAGGACAAAAGAGATAGTTTACATAACATCGTTATGACAGCAGGAAATTTTCCGAGAGCTTGATGAGGATATCAACCTTCCGGAATTCTCAACTCTCTAAACCTTCTCCACCCTCTCAACCCTTTTTCCTGTTCGTTATCACTTTAAAACAGCGGTAAATTGTTTGCGCATAATTTTCCCGCCACCGGCATTTTGCGATTCCCACAAAACAATATAGAGACCGCGCGGGGCAAAATTGCCGTCCTGTTTGCAGCCATTCCAGTAAAGAACTCCCGCAGCATTTACCAGGGCATAATCTGCTACAGTACAAATCTTTCTTCCGTTCAAATCGTAAATATTGCAGGTAATTCTATTGGTGGCAGAGGGAAAATTGTAGGCAAGAGATATTTTCTCTCCCGCTTTAGCGTTACAAGGGCTTCCTGATAAGACAACTTTTCCCAAATCGGGCAGTTCTGTTTGCGGCATACTGCTGTTGGGAAGTCCCGGAGTGCCACCTATTTCACTATAACAATTTTGCCAAAAAACAGTGGAATCCGCAGTAACTCTTTCGCGGGAAACACCTTTTATTATTTCCTCTCCGGAATAAATCAAAGAATCCAAAATACCGGTTTCATTTTTCAAAACCAGACAATCTCCCGCATTATTCAGATAAGTCCAACTCTCAGCCAAAATTATTGAAGCAGCAGGACACTCTGGATAACGCCAAATTAAAGCATCCGGTTCTCTGCAAATTACATAATAGCCACTTGTTGCAGGAAGGGAAAAACGGATTTTGGAAGTGGAATTATCTGTGATATAATAAGTTCCCTGAGAAATTTGGGCACCGTAAATTTCAATCCATTCCTGATTTCCGGATTCCGGATTAGCCAGAAACTCGTTGATATAAATGCCCTCTTCCATTTCAGGATTTAAGGGAACTAACAAAACATTATTGGTGGAATCAGGATCATCTACAAGCGATAATTTTACGGTTAAAGGCGAAGAAGCGCAGAAAAATGCCAGATTTACCAGAAGGGAATCCAAAGCTGGAATTGGAGCAATTGCCTGTTGAGCCAGTAACTCATTATTTTGAGTAACGGTTAACTCTGCCGATAAAATCGGAACAAGAAAGCTTAAATTTTTCAACCAAAGGTCAAGTTCAACATAATTATTCTCTCGCAAAACACTATAAGTTCCTAAAGCATAATCGCAATGAATCCGATTGGGCAAGCCGGGAGTTGGCTTTGCTTCCGCTATAAAATCCGTTTCACAATTATCGGTATCGTAGCCGTCGTAAATTCTTGCCAAAGAATAACCTGCCGGAACATCGGGAGCAAAATGCGTTCCTGCCAAATTATGATCATCAAATAACTGATTGGTATTGGGAGAATCATAAAGAACTGTATCGGTATAAGTTCCCTCAGGACTCACATAGCGAATGCCATCCGTTTCACTTCCCCCGTTTTGAAAGCTGAAATTATAGTAAAGTTGAGCATTCAATATTG